>Ga0209810_1000311_pt1 | contig 123254 bp, 135 predicted proteins | sample Coa_R1_7_FD_187159 | JGI IMG/M metagenome (GOLD analysis project Ga0209810, IMG submission 187159) | Surface soil microbial communities from Centralia Pennsylvania, which are recovering from an underground coalmine fire - Coalmine... | ecosystem: Environmental > Terrestrial > Soil >...
CTGCTACCGGGCGCCCTGGCGCTTACCCGGACCGGACTCGCACCGGCAGGTGAACACGAACTTGCACGAGTCCGCCTCTTTCCGAGGCCTCACCTCCTTTCAGGCGTCTCGTTCTCTGGGCACGCCAGCATCCTGCTAGTGGAGTCGGACCAGCAGTCACCTGCTGGGACCGCTCTGCCGAACCGTGCATCGTAGAATCCGCGTCAGAGCAGCCTCGATAGGCTACAATTCGGCTGCAGTAGAGCTCCCGGTGGAGACGGGCGACCGTCGATGAAACGTGCGCGAAGCGTTGAAAAACAAGGGACTACGCGTGGTGGAGACGAGCGGATTCGAACCGCCGACCTCCTGAGTGCGATTCAGGCGCTCTCCCAGCTGAGCTACGTCCCCACAGATTGCACGGGCTGTTCGAGGGCACGCCTCGCCGCACCCGAGGCGCCGATCGCGCAAGGTGAGTGCCCGCACCCTGCGAAACCGTCCTGATTATATCCGACCCGGCGGCCTCCCCGCAACTGGCGCTGGGCCGGCCGCACGGGACCGAAAGTCGCGGTGCTGCGCGACGCCTCAACGCACGGGCGTCGCCTCCGCGTCCAGGGCGGCGAAAGGATACCGGCTAACGGAGAACTCCCGGTGCCCGAGCCGCTCGGCCTTGGTGAGTTCCCCCTGCGCCACCGCGAGGATCATCTCGTAGATCCGGCGCCCCATCGTGGCGAGGGTCTCCCGCCCGTCCAGGATCAGCCCGGCGTCCAGGTCGATGTTGTCGCGCATCCGTTCCGCAGTCCGCGAGTTGGTGGCGACCTTGATCACGGGGATGATCGGGGATCCCGTCGGCGTCCCGCGGCCCGTGGTGAACACGGCGACCTGGCAGCCTGCCGCCGTCATGCCGACCATCTGCTCGATATCGTTGCCCGGCGTGTCCATGATCACGAGGCCCGCGGTCTGCGGCCGGACCGCGTACTCGACGACCTGCTGGATCGGCCGGGTCCCACCCTTCTTGGCCGCGCCCAGCGACTTCTCTTCGATTGTCGTGAGCCCGCCCTCGATGTTCCCGGGCGCCGGGTTCGCGCCGCGGATGTCTTCGCCGTGCGCCCGCACGACCGCTTCGTAACGGTGGATGATCCGGTAGATATCGTCGGCGACGGCCCGGCTGGCCGCGCGCCGCGCCAGCAGGTGCTCGGCGCCGATCAACTCGGTCGTCTCGGCCAGGATCACCGTGCCGCCCGCATCGACCAGCAGGTCGCTCGCCTCGCCGAGCGCCGGGTTGGCCGTGATCCCCGAGAGCGCGTCCGACCCGCCGCACTCGGTCCCGAGCATCAGCGTGCCCACCGGCGCCCGCTCGCGCCGGCAGGCGGCGGCGTGCGCGAGGAGCGGCCGGAGGCGCTCCCGGCCCTGCTGCACGGCAGCGCGGACGCCGCCCGCCTCGGTCACGACGACGAGATCGGCCCGCTGGCCCGACGCGAGGATCGCGTCGAGGAGCGGCGCACGCTGCGGGGTATCGGCGACGAGGAGCACGGCCGCGACGTTCGGGTGGGCGGCAAACCCGGCGAACGTGCGGGCGATGCGCTCGCGGTTCTGTGGAAGCTCATCCGGGCGCGGCTCGTAGTCGTGCTCGACCCAGACGGCCGCGCTGTCGCGGGCGATCGCACGTGCGACCCCCGAGGCGGAGGCCACGAGCGGCAGGACGAGCACGTGGTTTCGGGTGCCCCAGTGGCCGGTGGGACGCCGGTAGAGCAGAATCTGCTCCATAGATCACCGCCGCGGTATCCGATCTCCGCGACGCCGGCACAGGGCGCAGGCCGGACGCCGCCGCGCGATTGCGGCGGCGCCGCAGGGGGCCCCGCCGTCTGCGTCGACGGTCATCGCGCGTCTACATCGTCGGGGCGATCCTGTGGATCGCCATCTCGAACGTCCCGAGCATCTCCGTGATCGTCTCTTCGCGGCACGCCCCGCCGAGCGCCTCGACGATCGCCTCGGCCGCCCCCGCCGCCGGCTGCTCGTCCAGCATCACCTCGACGTCCTGCGCGAGCGGCCGCGCATAGGGTGCGATCCCGACGTGCACCACCGGTGCGACGGGGCAGCCCGCGGGCAGGCCCTCGACCAGGGGCGAGAGGATGACGTGCGCCCCCGCCGCCGCCAGGCCCGTCTTCTGCGCGATCCGGGTCGCCGGAGCCGGCATGAGGAGCAGCGCCGGGGACCGGCCGCGGCCCGAGGCCGCGGCGGGCTGCGCGGACGCGGAGTCCCGAGCGTCGCGCCGGCCGGCGTAGGGGATCGCCGAGACCGCATGCGCTCCTACGACGGGCGCAAGCGCCGGCGGCGCGGGCAGCGAGGCACCCGGCCTGGGCTCGCCCCCCGGGACGGGCACCGCCTGGATGACCGTCGCCCCCTCCGCGAGCAGGCGGTCGATCACGCCGACGAACACCCCGGCCTGCGGGGCGGGCAGCGAGAGCCACGCCGCCTCGATGCCGACGCGCAGGTCCGGCCAGGAAGCCGCCGCGTCGGGATCGGCAGCCGCCTCTTCCTGGAGGCGCGCGAGCGCGGCGCGGCCCGCCCCGATCGCGGCCAGCGTCCCGCCGGCCTGCTGGATCCCCACGAACCGGGCGCGCTGGCCGCGGCTCTCGATGGCCCGGTGCAGCAACAGGCCCTGGACCGTCTCACACCCCAGGCTGACGACGACGGCGCCCGCGACGTTCGGGTGCGCGCCGAGCCCGGTGAGGATCTGCTCGGTGAGGTGCGCGTCCCCGCCGAGCTGCGAGCAGCCGTGCTGGTGCTGGATCGCGAGGGCCCCGGGCGCGCCCTCCGCGATGACCTGTGCCGCCTGCGCCGCGCAGAGGACCGAGGGCACCACGAGGAAGCGGTGGCGGATCCCGATCCCTCCCGCGGGCCGGCGCCGCCCGCGCAGCGTGAGCCCGGCCGGGTCAGCCACCGCCCGCCCCCGCCCGGTCGCTGCGGACGTTGTGGACGTGCACGTGCTGGCCGGGCCGGATCGGGGATGTGGCGTAGCCGATGACCTCGCCGTACTTGATCACCGGCTCTCCGGCCGCCATCGGCACGATCGCCACCTTGTGCCCGAACGGGATCGGCGTCTCCACGACGACGCGGACCGTGGCGTCCCCGCGTGAGGCGTCCACGGACGCCCCCGGTGGGAGCGGCGCCAGCGCCACCGCGACGGTGTCGCGCGCGTCGAGGACGAGGACCCGAGGGCGTTCGAACGGCGTCCCGACCACGACGCTATTCTAGCACGGCGCGCCGCGGCGGGCAGGCGCTCGCAGGCCGGCCGGGCCGTGAGCGGGACGTCGTCACGCCGGCGTCCGCAGGACGTGCCGCAGCGCGGCGTCGAGCTCGGGGAACCGGAACACGTACCCGGACCCGACGAGGCGCGCGGGCGTGGCGCGGACGCTCGTGAGCAGCGCCCCGTCCGCCATCTCGCCGAAGGCTACCCGGAGCGCCGGGGCGGGCACCGGCACGAGGGCCGGGCGCCCGAGCGCCCGGGCGAGCGCCCGGGTGAACTCCGCGTTCGTGACCGGCTGGGGCGCGACCATGTTGACCGGCCCCGCGACGCGCTCGTCCGCGAGCAGGTGGAGCGCCGCGCCGGTCCAGTCGTCGAGCGCGATCCAGCTCATGTAGTGCCGGCCGGCGCCGAGCGGGCCGCCGAGCCCGAGGCGGAACACCGGCAGCATCGGGGCGAGCAGCCCTCCTGTCCGCGCAAGGACCAGCCCGCTGCGGAGGTAGACGACGCGGATCCCGGCACGCCGCGCCGGGTCCGCCGCGGCCTCCCACTCCCGGCAGACATCGGCCAGAAACCCGGTGCCGGGCGCGCTCTCCTCGGTGAGGATCTCCTCTCCCCGGTCCCCGTAGTAGCCGGCCGCGGACGCCGACAGGAGGACGCGCGGCGGCCGGGCGAGGCGCGCGAGGGTCTCGGCGAGCAGCCGCGTCCCGCGGACCCGGCTGTCGCGGATGCGCGCCTTCCGCTCCGGGGTCCACCGGCCGGAGGCGAGGTTCTCACCGGCGAGGTGAATCGCCGCGTCGGCGCCTTCCAGCCGGCCCGCGTCGATCGACCCGGCGGCGGGGTCCCACCGCGCCTCGTCGGCGGCCGCGGGCGCGGCGCGCACGAGCCGCACGACGCGGTCCCCGCGAGACCGCAGCAGGGGGACGAGCGAGGAGCCGATCAGCCCGTGCGACCCGGTGACGAGGATGGTGAGCATCAGCCGCGCAGCCCCGTCGTGGAGATGCCCTCGATGATGTGGCGCTGGGCTGCGAGGAACGCCGCGATCGTCGGCAGCACCACCATCGTCGCCGCGGCCATCAGCAGGTTGTACTCGGTGCTGACGTTCTGGGAGAACGCGAGCAGGCCGACCTGCACCGTCCGCATGCTGTCCGTCGAGGTCGCCACGAGCGGCCAGAGCAGGTCGTTCCACGAGCGCAGGAACGCGAGCAGCGCGACGACGGCCAGGCCCGGCGCCGCGAGCGGCACGACGACCGCCCGCAGGAAGCGCGCCGGCGCGCAGCCGTCCACGCGCGCCGCATCGTAGAGGTCCCGCGGGATCCCCAGGAACATCTGGCGCAGGAGGAATATCGAGAGCACGCTCGCGCCGAGCGGCAGGACGAGCCCGAGAAACGTGTTGTACCAGTGCAACGCGGTGATCACCACGAAGTTGGGGATCAGCGTGATCTCCGGCGGGATGAGCAGTGTCGCGACGAACGCGGTGAAGAGCGCGCCCTTGCCGGGAAACTCCAGGAACGCGAACGCGAACGCCGCGAGGGCGGACGTGGCGGTCACGGAGGCCGCGACGCCGGCCGACATGATGAGCGAATTGAAAAAGTACCGGGGGAACGGCGCCGCCCGCCAGGCGTGCACGTAGTTGTGCCAAGCCCACGCGTGCGGGAGGAGCGTCGGGGGGAACCGGATCGCCTCCACGTTGGGCTTCAGCGACGACGAGACCATCCAGAGGAACGGAAACGCCGTGACCACGGCGCCGGCGAGCAGCAGGACGTGGACCAGGAGGACGCCGCGTCGCCCGCGGGTCATCCCGCCCCTCCCAGGTAGTGCACGCGCCGGCTCCCGAGGCACAACTGGAGGAGGGTCAGCGCGAGCAGGATCACGAAGAGGAGCAGCGCCGCGGCCATCGCGTATCCGACGCGGAACTCGCCGTAGAACGTGTTGAAGATGAAGAGGGTCACGACCCGGGTCGTCCCGAGCGGCCCGCCGGCCTCGGCCGCGTTGCCCCCCGCCGCCCCGCCGCCCGTCAGCGTGTACACGATCGAGAACGACTGGAACGCACCGATCGTCGCGATCACCGCCAGGAAGAACGTCGTCGGCGAGACGAGGGGGATCGTGATCGAGCGCATCAGGCGCCACCCGCGGGCCCCATCGAGGCGCGCGGCCTCGTGGATCTCCATCGGGATCGCGGCCAGGGCGGCCAGGTACACGACGGCGTGGAAACCGGTATAGTACCAGACCGTCACGACGATCACGCAGACGAGCGCGAGAGACGGGCCGCCCGCCCAGAAGGAGAGCCCTCCGCGCAGCAGGGCCAGGACGCCTCGCGGCTCGAGGAGCCACCGCTGCGGGGGGAGATGCAGCAGGCGCAGCACAGCGTTCGCGAGGCCGAAGTTCGCGTTGAAGACCCAGGACCACACCAGGCCCAGCGCGACCATCGAGGTGACGTACGGGAGGAAGTACACGAGCCGGTACGCCGCCCGGCCGCGGACCCGCTGCGAGAGCAGCACCGCGACCAGGAACCCCAGGACGATCTCGGCGGGCACGACGCCGACAACGTAGTAGACGGTGACGAGGAGCGACCGCCAGAACTCGGGGTCGCGCAGGACCTGCGCGTAGTTGGCGATCCCCAGGAACGCCTGGCGGGTCAGGCCCCACCGGAACAGGGACACGTACCCGCCGTAGAAGAGCGGGTAGACCTGGAACGCGAGCAGCAGCAGGCCGGCCGGGGCCACGTAGGCGTACGCGCCGAGGGCGCGGGTCCATCGGCGGGCGGGAGGGCGGAGGCCGGCCGGCACCGCGACCCGGGCGCGGGCGAGCCGCGGCCGCTCGGGCGCTTCCGCCGCGGTCGGGGGCGACGGCGCGGCTGTGCTCCGCGAGGCGGGCAGGGCCATCGACAAGGATCGCGCGTTGCGCCGCGCCGTGCCCCTACCCCCGGAGGATCGTGTTCGCTCGGGACGCGGCGTCCTGCAGCGCGTCCCGGGGCGCGGCCAGCCCGGTCACCGCCTTGGTGATCGCGTCGGTGAGCACCGGGTCGATGCGCACCCACGCGGCGACGTTGTCCGGCATCGGGTGGGCGTACTCGAGCGAGTCGAGCGCGACGCGCTGGCGCGGGTCCTGGGCAAACAGGTGCTTCATGATCTGGGTGTCGAGCGCGGACCGGCGCAGCGGCAGGTAGTGCGACTGCACAGACCACAGCGCGGTCTGCTGCGGCTCGGCCCACCACTTGAAGAACGCCCACGCCCCGGCTTGGGCCTCGGGCCGGGCGTGGGCGAAGATCACGCCGTTGCTGCCGAAGAGGATCGTCGCCCGGCGCGGCCCGGCGGGGAGCGGGGCCACGCCCAGGTCCCACGCGCCTTTGAGGTCCTGTTGAATGTACTGCTGCGAGACGATCGTGGACACCGCGAAGCAGATCTTCTGGGCCACGAGGTCGTTCTGCCAGTCGTACTGCTTGGTCAGGTACATGATCTTCCGGTCGTAGAGGTCCTTGAGGAAGGCGAGCGCGCGCACGCCGGCGTCCGACTGGAACTGAACCTGTCTCGCGTCCGGGCTGAGCAGGCGGCCCCCGTTCTGCAGCAGGAGGGCGGCGAAGAAATCGCTGCCGGGCGTCCACCCCATCCCCGCCGTGACCTTCCCCGCCCGCATCGCCCGCTGCGAGGCCGTGACGAACTCGTCCCACGTCCGGGGGACGCCGAGCCGCAGCGACCGGAGCATCGTGCCGTTGTAGTACAGGACCATCACCGACTTGTTGAACGGCCACGACACGAGCGTCGGCCTGCCGCCGACGACGAACGTGTTGTCCTCGAGGAACCCCGGAAAGATGTCCGCGAGGCTCTGCCGGGCGAGCCCGTCCGGGCCGTCGACGAACTTCTGGACCGGAACGATGAGGTTCTCCTGCAGGTACTCGGCGACCGCCCCGTACGCACCGGCCTGCGCGGCGTCGGGCGGTGTGCCCGCGGCGACCGCGCTCATCACCTTCTGGTTGAGCGCGGTGTAGTTGCCGACGAACTCGGAACGAATCTGGTACCGGGGATGCGTCGCGTTGAACTGCGAGACGAGCGCGTCGAGGATGTTCCCGAGCGGCCCGGAGTTGCCGTGCCAGAACGCGACGGCCACCGGGCTCTCCGCCGCCCGGGCGGCCCCGTGGCCGGGCCGGAGGAGGCCGCCGGCCCACCAACCGAGGGCCGCCCCTCCCGCTGCGGCCGCCGCCTGCCGGAGCAACTGGCGCCGTCCGATGAACGAGCCCGTGCGCGGTGTCATCGGTCGATCCCTCCTGCCGGTATGTCTCGGGCGCGAGGCTGCGGCATACGCCCCGCCCTGCGGGGACGTCGGTGCCGGGCACGCGGGCAGGCGCGTCGCGGTTCACGCCCGGGCCGTGCAGCAGACGCCGTGGTACGCTCGTCGTTCGTGGAGCGGGGAGGCGGGTCCTCCCACTGGGTCGAGGAGAGCCGGGACGGAGGCCGTGCGGTCAGGCGATCCCCTGTTGCGCGAGAAAGGCCTCGACGGCGGCCCGCGACGGGAAGGAGGCCTGAGCTCCGATGCGCGTGACCGAGAGCGCCGCGACAGCGCTCGCCAGCCGGGCCGACTCGCGGAGCGACCGGCCCTCCGCCAGGAAGACGGCCAGGCTGCCGATGAACGCGTCGCCCGCTCCGGTCGGATCGACGGCGGCGACCGGCACGGCGGGCAGGTGCGTGGGGCCGCTCGCGTCGAGGAGCAGAGCTCCCTGGGCGCCCAGGGTGACGATGACGGCGCGCGGCCCGCGCGCGAGGAGCGCGCGGGCCGCGGCCGTGGCTCCCGCCACGCCGTCCACGGTCTGCCCGGTCAGCAGCTCGGCTTCGGACTCGTTGGGCACGCACAGATCGATCAGGCGCAGCAGCTCGTCCGGAAGCGTCGCCGCCGGGGCGGGATTGAGGATCGTGCGCGCGCGGCCGGACGCCGCGACGCGGAAGGCTTCAAGGGTCGTCTCCACGGGCACCTCGAGCTGGCAGACGACCGCGTCGGCGCCCCGGATCGCGGGGACCGCCCGCCGGACGTCGTCCGGCGACAGGGCCAGGTTGGCGCCGGGCACGATCACGATGACGTTGTGCGCCTCGTCGTCGACGAAGATCGGGGCGATGCCGGAGACATGCTGCGCGTCAACCCGCACGTGCGCCGTATCGATGCCCTGGTCACGGTAGTTGCGCAGCACGCTGTCGCCGAAGACGTCCCGGCCGACGCACGAGACCATCGTCACCTGCGCGCCGAGGCGCGCCGCCATCACCGCCTGGTTGGCGCCCTTGCCGCCGAACCCGAGGTGCGCGGAGTGGCCGACGAGCGTCTCGCCCAGCCGGGGCAGCCGCGGCACGCGCACGATGAGGTCGACGTTGGACGACCCCACGACGCAGACGCGGGGAGGGCGCGGCGTGCTCACCGGACCCCGGGCCGCGTGCAGCGCCGAACCGCCCGCGCCCGGCTCACCGCGGCCCGGGCACGATGACGTGTTCGGTCGTGTACAGGTGGATGCGCACCGACGAGAACTCGTCGGCGTCCGCGCCCGCGCGCCGCCCCAGCTCCGTATCGAACGCGGCCTCCATCGCCTCGACGCTGTCCCACCACAGCTCGGCCGTGCCGTCGTAGGGCGGCTCCGGGCCCGTGCCCTCCGGCTGGCGCGCGATCGCGATGTTGATGCGGTACCCGCGGAGGCCCGGCAGCTGCGCCGCCAGCGGGGCGTGCGACTCCAACCACCGCCGGGCGAACTCCTCCCGGCTGATCCCCGGCTTGCGCCGGAGGAACGCGACGAGCTTCACCATGCAGGATGCCCCCTTCCCTCGAAGGCACGGCCCACACCCTATCCCTTGACGGCCCCCAGCGTCAGCCCGCGCACCAGGAATCGCTGCAACAGCAAGGCCAGCACGACGTTGGGGATGATCGCCACGACGCCGACGGCTGCGATCTGCCCCCACAGGATCTCGTGGCCCCCGACCAGGCTCGGCACGATGATCGTGAGCGTCCGCACATCGCTGCGCGTGAACAGCAGCGCGAACATGAACTCGTTCCACGTAAAGATGAAGGAGAACAGAGCGGTGACGACCACGCCGGGGGCCACGAGCGGCAGCGCGACGCGCCGGAACGCGCCGAAGACGGTCGTGCCGTCGATCACCGCCGCCTCCTCGAGCTCCACCGGCAGGTCCTCGAAGAACCCTTTGAGCAGCCAGATCACGAACGGCAGGTTGAAGATCGTGTTCGCTGCGATCAGCGCCCAGTACGTATCGAGGAGGTGCAGGAACCGGAACACGAGGAACAGCGGGAGCGCCGAGGCAACCGGCGGAAACATGCGCGTGGAGAGCACCCAAAACGACAGGTGCTCGCCGCCCGGGCGGAACCGCGCGAACGAATACGCAGCCGGCGCGCCCACCAGGACGGACACCGCCATCGAGCTCAGCGAGACGATCAGGCTGTCCCGCACCCCCTGGATCCCGCCCCGCCCGTCCGGCGGCATGCGCATCGCGTTGAGGTAGTTGGTGAGCGCAAACGACTTCGGGATGAGCACGGGCGGGTAGGAGAAGAACTCCGCGTTCGTCTTGAACGAGGTCAGCAGCATCCACACGACCGGGAACAGGAACACCACGAGCGCGGCGCCGAGCACGGCCGCGCTGAGGAGCCGCCGGGCGAGCGGCCGGCGCCTCATGCGGCGATCCCCGCCCGCACGCGCCGCTGGTACCGCAGGAAGACCTGCGCCACGACCGTGATCACGGCGAGCTGGATGAACGCCATCGCGGAGGTGTAGCCCAGGCTGAAGAACTTGAACCCCTGCAGGTACGTGTAGAACGCGATCGTCTCCGTCACGCTCCCGGGGCCGCCGGCGGTCAACTGGTAGACGATGTCGAACAGCTTGAACGTGTCCATGACGCGCACGAGGACGCCGACGACGATCACCGGCAGCAGCAGCGGCAGCACCACGTGCCACACCGCCTGCGGGCCGGCCGCCCCGTCCACCTCGGCCGCCTCGAGCAGCTCGCCGGGGATCGCCTGGAGGCCGGCGAGCACGACGAGCGTCATGAACGGCGTCCACTGCCAGACATCGGTGGCCATCACGGCCCACAGCGCGATCCGGGGGTCCGCGAGCCAGGCGGCGCCCCGGACCGCGCCGTGCGTGAGGAGGTCCAGCAGGTAGTTGAGAGGGCCGAATTGGTCGTTGTAGATCATGCGGAACTGGAACCCGGCGATGACCGGCGCGATCATCACGGGGATCAACAGCAACGAGAGCACGGTGGTGCGGGCCCGCCGGAGCTGGTTCAGCTCCAGCGCGAGCGCCGTGCCCAGGACGGTCTGCGCGCCGACCCCGACGAGAACCAGGAGGCCGGTGTTCTTCATGGCGTTCCCGAACCGCGGATCGCCAAAGACCCGCACGAAGTTCTGGAGCCCCACGAATGCCGGTGGGAAGCCGGTCGTCAGCTCCCACGAGACGACGGTGAGGCGCAGGGTGTAGAGCAGCGGGAACACCGTGATCGCCAGCAGCACGGCGACCGCCGGGAGCACCATCAGGACCGGCGTCCAGCGGAGGCGGCGCACCGCGGCGGACGACCGTGCGGGCACCGCCACCTCGGGGCCGACTCGGGTTGCCATCGCCCGGGCGAGCGCGCAGGGGCCGGGGCGCCTGCCGGCCCGGCCCCCCCGGCCCTACTTGACCAGGCCTACCTGCCTGTAGCTCTGCAGCGCCTGCCGCCAGAGCTGGATCTGCTTCTGGCGGCCGAGCCTGTCGGTGATCGCGTTCCACTCCTTGGCCACCGCATCGAGCGCCTGCTTCGGCGTCTCCTGCCCCGCGAGCGCCTTGTTCACGTGGAGGTCCAGGGCGTCCTCGTACTGCGCGGCTCCCGGGATGAAGATCTCGGGATAACCGTCGGCCAGCGCCTCCTGCACGCGCTCCAGGTACGCCGCCGCCTCCGCCTTGCTCTTGAAGTCCGAGTACGCCTCGGGGTGCTGGAAGTGCACGCGCCGGTTGACGTCGAGCCCGGTGAGCGCCGTGGAGACGTCTTCCAGGCTCATGTCGTAGGCGATGTGCTTCGCGACCCAGTACGCCGCGAGCTTGTTCTTGGAGGAAGCCGAGACGGCCACGACGCGGCCGACCGGCATCATCGCGCGGTGGACGACCCGGCCGCCGATGCGCAGACCCGGGACGCGGCCGTAGCCCAGCTTGCCGACCACCTGCGACTGCGACGGGTCCGCGCCCTTCTTCGGCACGTCCGTCCACTGCACGACCATGGCCACGTTGCCCTTCAGCAGCGCGTCGCGCAGCTCGTCGTAGCCGTAGCCACGCACGTCCGGCGGGGCGTTCCGGAGGCTCGCCACGAAGTTCTGCAGGGCCCGGACCGCCGCGGGCGAGTTGATCCGTGGAGTCATGTTATCGTCGAAGTACAGCTCGCCGCTCGCCGCCCAGCGATCCACGAACCACGCGAACGAGAACCCGCGCTTGGCGAACTCGGCCGACCCGTAGAAGTCGTGCGTGAGCGTCTGCCCGGCCAGCTTCTGCCCCTTCTTACGGGTGAAGAACGCGCCCACCTGGAGCCAGTCGTCCCAGGTCTCGGGCGGCCGCAACTCCTTCCCGTACTTGGCCCTGAACGCCGCCTTCTCGACCGGGCTCTCAAACAGATCCTTGCGGTAGATCATCATGTGCGCATCGCCGTCGATCGTGAGCGCATAGGTCTTGCCCGCCCACTTGTTGTACAGCTCGCGGAACGGCGGCAGCACGTCCTCCTGGTGCGGGTTCCACACACTGTCCGGCTGCTTCTTCATGTAGTCGTCCAGCGGCTCCAGATACCCGTTGCTCGCGAAGTCCCCGATGTACGCGGGGTAGAACGTCACAACGTCAAACGCGCCGGACCCGGCCACGAACTCGGTCTTCTCCTTCTCGTAGACCCCTTCGAAGGGCACCTCGATGATCTTGATGGTGATGCCGGCCTTCGCAAAGTGATTCTTCCAGAACTCGTACGGCAGGAGGTTGTGGCCGGCATCGCCGACCACGTTGACGGTGACGTTGTTGAACTTGGGCGGGTAGTCCCACTTGATGACGTGCTGCTCAGGCGGCGCCTGCATCGCCGCCCGCGCGGCCGGTGTAGTCATCGATCCCGCGCCGAGGGCGAGGGCCACGATCACCAGGCTCCCAAGCGCACCGCGGCCGTGCCATGCTCCCCTCATCGTGTGCCTCCTCAACGTCCGATGGAGATCGAGATGATGCCGGAGCCGGCCGCGCCGGGGCCGTCGCGCGAGGCGGTCCCACCTCCCCCACGGAGAACTCACACCCGGCGGCGCGCACACCCGAACGCGCGGGCCACCAGGGGCACGGGTATCGGCATCATGGACATTCCGTTCGAAGGGAGCCGTCCCCTCCCGCAGCGCCGGCCCCGGAGGAGCGGCGCGGCGGGAGGGGCGGCGCGCCGGAGGGCGACCGCGACTAGCGGGTCCGGACGACCACCAGCCGGTCCAGGCCGGACTCCGCGCCCCACACCTCGCCCGGTCGTCCGGCGAGCTGCCGGACCGCGGCGTCTGCGTGCGGGAGGGGGATTTGGGTGAAGGTCGCCCCGGCGGGGTCAAACCGCACGAGGGCGTTGGCACCCCAGTCGCTCAGCCACACCGTGTCCCGGTCGTCGACGAAGACGGCGTAGGGCATGGGATCCGCACCCGGCAGGCGCCACTCGTGCCACTGTCCCGCCTGCGGGTCGTACATCGCGAGCCGCCCCACGCTCCATTCGCTCACCCAGATCCTCCCGCGCGAATCGGACCAGGCCCGCCGCGCACCCTGTCGTGGCGTCGGCGGGTCGAGCACGGTGACTGCGCCGGTCGCGGGGTCGATGCGGCCCAGGTAGCTACCCGCGAGGGACGCGTAGTACACCGCGCCCTGCGGCGTCGCCGTGATCCCGTACGGGCCGGGGCCGCGAGGCGCATCGAACACGCGCAGCCGCGCTGTCGCGGGATCCAGCCGCCCGTAGATACCGCTCTGCCCGGTGAACCAGAGCACGCCGCGACGGTCGAAGGCCGCGGTGTTCAGGCTCGCGCCTCCGCGCGCCGAGGGCAGCGGGAACCGCCGCACCTGACCGCTCCTCGGGTCGACCCGCACGATGGCGTTGAGCCCGCCGTCGGTCACCCACAGCGCGCCGTCGGGCCCGGCGATCACGCCGTGCGGCGCAGCCCCCCGTCCCAGCGCGATGCGCCGGACGTGCCCCGTCGCCGGGTCGAGGCGCCCCAGCTCCCCGGCCGCCTGCGCCGTGTACCAGACCGCGCCGTCGCCGGTCGGCGCCACGTCGTGCGGATGCGACCCCGCCGGGACAGGATACTCGTGCAGCGCGATCGGGCCCGGCGCGGCCGCGGACACGGGCGCCGCGGCCGCCGCGACGAGGACGGCTGCGAGCGCGCGCATCGCTGGGATCATCGGAGCCTCCTTGCGACCCGTCTTACAGGCCCGGGCCCCACCGGCCGGGCCAGGGCGCTTCGCCTACAAAGCCGTCTTCCCACGTCGCGGTGCCGGTTCGTGCCCGCGCGGCCGGGGCGTCCGCCTACGCGTGCTCGATCGCCCGGCGCAGGTAGGAGACGATCCGGGGCACCGCGGTGCGGCCGGACTCCTCTCCTTCATATTCCACCGAGATGCAGCCCGCGTAGCCTACGTCGCGCAGGGCCCGGATCGCGGCGTCCTGGTCGACGCCGGCATCGCGGCCGTCGGCGCCGACACGCGTGAACTTGGCGTGCACGTGCCAGGCGAGCCCGGCGGTCCGGGCGATCGACGGCGCCCCATCGAGGTAGTTCCCGGTGTCGAGCAGCAGCCCCAACGCGGGACTGCCGACGTCCCGGAAGATCGCCTCGACGTCGGCGGCGGTCTGCACGAAGCCGCCGTGGTTGTGGTTCTCCATCACGAGCCGCACGCCCGCGGTCTCCGCCCGGCCGCAGACGGCGCGCAGCGCGCCCAGCATGGCGGGCCACCGGGCCGCGCGGTCCCCTTCCGGCCATCCGGCGAAGGTCCGCAGGAACCGTGAGCCGAGCCGGCGCGATGCCTCGATCCACTCGACCGTCCGCGCTTCCTCGGCGCGACGCCGCGCGTCGTCGGCTAACCCAAAGTTGTTCATCAGCGCGACGTTGACGATCTCGAGGCCGTACCGCGCCGCGGCGTCGCGCAGCTCGTCCAGGCGGCCCGGGGTGGGTTCGCCGATGTGCTTGTCCTCCAGCTCGACCGCGCCGACACCCAGATCCTCGGCACACACCCGAAGCCACTCGGGCAGCGTCAGCCGGCCGGCGTCCAGAAGGTCGCTGTACGACTCGGAGCTGCAGCCTAGGTACATCGCATCCCCTCCGGCACGAGGGCACGACGCGTCCCGCTCGTGCGGGAGACGCACGCGGGGCGCGCGGATCACCACCCATCTTATGGCCGGCCGCCGGCGTTTGTCAAACCGATTTGACAAACAGCGGCGGGATGGCGCAGAATGAAGTACGCCTGCCGTGGCGGCCGATCCGCGGCACGAGAGGAAGCGCGGTCTGCGGCCGTCGCCGGCGACCCGCGGACGACCGCGATCGCGCCACGAGGATGCGCCCGCACACGGCACGGACAGAGGTGTAAAGATGAAGGGACTGCAGTTCACCGCGGAGTGGGCACCCCGCCCGGAGTACCGGGTCTCCGAGTTCGAGCAGCGCACCCGCAAGGCGGTGACCGGCTCCAGCGTCTGGCGCCATCCCCACCTCGGGCTCGTCGAGGTGCCGGAGCCGCCGCTCGGGCCCCAGGACGTGAGGGTGCGGCCGAGGGCCTGCGGCGTCTGCGGCAGCGATGTGCACTTCTACGAGACCGACGCGGCAGGCTATATCCGCTACCCGGGGCTGACCCGGTTCCCCGTGATCATCGGCCACGAGACCAGTGGCGAGGTCATCGAGGTCGGCCGCGACGTCCGAGACCTGCGGCCCGGCGATCTGGTCACGATGGAGGAGATGATCTGGTGCGGCCACTGCCTGCCGTGCCGCAACGGCTGGCCCAACCAGTGTGAGAATCTCGAGGAGCTGGGGTTCACGATCAACGGCGCGATGGCCGAACAGCTCGTGGTGGGGGCCAAGTACTGCTGGCCGATCGGCGCGCTGGCCGAGCGCTATGGGAGCGCGGAAGCGGCGTGCGAGGCCGGGGCGCTGTGCGAACCCACCAGCGTCGCCTACAATGGGATGTTCGTACGGGCCGGCGGGTTCCCGCCGGGCGGCATCGTGGCGGTGTACGGCACCGGGCCGATCGGGTTCGCGGCGATCGCGCTGGCGCGGGCGGCAGGCGCGAGCCGGGTGATCGCGTTCGAGGTGAGCCCGGTGCGGCAGGCGCTCGCGCGGCAGGTGGGCGCGGACGAGGTGCACGACCCTGTGGCGCTCCAGCGGGCCGGGGGCAGCCCGCACGAGGTGATCCTCCAGGCGAGCGGGGGCGCGGGCGCCGACATGCAGGTGGAGGCGGCCGGCGCGCCGGCGGTCACGGTGCCGGAGATGGAGCAGGCGCTGGCGATCGGGGGCAAGGTCGTGATCATCGGACGCGCGGCGGAGCGGGCGCCGTTGTACCTGGAGCACTTCCAGACACGGGCTGGGCAGGTCTTCGGGGCGCAGGGGCACTCGGGGTACGGGACGTTCCAGCACGTCACGCGGCTCATGGCCTCGGGGCGGGTCGACCTGCGGCCGATCATCACGAGCCGCTTCCCCCTCAGCGCGGCGCCGGACGCCGTGGTCCGCGCGAGCCAACGGCAGGACGGCAAAGTCATGGTGAAGATCTGAGGCCGGGCCAGGCGCCCGGGCGTGGCCGGCGTGGGGCGGGGGCTTCCCCCGCCCTCACCCTTTCAGGGCGCCGGCTGTAAAGCCTCGAACCAGCGACCCGCGGAACGCCAGCACGAAGAGGATCACGGGGATCGTCATCACCACGCCGAGGGTCGCGAGGGCCCCCCACTGCAGCTTCTTGTACCCGGCGGTGAAGCTCATAATGGCCACGGCGCCGGTCCGCGCGTTGAAGCTCGTCACGATGAGGGGAAACAGGAACTCGTTCCAGTTGAAGATGAAGCTCAGGATGAACGCGGCCAGCAGCCCCGGTCCCGACAACGGCAGGATCACCTTGGCGATGATCGCCGGGAAGGACGCACCGTCGAGCGCCGCGCTCTCCGCCAGCTCGCGCGGGATCTCGTCGAGGAACGTCCGCAAAACCCAGATCGCCAGCGGGATCTCGAACCCCGTGAACAAGATGATAAGGGCCAGCCTGGTGTCGATGAGGCCCAGCCCCTTCAGCATCAACTGGATCGGGATCAGCGTCGTGACAGGTGGGAACATCCTCGGGAGCAGGATCACGAGGAACAAGAGGGCCTTGCCCCTGAACTCGAGAAAGCTGAACGTCAGGGCGGCGAGGCCGCCGAGGACCAGCGTCCCCATCGACCCGAGCGTCGACGTGACCAGGCTGTTCCAGATCGGCAGCCCCAGCCCGCTCGCGATGAAATCCCGGTACCGTTCCAGGGTGGGCCAGAAGAGGACCTGGGACCTGTCGATCAGGATCCGCTCGGGCTTGAGCGACAGCATCACGAGGTAGAGGAACGGCGGGAGCGTCCACGCGAGCAGGAGCGCGGTCCCGACGACGTGTCCCCATCGCCTCCGGCGCGCGTTCCGGCGGGGTCCGCCCAGCGGGCTCATCCCAGCTGTGGCTGACGCGGCTGCGGCTGGTAGGCCGGCGGGAACTGCCGCGGGTCCGGCTGCTGGCGTTGCGGCTGATACGCCGGCTGCGCACACTACGCTCCTCTCTGTTGTCCCGGTTCGAACGGCTCTCTGATCGGTCGCGCGATGCCCCTCAAGACCTTGTTGCAAAGCGATCATAGACAAGCGATATGAATCTGCTGTGAATATTGTGAAGAAAACAGAGGGAGTGACAAATTGGGGACGAAACACCTGTCGCAGCCTGACTGCAATCACAGGCGGAATCCTAGTTCGATAGATCGGCCCGCGCGGGTGGACGATGCTGTGGAGAGCGGCGGCGTGCGCTTGAAGCCTGCGTCGTCCGGGTGAGGTATCGTCAAGTGGTGTGGAAACGGGCCTCACGCGACGGCCCCCTGCTTGGTGGTGACCTCGACTCCGTCTTGGTACTCGATGCCCAGGTAGACGCGCTTCGCGAGCTCCGGGGCGTTGAGCCGACGGAACCGGGTCTCGGCGACCATGAGCATCTTCCAGATCACGGCGGTGGCGTTGGCGACGCGCTTGAATCGCTTGGCCGCATCGGTGCGCAGGCGCAGCGCCGCCAGCGGCGACTCCACGATGTTCGACGTCCGCAGGTGCCGCCAGTGCTCCCGCGGGAACCGATAGAAGGTCACGAACCGCTCCCAATCCCGGCTCACGGCCACGGCGGCGTGGTCATAGCCGTGCCGGCGGCACCACGTCTCGAATGCCGCGCGTCGTTGCTCAGCCTCCGCGCGGGTGGGCGCGTACGCGATCGCGGTCAGCAGCGGCTTCGCCGCGGCGTGCTGCGTCCGGGGCAGTTTGTCCAGGAGGTTGAGCAGCCGGTGGTTCCAGCAGCGCTGCTCGGCCGCCTCGGGGTACACCTGGCGCAGCGCGCCCCAGATCCCCAGGTGCCCATCGCCGATCACCAGCCGGGGACACGGCATCCCGCGCGCCCGCAGGTCCCGGAGCAGCGCGGCCCAGCTCTCCACTGACTCCCGCGCCCCGGGCGTCACGGCGACCACGACCTTGCGACCATCGCTGCATCCGGCCACGGCGACCCAAGTGTCCAAATTGTCCCAGACGATGCTTGACGACGCGGGCGCGACTGTGGTGTGCTGGTGCATGGCGGCGGTTCCCCTCCTTCCGGGCCCTCAACCCGGTCTCTGGTTTTGCTCACCAAGAGGGTAACCGACCGCCTTTCCCGTTTCCACACCACTTGACGATACCTCGGGGCTACTGGTGATCATCGATGGGAGCGAGGGGCTGCAGGCCGGCGTGGAGGAAGTCTTCGGCCCGGAGACCCCCGTTCAGCGGTGTCAGTACCACAAGCGCGAAAACGTCATCGCGTACCTCCCCAAGAGCCAGCAGGCGGTGTGGCGCGGCAAGCTCGCGCGGGCGTACGCGCAGCCGACCTACGCGGAGGCGAAAGCCGCATTCGAGGAGCTCCGGGCGGACCTCCGGCGGCTCAACGAGTCCGCACTGCGCAGTTTGGACGAGGGGCCGGAGGAGGCGCTCACCGTGCACCGGCTCGGGGTGGGGCCGACCCTCCGGCAGACGCTGGCGACGACGAACATGCTGGAGTCGGTGTTCAGCGGGGTCGAGATGCGGACGGGGAAAGTGGATCGGTGGCGCACCAGCAACCAGAAGCACCGGTGGCTGGCGGCGGCGTTGCTGCCGGAATGCCGTCGCGCTCGCCGAGCGCGAGGACGAGCTTATCGTGCAGATCGATCATGCGGGCCTCCCTCCGGCCGGCGGCACCCCGTTTCGTTCGAGCAGCAGGCTGGCGCCGTCCGCCATGTGCCCTTGGCCACGAGCTGCACCCGTTGCAGCCGGCCTTCCGTGAGGCCGGCGATGGCGTGCGGCAAATACGCCACGGCCGACGCGATGTGCCCCTGCGTCGGCGAGAACCCCGGCATCCCGTGCGCCTCGACGAAGCGGTCCATCGCCGAACGCTCGATCTCCCCGGCGTGCGCGGCCAGCGCGGCGATCATCTGGTAGTTGCGGTACGGCACGTCGCCGGATCCCGCGGGCTCGGTGATGTCCGGGTTATGCAGTTCGACGGCGTACCGGTCCACGTCGGACAGCCGCAGGCCGGCGGCCCGCAGCGGCGCCGCGGACAGCACCTGGGCCATCTGGTGGGGGGCCGCGCCGTCGCCGACCCGGTGCACCGCGGCGGCGTCGAGGCGGAGGACGGGACTGCGTCCGTCGTCCGGCACGACGTCGATCGCGGCGCCGACAATAACGTCTTCCAGCACCGGATAGCCGGCGGCCAGGTGCCCGCGGTACTTCATGCCCAGCTTCGCGAGCGACCCGCCCGCGACCACGACCACGCGCCGGTACACACCGCCGGCGATCAAGGCCCCGGCCACCAGGAGCGCGTGCAGCGGGCTCGCGCAGAACGACTTGACATCCGACGCCCCGGCGGTTCGGACGCCGGCGAGTTCTCCCATGGCTTTCGCGAGGTTGCCGCCGCCGCGCTGATACCGGTCGCCCACGGCCTCCTCGCCGCATCCGATCAGGTAGTCGATTGGCGCATCGGCGGCGGGAACGGCCTCGAGGAGCGTCCGCAGGGCGAGGCCGCCTGTGACCTTGGCGGCGAGGTTCTCCAGCAGCACGGGCGCCGCGAGGGACTCGTCCTGCTCGTGCGCGGGGACGACGGCGCCGACCGTCTCGTTCGGCGCGCGGCGCAGCGGCTCCGCGCCGCGTTCGACGGCGCGGGCCAGGTCGGCGGCGGCCATCGTCTGGAGACGCTCGGGCGCGCCGAAGTGTCGAGCGTCCGCGCGAACTCCGGGGTGACGTAGAGCAGGCTCGCCGTATCCGCCCGCGCCAGCCAGGCATAGAACTCCATCTCGTCGAGCATGCGACCGCCGGGCCCCTCCGCGCGCGCCCCGTCCACCGGCCGGTCGTGCCAGGGCCGTGGAATCCCGCGCAGCGCCTCGGGCGGGAGCGTTCCGAGCATCACCTGGTGCGGCGGATACCGCACGGCGTCCTCGAAGGACCGCAGGTGCGTGAGCAGCGCCTCGCGCTCGGCCGCGCCGCGTGCTGCGAGCTCCCGCCGCGGCTTGGAGCCGGACGGAATCAGGCCCGGCGCGTGGGCGATCGCGAACCGCGCCGCGCGGATGACGGGCCGGATGCCGCTCGGGACTGATCTCGCGCGCTCAGTAGTCAAGGTAGCTCTGACACCTCAAGCCGTAGTTGTCGAAGTGTCGAAGATCGGTGAGTACGCGCCGGACACCGCCTCGAGGTCCAGCGGACCGGCCGCCGGCGTGCGCACGTCCGGGCGCTCCTGGTTGAAGACGACCTCGCGGCCGCCGATGACCCGCGGCATCGCCGGCAGCGGATCGGCCGGCGCGAGGGTGCCCGTGCTGACGATCGCGTCGGCCTCCGGCACGCTGAACAGCAGCGACGGCTCCGTGGTACTCGTCTCCGCGAGCGCGGGCGTCATCCGGACCACCTTGATGTCCGATTCGATGGTGAGGAACGTCGTCTTGATGCCCGCGCGCTCGAGGCTTTGAATCGTCATCATCACCTCGAGGAGGTCGTTGCCGCCGTGGTTCCAGGTGACGAGCGCGCCGTCGGCGCCGAGCATCGCGGCCAGTTTGGCGGTCTGGTACGCGCTCAGCCGCTTCTCGTCGAGCCCGCCCACCGCGTGCGCGAGATGATCGAGCCGAGCCAGACGACGTCCGTCCCGTCGCGTTCGTACAGCGCGTCGAGCACCGGGTTGTTCACGTGCAGCCACGTGCACTTGCCGGGGTACGTGACGACGGCGTCGCCCGAGGATCTCGTTCGGGTGCAGCAGCACCGGCAGGGCGTGCTGCGTATACCCGTAGATGCCGGTCCCGATCCCCGGGACCATCGAGGCGTTGAGCGTGTGCACGTGCACGACCCGCGGACGCCCGGCGGCGGGCGGCGCCAGCCGGTACGCACGCCGGTCCGGCGGCGTCTGCCCGCGCACGAGCTCCGCGAGGTCGGCCGCGACGCGGTGGCCGGCCCCGCGCAGCGCGTCGTTCCACGACGTCAGGTCGAGATCCGGCAGGTCTCGATCGTCAGCACGACGTACCGCAGCGTGCTGTACACGGTCACGGCGCCCGGCCCCGACATGTCGATGAGGCTGTCCGTGGCCGCGCTGACGGTGCGCCGGATGTGCGGCAGCGCCTCGGACGCGATCAGCACGCCGAAGCCGGCGTAGCGGTGTGTCACGCCGTCGCCGACGGTGTCCGGGGCGTGGCCGCAGATGCCCGGGTAGGTGTGTCCGGGGCCGTCGACCTTGACGCGCGGTTCGATCACGTCGCGCGCCTGCACGATCCGCGCCGCCTCGCCCGGCCGGACCAGGTCCACGGCGACGCGGCGGATCCGGCGGTCTTCCCGTACGAGCGCCGCCACGCGGTCCGCGTCGACGACGAGCCGCCCGTCCTTCCATCCCGCCGGGGCGCCGAAGGCCACCTCGCGGACGGGGAACGTTCCCACGGTCAGATTCATCGAGGCCGTCATCGCGCCGTCACCACCGCGCCGTCGTCTTCGAACAGCGTGGGACGCTCCACCGCGGTCGCAAGCGCCCGCAGCCCGCGCTCCACCAGCCGCCGGCGCACCGCGCCGTCCTCCTCGGCCGGCAGCGCGGGATCGCCGCAGACGTGCTCGATCTTGACGCCCTGGACGACGCGGTTCGCGCCGGCCTGCATCGCGAGCGGCGGCAGCGCGCTGATCACGGCGACCGGGATCCGCCGCCGCTCGATCTCTTTGCTGATCGTTGCGCCGCAACGATTGCACGACCCTCAGGGGGCGACCAGCAGCACGCCGTCGATGCGCTCCTGCCAGAGCAGCTCGGCGATCTCCTTGCCGTTGCGCACGCAGTCCGCGAACCGCTGATCGTTGCCGGTGGTGGTGCAGTAGAAGTCGGCCAGCCGCGCGAAGGCGCCGCGGTCCTCGAGCTCGCGCAGCGCGTCGAGCGGCAGCACAACGTTGGGGTTCTCCGACGCCGGGACGTTGTAGAAGCCGCCGTGGACGCACTCGAACTCGTCCGGCGTGAGGCGCCGGCGGCCCGCGAGCTCGTAGCGCCGCCACCGCGTCTCGCTGCACCGCTTGAGGTGGTCCGGATTGCCCTTCGGCACGATCGCGCCGGTCGTCACCACCGCGATCGTCGCGTGCAGCAGGTCCGCGACCGGTGGCGCGGGCGCGACGGCCTCGTAGCCCTCGACCGGCAGCTCGGTTCGAAACGGCCGTCCGCCGAGCTTGGCGACGAGCATGTCGACGGCCCGCCGGGCCCCGGGCCGCGCCCGCGTCCCGGGCCGCCGGATGCCGCGCGGCAGATAGCCATCTTCTTCCGCGGGGCCGACGGGGAGCCGCGCGCCGAGCTTTCGGGCGAGCGGGACGATCGCGCCGAGCGCCGCACTCATGCCGGCGGCGTTGCCGGCCGTCGGCACGACGTACGCCGCCCGGTACATCAGCAGGCCCGGGTTCTCGGGATGCATGCCGGTCACGACCGGGATCCCGAGGTCCGCCGCGATGCGGCACACTTCGACGCACGCGCGCCCGTACCGGCCCGCGGCGAACGCCGGCCCGGCGATCACCACGTCGGGCCGCTGCGCGCCGAGCCACGCGCGCACCGCTTCGGCGGCGAGTCGATCTGTTCGTTGAAATAGCTGTCGCCGCACACCATGGTGGAGACCACGGCGCCGTGCGGGCCGAGGGCCGCCTGCATCGCCCGCCCGGGACCGACCGGACCGTCCTTGACGGCGGGCGGCGTATCCGCGCGCTCCTCGCTGCCGATCCCCGCAAAGAACTGGTTGATGTAGTGCGCCACCCGCAGCCTTTGCGCGTCCATTCGCACCTACCTCTTCCGCCGCCGGTCGGTCATGCCATCTGCTCCTCGCGAATCACCTGGCCGGCCTGGATCAGCGTCTTCTGCAACAGCTGCACGTCGAGGTCGCGCGGCGCCACCGCGCGCGCGGCCGCGAGCGCCGCCGCGGTGCCCGCCGCCTGGCCCGTGGCCATGCATACCGGCTGCATCCTGGTCGCGCCGTGCGCCCTGTGGGTCGTCGAGATGCACCGCCCCGCGACGAGCAGGTGTTCGACCTTCCGCGGCACGAGGCAGCGGTAGGGGATATCGTACGCCAAAATGCCCGAATCCGCGGTTTTGATCCAGTAGTTCTCGCCCCCGGCGTCGGCGCCGCCGTGGATGTCGATCGGGGTGGCCCCCTTGGCGATCGCGTCATCGAACGCGCGCGCCGTCAAGACGTCGTCTTCGGTCAGGACGTAGTCTCCAAGGATGCGCCGCGTCTCCCGGACGCCGAGCTGCTGCGCGGTCTGATAGATATAGCATTGCTCGAACCCGGGGACGTGGCGCCGCAGCCACGCCGTGAGCCCCGCGGCCTGGCGCCGCGCCTCGGCCTCCGCGCGGGTCAGTTCCCGTGGATTCGTGCCGTCCAGGCCTTCCACCCGCGTCCCGTTGACGGTCACCACGCCCTGGCGCGCCTCCTCGCGTCCGCACAGCAGCCACACCTGCTCGCCGGATATCCCGCGGGGCAACTCGCCGGCCCGCACCGCATCCCGGAACGGCTGATAATACGTCAGGCTCATGATCCCGAGCCCCTCCGCGCGGGGATCCTCCGGCACGCGCGTCATCTCGAACGCCCGCGGTCGTTCGCGGACGAAGTCCGCCCACCGGTCGATGTCGACGCCGCCGAGCCGGTACATCAGCGTGATGGGCTGCAGTTCTCCCCGCGCCGCCTGCTCGAAGGGCGCTCCGGCCGCCGCCGCCACGTCGCCGTCGCCGCTGGCATCGATGCACACGCGGCACGTCGCGACCTGCAACCCGCCCTTGTTGTACAGGACCAGCCCGGTGAGACGGTCGGCCTCCATCAGCACGTCGGCCACGGCGGTGTGGAGCAGGAGCTCGACGCCCGCCTCGCCCGCCATTTCAAACAGCACGTTCCCGAGCACGAATGGGTCGAACAGGACGCGGGTCACACACTCGCCCATGGTATCCGCGGTGTGTCCCGCCGAGCCCTTCGCCTGCACCAGCCGGTCCACGATCTCCTGCGCAATGCCGCGCACGGCCTGCCGGCCTCCGGCGTCGTGGAAGGTGACGAAGCAGTTCATGAGGCCGCGCGTGCTCGTTCCCCCGAGGCCGCTCGACTGCTCCACGAGCAGCGTCGGCGTCCCGGTTCGGGCGCTCGCGATCGCCGCCACGATTCCGGCCGTCCCGCCGCCGACGACGATCACGTCGGCGTGCCCGAAAAACCTCATTCGGCATCACCTCGCGTCTCCGGCACCCCGGCCGGGGGCCGCGCTACCGCGCCGGGTCGGTCCGCCATTGGCTCCTTACCCGGTCGGCGACGTGGTTTAGCGCGAGCACGGTCAGCGCGATCGCGGCGCCCGGAAAGATCCCGTACCACGGCGCCGCGTACATGTACTCGCGACTCTCGCTGATCATCAGGCCCCACGACGGCTGCGGGGGCTGCGTGCCCAGCCCCAGGAAGCTCAGGCTGGCCTCGAGCAGGATGGCGCGGGAGACGCCGATGGGGATCTGGATCAGCACCGGGGACAGCACGTTCGGCAGGATCGTGCGAAAGACGATGCGCACGTCGTGCGCCCCCGCCGCGACCGACGCCTCCACGTACTCCATCCGCCGGTGGGCCAGCACGCCGGCGCGGGCGATCCGCGCGAACTGCGGCAGACCGACGACCGCCACCGCCACGGCGACGTTCAGCGACCCCGGACCGGCCACCGCCACGAGCGCCATCGCGAGCAGCACCGCCGGGATGGCCATGAGGGTGTCCACCCCCCGCATCGCGATCGCGTCCACCGTCCCGCCCTTGAATCCGGTCCAGAGGCCGAGCGGCACGCCGCACACCGCGGCGATCGCCGTCGCCCCCACGCCGACCGCCAGCGCCGTCCGGGCCCCGTACAGCAGGCGGCTGAGGATGTCGCGCCCGAACTGGTCCGTTCCCATCAGGTGGCTCCACGAGGGGAATGCCAGCACGGCGTTCTTGCTCATGTCCGTGGGCCCGTAGCGTGTCAGCAGCGGCGCCGCGACGGCGGCGGCCGCCACCACGACAAGGAAGGCGATGCCGGGGTCGGCCGCGGCTGTCCGCCCGCTGCGGCGCCGCTCGCGGCGGGGCGCGGCATGGGACGCAAGCGTCCTCGACGAGAGGGCCATCACCACCCCGCGGGCTCTCCGGCGCGCCTCATTGATATCTGATCCTGGGATCGAGCAGGCCGTACAGGGCGTCGGTACAGAGGTTGATCACGACGAACGCCGCGATGCCGATCAGGATCACGGACTGCGTCACGAGGTAGTCGCGCGTCAGGATCGAGCGCCACAGCATGCTCCCGAGGCCCGGAATGGCGAAGACCGCCTCGGTGATCACGGCGCCCCCGATGAAGAACCCGGCCTGAATGCCCAGCACCGTGACGATGGGAATGAGCGCGTTGCCGAGCGCATGCCGCCACACGACCGCGCGGTTCGGAAGTCCCTTCGCGCGGGCGGTGCGCACGAAGTCGTTCGAGAGCACGTCCGCGAGGGAGCCTTCGACGAAGCGCGCCATGACGGAGCCCACGCCGAGGCCGAGCGTGATGCCGGGCAGGACGAGGCTGCGGGCCCATCCGGCCGGGCTCTCGCCGAGCGAGACGAATCCCGAGGGCGGCAGCCACCGCAGCACGACGCCGAAATACCACGACAGCAGCACGCCGAGCCAGAAGACCGGGACGGCCAGCGCCCAGCCGTGATACCAGCGCAGGGCCGCGGCGAGCCGCGACCTCGCCCGCGTGGCGGCGAAGACGCCGGCGGGGAACGCGATCAGGACGACCACGGCGAAGGCCCACAACGAGAGCTGCAGCGTGAGCGGCAGCGCGCGTCCGACGGTCTCGGACACCGGCGCGCCGTTGATGAGCGAATGCCCCAGGTCTCCGCGCAGCGTGCGCGCGATCCACCGTCCGTATTGAACCGGGAGCGGCTGATCGAGGCCGAGATACGCGCGCAGGGCGTGCAGCTGGTCCGGCGTACCGCGGTCTCCGAGGATCACCTGTGCCGGGTCGCCCGGCAGCGCGGCCACCATGGCGAAGACCAGCACGGACGCCAGGAACAGGGTGAGGGCGGCCTCGACGCCGCGCCGCGCCAGGTAACGTCCGAGCCCGCCGCCGGCCATCGTCGCTCACGCCGGCTGGAGCGCGGCAAGCGCCTCGGCGACCCTCCGGGCGATCCGGTCCGACTCGTACGCCACGTCGTCCCGGCCGCGTTCCGGGGTGGCCCGCCGCGGGTCGTGCTCCGGGGCGACGGTGAAATCCGGCGTCGGTTCCCCGACGACGGTCTGGCGGTCGAGGACCCCGAAGTCCCGGTACCCGAGCGGCTTCGGCAGCGGGGGCAGCGCCGAGAGGTCGACGGCCTCGGGATGATAAGCGAGCAGGTACGACGTCTCGCCGATCGCGGCGTGCTCGCGGTACCGTCCATCGTAGAGGTAGCCCGCGAGCAGCACGGTCACGCGTCCCGGCTCGGTCGTCTCGGTCGCGACCCGCATGAGCGTGTTGCGGTGGTTGAGCGCGCCGTGGCCGTTCACGAGCGCGATGACCCTGAAGGCCTGACGCTTCAGGCCGCGGACGATCTCCCGCACGATGATCGCGAACGCGCTTTCCTCGATGTACAGGCTCGGCAGCGCGAAGCCCGGGTAGTCCATGCCGTAGATCCGCTCGCTGCCCTCGAACCCGCGGTGGCGCAGGCGCTCGGCGTCGGTGTAGGTTTCCGTGCCGAGGGGCAGGGGCGGCAGGACGACGCCGCCGGCCTTGCGCGCCGCCTCGAGCGCCATGGTGTGGGCGTGCAGCATGTCCATGCCGACGGCCATGTGGGGGCCGTGCCATTCCATCGGCCCGATCGGCACGTACGCGATCGGCGTGCGCGTCCGCGCCGCGACGATCTCCTGGGGCCGCATCAGTTCGTATCTGAGTTCCATCGGTCTGGACCGCCTCCGGCGGGTCAGCGATTCAACCAGGTCCCCCTCAGTTGGAGCAGCATCTGCGGGTCGACCTCGAACCCCTCGACGGCCTTGCCGAGGCCGTACGTCGGGAGGTGCAGCGCGACCGGCACGGCCCACGCCTGTTCGAGGATGTACCGGATCACGCTGCGCAGGCGCGTCCAGCGTTCCCGCATGTTGAACGTGGCGTTGAGGTTCTGCAGCCCCTGGATGTACCCGGGCGGCGGCCCCGTCTGGAGCCACGACGGGTTCGTTCCGTCGGTCCTGAACGCCGAGCTGATCGTGAAATCCGTGGGATCGATCGTCGCCAGCGTGAGGAACGAGAGGTTCAGGTCGAAGTTGCCCGCAAAGTACGCCGGGAAGTACTGGGCCGGCTCGTGGATCGTGATGCCGACGTCGAGGCCCGCCTTCTGCAGGTCGGCCTGGATGATCTGGGCGATCTGCGGGAGCTCCGGCGTGCTCGTGGACGTGAGAAAGTTCAGGCGTCCGCCGCGCCCGGCGCCGGCCGAGGCGAGCAGCTGCTTCGCCTTCGCGGGGTTGTACGCGTACTCGGTCTCAATCTGCGGATCGTATCCCGGCGAGGCGGGCGTCACCATCTGCGCGATGGGCCGGGCGACGCCGCCGAGCACCGTCCGCGACACCGTGGCGCGGTCGACGAGCAGCTGGATCGCCTGGCGGACCTTGATGTTGTCGAGCGGGGGCCGCCGGGTGTTGAGCGTGAGGACGTAGTACTCGTTCGGCACGGGCGCCGGCTCGACGTGGAAGCCGGCCTGCCGGAGGCGCGCCACGTCCTTGTTGACGATCGTGTGCGCGATGTCGATCGTGCCGGCCTGGAACGCGTTCTCGAGCGCCTGCGGATCGGAGAAGACGCGGCAGACCACGCGGTCGAGCAGCGGCAGCCCCTTCTGCCAGTAGCCGTCGAACCGGACGAACGTCACGCGGTCGCCCGGCACCCACTCCTGGACGCGGAACGGTCCGGTCCCGCCGCCTTTCTGCTTGACAGTCGCGAAGGCCGCCGGATCGACCATCCCCCACCGGGCGATCTGCGCCAGGTAGTCGGGGTGGGGATGGGAGAACCGGAACCGCACGGTCCGCGCGTCCACCCGCTCGGCCGCCTCCCAGTCGCCGAGGCGACTGTAGAGGCCGCCGCCGGTCGCCTTGGCCTTGGTCCGGTGGAAGTTCGCGATCAGTGCGTCCGCGCCGAAGGTTCCGCCGGAATGCGTCCGGACGCCGTCCTGCAGCCGGAACACGACGCTCATGCCGTCCTTGGCCAGATCCCAGAACTCCGCGAGGTCGGGCCGCGGCTGCAGCGTGGTGCTGTACTTGACGAGATAGTTGTACACCTGGAAGAACATCGGCACGTTCGCGAAGACGATGTCGTTGGGGTCCAGCGAGACCAGGTCCGTGTTGACGCCGACCGTGAGCGTGCCGCCGCGCTTCGCCGCCGCGGCGAGCGCCCATTCGCCGAACGGTCCCGCGGCCGGCAGCGCAGCGCCGGCCGCCGCGGCGCCCGCGGCGAGCCGGAAAAGCCGGCGGCGGGTCAGGCCGCCGTTCCGTTCCGGTGTTCCAGTCATGTGTCCCTCCGGTTTGTCGACGTATCAGCCTTTCAGCGCGCCGGCGGTGAAGCCCCGGACCAGCGACTGCCGGAACGCCAGCACGAACAGCACTACCGGAATCGTCATGATGACCCCGAGCGTGGCGAGCGCGCCCCACTGCAGTTTCTTGTAGCCGGCGGTGAAGCTCATGATGGCCACCGAGCCGGTGCGGGCGTTGAAGCTCGTGACGATGAGCGGAAAGAGAAACTCGTTCCAGTTGAAGATGAAGCTCAGGATGAAGGCGGCCAGCAGTCCCGGGCCGGCGAGGGGCAGCAGGATCTTCGTGACGATCGCGGGCAGCGAGGCGCCGTCGAGCGCCGCGCTCTCGGCGAGCTCGCGGGGCACGTCGGCGAAGAAGGTGTGCAGAATCCACGTCGCCAGCGGAATCTCAAATCCGATGAACAGGATGACGAGCGCCGTCTTGGTGTCGATGAGCCCCAGCGCCTTGAGCGTCAGCTGGATCGGGATCAGGGTCGTCACCGGCGGGAACATCCGGGGCAGGAGAATCAGCAGAAACAGGACCGTCTTCGCCTTGAAGTCGAGAAAGCGGAACGTCATCGCGGCGAGGCCGGCCAGCACGACGGTGCCGAGCCCCCCGAGCGTGGACGTCACGAGGCTGGTCCAGATCGGCGCCGCCAGCCCGCTGGCGACGAAGTCGCGGTACCGCTCGAACGTCGGCACGAAGAACAGCGCCGACCGGTCGATCAGGATCCGCTCCGGCTTGATCGACAGCATGACGAGGTAGAGAAACGGCGGCAGCGTCCAGGCAAGCAGCGCGACAATGCCGGCCAGGTGCCACCGGGCGCGGCGGACGGCGAGCGCCGAGCGGCGGCGGGCGCCGGTGCTCGCGCGCAGGGCCCGCGCGCCGGCGTCCCCCTCGGTCTCTCCCGAGACCAGCGAACGGACGTCCATTACAGGTTGGCCGCCTCGAGGGTGCGGTAGTAGCTGCGCAGGTAGAACCAGTACGCGACGGCCAGGACCGCCAGCAGCACCGTGATCACCGCCGACGCGTACCCGAGCTCGTAGAACTGGAACGCCTGCTTGTAGATGAACATGCTCACGAACTGGGTCGACGAGCCCGGCCCTCCGCCGGTCATCACGAAGACCTTGTCCAGCTCGAGGAACGCGTCCATCAGCCGGAGGCCGGCGGCCACGAGCACCATCCCGGTGATCTGCGGCAGGATGATCCGCCGGAACAGCTGCCAGCCCGACGCGCCGTCCACGCGCGCCGCCTCGAAATGCTCGCGCGGGATGGCCTGCAGCGAGGCGAACAACAGCAGCGTCACGAGCGGGGCCCACTCCCACGCATCCGCAACCAGTAGCGCGAACATCGCCGTGCCGGGCGTCGCCATCCACTGCAGCTGCGGCCCGTGCAGCAGGCGCAGCACGTACGGGATGTAGCCGACGGTCCGGTCGAAGAGCGTCCCCCAGGCCGTGCCGACGACGACGGGCGCCATGATCATCGGCATCAGGAACACGCCGAGCAGCAGATTCCGTCCCGGCGGGTCGGTGTCGAGAAACAGCGCCGCGGCGAGCCCGATCAGAACCTCGGCTGTCATGGCAATGACGGCAAACTGCGCGGACAGCCCGAGCGACTGGCGGAGCGCCCCGTCGCGCAGGATCTGGAGGAAGTTGGCGAGATGGTTCCAGCGCGGCGCGGCGTCGTACACGATGTTGTACTGATGCAGGCCCAGCCACAGCGTGTAGACCGCCGGCGCCAGCCGCCACGCGGCCACGTAGAGGACCGCGGGCATCGCCATGATCCAGAAGTAGAAGCGGCCGCTGCCGAGGGCCGCCCATTTCATTCCCATCGCGCGCTCCGGAAGAGCCTCGTCGGGGAGCCGCCGCCCGCGGGCGGCGGCTCCCGCGCCGCACTACGACATTACTTGATGTAGCCCTGCCGCTTGAAGAGAGCGACCACCTTGGCCTGCGCTCCGTTGAGCGCGTCCTCCACGGACTGCTGGCCCGACATCGCGGCCGACATCGCCTGCTCGTAGATGTCCTGGGCCTGCACCCACTCCTTGAGCGGCGGGATGAAGACCGTGTACGGCTTGCCGTTGAGGAACGTGCTCATCGCGTTGAACACGGGCGCGTAGTTGGTCCGCACTTCCGGATCGTGGATCACGGACGCGCGCATGGGCACGAGCGCCGGGTACTCCTTCATCACCTGCTTCGTGCCCTGCGTGTTCAGGACCGCAGTCGCCAGCTTGAAGGCCGCGTCCCGGTGCTGGGTGAGCGCGTAGATCGCCAGGCCGTTCGCGTCGCCCACGTTGGCGTGGGGACGGCTCGCGAGCTGCGTGGGCAGCAGGGCGTAGTTGATCTTGCCGACGACTTTGGAAAGCTTCGCCACCGGCAGCACCGACAGCATGTTGTCGAGGGCGTCCATGGCGATGGCGCCCCGGCCGGAAGCCATGATGCGCTCCGCGCCGCCGCCGGTGAGCGACTCGCTGCCGGGCTCCATGTACTTGTGGAGCGCGACGTAGTACTTGGCGGCGGCGATGCCCTGCGGCGAGTTCACCGTGGGTTGCATCGTCTTGGGATCGTAGATCAGGTTCGCGCCGTACGCCACCAGGATGTGCTCGTACCGGTGGAACAGGAACCCGCCGCTCTTGTTCGCCAGGACGACCCCGTAGAAGTCCTGGTCGAGCGTCTTGCCCATCAACTTCTCCCCGGCCTTGCGGGTGAAGAACTGGGCGACGTCCATGAGCTGCTTGTACGTCTGGGGGAGGGCGAGCGGGTAGCCGTACTTGGCCTGGAACGCCTTCTTCTCGATCGGGTTGGCGAACAGGTCCGTACGGTACGCCATCATGTACGGCGCCGCCAGCATCGGCATCGCCCACAGCTTGCCGTTGAGCTCCAGCCCCGCGGTCGTCAGGGTGATGAAGTCGTTGGGCTGGACCGCGCTTGTGGCCGCGGGGCTCGTCATGAAGTCGTTGATCGGCAGGATGGCTTTGGCCGCGGACAGCCCGGGCACCCATGTATTGTACACGTACACGTAGTCCCAGGTCCGGACCCCGGACTTGGAATCGATCAGGGCCTTCTGGAACACATCGTCCCACGGCAGGTAGTCGGGTTTGACCTGGATCCCCATGGGCTTGCCGATCTGGTTGGCCACCTTCACAAACGCGACCCACTCGTCGAAGTCTGGCCCGAGAAACGTGAGCGTCGTCATGCCTTGGGCGTGCGAGGACTGGCTGAGCGGGCTCAGTCCAACGAGCAGGAGCAGGAGCGCCGTCACGACGCCGGCCGCCGCCCGGTGCCTGTCGCTGCGAGGCTGCAACATGCTATCCCTCCTTGTCTCCGGTGCTGCTGTCTCGGGGCGTCACACGATCAGGGCCAATGCGCAGGCGGCGGCTGGGGGTCGGGTCGCGAGTCCCGCCGCCGTGCTGTCTCATGTCCGCGGGTCCGGTGTGCTCAACGCAGGGACCGGACGGAAGGGGGCGATCGCCGGGCGTGGCGGATGCGGCGAACGAGAGACAGGCGGGCACGATGCCGCGCCGGGGCGGGCCGTGCCCCTCCGGCCTGCGCACATCGCCATGGGTTGTCGCGTCCCGGAGGTGCCAACGGGCTGGCTCCGCCGTCCCGGCTCAGAGAGCGATAACGCGCTCCCGTGGGGTAGGTGCATTATAGTACGGCAGGCCTCGGTTGTCAAACCGTTTTGACAACCGGTTCAGGCGCCGGGCGTCGAAAGGCCACCGGCGAGCACGGCGCCCCACGACCCGCGCGCCGCCCTACGGCGGGACCGATCCCGCGAAGAGGATCGCCCTCTGCGCGGCGAGCACCTGCTGGATCGAGGCCACGCTGAGCGAGCGGGGGACGATGTCCCGCTTGGCGCTCAACGCGGCGATCGTGCCGGCGGCGTGTCCGGTCGCCATGCACACCGCCTGACCGCGCACCGAGCCTGCGGCCTCGTGGGTGGCGGAGATGGCGCGGCCCGCGACGGCGACCCCGTCGACGTCCGCGGGCACAAGACACCGGAACGGGATCCCATACGCTCGCTCGATCCGCCGGAGTGTGACCCCGCCGCCCCCCACCGCGCGCCCCAGCACCTCTGCCCCGGCGTGGACGTCGTGCAGATCCACCGGGTAGGCCCCACGGGCGACCGTGTCCGGAAAGTCGCGGCCGGCGAGCACGTCGTCGAGCGTCAGCACATACTCCCCGAGGATGTGGCGCGTCTCCCGGATGCCGATCTGATAGGCGGCATCGAGCAGCCACGCGCGCTCGAACCCCGGGACGCGGCGGCGCAGGAACTGGGACACTTCGAACATCTGTCGCTGCGTCTCGATCTCGGCGCGGCTCACCGCCTCCGGATCGGTTCCGTCGACCCCATGAACCCGCGTGGCATTGATCGTCACGACCCCGGGCACCGGGCCGGTCTCGATGCCGATCCGATCGCGGGGCACCGTCAGCTCGCCGGTGGCGCGGGCCTGCGCCACGAGCCCCGGGAACGCGTCCATCACGACGGACGTATGTCGCAGGTCCTCGGCGGTGTAGCCGGACCCGTCCCAGCGCTCCGGCACGTCCATCTCCTCCGGGTGCTCGCGCAGGTAGGCGAACATCGCCTCGACGTCGACGCCGGCCATACGGAAGATGCGGGTGGCCGGTTGCATGACGCCGTCGCGGTCGCGGCCGAGCACGAATCGCGCGCCAGCCCGCGCCGCGATGTCGCCGTCCCCTGTGGCGTCCACGATCGCCCGGGCGCGCACGAGCTCGATGCCCGCCTTGTCGGCAACGACGATCCCGCGCACTCGTCGCCCCTCCATCAGCACGTCGGCGCAGAATGCGTGCAGCAGGAACTGGACCCCGGCCTCCACCAGCATCGTGAGCAGCACGTGCTGCAGGGCGAGCGGGTCGGCCACCGTCACCGAGCCGACCTGCCGGTCGGGGCGATCCGCGAACGCTGCCCCGATCGCCTCGAGCCGCTCGAACAGCTCCGCGCCGATCCCCCCAAGCGCCCGTCGGCCGCCCGCGTCGCTCACGCCCAGGAAGGACATCCCGGCGGACGCCATCCCGCCGACCCGGCCATACTGATCGACCAGGAGCGTGCGGGCTCCCGTGCGCGCCGAGGCGATCGCCGCGACCGCCCCCGCCGTGCCGCCCCCGCAGACGACCACGTCGGCCTCAGCGCGGGTGCGCATGCCGGCCTCCCGACGGTCGCGTCGGCCGCTCACGAGGTCGGGCGCCGTCCGCGCCGGTTTGACTCATGCCAGGCGCTCCGGCGACGGCCCGAGGCGGCGCAGCAGATCGAGATCGGCCCCGAGGTCCCGGAGCCTGGCCTGGACGGCCCGCACATCGACCTGCCGCGGTGGGACCCCGGCCCTCGCTGCCAGTGCCGCCGCCACCCCGGCCGCGACCCCGGAGGCCATCGCCGTGCCCTGGTTGCGGGTGTAGACGTCGGCGTGGTGATCCACGGACAGGCAGCGACCGGCCACGAGGAGGCCGTCGACCTCCGCGGGGACCAGGCAGCGGTACGGGATCTCGTAGACGAACATGCGGGCAACGAGCCGCCGCGCCTCGGCGTCCTGCGGTCCACCTTCCTTGCCGTCCGGCGGGTGACCGCCCTGCTGGCGGGGGTTCTGCTGGTTGGCGTCGACTCCCACCACGTCGTCGTAGTGGCGCCCAGCCAGGATATCGTCCTCGGTCATCACATATTCGCCGCGGACCCGGCGTGTCTCTCGGACGCCGATCGTGCTCGCGGAGTCGAGAATGAACGAGCGCTCGAACCCCGGAATGTACTTGCGGGCGAACGCGGCGAGCTGGATCATCTGGTGCCGCGTCTCGATCTCGGCGCGGGACAGATCCTCCGCGCTCGTCCCATCGACGCCATAGACGCGTGTCGCGTTCACGGTGAGCACACCACGCTCCGGCATCACGGACTCGACGCGGAAGTAGTAGCAGTCCGGCCACAACTCGCCCCGGGCCTTGGCCTCCTCCACCAGCTTGAAGAAGCCGAAGATGCGGACCATATGATGCTCGAGGTCCAGCATGCACTGGAGCGGATCGGGCGAGAAGTCGTCGAGGTGCGTCCGCACGTGCTCGACCAGCCGGCGCACATCGACGCCCCCCATGCGAAAGATCAACGTCATGGGGCGCATCTTGCCGTCCTCCTCCCGGCCCTTGACGTACGGGGCACCGGCACGCGCGGCCACGTCGGCGTCGCCGGTGGCGTCGACCGTCACGCGGCTCAGGATCGCCTGGCGGCCGGACTTGTTCTCGACCACGATGCCGCGGAGGATCTTGCCCTCCATGACGACGTCGCTGACCAGCGTGTGGAGCAGGATCTTCACCTGCGCCTCGGCCAGCATCTCGAGCGCCGTGATCTTGTACAGCTCGGGATCGTAGACCACAAACTCGCCCGGAATCGCCCCGCCCCGGGCGATGAGGCGATCGAGCAGCTCCCGGACGAGCCCCCGGGACGCCGCGTAGGGGACGTAGAAGAGGTTCATCATGGCGGAGGTTCCCGTGCCGCCGAGGGATCCGAAGCGCTCGACCAGCAGCGTCGGCGCCCCGCTGCGGCCCGAGGCGATCGCGGCCATCACGCCCGCGATGCCACCTCCCACCACGAGCACGTCCGTGACATGCGCCACGGGTACCTCGCGCGCAGGTTCAGCCACGCGCCCCGCCTCGATCACGCCCGCCACTGTGAGGCACCTCCGCGTCCTGGGATGGCAGCGCACGAGCCGCGCGCCACCGCGGCATCCCCGGCTCCGTCGGATGGGGATCGCATGGGGCCGCGCCGGGCACGGGGAGGCAGGCGCATCGGGCCGGACGGGCGCCCACGCGGCGCCCCGGTCGCGGAGCGCACGCGGCGGCGGCAGCGCACACGCCCATGCTATCAGCGGACGGCGCTGGGTGTCAAATCGATTTGACAACCCCGCCGTCCCGCGTCACAATGGAGGCGACACAGCACACCGGTGCCCATGAGATCGAAGACGACGAGCCTCCGAGACGTGGCGCGCCTCGCCGGCGTGTCGGTGCCGACGGCCTCCCAGGCGCTGAACGGCCGGGCGAGGGTCAGCGACGAGACGCGCAGGCGCGTGATGGAAGCGGCGCGGCGGCTGCGCTACACGCCGCACGCCGCCGCCCGGCGCCTCATCCTGGGGCGCTCGGACTCGGTCGCCATCGTGCCGGGCACCAACATGACCGGCATCTTCTCGGACCTCTTCTACCGCGCGGTCCTGACCGGGGTCGGCGGCGTCTTCGAGGAGGCGGGCTACCGGATGCTGATCACGCCGCCGCTCCGCTCGGCGTCGCAGCTGCCACAGTTCGTCGAGATGGCGAGCGCCCGCGAGATCGATGGCGTGCTCGTCGCCGGCGTCGTCGACACCCGGTGGGTGGAGGACACGATCGCGGCCGGGACGCCGGTCGTGCTCCTGGACAACCACCTCTCGGGCCGGCCGGTGCCCGCGGTCGTCAACGACAACGCGGGGGGCGCCTACAGCGCGACCCGCTACCTCGCCGAGCTGGGGCACACCCGTATCGGCTTCGTGGGTGCGGCCGTGGACTACCCGTTCGGGCGGGAGACGCACGACGGGTACCGGCGCGCGCTGGCGGAGGCGGGGCTCGGCCCGGACCCGGGGCTCGAGAGGCTCATCCCGATCGACGCGGAGCGCGCGCGCGAGGCGGCGGGCGTGCTGCTGTCGCTCGCCGATCCACCGACCGCTATCTTCGCCGTCACCGACCTGCTCGCGCTCGGCGTGATCACGGCGGCCCGGGAGCGCGGGCTGGCGATCCCCGCAGACCTCTCCGTCGTCGGGATGGACGACATCGACTTGGCGTCGGTGACCAACCCTCCGCTGACCACCGTCCGGATCGCCAAGGAGGAGATGGGCCGGCGGGCCGCCCGGATGCTCCTCGACCTCATCCGTGGGACCGATGTGAATCCCACCATCGTGGTCCTGCCGAACGAGCTCGTCGTACGAGGCACGACCGGAGGTCGGCGATGACACAGGGCACGGGGGAACGACTGGCCATCCACGGCGGCACGCCGGTCCGCAGCGAACCGCTCCTCCCCGGCTATCCCGGCGGCCTGCTGATCGGCGACGCGGAGAAGGCCGCGGTCATGGAGGTCCTGGAGAGCCGGAGCTTGTTCCGGCACTACGGCCCCAGGCCGCTGCACAAGGTGAGCCAGTTCGAGCGCGCGTTCGCCGCGGCCATGGGCGCCCGCCACGCCGTCGGCGTCACGTCCGGCACGGCGGCGCTGCTGACCGCGCTCGCGGCGCTCGGGGTCGGGCCGGGCGACGAGGTGATCGTCCCGACGTACACCTGGGTCGCGACGGTCAACGCCGTGGTGCACCTGGGCGCCGTGCCCGTCTTCGTCGACATCGACGACAGCCTCACGATGGACCCCGCGACGCTCGAGGCCGCGATCACGCCGTGCACGAGGGCGATCCTCCCGGTGCACATGCGCGGGGCGGGCGCCGATATGGCCCCGATCCTGGAGGTGGCGGCACGGCACCGTCTGCACGTCGTCGAGGACGCGGCCCAAGCCGTCGGCGGGCGCTACCGCGGGCGGCGCCTGGGGACCCTCGGCGCCATCGGCGCCTACAGCCTGCAGTACCACAAGGTCATCACGACGGGCGAGGGCGGCATGGTGGTCACGGACGACCCGGCGCTCTGGGAGCGCGCCGTCCGTTACCATGATCAGGGATCGGTGCGCATGGAAGAGCTGGACGAGACGATCCCCGTCGGCAACCAGCTGATGATCGGGATCAACTTCCGGATGAGCGAGATCACCGGCGCGATCGGGCTGGTACAACTCGGCCGCATGGACTGGATCATCGAGCGGATGCGGGCGCACAAGACCGCCATCCTCGACGGGATGCGCGGGCTCCCGGGCGTCACGATCCGCCGCGTGCCCGACCCGGACGGGGACACGGGCGCCACGCTGATGTTCTTCCTGCCGACCCCGGACCTGGCGCGCGCCTTCAGCGCAGCGCTTACCGCCGAGGGGATCCGCGCCACGGTGGCGTGGGACAGCGGACAGCACGTGTACCACCACTTCGATCAGATCATCGAGCGCCGGATGTTTGCGGAACGCCACTGCGCGTGGGAGTGCCCGTACTACAGGGGGTGCGCACGCCTCGAGAAGGGCATGTTCCCGCGGACGGACGACCTCCTGCGCCGCGCGCTCCACATCGACCTCCACCCGCTCTTCAGCGAGCGGGACGAGTTCGACATCGTCCGCGCGACGCGCAAGGTCGCATCCGCGCTCCTGTAGGAGGATCCGTGCCGCGGGTCGTCGGCGTCGCCGTGCTGGGCTCCGGGGGCATCGCGCGCGCCCACGCGACCGCCCTGCGGCGCCACGCGGAGGCCTTCCCCGAGGCGCCCGCGGTGGGCCGGCTGGTCGCGATCGCCGGCCGCGACGCGGCCCGGGCCGAAGCGGCCGCCCGGCGGCTGGGGGCGGAGCGCTGGACCGCGGACTGGCGGGCTCTCCTCGACGACTCCGAGGTCGAGGTCGTGATCAACGCCGGATCGAACGACATCCACGCGGAGCCCAGCATCGCGGCGCTGCGCGCCGGCAGAGCGGTCCTCTGCGAGAAGCCGCTCGCCCGGACCGCGGCGGAGGCGGCGCCGATGGTGCGCGCCGCCGAGGAGGCGCGCGAGGCGGCGATGACGGGGTTCAACTACCGCTTCGTGCCGGCGGTGCTCCTCGCCCGTCGCCTCGTTCTCGACGGAGCGCTCGGCCGGGTGTACCATTTCCGCGCCCGGTACAGTGACGATTCGCTGCTCGACCCCGACGCGCCGCACGGGTGGCGCCACGAGCGGGGGCTCGCGGGGAGCGGGGTCGTCGGGGATCTCGCCTCGCACGTGATCGACCTGGCGCACTTCCTCGTCGGCCCGATCACCGCCGTGACCGCGGCCGTCCGTACGTATACCCGGACGCGACCCGCGCCGGGAGGGCACCGGCCGGTCACGGTGGAGGACGCGGTGGTGGCCACGCTCGAGTTCGAAGGCGGGGCCCTCGGCACCCTCGACGCCAGCGGCATGTGCCCCGGCCGGAAGAACTTCCTCTCGTTCGAGCTGAACGGCGAGCGCGGCACCGTGGCGTTCAACCTCGAGCGGCTCAACGAGCTGCAGGTCTACCACGGGGACGGCCGCGCGCGGGGGCTGGCCGATGTGCTGGTCACCGAGCGGGACCACCCCTTCGGCGGACGGTGGTGGCCCCCGGGCCACATCCTGGGGTGGGAGCACACCTTCGTCCACCAATGGGAGGAGTTCGTCCGACGCACCGCCGGCGCCGGCGGCGAGATGGTGGGCGCCACGTTCGCCGACGGGCTCGCGAGTGCCCGCGTGTGCGACGCGCTGCTGGCCGCGGCGGAGGAGGGCCGCCGTGTCGCTGTCCCCGCGCCGTGACGCAGGCCGCCGGGGGGAGCACCAGCAGCCGTAGGGGCACGGCAGGAGGGCAGCCGACCGGAATGGGGCGACGCACGGTACGCGCCGCGACGCTGGTGGCCCCGGGCCGGTACGAGGTCCGCGAGTATCCCATGCCGGATCCCGGGCCGGGCAGCGTCCTCGTCAAGATAGAGCTCTCGGGGATCTGCGGGACCGACAAGCACACGTACCTCGGCTACACGACGCAGTACGGCGGCACCGGCTCCCCGCGCACGATTCCGTTTCCGATCATCCAGGGCCACGAGAACGTGGGGACGGTGGCGGCGATCGGCGGCGACGGTCGCTACGTGGACTTCGAGGGGACGCCGCTCCAGATCGGCGACCGGGTGGTGGTTGGAGCCAACGTGGTCTGCGGGCGGTGCTACTACTGCACGCACGACTTCCCCTACTATCTCTGTGAACGCATGGTGGACTACGGCAACAACATGAGCGCCGCCCGCCCGCCGCATCTGTTCGGCGGCTGGGCGGAGTACCTCTATGTGGTGCCGGGGAGTTTCCTGGTGCGCGTCCCCGATGAGCTGCCGCCGGATCTCGCGGTCCTGACGGAGGTCATGGCCGTCACCGTGGGCCTCGACCGCGCCAAGCAGATGTCGGCGGTGCCCAGCGAGCCGTTCCTGTGGGACGACACCCTCGTGGTTCTCGGCGTCGGCCCGCTCGGGATGTGCTTTGCCATGAAGGCGCGTATGCTCGGCGCCGGGACGATCGTCGCCGTCGACCTCTCCGAGTACCGGCTCGCGATGGCCAGGCGCCTGGGCGTCGACCATGCGCTCAACGCAACGCAGACGACGGCGGCGGACCGTCTCGCGTTCGTTCGCGACCTGACCCACGGGCGAGGGGCGGACGCCGTGGTGGAGTGCGCGGGCGTGCCCCAGGTGGTCCCGGAGGCGCTCGACCTGCTGCGCCCGGGGGGCCTGCTCGTCGAAGCCGGCAACTTCTCGGACCTGGGCGATGTCGCGATCAACCCGCATCGTCACCTCTGCTCCAAGAGCGTCCGCATCCTCGGCGTGGGCGGCGAGGAGCCGGCGAGCTACGGGCCGAGCATGCGGCAGATGCTGCGGTACATGCGCCAGTACCCGGCGCTGCGGGAGTTCGTGTCCCACCGGTATGGCCTGGACGAGGTGCGGGCGGCCGTCGAGCGCTCGATCGCGCCCGACTCGATGAAGGTGGTGATCGATCCATGGCGGTGAAGGTCGGAGTGATCGGCGCGGGGACGATGGGCCGGCGCCACCTGGAGGCCCTGGCGGCCGACCCGCGCGCCAGCATCGTGGGGGTCGCGGACGCGGTCGAGACGGTCGCCCGCGAGGCGGCCGCGAGCATGGGCGCGCGCCCGTGCCGGGATCTGGCCGAGCTCGCGGGCCTCGGCATCGAGGCTGTCTTCGTCACCCTACCCAACGTCTACCACGCGTCCGTCGTCCTCGAAGCGCTCGACCGCGGCCTCCACGTCTTCTCGGAGAAGCCGATGGCGACGTCGCTCCGGGACGCCCGGCGGATCGTGGAACGCGTGGCGGCGAGCGAGCGCGTCTACCAGATGGGGTTCAACCGGCGCTGGGCCCCCGCGTACCGGTATCTCCGGCAGGAGCTCGAGCGCGGCTTCGTCCCGTTCTCCGCCAACGTGAAGATGAACGACGGGGACATGCTGACCCCGAGCTGGTACGCGAACGCCGCGATCTCCGGCGGCTTCATGTACGATACCGCCGTCCACCTCGTGGACATGATCGCGTGGCTCGTGGGCCCGATCGAGGCCGTCGCGGCGCTCGGCCGGACGAGCTGCTATCCCGACTACGACGACATCGTGATGCTGATGCGCTGCCGGGGGGACCGGCTGGTCGCCTTCACCACCTGCGGCCACGCGTCGTGGGCCGCGCCGCAGGAGCGCGTCGAGCTCTACGGCGACCATGCCCTCCTTGTCTCGGAGGACCTCGACCGCGTGCGGCACGCGACCCGCGAGCAGCCGCATGCCGAATGGCAGCGGCTCCCGTCTGCGGGGCTGCTCGACCTGTGGGGGTACATCGAGGAGGACCGGGCGTTCATCGATGCGTGCCTCGGCGACGCCCCGCCGCCGGTCACCGCGCGCGATGCGTTCCACAGCATCGCCGTGCTCGACGCGGCCTACACGAGCATCGCCCGAGGGGGCCAGCCCGTCCCGGTCCCGGAGGCCTGACGGATGCTGCGCGTGGGTCACTACCTGAACCAGTTCTTCGCCGGGATCGGAGGGGAAGAGCGGGCACACGTCCCTCCCTCGGTGCGCGACGGCCCGGTCGGCCCCGGTCGCCTGCTCCAGGCGCTCCTCGGCGACCTTGGCGCCGTGACGTCGACGCTCGTCTGCGGCGACAACTTCTTCAACGAGCACCTCGAGGACGCCGCCGCCGCCGTCCGCGCGTGGCTCCGGCGCGTGGGTCCCGACCTGGTCGTCGCCGGGCCGGCGTTCGCCGCCGGCCGGTACGGCAGCGCGTGCGCCGAGGTCTGCCGTGTGGCGGCGGAGACGGGCGTGCCCGCGGTCACAGGCATGCACCCCGAGAACCCGGGGGTCGTCATGTTCAGGAAGGCGTATATCGTTCCCACCGGGGACTCGGCGGCGGACATGGCGCGGGCGCTCCCGATCATCGTCGCACTCGGACGCAGGCTCGCCTCCGGGGCGACGATCGGTCCGGCCGAGCGCGAGGGGTACCTCCCCCGCGGCGTCCGGCGGCCGGGGATGCGCGAGCGCCCCGGAGCCGAGCGAGCCGTGGCGATGCTCGTCGCCAAGCTGAGCGGCCGGCCCTACCGGACCGAACTGCCGGTCGACGCGTACGAGTCCGTGCCGCCCGCTCCTGGGGTCCGGGACCTCCGGCGGGCGACGATCGGCGTCGTCACCACAGGGGCGATCGTCCCCAGAGGCAACCCCGACCACCTCAAGCGGTGCAGCGAGACCCGGTGGTGCCGCTACGATCTCGGCGGACGCGCGGCGCTCTCCCCCGAGGAGTTCGAATGCGTGCACGGCGGCTTCTACAACCAGCCGGCGTGCGCCAATCCGAACGTCGTGCTGCCCCTCGACGCCCTCCGGGAGCTGGAGCGCGAGGGCGCGTTCGCGCGCCTGCTGGATTTCTACTGCACGACGACCGGGAACGATCAGCGCCTCGCGGACTGCAAGCGCAACGGCGCCGAGATCGCACAGGCGCTGCAGGCGGCGGGCGCCCACGGTGCGCTGTTGGTCGCGACCTGAGGGTCCTGCAATCGTTGCGGCGCAACGATGAGCAAAGAGATCGAGCGGCTGGGCGTTCCGGTGACGGTGATCAGCGCGCTGCCGCCGCTGGCGATGCAGGCCGGCGCCAACCGCGTGGTGCCGGGCGTCAAGATCGAGCACGTCTGTGGGGACCCCTCGCTCTCGCCGGCCGCGGACCGGGCCCTCCGGCGCCGGATCGTGGAGCGGGCCCTGCGCGCGCTCGCGGCCGACGTGCAGGGCCCCACGCTGTTCGACGGAGCGTAGGCGCGGCGATGGAGCTGCTGCTCGGCACGTTTCCGGTCGAGGCCGTCGCGTTCGGCACGCCGCCGGGATGGACCGGCGGGCGCCTGGTGATCGACCCGGCGCGGGTGCGCGCGCGGGTGCTCGAAGACCCGCGGATCCGTGAGGTCGCGGTCGACCTCGTCGAGCCCGGCGAGCGCGCCCGGATCGTCCACGTGCGCGACATCATCGAGCCGCGGGTCAAGGTCGCCGGCCGGGGGCACGCGTACCCCGGCGTCTGCGGCCATCCGCCGGAGACGGTGGGGGACGGCGTGACCTTCCGCTACGGCGGCTTCGGCGTCCTCATCGCGTCCGAGGCGCTGCCTCATGTGCGCCGCGCCGTGAGCGCCGCCACCGACAGCGTCATCGACATGTCCGGGCCCGGCGCGGTCACCGTGTACAGCACGCTCCGGTACCTCGTGCTCACCCTGACGACCGAGCCCCGCCTGGAGCTGACCGAGTGGAACGACGCCCTGCGCGGCGCCGGGCACCGGGTGGCCGATGACCTGGCCGCGCCGCTGCGGGGGCAGGCGGCGCCGGCCGAGCAGCGCTTCGGCCTGGCCCCGGTCGAGCGGCCGCTGCCGCGGGTCGTCCACGTCCACACGCTCAACGCCTCGATGGTGCCCGGGATCGGCACGGGGATCTACGGGTACACCCCGCACGCGCTGCCGATCCTGCTCCACCCCAACGAGATCCTGGACGGCGCGATCACGGGCGACGCGGTGGTGACCTATCCCGGCAAGTGCACGTGGCTCCACGTGAACAACCCGGTGCTCCCGGCGCTCTACGCGCGTCACGGCGCGGACCTCGCGTGGGTCGGTTCGATCGTCGCCCGAACACGGTGGGGATCGTTGCATGACAAGCAGCGGAGCGCCTACCAGACGGTGAAGCTCGCCGAGATGCTTGCTGCGCAGGGCGCGCTGGTGACGTGGAACCACGGCGGCAACGACCTCATCGAGGTGATGCTGACGATCCAGGGGCTGGAGCGAGCGGGGATCAAGACGGTCTTCCTCACGATCGAGTCCGACATCAAGGTCGTGCGCATGACGCCCGCGCTGGCCGAGACCGGGACGGAGGAACCCCCGCTCCTGTTCAGCGTTCCGGAGGCGGACGCGATCGTGAGCACGGGGACGCTGGCTCCGGCCGACGCGCTGCCGCGCATGGCACGCGTCGTCGGAGGCCACGAAGTGGTGCTCGATCAGGAGCGGCCGGACATCAGGACGCCCGCGGAGGGCCCGCTGGACCTGGAGGCCCTGTCCGGGGCGTACTCGCCGATCTTCGGACACTTCGACAACTACGGGCTGGGCTGTCAGAGTTACGATGACTACTGACCCGTTCCCGCCGGCGGAGACGTACACGGTGACCGGCACAGGCCCGGCCGCCGGCCGCGGGCCGGCCCGCGTCGTGATCCGCGGCGTCCGGTTCATCCTTGCGCATGTCCCAGGCCTGGTCGCCGCCGGCTCGAAGCCCCGGCGCGAGCTGCCGGCGGGCGGAGCCGCCCTGCGCGCCGAGCTGCGCAGCCGCCTGCGGTCGTTCGCGCTGGCCGTGGCGTACCCTCCGCATCAGGTGATGATCGGCAGCCTCGCCCCCGAGGCGCTCCGCGAGATCGCACGGCCCTGGCACCGCCACCCGATCGCGGGGGCCCGCCCCCGGGGACCCGGCGGGGCCATCGTCGATCAGATGACGTTCTACGCGTGGCTCGCGCGGGCTGATGCCGCCAACCTCGTGCGCTTCACCGAGGACTTCGCCGCGCGCCTCGCGGATGCGACGGGCGCCGGCCCGATACCGGCGGCCAGCGCGCAGCAGATCGCGCGGACCTTGGAGGATCGCGGCGAGCCGCTCTTCCACGAGGACGAACGACCCGTCGGGGCCGTCGCGGCGGGCCACGAGCAGGACGAGGCCTTGAGCGCGACGGTGCTGCTGGAGAACCTCGCCGCGAAGGCAACCGGGGCGCTCGCGCTGCGCCGGCTACTCGACGAGGTGGACGACCCCGACCCGGTGGAGTACCTGCTGGGATGCGGCGAGGAGGCGGTCGGCGACCGGTACCAGCGCGGCGGGGGCAACCTCGCCAAGGCCATCGGAGAGCTCGCGGGCGTGCGGACGGCCGGCGGCGCCGACGTCAAGGCCTTTTGTGCCGCGCCGCTGCACGGGCTGCTGATGGCCGGCGCGCTGGTCGCGAGCGGTCGGTACCGGCGCGTCGTGGTCGTCGCGGGCGGCTCGCTCGCCAAGCTGGGCATGAAGTTCCGCGGGCACCTGGCGGCGGGCTACCCCGTGCTGGAAGACGTGCTCGCGGGCGTCGCCATCGACGTGGGGCGCGACGACGGCCACAGCCCGATCCTACGGCTGGACGCCGCAGCCGTCCACCGGGTCGGCGACGGGACCGCGCCGCACCAGATGGCGAGGGTGTTGACGGTCGAGCCCCTCCGGGCGCTCGGCCTCCGGCTGTCGGACATCGACCGCTACGCGGTCGAGCTGCACAACCCCGATATCACGGAACCCGCAGGCTCCGGCAACGTCCCGGCGGCCAACTATCAGGTGATCGCCGCGCTGGCCGCGCAGGCCGGCGAGATCGCCCGGAGCGAGATGCCCGCGTTTGCGGAGGCGCACGGGATGCCCGGCTACTCGCCCACGCAGGGGCATATCGCCTCGGCGATCCCGTATCTCCCGCACGCCGTGGCTGGCCTGACAGACGGCGCCCTGCGCCGCGTGCAGCTCGTCGCCAAGGGCAGCCTCTTCCTCGGGCGCATGACGGCGATGGGGGACGGCATCAGCATGCTCATGGAGCGGAATACCCTCCGCACCGCGGAGAGAGGAGGACCGGATGGTGGAGCTCAAGGGTAGGCTCGTCCTGGCCCTTGGGGAGCGGGATGGGATCCCGGCACCGGCGCTCGAACGGTGCGCCGTGAGCGCCGGGGGCCAGGTCGTCTACAGCACGACGCAGTGCTTCGTCTGAACGTCCGCGGGGGCAATGGATCTGGAGGAGCAGGGGGCCATCCAACGGCTGGTCGAGTCGGGCCAGCGGGACCGCATGGTGGTGGTGCTCGGGACGCCCACGGCCGGCAGCACCCGAATGGTCGCGCTGACGCTGACGCAGGGGGACCCCAGCTACGCCGGACCACTTGCCGGAGTCCCGTTGGGACTCCCCGTGTACCATATCCTCGAAGACGAGGTCAAGGCGGCGATCGCCGCCGAGGTGTACGAGGAGGAGATCGGGCCGCTGGAGTTCGTGCTCGATAAACCCGGGATCATGGAGGCGCTGCGGCAGACGCGGGCGGGCAGCGGCGTTTGAGCTGCCCGCCACGTCCACGTTCGAGCCGCCCGACTATCCCAACGTTTCGTTCTACGTCCACGAGGCGCTCGCGCGCTCTCAGACCGACGCCGTGGCGCTTGTGACGGCGTGGCTCGAGGAGCGGTGCGGGATCGTCGACGACTTCGGACGCTGGACGCCGCCCGAGGCGTCCGACCCGCAGGCACGCCTGGGCCGGCTCCAGCCATGGCACGATGTAGCGAACCCGCACCGGAGCCACGCGCACGACCTGCACATCCGGTACTACTACGTGGCGCTTCGCCAGCGCGGACACGACCGTGCGGCGGGGACTGTCCAAGAGTGCCTGCGGTTTGCCGCGGCGGTCGGGGCGCCGCTCGTGCAGATGCTGCCGTCGGGCGAGACCCGGCGCTCGCCGATCGCCACGCGGGAGATGGGATGGCGCCCGTCGGTCGAAGGGATGCGCACGGCGGCGCGGGAGGCCGAGCGCCTGGGCATCCGCATCGCCATCGAGCCGCTGAACCGATACGAGGCCTACCTCGTGACCACCGTGTCCTCGGCGCTCGCCTATCTCGAGGACGTCGGGGCACCCGCCGTCGGCATGACGCTCGACCTCTTCCACGCCAACACCGAAGAGCGCGCCATCGGCGATGCGACCGGCGCCGCCGGGTCCCGCCTGTGGCATCGACACGCCGCCGATACCAACCGCCTGGGCCTCGGCAGGGGGCACCTGAACGTGCCCGGGTCGCCGGAGCGCTGCGGGACGTCGGCTATGCGGGCGCCGCCGTCCTGGAGGTGATCCCGTCGAGCGCCGGCGCGTCCGCTGCGGCCGTGCTTGACGCCTGCATCCGGACCTCCCTGCCACACCTGCGGCGGCTGCTGCCCCGCGCGCGGGCACAGGCCTAGGGGCGCCGCGGATAGCGCCGCCACAAGCTCGTCGTGAATCCTCCCGTTGGTGGCGACGATCTCGCGGCGCGCGAAGCGGAGCGGCCCGCCGCTGAAGTCGGATGTTTCGCCGCCGGCTTCACGGACCAGCAGGCTCCCCGCGGCGATATCCCACGGCGCGAGTCCCTGCTCCCAGAAGCCGTCGGCGCGCCCGGCTGCGACGTACGCGAGGTCGAGGAGCGCGGCGTTTGGGCTCCGCAGCTCGCGGGCCCGCGAGGCCACGTGTGCCACGCGCCGGATCCGCGCCGGCGCGCCGCACACCGCGGCGTCGCAGGCGGTGAAGAGGCAGGCATCGTGGAGGGCGTCCGTGGGCGAGACGCGGACGGGGACGCCGTTAAGCGTCGCCCCCAGCCCCCGTTCGGCCACGAACAGCTCGTCGGTGAGGGGCGCGTACACCACCCCCAGCTCCACGTCGTCCCCGGCCGCAAGCGCGATGCCCACGCAGAACCACGGCAGGTGCCGGATGAAGTTGCTGGTGCCGTCGAGCGGGTCGACGATCCACCGGCGCGGGGACTCGTCGCCGGCGCCGCCGCTCTCCTCGGCGAGGATGGGGATCCGGCTCCACCGCAGGACAGCCACGATCGTGGCCTCGCTCGCCAGATCCGCCTCGGAGACGGGGCCTGCGCCGTCGGGCTTCGTGACGACGCGACCGGGGGCGCCGTAGTACCGGCGGAGCACCGCGCCCCCGCCCCGCGCCGCGGCGATCGCGAGGTCACGCAGGCTCTCCGCGGTCATCCGGCTCTCCTCCACCCCACCCCACGGGGCCGCGGGGCGGCGCCGGGCGTCACCGCGAGCCCCCGGCGCACTGCCGCAGGCGGCGGACCGCCGCCACGACCATCGCGGGGTCGTCGGACTCCAGCGCATCGACGTCCCACGCCAGCAGCACGGCCGCATCCTCGGGGCGCTCCAGCGTCGTCAGCACCGCGATACCGGCCCCCGTGCACCGCCTCCACGTCTTCCGGCTGGACAAACAGCGGCTGGGGCGACACGAGCGAGGCGCCCGCCGCCACCGGGTCCGCGAGCCGGCCCGTATGCATCATCTCGAGCGGCCAGCGCGGGCGACAGCCGGATCAGGCGTCCTCGAAGATCCAGTCCTGGAGCTCGACGCCGAGCCCGGGGCCCTGCGGCAGCGCGACCATGCCGTCTTCGACGGCGAGCGGCTCCTTGAGCGTCTGCTGGTAGACGGCGCTCGGAAACGCCGGGGGGTCGTGCGGGAATTCGAAGTAGGAGGTGTTGGGGATCGCCGCGGCGAGGTGCAGGTTCGCGACCATGCCCAGCGGGTCGCCCCACGTGTGCGGTACCACGAGCACCGAGGCGGCGTGGGCCAGCGTCGCCAGCGCGCGCGTCCGCAGCAACCCCTCGCACAGCGTCACGTCGGGCTGCAGGATGTCGTAGCAGCCGTCGGCGAGGAGGCGCTGCAGCTCCGCGAAGCCCTGGTTCACCTCGCCCCCCGAGATCGGGATCGGGGACGTAGCCCGCAGCCGGCGCAGGCCTTCGTAGTCGTGACGCGGGAGCGGCTCCTCGAGCCACGTCACCCGATACTCCGCGAGCGCGCGCACCGTCTCCAGCGCGCGGTGGTACGTCCAGTGCGGGCCCGGGAACGGGGCGTCGTGCACGTCGGTCTGGTTGGCGTCGACCATGATGGCCATCGCATCCCCCACCGCCCTGCGGACGGCTGCGACCTGCGCGACGTCGTCCGCGACGGCGTCGTTGTGGACGCGCAGCTTGATCGCCCGGAAGCCCTCGTCCTGCAGCCGCCGCGCGTCGTCGGCCCGCTCGCCGGGCGTGCGGTTCTGGCCGGTCGACGCGTACGCGGGGATCGTGTCGCGCACGTTGCCGAGGAGCTTGTAGACGGGGAGGCCGGCGACCTTGCCGAGGATGTCCCACAGGGCGATCTCGACGAACCACACCGCCGTGCCGAAGTAGGGCCACAGGTAACGCAGCGTGCCGGCGTGCTTCTCGAGCCGCAGCGGGTCCTCGCCGACGAGGTACCGGGCGACCCGCGCGACGCACTGCTCCTCCGCGCCGTAAAACTCGTGCCCGGCGATCCCGTAGACGCCCGCGTCGGTGTCGATACGAACGTAGACGACGCGGATCTCGGTCTCGACGCGTCCGGGGGCCCAGGCCGGATAGAACGGCTCAGGCAGCGGGATGTCGACCTGGCGGGTGCGGATGCTCGTGATGCGCATCGTCTGCTCCTGCGAGCCGAGGATCGCGGGCGGCGGGGAGCCGTGGCTCCCCGCCGCCCGCACGATGACCCTGTCCCTACGCGTAGCCGATGTCCTTCAGGGCCTTGACCGCAAACGCGACCGCATCTTTGTTCGACGCGCCCTGCGCGGCGCGCGCGAACATGTTCGGGATCACGTACGTCTGGTACGCCTTCTCCGCACGCGGGTCCGGCGGTGCCGGGTAGGCCGCCAGGTGGGCGTTCTTGAGGAACCCGACCTCGGGGCGCAGCTGCGGATCGGCCGCGTACGGCGGGTTCACGTCGAAGTGCGGGAGGACCGGCATGTCGTAGCCCTGGCCGAGCGTCAGGAAGACCTTCTGGCCCTCCGCCGTGTACATCGACCGCAGGAACCGCTTGGCCAGGTCGATGTTCTTGCTGAACTTGAACACCCCCCAGCCGTGGATATCGGCGTAGAAGAAGCGGCCCTTGGGCCCGGCCGGGGGTTGGGCGTGCTTGACCGAGGCCGCAAACGGCATCTTGTCGCGTTTCGCCTTCAGGTAGATGCTCGGCGCGTTGATCGTGTAGGAGCCCCGGCCCGAGAGCATGTGCTTGTTGTTGCTGCTGTCGTCCCAGGAGAACACCGTCGGATCCATCTCCGCGGCGAGCCTGCGCACGTAGTCGAGCGCCGCGCCCGTCGCCGGCGAGTCGATCGTCAGGCGGCCCCGCGCATCCGTGACGGACGCGCCGAACGACCACAGCAGCGGATAGAGCGCGGCGTTGGAGTCCTCGCACTGGCTGACCGCGATCCCGACCGGATGCCCGGCCTTCTTCAGCTTCGTAGCCGCGCGCAGCAGGTCGGTCCAGGTCGCCGGCGGCCGCTCGCCGACCTGCGCGAAGTAGTCCGCCCGGTACACGCCGAGCTCGCAGTTCCCGAGCCACGGGATCGAGAGCCAGTGGCCGTCGACGTACCCGGAGTCCTTGGCGATGGGATAGAAGGCGCCGTACGTCCTGGTGATCTCCGCGACGACGTCGTCGAGGGGCACGAGAAAGCCCTTGTGGATCGTCGGCAAATTATCCTGCAGGTCGACGATGTCGTGGCCCGCCTGAGCCTGCTCCTCCGCGGTCAGCTTGGCGGCCACCTCCGGCTGGTCGATGAAGTCCGCGCTGAACGTCGCGCTGTGCGCGGCGGCGAACTCCGCCCCGAGCCTGGCGATCGCCTTGTCGCTATCCTCGTTGTACGAGCTGTGCGCCAGAAGGCGCAGGGTGGCGCCCGCCCCGGCGGCCGGCCGCGGGCGTCCCAGACCGGCGGCCGCCGCGAGCCCGGCGCCCCCTACCACTGTGACGAATGCCCTGCGCGTCATCCCCATCGACATCCCCCCTTGCCCGATCTGTGGAGCCGAGGCCCTCATCCGTCGGCCACGCGGGATCGTCTGCTGGCGCTCTCACCCCCTACCCCTTGACGGCGCCGGCCGTCAGGCCCGCCACGTAGTAGTCGAGGAACAGCGAGAACAACAGGACCACCGGGAGCGATGCCACGAGCGCGCCGCCCATCAGCGAGCCCCAGTAGAAGACGTCGCCGCGGATGAGATCGACCACAACGCCGGCGGTCACGGTCTTGACGCTCGTGGTCGAGATGAACGTCAGGGCATAGATGAACTCGCTCCACGCCAGCGTGAACGCAAACAGCGTCGCGGTGATGAGGCCCGGCCGGGCAAGCGGCACCACGACGCGCCAGAGCGCGCCGAGCCGCGTGCAGCCGTCGACGAGCGCGCTCTCTTCGAGGTCGCGGGGGATGCTGCTGAGGTACGCGGCGAGCATCCACGTAATGAATGGCACCATGAACGCCGGATACGTGACGATCAGCGACCACAGGGTGTTGGAGAGGTGCAACGCGGAGACGACCCGGGCCAGCGGGAGAAACAACAAGGTCGTCGGCATGAGGTACACGATGAAGACGAACGTCGAGACCCCCTCGGCGTAGCGGAACCGCAGCCGGGCGAGCGCGTGGGCGGCGAGGGACGCCAGCACGACCGAGGCCGCCGTCGACGCGATCGCGACGATCGCGGAGTTGCGGAGCCACAGCGGGAAGGCCGTGTGCTGGAAGAGGAACCGGTAGTGGTCCCACGTGGGACCCGCGCGCACGAGGAACGGGTTTTGGGCAAGGTCGTACAGCTCGCTGTTCTTCTTGATGGAGGTGACGAGCATCCAGGCAAACGGAAACAGCGCAAACACCACGAACGGCGCCGACAGCGCGTAGGTGAGGGCCGCGCGGCGTCCGCTCACCACTGCCAGGCCCTCCGCATCAGCCGGGCCTGCACGTAGGTCATGCAGGCGAGCGCGGGAAACAGGTACAGCGAGATCGCGGCGGCGTTGCCGAGGTCCCCCGTCGCGAGCCCCAGCTTGAACGCGAGCGTGGCCAGAAGCTGGGTGGTGTTCATCGGGCCGCCGTGCGTCAGCACGAAGACGGTGGCAAAGTCGCTGCTCGTCATCACGAGCGAGAAGAGGAGCACCGTCGCGAGGACCGGCCGCAGCAGCGGGAGCGTGATCGCCCAGAAGCGGCCCATCGCGCCCACCCCGTCCACCGTCGCCGCCTCGTACAGCTCCTGCGGCACCGTGACGAGGCCTGCCAGAAACGTGATGCCGAAAAACGGCAGCCCGGACCAGACGTTCACGAGCACGACCGCGCAGCGGGCGAGACGGGGAGCCCCGAGCCAGGCGATCGGGCCGGGGACGAGATGCAGGTGCATCAGCACCCAGTTGATCACGCTGAACGACAAGTCGAACATCCACGTCCAGGCGAGCACGCTCAGCGAGATCGGAGCCACCCACGGCACGAGCACGGCGCCGCGGATCCACCGCATGCCCGGGGCGCGCTGCGCGAGGACGAGGGCCAGGGCGAGCCCGAGCACGAGCTTGGCGGCCACCGCGGCGACCGTATACCAGACCGTGTTCCAGAGGGTGAGGGCAAAGATCTGCGTCTGCGGCAGCCGCACGAAGTTGGCGAGGCCCACGAAGCGGCCGGGCGTCCCGACCTGCGTGCTGGTCATGCTGAGATAGAGGGCGTAGAGGAGGGGATAGACGGCGAGGAGCAGCAGGAGGAGCAGGGTGGGCGCGAGCATGCCCCATGCCGCCGCAGCGTCCGTGTGCCACGGCGCACGGACGCGCCGCGGAGAGGCCTGCACGCGATCCGCTACAGACTCCGTCGCCTCACCCCCAGCCGCCGTGGCGCCCTCCGTGGGACCGCTAGGAATCGAGCAGGTCCTGGTACACGCCCTCGAGGTGGCGGCGCATCGCCTCGCGCGCGCGCGAGGCGTCCCGCGTCGCGACCGCCTCGAACATCGCCCGGTGCTCCGCCGCGTACCGCTCCATGCGCGGGCGCGCCGTCCCGCTCATCCCCTCGACGCGCTGGAAGAACTGCCCGTTCTGCAGATCCCAGAGATAGCCCACCAGGTCGGCAAAGACGGTGTTGCCGCTGGCCCGGGCGAGCGTCAGGTGAAACAGACGGTCCGCGTCGCCGTGGTACTCGCCCCGCTCCACCTCGGCCTCGAACGCCTCCACCGCGCGCCGGAGCGCGTCGAGGTCGTCCTCGTCACACTGGCGCGCGACCTGCTCGACCACCGCGCATTCGACGAGCACACGCGCGTGGAGGATGTCCGAGGGCGGCCGTCCCTGCACCGCCGCGACGTCGAGCGACGCATCCGGGGCGCGGCGGACGAACCACCCCCCGCCGACCCTCCCTTCCACGATGTCCAGTAACTCCAGGGCGACGAGCGCCTCCCGCACGGGGGCACGGCTCACCTGGAAGAGCTGGGCCAGCTCCCGCTCCGTCGGCAGGCGATCGCCGGGACGGTACTCTCCGCGCTGGATGAGCTGCTTGAGCTGCTCGACGATGAGCAGATAGAGCTTCGGAGAGCGGACAGGCGTGATCGGCACGGCCGCCTCCATTGCAGCAGATAATCTGCTGATCTTATTGTCAGACCAATTCTCCGCCGCCGGGCGTTCTCCTGCAGCAGGTGCCTGTGGAATCCGCCCTCGGGCGTCCGGCGATGGCCGTTAGGGGCCCCACGTCTCCGCCCTGCCGGGAAGGTCCGCTTCGAGACGGGGAGGAAGTCCGCGCTCGTAGTCGCGCCGCCCCTGGGTCGACCGGCCGCCGGGGAGGGTCGATCCGCCTCCGGCAGCGCACCCGACCCGGCCACGCGGCTCCGATACGGCACGGCAAGGAGGCTACCGTGAGCAAGGACCTCTATCAGGACGCCCATCAGCCCGCCCTCGCAGCCTACCTCGAAGGCCTGATCCCCCCGCGTCCGCCCGTCCTCCAGGAGATGGAAGCTTACGCGCAGCGCACCCGCTTCCCGATCGTCGGGCCGGCCGTCGGCCAGCTCTTCTACCTGCTCACGCGGCTCGGCCGGGCGCGGCGCGTGTTCGAGCTCGGCTCGGGATACGGGTACTCCACCGCCTGGTTCGCGATGGGCGTTCGGGACAACGGTGGCGGGGAAGTGTTCCACGTCGTCTGGGACGAGGATCTCTCGCGATCCGCGCGCGAGTATCTGCGCCGCATGGGCCTCGCCGAGCTCGTCCGGTTCCGGGTCAGCGAGGCGGTCGAGGAGCTGAGGCGGACCGACGGGCAGTTCGACATCGTCTTCAGCGACATCGAGAAGGAAGCGTATCCGGCATCGCTGCCGGTGATCAAGCAGCACCTCGCCCCGGGCGGGCTGATGCTCGCCGACAACATGTTCTGGCGGGGGCGCGTGCTCGATCCCTCCTGCACCGACGCCGAGACCAGGGGCGTCCGGGAGTTCACGCGCGATGTCTTTGCCGATCCGGAGTTCGTGAGCACGATCGTGCCACTCCGGGACGGGGTGCTCGTCGCCCGGAAGCGGTAGCCGCGCCCCGCACCGCGCGGCCGCCGCCCGCCCTCGCAGCCGGCGTGAGCTTCCCCTCGATCCCGCCGGCCGGTATAATGCCTGTGCCCCGCCGCTGACGCGCGATGCACAGCCGGAGATTCTGGACCTACGTCCACAGGTATCGCCGCGCGTACCTCATCGGGTACGCGGCCGCCATCGCCTCGATCGCGATGGCCCAGCTCTCCCCCTGGGTGCTCCGCGCCGCGGTCGACGGGATCCGGCACGGCGTGGCCCCGATGCTCCTCGCGATGTACGCGGGCGCCCTCGTCGCGCTCGGGCTGCTGGAGGCCGCCACGAGCTACGTGATGCGCACCCGGATCCTCGGCGCCGCGCAGCGGATCGAGGCGGAGCTCCGGCGGGACTACTTCCGCCACCTGCAGCGGATGCACCTCGGGTTCTTTCAGGAGGTCCGCACCGGGGATCTCATGGCCCGGGCCGTCAACGACATCCGGGCGGTGCAGCGGTTCGCCGGGGTGGGGCTGATGCGCTCGCTGCACACCAGCGTGATGATCGTCGCGTCGGTGGCGTTCATGCTTTCGATCGACGTCCCGCTGACGCTCTGGACGATGCTCATCCTGCCGGCGGTCACGCTGCTGTTCATCGTCCTCGGCCGGGAGATCCACCGGCGCTTCGATGAGGTCCAGGCGCAGTTCAGCTCGCTGTCGACCCGCGCCCAGGAGAGCTTCAGCGGGATCCGGGTGATCAAGGCGTTCGCGCGCGAGGACGCCCAGAGTGCCCGCTTCCGTGAGGAATCCGAGAACGTCGTGGCGACAAACCTCCGGATGGCGCGCGTGCAGGGCGCCCTGTGGCCGGCGATCGGGTTCATCCTGGGGATCGCATCCGTCGTGCTCCTGTGGCAGGGCGGCGACGCGGTCATCCGGGGCCGGATCACGCTCGGGCAGATGGTACAGTTCTCCTACTACCTCGCGCGCCTCAGCTTCCCGATGATCGCGCTCGGCTGGGTGACGAACCTCTGGCAGCAGGGCCGGGCGTCGATGGACCGGCTCGACGAGATCTTCGCCGCGCGGCCGGCGATCCGCGATTCCCGCGATCCGGTGGTGCTCTCGTCCGTACGCGGGGAGATCGCGTTCCGGAACGTCTCGCTGACGTTGGGCGGCACGCCCGTGCTGAGCGGTATCACGCTCACGATCCCCGCCGGCCGCACCGTCGCGCTGGTCGGCCCGACGGGATCCGGCAAGAGCACGCTGGTCCAGTTGGTCCCCCGCCTCTACGATCCGACGGAGGGGCAGGTGCTCGTGGATGGGCACGACGTGCGGCAGATCGAGCTTGCGTCGCTCCGGCGGGCGATCGCGCTGGTCCCGCAGGAGACGTTCCTCTTCTCGGACACGCTCTTCGAGAACATCGCGTTCGGCGCAGACGTCGAGGCGCGCGGGGATGGCCGCCGCGTGCTCGCAGCCGCCGAGGTCTCGCAGATCTCCCTGGACGCTGAGGAGTTTCCCCTCCGCTACCGGACGCTCGTCGGCGAACGGGGCGTCACGCTCTCGGGCGGACAGCGGCAGCGCACCGCGCTCGCCCGCGCCGTGATCCGCGATCCGCGGATCCTGATCCTCGACGATGCGTTGAGCAGCGTAGACACCCACACCGAGCAGGAGATCCTCACGCGGCTGCGCGGGATCATGAGATCGCGCACCTGCCTGCTGATCTCCCACCGGATCTCCACGGTGCGGGACGCCGACTGGATCGTGGTGCTGAACGGCGGCCGCATCGCCGAGCAGGGCACGCACGAGGACCTCCTCGCCCGCGGCGGCCTGTACGCCGACCTCTACGAGAAGCAACTGCTGCGGGAGGCGCTGGAGGCCGAGGAGCCGCCCGAGGGGGACGCGGAGCCCGAGGGCGGGCGGGCGGACCAGGAGCCGGGCGGGACCACGATGCCGGATCCCACCGGGCAGGACCGGCGATGAGCGCGTACCTGGACGAAGACGCGATCCTTGGCAAAGCGTACGACGCGCGGCTGATCCGCCGGCTCCTTCGGTACGTCGGCCCGTACCGGGCCGCGGTCGCGCTCGCGATCCTGCTGCTGCTGGTCGCCTCGCTCGCGGAGTTGGCCGGCCCGTCTCTCTACCGCGTGGCGATCGACCGGTACATCGCGCCGTTCGGCGGGGCCGCGGGGGCCGGGCACGCGCGGGCGCTCATGCGCGGCCTCGCCGGGATCGCCGCGCTCTACCTCGTGATCCTGGCCGTCGGCTTTGCCGCGCGCTGGCTGCAGAGCTACTTGATGCAGTTCGTGGGGCAACGCGTGATGGCCGACCTGCGGATGGAGATGGTCGACCACCTCCAGCGGCTGTCGGTCGGCTTCTTCAGCCGCACGCCGGTTGGCCGGATCGTCACGCGCGTCACCAACGACGTGGATGCCCTGAACGAGCTGATCACCTCGGGCGTGGTCGCGATCTTCGGGGACATCTTCACGCTCGTCGGCATCATGGGCGTGATGCTGTGGATGAACTGGCGGCTCGCGCTCGCCGCGTTCTCCGTGGTGCCGGTCGTCTACGCGGTCACCGAGCGGTTCCGCGTCCGCTCCCGCGAGGCGTACCGCGCCGTCCGGACGCGCCTCGCGCGGATCAACGCCTACCTCAACGAGCAGATCACCGGCATGACGGTGACCCAGCTCTTCACCCGCGAGGCGCGCAGCCTGCGCGACTTCGACGCCCTCAACACGAGCTACCTCGCGGCCAACCTGGACGCGACGTGGAACTTCTCGCAGTTCTATCCCGCGGTCCAGTTCCTCGGCACGGTCGGCGTCGCGGTCCTGCTCTGGTACGGGGGCGGGCAGGTCGTGCGCGGGATCGCCACCCTCGGCGTGCTCGTCGCCGCGATCCAGTACGCGGAGCGGTTCTTCGATCCGATCCGGGACCTCTCGGACAAGTTCAACATCCTGCAGGCGGCGATGGCCTCATCCGAGCGGATCTTTCGCGTCCTCGACGAGCCGGTCGTGGTGCAGGATCCGCCCGACCCCCTGCCCCTGCCCCGCGTCCGCGGCCGGATCGAGTTCCGGGACGTGTGGTTCGCGTACGAGGACGACGAGACGTGGGCCCTGCGCGGCGTGCGGTTCACGGTCGAGCCGGGCGAGCGGGTCGCGCTCGTCGGGCACACCGGCGCCGGCAAGACCTCGGTCATCAACCTGCTGGCCCGGTTCTACGATCCCCAGCGGGGACAGATCCTCCTGGACGGGGTCGACATCCGGCGGCTCCGCCAGCGCGAGCTCCGCCGGCACATCGGCGTGGTCCTCCAGGACGTCTTCCTCTTCTCGGGCACGATCGAGGACAACATCCGCCTCGGGGAGCGTGCGATCTCCGACGAGGAGATCCGCCGGGCGGCCGAGCGCGTCGGCATCCACCGGTTCATCGAGACCCTCCCGGACCGGTATCGCACCGAGCTGCGGGAGCGCGGCGCCGGGCTGTCGGCCGGACAGAAGCAGCTCATCGCGTTCGCACGCGCGCTCGCCTTCAACCCGGAGATCCTGCTCGTCCTCGACGAGGCCACGAGCAGCGTGGATGCCGAGACGGAGGCGCTCATCCAGGAGGCGATGCGGACGGCCCTCCGCGGCCGCACCGCGATCATCATCGCGCACCGGCTCTCCACCGTCCAGCACGCGGACCGGATCATCGTCCTCCACAAGGGCCGGATCGCCGAGCAGGGGACCCACGCGGCCCTGCTCGCGCGCGGAGGGATCTACGCGAAGCTCTACCGGCTGCAGTACGCGCACCAGGAAGGACGCAGGACCGGCTGACCGCCGGGGCCGGGCGCGTGGCGCAGGCGCCCCCGCCGCGCTCGGGTCCGTCTGACACGCGGTCCCTGGCGCCGACGCCGGCCCGCCAGGGCCCAAGTTTCGGGCCTTGGCGCTGGGCCCCCGGCCAGGAAGACGCTTGTCGGACACACTCCTAGCCGTCCCGCAGGCGGAGCTCGGCGGCCAACCGCTCGATCTCGGCGAGCGCCCCGGGGAGGGTCAGCGCGCGGTAGTTGACGTCGGCCACCAGCAGGCGAACGCCGAGCTCCTCGTAGCGCGCGGCCGTCTGATGCGTGAGCGGGGTCGCCCAGCCGGGGCGGGCCGTGAGGAGCAGGTCCGACATCGAGCGCCCTGCGCGCGCCGTCATCGCCCTGAGGCGCCCGAGCCGCTCCCCGAGCCTCTCGGGGCTCAGCCCGAGCGGGTGCCAGCCGTCGCACGCCGCTACGACGCGGCGGAGGGCCGCGTCGCTCTCCCCTCCCCCGAGGACAGGGAGCCGCGACCCCTGCGCCGGCTTCGGATCCATCGCAAACGGGGCGAGACGATAGACCGCGCCCTCGAAGGTGATCGGGTCGGCGCCCCAGCACGCGCGGAGCACGTGGATCGCCTCGACCAGACGGCGCCCGCGGTCGCGAAACGGCTGCCCCAGCAGGGCGAACTCTTCTTCGAGCCACCCGGCGCCGACCGCGAGGATCACTCGCCCGCCGGACAGATTCAGCGATATTCCAACGCCGTCCGCCCGCGTCCTAAACCGTTGATTTTATTGGGCTTCCGCCACGTTTCGGCGTCCACAGACGTGCGCTTCCGTAGCCCGTTATCTGCCCGTTTGGCTACAGTTTGGCTACAGTCCAGCCTCACCGGCCCGGCCGCGGCGCCCGCAGCAGCGCGTCGATCCGCTGGGCCGCCTCCTTGCCGAGCGTCGGGAGGACGTGCGAGTACACGTCCAGCGTGATGCTTACCCTGGCATGACCGAGCATGTGCTGGACGACAGACGGGTGCGTCCCCTGCAAGAGATGCAGCGTCGCAGCGGTGTGACGCAGGTCGTGCAGCCTGATGCGCGGCAGCCCCGCCCGGCGAAGCAGCGGGAGGAAGGAGCGTTTCCGGAGATTGGTCCGGCGAATAGGTTTGCCGTCGGTGTCAACAAACACGAGCAACCGGTCGTTGAGGAGGTGACCCTCGGTCTTCATTCGCTGTTGGTGGTCCCGCAGTGCATCGGCAACAAATGCCGGGAGGTCTATGGTCCTTCGAGAGCGCTCCGTCTTCGGCTCCTGCAGCCAGAGCCTGCCGTTCACGTCACACAGCTGCCGCCGCACCGTGATCGTGCCTCGCTCCAGATCCACGTCCGGCCATGTCAAGCCGAGCGCTTCCCCGAGGCGCAGCCCGCAGCCCAACAGGACGGCATAGAGCCCATACAATCTGTCCTCGCATGCAGCCGCGAGGAAGCGCCTGGCCTGCTCAGGCGTCAGCACCTGCATCTCCCTATGCGGAACCCGCGGGGCGGTGACCGCGGCGCACGGGTCGTGCGGGATCATCTTCCAGCGCACCGCCTGGCGCATCGCCCGGCGGAACACCTTGAAGGCAATCTGACGCTGACGCGGCGACGCCCCATTCCGTTCCATCTCCGCGAGCATGGCGTGAACGTGCATGGCGCCGACCCTTGGCAGCTGAACCCCGCCAATGGACGGCGCGATGTGGCATCGAACGGTTATCTCGTACATCTGATACGTGCTCTCCCGCATCCCGGTGCGGACCGTGTCTTCCAGCCACCGCGCCAAATACCCCGCCACCGTGAGGCGCTGTGGATGGACCATTGTGCCGTCCAGGGCGCTCACCCGCAGCCGCGCAAGACGCTCCAGCACCTCCGCCTTGGTGGCCCCGTACACCACTTGTCTGCGGCGTTTCCCGCGAGAATCGTACCCAAAGGTCAAGGCGCCTACCCACAGCCCATCTCCGCGTCTGAACACCGTCCCTTCGCCGCGGCCGCGCCTGCCGCCCACGGGGGTTCACCTCCACACTGGTCATCGCGACGCACTCAGTAGTTTGCGGTCCGATCGTGGAACTCCCCCCGAAGGTTGGCAGCAGCCAGGTCAATCACGGCGCGCCGCGGGACACGGCGGGCGGCGCCGATCCGGACATACGGCAGCGCGCCCTTCTCCATCAAGGCGTAGACAGTGCTTCGGCTGAGCCGAAGAAACGCTGCCACCTCGGGCACGGTCATGAGTCCGTCGCTAACGAGCTGATTCGGATCTAACACCGCCACCGCCATCTGGGCATGGCGCAGCTCATCGACTTGAGTCATACGGTGCTCCCCCTTACACCTGTCTCGCGTGTACCGAACGAGATCGGCAACGCCGGATCCCAGCGTCACACGCGATGCGGCTGATACCCGCGTCGGTGCGTCTCCACCCACCGGTAGAACTCCTCCGGCTCGAACCGGATCCGGCCGCCGATCTTGAGGTGCGGGATCCGGTGCTTCCGGCACATCTCGTGCACCGTGTCCTTGCTGAGCCCCAGGTACTCCGCCACGTCCCGCACACCGAGCAGCCGCCTCCGCCGCTCGACGCCGCGCCGCCACGCGTCATTGGCCTGCACGTCCACCCGCATCACCCCTCCCCGCCGCCTCCAGCCGGCATCCGCACGTCCATGAGGATGGCCTGAAACACCGCGGCCCGCGTGCGCAGCGCCGGGTCCGACACCGGATCGACGGCCACCATGATCACCGCCCAGCCGCGGCCCGCCGCGGCGCCGACCATCACGTACTCCGACGCGGCGCCCTCGCCCCGCACGTAGTAGCGCGCCGCGCGGCCCGGCCCGAGGCGCCGCTCCCCGAGGAGCTTGAGGGGCGCCCGCGCGCCCAGGCCGCGCGCGGCGCTCGCAAGCAGCGCCGCGCTGTCGGCGCCCCCGCGCACGACCATGATCGCGGCGGCCGCGCGCGTCTTGCCTCCCCGCGGCCCCGCGATCACGACGACGCGGCCGCCCTCGGCAACCGCGGCCCGCCACAGCGCCGGGTACCGCACGACCACGCCTCCCGCGGCCCGCACCTCGGCCTGCCGCGCCTGGGGGCCGGCGGCCGCCGCGGGCACGCCCGCCGCGATCACGGCCGCGGCGGCCGCCAGCGCGGGCCACCCGCGCGCCGCCGGCACTACGGGCGCCAGCGGGCCTCGGTCCAGGACGGCCGCGCCCGCGCGACGAACGGGATCCCGTACCCCTCCGGAACCGACACGATGTCGACCTGCGCGCACGGCGACGGCACGGGGAACGGGACGTAGATCCACTTCCACCGCACGAACATGAACACCGCGTACCCGTAGTCCTCGTACGCGCTGAGGGAGTTCACGAGCGGAGCGGCCTTCAGGATCTCATAGGCCGGGTCGCCCGGCGTGGCGAGCCGCGCCGCGAGCGCCTCCAGGTTGCCCGCGGCCTGCGCCTGGGACGGCGGCAGGGACGCCGCCGCCTGATTGAGCGCCGACGCCGCCGCCTGCCCCAGCCTGGCGAGGTACTGGGCCGTGTACGCCGCGGAGCTCGTGAGCTGCGGCGCTGGGTAGCCCGCCGGGCTCGTGAGCAGCAGCATGAGCGCGCCCTGCTGGAACGGCAGGCAGCCGTCCCAGAAGTAGGGCGTGAACGGCGTCACCTGCGTGTCCTGCCCGGTGCCCGGACCCGTCCAGTGCCGGACCACGCTCACGTGGCCGCCCGCCGCGTCGACGTAGCTCAGCACCGCGTTCGTCGTGCCGGCCGGCGCCTGCGCCGATGAGGGCGCGCCCCACAGCGCCAGCAGCCCCGCGCCGATCGCGGCTGCGACCGCGGCGCGCGTCACGACGCCGCCTCCCGCGCGATGCCTGACAGCAGCCGGCGCCCGTACTCCGCCAGCAGCAGCGCGTCGGCGCGGCCGTGGCGGGTCCTCGGGATCACGATCGAGGGGAACAGCCGAGACGCGGCGAGGAGCGCCCGGGCTTTCGGATCGCCGCGGCCCAGGAGCATCGCCGCCTGCCACCGCTGCGGCTCGACCACCGTGTGCGGAATGCCGAGCCCGGCGAGCAGCCCCACCCACAGCCCGTATCCGTATCCCGTGCTGAACATGCTCGCGACACCCTGCTTGGGCATGGCCCGCTGGTGCTCGATGACGGCGTGCGCCGCGGTCCCGCCCGCGGCGCAGCGCGACACCGCGGCGCGCATGGCCGCGACGTCGTACGCGCGCCGCTGCCTCCGGCCGGAGCGCACCATGATGGTCGGGGTGTCGTCGAGCGCGACGAGCCTGCCGCGCCCGTCCAGCGCGGCCACGGCGCCGCCCACTCCCGGGTCGATCCCGATCGTGACGTCGACCACCGCCCGGCCTACGGGACCTCGACGGCCTGGCTCAGCGCGTACGTGGAGATCCCCTCCGCGCTCTCGGCGATCGCCACCGCCGGCCAGCGGATCGTGACGGACCCCTGGACGCCGGCCGGGAGGGCGATCGTGCCGGACTCCGCGCCGCCCGGCGGCACCCGCCCGTCGAACCCGCTCGTGTCGCGGCGCGCCACCCGCACATCGCGGACCGGCGCGCCGTTCGCGTCCAGGACCTGGAGGCGGACCGCGTCGAGCACGACCTCGACCGTCCCGGTGTTGGTCACCGTGTACGGGACGAGCGCGCCGCCGCCGCCCTTGGGCGCGACGACCGAGGCCTGGAAGACGAGCCACGCCGGCGCCGGCTGCCAGGCCTGCGCGGGTCCCGAGGCGGGCCCGCCCTGCGGCGCCGCGGACCGCTCCGCCGCCGGCGGAGTCAGGTGCGCGGACGGGGCGAGCCGGCTCCAGACCGCGGCCTGGTCAGCAGACAGCGACGCGGTGAACGCCGCGTACGCGTCCGCGGTCGGCGAGGCGATGAGCGCCTGGAGGAGCTGCCACTGGCGCGCCGACAGCGTCGGGACAAACGCGTCCCACGCCGCAGCGCCGCCGGCCGGCGCCGGGCCCGCGGCGGGCGCCGGATGCGCGCTGGGCTGCGCGGGCCGTGCCGCCGCCGGGGCCGCGGGAGCGGCCGGGGCCGGGGACCGCGCGCCGGCCTCCTGTCCGGCGCGCGCGGCCGCCTGGGCGGCGCCGCACGACACGAAGTACAGGTGGTTCTCGAGGGTTGTCGGGGACACGCGCACGAGGAGCTGCAGCGGAGCGCCCTGCCCCTCCAGCCAGACCGACAGCGCCGCCGTGCCGGACTGCGAGGCCGCGTCCAGCAGGAGCACCCGCCGGTCGTACTGGCTGATCTGCGCGTGGAGCCACGGAGCCTTGAACGTGATCCACCGCACGTCGTCGCAGAACTGGACCGCCGTCTCGTTCTGCCCGTCGATCGCGACGACGCCGGGGCTTTCCCGGAGCGCCTGCGCACTCAACGTAACCGGCGCGGCCCACGCCGCGCTGGCAAGGGCCGCGATCAGGACACCGACCGCCACGACCCGCATCGGCGACCTCCGCGCACCATGGTGTGGCGTCAGTGTATGCGAGCGGCCGCAGCGGGCCGGGGCAACCCGCGTTGACGTCCTCGCCGGACTGAAGCCCGGGGATTCCCCTGTGGAAGCAGGTCACGCCGTCCGCATATGGTGCCCGGTGCGGCCAACTTCTATCGGTGCTAAACGGTACTTCCGCGCACCTTATACGCAACTTGCATTGACAGCCGCCGGCGGGGCGTGTAACGTGATTGGCACAACTGACAGAGTGACGCTCGAGACCTCTCGATAAGAGCACACCCGGAGCAATCCGGGGCCGCAAAGCGACAGGACCGCGCGGGGGGCGTGGACGTCGCGCGGTCGGCTGCGCTGCCGAAAGGGGTTGCCCCTGCTCGACGGCCGGGGCGGCCCTCTTCTTTTTGCTGCGGCGGGCTGCACGGCTGGACGAACGGGGGGCGCAGCGGTGAAGCACCGAAGAAGCACCTGCCTTGTGATCTCCCCGCGGCAGTCCCATGCGCTTCTGCGCGGATCCCTACTCTCCGACGGCGGTCTGATCCCGGACGCGCAGCTCCGCCGGCGCCAGCCGATGTGCGGCGGCCGATCGCCGCGGGCGCGTCCGGCCTCGCTTCCGCCCCCGCCGCGACGCAGACGCGAAAGGAGGGAACGTCATCCGGGCCGCGCCGCGGGAGGCGCCGGCCGGCGCGGCCTGCTCTGCGGTGGATCGCCGCCATGCAGACCCAAGACGGTGTATCAGCACGGCCTCCAATTCACATTCACAGCGGCGCAGGCGCGCCCCGCGGCGCCTGTCCAGCGGGTGCCGCATCGCTCCCGCTGTTTGACGGGCTGCCTCCGGCCGCCATCGCCGAGGTCTCGGCCGCGGCCCGGCTCTCCCGCGCCGGCCGCGGGCAGGCGCTGTTCCGGCAGGGGGCCCCGGCGTCGCGCCTCTACGTCGTGACGTCCGGCCTGGTCAAGCTGGTGCGGACCGAGCCCGACGGCACGCGGATCGCCCTCAGGGTCGCGTCCGCGGGCGTGGTGGTCGGCGGCGCCGCCGTGCTGGACGGCACGGAATACCCGTACTCCGCCGAGGCGCTCACCGGGTGCGAGTCGCTGTGGTGGGACGCCCTGACGTGGGCGCACCTCGCCGGCAGGCACCCCGCGGTCGCCATGGCCGGCCTGCGGGTCGCCGCCCGGGCGGCGCTCGCGGCGTACGACCGGATGGCGGAGCTGCTCACCAGGCGCTCCGACCAGCGCCTGGCGATGGCGGTGATGGAGATCGCCCGCCACGCCATGCGGGCAGGCCCCCCGGACCGTCCGCTGGTGCTGGACGCCTCGCAGCAGGATCTCGCGGAGATCGCCTGTCTCAACCAGGCCACGGTGAGCCGGGTCTTCGCGGCCTGGCGCCAGGCCGGGATCGCCAGCGCTAGCGGGCACCGGATCCTGCTAATGGACCCGGCGGCCATCGCCAGAGTCGCGACCGGCGACCCCGGCATCTCCTGACTGCCGGCGCAGGCCGCCTGAGCCGGTCCGCGGCGGCCTGCGCCGGCCAGACACGACAGCGCCCCACCTCGCCGGCGTCACACCCCCATCCTGTGCCATGGACACGGGTCCGAATTATGCCTGCGCATATGCCTAGGCATATGCGCAGGCATATGCCTAGGCATATGCGCTCGTCATAGACAGCGGGCGGCCGTTCCCGCACAATGGCCCTGCTCGGCCCGCCTCCCGGGCGGGGGCGCAGTGTCCCGGACGGCCCTGCTGCGTGAACCGGGTTTCTCTTGGCCCGCACGGGCGCCGCCCTACACTGAGCGCCGAACTGAAGCGCTCCATCCATCAAGGGGGGTGGTGGCAGCCGTGGCCATGCCTGCACAGGTCAGCCCGAAGCTCGCGCAGCGGCGCATCGGCCAGCCGTATGTCGTCGTGAAGGACGGGCTTGCGCTCGCGATCGAGATGCTGCGGATGGACATGTCGCTCCGCAAGCTCTTCCGGGACATCCCGGAGGACGAGGAGCGGGAGCTGACGTTCCGCGGCCTCAGGCTGGCCGTGGGGCTGCGCCGCAGCCGGGAGGCGATCAGCGACACGATCCACGCGCTGCGGTCGCTCATCGCCGCGGCGCGCGAGGCCTCGCCGGATCTGGAGCCGGACGAGATCTTCCGCGCCTGCGGGCTCGATCCGATCAAGGTGCTGGCGCGGCCGGACGGGGGCTCCAGCAACGTGGTCGTGGACGGCGCGATGCGCGCGATGGCGGCGCAGGAGGCCGGCATGACCCACGTGCCGGCCCAGCTCATCGCGCCCGCCTACAAGCGCCATCCGATGTACGGGGACCCGCCGCCCGAGCTGCTGTTCGTCTACTTCAACGCCCCGCAGGGGCAGCGCCTCACCGCCGGGGAGTGCGCGACGACCTTCCGCATCCTCGCGCAGCGGCACCGCGAGGCGCACGAGGGCGACCGCGACGCGATGGGGTGGGCCGAGTGGGCGGCCCCGCAGTCCGGCGTCCACGCCGCGATCGTCTACGACGCCGTCAAGAACGTCTTCCAGGACCGCACCGCGGAGCAGAAGGCCGAGGCGGAGCGCCGCCTGCGCGACGCGGCGAAGGCGCACGGCTTCGTGCCGACCGCGGTGGTGAACGCGATCGCCTCGGACCAGGGCGTCACGCGCACCGCGGTGCAGAAGCAGGCCGTGGAGCTCGGCCTCCCGCTGGCGCTGCCGGCCGCGGACGGGCAGCGGGCCGCGCCGGCCCCGGCCCCGGCGGCCTCCGACGAGGACGACGAGTCGGCGCACGCGGCGACCGCGCTCAACCTGTTCGCCGCCCAGATCGACAAGTACGACGTCCGGCGCAACCTGAGCGAGCTCAAAGCCCTGCTCGCGAACCACGTCGCGAAGTTCACCGGCGTCCTCGAGCGGATCAACGAGTGGGCCGAGCACGAGGCGGCCGAGTACATGGTCGAGCAGGCGAAGCTCCTGTGGTCGCCCCTCGACACGCTCTGGGCCGGCCTCCTCGCGTTCGCCTGGCGCGCCCGGATCTACCGCGACCCGCACCTCGCCCGCCGCGACCTCGCGAGGCTGAAGGACATGCTGGCCGAGGCGCACCACGCCGTGGCCAGCGACCACCAGCGGCGCGCGCGCCACCGCGCGGCCGGCCGGACGGCGCGGAGGTAGGCGGTGCCGGAGCGGCCCGCGCTCGCGGATCCACCGGCCGCCGCGGACGCCCTCCGGGCGGACGCGGCGCGGTGCGCCGAGCTCGTGCGCGCGGCCGTCCAGTCCACGGCCGCGTCGGTCGAGGCGCGCAGGATCGCCCAGCGGGCGCGGCACCAGTTCGCCAGGGCGCTGTACCTCTACAGGCTCGCGGTGAGGAAGAGGAGGATGGCGCGCCGGCGCGTCGCGTCGCTGCGGCGCGAGGCCGCGGCGGCGTACAGCGACTGCTACACGGCCCTGCGCGCGGCCTACCGCGCCTGGCAGGCCGCGCACCCGGGGGCGGCGGCCGCGGACCACGAGCAGTTCTTCAACCAGATCGGCGAGGCGGCCGGGGTCTCCGGGCGACAGGTGGCCCGGATGGCCGGCTACAGCGTCCCTCGGACCGAGGAGGAGATGTGGGAGGACTACCGCCTCCACCTCGCCGGCTGGAGCGTGCGGGAGATCGCCAGACACCGCGGCAAGCACCCGCAGACCATCCAGAGCGGCCTCGTCCGGTGCATCGTGCTCGAGAAGCTGGACGACCGGATCTACAGCAGACAGACCCCTGCCACCCACGGCAGACGTCTGCCGTAGGTGGCAAGGGTCTGTCTGGTGGCGGCGTATGGACCCCGACCTCTCCCGCCTGCTCCGCCACCTCCCCCCGAGGGTCGCCGGGTATGTCGGGTCTCTCGGGCCTGACCTCGTAGAGCTCGCGCTCGACATCGGCCGGCCGCCGGTGGCGCGGTTCGCGGCCGGGTTCCGGGTGCTCGACCCGATGCCGATCGTCAAAGAGGAGATCCTGTTCGTCGTCGGGAGCGTGGGTGCCTTCGAGCGCGACGACCGCGCCGGCGTGGAGGGGACCCTGCACCGGCTCAGCCTGGTGCGCGACCGGTACGGCGATCCGGTGGGGGTCACGGTCCGCCTCGGCCGCCACCTCACCGGCGTGGCGGAGCCGCTGCGGCGCGTCCTGCTCGACACCGGCGAGTCGGTCCTGCTGATCGGCCGGCCGGGCTCGGGGAAGACGACGCTGCTGCGCGACTGCACGCGGATCCTCAGCGAGGCGCTCGGCACCGCGGTCGTGGTGGTCGACTCCCACAACGAGATCGGCGGCGACGGGGTCGTGCCGCACCCGGCGATCGGGATGGCCAGGCGCCTGCAGGTGCCGGGCCCCAGCGCGCCGGCGCCGGCCACGCAGTACGACATCATGCTGATCGCGGTCCGCAACCACTTCCCGGAGGTCGTCGTCGTGGACGAGATCACGACCCGCCGGGAGGCGGACGCGGCCCGCACCATCGCCCGCCGCGGCGTGCGCCTGCTCGCCACCGCGCACGGCGAGGGGCTCGGCGACATCGTCCACAACCCCGAGCTCGCGGGGCTCGTCGGACAGCCGTCCTCCGACGGGGGCCGCCCGCGGCGGCTCGAGCCGCCGATCATCGGCTGCGCCGTGGAGGTGCGCCGGGACCGCACGCTCGCCGTGCACCGCGACGCCGCCCAGGCGGTCGACGCCGTCCTCGCGGGCGCGCCGGCCTCGCCCGACGAGATCGTCCCGGTGCCCGCGGCCGCCGAGCAGCGCCCGGCGCCGCGCCCGCCAAAGGTGCGCACGCACGACGATATCCCGGAGAGCGACCCATGGGGATGGAGCGAGGACAGCGCGTGACCGCGCCGCCCGCGGGCGCGCAGCCGCAGCGCCGCGCGGCCCCCGCGTCCCGGGCCGCCTCGCTGCTCCGGCGCGCTCGGGCCGGCGGGGCGGTCACGACCGCGGACGTGCTGGCCGCGGTGCCCTGCCCCGACGAGGTGGACCCGGAGGCCTACCGGGCGAGCGTGGACGCCCTCGGCGAGCTCGGCGCGAAGACGCTCTCCCCCGAGCACGCCGCGGCGCTCCCGGCCGCGCATCCGCCGGACGGCGATGCGCCCGCGGACGACTCGCTGCGGCTGTACCTGCGCGAGATCAGCGCGTACCCGCTGCTCGCGCCGGCCGAGGAAGTCGAGCTCGCCAAGCGCATCGAGGCGGGCGACCGGGCGGCGTTCGAGCGCATGGTCCAGTCGAACCTGCGGCTCGCCGCGAGCGCGGCGTTCCGCGCCGCGAGGTGGAGCGGCCTGCCGACGCTCGACCTCATCCAGGAGGCGAACGCCGGGCTCATCAAGGCCGTCGAGAAGTTCGACTGGCGGCGCGGGTTCCGGTTCAGCACGTACGCGATGTACTGGATCCAGCAGAGCATGCAGCACGCCACCGCCGAGCAGGGACGGACCATCCGGATTCCGATGCACGCCGTGGAGCGCCTGCGCAGGATCCGGCGGGCCGAGGCGCGCCTCGCGCAGGAGCTGGGCCGCGGCCCGACGCCGGAGGAGGTGGCCGCGGCCATCGGCGTGAGCCCGCGCGCGGTGCACGACGCCCTGCGCGGCGCCGTGGACACCGTGTCTCTGCAGGCGCCCGCCGGGCACGGCGGGGACGAGGACGACGAGCGCTCCGTGGCCGACACGCAGGCCGACCCGCAGTCGCCGTCGCCTGAGGAGCTGTTCGTCGGCACGGCCGCGCGCGAACACCTCGCGTCGAGCGTGCGCGCGCTGGTCCGCCGGGTCCTGCCCCCGGTCGAGCAGGCCGTGATCCGCTGCCGCTACGGGCTCGACGGCGGCGAGGAGGCCGCGCGTGAGCTCGGGCGGCACGGGGTGACGCCCGACCGCATGCGCGAGCTGGAGCGGCGGGCGATCCGCCGGCTCCGGGCCGCGTGGATCGTCGCCTCCCTGCGCGAGGACCTCCGGGCGATCGGGCTCTCGTGGAAGAGCCGGTGGCTGTCGCACTCCATCCGGTACGCGGGCGGCGGCGCGACGATCCGGCTGCGGATCACGGTGCCGGGCGGCGCCCCGCGCCAGCTCGTCCGCGTCGTCGCGGTCGGGCCCGACGGCGCCACCGTCACGGACTCGCAGGAGACGCACCCGCCCGGCCGGCGCGTCACCCAGACGATCACCGGGCCCGTGCCGATGACGGTGCAGGTCTCCATCAACGGGGCCGTCACGCAGCGCATCGAGGCCGCGGGGCGCGCGGCTAGCCGGGCACACTCCGGACCGACGCCTGGCGGGGCGAACGGCGATCGTTTGGGTCGCCGATCAAGACCATAAGACGCGAGGCGCGGGGACTGCCGCTGCCGCCCGCAACATCGCCGCCGCGTACCGTGCCGGTCCCGGTAGACCTGGGGCGGGTGGGCTGCCTGTCAACCAGCCTGATGTGGCGCTCGTGGCTTCGGCTACGAGTAGCTGCAAGCCGTCGCCTTTAGGCGACGGCCGTTGACTCAGCCGCGATCAATCGGCCGACGCGAGGGGTGGAGCACCCTTCGGACACTGATGGCTCCGGGCTCGCGGCCCGGCCCCACATAGACGCGAAATACCTTTGAGCGGACAGGAACGAGAAGTCGCTTCAGCCGTGCGGCCTGCCCGTGAACGGAAAGGAGTGGCGCCGGGATCGACTCAAACGATTGATACCGGCTGGCGACCCGGACAATCGCATCGATCAGATCGGAGCCGATCGGGCGCCATCCGGGATTCTGGCGGCCGCGCCAAGCTTCGTATCGTGCAATATCGTCGAGCGCAGCGCGCCCAAACCGGACTGCACTTGCCACCGGCTACGCGCCGCGGCGCTGGTCCAGGTAGGCCTTGGCTTCCTCTGGCGCGAGATCGCGTTCGCTCGCCGTGTCGTCCAGCGCCTGCCGCACGATCTCGGCTTCCTCGGGATCCGTGACCTCCTCGATCTCGCCTGCACCGGCTTGGCGCTCCAGCACCCGACCGACCTCGGCCAACTCTTCCACTGCCTGAGCAGGAAGGACGTCAGCCAGTCGATGCAGTTCCTCACGCGCAGTGGCCACAGGATCTCCTCCAGTTGCGGCTCATTGCCCAAACACACTATACCATGGCGGCGTGCTGGTTTGGACACTCTGCCGGTAAACGTATAGCACCGCAGCGACGTACCAGCGCGTCTCCGCGTACGGCGGGATCCCGCCGTACCGCCGCACCGCGTCGGCGCCGGCGTTGTACGCGGCGAGCGCGAGCGGCCAGCTGCGGAACTCGTCGTAGTCCCACCGCAGCACGCGGGCCGCCCCGACGAGGTTCCCCCACGGATCGCGGGCGTCCACGCCCGCAGCCGCGGCCGTCTGCGGCATGAGCTGGCCGAGCCCCACGGCGCCCGCCCAGCTCACGGACTGGTGGTTGAACCGGCTCTCGACGTACACCACCGAGGCCAGCAGCCACGGGTCGATCCCCGCGCGTTGGGCGGCGGCCACGACCGCCTGCCCCACCCACCGGGCCTGCCCCGCGGTGAGCCGCGGATTGCTCGCCCGGGCCAGCGCGGCGATCTCGAGCCACGTCCGCCTGGCGGGCGCCGGCGGCGCGGCGAGGACGGACAGGCGGCGGAGCCACGCCGCGGCAACGCCGGCCTCCGCCGCGCTGTGGGGCCTCGCAAGCGCCTCGCGGAACCACGCGGCCGCCTCCGGCATGCGGCCCGCGGCGACCGCGGCCACGCCGGCCCACAGCGCCGCGAGGGCGCTGCGGGGCGCCGCGCGCGCGGCCAGCGCGAAGTCCGCGAGGGCGTGGACGGGAGCGCCGCGCAGGTAGGCCTCCACGCCCGCGCTAAGCAGGGCGTCCGCCGACGCCGCGCCCGCGGGCGCGCCCACCCGCAGGACGGCGGCGGCCGCAAGCAGCATCACGCACGCGCGCGCACGCATCGCCGGCCAGTCTACCGGCCGGCGCGGCGGCCGCTGCCGGAACGCGTCTTGCCTTTCGGCTCCCGACATCCCGCGTACGCTGTCTGCCGGAGGCCGCGATGCGGATCGCCTCGATGACACGGATGCGGCAGGCGCCGGCCGTCCGGCCGGCGGTGCGCGGCACCGCGGCGGTGTGCGCGGTCTCGGCCGTCGTCTGCCTGCTGCTGACGTACCGCGGCGCGGTGGCGCGCCTGGAGGGCTACCGCGCCGAGTGGATCACGGCAAGCGCCTGGGCGATCGGCTCGGTGCTCGCGGCATGGCTCGGGTCCACGTGGGCACTGCTCTCCATGCTGAGCTCGCGCGCGCCGGCCTGGGTGCTGTTCGGCGCGCTCGCGCTGTGCGTCGAGTGGATCAACGCCCTGCGGGTGATCTCCGTCGACCCCAGCGGAGCGGCCCTCGGCGCCGCGGCTGCGGTTGCCGCGCCCTACGCGGCCGCCGCGTGCTGGTGCGCCGCGTCGTGGGCGCTCAGCGGGCTGGGGCCGCGCCGCCGGGAGGCGCGGCAGGCCGGGCATGCCGCGCTGCTCCTGGCCGCCCTGTGGGTGGCCGCGGTCAGGACCGGCACGCTGCACCGCGTCTACCAGACCGGGGACGTGCTCCTCGTCGTCTTCGTGCCCGTCGCGCTGGCGTGCCTCGGCGCCTCGGCGGCCGCGCTCTCCTCGTGGAGGCGTCCGGCGCGCGGCGCGGCCGCCATGCGCACAGCGCCGGCGCCTGCGCCGGCGGGCCGCCAAGTCTCCGCGCTCGCGCCGAGGGTGACGCGGGAGCCGACGTCCGCGGCGATCTCGACGCTCCGCCTGTCGGACATCGTGCTCCCCGAGCGCACCCGCCTGGAGATCCAGGCGCTCATCCGCCTGCTGCGCGATCCCGCCTCGGGCGCCGCGCTCGGGATCGAGCCCCCGCAGGGCGCCATCCTCTACGGCCCGCCCGGGACCGGCAAGACCATGATCGCGCGGGCGATCGCCGGCGAGACCGGGCGCGCCGCCCTGGCGTTCAGCGGGGCCGAGCTCGTCTCGATGTGGGTCGGCGAGGGCGCGCAGCTCGTGCGCGCGGTGTTCGAGCAGGCCCGGCGGGCCGCGCCGTGCGTCCTGTTCATCGACGAGCTGGACGGCGCGGCGCCGGCGCGCAGCGCCGCGGACGCGGCGGGCGGGGGAGCGCCGCAGGACGCCCGCGCGCGGATGGCCGAGTTCCTGCACGCGCTCGAGGGCGCCTCCGGCCCGCTCGCGGGCGTGTTCGTGGTGGGCGCGTCCAACCGGCTCGACGACATCGACCCCGCGGTCCGCAGCCGCCTCGGGTACCACGTGGCCGTGCCGCTGCCCGACGAGCCCGCGCGCGCCGAGATCCTGCGGCGCATCTTCCCGGCCCGCGCCCAGGCGTCGCCGGAGGAGGTCGCCCGCATGACCCAGGGCGCGAGCGGGCGCGACCTGCGCGAGCTGTGCCGCGCGGCGGGCCTCGCGGCGCTGGCCGAGGGCGCGCCCGCGGTCGCGCGCGCGCACTTCGAGCTGGCCCTGCGCCGCATCCGCCCCGAGCCCGGCGGCCACGCGACCCGGCAGGCGGCACCGAGCCGCATCGCGCAGGCGCGCTTCAGCGACCTCGTGCTGCCGCCCGGGATCATGGCCGAGCTGCGCACGCTCGTCCGCCTCATCACCGACCCCGAGGTCGGCCGCGAGCTCGGGGTGGCGCCGCCCGCCGGCGCGGTCCTCTACGGCCCGCCGGGGACCGGCAAGACGCTCATCGCCCGCGCCGTGGCCGGCGAGTCCGGCCGCCCGGTCCTGGCGTTCGCCGGCGCGGCCATCACGTCCATGTGGCTCGGCGAGGGCACGCAGCTCGTCCGCGACATGTTCCGGCAGGCCCGCGAGGCGGCCCCCTGCATCCTGTTCGTCGACGAGCTCGACGGCGTCGCGCCCTCGCGCCGCCCAGATCCCGGCGCGGCGGCCGCCGGCGCGGGGCAGGACGCGACCCAGCGGATCAACCAGTTCCTGCAGGAGCTCGAGGGCGTGGGCGGCGCGGCTGCGGGCGTGTTCGTGGTGGGCGCCACGAACCACTTGGACGCGATCGACCAGGCCGTCCGCAGCCGGCTCAGCTATCACGTGGCGATCCCGCTGCCGGGGCCAGAAGAGCGGGCGGCGATCCTCCGGCGCCACTTCCCCGCGAGGACCACGACCACGCCGGAGGAGGTCGCCGCGCTCACCGGCGGCCGCTCGGGCCGGGACCTGCGGGAGCTGTGCCGGATCGCCGGCGTCATCGCGCTGAGCGAGGACGCCCCGCGCGTCACGATCGAGCACGTCCGCCGGGCGCTCGCCCGGCTGGATCCCGAGGAGGCGTAGGCGGGTGGCGCAGATCATCGGCGGCCCGGGGCGCACGGCCGGCGAGGTCGAGGGCAGACAGCTCGCGATCCTCGAGACGAACCCGTGGCGGTGGGTCGACGCCGCCATGTTCGCCGCGGCGCTCGTCCTGGGCCCCGCGGCGCGCCACAGCGAGCGCGCGCTCCTGTGGGCGTTCTCCTGCGGGCTCGCGGGCGCGCTGTGGCTCCTCGCCGGCGCCTCGGGGCTCGCCGCCGCGCTCGGGCGGTGGACCGGCGAGCGCATCGCTCTCATCGCGGCGGGGATGGAGATCGCGCTGGCGGCCGGCTCGGGAGTGGCAATCGGCAGCGCGCTCCCCGCGGCCGCGCCGTGGCGGAGCGCGGCGGAGAGCGCGGCCGCCGCGGCGCTCGCGCTGGCCGCTGGATGGCGGGCGTCGGGCGCCGTCGCGGGCACGCGGCGGATCGCCGCCGGCATCGAGGGGGAGCGCGAGACGGCGCGCGCGCTCGCCGCGCTGCCGGACGGCTACGTCGTCCTGCACGACCTGCGGCTGCCCGACGACGACGGGCGCTGCGAGGTCGACCACGTCGTGCTGGGTCCCACCGGCGCCTTCGCGCTCGAGACGAAGCGGTGGAGCGGCGAGGTCGCGCCGGGGCCGGAGGTGTGGACGCAGACGAGCCGGCACGGCACCGCGCAGCACCCGAGCCCGGCGCGGCAGCTCGAGCGCGCGCGGCGGGCGGTCGCCCGCGCGCTCGGCGCGCCTCCCGGAACCGTCGCTCCCGTGTTGGTCCTCTCGCGCGGGCGCCTCGCGGACGGCGCCGCGGCGCCGGTCATGGTGACGACGCCCGGCGGAGCGGCCGACGCCGTCGCGCGGGCCGCGTCGACGTGGCCGCTCGCCGCCAGTCCGCGCGACGCCGCGAGGGCGCTGCTCGCGGCCGCGAGATAGGCCGCGGACCCGGCGTCGGAGACGCGCCTTCAGCCTATTGACGCGTGCTCCCGTAGACAAGCACGATCGTATGCCCGGTCCCGTACCGGAGCGCAAGGAACGGCGGATACGGATCCTGCGGTGCCGTCGGCCAGCAGGGCGGCTCCCTCCCCACGGCCGCCGAGCAGTAGTCCAGCCCGTTGAGGGGAAGGCGCGGCCCCCGTGAGTCGGGCCGGCCGTCGACCAGCAGGATGATCGCGCTGGAAGCGTTTTCCAGATGCCCCAGGAGCTCCCGGCCTGTGTAGTCCACGGGGAATGCCCGCCCGCCGATCCTGACCGTCCCGTACGTCGCCTGCCACACGGCGAAGAAGTCGCCCAGCGTGTACAGCTGGGTCGGGGACGGGGACTCCAAATGGATGATCCCCGAGGCGTCGTGCGTGTGCAGCGGCTCGAAGCACGCGCCTCCGACCGCCGCGCCGTTCCGGTAGACCGGATCCACGATCCCCACAGCCGCCGGGATCGTCACCGGCTGTCCGTCGACCTCGATCCTCAGCCACGGGTGGACGTGCTGCGCCAAGCCCTCCACCCCGAGGCACGGGAACGGGAACCGCGCGGAGGCCGTGCGTGTCGAGACAGCCGACCAGCCGGCCGCCAGCGCGGCGGCCAGGAGGGCCGCTCCTCCGAGCGCGGCGCCCAGGCTGCGCAGGCGTCGTCCGGCTGCTGACCGACCGCGCCCGCCGCGCCGCGTCCGGCCGCTCATCAGCCGAGCCACGTCTCCGGCGGCAGCACGACGACCTCGCCGACGCCGAGCCCGCGCAGCCACGTCGCCCGCCGCTCGGTCGGCGCGCCCCAGATCGCCCCCAGAACGCGGGCGCTGTCCCAGCGGACGAGTGCGCGCTGGGCGCGCAGCTTCTCCCGCACCTGCGCGCCCGTGTACCGGCCGTGGTCGTACTCAAGCAGGATCACCCCATGAGGCGTCCGCATCAGCCCGTCCGCGACCGCCCCGCCGAACCCCGCACCGCCGAGGGCCCGCGCGCGCCGGTGCTCGCGCCCGAGCGCGTCCTGGGCATGATACCCACAGCGCCGCGCCCCGCATCGGAAGCGCAGCTCCGCGAGGCCGAGCGCGTGCTCGAGCTCCTGCGGGCGGATCTCCTGCGGCCGGACCCCGGCTGCCCGAAGCAGCGCCGTCCCGGCTGCGCTCGGCTGCACGACCGTGCTGAAGACGCGGCGGTGCGCCCACGCCGTGGGCCGCAGCCGGACCGGCAGGCGCTGCACGCAGCCGCCGAGATCCGGGAGCCCCCACGCGCGCTGCCGCGCCCTGAGCTGCGCGGCCGTCCAGGCGCCGTCCGCGGCGAGCTCCGCGAGGCCGTCCCGCACAGACAAAGCGTCCGCCATCACCGCGCCGCCGTCGAGCGGAAGTACAGGATGAGCGTCTGCGCGTTGGCCGCCGCGACCCACCACAGCAGCGCCCCGGCGGCCGCGAGCGCGACGAGGCACAGCGCGCAGGCGCGGCCGTCCCGGCGGGCGCCGAGCCACGCCGCCGCGGCGGCCATGCCGGCGAGCTCGAAGCCCACGGCCGCCTTGAACAGCGTGATCCCCCACAGCGCGCCCACGGCCCGGATGAGCAGGCCCGCGTGCGGGTTCAGCTCCACGAGGTGCAGCCCGCCGACGCCGATGAGCGTCGTCGCCCAGTCGAACGCGTTCCCGAGCTCGGCCACGAGCAGCAGACGCCAGACCACGGGTTCCCCTCCCGGCCAGTCGCCTGCCCAGTATGCTGTGCGCGAGATGGCGGCGTGGAGCGACCTGGTCCCGGAGATCGCCCGCGCGCTCGGCATCCAGCCCGAGCAGGTGCCGAGCCCGGGCACCCAGGAGTTCACGGGCATGCTCGGGCGCCTGACCGAGCGCAACCCGGACCTCGCCGGCCGCGTGATGGACGCCGTGGTCGGCGGAGACGCCCCCCAGATCCCGACGCTCGCGGTCATGCGCCGCGAGGCGAAGCGCGCCGGCCTGCTGTCGCGGCTCCTCGGGCTGGTGCAGAAGCGCGACCCGACGCAGTCCAGCCGCAGGCGGATCCACCGGACGCGCCTCACGCTGCTGGTCGGCGGCGCGGTCGTCGTGCTCCTGATCATGCTCCAGATGCGCCAGCCGCCGGCGCACCGCGCGCCCGCGCGGCCCCCCGCGGGCGGCGCGGCCGCGCACCGACCCGCGGCGCCGCAGCTGCCCGCGGCCCAGCAGCCGCCCGCGCCGACGCCTCCAGCGCGCGCGCCAGAGGGCGGGCCCGCCGCGCCGCCGGCCGCCAAGGCCCAGCCGCCAGCGCTTGCGCCGTCGCTGCCGCCGATGCCGCCCGGCCTCGCGCCGCCGGCACCCGCGGGCCCCGGCGCACCGGGACCGTCCGCGCCGCCTCCGTCGGGCGGGTCCGAGTCTGGAACCGTGCTGGCCGCGGCCCCGTCCCAGGCCGGGTCGAAGGCCGAGGGGGCGCAGGTCGTCGCCGGAGACGCCGACGCGGACGCGTCCGCGAAGGCGGCTGTCATCGGCCCGGAGCAGCCGCAGGCCGCCGCCGGCGCGCCGGGCCAGGGCGGCGCCGCGCAGCCGGGAGGCGCCGCCCTGGCCGCTCCGCAGGCGCAGCAGGCCGGCACCGCCGGCGCCCAGGCGCCGCCGTCACCGCCGCAGCCGTCCCAGGCCGCCTCCCCGCACCTCCAGGTCGGCGACCAGTTCACGGTCGTGCTGTCGACGCCGGTTGCGATCTCGACGGGCTGGCAGGCGATCCCCGCCGTGGCCGTCGCCACGACCGGGCCGCTCAAGGACTGGAAGCTCGTGGGGCAGGCCTCGCTCGCGCAGGACGGGACGCCGCAGATCGCGTGGACGCAGGCGCTCAGCCCCGATGGGAAGACGACCCTCGAGATCCACGGGGTGGCCTACAACCCGGCGAACGGCGTGCCCGGGGTGCCGGGAGTCAAGTCCAGGGTGATGACCCCGCAGGCCGCGCGCACGGTGCTGTCCGGCGCGCTCGCCGCGGTGGGCCAGTACGTCAACGCCCAGCTCGAGGCGCAGCAGACGCAGGTCTCCGGCATCACCGCCACGATCACGAGCCAGGTCCCGCCCTTCTGGCAGTTCGTCGCGAGCCAGCTCGCGACCGGCTTCCAGCCGGGGCCGGTGCAGACGGGCGGCACGGTGCTCGTGAGCGAGCTGCCGAAGGGGCTGCCGATCACGGTCTTCATCACGCAGGCGTCGTAGCCCGCCCGCGGGCGGGTTGCGCCGATCGGCGGCGCATCCGGCCGCATCCTGCATGGCGGGCGCGGCCCGCCACGCTCGGCTCCTCATCCCGGCGGGCGCCCCGGAGGGTCCGTATGCGCACCGGGCGACTGCTCCGCTGGGGGCTCACCGCATGGCCGCTCGTCGCGACCGCCGTCAGCGCGGCGGCGCAGGCCGCGCACGCGCAGTCGGTGATCCCGCAGCAGCTCACCGGCTTCCTGTGTAGCAACTACAACGCGATCGTGGGCCTCGTCACGGTCGTCCTCCTCGTCGTCGCGGCCGCGGCGCTCGTCCACGGGCTCGTCATCAAGCGGTCGTCGCTCGTGATCGACCTCGTGATCGACGGCATCATCGCGATCACGGTGACGAACCTGAAGTCGATCCTCGGCACCTTCGGCCTCACGCCGCAGGGCTGCTAGGCCGTGGACCCGTCCGCGGTCATCCAGACGGTCTGCCAGACGGCGCAGAGCCTGCAGCAGGCCGCGCCGCTCGTGGCGCTCGTGTGGATCGCGACCCTCCTCACGGCCGCGCTCGCGGTGCGGGGGACGGAGCTCGTCCTGACCGCGGTCGGGATCACGATCGTGGCGTTCGCCATTATGCAGTTCCAGCACCTCATCGCGGCGCTGGGGGTCAGCCTCTCCTGCTAGCCCATGCCTGACGAGCTCAGCGCGCCGGTGTACCCGGAGATCGACCGCGCCGCGAGCTGGTTCGGGTTCCAGCTCGACGACCTCGCGGTGCTGGTGTTCCTGTTCTGGGTGATCCAGATGATCGTCGAGCAGGCGCACCCGCACCTCTCCCGCGCGGACCTCTCGCTCCCGCTGTCGATGGCGGCCACCGGCGCCGCCTTCGCCCTGTGGCGCTCCGTGAAGGCGAACCAGCCGCGCGGGTTCCTCGAGGACGCGATCGGGCTGCTGGCCGAGCCCGAGGTGTTCGAGCTCACGCCGGACACCGAGATCCGGCCGGCCTACATCATCGAGCCGGACGGCCGCTGCACCGTGGCGCTCCCGGACCGGTCGCGCCGGGCGTTCCGGTCGTGGGCGCCCGTCCCGGCCGCGCGGAGGTAGCGCCGTGGGCCTCCTCGGCACCCGCACCGACCCCGAGATCGGCGCGCTCGACCTCAAGTCGCTCACGCACGATCTCGCGCCCTGGCAGGTGGAGCAGGGGGCGCTGCTGCTCGCCGACGGCAGCTACGTGCTCGGCTTCATGTGCCGGCCGGTCCCGACCGACACGATGTCGTCCCAGGAGCTCGCCGAGCTCGCCCGCCGCGCCCGCGCGTGGCTGGCCGCCGTGCCCGAGGGCGAGACCGTCCGGGTGGCGTACCTCGTCGAGCCCGGGGAGCCGCAGGCCGTCCGCGACCACGCAGCCAGGACCGCGGGGCTCGCGGGCGTCCCGGGCGCGCTGCGGGACGCCCGGCTCGCCGCGCTCCGGCGGCTCGCGCGCCGAGGCACGCTGCTCACGCACCGGCTCGCGATCCTCGTCACTTACCACCCGAAGCGCCTGCGCCCGCCGAGCCGCGCCGCCGTGACGGCCATCGTCGCCGGCCTCGGCGGCATCCTCGCCTCCGCGGTCCTGGGATGGAAGGGCGGGATCGCGGCGGCCGCGGCGCTGGCCGCGGGCCTCCTGTTCATCCTCCCGCGGGCGCCGGGGAAGTTCGCGCCCCGGCACCGCGCCCAGTTCGAGGACGACCACCGGGCGCTGCGCGGGCTCGGCCAGCTGATGCTGGCCAACCTGCGCGCGATGGGCCTCGAGCCGCGGCCGTTCCTGCCGGACGAGTACCAGGAGCTCGCGTGGCGCTACATGAACCCGCGGAAGAGCGCCGAGCGGGTCCTGCCGCCGCCGCTTCCGGGCGCGCCGTACGAGCTCACCGAGGACGAGCGCGCCCGGCGCCCGGAGATGGCGGCCGTGTCCATGCGGGAGCTCATCGCCGGCGACGACCTCGACCGCGACTACCGGTTCCTCCGCAAGGACGGCCGCTGCGTCGGGGTCGTCGCCATGGAGATGCTGCCGATCGGCCGGACCGTGATGTGCCACCTCGCACGCCTGCTGGCGCTGCGGGAGCCGATGTGGGCGATCATGGACGTGCACAAGCCCCCCAGCGCCGGCCTCATCAGCCGCCTCACGGCCCGGGCGGCGCTCGCGGCCAACACGCGCGACAGCCGCGCGACCGAGGCGGCGACGATCGGGGCCGCGGTGACCCACGAGGCGCTCCGGCAGATCCTCCTGGACGTGGCGCGGGGCCTGACCCAGGTCTACAGCGTCGGGCTCGGGTTCGTGCTGGCGCGGTCGTCGCCCGAGGGGCTCGACCGTGCCTCGCTCGCGCTGCACCAGGAGGCGAGCCAGGCGCACGGGATGACGCTCGTCGACGAGACGCTCGCGCTCTCGCCGCAGTACCGGCGGCTCATGCCCGCCAGCGGGCAGGCGAACCGCCGGATGCGCCTCGCGCTGAGCCAGAACGCGGTGCACCTGATGCCGCTCAGCGGCCCGTGGGCGGGCTCCCCCCGCGCGGAGACGGTGTGGCACAACCGGTGGGGCGGGCTCACCGCGCTCGACCTGTTCGACGAGCGCGCCGCGGCGTGGAGCGGGATCGTGAGCGGGGCGAGCGGCAAGGGCAAGAGCGTGCTCGTGGCCCAGCTCATCCTGCAGGCGCTGCGGGACGACGTCCGGGTCGTGATCATCGACAAGGGCGTCAACACCCCCTACCCGAGCAGCTACCTCACGCTCACCCGCGCGCTCGGGGGCGCCGAGATCGTGTTCGGGGCCGCGCACAGCCCGTCCATCAACCCGTTCGACTGCACGGACGAGCAGCTGCAGTACTTCCTGGGCCGGCCCACCTCCCCCGAGGTCGCGGAGCTCGCCGGCAAGAAGCTCGAGTTCCTCATCGCCCTCGTGGGCCGCCTGGTGGACGGGCTCGACCGCAGCGAGGCGCCGCTCGTGGGCGACGCGATCCTCCAGACCTACCGGCGGCCCCGGCACGCCGACGAGGGGCCGACGATGCTGCGGCACCTCGTCGCGGTGCTGCGCAGCGTGGGCGAGATCGGCGGCCACGCGCCGACCGAGGCGCAGCGCCAGGCCATGGCGGGCATCGCGGCGCGCCTGTGGCAGTGGATCGAGCGCGGGCAGTACGCGCAGCTGCTGGACCGCCCGACGAGCGTCGACCTGGACGCGCGGATCACCTACGTCGACCTGGGCGGCGTCGGCGAGGACTCCCCGCTCATGCCCATCATCGTGCTGCTCCTCAACGACCTCATCTACCGGCGCGCGATGCGCTACGCCGGCCGCGAGCGCCTGCTCGTGGTGAGCGACGAGGTGTGGGCGATCCTCCGCGACCCCGCCGCGGCGACGCTGATCAACGACATGTACCGCCGGTTCCGCCAGTTCGGGGCGTCGGCCATCAGCGTGAGCCAGCGCCTCAGCGACTTCGACAACGAGAAGGCGCAGGCCATCCTCGGGAACGCGTCCTGGTGGTGGCTGCTGCCGCCGGCCGACCGCGACGCGGTCATCCGGCTGGCGCGGCTCACGGACCTGGAGGTGCGGCAGCTCGACTCGCTCGGCAGCCGGCCCGGGGAGTACAGCGAGGCGCTGGCCCTCGCCAGGTTCGGCGACCACACGGAGTCGGGCGTGATCCAGGTGATCCCCACGAGCGTCGAGTTCTGGATCGCGGCGAGCGGGACCGCGGAGAAGAAGCTGCGCGCGGAGTACGTCGAGCGCTGCGGGGGAGACGTCTGGCGGGCGGTGCAGGAGCTCGCGCGCGACCACCCGCGCGGCGCGGACCTCGTGTTCGGAGGATGACAATGCTTGACCCACACCGGCCCCGAGCGGTACTGGCGTGCGCACGCCGGCTCGCCGTGCATCTGGGCCCCCCCGCCTCCGCCGTGCTGGCGGCCGCATCGCGGGCCGACGCGCAGTCGGTGATCCCGCCGCAGATCTCATCGTTCATGTGTCAGAACTACGCGGCAATCTCGGCGATCGCGCCGGTCGTGCTTCTCGTGGTGCTGGCCGCCGGATTCTTGGGGTGGATCGCGCTCGGGAAAGCGGTCAAAACAAGCGTGCCGGATATCTGGCTGGTCCGGAGTCCAGCAGGTGCCGTCGTGATGGTGATCATCGCGATCACCGTCATCAACCTGAAGGGCATCATTGCCACATTCGGCCTCCAGACCGCCTGCCAGTAGCGTCCCCCGCAATCCAATTCCTCGCGCCATCGGCGCCGTCGCCGCAACGCTTTCAGCACGCGGGTTGCGCCGGGCAGCCCGACGATGGGTGCTAGCCTACCCAGGAAGGACGGTTGCCGGTCGGATCCCGCGCAGACACCCGCCCTGAGGGAGTGATCCGAATGCACGCCTCGCGCAGATCGGCAGTGGCCATCATCCTGGCCGTGGCGCTCGCCGCCTGGGTCGCCGCCCCGCCGGCCGCCTGGGCCGAAGGCGGCGAAGGCGACGGTTCCACGACCAGCGACACCCTCACCCAGATCACCCAGACCATCCAGCAGCTGACCCAGCAGGTCCAGGGCATCACGCAGGCGGTGCAGCAGCTCGCCGGGTTCGCCGGATCGATCTTCAGCACCGTCTCCGGCATCCTGGGCGGGCTCGGCGGCGGCGCGGTCGGCGGGCTGATCAACAGCGTGGGCGGGCTCTCCCAGGCGATCCGGAGCCTCGCCTCGCTGTCGAGCTCGATCAGCGGGGTCTCGCTCCCCAGCCTCGGGCAGCTGGGCGGCGCCATCCTGAGCCAGATCCAGGGAGCCGCCTGGAGCGAGTGGGGCAGCGACTGGGGACAGATGCCGGACTACACGTACAGCACCGGCACCGTCGCCCGGTCGCTCTCGCAGATCGCCTCGACCCTCCCGGGCCAGGCCGGGCAGCTGCTCGCCGCGCTCGCGTCCCGGCTGGCGGGCGCCCCCGCCCCGCAGCCCGGCACGCCGCAGGCGGCCTCGACCGGGATCGCCGCGGCCGACCCGGTCTTCGCCGGCCGCGCGGCGTCGGTCGAGAACTCGCTCGTCGCCGCGACCGCGGCGCAGGCGGCCTCCCAGGCCGCGGCGCAGCAGGCGATCGGAGCCGCGCAGGGCGTGGCGCAGGACACCACCCCGACCGACAGCGCGGCGGGGTCGCTGAACGTCGCGCAGACCGCCGCGTCCGCGATGGCGTCGGCGCCCAGCACGCGGGCGGCCGTGGAGGTCATGGGCACGGCGCTCACCCAGCAGCAGGCCCTCCAGGCCGCGCAGAACGCCGCGATCGCCGCGCGGCTCGACGCCCTCGTGACGCAGCAGGCGGCCGTGGCGACCGAGCTCAGCCAGGCGGTCGCGGGGCTCGGGACCGTGAGCGGGCTGCTGGCACAGTCGATCGAGGCGCAGCTGGAGGACCAGGCCCAGCAGGCGAGCATGCAGGGCGACGCGATGGCGTCCGCGGGCGCCAGCATCGGCGACGAGCTCCGGTTCCTCGGATCCCAGGACAGCGCGAGCTCGCTCGACACCATGCTCGGCACGCTGCGGTCGCTCACCGGGCCCTAAGACGGACCCGTGCCGTCCTCCACCTCCGTCGCCAGCTTCCTCACCTGGGTCGTCAACCCGGAGGACGCCGCGAACCAGCTCGCGAGCCTCCTGGCGAGCTCCGGCATCGTCGGCGTGATCCGGGAGATCGGCGTGGCCCTCCTGTACCTGTTCGCCCTGATCGAGGTGTACCGGCTGTGGTTCCGCGGCACCGGCATCGACTTCGCGGTGCTGGCGGCCAAGGTGGCCATCATCAACGCGCTCATCACGGGGCCGGTCCTCAACGACGCCGCGCTGTCGCTGTACACGTGGACGACCCACGCGGCCTACAGCATCGCCGGCCAGGCCTCCGCGTCCACCGCGGCCGACCTGGCGAACGCGTTCAACGTCATCACGGCCGTCCAGCAGTCCGGCGCACCGTCCGGGAACATCGTCTCCCAGTTCCTCGCCATGCTCACCTACGTCTTCACCAATTTGCCGAGCGCCCTGCTGCTCATCGGCATCTACCTGCTGTACCTTTTGATCCTCGCCGCCGTGATCGCCATCTACGCCTTCGCGCTGCTCAGCAGCGCGGTGATCTACAGCCTGGCCATCGCGCTCGTGCCCCTGCTGTTCCCGATGTTCATCTGGCCCGCGACCGCGAATTTCGGCGGGAAGTGGGTGAGCACCGTGCTCCACGCGATCTTCATGCCGCTCATCGGCGCCGTCACGCTGTACGCGGCGCTGAGCCTCGGCCTCGTCGCGCCGGTGGAGCAGTGGGCGCAGTGCGTGGTCAACTCGCCCAGCGCCTCGAGCGCCGCCCTCTCGTGCCTCGGCGCCGGCGCCGGGGCGTTCCTCAAAGCGATCATGGGGGGAATCGTCGCGGTCCTCCTCATGTTCAGCATCGACGGCGTCGTGAGCAACTTCTTCCCCGCGGTGGAGGTGACCACCGCCGGGCTGCTCGGCGCGAGGTTCGCGACCCGCGCCGTGACGGGCGCCGCGGCCGGCGCAGCCGGCGCGGTCGGGCGCGCGGCCAGCGGCGGAGGCGGAGGGACGGGCGCCGGTTCCGGCGCGCGCGGCGAGGCCGGCGCAGCGGCTGGAGCCGGAGCGGAGAGCGTCGGGACCGCTCCTGCGGGACGGCCGTCGGGAGGCGCCGCGCCGCCCGGGGAGGTCGCGCTGGTCGGCGCCGGGAGAGGCGTTCCCGCCTACGAGCGCGACGCGCCGCTCGTCGCGCCGGGCGAGCTCGAGTGGGCGCTCGGTGAGGCCGGGCTGAGCGTCGACTGATGCCGGACCCGCACGCGTCGGGCAACCAGGGCATCGCCCGGGACCACTGGCTGCGGCGCGCGACGGCGCTCGCCGTCCTGCTCGCCGGCACGCTCGCGGTCTGCTGGATCAACCTCGGGCACGTCGCCGCGTCCTACCGCCCGGACCTCGGCGGCACCGGCTTTGCCGGCACGGTGCGCGCGATGTTCAACGCCGCGGAGATGCGCGGGTGGGCCGCGCTCCTCCAGCCGTTCCAGCGCGCGGCGTTCCCGTGGGGCGTCCGGTCGTTCCTGTTCTACCGCCCGAGCCCCGCCCACCTGGCCTGGATGGGCTGGTGGAGCTACGCGGCGCAGCACGCGATCGGGGCGCCCGCGGCCCCCGCGAGGGGATTCTCCGACCGCCTCCACGAGATCGGCCTGAACATGGCGCTGTTCCTGGCGCTCGCCGTCATCCCGTCGGTGCTGCTCTCCGACGCGGTGGGGCGGCGGTTCATCCGCGGCGCCGACCGGCGGCCCGGCACCGCGGAGTGGGCGCCCCCGGCCGACCTCCGCCCCTACGCCCGCGCGGTCGGGCAGCCGGGCTCGCTGCCGCTCGGCCGCGTCGCGCGCAGGCTCCCGGCGGCCGGGCAGCGCCTGGCCGTGCCGCTGCGCGACGCGGGGGCGAACATCAGCCGGTTCTCGCACGCGACGGTGTGGGGCGTGACGGAGGCCGGGAAGACGAGCGGCGTCTACAAGCCGTGGCTGTGGACCGACCTCCTGATGAACGACCCATCCCTCCGGGACGGGGACGGCCGGGTCGTGGGGGCCATGTCGTCGGTGGCGATCGACATGAAGCACCCCGACCTGTTCGAGACGTTCGCGCCCTACGCCGCGTCGCTGCCGCGCCGGTTCCTGCTGCTGGCGCCCGGCGATCCCGACCGGTCGATGCACTACAACCCGCTGGACTTCGTGCTGGACGCAGACGGCCGGCCGCGCATGGACGACATCGCGCTCCTCAGCGACGCCATCGTCCCGAACGTGCCGAGCGACACGTCCGGGGTCGGCTTCCACCGCGGCAACGAGCACCGGTTCGCCGACTACCTCATGCAGTACGTCTGCGAGGTGCAGTGGGCCGTGGACCACGGCGTTCCCCAGGCGCAGGACACGCCGGGCCGCATCGAGGAGCTCGTGCGGCCGCACCTGAACGGCCTGCCGATGCCCCGGCTGCGGTCGCTCCCCATGGTCGCCCACCTTGTCAGGAGTGATCCGGAAACGCTGCTCACCCTGATCATGGGCACCGTGACCGACCCCGCGGTCCCGAACGCGTGGCCCAGCCGCATCGCCCAGTTCGTCGAGGAGGGCAAGGGCGGGAAGTGGCGGCCCGACCGGAACACGGCGGGCTGGCTCCAGGACCTCGTGACCCGCTTCGGCGTGTTCGCGATCCCCGGCGTGGCCCAGATCAGCGACCACAGCCAGTTCTCGCTGGACGCGGTGGGCCGGCAGCCGGCCACCCTCATCATCGGCATGCCGGCCACCTCCACCCAGTCGCTCGCCTCCTACTCGGCGCTCATCATCACCCAACTGCTGCTGGCCCTCCGTCAGGTCGCGGGCGCCTCCCCGAAGCGCCGGCTGCCCGTCCCGGTGACCGTCTACCTCGACGAGCTCGCCAACCAGGGCCGGATCCCGAGGCTCGAGGAGGACCTGGCGACGACGCGCGACCTGGGCATCGCCTTCGTGCTCGGGATCCAGAACACGGCGCAGCTCGAGGACCGCTACGGGCAGCGCGTGGCCACGAGCATGCTCAGCAACACGAACACGAAGATCGTGCTGGGCCGCAACCTCGGGTTCGAGGACGCGGAGCGGTTCGCGCGCGCCACCGGGGACACGACCGTGCTCGCCGCGAGCGCGAGCGAAAGCGCGCGCGGGGGATCGCTCGGCCAGAGCGAGACCCGCCGCACCTTCATGACCGCGGACCAGATCCGCGCCATGCGCCCGTACGAGGCGCTCATCTTCCTCCAGAACGGCAAGTTCACGCGCACGGTCCTGACCCCGCTCCACATGATGCGCGGGGCGCTGCGCGCGCACCCCGCGGACGCGCGGTGCGTCGACGGGGCCACCTCCCCCGAGGGGCACCGCATCCCCCCGAGCCTCGTCCTGCTGCGCCGGCACCTCCAGCTCAACGACGTGCTCGGTCACTGGGACCAGCGGCCGTCACGACATCACGCTCCTCCGTCATCCGCACCGCCATCAGCTGTCCCGACCGAGCGAGGCGCGGCATCGGCCGTTGCCGAGATCGCTGATCGGGCTCGCAGGGAGCCCGCCGCCACCGAACTCGGTCGGGACCCCAGCCCTGACGGCGCCGGGCCGCCCCGCGAGGTCGCCGAGGGGCCCGCGCCGGACGAGCGCGTCCCGCCGCCGCACCCCGACGGCAGCGGCGCGGGCGACGACGGCGCCGCAGAGGCCCCCGGCACGGTCGTGCGCGCGCCGGAGGCCGCCGCCGCCGCGCTCGACGGACAGCCGGCGCCCGCGCCGGCGGAAGCGCGCACCGCGCGGGCGCCCGCCTCCGCCGCGGCATCGGACGGCCGCGCCGACGCCGTGCCGCCCGCCGACGACTGGGGCACGGTCAGCGCCCTCGTGGGGCTGTTCAACGCGATCGCCCGCGGGAAGCTCGCCCCCCAGGACGCTCCATCCGGCGCGCCGCCCGGCTGGCGGCTCGCGCTGCCGTCGGGCGACCACGCGCTCGTCCGGTGGGCGCACATCCAGGCCTACGGCGACCGCGGGCGGACCAGGCCGGAGGACCTCGCCGAGCGCTGGCAGCGCGCCGGGTTCGCCCTGCAGAGCATCCTCACGGTCGACGACCAGGGCGGAGCGGTCCGCGCGCTCGCGTTCACGCCGGAGGCGCTCGGGCGCCTCACCGGTCCCGTGGCCGCGACCGCGCGCGCGTGGCCGGCGGTGACGCCGAGCCGGGTCGGCGGGCTCGACCCGGCGCTTCCCCCCGGCGTGCCGGCGCCCGCCGCAGCGCCGGAGCGCCGACAGTCAAGCCGCGAGCGCAGCGCCCCCGCGGCCCCCCCGCGCGGCGCGCAGAAGAAGACCGATGCCGACGAGGCCCTGCGCGCCGTGATCGCGTGGGCCCAGGCGAACCGGACCGCGCTCCGCGCGCGGCCCAGCCAGGAGGTCGGGCTGTGGGAGGGCTTCGTGCAGAGCGAGCTCGCGCTCCTCGTCCCGCAGCACTACCTCACCCGGATCATGATGCGCCGCGGGTTCGACTACCGGGCCATCGTCGACGCCTGGCGGGCCTCCGGCGTCATCATCGCGCCCGAGCGGCAGCGCTTCACGGTCTACGTGCGCCTCTCCGGGGACGGGGGGCAGCGCGGCGCCAGGTTCGTGGCGTTCCGATGGGACCGGCTCGAGGCGGCCGGGCTCGCGCGGCAGTAATCGCAGGCCGGGGATGCGCGCGGTGGGGCACTCCACCGACTCCGTAAGGACGCCGGAACAACACGACGCCGCGCACCGCTGCGGCCCGGCGCGGCTCGATGCGATCGCGGCCGCGGCATCCACAGCCTATGCGTTTCTCTGGTTCCCTGGGTCCTGGCCGGAGTTCGCGCTCGACATGCTGCGGATCGAACGCCTCGCCATCCCGCGTCTGATCCACGTGCCAGCGCCGCTCTGCGCGCGGCGGTCTCAGCTGCTGGGCAGCCGAAGCGGCGTTCGGTGCGGCGGCCCTCTCAAGCGCGGTCAGCATCGGCGCGAGGATCTCGGCCCGTGTGCGCGCCTGGCGCGGCGGCGGGGCCGCGCTCCAGCAGCCGCCGACGTCTTAACTTCCTTCCCGGACTGCGGTTCAGGGCTACGAGCCGCCGGAGAGATCCGGGGGAACCCCCATCGAGGCGAGCCGGTCGAACATGTCCAGGCGGCCGGCTTCGGGCTCTGGACCACCGGCTGCGCCGCGCGCGCTGTCCACGGCGGCGGCTGCACGGTCGTCCACACCGCCAGCTGGCTTGGCCTCACGACGGCTCATGGAGCGATGCGGACTGCCGCGGCGCTCCGCGCTGGCGCTGGCCGGCCGGCCCGGCCTGTCGCCCGGCTCTCCCCGCGCGAGGCGGCCCGGCTCCGGGAGGTAGGCGCGCAGCGCCCGCCGCAGCACGGTCGACACCGGGATCCCGTGCCGCGCCGCGACGCGATCCACCGCCTCCGAGAGCCAGCGGTCGTGAGAATATCCCAGATTCAGCCTGAGGCGCAGTTCCCGGTACGCGGCCATGCGATCATCCCGCGGCCGAGTCTGCCTCCGGCCCAGCGGCGCGCGCCTGTGGCCTCTGCCGAGTGGAAGCCCAGAGCGCGAACCGGTAGAAACCGCGGACGTTCGCCAGGCGGGGCTCCGGGACCCACTGGCCGCCCGGGAACGCCCGCTCGAGCTCCGGCCGCAGCCACGCCGCGCCGCCGCCAGTCCACAGCACGACCCGGTAGTTGGCGCCGCTCAGGGCGCTCCGGCAGTCGCCGATGACGGCTTCAGCCAGGTCCGCGCGCGCGTTCTCGACGATCCTCCGAAACTCGTCGCCGAACGCCCGGCCCTTGAGGACCAGCGGCTCGCCGCGTACCACGGCCAAGAACGCGTCCATCCGCTCGTCGTCGGACAGGAGCCCCACCTCGGCCGTGAGCCTGGCATAGAGGCGGTCGAACGCGGTCACCACCCCGTGGGCGGTGCTCCGGGTCACGTACGGCTTGAGCTCGCCGCCCTCCACGAGGACGATGTCGACGCTGCGGTAGCCCACGTCGACGACGGCGACCGGGTAGCGGGCCTGCGCGGGGTCGGAGATGCGGCCGGCCGGGGTCAGGAGCCAGGCAAAGTACGTCCCCGCCGGCTCCGGGAGCACGTACGCGGCCACGGTGGCGCTCCGCAGGTGGCCGTTCCAGGAGTAGACGAAGGGGCCGCTGAGCAGGCGGCGCAGCGCGTGCCCGTCCGTCCCCCACAGCGCGGCCGGGACGCCCACGCAGACCGTCACCTCGCCCTGGACGCCGAGCCGGCCGAGCGCGCCGAGGCCGAGCGCCAGCGTGTCCGTCCCGATCTTGCGCTCGTCCGTGACCCACCGGGCGCCCCACGAGCCGCGGACGCCCTCCCCGAGCATCCACCGGGCGCCCTCCCAGAGCACTTCCATCCGCTCAGCCCGGCCGTCCATGAGGCCGACCGGCCCGCCTGGCGGCACCGGCGCCAGCAGCGGCGGGAACTCCACAACCTCTTCGCCGTTGCAGGTGGCCTTGACCATGGAGCGTCCGATGTCGATGCCCACCTTGTGCATCTTCCGCCTCCTCATCCGTCCCATACCCCAGCGTCTCCGCGTGCCGGCGTGCCGAGCCCGATCCCCGCCAAGGACTGTACGGCATGCGCGGGCCCGCGCGGCTCAACCCGAGGCGGGTTGTGTAGCCTCCACTAGTGGAGGCTACACAACCCGCAAAAAATGTAGCCGGTCGCGCCTGCGGCCGGTTGTAGCCGGCTACAGAAACCGGAAACAGCCCCCGCATCGCTGCGCCGGTATTAAACAAAGGCGCAGCGCGTGTTTCCGGTGCCAAAACGAGGCTCTAGTGACCCCCCTTTTCGCCGGTCCGGAGGCGGCGCGGAACGCCGACTACCGGCTACAACCAGAGGCTCACTTTACGCCGGATGATGTGGCTGTCTGCGGCGCTCCCTTACAACCCTCAGCCGCCGCGTCCAGACAGTCTGGCGGCCTCCCGACCAGCCGTGATCGATTGTGGCGCGCCGCTCCGCGGCGCGGAGGCGCGGGCGCTCCTGCCATCCAACGTCAGGGAGGTGGTGGCCATGGCGGTTGGGATCGCGTGTCGGGCATGCGGGTTCCTGTACGGGTTCGCAGATGACGGCGTCGAGTACCTGTCGCCCGCGTGCCCGGCGTGCGGCGCGGCGGACGCGCGCATCGGCGTGGAGATCGATAGCGCGGACGGGCCGCACAGCGAGAGGACGTACCTGGTGGCCGACCGGCTCGGGCGATCGGTGGCCGGGCCGTTCGGGTCGGCCGCGGCGGCCATCCGGTGGGTGACGCGGCACCGGATGTGGACGCACCCGCGCGGGCCGCTCGAGATCCGCGCCGCCCACGCGGAGACGGCCGCGCCGAGCGGTTCGTCCTCCGCCCCGATCGCCGACTACCAGGCCGCGGAGTTCCCGTGCGACGAGGCGTTCTGGACGGCCGACCGCGTGTGGACGCTCGGGCTCCTGGAGGCCCAGGCCGCGCCGTGAGCGCCGCTTCGCGGCGGATCGCCGGACAGCCATGCGTGGAGGTGTGACCGTGGCCTACGTCGTTCTGGCACCAGAGGCGATCCGCGGCGTCTACGACACCTGGCCTGAGTGCGAGGCCGCGGTGCGCGGCGTGCGCGGCGCGGTCTACCGCAAGGCGGCGGACCGCGCGCTCGCCGAGCGGCTGCTCCGGGGCGATGGCCGGAAGCTCGAAGCCGGCACCTACGCCTTCATCGACGGCAACGCCGCCGGCGGGATCGGCATTGTGTACGTCGAGCGCGGCGTGGACGGCTCGACGCGTGTGGACGAGATCAGCACGACCGTTGCCCGCGTGGCTCCCGGGTTAGACCTCCACTTACCGCGCCTGCGCAACCCCCTGGCCGAACTCGCGGCGCTGCTGCACGTCGTGTTTGGCGCGCCCGAAGGGACGGCCATTCGGGTGATCCACGACTACGAGGGCACGGGCGCCTGGATGGAAGGCCGGTGGCGGACGAAGAACCCGGTGATCGCGCAGGTCGCGGCGGACTGCCGGGAGGTCGTCCGCCGGCGCGGTCTGACCGTGACGTTCGAGCGGACGGACGGCCACCAGTCGGCCCGCGGCGGCGACGAGTACGCCGAGTTCAACGCCCGGGCGGACCGGCTCGCGGCCCGGGCCATCTGCAGGCCGGTGCGCGGCCCGTCGGGGCACTCCGCATGCACGACCGGCGAGGCGATGGTATGATAGCCACCGGAGGGTCCGGCATGGCCGCAGATGCGCTCGAGGTCAGGATCGCCCACCTGGAAGGCGCCTGCGAACGGATCGATCGGCGCCTGGGCGCTGTTGAGTCAGCGCTGCAGTCGGTGCGTACGGAGCTGCGTGCCACACGCACCGACCTGCTGTCTCGCATGGACCGCCAGTTCTTCTGGATCCTCGGACTGCTGATCACCTCGATCCTCCTGCCCGTCGCCCTCCGAGCCGCCGGCCGCTGAGAACGGGCGGCCACCGCCCGCCCGCGCCGCCAGACCACCGCACCACGTGGCAGGCGCCGGGCGGGAGCCCCACGGGCTTCGGGCGTGCGGCCGCGACCGGCCGGATCGGCCGGATCGGAGCAGGCGTTGCCCGGTGCGGCCGGCTGATGCTATTCTCGAAGGGAGATGGACCCGATGGCCCTCGCCGGGCTCGCCGGCATTCTGGCGTCGCTGCTCGGTCTCGCACTGACCGTGTACGGCGTCTTCTTCAACGGCCGAGCCACCCGGGCGCTCATTACCCGCATGCACCAGGACACGCAGGCGCTCATCACCCGTACCCACGAAGACTCCGAACGGCTCCTCGAAGCGATTCGCGCGGACGTCCGAACCGCGCAGGCCAGCGTTGAGGCAATCCACGCCGATGTCCGCGCGGTCGGCGCGAACGGGCAGCGACAGCACGAGGAGCTCGTGGCCTACATGAAGGAGATGGACCGCCGGCACACGGAACTCCTCGCCGCCATCGCCCGCCGGCCGTAGCTCCCGCTCCCCGGTTCTTCTCGGCGTTCACCCGCCCTCGGACGCGTTCGCGTGCCCCGCCCGACACACGCGCGCCTCGCGGCGCGGACGGCCCCGGCGACGTTTCAGATGCCGACTTCATACGGAGGTGCCACGATGGGCGTCAGCAACAACGAGGTCAGGATCGAGGGCCGGATCACCGCCGAGCCCGAGCTCAGGTACACGCAGTCCGAGAAGGCGTACGTGCGGTTCTCGCTCGCGGTCACCCGCGACTGGAGCGACCGGGACGAAGCCGACTTCATCCCCGTCGTGGCCTGGAACAGCACCGCCAAGGCCATGGGCGAGCACGTCGTCAAGGGCCAACTGCTCACCGTGAGCGGGCGGCTCCAGAGCCGGACCTACGAGACCCAGGACGGACAGAAGCGGACCGTGCTCGAGGTCGTCGCCCGCGAGGTCAAGTTCGGGCGCAAGCCCAGGGCGAAGGCCGAGGCCCAGGAGCCGGCCGCAGCGGCCGAGGTGGCGTAACACCCCCTCCCTCCGCAGGGCCGGCTGCGATTCTTCGTCGTCACCGGCCGGCCCCACGGAGGGCGCAGGATGGGTCACTGACACGCCCGCACCAGGGCGCGTTAGGACGATGCACCGCCTGCGTCACCCATTTCTTGTCAGTCCAGGTGCGGGTCCCGACCCCGCAGGTCGTCGTTTACCCTCACCCCCATGCGCATCGCGTTCGTTGCTCTCCTCGTGCTCGCGCTGGCTACTCCCGGGCATGCGAGTACCGGCCCGTGGGCAGCCGTGGCCCGGGCCATCTTCCGGCTCTACCTGTTGCCGGACGCCCGTGCAGGGCTGTGCACGGCGTGGGCGATCGCTTGGGCGGTCGAGCCGCGGGCGCTGGCCGCTACGACCACGAGCCCGTAGCGCGCTACCGCGCGAGCATCTCCACGGCAGACCGGCGCCGGTTCGACTGAAGGAGGCACGCGGATGACACTGGAGAGCAGGTTCGCGATACTCGTCACGGTGGTTGCGCTGTCCACCGCATGGCTCGTCGTTGGCGGTCGCCCGTCCCGGCCCGCGCCGTCGCAGGCCGAGAGCGCCTGGCACGTGGCCGTCCACGACGGGGACGACTATCTCGTCTGGCAGACCGGCTTCGCGTCACGGGCGGCGTGCTTCAAACACGCGGCCGCGCTCAACGAGCACTACCAGAACATCGTCTTCACATGCGCCGAGGTGTTCACCCGCCCCCTCCCATTCTCGCTGGCCAGTCGAGAGCACGTGGCTGCGGGGCCGTGACGGACGGGTGATCCCGATGCGATCGATCGCCTTGCTCGCCTCCCTTGTCGTGGAACGCACCGGGCATGGCCATGCCAGACCTCGCCGAGATCGGCATGAGGGTGGTGACCCACTTACGCGCGCGCCGCGCGCGGACGCCCCACCGCCATTTCGATCCACACGGAGGGGCGTATGCGACGTGCTCCCGAGTTCGCCACCCATGACCTGTCCGCCATGCCCGGCGCGCCGCGCGGCTACCGCCGCCGGTCGCCCGGCTACTTCCCGCCCCGGCCGTTCGTGACGGCCGAGGACCTCCAGGCCAGGGCGCGCCTGGGGGACGCCGACGCCCAGCGGCGGCTCGACGCCATCTTCAACTACCTGACGTCGAGCGCCGGTGCATTCGCCTCGTGATGCGCGAGCGCCCGCCCGACCCACACGCCGACCGGCGGGAGCGGATCCGCCGCAGGCGTCGGCACGGCATGCGCGTCCGCGGCCGGTCCGTCCGGCTCCTGGCGCGCCTTCCGGCGCGGACCATCCCGGCGGACACGGCGGGCAGGGAGCCCGGACACGCAGCGGGACCCGTCACCACCAGGCGATAGGCCCCGGGGACAGAGGGCGTCCTCAAGCGGCCCTCCCGGCATGCTCCCTGCCCGCTCCAGGAGGTGCCCTGTGAGAACGCTCGACGTCCTGGCCCGCGCCCGCGACCTCGTCGCGAGCGGGGCCGCCAGCACTGTCGTCGAGGCGCTGCGGCTCGCCACGCCGTCGCCTCGGGAGCGGCTCGACGCGTGGCGCGCCTACCTTGAGGCGAGGCTCAGCCCAGACGAGCCGCCCGTTTCCGCGCTCGATGCCGCCATCACGCTCGCTGCATCCGACCCGGCCCCGCAGCACACCTGCGCCTACTGCGGGCGCGAGCTCGGGGACTACGTCGTGACCGCAGACCGGCGCGTGTACGCGCCGTTCTGCGTGGTGCCCGGCGTCCGCAGCGGGCTGGCGGTGTGCGACGAGTGCGCCGCGCAGGCGGTCCGCGACTCGTTCGAGATCCACTGCGCGCGGCAACCGCAGGCTTGAGCGCCGTCGATGACGGCGCACGCCTCCCGGCGGTGCTTTGCAAGGATATCGTCCGCGCATTCCGACGCCGGTGGGTCGCGCGGCACGGTGTCCGACCTGCCAGCCAGTTCGGCCGCTGCCTCGAGACCAGCGAAGCATTCGCCGAGCTGGCCAGGACGAACGGCTCCCACGCGGAGATCCTCCAAGCGCGCGGGCTGCGCAGGGTGCGCGCTTTCCCTCGCATGGACACAAGGTGGCGCGCCATACCGGCGCATCTGATCGAGCACCACGTCGTCCAGCTGGGCCGCTACGTGGTTGACTGGACAGCGCGCCAGTTCGACCCGACCGCGCCTGTTCCCGAGATCACACCCGTCGCGGTGTTCCGCCGTCGGTGGCGATCCATCGGCCGGCTCACTCTCTGAATCCACGCCCGCATTCTCGCCAGACGCTCTCCCGCTTCGCCAGCACCGCGCCCCGGAGAACAACAGCGCCTCGCCCGCACCGTCGGGCGCGCCTTCCGGCGCGGACCGGCCACCGATCAGACACAATTCCAACCAACCGCCCCACACCACCGCATGCCATGAGCACGCTGACGCCGCCGCTGCCGCCGACCGCCGAGGCGCTCTCGCCGCAGGACCTCGCGATCCTCGAGGCCGTACGCGAGGCGGTCGAGGCGGCCTCCCGACGCCTGGCCGCGCAGCGCGCCGGCCTGGAGCGGGACGCCGACCTGTGGACCGCGCGGCTCCAGGCGGCCGCGGCGCGCCTCAGCCGGGCCGCGCTCGGCCTGTGACGGGCATGACCATGTCCGTGAGACTCCTCGATCCGGCCGCAGTCGGTCCCACCAGCCCCCGCGACCGCTTCGCGCCGCGCCGGCCGATCGTGTTCGTGGACCTCGAGACGACCGGCCTCGAGCGCGGCGCCCGCATCGTCTCGGCGGCGCTCGTACGCGAGGCGCCGGACGGCACGGTCGAGACGTTCCACGCGCTCGTCAATCCCGGCATCCCCATCCCGGCCGGCGCGACGGCCGTGCACGGCATCACGGACGCGGACGTGGCCGACCGGCCGCCCTTCGCCGCGATCGCCGCGCGGGTGCGCGACTTCATCGGCGACGCCGACCTCGCGGGCTTCAACACGTCGTTCGACCTCCCGATCCTCCGCCGGGAGCTCGAGGCGGCCGGGGTGCCGCTCGATCCGGCCGACCGGCGCGTGGTGGACGTGAAGGCGCTCTACCACCGCCTGCGGCCGCGCACCCTGAGCGACGCCTACCGCGAGTTCGTCGGCGGCGCGCTCGACGCCGCCCACGACGCGCTCGCGGACACCCTGGCGTGCCGCGCGGTGCTGCGCGCCATGGTGGAGCGGCACCCGGAGCTCGGCGACGACGCCGAGGCGCTCGGGACGCCGATGAAAGATCCATCGTGGGTGGACGAGGACGGGAAGTTCGTGTGGGCCGGCAAGGAGGCGGTGTTCGCGTTCGGGAAGGCCCGCGGCCGCACCCTGCGCGAGGTGGCGTCGAGCGATCCCGGGTTCCTGCGGTGGATGCTCGGGAAGGATTTCGCCCCGCAGGTCAAAGCGATCGTCGAAGACGCGCTTCGCGGGACCTTCCCCGCTCCCCGCGGCGCCGCGGCGCCCGCCGCAACCACCGATGCGGGTTGAGCCTTGAGGGCCACGGACGGCCGCAGCGGGTTGACGGGAAATCCTTCATCTTGCTATGCTGGACTCCGGAGGCGGTGCCGCATGCCGATGCTGGCCACGCGTGATCAGGAGCTCGTCCAGGCGTTCCGGTCCTTGTTCCGGTTGACCCGGGAGGAGCTGGCCGCGGCCAGCGGCATTTCCGTATCGACGTGGGAACGGGTAGAACGCGGGGAGACGGACCGCGCGCACGCGAGCCGCGGCGTGCGGCAGGCGCTGGCCGCGATCGAGGAACTGATGGGCTACCTCGACCGCGTGCCCTATGGCGCGCTCAGGGAGTGGGCGTCCCGCCCTCGCGGACGCCGCCCCAGTCCCATTGACCTGAGCCATCGACCCGGCGGCGTTACACAGCTCCTTCAGCAACTCCGCGCGAACGGCGACGGCATAAGCTGAGTTGCACCTCGACCTCACCCGACCGCCGGGGCCTCTCCGGCGGCTGGGTCGCGTGTTCGCGGACGCGCCGTCCGCGGCCGCCACGCTCACCATGTACCGCTGCGTGGAGGCGAGCCGGTCTCCCGCCGACGCCAGCCGGAGCGCCACGTACGCCGGCCGGTGGCACCACCCGGCGGAGTCGCTCGCCCTCTACGCGGCCGACGACCCGGATCTCTCGATCGCCGAATGGGCCGGGCATGTCCGGCCGGGAGTGCAAGAGGCCGATGTCAGCATTGGGCACCTCTCGATCGTCGGGGCCCGGGTGGTGCGGCTCGCCGATGTCGCAGCGCACCTGCGATGGCCGGTCGGCCATTTGCTCGACGACGGCGTCGGGTACATGCGGGCGATCCTGGTGGGGACCGCCGCGTGCCGGGCCGGCGTGGATGTGCTGCTCGTGCCGTCCGCCGCAAATCCCGCACGGCTGTGCGCCGTGTGCTACATGCGTCATCGTCCCCGGATTGGCGTTGTCGCGGTAAGGCAGCAGCACATCGTTCTTCCATATCCCCCCGCATAACCGGCACGCTTCCTCGAGCGACGCCGGGCAGGAGGAGGCGACCGTTTGCGCGGCCCCGTCCGGCACCCGGCAACCATCGCCAGCGGCGCCCTGCCGGGCGGATCGGCCTGGCGATTCCAGCGCACGAGGTGAGAGCCGTGATCCGGTTTGTCTCGTCTCTTATCATGCTCAGCGCCTTGGGCCTCGCGCTTCCCGGCTTCGCCCAGACGACGACCGCGACCACCGGCTGCCCGGCCGAGCCGCCGCACGCGCTCGCCGTCGTGTTCGGCAGCGGATTCTACAGGGACGACCTGCGGCAGGCCGCGCTCCAGGCCGTCTCCGACGCGGCCGCGCGCGCCGGGCTGCAGCTCGTGGCGCCCCAGGCCAACGTCCTGCAGTCGATCCCCGGCGCCGCGAGCCCGTCCCCCGCGCCGCTGCCGGCAGCGCCGCAGGCGGCGCCAGGGCCCGCGGCCCTGTGCGTCCCCACGCTCGTCCTCGTCATGAGCATCGGGACGATGTCCGGCGTCACCGCATTCGTCACCCGGTACGCCGAGCCCGCGGCGGTCGGCGGCACGCTCGCCCTGCCGGGCGGCCGCATCTTCACCGCCACCAGCCAGCAGACCGCGGCGTGGTACGCCGGCTACCTGCCCGCGCCGTACCTGCCCGGGCTCCCCGTCATCATCGGCGGCATCCCGGTCGGCACGTCCCAGGCCGGAGCTGAGCAGGCCGCCGCCCAGCGCGGCGCCGCCGCCGTGCTGGGGACGCTCCTGGCCGACCTCCCGAAGTAGGCCGCCCCACCGCGCGCTCCGCGCGCGGATCCCGCGACCGCCACACAGCATCCCGCGGAGGTGACCAGCGTGCTGACGTCGATCTGCACCATCATCGGGGCTACGCCCCGCGTCCTCCGGACAACGGACGGGTACGACATCGCCGTCCCTGACGGCGCGAGGGCCTTCCTCGTCACCAGGAACCCTGGCGCCGCCCCGATGCTCGGCCCCGCCGCCTTCGGGCATCTGCTCGGCGATGCCAAGCGCAACGACTGGCCGGTCTTCCAGGCGGGACGGTTCATCATCTACGTGCTGAACCGGGCCTGGGACTCTCCGCTCCTCGCGCAGGCGCTCGTCACGGTCCTGGTGGACTCCCAGCACCAGCGCATCCCCAGCTCAGAGCCGGAGCGGACCGGCGCCCGGCTCCGGCGCCGGCTGCGCGCGTGGGCCCGCGCCCTGTTCGAGCCCGCGGATAAGCCCGCAGCGCCGCTCCCCGCTCCCCAGCCCATGCGCGATGACCGGCGCGGCGCGGCGCTCCAGCCCGCGGCCGCAGCCGCTCCGTCGGGCGCGCAGGACGACGGCGATCCCGTCTGACCCCGCGGCCACCACCGCACCGCCGCATGTCCACCGCTCCCCCGCTCGACATCCCCGCCGCCGGCGCCGGCCTCTCGCAGCGGCGCCCTGCGCCGGCCTCCAGCGCGCAGGCGCCGCCCCCGGAGGCGGCCCAGCGGCCCGCGCCGCGGCTCCGCCCGAACCGCCTTGAGTGGCGGGGCGTCGTCAGCGCCGCCCCGCAGGTCCGGCGCAGCGCCAGCGGGATCGACTTCTGCGTGCTCACGGTGAGCCAGCAGATCCTGGACACCCAGCGGCAGCCGATCTCGCAGGCCATCGATGTCGTCACGTTCCGCGAGCGCGCGCACGACGTCGCGCGGCGGTTCCGGAAGGGGGACGCGGTGGAGGTGTTCGGCGAGCTGCGGATCCGCCACCGCCGGGACGAGCGCGGCGCGTGGCACACCAATGTGAGCCTGCACCCCACCGAGGAGATCGCCCTGCTCAGCCGCGCGCCTCGCGGCGCGGAGGACCGATGCGCATCTACTTCTCCAGCAGGAGGTCAGCATGAACAGCGTCTCGATCGTTGGACGGCTGGCTCGTGATCCAGAGCTCCGCTACACCGACGGCGGCATGCCGGTCGCGAAGTTCCGGGTCGCCGTGAGCCGTCCGGTCAAGCGGGGGCCCGACGGCAGTACGCCGGCCGACTTCATCCCGGTCACGGCGTTCCGCAAGACCGCGGAGATCGTGGCCCAGTACGCGCACCAGGGCGATCTGGTGTCGGTGATCGGCAGCATCCAGACGCGCCAGTACCAGGACCCGACCGATCCGAATGTCACGCGCTACGGATGGGGCGTCGTCGCCAACCGCGTTGGCTTCCTCGTCAAGAAGGGCAGCCGCCGCGCGGCCCAGGCCGACACGGCTGCCACCGCGTCCACCGACACCCCACCCGCCGACGCCGCGGAGGACGCCGACATGCCGCCCGCCGCGGACGGCGGCATGGACGACCCCTTCTGATCCGCGGAGCGGCGGCCGGCCGGCAGCCGCTCCGCCATGCCAGGAGGCCGCACCATGTGCGCTCGCTACCGCTGCCCCTGCGGCTACGAGGCGGACGACTCCCCCTCCGCCCCCGTCCGCGAGATCGTGTCGGTCTACCATATCCACCGCAGCCACGATGCGCGCGGCGGCGCGATCCTCGTCCGCATGGAGCCGGTCGAGGCTGAGTCCGAGCCGGCCCCACGAGAACCGGCTGCCGGCGCAGCCAGATGACGACGCCCCGCGCGGCCTCGCGGCCGCGGAGGCACTTGATGAGCTTGAGTTCCGATCGGGCTCCCTGGCCCGACCGGACGCATCCCGCACGGCCCGGTGGTGCGGCGCCGGCCGCGCGGCGGGGACGCCGCGAGACGTCCCCGTTCCTCCTCCCCGCCTGTGCCCGGGCGGCCGCACGAAGCGGTGCTCGCCGCGAGGCGCAAAGCCCGCAGGGCACTTCCCGACATCGCCACGTCCATGCGCATCATCGACCTCGCGAACACCCACAGCACACGCACATGCCCGAGGTGCGGCGGCGCCGCTGTCCTCCGGCCCTGGGGCACGTGCTTCTGCTACGCCTGTGGGCCGCAGCTCCTCGAGGAGCTCGCCGTGCGCGCGTACCGCGCCGGACTGATCCCCGCCTCCGAGCTCGCGGCCGCGCTCGGGGTCGAGACCGAGGCACAGGCCATCGCCTTCGCGGACGCGCTGGGCCCGCAGCCGCAGCGCGGCGGTGCGGAATCGACGCATGAGACTCCCCGATACGAGCCCGATCCGTAGCAGGCGCTCCCGCGGCGCGGCCACCGTCGCCGTGCCCCTGGAGCCGCGCGAGATCGAGGCCCTCCTCGTCGCGGCGCACACGGCGATGGACAGCCTCCCCGCCGACGACGAGGCGGCCCTCGAGCGCGCCGCCGCCATCCTGCTCGATGCGCTCCGGCGCGCCCCATGAGCGTGTCCACACCGGACCGCCAGCCGCTCACGGTCAGCGGGCTCACCAGGCTCATCCGGGGACTCGTCGAGGGCGCCCCGGCTCTGCGGGACGTGCTGGTCGAAGGCGAGCTCTCGAACCTCCGGACGCCGCCCTCCGGGCACGCCTACTTTGTCCTCAAGGACGACGCGGCGGTGCTGCGGTGCGTCATGTTCCGGCAGGCCGCGGAGCGCCTGCGATTCACGCCCGAGGACGGGCTCAAGGTCCTCGCCCGCGGGTCCGTCAGCGTGTTCGAGCGCGACGGCCAGTACCAGCTCTACGTCCGCGCGCTCGAGCCCACAGGACTCGGCAGCCTGCACCTCGCCGTCGAACAGCTCAAGCGCAAGCTCGCGGCCGAGGGGCTGTTCGACCCCGCCCGCAAGCGGCGGCTGCCCCTGCTCCCGCGCCGCGTCGCCCTCGTAACGTCGCCGCACGGCGCCGCCGTCCGCGACATGATCCGCATCGCCCAGCGCCGGTTCCACGGGATCGGCCTCGTCGTGATCCCGGTGCTCGTGCAGGGGCCCGATGCGCCCGAGAGCATCGCCCGCGGCCTCGAGCTCGTGCCCCACGCCGGCGCGGACGCCGCCATCGTCGGCCGCGGCGGCGGCTCCATCGAAGAGCTGTGGGCATTCAACGACGAGCGCGTCGCCCGCGCCATCCGCGCGTGCCCGGTTCCGGTCGTCTCCGCGGTCGGCCACGAGACCGACGTGACGATCGCCGACTTCGCGGCAGACCTGCGGGCTCCCACCCCAAGCGCCGCCGCCGAGCTCGTCGTGCCCGAGCGCGCGGCCCTGGAGGACAGGATCGACACCCTCGCGCGCCGCATCTCCGCCGCCGTCCGCGCGAAGCTCGCGCGCGCCTGGCAGGCGCTCGACGGCCTCCGGGACCGGCGCGTCCTGCGGGACCCCGCCTCCGCGCTCGCCGCGCCGCGGCAGCGCCTGTCCACCGCGTGCGGCAGGCTCGCGGCCTCGGCCCGCTCCCGCGTGCGGCATGAGCGCGTCCGCCTGGACGGGCTGCGGCACCGGTCCGTCCTGCGCGACCCCGCGGCGCCCATCGCCGTCCGGCGCCAGGCCTTCCAGGCGCTCGCTGGGCGGCTGGCCGCTTCCGGACGGCGGATCACAGCGCCAGCGCGATCGGCGCTCGCAGCCGCCGCCGGACGGCTCCCGGCCGCGGGCCGGATGGCCGCGGAGCGCCGCCGGGCCGCGCTGCGGACAGCCGCGGGACGGCTCCAGGCGCTGTCGCCCCTCGCCGTGCTCTCCCGTGGCTACAGCGTGTGCCGCACCGCCGCAGGCGCCGTCGTCCGGCGGCCGGCGGACGCGCCGGCCGGAACGGAGGTCGACATTCTCCTGGCCGAGGGCAGCCTGGGGTGCCTGGTGCTGCGCCACGGCACGGATCCGGAAGGAGCAGCGCGATGAGCACCGAGACCCCCGACGCGGGTCATGCGCCCGCCACAAAGTTCGAGGACGCGATGAAGGAACTGGAGGCCATCGTGGCCCGGCTCGAGCGCGGCGACCTGCCGCTCGACGACAGCCTGGCTGCCTTCCAGCGCGGGGTCGAGCTCGCGCGGCTGTGCGACCGCCAGCTCACCGAGGCCGAGCAGCGGGTCGCCGTGCTCACGGCCGACGAGAACGGCCGCCCCGTCCTGCGGGCGTTCGAGGGCAGCGAGAAGGCGTAGGCACAGGTTCCCTCTGCCTCCGACGGAGGCGCGGCTATACTCCGGCTGACCATGAGTGCCATCCGGACACTCACTAAGCATCTATCCCACGAGACCGAGAGCGCCGGGTGGGTCCGTTTTGCCGAGCCGGACTCCTGCTCAAAGCCGTCAGGCCGAGGTGCGCGCGCTCGCCGAGGCCCAGCGCCGCGCGGACAGCACCCCGCTCCGCCATCCCCGCGCGGACGGCAAACCCGCCCTTCCGTCTCCAGGCCCCCGGCCCGCGCAGCCGGCGCATGTCTGCGACAGGCGCGGCGCTCCGCGCCGGATCAGCGGGCGGCCATGCGACGCCTGTGGCTCACGCTGCTCATCCTCGCCGGCATCGCGCTCGCGCAGAACATCGCGCTGTCGCTGCAGGCGGCGTCCTACCACCGCTGGTGCCGCTCCGTCCACGAGACCACGCCCTGCTGACGCGCCGCCTGCCGGCGGCGGAGCCGCGCTCCGATGCCGCCCGTCCGCGATCCCCTCAACCGACGCCTGGCCGTCGTCGCCGCGCCCGTGCCGCTTCCGACCGTCGCCTACGCCCTCCCAGCCGCCCGCCGCGCGGTCGCCGCGGCCGCCCAGGCCGGGTGGGAGATCGCCGTCGGCCCCTCATCCGGCCTCGACGAGCTCGCCTGCGACGAGGCCGTGCGGTCCGGCGGCGCGCCGCTCGTCGTGCTCCCGCACCGGCCGCCGGCCGGCCACTGGACGAGGCTGCTGCGCGCCGTGTACGGCGAGGCGGTGCGGTGGCTGTGGTGCGACCGCGAGATGCGGGACGAGTGGGCCGGCCTGGCGCGCGTTCACTACCCGCGCGCGCGCGAGGACGACATCCCGGCCCTCGCCTGCGCCCACGCGGCCGTGGAAGGCGCGGCGCTCGCACTCATTCTCCCGCCCCTCCGCGCCCCCGACCCGATCGTCGAGCACGCCCTGTGGGTCTCCCGGCTCCTCGACGTCCCCACGGTGAACCTCGCCACTCTCGGCGGACTCGCGGAGCTGGCGCGTATGCTTCCCACGGAATGACCTCCGCCAGCACGGACGCCGACACCCTCGGGCTCGAGACGCTCCTCCGAGCCGTCCACACAACAGCCTGAGCAGGACCGCGGGCGCGCACTGCCACAGCGGCTCAAGGCGCCTACCGATCCGCTCCGTCATGAGCCGCGCTCGCCTCTGGCACGGCTCCCGCGACTTTCCAAGCCGCCCCCGATCCACGCGCGCTTCCGCGCGCGGACCGCTCCCTCGAGGCAGGGCGGCGCCGCGTGCCCGTCCGTCCCCTCCCTCCGCGGACCGGGTCCACGCGCGCTCCCTGCCTCAAGCCCGTACGATCTGATCCGCGTCCCGGCCACTCCGAGGTGACGCCGTTGCGACTTACGCACACGCAGGCCTGGCAGCTCCAGCTCGGCCTCATCAAGCGCGCGCTCGCCATCGTCGGCCCGAAGCGGCGGGACTACTCCGGCGACCAGCCGTTCCGCAACTTCTACGCCAGCGAGCAGTTCGGCGTCGCGCCGTGGCGCGGCGCGCTCGTGCGCCTGCCCGACAAGCTGTCCCGGCTCGCGAGGCTCGCCGAGCAGGGCGGCCGCGGGCAGGTCAGCGGCGAGAGCCTGCTCGACACCGCGGCCGACGCCCTCAACTACACGGCGATCGCCGTCGGGCTGATCCTCGAGGCTGTCCCAGAGAGCCAGGCGCGCCGGCTGCTGCGGACAGCCGAGCGGTGGGCCGAGGAACCCTGGCCCGAGGGCGGCCGGGCGGCGCAGTCAGCCGCGCACGGACAGCCGCCGCGTCTGCGCCTGTGACCAGGATCGCCGACGCCATCGACGCGCGCATCGCCCGCCAGACAGCACTGGTGCGGGCGCTGCGGACTGCCCAGGCCGCCGCGCCGGCTTCGGCCAGGCCGGACTACGCGCGGCGCATCGCCGAAGCCGGCGCGGAAGTCGACCGCCTCTACGCGGCGAAGCGGGCGGCAGGCCGCACCGCGCCGCCGCCGCCCAGACCGCCGCGCCCGCCGGTGGACCTCTCAGCTCTCCTCAGCGGTCCGGGCGCGCCGGTGGTGTTTCCTGACCCGGTCCTGACGGTCGGCCAGGCCGCGCGGCGGCTCCGGTGCACCGCGCAGCACGTCCGCAAACTGCTCCGGCAGGGCCGGCTCAGAGGCCGCAAAATCGGCCGCGACTGGCTCGTCGCCGCGGCGCCCTCGGCAAGCCGCCCTCTGCGAAAGACATCCCCAACCACCATCTGCCCCGCGTGCGGCGCCGAGCTCCATCCATCTCCCGGAGGCCAGGCATGACACGCATCGCCTTCATCGGCACCCGCGACCTCGAGGCCGTGCCGCACGAGGCCCTCGAGGCGTTCCGGCAGGCGGCCCTGGCCGCCGCCCGTGCCGGCGCGACGGTCGTGACCGGCGCCGCTCCGGGCGCCGACCAGCTCGCCGCCACGCTCGCGATCTCTCTGGGCGGGCGCGTCCACCTCGTCCTCCCCTGGGAGACCTACGAGCGCGCCTGGACCCGGTGGGCGCTCGCCCACCCCGGCGTCACGCGCACCGTGTACGACCCGGTCGAGCACGCGGCGTGGACGGAGAGCGTCTTTACTCACCACCCGGCCGGGCGCAGGCTCGCCCACGGCGCGCTCGCGCTCCACGCGCGGAACTACGGGATCGTCTCCGGATCCGACCTCGTTGTCGCTCTGCCCAAGGACCCCGCCGGACGGCAGGGCGGTACCGCCCAGGGACTGCGGATCGCCCGCGCCCTCGGCATCCCAGCCCGCAACCTGTGGAGCGAGCGCGACCGCGCGGCGGCCGCGGAAGCCCTGGCGCACCATGCGCCTATGCCGGTGCCCGCCCCAGCCGCCTCATGGGGCCAGCAGCACCGCCAGGTTGTGCATGGTCACCCACGTCAGGATCCCCGCCAGGACCGCCATCCCTCCGGAGCCGGATAAGATACCGATCCGTCCACACGACGTCCGCATCGACGCCCCGGCCGCCCGCCACAGCCCCCAGATCGTGAGCGCCGCCGCGGCCTTGAGCGCGAGGATCACGAACGCGGCCGGGCAGCCGCGCGCAATCAAGAGCGCCGGCACGATCCCGACCTCGCGGTTCCCCACAGCCATGTTCGCGAACGTCGTGGCGAGATCCGCGAGATTCGCGACCTGCGCCCACCACGCGAGGGCGCCCCGGACGCGATCCCACCGCGCTAGCGGCCTGCGCGCCCGGCCGGCCGCCCACAACATCAGGTTGCTCGCCGACACCGCCGCCCCCCGGTGTATCCTCGGACCATGTCCAATCGTGTTCGGTTTCACCCGCTCGATGTCCTGGCCGCCGCACTCGCAGTCGCCGCGATCGGCCTGATCGGCCTGAACGTCCTCGCCGCGGGGCCTTCCGGCGCCGGGGCCTGTGTAATTGTGCCCCTGGCGCCGCACCACCTGCGCCTGCTGGGCCTGCCGGTGTGCTGAGCGGACCACAGCCGCGCCGCCGCCAACCGCAGGCGCGGCCGCGCGGCGGCCGCGGAGATCCTGGACGGCAGTACGACTGCTCCGGCGCAGACCACGACCCGTGCCCACTCCGACTATGCTCCTGGACCTTTTCCGCCATCCGCGCCTCGCCACCCTCGCGCTCGACCGGGCGCTCGTCGTTCTGGACACGGAGACGACGGGAACCGATGTGCAGCGCGACCGCATCGTGCACCTCGGACTCGTGCGCCTGGCCCCGAGCGGCGGCGCCGAGGAGTTCGAGACGCTCGTAAACCCCGGCGTGCCCATCCCTGCCGCTGCCGCGGCCGTGCACGGGATCGATGACACGGCCGTCGCGTCCGCGCCTCCGTTTGTAGCGATCGCCGGCCGCGTCCGGGACTTCATCGGGGACGCCGACCTCTGCGGGTTCAACGCCGCCGCCTTCGACGTCCCCCTGCTCTGCCGCCAGTTGCGCGAGGCCGGGCGCCCGCTCGACATGAGCGCCCGCCGCGTCGTGGACGTAAAGGTCCTGTACCACCAGCTGCGCCCCAGGACGCTCTCGGACGCGTACCGCGATTTCCTGGGCCGGGAGCTCGCGGGCGCCCACGGCGCCATGGCCGACGCCCGCGCGGCGCTCGAGGTCCTCCGCGCCATGCTGGCCCGCCACCCCGACCTCCCGAGGCGGCCCGAGGATCTTGCTGTACTGCTCGGGGATCCCGACCGGTCCGCGTGGGCGGACCCGGACGGCAAGTTCATCCGGCAGGACGGCCGGCTCGTGTTCGCCTTCGGGAAGTACCGGGGCGAGGCGCTCGACGACATCGCCAGGCGCGAGCCCGGGTTCCTGCGGTGGATGCTCGAGCGAGACTTCTCACAGGAGGTCAAGACGATCGTGCGGGAGGCGCTCAGGGCGGCGTTCCCAGACTCGCCTGTCAAGTAGGCGCCCGTCGGCGTCCTCGTCTCTGCCTGCTTCCGCCGCCCCGCTGAGGGCCGGGCCCGCACCGGTCTCCAAAACCGGCCGCCGGCGGTTCGACTCCGCCCAGCGGGGCCACAGAACCGAGGAGACCTGACTCCAAAGCATTGACCAGCTTCCGGCCGCATGTGACAATGACCATGACCATGCCGAAGACTGATCACACTGCCCGGAAACCGCGCGCGTCCCGCACGCAGGCCGCGCTGGACCGCCTCGCCGAGGCCCAGGCGGCGACCCAGGCCGAACTGCACGATCTTGTCGGTCAGGTGCGGTATCTGACCGAGCGTGTCGGAGATCTTGCCGACGCGCAGCGGCGGACCGAGAGCACGCTCGAGCAGCTCATCCGGCGGGTCGGATACGTTGAATCGGATACCGACCGGCTCATCGGAAGGGACCTCGAACGCCACTATCGCGAGCACGCAACGTCTTTCTTCCAGCGCATTCTTCGTGACATTTCCGTGCCCGATCACGCCGAGCTTGACGGGCTCGCGGGCCAGGCGGAACGCCGTGGCGTGATTACCATCGACGAGCACCAGGACATCGGTTTGGCCGATGTGATCATCCGCGGGATCTCACGAACCGATGATCAGGATTCCTACCTCGTCGCAGAGGTGTCGCGGTCCGTCGGTGATCGGGACGTCGTCCGAGCGCAGCGGCGAGCGGCGATCGTGGCCCGGATCACCGGGCTTCCTACTCTGGCCGCGGTGTGCGGGGAGCGGATTCGGCCCGACGCCGACAGTTCCGCCCGCGCCGCCGGGCTGTGGCGAGTCTTGGACGGGGTGACGTTGGCTCCGACAGATGCCGTACCTACGGATCGGCTGGCCACGACGGAGTAATGCGCCTCCTGGCACCACAGGCCGAGTACCGGCACCGCGTGAGACTGATACAACAGTAGAACGCCGCCTTGCGGTCGAGAAGCCTGCGATTTCGGCTCCCCCTCCCGCTCGAGGCGCTGACCTCTCCACGCTTCACAAAATGCTGCGCCAGGAAGCCCCGGGCTTCAGCCCGGGGAGGAATGGCGCCCGGGTTTCCGCCGGTTCCCCACCACCCAGCACTCGCCTACGGGCTGTGCACCGCACGAACATCGAACATTGTGGTTGACCCCGGCCGGGTCCTGCCTTATCTCGCGCCACTGACCATTTAGGCCCCGAGAAGACACTACAGGGACCGCCACGACGAGGAGTTTGTTGTGCTGACAGAAGGAGGCTACATGGTGAGCATCCTACTGTCAAGGATGCTCTCGCACATGCGTCCTCCGGGGAAGTGGTCGCTCTATCTCCCGCTGGTGGCTGGTCGGTATTCCCAGCACACGTGGCGCCGCACTCTGTACTCCCAGTAGGTACTGGCCAGCGACGCGGCGCCGCCTCCTGCGGCGGATGCGCTAGCGCCATGCGCATCGTCTACGGCGACCTGTGGACCGTCCCCGCCGCGTGGCGCCTCATCCCGACCAACACGTGCGTCAGGCGCAGCGGAGAGGCGGTCATGGGCGCCGGCGTCGCCCTCCAGGCCGCCCGGCGCCACCCGCGGCTCCCGGCCGAGCTCGGAGCGTTTCTGCTGAAGCACGCGACCGACGCAGGCGCTCCCGCCGCCCACTTCCCGCAGTACCGGCTCTCGTGCCTGCCGACCAAGACCGACTGGCGCCGACCATCGGACCTCGGCCTCATCGAGCGCGGCCTGCGCCAGCTCCTCGCCGACCTGCCCGGCCTCCCCGAGGCCGCGGCTGGGCCGATCGCGCTGCCGCTCCTGGGCTGCGGCCTCGGAGGACTGCCGGCTTCGACCGTCCGGCCGATGCTCGAGCGGCTGCTGGACAACCGGTTCGTGCTTGTCCTTTCTCCCCACTCCAGACATCACATGACACGGCGGCGGACCCGATGATACGATGACCACCGGAGAACGGCCCATGGCGACGATACGACGTTCCGCTGGATAATCGGAATCGTCCTGGTGAACTGGATCACCCTGATGCTGGCCATCTTCCTGCACCGCTCGTAGCCCATCGCTCTCGGTATCGCCGTCCAGCCCCGTCCCCTCGGGACACCAACGCGCCCGGCGCGCGCTCGCGCGCGCGGAGTCGCCGCCAACCCCACCAGACCGCGAGGTGTCCCCCGTGCGACTCGCCACCGCGCTCGCGATCGCCATCCTGTCGGCTCTCCCCGCGTCCGCCCAGCCGGACACGTCTCTCGTTGTCCCGGGCGTCAGGGTCGGTCCCGTCGCGCTCGGCATGGACGCGGACGCCGCCCGCGCCGCGGCCGCCCGGTTCGAGCGCGAGACCGGGTGCACAATCGACATCGCGATCGCCGCGGACCGAGTGATCGCCGCCGGTACGCGGTTCGGCGGCTGCCTCAGCCTCGAGCTGCCGGCCGACGCGCGGCCGGCAGTCGTCCAGGCCGGCACATTCCTGCTACCGCTGGCCGCCGGGATCGGCGGCCCGGCCGCCGCCCTCGTCAACGCCTTCGGACAGCCGCGGGTCACGCCGCTCGGCGGCGACCAGGCCGCGCTCGTCTGGCCGCAGGGCCTCGCCGCCCACGTGGGCGGCGTGTCGCACATGGGCGGGATCGTGACCTACCTCGCCGTCGTCGCCCTCGGGACCCGCGAGGCGCCCCGGATCGGACACTTCGCCAGCGGTACGCCGCCCTCGCCATAGGTCCGCGGTACTGCGCCATGAGGCAGATCGTGCGGCTCCTCGCCGCGCTCGCGGCGTCGCTGTGCCTGGCCCTCCCGACCCAGGCCGGCCCGTCCCGCTGGGACGCCGCGGTTGCAAGCACCTTCCCGATCCGCGCGAGCGCGGCCGGCTTCCCGGTCGAGTGTACCGCGTGGTACGCGGGACCGGTGGACGCGAACGACGGGTCCGCCCCGCCCGTCTCCGTGTACGTCACGGCCGGCCACTGCCCCACCCCGCACGTGGTCGCCGCCGGCACGCGCGGCGCGCTCGAGCGGACGCTCGTGTTCGCGCGGATGATCGACCCGGCCCCCGACCTGGCCGTCGGCGCCCGCACCGACCCGCGCGAGCACCGGACGTTCCTCCAAATCGCCGAAGCCGCCCCGGCGCCGGGCGCGCCGGCGCTCGTGGTCGGATACGCCGAGGGGCATCTCTCGGAGCTCGTCGTCACCGCCCTGCCGCCGAGCCGCTGCCCGGCGCGCTACGCCTGCTTCCACAGCGAGGTCCCGATCCGCGGCGGGCTGAGCGGCGCCCCCATCGTGTCGCTCGACACGGGCGAGGTCGTGGGCATGCTCGTCGCCACCCCGGACGACGGCCGCGGACGCGAGGACACCCACACGGTCCTCGCGACCCCGGCCTCGGCGCTGCGCGCGGCCCTGCGCATCTCCCTGCCGGACGCGCCGGGGATGTCCGCCAACGGACCGTTCGCGCCGGCGCCATCGCAAGACAGCGGAAGCGCGAGGTGAGTACCGTGAGCACACCCCGACCGACGCCGGGCCGCCGGCGGCGGACATCGGCGCTCCCCCACGGACTGCTGTTCTCCGACCGCCGCCGCGGCCTGCGCGTCCTCGTATCGTCCAGGCGCCCGATCACCAGCCGCGCTGAACGGCGGATCCTGACCGCTCTGGTCGGGCCGCGCAGGGCGCGGGCGCTGCTCGCCCGCATCAGCCGAGCGCGCGCCGCGGCCAAGCGGATCCGCCGGCAGCACCGCGCAGCGGCGCGCACCGCGCGCTGACGCCCCGGCGATCGATCCCACTGAGCGGCGCGGGCGCCCGCGGGTTGCGCGCGCCCGCGATGCCTCCTCAAGTACCCTCCCACATGCCGTCCCGTGGGGGATCGGATCGCACCTTGACAAGGCGGCTCCAGGCTCTCCCCCTCACATCCGGGCTCCTCTCCGGCGGGCGACTCCCCATGACCGCCGAGGCCGACACCTCGACGGCCGCGGGGAGCCGCCCGACCCAGCGAGGGCTGCCCGGACAGATGAAGGAGGGGAGAGCCGTGGCCATCCGAACGCTGCCCACGTCTGTGGATCCGGCCGACGACCTCGCGCCGGTCAACCGGTTCGCGGTCACGATCTACCCGTCGGACCCGACACGGCCGGCGGAGCGCACCGTCGAGATCCTCAGGCAGTCGCAGTACGAGCGCGCCCGGCCGGTGCACGCCGTCGCGGTGTTCGACGGCGGCCAGCTCGTGGCGGTCACCGGGTTCAGCGTCGAGGGTTATCACCAGGCCCTCGCGCTGGCCCGCTGGCACGCGCGGCAGCTGAGCAAGTCGTGACCACACGGAGCCGCCCGTCGAGATCGATCGTGCCCCCACGGACGGCTCCCCCCTCGCACAGCGCCGCCAGGCAGGCTACAATGCCGCACAGAGCGCCCGCGTTCGTCCCAGGCGCACAGGCGACTATGTCATCGCTGATACCAACCGAGGAACAGCAGGCCGTCGTGGACGCCGCCGCCGGCGGCGCCTCGCTCAAGGTCGCCGCGTTCGCCGGCACCGGGAAAACGTCGACGCTCCGCCTGGTCGCCGACGCTCTTCGGCGCCAGCGCATCCTGTACGTGGTGTTCAACCGCGCCATGGCCAGCGACGCCAGAGCGCTGCTCCCCAAGCACGTCGAGGTCCGCACCGCCCACTCGCTCGCGTTCGCATCGACCGGCCTGCCCTACCGGACCCGCCTCCGCCCGTCCCTGTTCGCCGCGCGCCAGGCACTGCTGGACGCCCACCCCGAGCTCACCGCCCCGCTGCGGCAGGCGCGGCTCACGGAGTACGGCGCGGCCGCGGCCGTCCTGGAGACCGTGGCGCGGTTCACGCAGTCGGCGGACCCCGAGATCACCGCCGCGCACGTGCCGGACGTCATCGCGGCGATGAGCCGCGCGCCGCGCCTCCGCGGCCTCCCGGATGCGGTCGCCGCGTCCGCCAGGACCGCCTGGGCCTGCCTCACCGCCAGGGACTCGACGCTTCCGGTCACGCACGACGTGTACCTCAAGCTGTTCCAGCTCTCGCGCCCCGCGCTGCCCTACGACCTCATCCTGTTCGACGAGGCGCAGGACGCCAACCCCGCGATGCTCGCCATCGTCACCGCCCAGCCGCGCGCGCAGCAGGTGTTCGTCGGGGACCGCCACCAGGCGCTGTACCAGTGGCGCGGCGCCGTCAACGCCATGCGCACGATCGAGGCCCGGGAGCTCCCGCTCACCCAGTCCTTCCGCTTCGGCCGCGAGGCGGCGCGCCTCGCCACCGCGATCCTCCGCCACTTCAAGGGCGAGCGGCGCCCGGTGCGCGGCGCGCCTGGACGCTCGACCCCCGTCACCGCGCGGCACGACGAGCCGCCCGACGCCGTCCTGGCCCGCAGCAACGTGGGCGTGCTCACCGCCGCGCTCGAGGCGGTGGACGCCGGCCGCCGCGTTGCGGTCGCCGGCGGCGCCCGGCCAGCAGCCGAGAGCCTCCGGGCCGCCTGGCAGCTCTTCTGCGGGGAGCCCGTCCGACACCCCGAGTTCGCGCTGTTCCCCTCCTGGGACGCGCTCCTCCAGGCCATCGACGAGTCCCCCGCCATCGCCGCCCAGTACAAGCCGTACGCCCGCATGGTCGAGCGGTACGACCGCGAGATCCCGCTGATGTGCGACCGGCTCGAGGGCGAGACGGTGGATGAGGCGGCGTCCCCGGACGTCGTGTGCTCGACCGTGCACCGCGCGAAGGGCCGGGAGTGGGACGCCGTGCGGCTCGCGGACGACTTCGACATCGTCAGACCCGCGGCGCCGCGCCAGCGGTCCCGCGGCGGCGCCAGCGCCCCGCAGCCCGAGGCCGTCGAGCTGCGCCCCGAGGAGGCCAACGTCGCCTACGTCGCGGTCACCCGGGCGCGCGCCCGCCTCGACCTCAACGGCTACGACCGCACGCTGCGGGAGTGCCTGCGGCTGGTCGGCGCGCCAGCAGACGCGCTGGACTGCGCGGAGTAGCCGCCGAACCGCCGGAGCCGCCCCCCCCCGGCAGCAAACGCCCCTGCCAGGCCCTGTACGAGCGGCCGTCGGATGACCTGCGCCGGCGCGCGCGGGCCTCACGCGCTCTGATCCGCTCCCGGCGGGGACCGGCTCCGCCGCCCTGAACCTGTCCAGGTACGGGTTCCCGGCCCGCCGGCGCCTCGCGAGCCTATCCTGCCCCCCGCGCCGACCGGTTCCGCGCGCCCTGCTCTCCCCGCGCGCGCCGCCGGCGCGCGGAGGCCCGGGCGCCATGACGCGCACGCGATCGCGCCGCATCCCGCAGCTGCTTGCCGCCCTGGTGTGCCTCGCCGTGATGCCAGCGGCGGCCTGGGGCCGGAGCCCCGGCGCCCAGGCGCCGGATGCGTGGAGCGCGGCCCGCGCCGCCATCTTCCGCATCTTCGCGGCGCTGCCCGGCTTCCCGTTCGAGTGCACCGGCTGGTACGCGGCCCCGGCGCAGGACCGCCCGCCCGTCTCGGTCTACATCACGGCCGGCCACTGCCCGGCCCCGCTCGTGGTCAGGACCCCTGACGGCCTCGAGGACACGCTCGTCATCGCCCGCCTGCGCAGCGCCCAGGCGGGCGCCGACCTCACGATCGGCGAGCGCGCCGACCCCCGCGCGCGCCGCACCTACCTGCCGCTCGCGGACGCGCCGCCGCTGCCCGGAACGCCCGCCATCATCGCCGGCTACGCGGCAGGGGAGCTCACCGAGCTCGCCGCCACCGCCGCCGGGGACTGCCAGCGGCCGTTCGTCTGCTTCGAGAGCGGCACGCCGATCCTCGGCGGCCTGAGCGGCTCCCCCATCGTGTCGACGCGGACCGGGGAGGTCCTGGGGGTCCTCGTCGCATCCCCCGGCCGGCAGCGCACGAGCGGTCCGTACGTGATCATCGCGACGCCGGCGTCCGCCGTCCGGGCCGCGATGCGGCTCGTGCTCCCGCAGCTCCCCCTGCCCTGAGCGCTCCCCCGGGTCCGCCGGCTTGGACCAGGCGGGGGATTTTCGTGTGCGTTAAGGTCGAGACCAAACACCCTGAGCGCTCCCCCGGGTTCGCCGGCTTGGACCCGGGGAGCCGGTATCCTCACTCACGTCACGCACAAGGAGGCCACCATGCACCGACACCTCGCCGCGCTGTGCGGCGCCGCCGCGCTCGCCCTCGCCGCGGTCCCCGCCGCGGTCGGACAGTCCGTCGGCGACCCGGCATCGGCCGTGTTCCTGCTCATCACCGCCCACCACATGCCCGACGGCACCTGGAGCGGCGCCGGCTACGGCACCGCGTTCTTCGTCGAACCGGACGGGCATGCGCTCACGAACAGCCACGTCGTCTACCGCGCCCAGCACGACCCCGAGCAGTACCGGCTGCTCGCGATCGTCGGGCGCGAGTTCTACGGCGCGACCATCGTGTGCGCGAGCCGGCTCCAGTACGATCCCACCAAGCCCAACCCCACCGGGATCGCGTTCAGCCGCGACATCGCGGAGATCCAGCTCACCGAGCCCGCCCTGCCATTCAAGCGCTGGGTCCTCCACACCGACCCGCCGTACGAGCTCGCGCACGCCCATGAGGGAGCGCTGCCGACCTTCCCGACGCTGGCGCTCGGGCGCGGCGCCGGGCAGAATGAGGCCGTGACCGTGATCGGGTTCGGCCACATCTCGCCGATCCCCGAGGTGTGGACCGCCTCGGGCATGGTCACCAAGGACGACATCCGGATCGCGGACGGCACGCGGGCCTTCGAGCTCACGTTCACCGCGCCCGCCCAGCCGGGGAACAGCGGCTCGCCCGTGCTCAACGACAGGCACGAGGTCGTCGGCGTCTACACCTGGTACGGCAAGACGCAGAGCAACATCGGGTGGGCTCAGAGGATCGACTCCGTCACGCCCGCATGCCGGTAGCCGGCGCCGCCGTCCAGCCCAGCCCGCCCGCGTCCCGCGGCGGCGCGGACTGGCGCGAGGCGCGCGCCGCCGCCGCGGCGCGAGAGGCCACGTTCGCCTTCCTCGGCCGCCTCGAGGTGTGCGGCGTGGGCGTGGGCCGCGCGCCGGACCCCCGGATCGTCTTTTTGCTCCGGCGGGACTCGAGCGCCGCCAGAGAGACCCTCTCGCGCTGGGCCGCACAGCGGCGGGTCCCAATCGAGATCCGCGCCGCGGGCGCCGGCCCGGCCGCGCCCGACCGCCGCGCCGCTGGGCGCGGCGGAAGGCATCGGCGCAGCGCCACCGCGGCCGCCGCGGCGCGGCCGACAGTCGGAGGGCAGGCATGTACAACCGCATCATCCTGATCGGCAGGCTCACGCGGGACCCGGAGCTGCAGTACCTGGACAGCAGCGGGACACCGGTCGCGAGATTCAGCATCGCCGTGAACCGCCCGTTCCGGTCCCAGGACGGGACCCAGCAGGCGGATTTCGTCGACTGCGTGGCCTGGCGGAAGCTCGCCGAGCAGGTGGGGCAGTACGCCACCAAGGGACGGCTGGTGGCCTTGGAGGGACGGCTCCAGATCCGCACCTACGAGCAGGGCGGACAGCGCCGGCGCGCCGCCGAGGTGGTCGCCGACGCCGTGCGGTTCCTCGACAGCAGCAGGAACGCCAGCGGGAGCGCCAAGCCGGCGGGCGAGCCCGACCCCGCGGGCGACGGCCCACAGCCGTAGCCGCCGTGCCGCTCAGGTCGATCCCGCACGGCGGCGCCGGCGACGATCCCCAGCACACCACCGCCATCGGAGGCCTCACTTGAGCCGCGACGCCGCGTTCCGACACGAACTCGCGCGCACGCTGCGCGACGTCCGAGAAAAGCTCTCGCTGTCCCGCGTCCAGGTCGCCCGCGACGCCGGGGTGTCGCTGTTCATCATCGCCGGGATTGAGGACGGCACGGTCCGCTATCCGGACCCGTACCTCCCCGCGCTCGCCCGCGCCTACCGGCTCGACGAGTACGTCGAGCGCCGGTCCGGCGGCGAGACCCCGTAGCGGCCGCATCCGGCGCCGCTTTCGAACACACAGAACGCGGCGGGCCGGGACTCCGCGCCCGGCCCGCCGACCGACCGCGCGCTACCGCGGTGCGGCCGCCCGCCGCGCCTGCGCGCGCCTCGGCCGGGCAGGGCCAGGCGGCGGCACCTGCCTGACCGCGTCCAGCAGCGCGTCCCAGAGCAGCTCCCTCGTCTCCGCGACGATCCGGCTCCGCCCCTCGGGCGTCGCCCCACCCGGCTCGCGCAGCCGCGCGGCCACGTGCGCGCGCACGAGCGCGTCCATCAGGCGCACCGGCAGCCCCTGCCAGTAGGCGAGGTTCGCCTCGACCTCCGCCGCCGTCGGCGTGTGCCGGTAGTGCGCGGCGAGCTCCCACAGCGGTATGGGCGGCTCGACCGGCACGGGCGGCGGCGCGCCGATCCCGCCCAGCCGCACCTCCCGCACTCCGCCGCGGATGGACGCGCCGAGCACCAGGCGGATCGCGTGGAAGACCTCGTGCCAGCCGCCCCTTGACCGCGCCGCGCCGCCGCGGAGCGCCGCCGCGGTGAACGCCCGCACCACCGCCCGGACGAGCGCCGCGGAGACGTCCCGCTCCTCCGCCAGCTCGCGCAGGAACGCGTCCCGGTCCACGCGGCGCAGCTCCGGCGCGTTCACCGGACGCCCGCGCTCCGCCGCCGCGTGCGCGCCGGCGCCCGGCGGCGCGCACGCGGCCTCATCCCACTGGTAGGCGCGCATCTGCTGCTCCACCGCCCGCTGGACGTCCGCGCGGAAGTCCCCGAGCGGCGCGCCGAACGGCCCCGCCGCGTCCCATCCGCCCCATCCAGGCCGCGCACCCATCGCCGGCATGTGCCCGCACGCCCCTCCCGCTGGTCGAATATTCAGCTGCTCCTCACCCGCCAACGTACGCGCCTCGCCACTCCGCGCGGCGCAACCCGGCCGGCGCATCCCCGCTCCCCGCGCGCGCTGCGCGCGCGGAGGGCCTCCACGCCATGAGCACGCTCACCCACACCCAGATCAACTCCCACGTCCCGTGGCGCATCGGCATGCGCCTCGTCCCGGACCCGGCCGCCACCGAGTGGCCGCGGATCCGGTTCGCCACCCCGGACGGCGAGCTCCCCGTCCGCGAGTGGCTGCGGCGCAGCTCGCCGCGGCCCGCCGCGCGGCTGAGCCACATCCTCGAGCTCGGCGGCCCCGGCGCCGCCAGCCCCACCATGGCCGCGGTCGTCCGGCGCAAGCGGTTCGCAGTGCGCGTGGACCCCGGGTGGTCTCCCAACGGCGGGGGGGCCGCGCCGCGCGGCGCCGCGCTGCGGCATGAGGTCGCCGCGCGGGCGCGGCGCGACCCCGAGTTCGCCGACGCGCGGCTCGCGCTGGCGCTGCCGCTGCGCCTGGGCGCCGCGCTCGCCACGCTGCGGGCGGCGGCCAGGCTCAGCCAGAACGAGCTGGCCGCGGCCGCGGGCGCGTCGCGCGGCGCTGTGGCCAGCTGCGAGTGCGGCTACGTCCTCCCCAGGACCGATCACCTCGCCGCGCTTGTTTGCGCATGCGGGTACACGATGGAGATCCGCCTCACGCGCGGCGGCGCGCCGGCCGCGGACGTGCCCGCGCTGCGGCTCTCGGGCGCGCGCAGCGCCAGGGACGGCGCCAGAGCGGTGCGTGCCTGGCTGGACGCGCTCATGCGGGCCGTCCGCGCCCGGCTCGGCCCCAGCACCACGCAGACGGCCCGGCGCCTCGGCGTGCGCCCCTACGTCGTGTACAAGCTGGAACGCCTGGTGCGGGTGGTCACGCTGCCCACGATCGCCAAGCTCGCGGGAGCGATCGGCGCCGAGGCCGAGCTCCGCTTCCTCACGCCGAGCGGGCAGCCGACCGCGCTCGTGCCCTCGATCCCGCTCCGCAGCCGCGCGTAGGAGGCCGCGCCGATGCCAGGCCAGCCGCCGCTCGACATCCCAGGCTTCGCGGCACCGCCGCCGGCCGGCGCGGCCGGCGGCCCCGCTGGGAACGGCACCGGTCCGGGACCCGCGCGCCCGGCACCGCCGCCGCCGGGGCGCGAGCCGGCCGCGCCCGCCCACCGCGCCGCGGCGCGCGGGTACAACGAGCTGTACTTCGAGGGGCGCCTCGCGCAGGACCCCGTGCTCCGCTCCTACGGCAACAACAACACCTACTGCCGGGTGGACGTGCTGCAGGACCAGCCCGACCGCAACGGGCAGCCCGGCACCCAGGCGATCAGCGTCGTGTGCTTCAACGAGCGCGCCAACCGGTTCGCGGAGCGGTTCCGCAAGGGCGACGCCGCGGTGTTCGTCGGCCGCATCGTGATCGAGCGCCGGCGGGACGCGCAGGGCCGGATCCACTTCAACGTGAGCCTCCACCTCGACCACGTCCTCGGCCACCGGCCGGCCGTGCGCTCGGTCGGCGCGGCGCCGCCCAGGTGAGCCGCGCCGCGGCCGCGCCGCGCCTATACTCGCCGGCGGGAGGGATCACGGCCGTGCGCCGACGCGCGCCGCTCAGACGACGCGCGCCGCTGCGGACCGCAGCGGCGCTCAAGCGAACCCGAACGCTGGACGGACGGGCGCGGGCCGCCAGCGGCTCCGCCGCGCCGCTTGCGGGAGCGCGTCCGGCGAGCCGCGCGCGGCCGCGGCGGCGGACGCCCCTGCGGGCCCGGCGCGCGGGCCGGCCGCCGCGGCACTCCGGGTTTGTGCGACCACAGCGCGCGGCATTCGTGTGCCGCTACTGCGGCGCGGCGTTCCACGGCGTCCCGCGCCGCCGCAGGGGCGGCGCCCGCTTCTGCTCGCGCCGGTGCGCGCGCCTGCACCGCGAGGAACGCGCCGCGGCCGCGGCCGCCACGGCACCGGAGCACTCCCAGGCCTGGTGGAGGCGGCTTCGGACCTACGTCCGCGCCCGCGACCACTTCCGCTGCGTCCTGTGCGGGACGCCCGAGCGCGCGCTCGGATGCGAGCTCCACGTCGACCACATCTATCCGCGCCGGGCCTACCCCGAGGCCATCGACGTCTACCGCCGGTTCGGCACGAACGGGTTCGTGAGCGTCTGCCCGCACTGCCACGGGCGGAAGACCGGCGGCGCCGAGGCCAGGTGGCTGCGGGGCGACGCGCTCGCCATGGCCCGCTACATCGCCGAGACCGCGCCCCGGCCTCTCGCGGCGGAGTAGCCGTCCCCGGCCGCGCCGCCGCGCGCCCCGCCTCCAGACGCGGGTTTCGCCGATCCCGCCGCGCCGCGGCGTAGCCTTGCGCGTGCGGCCGGCCCCGCGCCGGCCCGACCTTGACAGCCGCATCAGGCCCCGGCCGCATCCGGCGCGCTCCCCGGACGCACGCGCGCGCACCCGCAGGGTTCCACGCCACACCACCCCCCCCCTCGGTCTGGCCCCCCCCGCGGCGCCGCCAGCGGGCGTCCGGGCGGCGCGCCGGCCCGGCCGGCCGCTTCGCACACGAGACGTGCGCGCCGCTCCGCGCCTCTCCATCACCGCGGCTTTCCATCGGAGCGGCCCCTCGTGGCCTCTGCCCACACCCAGACCAGCCCGTCAGATACGTGACGCCGGGCGCCACGGGGGGCCGCTCCACGGACCCGCATCTCTGCGCAGAGGGGTGATGGACCATGATCCGCGTGCTCAGGAGACTGGTGAATCCGGAGTACCTCTGGCACGGGTGGTACGCCGCGGCCGCCCACGCCAGCACGGTGGGACTGTCCTACGTGCTCGCGTGGACCACCCCCGGCATCCACCCGCTCTCCACGATAGGTGTTCTGGCCACCGCAGCCGCGGCGCTCCCGTACGCCTTCGTGCGTACCGGGATCGACGCGGTGTTCAGGGGGTGGAAACCCCGCTGAACTCCTGGCCCGCGGGCGTCTCTCCCCGCGGGGCGGCCTCGCACACCGCAGGCGGGGATCCGGTGACGCCCCCCCAGGGCCTTCACCCTCCCCGCCTGCCGCACACCGACATGCCGGCGGGCTCTCTGTTGCATCCTCGGCCCGACCTCCGTACACTGGCGACCGGAGGTGATCCGCATGGCCGCAGGCGCCGCAGCGCTCTCCTGGATCGACACCATCGGCAGGGCCGCCGCGCTCCTCGCGTCCGCCGCCGCGCTCGCCTGGCTGTACGCCGCGGCGACGCGGCGCGTGAGGCGCTGCTTCGACCGCTGGTTCGGCGCGCCGGACGGCACCGACGCCGAGCGCGCGCCCATCAGCCCGGACCGGCCGTGACCCTCACGCAGACCGTCCTGCTCACCGCCCTCCTGCTCAGCATCGCGGCCGGCCTGTGGCACAGCGCCGCCGCGTTCCGCGACCGACCGCTGTTCATCGCCGCCAGCGCCGCCGCAACCGCGGGGGCGATCGCGTTCGTCGCCCCGCCGCTGCGCCCCCTGGGGCTGATCGTCCTCTGCGCCGGCGCGAGCATCGCATACGCCCGCTGGGCCATCACATTCGTCGACAGCGAAAACGCCAGGCGCACCAGCGCGGTCCAGCGGGACACCGCGCCGCTCACCGCGTTCTTCGTGGCCGGCCCGCCCGCCTTCACCGTCCTGTACGCACTGTTCCACGTTATCCCGTGGCCGGGCGAGCCCACAGACCCGCAGTGGCTGCACCACACCCTGGTGTTCCTGACGTACGCCCTGCTCCTGTCCGCGGCCTCCGCCGCCCGCGCCGCGGCGTGGCCGGCCATCGCCGCCCGCTTCGCTGCGGCCGGCGAGGACCCGTCCAACAGCCAGCGCGTCATGATCTGCGCCACGATAGCCCCGCTGTTCACGCTCAGCCTCAGCCTGCCGCTACTGGTCAACCTCGGCATCTTCGGGCACGCCGGCGACCTGGCGCTGCTCGCCGGATCCCGCATCATCCTTGGGATCGCCGGCCTCATGGTCGTCCCGGGCTTCCCCCTCGCCTGGTGGTGGGCCGCCAGGCTCCACCGCGCCGCGCAGCGCCGCGCCTGAGCCAGCAGGCCGCGCGATCGCGCTCTCCAACGCCGCATTCCGCGGGTTGCGCACCCGCCCCGCCACCGCACCCCTACGCTCCATGGCGTGGGTGGACGCATGCGCTCGCCGCTCCGACGCCGCCTCATCGGGGGGCTCGCGCTGGCCCTGGCCATGCTCGCGCTTGGGCTCGCGCTTCCGCTCACGCACGCCAGCCCCGAGCAGGCCGTGCGCATGCCCACCCCCGCCGGCCCCGCCCGCCGCGACCCCGCCGCCGAGCAGGCGCTGCTGCGTCTCGCCAACGACGCCAGGGCCGAGCTCGGACTGCGGCCGCTCGCGCCGAGCCCGCTGCTCGCGGCCTACGCCCTCGAGCACTCGATGATGATGGCCCGGCTCGGGCTCATCGGCCACGCGGTCGGCGCACGGTCGTTCCAGGACCGGACCGCCGGATGGGCGGTCCCGCCCGGCACCGCGGTCGCCGAGGTCATCGCCGTCGCCGACACCCCCGAGCACGCCATGCAGGCGCTGCTCGCCAGCCCGGAGCACCGCGCCATCCTGCTCGACCGCGAGTTTCGCTCGATCGGCTGGGGCGCGGTGGACACCGCCTGGGGCATCGTCGCCACGGGCGACTTGGAGGATCGCTGAGTGGCGGAGGCGCTGCGGCCCCAGGACCCCGCGGACGCCCGGAGGCGCCAGCGCGCTCTGCTCCGCGCGCTCGCGGACCGGCTCAGGACGCTCAAAGCCGCGGGCGCAACCGAGGCCGACCTCATCAGCGCCGCCGTGCGCCTGGCCGAGGCGCGGACCCGCCTCGAAGACCTCGCGGCCCTGGCACGGCGCCGGCGCCGCCCCGCCGCCAGCGCCCGGTAGCCCCGCCCAGCGGCAGCGGCGCCCTCCGGGCGCCGGACCCCGCCGGCGCACGCCATCCCAGAGGAGGCTCAGATGCCGGTCGATACCTCCACGCCCATCGGCGACGCCGCGCGCCTCACGGACGCGGCGATGTACGCGTGCAACCTCAGCGGCCTCGCGCACGACTTCCCTCGCGTCATGGAGGCCGCGTGGAACGACGTCCGCGCCGCCGGCGGCGGCACCGCGCAGGCCAACACCCACCCGCTCGCCGTCCTCTGGCTCGTCAAGATGACCGAGCTCGCCGGCCTCTCGGTGAGCGACCTCGGCACCGGCGCGATCCACCGGGCGTTCGCGTGGCTACGCGAGCGCGCGGGCGGGCAAGTCCAGCCCCGGTAACCGCGGCGCGCCGTCCCCCAGCCGCGGCGCGAGGCCGAGCCGGCACTCCCCGCCCCCTCGGCGGCCTCAGCAGCCGGGTTGCGCGCGAGCGCGGCGCTCCAGGTGGTACGGTTCCCCGCGAGCACGGCGCCGGTCCCAGGTCCGTGCGCGGCCCTTGACAACCGCACAGCTCCAACCCGGGGAGGGCAGGCACCGCCGGCGCCTGCCCCCTCCCGGGGCAGACCGCGGCGGCTCTCCTGCTCTCCCTCACACACACGGAGGGAGCATGAGAACGGAAGGCGCTGCACCTGAGCTCAGGCCGTACTTCACGTGGCTTCGCGGATCCGACGGGTCCGCGCAGCTGGCGCGCATCCGCCCGGCGGACAGCAGCGTGGTGGTCCACTACCAGCCGCTGTCCGAGGACAGGACGCGCTACCTGCGGCGCATCCTCAGCGCCGACGGGCAGACGGTCCTGTTCAAGGAGGCCGTCGAGCTCGGCCCCAGTCCCCGCTGCTCCTGCGGGGGCAGCCACGGGCCAGCCGCCTCGGCGAAGATCAGCGAGGCGCTCGGTCCGTCGCGCGAGCCCAGACTCACGTCTGAGTCGCTGGACGGACTCGAACACCCCCGGTTCTACGCCGACGGCGGCACCGCCGGAGCCGACTACGACGGCGGGTACCTCCCGGGCGGCATCTCGCCCGAGGAGGTGCTCGACTGGCACAGGGAGCGCGCGTCCGCGCTCGCGCCGCGCCTGTGGCGCGTGTTCCCGGCGGGAGAGCGGAGCGAGCGAGCGCTCCTGCTCCTCCTGGCCGGGATCCATCCCGGCCAGCTCGAAGCCGCCCTCAACCACGGGGGCGAGGCGGCCAGGGATCTCTGCCTGGCCGTCTGCAGGTCGGCGGCGCAGGATGCGGGACCGAGAGGCCGCGAGGCGGTCCTCGCGGCCCTCGAGGGCCCCATCGAGCGCGTCCGGGACCTGCTCCGCGATCGGGCCGAGGCGCTCACCGCCTCAGCCCGGGAAGGGGCCGGGTCCGATGCCGTTCCGCCGGTGATCGGGGACGCCGGCGGCTCGGAGCGCCTGGAGGCGATCGTGCGCCGCGAAGTCCAGCGCACGGTTGCCTTCGTCCCCCGCCTCTCGGGGGACTGGGAGGACCTCGTCCAGGACGGCCTGCTCGCCGCCATCCTGGAGAGCCGCAGGTACGCCGGGGAGCCCGCCGCCCGGCTCGAACGCCGGGTCGCGCTGGCGGTGCGCCACCGCCTGATCGACAAGATCAGGCGGCAGGACACCGCGAACCGGCGGGCGCCCGAAGTCTCGATCGACGCGGACGATCGGGACGAGCGGGGCATCGACATCCCCGACCCGGACGGCGACCCGCTCGAGATGCTGCTCCGGCAGCACCGGGCGGGCGCCCAAAGCCGACGGGACGACCGCGCCCGCGCCGTCGCGGCCGCGGTCTACCGAGAGTCGCGGGGGCTCGCCCGCAGGATCATCCGGCGGGCGTACCTCCACATCTTCCGCGGGCACCGCACCCGCGGAACGATGGACTACGAGGCGGACGAGCAGTACCCCGCAGCCGCCGCGTGGCTGCGGGAGGCCTGGGGCAGGCACCTCACCCGTGCCCTGTCGTCCCGGGCCGACACCCAGCGGCCGCTCGCGGCCGCGTAGGCACACCGCAAGGGGAGCGCATCAACCGACAGGGACCGGCGCCGGCGCTCCCCAAATACTCGTGATCGACCGCAAGCAGAAACCGGGCTCACCTTATCGCCTATCTGGCGATCGCCCCGAGCATCGCAATGGTATTGATCACGACCGCCCGGAGCCACTGCAGGATTGCCACAAACGCCAACAGCGCCACCATGTTGGCCGCACCTGACCGCGCGCCCCAACACCACGCGATTCCAGCCATGGACGCCCACATCAAGTACACCAGCCCCCACACCACCCGTACGGCCAGGATTCCAGGCACCACGCCCAATGCGTCAACTACCCCGGACTGAAGTCCGGGGCTTGGGCGAGGCTCGGAATGGCCACCGCAAGGAGACAGTATGCGAGGACAGCGGCCGCTCGTCATCGCTCTCCCCATCAGGGCCGGATTGACGCTCGGCGGTCTCGCTGGAGAGAAGATGTCCTCCCCAGCTACCCGGTTTGGCGCCCGGGTCCGCCCGGCCCGCCGCCGCGAGGATGTACCTCGTGGCGCGCCAGGACATGTTCCTCGCACCATTCAGGTGAGCGTTCTGTCCATATCCGCAGCGCTGGCATGCGAACGAGTCGCCCGAACGTCGGGTAGATCGACTGCCGCACCGGCTGCAGTAGCGGGACGAACACGCCGCCCGGAGGGCCTTCACGCGCAGGCCGCACCGGGCCCCCTTGTAGCGCACCATGTCCTGCCCACTCCTGAAGGGCCAGGAGTGAAGTCTTC
>Ga0209810_1000313_pt1 | contig 122422 bp, 132 predicted proteins | sample Coa_R1_7_FD_187159 | JGI IMG/M metagenome (GOLD analysis project Ga0209810, IMG submission 187159) | Surface soil microbial communities from Centralia Pennsylvania, which are recovering from an underground coalmine fire - Coalmine... | ecosystem: Environmental > Terrestrial > Soil >...
AACTCCGCCACGACGCCGCCACCGCTCCCGTCGGAGCCGGACTGAATAGCGAGACCAAATAGCAAGACGCATATGCACCCGGCAGGTGAACACCGAATTGACATAGGAGCCCATCATTTCGATGCGATCCGCACGGAGCACGTCTCAGTGGCTCGGGCGCGGAGGAAATGAACCATTCGGGGTTCGTTTCCCAAGTACCCTCGTCAGTCATGCAAGCGACGGACGCCCCGGCTCCTGGCGACTCTCACCGACGGATGTGGAGGAGCGACTGCGCGATCCTGAGTTCCGGGCGGAGTACGAGCGCGTCTACGCTGAGATGCTCGAGCAGCTCGCGCCTGCGACCGAAGGACCGGTCGTGAACCCCGGCCGCAGGCGCCGCGGCGGCTCGTCTTGGCGACGACATCCACCAGCGACCCTGACCTCGACGCCGAGCGTCCGAACGCCGAGCATCGAAAGGATGCATCTGCGTCTCGCGTGCTACTTGGCTCGGCAGCGGCCGCGTGTGGTTCGAAAGTTCACTCGTTTCAGGGATTGACGTGCCTTCTGGAGCGGGCGTAGCGTCGGTGGTTCTCGATATGCCAGGCCTTTCGCCGGGGTGGCGGGTCTGGGCTGCGGCCGGTTCCTCGTCTCGTCCAGGAGGGTTTTCGATGCCGCAGCGTTATCTCGTCCGGTGCTTTTGTTCGCTGGCTTAGCCCGCTCGTCCTGATCTGTGTGCTGCTGATGGTGTCTGGTGTGCCGTCGTTCGGTGCCTCGGATGTCTCGGTGTCGATCGGGAACTTGACGGTTGCGACGCCGATCTTGCCGGCGGCCGGACCGTTGGATTCGTCCTCGATGCTTCCTCCGTCCACCGTGGGGAGTGGAGTGGTGCCCTTGGCGGCGACGGGGACGTTGACGACGTTCTTGGCACCGTCGATTATCGATCTGCCGCAGGCGAATACGTTCCCGGCGCAGCGGCAGGAGGCGATCGCCTACGACTCGGTGCACTCGAAGGATGTCTTGTTCGGCGGTATCTCGAGCAGCGCCTCGGTCTCGGCGTCGACCTACACCTTCGACGGTGACACCTGGACGAAGCAGTCGCCGACGACATCGCCGCCCGCCCGCTACGACGCGACGATGGTCTTCGACACGGCGACCGGGAACACGGTCCTGTTCGGCGGCATCAGCTCGACTGGTACCGATCTGGGCGACACCTGGGTCTGGGACGGCTCGAACTGGACGCAAAAGACGCCCGCGTCGCATCCGTCGGCGCGGGAGGGGGCGCAGGCCGCCTATCTACCGTCGCTGGGAAAGGTGGTGCTCTTCGGCGGCAAGGCGAGCGGCACCTATCAGAACGACACCTGGACTTGGGATGGCACCAATTGGGTACAGCTGTCGCCAGGCACCTCGCCATCAGCGCGGGCGCAGGGCGGACTCGCCTACTCGGGCAGCACGGGCGCGAACCTTATCCTTTACGGCGGCATCGGCTCGACCGGCGTGCTGGGTGACACGTGGACCTTCAACGGCACGGCCTGGACGCAGGCATCGCCGGCGGGGACCCCGGGCCCGCTGGAGCGGTTCGCCTTTTCCTACGACCCGAGTCTGGACGTGCCGGTGCTGCAGGGCGGCACCGACGGCACCCACGACTACGCCGACCTGTGGATTTGGGATGGGCAGACGTGGGACGAGAACGCTGGCAATATCGTCAGCTCTCCTGGGGCTCAGGTCGGTTGGCTCGACGGCGCCATGGCGCCGCCGCCAGCAAACGGGCAGCTCGTGCTGGTCGGCGGCATCGGTGCCGACGGCACCTACCAAACGAACGCCTTCAAGATCGACTACCCAGACAGTGGGTTCCAGCCAGCCTACGACTTCCAGTCGCACAACCTGACTGATCAGTCGGAGGACAACGTCAATCTCGCCAACCAAAACCTGATCTATCACCAGACGGACCTGCAGGTGGCAGGTGTTGGGCTGAATCTTGTGGTCGAACGGCAGTTCCAAGGCTTGGTTGGCTCGGTGTCGCACCTCTATCCGCAGGGCTGGAGCGGTGGAGCGCTTGATGTCGCCAGCTACCCGCTGCCCCACGGGGCGCTGATCCTGGGCCCGGACGGCCATGAGTACTACTTCACAAAGAGCGGTAGCGCCTACCAGGCGCCCGCGGGAGCGGATCTCAGCCTCAGCGTCACTGGCAGCACCTCGACGGTGACTCTGCTCCACCCCCACATCGTCTACACGCTCACCAACGGCTACGTAACCAAAGTCGCCGACCGGAACGGCAACGCGATCACGATCAGCCGGAACGGCAGCAACCAGATCACAGGCATTACGGACACTCAGACACGGACCTACACCGTCGCCTACGACGCTAGTGGCTTCCTCGGCTCGATCACCGACCCCACCGGCCGCAAGATCACCTTTACATACACCTCAGGCGCTTTGACCGCTGCTGCGCTCAGCGATCCGAACGACCCCTCCGGCACTGCCATCACAAACTACGCATATCCGACCGGCGCAGTCTGGCCACTGACCAAGGTCACAACCGCAGCGGGCCGCGTCGACAAGTACAGCTACACCGACGAGGACCGGCTCGGCTCGATCGTCCGCGTCCTCACTGGTACGGGCGACCCGACTTCGACCTTCAATCACACGGGCACGCTCGGTTCGGTCACGGAGACTGATCCCAACAGCCATGTCTGGACGTACAGACTCGACCAAAGCCAGGCCGACCATCTCGCGCGGATATCTAAGACGACCGATCCGAACGGCCACACGCACGATTCGAGCTATGACGCGAACAGCAACCTGACCAGCTTCAACGGCGAGAACACGTCCGCTGTCTTCAACCTGCAGTACGACAACAACCGCAATCTCCTCAGCTTCACTGAGCCGTCGTCGAATGGAACAAACACCGCCGCAGCGACCACGCTCTCGTACCACGCTCCCGGACAGCTGTACCAACCCTCGAGCACGACGGACCCGCGGGGCAACTGTCGCAGCTTCTTCTACGACTCCAACGGCAACCTGACCGATGTCTACGACGGTCAGACGACTTCGAACTGCGACGGGCTCACCGGGGGGACCCACCTGATCGACAAGTACCAGGGCGACACAGGCGTCAGCTGCACAGGCGCGAAAACCGGCGAACTCTGCTCGACCACGAACGGCAACGGCAACACCACGAACTACAGCTACGACGCCAACGGAAACCTGGCGACGGTAACACCGCCTAATCCACTCGGGGCCACCACCATCACCTCAGACAGCCTGGGCCGCATCGCGAGCATCACCGACGGCAAAGGCCAGAAGACGAGCTTCATCTACGACAAGGCCGACCGGATCACCCAGATTCTCTATAACGGCACCACGACCTGCGACGGCCCCCATGCGACCTGCATCCAGTACAGCTACGACAAGGACGGCAACCTAACCAGTCGCGTCTCCAACATCGGGACGACCAGCTACAGCTACGACAACCTCGGCCGGCTGACGGACAAGAATCTTCCGGGTCCGTTGGCCGACAACTGCACGGGCTTCTCGGGCATGCACCTCACCTACGACGCGGCCGGAAACCTCGCTACCTACTGCGACGGCTACGGGATCGTCACCTACGGCTACGACCCGGCGAACGAGCTGACCTCGATCCAGGAACCGGGCGGAAACTGCTCCGCCAACCCGGTCACCGGTCCCTGCACCGTGATCAGCTACGTCGACTCGAATGGGAAGTACCAGGACGGTCGCCGTACCAAGCTCACCTTCCCTCCCGCGACCAATTTCACCGAGACGCTGAGCTACGACAATGCTGGCAACCTGACCTCGATCGTCGGCAAGCACGGCACCGCCACCGTTTCCAGCTTCACCTACACCTACGCGAACGGAACGAACGACCTTGCGCAGCGGCAGAGCGTCGCCACCCCGTCGGGGACGACCTACTTCCATTACGACGCCTTCGGACGACTCTGCTACTACGTCTCCACGAGCTCGAGCAATTCCTGCTCCAGTCCGCCGTCGGGTGCGACCAGCTTTAGCTACGACCCGGATGGGAACAGAACGAGCATGGTCTCCGGCGCGACGACGACTAGCTACGCCTACAACGCGGCCGACGAACTGTGCGCCAGCTCCACCAGCGGCTCGGCGAGCTGCGTCAGCCCGAACTACACCTGGGACGCGGACGGCAACATGACCTCCAGCCCCACGATCACCAGCCTGGTCTACAACTCGAAAAACCAGAACACCAGCCGCACCTTCTCGGGCAGCACCGCGACCTTTTCGTACGCGGACGCCGACCAGACCGAACGCGTCACCCGCGGCAACGTCACCGAAGCCACGAGCCCCCTCGGCCTCTCCGAGGAAAACACCTCCTTCGGCATCTACTACATCGTCCGCGACAACCAGGGCAACCCGATCGGCGAATACCACGCCGGCACCAATTACTTCACCACCGACGGCAACGGCTCCATCACCAACGTCATAGACGGCGCCACCGGCAACACCGACAAGACCTACCAGTACGACCCCTTCGGCAACGTCACAGAACTCGGCAGCGGAACCACCACCGACCTCCGCTACGCCGGCGGCATCTGGGACAAAGCCAGCAGCAACCCCGGCGCCGGCCCCCTCTACCACACCGGCACCCGCTACTACGACGCCACCACCGGACGCTGGACTCAACGGGATCCGGTCGGGGGAGAGATCGCTGACCCTGGCAGCGTCGACCCCTATCTCTATGTCGGCGACGACCCGATGAACCACCTCGATGCGAGTGGAAAGTTCGGACTTGGCGGACTCTTGACTGGGTTCGAAAAGTACGTGGGGCTGCCGCTGAGCTCGCTCGCGTTCGGGATAGGCGGCTTTGGCGTGGGGTTTACCTGTGCCAGCGATATCATCGCGAGCTCGTTCGTTGGTCCTGTGGGGACTGTCGTCGGCGTCGCAGCATGTGCTCTGGCTGGCACAGGAATCTCTTCGGCGGGTGCTTTCGGGGCTTATTTCTCCTACCGGGAGTTCACAGGTGGCTAAGTGACCGGTGCCCAGCTCCGCACGATGGGAATAGGTTACGTAGTGGTTGGCTTCGTATTGTTCGCCGCATTCATTAGCATATATCCAGATGGAAAATTAGCGATCGGGATTGCATTTGCGGTTTCCCTTGGTCTTGGGACGGGCATAGGGCGACTGATGTTCGTACAGCGAACACAGCCGCTGTCGGAGCCTCGGCCTGGCTTCAAAATGACACGAAACGGCGAAGTTATAGTGTTCGGGTGCGCTGCGCCGCTGCTTGCCGCGGCGCTTATTGTCGGGCTATCGGTCGGCCTGCACCTCCTTAGCAACAAAGCAGGCCTTCAGATAGATGTCGGCGCGCTTAGCGCAGGCATCGGTTCAGCTTTCATCGCGTTCTTTGGAATCGCTTTCATCGGCTCAGGACGGCGAGAACCAGAGTTGAAAGGAGCGCATGAGGGTCCGGGTCGCGGATGAAAGGAGATATCGATTGTCGAAAAGGTGTAGCTAGAGATCCGCTATTACGAAGTGGAGCCGCTTCACCGCGATGTGCTTGTGGCCAAGTAGCTCCTGGATCGGGCGGAGTTCGCGTGGGCGGAGGAGTTCCGAGGCGAATACGTGCCGGAGCGTGTGCGGTGTGACGCGCTTCCGTTCGGTCGCGCCTGCGGCGCCGGCACAGCGGAGAAAAGTTTGCGTCAGGATCGTCTGCGAGAGTCGCCTGCCCTGTACGCCTCCGAACAGCGCTGGCTTGGGATCGCCACGCGGACTTGGAGGTAGTTGAAGAAGAGCTTTTCGAGCGCGGGATGGATCGGCAGGATTCGTTGGCGCCCGCCTTTCGCCCTTCGGATTTGCAGCAGAGGGCGCTCGAGGTCGACGTCGTGCCAATCGAGCCCGAGTAGCTCGCTGCGGCGCAGCCCTGCGTAGGCGAAGAGAGCGCGAGCAGAAGGCGGTCGCGCTCGCGCTTACCGTCATGCTTGCGCTTCCAGACGTCGTGACGCTCGGCCGCGTTCAGCAGCCGACCGAATCGTGGCGGTCGAGCGTATCCGGCAGGGTCTCGCGCTTTTCGGGCTGCGCAGCACGAGCGCTGGGTCGCTTTCGCTCTGCTCGTTCTCGAGTAGGAAGCGAAAGAAGCACTTGAGGGCTGCGACAGTACGCGCTTGGCTCGGCGGCGGCGGCCTCCGCGTCGCCTCGTCGGCGAGAAACCTCCGCAGGTGCACGGCCGAACCTCATAATCGTGCGATTCCCTCGAGCTCGAGGGAGGCGATGCAGGTGCCGACGTCTCGTTCGTAGGTCGGAACACGTCAGCGGCGCGAGACCGCCGCTCGACCCGGCAGTAATCGAGGAAATCGGCGAGCTCTTGGCGCATGTCGGCCTTTCGTCAGGCAAAGGACGCTACTCCAAAAATCATGGCGATACTCCGGCGCAAGATCGATGCGGTCACTGCTCGTGGACGCTTTGGGATCGTCGCCTTGTCGCCCGCCTTCTTCGCGAAGGGTGGCCACAGTACGAGCTGGACGCTATTGTCACGATGGCCGTGAGCGGCAATCGGGTCCTTCTGCGCTCTGGCACGGGATCTCTGAGGACGATGTCATGAGCTAGAGCTCTTCGCTTGTGGACAAGGTTGCGTTGCGAACTCCGACTACTCAATCGCTGAGATCACCGAGGAGATCGCGCGGTCGTTTCCGAGCGTTGATGGATACGGCGGGAACCTTGCGCGGGTTCGATTCCCGCCGCCTCCATCGCTCCTGCAAATCGCCGGATTCAGTCGGCCCGGGAGGGCGAATCGTTCCCCCGGCTCGCGGCTTCTTCGGCCTCGCGCGCGTCGGCGAAGGCGTCCATGGCGCGCCCGAGGTCGCGCTGATCCTGGTGGCCGTAGATGCCGAGCGTGGTGGAGAGGTCGCTGTGGCCGAGTGCCTGCGAGGCCGCCTCGACGCCGGCAACGCGTCGGAGCTCGGTTGCGAAGTGTGTCGGGCGCGGTGCATGTTCAGCCCGGAGCGGACTCCGTGGCCGACGAGGCCGGCCTGCTCGAGCATCCGGTACCACCAGCGATGAACCGTGTTCGAGGCGCACGGCTTCTTCGGCTCGGCCCAGTAGACGCGCCGATCCGGCGTCCGCTTCTCGGGATAGAGGAGGTAATCGTCCGGCTCGGGGCGACGGCCGACGAACTCCAGCGGCTCGCCGAGGTACGTGCGCAGTGCCATGACGATCCGTCCGCGCAGCGGAATCACGCGTTCCTTCTGGCCCTTGCCGAAGACGGTGAGCTGCCGTCGCGCGAGGTCGAAGTCGCGAATCCGGATGCCGCCAAGCTCGGCGCGCCGGGCGCCGCAGTCGAGCAGGACCAGGAGTGCGAGGCGGTCGCGCGACGTACGTGCGCAGCTGAGGAGCAGCTCGTCGATGTGGGCGGGAAGGAGCGGCGCCGTCTTCCGCGGCGCCCGCGGGCGGCGGATCTTTGACGCGGGCGAGAAGACGACGTGTCCCTCCTCCTCGGCCCAGACCCAAAAGGCGCGGACGGAGGTGACCTTCGCGCGCGTTCGCGCGTGCCGCATCGCCCAGGTGTCGATCACCTCGCGAAGGTCCTCGGTCGAGACCTCGAGCGGCTCGCGGTCGGCAAGCAGAAGGCTCATGCGCGCGAGGACCGCCTCGTAGTCGCGGATCGTCGACTCGGTCGCGCCGTATTCGTTGCGGAACCAGCGCAGGTAGCGACCGACGAGCTGGCCGAGCGGCGTCTTGCGGTACGACTTGTCCTTCACCGCCTCCCGGATGATCCGGGCGGCCTCGCCGAGCGTCAAGCGCGCGTCGCGGTGGCGTGAGCGGCGGGCGCCGTCGATCGCCACGAGCTTGGCCTGCTCGGGCTGGTTGGGCGCTGCCACGATCTCGAACAGCTCGAGCTGGCGCTCACCGTCGTTCCGGTGCTCGGGCTGGGCGGCCACCTTCGCAGACTGCCGGACGGGTCGCAAATCACTCCCACGGAGGTCGCCCACGACCCAGGACGTGACGCCGGAGCGCCAGAACGGACGGGCAATCAGTCGAGCCGTGTGGTCCGAGGCCCGGAGAAGCGCGCTCAGCGCGCCGATTTCGCGCTCGAGGAGCGCTGATCGGCAAAGATGGCCCGATTCGGTGCCTCCGCCACCGCGTGCGCCACCTCCCTGGTCGCCTCGCGGAACCTCCCAGGGCCGCTCAGCCGTCGTCTGGGAGGTCCCGCCGGCCTCATGAGGCCGTTGGCCGTGCCCGCGACCGCGGCCAAGCGTCAGGCCAAGACCCCTCGTGGCCAGCGAGACACAGATGCATGCGTGTTAGTTCTTTGGGGGGTCGCCGTCGCTTGGTGACGGTGGCGAGCCCCGGAGGTGACTCGACAGATTCATGCCGGGAAGCCGTGTCGGCCTTCCTGTGGTGGGTGTCCCTCCGGGGCCACCTGGTTGAGCGGCGTCGCTTGATAGGAGCGTGGTTGCCGTACGCATGCCTGCGCACCGCTCGGCCCGATCGTACTCGCCTATCGAAGGAGGTTGGTGGTGGTCACGGTTGGGATCGACGCGCACAAAGCGTCGTTGGCGGTGGCGCTGATCGACGAGCTGGGGCGCGAGCTCGCGCACGAGCAGTTCGCGAACGATCCGGACGGACATCGGGGGTTGCACGCCTGGGTCGAGCGGTTGGCGCCGGGGGAGCGGCGTTTCGGAATCGAGGGGACGGGTTGGCTGGCACGCGGCATCGCCTGCCTGCTGCTCGAGCGGGGCGAGCAGGTCGTCGATGTGCGCGGCACGCTGACCGACCGGCAACGCAAGCGGATGCACGGCCAGGGCAAGAGTGACCCGCGTGACGCGGTCGCGATCGCTCGCGTCACTGCTCGCGAGGAGGGCAAGCTTGCGCCGGTCAGGATCGACTCCGCCTTGCGTGACCTGAAGCTGCTGTGCTCGTACCGCTGGCAACTGGTCGGCGAGCGCAACCGGGCGGCGAACAGGCTGCACGTCGACCTCGTCTCGCTGCGGCCCGGCTATCAGCGACGGATCCCGAACCTCGACTCGAAGGTGCGGCTCGAGCGGGCGCAGCGGCTGCTCGCCGGCGACCAGTCCGTCCAGGCTGCCCTCGCTCGGCGGCGGATCGAGAAGCTGTGCCGCCTTGACGGCGAGATCAAGGAGCTCGAGCAGGAGATCGCCCAGTCGGTGAAGACGCTCGGCAGCGGCCTACCGCAGCTGGTCGGGCTCAGCTACCTGAGTGCCGCCCGGATCATCGGCGAGGTCGGCGACATAGGCCGGATCCAGACCAAGGACCGCTTCGCCCGCATGAACGGCACCGCGCCCGTCCCCGCCTCCTCCGGAGAGAGAAACCGGCACCGGCTCAACAAGGGCGGCAACCGCCGCCTCAACCACGCGATCCACATGATGGCCCTGACCCAAGCCCGGATGGACCCGCGCGCCCGCGCCTACGTCGAGCGACGCCGCGCCGAAGGCCGCACCCAGCGCGACGCCGTCCGAGCGCTCAAGCGCCACCTCTCCGACGTCGTCTACCAGCAACTCCGCCACGACGCCGCCACCGCTCCCGTCGGAGCCGGACTGAATAGCGAGACCAAATAGCAAGACGCATATGCACCCGGCAGGTGAACACCGAATTGACATAGGAGCCCATCATTTCGATGCGACCCACGCCGCACGCTTCAGTGGCTCCGGCGCGGAAGGAACGAAGCACGTGGGCTTCGTTCCCCCGGTACCTTCCCTCACGGGAGCGACCGACGGCCCCGCTCCCGGCGACTTTCACCGACCGATGTTCGATGAGCGACTGCGTGATCCCGAGTTCCGGGCGAAGTACGAGCCCTTCTACGTGAGATGCTCGAACAGCCCGTGCCGGCCACGGAGGGGCGGGTCGTGAATCCTGGCCGCAAGCGTCGCGGCCGGCTGAGCTTCGGCGACGACGTCGGCCGGCCGCGCTAACCCGATGTGGGCTGCGGTCAGGCTCGAGCATCGAAAGGATGCATCTGCGTCTCGCTCGCTATCAGCCGAGACGGTGAGCTGATGGTGACGGCGAGGCGTGCCGTCCGGGGCTGACCTTACGATCGTACGTTCGAGTCGAAGGCCACCGCCTCGATCTCGCGCCGGACGGTTTCGACGAAGGCTTGCTGATCTTGCTCAACCTCGAAATCCCAGAGTCGTATTACGCGCCAGCCAGACTCGGCCAGGGCCGCATTCTGTCGCTCGTCGCGGGCGATGTTCCGCTTGATCTTCTCGTCCCAGTAGCCGCTCCAGCGCCCTGGTTGCCACTTGCTCGGGTGGCCATGCCAGAACGACCCGTCGACGAACACGGCGACCTTCCAGCGCGTGAAGGCGACGTCTATGCGACCACCGGGTCCGGGCCATTGGCACCGGAACCCGCGGAGACCGGCCCGCCACAGCGTGGAGCGGAGAACCCGCTCGGGACGCGTGTTCGTGCCTCGGATGCTTGCCATGATCCGGCGCCGGCCTTCAGACGAGGCAGGAGGGGAACGAAGCGTGTCTGAGTTGCGAGCCATCAGCCTGTTCAGTGGAGCCGGAGGCCTCGACCTCGGAGTAGAGCGGGCAGGCTACCGCATCACTGTCTCTGTCGACCATGACCGAGACTCCTGCGAGACCCTCCGCGCGAACTTTCCGGGTGCCACCGTCCTGCACGGCGACATCCGCCGGTTCACGACGGAGGAGATTCTTGATGCCGGCGGGCTAAATCCAGGGGAGCCAGCCCTCCTGGTCGGCGGGCCTCCGTGCACGCCCTTCTCGAAGTCCGGTTACTGGCTCGAGTACAAGCGCGCCGGACAAGACCCGGAGGCGAGCCTTCTCGATCACTACCTGCGGGTACTCGACGAGGCACGACCGCAAACGTTCCTACTCGAGAACGTATTTGGGCTTGCGTACAAGAACCACAATGCGCCTTGGTTCGAGAAGCTGCTTACGACTTGCCGGCACCTCGGCTATCAGGTGGCCGAGCGCGTCATCCTCGCCGCCGACTACGGCGTTCCGCAGAGGCGTCAGCGCGTATTCGTCATGGGCTCACTAGAGGGTGACCCGGAGTTCCCGGCCGCGACCCATTCGGGCCCCCACGAGACGCGTACCCGGTGGGACGAGTCGCTCCTCCCGCACGTGACGACACTCGAGGCGATCGGCGATCTCGCCGGCCGTGATGACCTCGCTGAACCCGACGAGCACGTGAACGGTCGGTACGGGCACCTCCTCCCGGAGATTCCGCCCGGCGAGAATTACCTCTTCTACACGGAGAAGCGCGGCCACCCTGCGCCGCTGTTCAAGTGGCGGTCACGGTTCTGGAGCTTTCTCTTGAAGCTTGACCCCGACCAGCCTTCTCCGACGATCCAGGCACAGCCAGGGCCGTACGTGGGCCCCTTCCACTGGGAGAACCGGCGGCTGCGGCTCGCCGAGATCAAGCGGCTTCAGACGTTTCCCGACGACTACGAGATCGTGGGGTCGCGCCGCTCAGGGCAGAAGCAAGTCGGGAACGCGGTCCCGCCCCTGCTCGCCGAGCAGATCGCGCGATCGCTTCGACGAGCTGCCTAGCGTTCCTCCCCGCGCTGCTCGGCCAGGAGTCGGTCAAGTTGTTGCTGCACGGCTCGGCCGATTCGGAAGCTGAAGCGTCGCCAGAAGGCGTAGAAGTCGTCGGGCGTTTCGAACTCTCCTGCTCCCTGTCGGAGCGCTTCGATGTCGTTGACCGCCCCGAGGTACTCGCGCGTCGTCGACGACCGTTGTCGCGACGCTACGCGCCATGTCGGGTGCACGATCAACTCGAGGTTGGCTACCCGCGAGTGCCGTGTCGGCTCGAGGTCATAGAGACAGACGAGCGTGTAGTGCTGTGCGTACGACTCGAACGGACGGAACGTTCCCGGCCATCGAAGCTGGGGGTACCGAAAGTAGGTGTTCCCCGTGTAGAGGGTGATCCTGCTCTGCGTTCGTCTGCCTCCTCGCGCCCGACGGGCTACCTTCACATCGACCGCGTAGAACTCATCCCCGACGGCAGAACCGGTCAGTTCGAGGTCGGGATAGCCGCGCTCGGTACCTCGCGCGACCTCGAGGCCGAGCGTACCCTCAACCCGTTCCAGGAGATAGTCGACGACCGATACCTCCAAGATGTTGGCGAGCGCGGCGGGCTCCTTCGGAAGGGGCAGGAAGTGCGCGCCATCTTCAAGCTTCCGCTCAAGCTCAACCTCGTCGCCCGCCATGAGCGGCCATGGGTGGTCGCCATGCAGGCGATAGAGCGCGACGACGTCAAAGACGTAGTTCGCACACTGCTCTCGAAGCCAGTCGAGCACGTCCAACTGCGGCACGGGGTTCGGTTCGCTGAAGCGGGCGGCGATCCTTCGCGGTCTCCTCTGTGCGGACACCTGCTATGCGCATCCCTGTGCTAGTATGTGGCATAGGAATAGAACACGTACAATGGAGAACGGCATGACGGAGCAGAACGGATCAAACAAGATAGGGACGGGGACGGCGGAGGGACTCATGGAGTTCTTCGACTTCCTCGTCGCGAAGGGCTATGCGACGCCGGCCGCGGTCACGCCGCTCAAGTCAGCCTCGCGGCAGATCCTGTCGACCGTCGACGGAGACGACTTTGCGGGAATCGACATACGCACGCTTGACGTCGAGGAGCACCTCGACCGCTTCGAGAACATGGTCGTTGGGCAGTACAAGCACGAGTCACTCACCCAGTACCGGAACCGTTTCAAGCGTGGGGTGGCGGCATACCTGAGCTATCTGAACGACAAGCAGATTCCGTCATTTGGCGGATCGGCTCGGAAGCGAGGCGCAGAGCGCGCCGCAGGAAAGCCGAAGGCGCCCACTCGTGATGCGCCGGTGCTGGCTAGCCCCTCGATGCCAGTTTCGACTTCAGAGCGCCTAATCGATTATCCGTTCCCGTTGCGCTCGGGTCAGATAGCGATCCTGCGTCTCCCCGTCGGGCTTGAGCGAATCGACGCTGAGCGGATGGGCGCGTTCATTCGGACGCTCGTGCTCGATCCGCAGCGCGAGCTCCGGGCGGCGAGTTCGGCCGAGGACGAGGCGTAGGCCATGTTCGCGGATCGGTTCGAGGGAAGCACGAAGCCCGCCGGGTCCCGCCAACAGCTTTCGTTCGCTGGCCGCCTGGCGTCGCTGGGGGCGTTGAAGGATGACTGGGATCTCATCGAGGACGAGGTCCTTCGAACCAACATCGCCTCAGAGCTTCAGAAGATCCACTTCGACGTCCTCCTCGTGAACGAGTACAACGTCTACTACTCACCGGAAGCGATGACGCTGAAGCACGCGATCATCGCAGCTGCGAGCGTTGCCGAGGCCGTACTCGAAGTCGCGGTCAAGTTGGTCGAGAACGACCCGCGAGTTCGAGCGATCATCGAGACTCGCGAGCGGGTCTTCGACGAGTTCCACGAGTTGACGCTCACAGGGATCGAGACGCCGACAGGCTTGCGAGTCGTCGCGGGCGTCCAGCGAGAGGTAGTCAAGAGCCGCCTCGACCGAAATACGAAGATGGATCTGCTCATCCGGGCGGCTCAGGCGGGAGGAGCAATCGATGTTGGTGTCGCGAAGAAGCTTCAACAGCTCCGCCGCTTCCGGAACCGCGTACACATCAAGACCGTTGAAGAGTTGGAGTACGCGTCGTACACCCACGTCGTCGCGAACGGCATGCTTGAGATCCTCGAAGAGTTCCGCTTGATCGCCGCGCGCTGGATGGCGAGCCGCCGTCCGAACGAACTCGTGGACGCTCTCAGCAACGAACTCGGCGTGACGAGCAACGGCTGGCCCGTCGCAGCTGACGACGACATTCCGTTCTGACTGACGTCCGGACAGCGGTACCTGCTCCCACAGCCCTCGTTCCTCTTGCAGAAGGAACCTTGCGCGGGTTCGATTCCCGCCGCTTCCATTCTCCCTGCAAATCGGAGAGTTCACGCCGGAATCGAATCCGCGTGAGCGGTCGGTTCGGCACGGCCTGCGGCGAGTCCATCCTTTACCGATTTCGGCTAAGGTAAAGCGGTGAGCGTGATCTCTCGGAAGAACCAGGTGACCGTACCCGTGGACGTCCTACGCGCCGCGGGCCTCGAGCCGGGCGACGACGTACGCGTAAAGGCCGTCGGCCCCGGCCGTCTCGAGCTGGTGCGGGCGGACGACCTGGTGGCGAGATACGCCGGCGTGTTCGACTCCACCGTCTATCCGGAGGGCTACCTGGACGAGCTGCGGCGCGAGTGGCCGTAGCCGTCTTCGACGCCGACGTTCTGATCGCCTATCTCGGTAGGGACGACGCCAACCACGTCGATGCCGTCGCCCGCATACGGCAGGCGCTCGAACCGGGAACGCGCCGGCTGGTATCCGCGGTCAACTACAGCGAGGTCCTGATCGGGCCGCTCCGGCGCGGGGGCGCCGAGGAGGCCGCCACCGTCGACTCGATGTTCGGCGACCTCGGCATCGAGGTCGTTGCCGCCGACCAGATGATCGCCCGGCGGGCTGCGGAGGTGCGTGTACGAACAGGCCTGAAGCTTCCGGACGCGTATGCACTGGCGACAGCGCTGGCCGCGCCCGCCAAGCTCGGCGATGTGCGCGTCGAAAGCTTCGACCTCAGGGTCCTAAAAGCGCACGCGACACTCGCGCCGCCTCCGCCGGCCGCCTCCTGAGCCCGTCGCGGAGCGCGACCCTCCGCGGGGCGACTCCCGCCGCGGCCACTATCCCGCTCGACGGTTCAGGTGCAGGGCCTGCGGCCGGGCAACCGGGTGGTGAGCGCCTTCCACGTCGCCCGGCTCGTGAGCGGGAATTCGTAGAGGCTGTAGCCGAGCGGAGCGCAGTCGGCGACCGCGGTCATGAATCCAGCCGTCTCGCTCGGGCCCATCGCGTCGGCGATCCCGCCGATCAGGTGGATCGGGACGTGCGGCTTGCCCGTGCGGGCCCGGATGATGGCGACGTCGGACGCGAGATAGGCGCGGCTCCGCGTGGCGCCCCGGATGCCGGCGTCGGTGAAGTACGCCATCGGCAGAAACGCCCGGTAGTAACGCGCGAGCCCCCGGTACGGGAAGTGCGGCCAGTAGGCCGGATGCTTCCGGATCCCGACCGGCGACGGGATGATCGCTCCCAACGGGTAGCGGGGCCCGACGGCCGCACGTAGCCGGGCGGAGAGCTGCAGCAGACGCCGGCTCCGCAGGGGCACGCCCTTGACGAGGCTCGCCTCGATGTCGAGTGCGAAGCCGTCGAACCGCCCGCCCTGGGGGCTCCGGAAACGGATCGCCACCAGCGCCCGCCGCTCCTCCTGCCGGGGGCTGAGGAAGGAGGGCAGATACCAGGCGACGACCTGCAATCCCGCTGCGTGGGCCGCGTCGACGAACCGGCCGAGCGCGTGTGCGCGCACGAGATCGGCGTGCTGCTCGTAGTTGCCGGTCTGGAGGTAGAGCGTCCGGACGCCGTGGCGGGCCATCGCGGCCACCTCGCGCTTCGGGTGCGTCCACGCCGGCCCCGCGTAGATGTCGAGCCAGGTTCCGAGGCCGGCGTAGGGCGACCGGTACGGCGAGGAGCCGGACGCGGCGGCCGGGACCGTCAGCACAGCCGCGAGGACGGCTGCGAGCAACAGACGCCGCGACCTCGGATTCACTCCCACCTCGTACAGTGTGCCAACTTGCGCGGTCGCTTATTCTCCGCTCTGCGGGGCGAAATAGGCAACCAGAAGGGGGAGACGAATGAATCGAGTGAGGTTCGCCTTGCTTGCGGCAGTCTCCGCGTTCGTGCTCGCCATGAGCGCATCCGCCGGCGCCGCCGGTACGAGCAGCGGGTCGGCAACGGTCACGACAGGCACCGCCGGCGCGAGCACTGCCGCCTGTCTCGCGCACGTCGTCGGCGGGCTGAGCGAGGACTGGTACGACTACTACACGTCCGGGTGCACGGGTCACGACGAGCCCGAGCTCGATCCGGTGTCGTCGGCGCCGCGCTCGGCGCAGAACATCACCTGGCGGGTGCAGTTGCCGGCGGACGGAGCAAAGCCGGTGTCGAGCGTCGGGCCGACGTTCTGGTTCGGCGGCACGGTCAAGGACACGAACCCGCACAAGATCGGCCAGGAGGGCTTTCTCGAGCTGCAGTTCTATCCCGACTCGTACACGAAGAACTGCTTCTCGAACGGCGGCTTCTCCGTCGTGCAGGCTCCCGACGTGTACACGGCGTGCTCGCCGGTCTGGACGATCCAGAAGCAGGGTCAGAGCATCGCCGAGCCCGCCGCCTTCAACGGAATGCTCACGGACGCGACCGGGAAGGCGCCGTTCGTGATGCACGCCAACGACATCGTCGACGTGCACATCTGGGCACCGGGGTCGGCCTCGGCCTACCAGGAGCAGGTGAGGGACGAGACCACCGGGCAGACGTCGAGCGTCCTCGTGCTGATCAGCCCGAAAGACGGTCCGCTGACGCCCGAGTTCGACACGAACCAGATCGGCAACGCGCTCGACTGGGGCGGTGTCTGGGACACGCCGATGGCGTTCGTCTGGGAGATCGGTCACGCGGACCTCTACGGGCCGACGCCGGGAGCGTTCTGCCTGCCGGGGCAGACGAACTGCGACTCGTTCAACTTCGCGAGCTGGCGTGGGTTCAAGCCCATCCGGATCTTCAACGCCACGTTCGGCAACGGGTCGCATCCGCAGCACTGGGCGGTGGTCTCCGACACGGGCGGCAAGGCCGAGGTGCTCGGCAACTCGTTCGTCGGGCCGACGGACTGCAGCGCGTACGGGGGCCCGTTCTGCATCTACCCATGGTTCTCGTGGGACGGCGGCGCCTTCAACTACGGCGTCAACTACCCGAACACGGTGAACAACTTCGGGAAGGCGAACCAGTTCGCGCAGACGGCCACGTGCCCGGAGGACGGCGTGTTCGCCGGGCCGACCTACTGCGACACGATCATCAAGTAGCGAAGACCGGGGAGGCGGGTGCCACGGCGCCCGCCTCACCCAGATACGGGAGCAGGCGATGAGCGAGACGAGGCGCATGACGAGCGAAGAGGCGCGGCGCGTAGGCGACGAGATCGGCGTCGACTGGGAGCGCTTCGACCTCGAGCAGTTCCGGCACGGGATGGACGTCGAGTTCGAGCACGGATCGCATGCTCCGCAGACGAACGTCACGAACGACGACCCGATCGTGACGGGGAAGATCGCGCTCGCCCACATGAAGGAATTCCCCGACTACTACGAGCGACTCGAGCGGATGGAGGCCGAGGCGGAGCGCTACTGGGCCGAGCAGAAGACCTGATCCCGCCTTCGGTGTGAGCACGGCGGCGCGGTCCGACCGCCGCTGTTCAATGCGTTCATGTCTGCCGTTCCCGGCCTGGATACCGGCGTTCCGGCCGCGCTCGTCCTCGTCACGCTGACGGCGCTCGCCGAGCAGCTGCACGTCGTCGTCGCCCGCCGCACCCGCGTCTCGCTCGCCGGCCCGTTCCTCGTCGCGGCCGCCCTCGTCGGCGGCCCGCTCGTCGGCGCCTGCGCCGGGGCCTCGACCGAAGCGCTCGCGGTTGGGGGTCGCCGCCGTACCCGCGCGGTCCGCGCCGGCGCCGGCGCGCTGCAGGGGCTCGCGGTCGGCCTGGCGGGAGGACAGCTCGCGCTGCGAGGCGTCGCGGGAGCGGTCGCGATCGCGGCCGTCGGGCTGGTCACCGGCCTCGCGCTGAACGCGAGGGTCGCGCTCTGCCGCGGCTTCAGGCTGCGGCTCGCCTGGCGGGCGATCGCGCTGAGCTGGCTCCTCCCGGCTCCGCTCCTCGTGGTGTTTCTCTACCTCTTCCGGACGACTGCCGACCTCGCGCTGGTGCTGGCCGCCGGTCTGCTGCTCGTCGCGGCCGCCGCGAACCGGGCCCGCCTCCGCCTCGAGCGGGCGCTCGCGGAGGAACGCTCCCGCGCGCGGGTCGACGCGCTCACGACTGCGCCGAACCGCTACGCGCTCGCGGAGACGCTCATCTCCGAGCAGGCAAGGATCCGGCGCGGCGGCCGGACGGCGGCGCTCTGCTTCCTCGACCTCGACCGCTTCAAGACGGTCAACGACACGTACGGCTACGCCGCCGGCGACCGGCTGCTCGTCGACGTCCACCGGCGCCTGCGCGGCGAGCTCAGGGCCGGCGACCTCGTGTTCCGGTGGGGCGGGGAGGAGTTCGTCGTGCTGGCCCCGCACGTCGAGCGCGCGGAGCTCGCCGACTTCGCCGAGCGCCTCCGCCTGCTCCTGGCCACGCGGCCGTTCGCGATCGACGGGCGGCCACGGACGATCACGGGCTCGGTCGGCGCGGTGCTGCTCGACGGCGGACGCCCGGCCGACGAAGCCCTCGAGGCCGCGGGCCGGCTCGTGCGGAAGGCGAAACTGACTCGCAACACCGCGGTGGTGGACGCGGCTCCTGCGACCGCCGGCGACGCCGGGCACTCGCGGGCCGCGACTGCCTAGGGCCGGTAAAATCCTTGACTGATTAGTCAGTCGAAATTCATGGATTGAAAAGCTCATTGAGAGGGTAAAATCGGCCGCCGAATTCCGCCGACCGTCAGGGGCGGCCTTCGGACCTCCGAGGGAGAGCGGGAGGGCCGCGGCTGCGGCGGCGGCCCTCCCGCTCGGAGCGTGCTCGTGCAACGGCGACGCAGGTGGATCGGTGGCACCATGAGGCCCGGATGAAGAGCCTCGCCACCCTCCTCATGACGGCCGTCCTCTCCGTCACGGCCGCGACGACGCACCGTTCCGTGGCCCCGCACACCGGGATCTCGCGCCTCACGCAGGCGCAGAAGCAGGCGATCATCGGCGCCGGAGAGTGGCACCGCGGCTGCCCGGTCTGGCTGTCCGAGGTTCGCGTCCTGACCTACCGCTACCGGGGCTTCGACCGGAAGACGCACCTGGGGCAGATCGTGGTCAACTCCAAGGTCGCGCATCCGCTCGCCGAGGTGTTCGGGAAGCTGTACCGGATGCGCTTCCCGATCCGCGACGGCGCGTTCGCGTCGACGTACGGCCCGCACCCGGACCGAAGCGGAGACGTCACCGCCTCCTTCGAATGCCGCGACGCCGCCGCGTCGCCGTGCAGCAGCTCGTCCACGACGCACCACTGGTCGATGCACGCGTACGGCGAGGCCGTCGACCTGAACCCGCGCGAGAACCCGTACGTCGGGTGCGGGATGACCCGCGACAAGACCGCGCTGTCGTACCTGAACCGGTCCTGGCACCGCCGCGGGATGGTGACGCCCGCCGTGCGCAGCGCCTTCGCGTCGATCGGCTGGGGCTGGGGCGGCTCGTGGGCCGGCTCGACGAAGGACTACATGCACTTCTCCGTCAACGGGCACTAGTCCGCCCGGGTCACCGGGCCGGCGCCCCTGCGGGCCGCTACCTGCCGACGACCTGGACGAGCCAGCGGCGGTCGCGCTCTCGGTCGAGCTCGATGAAGAGGACGCGCTGCCACGTCCCGAGCTGGAGCTCGCCGTCGCGCACCGGCACGGACTCCCCGGCGGTTCCGAGCAGCATCGCCATGCAGTGCGAGTGCCCGTTGCCCTGGTCCATGTCCTCGGGGCAGATGTTCTCGGTGCGCCGATCCCAGTCGTCGTGCGCGTAGTACGAATCGTGTGGGACGAGCCGCTTGAGGAGCGCGCAGAAATCCTCGAGGAATCCCGTCTCCATCTCGTTGACGCGGACGCAGCAGGTCGTGTGCGGGGAGTAGATGCAGGCGATCCCGTCCACGACTCCGCTCTCCCGGACGGCGGTCTGCACGTCCTCGGTGATGTCGGTGACCGTGAGGCCGCCGGCTGTGCGCAGGCGCGTCTCGTGCTGGAACACCTTCATCGTGGCGGCCATTCTGCGGGAATCGTTACCCGACCCGGCGAGCGAACCATCACAACCTCAGTGGATCCTGCAACCGGCCGCGCTACCCTCCGCGCGTGCGCGTCGGTCTTCTCGTAGCACTCGCCGTCCTCGTCGCCGTCGCCGCCTGCGGCTCGAGCGCGGCGGCGGGGCGGCCGCAGGCGATCCGGTTCGGCTACTCGGGCGGGAATCTCTTCGGCTCCACCGCCTCGATCAGGCCGGACGGAGCCGTCACCGTCAGGCTTCCGCACGGCACCCGGCGGAGCAGGATCTCGGTGCGGCTGGTGCGGAAGCTCGGGCGCGAGATCAGACAGGCGCAGCTCACGAACCGGATCTGCGCGGGGACGAATCCCGACTTCGCGGGTCGCTTCATCCGCCTCGGCCGTCGCACGGTCACCGTCCGAGGCGGCTGCGAGCCGCGCTTCGACCGTGTCTGGAGCGACCTCACGAAGGCCGTCGGCCACTTTCCGGCGTAGCGGAGCGGCCTACTTCGACTTCGCGGCCGCGTCCCGCTTCGAGCCGAGGTGCGGGGCGCCGCCGATCAGGTCGTAGAAGCGCTCCCGGCGGCCGGCCCAGCGAGTCTCGCGCGCCTGGAAGCGGGCCTGGCTCCGCCGCATCTGCCGGCCGTCGTCCGGATAGAGCCAGCGCGCCCACGGGGAGGTCGGTTTGGCGAGCCGCACCGCCGCCACGATCGCGAGCGGCGGGAAGACGATCCCGAGCAGGCCGAGCTTGAGCTTTCCCTTCAGCAGTGACGGGACACGCAGCGGACGCCCTGCTCGGGCAGGCCGCGGACGCGGACCTGATCGTGGTCGGTAGGCGCGGCCTCGGCGGGTTCCGGAGCCTCCTGCTCGGATCGGTCAGCCAGCAGGTCGTCCAGCACGCGACGTGCCCCGTCGTCGTCGTCCAGCAGCCGGGACAGGGGTGACGCTCAGGCCGGAAGAATCGGGAGCACGGCTGCCGTCGGGTGCTCCGGCCCGTAGAGGATCTCGACGTCCACGGGCACGAGCCGCTCCGCCTCGAGCGGGTGCTCGCCGGTTCCCGGATTGCGCACGTAGCGCGGATGCGCGCCCGAGGAGATCTGGAGGCGGATCCGGTGCCCGGCCGCGAAGCGGTGCGCGAGCGGCCACAGGTCGAACCCGACGCACCAGGCGCCGTCCGTCCCGGACCGCTCGAAGCGGCCCGGGGCGACGCTCGCGAGCGCGTCGCAGACGTTCCAGGAGGCTCCGTCGGGGGTCGACGTCGCAGACGCGGGCGAAGAGATCGAAATACGGCTCGCTCGCCCGCGCTTAGAGCTCGACACGTGCCGGGCCGATCGCCTCGTGTGCAGCCTCGAGCGGGGCGCTCGTGAAGGCGATCACGTCCGAACGGGCCTCGAGCTTGCGGTTGTCCCGGACCGCCTTGCCCGCGATCATGACGGGCCCACCGACGGACGGCGTCGGGTCGGACGGGTCGTAGCGGTAACGGAGTGCGCCGGCGGTCTCCGTTTCCGGCGGCTCCCACACGAGGCGCTCGTCGCTCGCCGCCCACAGCCGGCTGGCGGCGTGCTCGTCCGGAGGCCAGCGCTCGAGCTCGCGCCAGCCGCCCCCGGAGCGCTCGCCCGTCACGTAGACGCGCACCGGAGCCCGGTCCGCGTGGCTCCAGTCGTCGAGCAGGTGGCCGCTGAGCCAGGCCAGCCCTTCGCGCACTCCGGCGGCGACGATCCCCTCCTGGACGTGCGTCCAGGGGCCGATGACGAGCTGCGGGCGGCGGCCGGCCTCGACCAGCGCCGCGTAGTCCTCCATCTGCCACGGGGTGAACGCGTCGTACCAGCCGGTGAGCATCTGCACCTGCGCCTCGACCCGTGCGACTCCGTCCGAGAAGTCGCGCTCGACCCACCACGCGTCGTCGCGCCTCGGCTGCGACTGCGCTTCGCGGAACCACGCGACCTCCTCTCCCGTGGCGCGGCGGTCGAGGTCGCGCAGGGAGCGCGAGGCGAGCACCGAGGGGAGCCGGCGCAGGGCCAGGATCATCGGCGGCGGCGCAAGGCCGCGCTCCTGCGTCGCGGTCATGACGAGCCACTGGGCGGAGGTCTCGAGCGCCATGCTCCCGCCGCGGAAGCTCTGCCCGTGGAACTGCGACGCGCTGGCCTGGATCGACAGCGCGACGAGGTCGTCGCCCGCGTCGGGCGCGAGCGCCCACTGCACGAGGCCGAGGTAGCTCTCTCCCGTCATCCCGATCGGGCCCTCGTGCCATGGCTGCTCGCGCAGCCAGCACAGCGTGGCCAGCCCGTCCGCGCGCTCGTCGAGCGGGTTGAACGTCCCCTCGGAGCCGAACGTCCCGCGGACGCTCTGGATCACGACCTGCAGGCCGCGCTCGGCCAGCATGCGCCCGTGGAAGAGCCCGTACGGGCCGCCCCGTCCGTAGCAGGAGCGGACGAGCACGGTCGGCTGCGGCTTGTCGCGCGTCGCCTCGGCCACCCAGCGGTCGGCGAGGAGCACGACGCCGTCGTCCATCGGCACGCGCAGCTTCGCCTCGTGGACGACCGCACGGGTCCGGGCGGGGGGCAAGCCCCAGCGCCGGCCGAGGATCGAGCTGAGCAGGCTCATCGCCTGCGACGGACGATATGCGACCGCCCTTGCCCGGCGCGGCCGCGAATCCCTCTCACGTCCCTAGATCGTGGGCAGCGACACGCCGGACATCCGGGTAAGCGAATCGAGCACGCGTCCGTGCGCGACGAAGACGTTCCAGGTCGTGTGCGACCAGATCTCCTTGCCGGCCACCGTGAGGCCGCCGTGCCATCGCTCGGTGAAGACGACCTCGACCAGCCCGCCCGTGCCCGGTGGGGACAGGGGGACGAAACGCGTCGTGCACGTGCCGAAGAGCGTTCCAGGGCCGGGCCCGCCGAAACGTATTCGACACGGCTGGTGGCCACCTGGCGCGGGAAGATGTTGAAGTCGACACTGCTCAGCCGGGCTGCTTGGATGCTCGCCCTGCTCGCCGGCCCGAGATACCTCGACATCGCCACCCCGGCGCCCCTGGTTCCTCCGCACGCCGTCAGGCCCACCGCCAGAGCGAGCGCCAGCGTCGTGGCGAGGACACTCTCGGGCTTCATCGCTCCTCCCATTACAGCGCAGGTCCGCCGAGCGGTCACGTCTGTCTCGGATCAGTTGCCGACGGCCGGGTCGGGCATGAACTCCCGGACCTCCTGGGCGCAGCGGCAGGCTGCTGCGATCTTCGCGGCCCACTCGAGGGCCTCCTCGCGCGAGGCCGTGTCGAGAACGGTGAAGCCGCCGTCGAGCTCCCGGGTCTGCGGGTAGGTGCCGGCGGTGACCGTCCCCTCCGCGGTCACCATGACGGGCTCCACTTCCTCGGACAGCCCACCCCCGAACACCCAAACCCCTGCGTCCATGGCCTCCCGGACCACCGCGTGAGCGGCCTCGCCCACGGCCGCCATCTCCTCCTCGGGGATGTGGCCCATCGCAGGGCCGGGGAACGAGATCAGGTACCGCGCCATCGCACGACTCCTTTCTCGGCGGAGCGCCGCCGCCGCGTCTCGACTCGACCGTACCGCGTAGGGACCGACGAATCGCCGAAGCCTCATCGGCTTCCGGCTCCCGGCGACAGACGTCCTGCTGCGCGAGTCGATGGGCCCGCCTGGATTCGAACCAGGGACCAACGGATTATGAGTCCGCTGCTCTGACCGCTGAGCTACGGGCCCCGCGGTGGTCAGGCCGAGCGTATCGCCCGCCGCAGCGAGAGCCACAAGACGAACAGGACGGCGAGCGGCAGCAGCCACCAGGCCGTCACGCCCGCAGCCGCGAGCGCCGCGGTGGCGCCGATCCCCGCCGCCACGAGTACGGCGACGAGCCAGTCGTCGCCGATCACGAACTCCCACCAGAAGCGGCCGAATGCCGCGAGCCTGCTCACGCCCGCACCTCGGCAGCCCTGAACCGGGCCCGGCGCTCGCGGCGCAGCAGGCGCACGAGCAGGATCGAGGAGAGGACGACGAAGCCGAGGACGCCGAGGAGCGACGCGTCGGCGCCGGGCCAGTGGGCGCCCGCTCCCTCGGCCGACCAGAAGATGCCGAACGTCGTCAGCATCACGCCGACCGCGAACTTCATCGCGTTCTCGGGGACCCGGGCGAGCGGCGCGCGCACCGCGATGCCGACTCCTGCCACCAGCACGAGCGCGCCTGCCGCGCCCGCCGCGGCGAGCGGGATCGAGCCCTGCGCGCTGCCGAAGGTGAGCACGATGAAGACGACCTCGAGCCCCTCGAGCAGCACGCCCTTGAAGGCGAGCGTGAACCCGTACCAGTCGACGCCGGCCCGCTCGACGCGCGCGGCGCCGTGCGCCTCGGCGAGCTCGCGCGCGAAGATCGCGTCCTCGTCGTGCAGCGCCTTGTAGCCGCTCGCGCGCAGGATCGCCTTGCGCAGCCACTGCAGCCCGAAGACGAGCAGGAGCGCGCCGACGACGAGCCGCAGCGCCTGCAACGGGATCACGGTGAGCGCCGGCCCGAGCGCCGCGACGACCACCGCGAGCACGACGGTCGCCGCGCCGAGCCCGGCGAGCGAGGAGCGCCAGCCGCGTGCGAGCCCGGCAGCGAGAACGATCGTCAGCGCCTCCACGAACTCGACGCCGCTCGCGAGGAAGGCGGAGAGGACGAGGAAGGCGTTGCCGGTGCTCATCAGAGACCCCACTGATCGACCGGCTGAGGGTAGCCGGGCGCATCGTCCGCGCTCGCCGCGGCCGTCGCCACGTCGGCCGGGTACGTACGCAGGCCCTTGAACAGGAGCCACGAGCTTGCGCCGAGCGGGACGAGCATGACGGCGAACGTCCACTGCAGGCCCGAGCGCCCGCCGCCGAAGATGTAGTCCGAGACCGCGCCGAAGAGAAGCGGGGCGAGCGCCATCGCGAGCGAGCGCAGGAGCGTGCGCACCGCCTCCGCGCGCCCCCAGAGCAGCGGCGGCATGATGTCGAGCCGCGCGGCGTCGAGCGGCGGGTTCTGGGCGCCGAGGAAGAACGCCGCGGCGATGAGGTACGGCACCGCCGTCACCGCGCCGCGCGTGAAGATCGCGGGCACGAAGAGGAGTGCCGTGAGCCCGGCGGCGACAGCGGGGGTCAGCACACGCGAGTTGAGGACGCCGCGCTTGAGCAGCCAGTCGCCGAGCGCGCCGCCGAAGAGCACGCCGGCGAGCGCGCCCGTGCCGACCACGAGCAGGAGCGAGCTCGCGAGCGCCTGGTCGATCCCGTACTGCTCCTTCGAGAACTCGAGGCCGAACGTCTGCAGCCCGGCGAGGAAGTAGTAGCCGCAGGCGCTCGCGGCGATGAGGACGACGTTGGTACGTACGCGGAGCACGTAGTGGGTCGCGCGCACGAGGCCCATCCGCCGGGCCTCCTCCGGCGACACGATGAGCTCGGGCTCCGGCGCGAGGCCGCGGTCCTGCGCGAGGCGCTGGGCGTCGGTCGCCTGCGCGCCCTCGTCCGCCGGGGCGACCGCCTCGGGCGGCGGCGCCTGCGACTCGTGGGCGAGCACGCCCTTCCCCCCGCGCTCCGGCTCGCGCAGGCGCCACACGACGAGCGCGAGCGCGAAGGCCGGGAGCGCAAGGATGACGAACGCGGCTCGCCAGGAGAGGGCTCCGATGTTGCCCGTGACCGCGAAGCCGACGCCGGCGCCGAGGTACTCGCCCGCGAGGATCACGCCGTAGATCCGGCCGCGCTCCCAGCTGCCGAACCAGTCGCCGACGAGCGAGGCGACCATCGGCCCGGCCGAGGCCGTCACGGCGCCGAGCAGGAGCCGCGTCCAGAGCAGCTCGGTGAAGCTCGAGGCCGCGGCGCTCCACAGCATGGCCCCGCCCCAGAGGACGATGGTGAGGCCGAGCACGCGTGTCCGCCGCACCCGGTCTGCGAGGACGCCGAACGGCAGCGTCGCCACCGCGCCCACGAGCGAGCTGACCGCGACGAGCAGCCCGATGTCCGTGTTCGTGATGTGCAGGCTGTGGCGGAGCTCGGTCGCGAGGGCGCCCACGGTGGCGGCGTCGGCGCCGCTCAGCCCGAGCACCGCGGCGAGGACGACGATGACGCGCGTCCGCTCCTCGCCGCCGAGGGCGACGGTCAGGCGGCGCGCAAACGCGCTCGCCGCCGCCGATCCCATCGCGGCCGCGTCCATGAGGACACGCTGCGTGCGCGACTCGTCCGTGCTCACGAGCACATCGTCGCAGGCGCGTCCGCCTGCCCGTGTTCAGACGTCCCGGCGGACGAGCAGCACGGCCGCGATCACGATCGCGGTGGCGCAGTAGGCGGCGAGGACGAGCCCGCCGGTGAGCGGTCTGAGCGTGTGAGCCCCGTGGTGGAGCGTGAAGAGCTGGCTGCCCGCTTCGAGCGGCAGGTACTGGCTGATGGCGTTGTTCCAGCTCAACGGCAGGACGTTCATGAGCGGTGGCAGGACGAAGAAGATGCCCGCGAAGGTCGCGATGCCGCCCGCGGTGTTCCGGACGATCGCGCCGAGCCCCAGGGCGAAGATCCCGACGAGCATCACGTAGAGCGCGCCGCCGACCACCGACCGGGTGACGCCGGGAGCGGTGAACGAGATCTGGAGGATGTGGTGCCGGTCGAGAATTGCCTGGGTCGCGAAGAAGCTGATGAGCACCGCCGGCAGGACGAGCAGGAACGAGACGACCGCGTAGTCGATCAGCTTCGCCCAGAGCACCGGGAGCCGGGTGGGCACCGCGGTGAACGTCGAGCGGATCGAGCCGGTCGAATACTCCGCGCTGATCAGGAGGACGCCGAGGACGGCGATCGCGAGCTGCGCGATGTTCACGCCGGCCAGGGCGATCTCGAGCGGGTGGCGGCCGGCGCGATCCTGAGGGGACATCGTCCCCCAGTGCGAGGTGGTGGCGAAGGCGAAGATGATCGGGAAGGCGATCGTGAGGAGAAAGCCGGCGGCGAGCGACCATTTCGTCGATCGCACCGACCGGAGCTTCGTCCACTCCGAGACGAGCACGCGCCGGAACGCGACGCGGCCGGTGGTCTCGAGCCGCGGCAGGCGGGCGGCCGGGGCGACCGCGTTCACGCGACGACCTCCTCCATCTCGGCCGCGAACTCGAGCTCGTCGCGCGTCAGGTTCATGAAGGCCTCCTCGAGCGAGGCCTGGTGCGGCGACAGCTCGTGGAGCGCGATTCCCGCGCGAGCGGCGGCATCCCCGACCTGCTCGGCGGTCAGCCCGTGCACCTCGAGCGCGCCGCCCGCGGCGGGAACGAAGGAGATGCCGGGGCCGGCGAGCTCCAGCTCCAGTCGCTCGAGCTCGGGAGAGCGGACGAGCACGACCTTCTGCGAGGCGCGGGCGACGAAGTCCTCGACGCTCGTGTCGGCGATCAGCTTCCCGCGCCCGATCACGATCAGGTGGTCGGCCGTGAGCGACATCTCGCTCATGAGATGGGAGGAGACGAAGACCGTGCGCCCTTCGGCGGCGAGCCCCCTGAGGAGGTTGCGCACCCAGTGGATGCCCTCCGGGTCGAGGCCGTTGACCGGCTCGTCGAGCATCACGGTCTTCGGGTCGCCGAGGAGCGCCTGCGCGATGCCGAGCCGCTGGCCCATGCCGAGCGAGAACTGTCCCGTGCGCTTGCGCGCCACCTCGTGCAAGCCCACGAGGTCGATCAGCTCCAGGACGCGCCGCTTCGGGATCCCGTGCGTCTGCGCCAGCCCGAGCAGGTGGTTGTACGCCGAGCGTCCCGTGTGGACGGAGCGCGCCTCGAGCAGCGCGCCGACCTCGTGGAGCGGCGCCGCGTGGTCGCGATAGTGGCGGCCGTTGACCGTGACGTCGCCGCCCGTGGGCGCGTCGAGGCCGAGGATGAGGCGCATGGTCGTCGACTTGCCGGAGCCGTTCGGCCCGAGGAAGCCGGTCACGATTCCCGGCTGTACGGTGAAGCTCAGTCCGTCGACGGCACGCTTGTCGCCGTAGTCCTTCGTGAGGTTCCTGGCCTCGATCACGGCTCGAACGTAGTGGCAGTTGGTGAGCGGGAGGTGAGGATGTACGCGTGACGCTCGGCTTCTTTCTCTCCACGCACACGGTCGACGCCTGGCTCCAGTCGTACGGCTATCTCGTCGTGTTCCTGCTCGTGATGCTCGAGAGCATCGGCATCCCGGTGCCGGGGGAGACGGCGCTGGTGGGCGCCGCGCTCTACGCCGGCTCGACGCACAACCTGGAGATCTGGTGGGTGATCGCGGTCGCGATCGCGGGGGCGGTGCTCGGGGACAACATCGGCTTCGCGATCGGCCGCTACGGCGGCGCGAAGCTGCTCCTGCGTTACGGCCACAAGATCCGGCTCCACGAGGGCCGGCTCAAGATCGGGATCTGGCTCTTCCGCCGCCACGGCGGCAAGGTGGTCTTCTGGGGCCGCTTCGTCGCGATCCTCCGCACGTACGCTGCCTTCCTCGCCGGCGCCAACCACATGCCGTGGCAGCGGTTCCTCGCCTTCAACGCGGCCGGCGGGATCGTGTGGGCGACGGTCTTCGGCGTCCTCTACTACGTGTTCGGCGGCGCGTTGAGGGAGCTCAGCACGACGATCGACATCACCATCGGCGTGGTGGGGACGGTCGTCCTCGTCGCCTTCCTGATCTGGACGAAGCGCAAGGAGTCCGAGCTCGAGGCGCGGGCCGAGCGGGAGGTGTCTGGCTCGGTCGCCGAAGAGCTCGGCGAAGAGGACCCTGCCGCCTAAGCTAGAGGCATGTTCCTCTTCACGAAGAAGGCCGAGCAGGTCACGCCCGAGGAGGCGCTGCCCGGACGCGAGACGCCGCTCCCCGTGCCCGAGCGCCACGAGGTGCTCTGCTCGCCGCTCCGGCCCCCGTTTCCGGAGGGAACGGAGCAGCTGGTCGTCGGCATGGGGTGCTTCTGGGGCGCAGAGCGCGTGTTCTGGCAGGCCGACGGTGTCTTCACGACGGCGGTGGGATACGCCGGCGGCTACACGCCGAACCCGACGTACGAGGAGGTCTGCAGCGGGCGCACCGGCCACGCCGAGGTCGTGCTCGTCGTCTTCGACCCCGCCGTCCTCCCGCTCGAAGGCGTCCTGCGCCTCTTCTGGGAGAATCACGACCCGACCCAGGGGATGCGGCAGGGCAACGACCACGGCACGCAGTACCGCTCGGCGATCTACTGGGCGAACGACGCCCAGCGGGCCGCGGCGGAGGCGTCGCGAGACGCCTTCCGGGCCGAGCTCGCGCGCGCCGGCTTCGGCGAGATCACGACCGAGATCGCGGCGGCGGGGCCGTTCTATTACGCCGAGGACTACCACCAGCAGTATCTCGCCAAGAACCCGAACGGCTACTGCGGGCTGGGCGGGACCGGCGTCTCCTGCCCGGTCGGGCTGCCGGCCTCGTAGTGCCGAGCGCGCCGGGATTCGTCGTCCTGCGCGAGCTGGGGAATGGGCGCTGGGAGCTGGTCGGCGAGGTGCCGCGCCGGCCAGGGCTGCCGGCGCGCGCCGCGCGGAGCCGCGCGATCCTCGACGCGACGGACGGCAAGGCGAAGGCGGGAGAGGTCTACGCTGCAGTGCTGAGGAGCGAGTGGCGGATCGCGCAGGACTGGGCACCGCCGCCGGACGGCGCCACGCGCTAGACCGTCTTGCTCATGGCGACGGCGTTCTCCTCGTAGCCGAGCGAGCGGTAGAGGCGGCGCGCGACCTCGTTCCCTCCGAAGACGTTCAGCACGACGCAGTCGAGGCCACGCCGCCTCGCCTCCTCCTCGGCGAACAGCATCGCCGCCCTGCCGTGACCGCGGCCCCGGTGCGCCTCGTCGACGTGGACCTCGTAGACGAACAGGCACGGTCGCCCGCTCATGTCCTGGCGTTCCGCGAGCCAGAGGTCTCCGACCGGCTCGCCGTCGGCCTCGATCACGAACACGAGCTGCGCAGCCGCCGGGCCTCCTCCCGGGAAGAGCTCGCCGATCTGCGTCTCCGCCCGCGCCCGGGCCACGACCGGGGAGAAGCCGCCGTGGTCGATCATCGACCGGGCGTATCCCTCGCGTACCTGCGGCAGCCACGCCTCGTACTCGTCGTCCCGCATCGGGCGGAGCTCCACGGTCACGCGGGGGAGCCTAGCCCGAGCCCTGATCGCCGCTCAGGAAGAAGGACGCGAACGAGCCGGCGACCGCGGTGACGACGAAGATCCCCCAGAGCTCGAGCACGACGTCGACGATCTGGCCCGCGCGCGTGAGCGGATTCGCGTAGGAGGACGACACCGTCACGATCTGCACCGTCGCGAAGAAGAGCGCGTCGCCGAAGCCGTGGATGCTGCTCCCCTTCAGTCCGCTCTCGAACGACCACATCAGGACGGCGGCGGCGACGTCGACGACCGCCGACAGGCAGAAGGCGATGACGATCCGCGCGAGCAGCCGCCGGTGACGCTCTCCCCAGGTGACGAGCCGCCGCAGCTCCTCGCGAACCATGAGCGCGAGGCTATGGAACCCGCCGGTCGGCGGCGCCGCAGCGCGGTTGACAAGTGTCGGGGCGCCCTGTTGAGTCACCGCATTCCCACGCGCTCGGCGGGGGGTCAAAAGGAGGATCGATGAAGCGGTTCCTGATGCTCGTCGGGGTCGCGGTGGTCGCCGCGGCCATGTACGTCGCCGCCTCGCCGGCAGGCCGGCAGGCGGCCGGGCCGACGGCGAGGCAGTACAAGGCGCTGAAGAAGCAGGTGACGACGCTGAGCAAGACGGTGAAGGGCCTCAAGACGGCGGTCACGACCGAGACGAAGCTGCTCGCCGCGTGCGTCAAGTTCGCGATTCCGATCAACCAGTTCGGGAACCCGCACCCCACCGACACGAGCACGCCCGAGGGGTACGAGTACGGGAAGGGCCCCTTCGGCAACGGCGCCACTCCCACCACCGAGTTCTTCACGACGGGGCTCGACGTCTCGACCACGACCGACCCGGGAGCCGTCTGGTTCATCGGCGGCGACGCATCGTGCGGAGCCCTCGTGAGCCCGACGGGCGCTCTCCGCCACGCGGCCGCGAAGGCCGGGATCCGGCTGCCGCACGCGGCGGTGCACGCACCGTCGTTCGTCGCGCACCAGCCCTGAGAGCGGGCGGAACCGAGGGAGGGCGGTGCGGCGCCGCCCTCCCTCACCGACCTCTAGGCGGCTAGCTCCGCGAGGTGCATGCGGTAGAGGTCGGGCTCGCACGCCTCGAACCCGTCGACGACGTCCGGGTCGAAGTGGGTGGCGCGGCAGCGGCGGATCTCCTCCGCGGCCGCGTCCCAGCTGACCGGCGTCCGGTACGGGCGCTCGTCGGTCATCGCGTCGAGCGAGTCGACGACGGCGAAGATCCGCGCGCCGAGCGGGATGCTCTCCTCTGAGAGCTTGTCTGGGTACCCGCTCCCGTCCCACCGCTCGTGGTGGGACCGGATGACGCGCGCGCCTTCCTGATTGAGAAGCGGGACGTGGGCGAGCAGCCGCTCGCCGAGCTCCGCGTGCTCCTGCATCTTCCGGCGTTCCGGCACCGTGAGGCGGTCGGGCTTGAGGAGGATTCCGTCCGGGATGCCGATCTTCCCGACGTCGTGGAGGAGGAACCCCCACTCGAGGCTCGGGTCGTCGAGCAGGCGCGGGGCGACCTCGAGGGTGAGCCTCGTGGCGTAGGAGGTGACGCGCCGCGAGTGCCGGCTCGTGCCGAAGTCGCGCGACTCGAGCGCCGACGCGAGCACCGCGACGGTCTGCGCGTAGGCCTCGTGCAGGAGCTGGTGCTGGCGGCGGCCGATCTCGATCAGCCGGTTCAGGTCCGAGGCGTCGACGACGTCGCTCGGGCCGATCTCGCCGAAGCCGTTCTCGCGCACGAGCGGCGTGACGAGTGCGATCAGCTCGAGCGGGCTGAACGGCTTGCGCAGGAAGGCCTGCGCGCCGGCCGTCCGCGCGGAGCGGCCCGCCTCGTCGGAGCCGCTGATCGCGACGATCGGGATCTTGCTCGTCTGCGGCGTCTCGCGCAGCCGCTCCAGGTAGAAGATCCCGTCGATCCCGGGCAGCCCGATGTCGAGCAGGATGGCGTCCGGCCGCGACTCGACGAGGACGCGCTCGGCCTCGATCACGTCGTACGCGGTGTCCACCTCGTACCCCTCGAGCTCGAACGTCGTCCGGACGAGCTCACAGAGCAACCGGTCGTCGTCGATGACGAGGACCCGGCGCGTGCGGCGCATTGCTTTCGAACCCCCTTCTGCTGACGGCAACGTCTGCGCTCTCTGTCGGCAGGGAGCGGGGCGGCGATGAGGACCGCCCACGTGGTGGGTTGGTCAGACGGCGGGAGGAGTTTCTGCCGAAACCTGCAGCAGGGTCAGCAGACGAGATCACCCGATGGGGTGAGTCCTAGCGCCGGGCCTGGACGAGGCGCAGCCCGAGGAGACCCTGCAACCGGCGGACGAAGCTTTCGCCCGGGCCGTCGATCAGCGGCCGCCGCCGCCAGCCGCCGATCGTGAAGGCGATCGGGTCGCACAAGGTCGCCTCCGTCCTCGGCAGCGTCGCCTGGGCGAGCCGGGCGCCGCCGGCGCTGCGGAAGGAAAGCGTCAGGTCGGGAGCCACCGCGTAGGGGCACGACACGGCGACGCCGGGCGGCGAGACCGGGAGCGCGTCGAACCAGCGGACGATTCGTGCGACCTTCCCCGGATCGGTCACCGTCGCGGAGATTCTCGGAGCCCGCACCACGATCTCGGCCGTCGCGGCGGGCACGCGCTCGGACGGGGAGCGTGGGTAGATCCAGACGGCAAGCGCGTCCACCCGGACCAGCGTCCGGCCCGGCAGCGCGACGACCGTCTCGTCGAGGTACCGGATCGGCCTGCGGCCGCCGCTCTCGAGGCTCCGCGTGAGGTAGTGGGCTTCTGGGTTCCGTACGCCGCGCCGCGGTGCGTGAACCCGCGAGGATCGTGCGCCCGCACGAACGCGAGGACGACGGGGAACGGCTTCTCGACGCGCCAGAAGCGGTGCGCGTCCACCGCCTCGCCGTAGAGCGGGACCGGTCCCGACCGGCGCAGGACGCCGCCGTTGCCGTGCGGCGTCCCGACGCGGCGCGCGCCGCGCGCCGGGCGGCGGGACGAACTCGCGGAGCAGCTTCCGCGCCTCGCGTGCTGCGGCGCGCTCTCGACGAGCGGCGACCACGTGGACGCTGCGCACCCGAGCCCCGACCTCCGTCACCCGCGGCGCCGGCTTCGCGCCGGCGCCGCAGGCGGTGACGACGAGGACGAGCGCGCTCGCCGGGAGGAGCAAACGCTTCATCCTCCGCGGTATACGGCGCCGACAGCTCGACCGTCCAGCGTTTGGTGTCGTTCGCGCCGATCCGGGGAATCCCGCCCGCATGGCGCGGGTGCTCTACAAGCCGCTCGGATTGATCTTCGGCGTCCTCGGCGGCATCATCGCCGGCTCGGTCTTCAAGCGCGTGTGGGGCGCGGTCGCGCACGAGGAGGAGGCGCCCGAGGCGACGGACGCGACCAAGGGCTGGGGCGAGGTGATCGCCGCGGCCACGGTCGAGGGCGCGGTCTTCGGCGGGGTCAAGGCGCTCATCGACCGCGCAGGCGCGACGGGCTTCCAGCACCTCACCGGCGCCTGGCCGGGGCGAACCGAAGAGGACTGACCGCGGTCTGACGGGTGCCGTCACCAGCCCAGGAGCGATGCGGGCCGTACCAGCGTTCTGAGCCATCGGGGAGGGCTCGCCCCCCGGAAACGGTGGCGCGGTTGGCCCTGTCCGGGGCTTCACTTTGTCTCTTGAAGCGTCTCGGCCACCCGGCGACCGCCATCGCGTTGCTGGCCTTGTTCGTCGCCCTTGGCGGCGGCAGAGCCGTCGCCGGCGCGCTCATTTCCGGAAGCAGAATTATGAGCCACTCGATTCCTGCGTGGAAGCTCACTCCAAAGGCGATCGTGACCTTGCACGGACACCGCGGCGCGACGGGTCCTGCAGGGCCCGTCGGCGAGCGGGGGGCCCCAGGACCGCAGGGGCTCGTCGGCCCTCCTGGCCCGATCGGACCAATGGGCCCGATCGGGGCGACAGGACCGCAAGGGGTCACCGGTGACGTAGGCCCGCAGGGCCCTGTAGGCCCGCAGGGACAGACCGGTGCGCAGGGGCCTGCAGGACCTCAGGGAGACGCGGGCCCGCAGGGGCCCAAGGGAGAGACCGGCCCTCAAGGACCGCAGGGTCCACAGGGACCTGTCGGCCCCGAGGGACCCAGCGCCGCGAACACGCTCGCACGGTCGCTGGGACTCGTGGCCTGGACTTCCGATCCGGGCCTGGTCTCGGCGAGCGTCACCGACTCGTCGGGCTCGATCCACGGAGCAGCCGTCTGGCTCAACCAGGGCGACACGATCAATTGGCTGGGGGAGCTCGTGGTCGCCGACGGCTCGGGAATGACTCACGGCGCCTTTGCCGTCTACGACTCGGAACTCGACCTCGTCGCCCAGACCGACGACAACCCATCCGCCTTTCAGAACGCCCCGACCGACTCCTGGGTCAGGCTCTCGCTCACGAGCCCATATGTGGTGCCCTCGAGCGGCCTTTACTACTTCGTGGACCTGCTGGCAGGGGCGACGATGCCGAAGATCGGAATCGTCGCCAGCAACGCAGCGGTTCTGACAGGAGCGAATCTGCTTCCTACGGGCGCCCCGCGTGAAGTTGGCGGGGGCACCGGCTTCTCGGCGTTCCCGGCCACCCTCACCAACAAGGGGAGCGGTCTGACGCGCTGCATCCTCGCCGGCTGACCGGAGCTACTGCAGCCGCTCGGCGAGGTAGCGGATCGCGAGCGGGTAGCGGTACTCGATCGCCATGTGCGTCGCGTCGAAGAGCTCGAAGAAGACGTCCGTGATGCCGAGCTGCTCGAGCTCCCGGCGGAAGGCCTCGGCGCCCAGGTCGAGGAACCACTCGTCTCGTTTGCCGGCGTCGATGTAGATCGCACGCTGGCGGCGGAGCGCGTCGGCGTGGCGGCCGGCCATCCGCACCGGGTCCCACGCGAGCCAGCGCTGCCACACCTCGTCGCGGAGCATCCCGGTCGCGGTGTCGAAGGGGAGGTCGACGGATCCGTCCTCGTTCGCCGAGTAGCACGCGGCCATCGCGTACGTGTTGACGAGGTGGATGTCCGACTTCTTCGAGAGCGCCGGGCGGGAGCGGAAGTCCGTCCAGAAGCGTTCGTACGAGCCGTCGTACTCGTCGCGGAGCGCGCGCACCGTCTCGGGGAACTCGGGCAGGTAGCAGAGCTCGAAGAGCGCGTCGCCGGCGTGGGTCGCCAGCCCGCCGAAGACGTCGGGGCGCAGCATCGGGACGACCATCGCGCCGTAGCCCCCGCTCGATTTCCCGGCGATGCCGCGGTGGCCGGGCTCGGCGAGCGTGCGGTAGCGAGAGTCGACGAACGAGACGACCTCGTCGCACAGGTATTCACCGTAGCGGCCCGTTCCGGGCGAGTCGATGAACTGCGAGCCGCCGTACGACGTCCAGCAGTCGACGAAGACGACGAGCGCCGGCGGGCAGCCCTCCTCGGCGAACAGGGCGTCGACCCGCTCGAGGACGTTGGGCCGGAAGGCGGAACGGTTCCGCCACATGTCGATCTGGCCGGTCATGCCCTGGATGAGGTAGATCGAGGGAAAGCGCCGGTCCGGCTCGGCCTCGTAGGCGGGCGGGAGATAGACCCAGAGCGGCCGCACGTGCGGGTCGCCGAGCGGGTTGTCGCGCAGGAGCTCGCTCTCGATCTCGAGCTCCTCGAACCGTCCCACGTAGTCGCGCGACCACGGCTTCATGGGCGGTTCTTCTATCAGGTCGCTCCCGGCTACACTCACGCCGATGGCCGAGTACGGGACGATGCGGGTCAAGAGCGGGCTCGCCGAGATGCTCAAGGGCGGCGTGATCATGGACGTCGTCGACGCCGAGCAGGCGAGGATCGCCGAGGCTGCGGGCGCCGTGGCCGTGATGGCGCTCGAGCGCGTCCCGGCCGACATCCGCCGCGACGGCGGGGTCGCGCGGATGTCCGATCCCGAGAAGGTCCAGGAGATCCAGGAGGCCGTCACGATCCCCGTCATGGCGAAGTGTCGCATCGGCCACTTCGCCGAGGCGCAGATCCTGCAGGCGCTCGAGATCGACTACATCGACGAGTCCGAGGTACTGACGCCCGCCGACCTCGAGCACCACGTCGACAAGTGGCAGTTCGCCGTCCCCTTCGTCTGCGGGGCGACGAACCTGGGGGAGGCACTGCGCCGGATCGCCGAGGGCGCGGCCATGATTCGCACCAAGGGCGAGGCCGGCACCGGCGACATCGTCAACGCCGTCACGCACATGCGCGCGGTGTTCGGCCACATCCGCAGGCTCGGCGCGCTGCGCGAGGAGGAGCTGTACGCGGAGGCGAAGGAGCTGCGAGCGCCGTACGAGCTCGTGAAGTGGGTGGCCGAGAACGGGAAGCTGCCCGTCGTGACGTTCACCGCCGGCGGCATCGCGACGCCGGCCGACGCGTCGCTCTGCATGCAGCTCGGCGCCGACGGCGTCTTCGTCGGCTCGGGCATCTTCAAGTCGGGCGACCCGGAGCGGCGTGCAAAGGCGATCGTCGAGGCGACGACGCACTTCCGCGACGCCGACATCCTCGCCCGCGTCTCGGCCGGCCTCGGCGAGCCGATGGTCGGCATCTCGACGCAGACGCTCGACCCGAGCGAGCTGCTCGAGACCCGCGGCTGGTAAGAGCTCCGTCCGACGGTCGGAGGACGATCCTCCGCGTGTACGAGCGCGAGACGAAGCCGATCTGGACCTCGGCGACGTTCCTCGTCTACACGGGCGGGCTGACCGTCCTGCTCGGCGGGCTCGCCGCCCTCGCCTACCTCTCGGCCAGCTACGGGAGCGGGGCGCAGGCCGGCTGGGCGCTGCTCGTTCTCGTCGTGCTCTACGCGATCGCCCATGCGCTCCGCGGGCGTGAACGCCCCATCGCCGCCGGCATCTTCGCCTTCGCAGCCGTGCTCGCGTGGGCGGTGTTCCTCGTCTTGCTCTTCGAATGGTGGGGCTGGAACGGCGTGCACGGCTCGTTCAAGCACTGGTCGTGGTCACGGCTCGCCCTCTGGCTGCTCATCCTCTTGGCCGCCAGGGACGACCGGCGCCGTTTCGGCTTTCCCTTCATCCGCCTCGTCTCGGCGGTCGTCGGCTGGATCTTCGTCGTCGACCTGGTCACCGCCGGCGGGAGCTTCACCGCCGCCGTCACGCTGATCGTCGGGCTCGCGTACCTGGTCGCCGGCTGGATCCAGCGCACGCCGTCGTCGTTCTGGCTCCACCTCGTCGGCGGCGTGCTGATCGGAGGCTCGGTCCTGTACTGGCTGCACACGAGCGACGGCGACTGGGCGGTCGTCTCGATCGTCGCCTTCCTCTTCGTTCTCCTCGCCTACGCGACGAAGCGATCGAGCTGGGCGGTGCTCGGGACGGTCGGCTTCTACCTCGCCACGATCCACTACCTCGTCGGCTCGCCGACCGCCCTCGTCGAGGGAGCGTTCGGCCTCTCGGGCAGCGGAAGCTGCGTCGCGAGGCCGGGAGGACCGCCCCTCTGCACGTCGTCCGCCTCCCACGTCAGCCCGTGGTCGCCGGCGCTCGCCTTCGGGCTGCTCGGCTTCTTCCTCGTCGCGCTCGGCATGCTCGGCCGGCGCAGGACCGCCGCGACGCTCGTGCCGCCGGCCGAGCCGCCGCCGGTCTGAGCCTCGTTACCATCGAGGCGTGGAGAAGCCGCTCAGAATCGGCGTCCTCGCCGTGCAGGGGAACTTCCGGGAGCACGCCGCGGTGCTGCGGCGGCTCGGCGCCGAGCCGGTCGAGGTCCGGCTCCCCGAGGAGCTCGACGGGCTCGACGGGCTGATCATCCCGGGCGGCGAGTCGACGGCGATCGGCCGGCTGATGCGGCTCTACGGCCTCGACGAGGCGGTGCGCGAGTTCAGCGGCCCGATCTTCGGGACCTGCGCGGGGATGATCGTCCTCGACCGCGACCACCTCGGCCTCGGGGACTACGCGACGCGGCGAAACGCGTTCGGCCGGCAGGTGAAGAGCTTCGAGGCGGATCTCGACGTGGGGGACGGCGACGAGCCGCTGCGTGCCGTCTTCATCCGGGCGCCGTGGCTCGAGGAGCCGGGCCCGGACGTCGACGTGCTCGCAGAGATCGACGGCCACCCGGTGCTGGCGCGAGAGGGACGCCTCCTCGTCGCGGCCTTCCACCCCGAGCTGACCGACGACACGCGGCTCCACGAGCGGTTCCTGAACATGGTGCGAGAGGAGCGAAGTGTCCGGGCATAGCAAGTGGTCCTCGATCAAGCACAAGAAGGGAGCAGCGGACGCGAAGCGCGGCAAGCTCTTCTCGAAGCTGACGCGCGCGATCATCGTCGCCGCGAAGGAGGGCGGGCCGGATCCGGCGGGCAACCTCGCGCTCCAGAACGCGATCGAGAAGGCCAAGTCCAACTCGATGCCGAAGGACAACATCGACCGCGCGATCGCGAAGGGCGCGGGGACCGATTCCGACTCCGCCGCCTACGAGACGGTCGTCTACGAGGGCTATGGCCCGGCCGGCGTCGCGGTGATCGTCGAGACGCTCACCGACAACCGCAACCGGACGGCCGGCGAGGTGCGGCACATCTTTGCGAAGAACGACGGCAACCTCGGCACCTCGGGCGCGGTCGCGTGGCTGTTCGAGCGCCGCGGGCTAGTGCTCGTGCCCGCCGACGGAACCGACGAGGACGAGCTCATGCTCGCGGCCGCGGAAGGAGGCGCCGACGACGTCGCGCTCGACGGCTCGAGCTACCAGGTGCTCTCCGCGGCCGAGCAGCTCGCCACGGTGCGCGAGGCGGTCGAGGCCGCCGGCTTCGAGATCGAGTCGGCCGAGCTGACGATGCTGCCGAAGACGACGGTCGCGGTCGAGGACGAGAACGAGGCCAAGAAGATCCTGCGCCTGATCGACCAGCTCGAGGAGTCGGACGACGTGCAGGAGGTCTACGCCAACTTCGACATCCCCGAGCGGGTCCTCGAAAGCGTGGCCGGCTAGCGCCGTCCACGTTTCCTCGGAAATCGAACTGCGTGCGCCGGAGCGCGCGGTCTCGGTCGCGCTCCGTGCTGTTTCCTCCATGCTGTTTCCTTGCCCGCCCGCCGAGGCCGCTTCGCGGCGTCTGCGGGAGCGGGATTGGACTACGGCGGCGCGTGCTGCGCGAGGAAGTCGTCGACTCGAGGCTGGACGATCTCGGTCGCGAGAAACGCGTTGATGTGTCCGAGGCCGGTCAGGCGCAGAACCTTCGCCGTGCCGCATGCGCCCGACGAGCTGGGTCACGTGATCGTCACGATCCTCGAGCTCGCCCGTCACGAAGAGAGTCGGCGTCTCGAGGCCGGGAAGGACGTCCCATTCCTCCCAGTGCCACTCCGGAAGGGACTCGATGAAGCCGACGAACTGCTCGATGTCGGTGGCGCGGATCCTCTCCTTCATCCACTCCGGGATGGAGGTCGCGCTCCTGCCCTTCGACCCTGCGAGAAGCTTCTCCCACCTGTGCTCGCGGAACTCCGGTGCGCCGCTTGCGCACCAGGCGGCGAGCTCGTCCGGTGGTTCCGGTGGCGCGACGGCGCCGCTCGCAACGATCGCCCACACTCGCTCGGGATGCAGCTCAGCCAGGCGTACGCCGGGACTGATGCCAGCCGAGTGGCCCCAGAAAGCGACCGAGTCGAGCCCGAGATGGTCGAGGAGCTCGACGAGGTCGACCGTGAGGCGATTGAGATGGTACGCCGCGGGCCCGCGCGGCTTGTCGCTCTCGCCGTGGCCGCGATGGTCGAACAAGATGCACGAATACGACTTGCAAGCGGCGCGAGGTAGCCCGCCTCCCGCCACAGGCCCGAGTCGCAACCGGCGCCCAGATGGAGAAGCAGGGGTGGCCCGTCGCCCTCGACGTCGTAGGAAAGCCGGACGCCGTCGGAAGACTCGAGGAACTGCACGGGCGTCATCCTTTCAGCCACCGGGACTGATCGCAAAATCGCGATGGCCCCGAGGGATTGCGTCGCCTTCACCTGGCTGGCGCGCAGGATTCATCCGGTGGGGTCCGTAGCTTTCCCTCGTGAAGGTCGTAGGCATCGATCCGGGGACTGCTGCTTGCGGGTACGGAATCGTCCACGAAAGCGGAGGCCGCCTCAGGGAGGTGGCGCACGGCTGCTGGTCGACGCCCGCCGGGCAGGACACCGTCCTCCGTTTGAAGACGATCCACGACGCGGTCACGGCGCTCATCGCCGAGCACGCGCCGGATGCGGTGGCGCTCGAGGAGTCGTACGTCGGCGCCGACGCCCGCATCGCGCTCTCCGTCGGGCAGGCACGCGGCGTCGTGCTCGTCGCGGCCGCCAACGCGGGAGTCGCCTGCCGCGAGTACGCGCCCGCAAGCGTCAAGCAGGCGATCTGCGGCTACGGGCGCGCCGAGAAAGCCCAGATGCAGCGGATGGTGAAGATGATCCTCGGGCTCTCCGACCTGCCGACGCCGCACCACGCCGCCGACGCGCTCGCCGTCGCGATCTGCCACGCGCTCGCGCCGCCGCTCGTCCGCGCCGCCGCCGGATGAGAACGTCCGTTCCCGCGCGTACTCTCCCCGCATGATCGCGCGCCTCCGCGGCAGGCCCGCCGCCAGCACGCCCGAGGGCCTCGTCCTCGACGTGAACGGCGTCGGCTACCTCGTCCACGCGACGCCGGCGGCGATCCGCAAGGGCGACGCCGCCGACGAGATCACCGTCGAGACGTACCTCCACGTGCGCGAGGACGCGCTGCAGCTCTACGGCTTCGCCGACCGCGGCGAGCGGGAGCTGTTCGTGCAGCTCCTCGCCGTCAGCGGCGTCGGCCCGAAGGTCGCGCTCGCGATCGTGTCCGGGTCGCCGGCCGCCGAGCTGCGCCGCGCGATCGTGCGCGGCGACTCGGCCCGCTTCCAGGCGATTCCCGGCATCGGCAAGAAGACGGCGGAACGGATCGTGCTCGAGCTGAAGGAGAAGCTCGGCAACCCCGAGCTTGCCGTCGCGCCGGAGGGCTCGGGCGAGCAGCACGTGGTCGCGAGGGACGCGCTCGTCGAGCTCGGCTGGACACTGCTCGACGCCGAGCGCGCCCTCGCCGAGGTCGATCCCGGCCTGCCGCCGGAGGAACGCGTCCGGCTCGCGTTGAAGAAGGCCGCATGAACGCGACCACCCAGTTCCTGGCGCCGGCGTTGCGCGACGACGAGGAGGAGGTCGAGCGGAGCCTCCGCCCCCGCCGTCTCGACGAGTTCGTCGGCCAGGCTCGCGTCAAGGAGCAGCTGGCGATCGCGCTCGAGGCCGCGAAGGCGCGCGGCGAGGCGCTCGACCACGTCCTGCTCGTCGGCCCGCCGGGGCTCGGCAAGACGAGCCTGGCACACATCATCCGGGAGGAGCTCGGCGTCGGGATCCGCTCGGTCGCCGGCCCCGCGCTCGAGCGCAAGGACGTGGCGGCGATCCTCACCGCGGTCGAGGCCCGCGACGTCGTCTTCGTGGACGAGATCCACCGCCTCAGCCGCGCCGCCGAGGAGATTCTCTACCCGGCGCTCGAGGACTTCCGGCTCGACATCGTGATGGGCCAGGGGACGGCCGCTCGCACGCTCACGCTCGACCTGCCGCCGTTCACGCTCGTCGGCGCCACGACCCGCACGGGGCTCCTCACCTCGCCGCTGCGCGACCGGTTCGGCATCACGTTCCGGCTCGACTACTACGAGGACGGCGAGCTCGCGGCGATCGTCCGGCGGTCGGCGGGGATCCTCGGCGTCGAGATCGCCGACGACGCCGCCGACGAGATCGCAAGCCGCGCGCGAGGCACGCCGCGGGTGGGCAACCGCATTCTCCGCCGCGTCAGGGACGTCGCCGAGGTGCGCCACGAGGGCGCGATCACGACCGCGATCGCCCGCGAGGCGCTCGAGCTGCTCGAGGTCGACGAGGCGGGGCTGGAGCGGCTCGACCGCGAGCTCCTGCGCACGATCGCCGAGAAGTACGCCGGCGGCCCCGTCGGCCTCAACACGCTCGCGGCGGCACTCGGGGAGGAGCCGGACACGATCGAGTACGTCTACGAGCCGTACCTGCTGCAGCTCGGCTTCCTCCAGCGCACCCCGCGCGGCCGCATGATCACGGCGCTCGGCCGCGCCCACCTGGGTGCGGCGCCCGCCACTGAGACGGACGCGCGCCTCTTCTAGGGTCGCGGGCGCGCGCGCGGCGCAGCGTGTGACGAACTCACGTGCGGTTTCGTCTAGCCGATGGGATGAAGGCGACGGCACTGATCCTCACTGCCGCGGCCGGCCTCGCCCTCGCCGGATGTGGCTCTGGCGAGAAAGTGCCGTCACGCGGACCGGCCAAGCGCGGAGCCCTGATCACCACGTTCACCGCGCCGACGACCACGACGATCACAAACCCGCAGACAGGCGCGGCCCTGCGCTGCACCAATCACGGGATTGCGGCCGGGGCTCACGTTCCGTCCGCTGGACATGGGGTCAGCGGTTCTGCCGATGGCAAGTCCGCGTCGGCGACGCTCGATCTGACGCGGGGCAAGGATGGTTTGCTTGTCGTCTCCTGTACGCCCTGATCAACAAGGCTGGTTAGGGTCAAGCCTGTGCCCGATCTTTGGACACCCGTCGTCGAGATGCCCCACCAGGCGTTCGTCGACCGGCTCCACAAGGCGATCACGGCCTTCGCCGAGGCGAACGGCATCGAGAAGGCTGTCGTCGAGGTCGAGCTCGCCGACAGCTCGCGCTTCGTCCTCGAGCACATCGAGGCCGAGCCCGGCTTCGGGATGGTGACGCTCTACGTGACCGACGCGCGCGACGACGCGCCCGACGCGCTCATCGTCCCGATCGGCTCGCTGCGCCGGATCGAGCTCCGCACCGCGCCCGAGAAGGAGGAGACGATCGGCTTCAACATCCGGCCGGCGACGTAGACGAGCCACGGCGCGACGAGCAGCGCCATCACGTCGAACCAGACATAGCCGCTCGCGACGCCGCTCGGCGGGTTGCCGTCCGGGATCCCGAGGCCGGGAAGCGTGCGCGCCCAGCGCCACGTCCCGATCGACGTCCCGTAGAGCTCGAGCGCGCCGACGACGAGGAAGACGCCCGCATACGTCGCCCGCGAACGCGAGCGCCAGAGGAAGACGAGCAGCAGCGGGACGCCGAGGGCGCCGGCCACGTCGAGCCGCGGCAGCACCGTCAGGCCGGCGATTCCCCACGCCGTGGCGACCATCGCAGCCGCCCACACGACGGGGCGCGCGCGGAGGCTGCGGCTCAACGCGATCCCGCTCAGGTAGACGAGCCCGTGCGCGGGCGGGATGAAGAGCGGCAGGTTGTGCAGCCGGTAGTGGTAGACGCCCCACATGAGCGAGCCCGTCACCTCCCCGACCGTCGCGAAGAGGACGACGCCGACCGCCTGTGCGCGGACGAGAGGGGGAAGCGGCCTGAGCGCCGCGGCCACCACCGCGAAGGTGAGCGCGCCGAGCGCCAGTTGCCCGTGCAGCGACATCCGGGTGTCCAGCGCGAGCAGGCCGGCCAGATACGCCGGCAGCGCGACCGCATACCAGCGCGGAACGGTCACCGCCGGTACTGGAGCTCGTGCCAGCTCGGCGTGGGGAGAAGCTCGAGCAGAGCGCGGCCGCCGTTCGTATCGGCGAACGTGAACTCCTGCCTGGCGTCGTCCCAGCCGACCTCGAGCAGTCCCTCCTTCACGCGGTGGTCGAGCCAGGCGCCGCGGAAGACGAGCTTCTTCAGCCAGTAGACGAGCGACTCGCCGCGGACGAGCGAGAGTGCGTCCCAGTGGCGCACGAGGTACTCCCCGAGCGCGCTTCGAGGCTTGTCGATCGCGTCGCGCTCCACGAGCTCGACGAGGTCGGCGGTCTCGTCCTCGTCCAGCTCGGGGCCGGCGACCAGGCCGAGCCGGACGGCTGCGGCAGTGACCCGTTCCTCGAAGTCGAGGCTGCTGAACGAGAAACGGTAACCGAGGAACTCGACCACGTAATCGTCGCCCGAGTGGTAGTTGCCTGCCGCTTCCACGGCGGCAGCGTACCCTGACCGCATGCGGGTACTCCGCTATCCGGCGGCGCTCGCGGGCGTCCTCGGGATGGTCGCGCTGACGGCCTGGATCATGTCGTGGCCGTTCGAGAAGGCGGTCTATCTCGCGCCCGTGATCGTGGTCGGAGGGGCCGCCGCGGTCGGCCTCGTGCTGCTCTGGGGGAAGATCGCGCTCAGCTCGCTGCGGGAGTCGCGTCACCCGCGGCGGGTCCTCGCCTACTGGCTGCTCGGCCTCGGGCTACTCGCCCTCCTGACCGTCCTCGGCGTCAAGCTCCCGAGCGAGGGCGGCTAGGAGACGGTCGATCTCGTCGCGCGTCGTGTACGCGGCGACCGAGAGGCGCAGGAGGTCGTGCCCGTGGCGGTCGACCGGGACCTCGACGCGATGGCGCACGAACAGCCGCTCGGACAGGCTCGGGGCTGGGCGGGGGAGGCGGACTGCTGCCATCTGCGCGAGCATCGAGTCGGGGGCGATCGGCTCGGTCCCGAGAAGGCGGCCGAGCTGGCTGCGCGCCTCGCGTGTCAGCTCGCGACAGCGCGCGCGGACGCCGTCCCAGTCCCGCGCGGCCTGGAACTCGATCGCGTCCGGCACTGCCAGCCAGGCTGCGGGATCGCGCGTCCCCTGCTGCTCGACGCGTTGCGCGAACGTCTTGCCGTCCTCGTAGCCCCAGCTGACGATCGCCGCGTCGAGGCGATCCTGTCGCTCCGGCCGCACGTGGAGGAAGCCGGCGCCCTTGGGAGCGCACAGCCATTTGTGTGCATTCCCGGCGTAGAAGTCGGCGCCGAGCGTGGCGAGATCCACCGCCACCTGCGCGGGGGCGTGAGCGCCGTCGATCACGGTGACGAGGCCGAGAGCGCGAGCGCGGGACACGATCTCCTCCACCGGCAGGACGAGCCCGGTCGCCGACGTGACGTGGCTGACGAAGACGACGCGCGTCCGCTCGCCGGCGGCGGCGAAGAGCGCGTCGGCGACCTCCCTGGGGTCGCGGAGCGGCAGTGGGACCGGCGTCCTGACGTAGCGCGCCCCCGCGCGGCGACAGACCCACTCCCACGCGAGGTCGCAGGCGCCGTACTCGAGGCCGGTCGCGAGCACCTCGTCGCCCGGTTCGAGGTCGAGCGAGCGGGCGGCGAGGTTGACGCCCGTCGTCGCGTTCTGGACGAACGCGAGGTCCGGGGCGGAGCAGCCGACATAGTCGGCGAGCGCAGCCCGGGCTTTCTCCAGCAGGCCGGGCAGGCGGCGGTCGAGGAAGTCGACAGGCTCGCGCTCCAGCTCTCGTTGCCGCGCCTGGTAGCGCTCGAAGACCGGCCTGGGGCAGGCGCCGAACGAGCCGTGGTTGAGGAACGCGATCTCCGGGTCGAGCAGAAACTCGCGCCGGAGCTCGGCTGCGGGTGGCGGCGGCATGGCCTCTTCTACTCCATCCCGAACCCCCACCCACCCGGGGACGGGGACAGCGTGCGCTGCGAACCGTGACAGGCGCGTTGCAGCTGCGTCACGGAAGGCCGGCGACTTCTCCACACCTGTCCGGCCGGGACGGTTGCGCGGGCCGGCTCCGTCCGCCCGTCCCCGTAGCTTGGCCGCACATGCACGAAGGCACCTGGACACTTGCCGATTGCCCTCCCGAGGCGCAGCGGGAGCTCGTGCGGGCGCTGGGAATCTCCCCGGTCACGGCCGCCGTCCTCGTGCGGCGCGGCTACGCCGAACCGGACGCCGCGCGCCGCTTTCTCGACGGCGAGCAGCCTCCTCACGACCCCTTCCTGCTGGGGGACATGGAGGCCGCGTGCGCACGGATCCGCGCGGCCGTGGCGGAGGGGCGGCGGATCTGCGTGCACGGCGATTACGACGTCGACGGCATCGCCGCGACGACTCTTGCCGTCCTCCTCTTGCGCGAGCTCGGCGCCGACGTCGCCTGGCACCTCCCGAGCCGCTTCGACGAGGGCTACGGCGTCCGTGGCGAGACGCTCGCCCGCCTCGCCCACGAGGGGTGCGGGCTCGTCCTCACGGTCGATTGCGGGATCACCGCCGTCGCGGAGGTCGCGGAGGCGAAGGAGCGCGGTCTCGAGGTCGTCGTCACCGACCACCACCGACCCTGCGAGACGCTCCCGGACTGCCCGATCGTCGCGACCCGTCCGTCGAGCTACCCGTTCCCGGAGCTCTGCGGCACCGGCGTCGTCTACAAGCTCGGCCAGGCGCTCTTCGGCCTGGACTCCGAGGTGCCTCGGCGGCACCTCGACCTCGTGGCCCTCGCGACGATCGCCGACGTCGTCCCGCTCGTCGACGAGAACCGTTCGCTCGCCATCGCCGGGCTGCGCGCTCTCGCGCGCACGGCGAGGCCGGGCCTGCGCGCGCTCATGGAGAGCGCGGGCGTCGACCCGGCGGCGGTCGACGCCGGCGCGGTCGGCTTCCGGCTCGCGCCGCGCCTGAACGCCGCCGGACGGCTCGGCCACCCGCGCGAGGCGCTCGAGCTGCTGCTCACCGACGACGAAGCCGAGGCGCGGCGGCTCGCCGGCTCGCTCGAGGAGCTCAACCGCGAGCGCCAGGCGATCGAGGCCCGGATCCTGCGCGAGGCCGTCACCCAGGTGGAGGCGTGGCCCGCCGAGACCCGAGCCCGGCGCGCCTACGCGGTGGCCGGAGCGGACTGGCACGAAGGCGTGATCGGGATCGTCGCCTCGCGGCTCGTCGAGCGCTACCACCGCCCCGTCGTGCTCATCGCGGGCACGGACGGCGACTGGAGGGGATCCGGCAGGTCGATTCCCGCCTTCGACCTCCACGCGGCGCTCGGCGCCTGCGCCGGCCTGCTCGGGCGCTGGGGAGGCCACCGTGCCGCCGCCGGCCTGTCGATCCGGGAGGAGAACGTCGAGGCCTTCGCCGAGGCGTTCGCCGAGCATGCCGCCACCGTGCTCGACGAGGCGGATCTCGAGCCGGTGACGACTATCGACGGCGTCGTCGCGCGCGGCTCCGACCTCTCGCTCGGCCTGTGCGCCGAGCTCGCGAGGCTCGCGCCGTTCGGGCTGGGCAATCCGGCGCCGACGCTGCTCGCGCCCGGCTGCGGGCTCGCCGAGCTGGCAACGGTCGGCGAGGGCAAGCATCTCCGTTTCCGCGTCCGCAGGAACGGCCGCGACGCCGGCAGCGCGATTGCCTTCGGCCAGGGCTCCCGCGTCGACGTGCTCAGGCCCGACGCGCAATACGACGTGGCGTTTCGGCTCGAGGAGAACCGCTGGAACGGCACCGTCGCCCCGCAGCTCGTCGTGCGGCGCGTCTTCCCGTCGGCGCCCCGCTACGGCGAGCTCAGGGAATGGCTGGCGGAGGAGTGGCGCAAGCCGGCCGGCGGGCGCAGCGCCGAGGCGGCGGCGATCTTCGCTGAGCTCGGGCTCGAGGACGGGATCCGCCGCGACCTGCTCGAGTCGGCCCGCTTCCGGGCGATGCTCGAGGCGGAGCCGCTCGCGCGGGCGGCCTAGCGCACGCTCAGCGACAAGGCGAGGGCGCGGGCGAGGCGGAGCACGGCGCGGCGCCTCGAGAAACGGCGAAATCCAGGCATGGCATGCGTCACTTCGATGATCTAACGGGGGTTCCTTCCGCCTGGATTCGGCTGGAAACCGCCCGAGTACACTGAGATTGTGACCACGCTGCAGGCCGGTGAGAGACACGAAGAGCTCCTCGAGGGGCTGCTCGCCGAGCTAGCCGCGCAGCGCGCCGACGTCGACGTCGGGCTCGTCACGCGCGCCTTCCGCTTCGCGGCCGCCGCGCACGAGGGCCAGCAGCGCCGCTCCGGCGAGCCCTTCATCACGCATCCGGTCGGCGTCGCCTCGATCTGCGCCGGCCTGCGCCTCGACGAGCAGACGATCGCGGCGGCGCTGCTCCACGACGTCGTCGAGGACACCGGCGTCGAGCTCGACACGCTCCGCGAGGAGTTCGGCGACGAGATCGCGGCGCTCGTCGACGGCGTCACGAAGCTGACCCGCGTCCAGTTCCAGACCCGCGAGCAGGCCGAGGCCGAGAACTACCGCAAGATGGTCGTGGCGATGGCCGAGGACGTCCGCGTCATCCTCGTCAAGCTCGCGGACCGCCTCCACAACCTGCGCACGATCGAGTACCTCGGCAAGCAGAAGCAGATCCAGAAGTCACGCGAAGCCCTGGAGGTCTACGCGCCGCTCGCGCACCGGCTCGGTATCCACGCGCTGAAGTGGGAGCTCGAGGATCTCGCCTTCCAGACGCTCCACCCGCGCAAGTACGCCGAGATCAAGACGATGGTCGCCGAGCGCCGCGCCGACCGGGAGGGTCACGTCGCGGAGGCGGCCGACGTGCTGCTGCGCGAGCTCGAGAAGGTCGACATCCCGGTCGACATCTCCGGCCGCGCCAAGCATTTCTACTCGATCTACGACAAGATGGCCCGCAAGGGCCGCGAGTTCAACGAGATCTACGACCTGACCGCCATGCGCGTGATCGTGGAGCGCAACGGCGAGGAGGGCACGCGCGACTGCTACGGCGCGCTCGGCCTCATCCACTCTCTCTGGAAGCCGATGCCCGGCCGCTTCAAGGACTACATCGCGATGCCGAAGTTCAACCGCTACCGCTCCCTGCACACGACGGTCATCGGTCCCGAGGGCCGGCCCCTCGAGATCCAGGTGCGGACGCGCGAGATGCACGAGACGGCGGAGCTCGGCGTCGCGGCGCACTGGGCGTACAAGCGCGATGGCCGCCGCAGCTCGAAGGCCGCCGACGAGGAGTGGAACGCCTGGGTGCGGCAGCTGATGGACATCAACGCCGACGAGGCCGACGCGCGCGAGTTCGTCAAGAGCTTCCGCACCGACCTCTTCGACGAGGAGGTGTTCGTCTTCACGCCGAAGGGCGAGGTGAAGACGCTGCCCGCCGGCGCGACCCCGATCGACTTCGCCTACGCGGTGCACACCGACGTCGGCCATCGCACCGTCGGCGCCAAGGTGAACGGGCGCATCGTCCCGCTCCACTACCGGCTCCGCAGCGGCGACCGCGTCGAGATCCTGACGGGCAAGTCTGCCGCGCGCGGGCCGTCACGCGACTGGCTCTCGCTCGTCGCCTCCTCCCGCGCCCGCAACAAGATCCGCCAGTTCTTCTCGCGCGAGCAGAAGGAGGATCTCGAGGCGAAGGGCCGCGAGGCGCTCGAGAACTCGCTCAAGGCGCAGAACCTCCCCTACAAGAAGCTCGCGGGCTCGGCCGTGCTGGCCGGCGTGATCCGGGAGTCCGGCTACAAGAAGGCCGAGGACTTCTACATCGCGCTCGGCTCCGGGAAGCTGGCGGCGTCGAAGATCGTCGACAAGGTCCTCCAGCAGCTCAAGGTGGCCGAGGTCGCCGAGGAGCCGATCCCGCTCAAGAAGCCGCGCGCCCGCGAGGCGGCGGGCAGCGACAGCTACGGGATCAACGTGATCGGCGTCGAGGACGTCCTCGTCCGGCTCGCGAAGTGCTGCACGCCGGTCCCGGGTGACGACATCGTCGGCTACATCTCGCTCGGCAAGGGCATCACGATCCACCGCGGCGACTGCCCGAACGTGCGAGCGCTGCGCCGCAACCCCGAGCGGTTCACGCCGGTGGAGTGGGAGGGAGGCGGCAGCCAGAGCTTCCGCGTCCAGATCGCCGTCGACTCCTGGGACCGGCCACGCCTGCTCGAGGACGTCGCGCGCACCTTCGCCGAGCACGGCTCCAACATCGTCTCCTACGGCGGCAGCGTGGAGGATCAGATGGCGAGGAACTGGTACGTCGCCGAGGTCGGCGACGTGAAGGCGCTCCGCGGGCTGCTGTCCTCGCTCCGCAACGTCGACGGCGTCTTCGACGCGCGCCGCGTCACGCCCTCGTAGCTTCCCTCGTTCGAGGGATCGAGCCTCGAAGGCCAGGGTTACCCCGTTCGAGGGAGCGTCCGCTCGTGGTGCGGCGCGCGTCCCTCGCGCGGGGGACGGCTCGTCAGCTTTGCCACAGCTCGCCTCCGGTGTCCCAGCCGACGAGGCAGAGGTCGGCGATCTCGGTGGCGATCCGCTCGAGCTCGGCCGGCTCGACGGCGCCGTCCGCGACGAGCTCGGCGATCCGCTCGCCGCGCCAGGTGACCGGGACGCCGACACGACGCTCGAGGTCGGGGGTCCCCGCCTCGGGGCCGAGCACGAGCTCGTGACCCTCGACGAAGAAGATCCCGGCCCACTCGCAGTCCTCCCGCGAGGCGAGCTCGGACACCGTCTGCCGCAGGAGCTCGTCCGCGTCAGGCGTCGACATCGCCCCCCTCGAACCCGAGCACCGGCTCGCGGAACGCGTCCGGCACGCGAATTGCCGTCCGCTGGGCGAGATCGACGTAGACGAGCGTCTGGTGCGCGGCGACCATGAGCTCGTCGTCGGGAACGCGGTAGGCCGCGAACGCGAACGTGACGCTCGTGCGGCCGAGCCGAGCGACCCGCACGAAGACCTCGATCTCGTCGTCGAAGACCGCCGGCGCGAAGTACTCGACGTCGTTTGCGCGCATCACGAAGTTGCCGGCCTCGCCGCGCTGCTGGAGCAGCCCGAGCGAGCGCAGGTACTCGACGCGCGCGAGGTCGAAGTAGGGGTTGTAGCGGCCGTAGTAGACGATGCCCTGCGCGTCGGTGTCGGAGAAGCCGACGCGGGTGCGGGCCGAGAACTTGAAGGGGTGCTTCACGAGCGGATCACGGCGAGCACCTCGTCGCGCTTGCGCTCCATGAGCTCCTCCGAGGTCGCCTCGAGGTTGAGTCGCAGCAGGGGCTCGGTGTTCGAGGGGCGGACGTTGAAGTGCCAGTCCTCGAAGTCGACCGAGATTCCGTCGAGGTGCGAGATGCGGCCGTCGGCGTACCGCTCCTTCAGCTCCTGGAGCTTGAGCGCGACGTCCGGCACCGGCGTGTTGAGCTCGCCGGTGATGAAGTAGCGCGAGCGGAGCGGCGCGAGGACCTCCGACAGCTTCCGCCCCTTCTTCGAGATCAGCTCGAGCATGAGCAGGAACGGGACGACGCCCGAGTCGGCCTGGCTGAAGTCGCGGAAGTAGTAATGGCCCGAGACCTCGCCGGCGAAGGCGGCGTCGTCCTTGCGCATCCGGGCCTTGATGAAGGCGTGGCCGACCCGGTTCACGAGCGCGCTGCCGCCGGCGCGTTCGATCGTGTCCGGCACCGCCCGGCTCGCGCGGACGTCGTAGATGATCCTCGCCCCCGGCTCCTTCTCGAGCACGCTCTCCGCGAAGAGGGCGGTGACGAAGTCGCCGGGGACGAACTCGCCCTTGTCGTCGACGAAGAAGCAGCGGTCGGCGTCGCCGTCGAACGCGACCCCGAGGTCGGCGCCCTCCTCGAGCGTCTTGCGCACGATGAACTCGCGGTTCTCGGGCAGGAGCGGGTTCGGCTCGTGGTTCGGGAACGAGCCGTCGGGCTCGAAGTGGCAGCGCACCGCCTCGACCGGGAGGCGCTCGAGCACCGGCGGCAGCATCGCGCCCGCCATCCCGTTCGCCGCGTCGATCACGACCCTGAGCGACTTGATCGTTGACACATTCACGAAGGAGAAGACCCGGTCGACGTACGCGGGCCAGATGTCGTGAGGCTCGACGCTGCCTCCCGTCACGTTTCTGTCACGGTGTCTGACACCGGACGTGGCCTGTTCGGACATGGCGCGGTCGCGGACCTCGAGGAGGCCGGACTCGCCGCCGACGGGCAGGGCGCCGCGGCGGACGAGCTTCATCCCCGTGTACTCCTTCGGGTTGTGCGAGGCGGTGACCATGATCCCGCCCTCCAGGTCGAGCGAGCCGACCGCGAAATAGACCATCTCGGTGCCGACGAGACCGAGGTCGAGCACGTCGGCCCCGGCCGCCGCGGCACCCCGCATCACCCCCTCTTGCATCGCCGGAGACGAGAGCCGCATGTCCCGGCCCACCGCGATCCGGCGGGGCTCGAAGCGCTCGACGTACGCGCGCCCGATCGCCTCCGCGCCGGATTCGTCGAGCTCGTCGGGATAGATCCCCCGCACGTCGTACGCCTTGAAGACCTTCGGATCGAGCACGCTTCCCGCTCCGGAGCCGGCTAAGCCGGCACCTCCGCTCCTTCCCCTGCTCCGTCGAGCCTCCGCACGCCGCGATGCTATGCGCTACCCCGAAAGGAGAGAGCGCCTTCCACGCGGCGGCGCTCGCGGCCGGAGGAGCCGTCAACGGCGCCCGGGCCTGCGCTGGTACCACTACGACTACTACGGCGCCCACGTCCTCGATCCCGACGGCAACAACATCGAGGCCGCCTGCCACGCACCCGGCTAAGGATCTCCGAGCAGGACGTCGCCGATCAACCGCGTGGACACGGCGTCCGGCGCCTCGCTGATCACGACGGCCGGCCGCTCGAACCGGTCGAGCGCCTCACGCAGCGGCTCGGCGCGCAGCGTCCCCTCGCCGTAGGGAAGGTGCCTCGTCTCGTTGCGGTTCGCGTACGCGATGTCGCTGAAGTGGATGTGGAACGGCGCTCCGGCCTCGAGCACCGAGTCCGCGCCCGCAAGAGCCTCGGCGAACGCGTCCGCCTCGAGAAAGGCGCCGTCGCTCGTCGCGTGCATGTGAGCGAAGTCGAGGACGGGACGCACGAAGTCCACCGCCCCGGCGATCGCGAGCACGTCGTCCACGGTCCCAAGGTCTCGCACCCGGCCCATCACCTCGACCCCGAAGGGGACGAGCCGTCCCTTCGACTCGAGCCGCTCGTGCAGGTCGCCGAGCTGGTCGACGACGTCGTCGATCGCCTGCGCGCGTTCTCGCCCGAGGAGGAAGCCCGGATGGAAGACGACGAGCCGCGCGCCGCAGGCCTGCGCGAGGCCCGCGGTGTGGTCGAGCATCCCGAGCGCCATCTTGAACTTCCTGCCGCGGTCGGCGTGGCCCATGAAGGCGGCGAGCGGCGCATGCACCGAGAGCGCGACGTCGGCTGCCTCCGCCGCCGCCCCGAACAGCGGCGCCGTCTCGTAGTCGAGCCAGAACCCGCTGACGAATCCGATCTCGCACGCGCGGTAACCCTCGGCAGCGAGCGCCGCGAACGCCTCCTCGAAGGTCGAGGCGGCGGGCAGCCCGCCGGGGCCGTAGCGGATCTCGCCCATGGAACGGAGCCTATGCCGTCCGATCCCGTTCCTACTTTGTCCGCATGCCCAAGCGCCCCTCCAGGATCGACCTGCTCGAGCTCGACATCGATCTGCGCCTCGCCGACCTCTGGCGCGAGACACTCGACGTCACGGAGTGGAACCTCGAAGTCGTGGCCGCGTTCCTCCGGGCCGCGTACGGCAAGGGCTACTGCGACGCGCTGACCGAGGACGCGCCGGGCTCGCTCTGCCACGAGCACGGCTATCGCATCCCGGCGCGCAAGCCGGCGAAGACGCGGAAATCCTGACGCGGGACTGACACTCGGCCGCGGGTGACGCGGCTACGATGCCCGCGTGGGAGCCAGTCCTGCGCGGCTCGTGATCGCCCTCTCGGTGGCTGCGGCCCTGGCGATCTTCGTCGTCTACACGGCGCTCGCCGGAAACGGCGTCCAGCAGCTGAGGCCGAGCACGCTCGCCGGCCATACGGGCTACGTCTCCCTCGTCGGCAAGGTCGTCGGCGTGCCGCACGGCAACTCCCACCAGAAGCGCGGCATGCGGTTCCTGCTCAGAGACGTGCAGGGGAAGAACGCGGCCCGCGTGCCGGTCGTCTACCACGGCAGCGTGCCCGATCTGTTCCGGCCGGGCCGGGACGTCGTCGTCGACGGGGCGATGCGGCACGGTGTCTTCGTCGCGAAGCCGAGCTCGCTGATCACGAAGTGCCCCTCGCACTACGCGGGGAAGTCCTCGAAGACCTGATGGCGCCGCTCGGGCGCGCCGCGCTCCTCCTCGCCTTCGGCCTCGTCGCGTACGCCCTCGTGGCAGGCTCGTTCGCCGCCTGGAAGCGCCGGCGGCGGCTCGCGCTGTCCGCGCAGAACGCGCTGCTCGCGGCGTTCCCCGCGACGCTGATCGCGGCCGTCGTCCTGCTCGTCGCGCTCGGGCGCCGCGACATGACGTTCGTCTACGTCTACGAGCACACGAGCCACAAGCTCCCGCTCGGCTACGCGCTCTCCGCTTTGTGGGGAGGCCAGGAGGGGTCGCTGCTGCTCTGGCTCCTCGTGCTGACCGGCTACGCGGGGCTCGCCGTCTGGCTCAACCGCCGCTCGCGCGAGCTGATCGCGTGGACGGTGCCGGTCTTCGGCCTCGTCGCCGTCTTCTTCGCCTTCATGCTCTGCTTCGTCTCGAGCCCGTTCGGCCTGCAGCCGCCTCCGGCGGACGGCCGCGGGATGGTGCCGAGCCTCCAGAACCCGTACATGCTCGCCCACCCGCCGCTGCTCTACCTCGGCTACGTCGGGCTCACCGTCCCGTTCGCCTTCGCCATGGGTGCGCTGCTCTCGGGGCGTACGGACGAGCGGTGGATCGTCGCGACGCGCCGCTGGACGCTCGCCGCGTGGACGTTCCTCGGCGTCGGGCAGCTGGTCGGCGCCCACTGGGCGTACGTCGAGATCGGCTGGGGCGGCTACTACGCCTGGGATCCCGTCGAGAACGCGGCGCTCATGCCGTGGCTTGCGTCCACCGCGTTCCTGCACTCGGTGATGATCCAGGAGAAGCGCGGGATGCTGAAGGTCTGGAACATGGTGCTCGTCGCGCTCGCCTTCAACCTCTCGCTGTTCGGCACGTTCCTGACGCGCTCGGGCGTGATCGACTCCATCCACTCCTTCTCGCGGAGCCCGATCGGCGGCTGGTTCCTCGGCTTCCTCGTGCTGACCGTCGCCTTCTCGGTCGCGCTGATCCGCTGGCGGCTGCCGCTGCTGCGCACCAAGACGAGGCTCGAGTCGCTCGTCTCGCGGGAGGCGACGTTCCTCTACAACAACCTGCTGCTCGTCGCCCTCTGCCTCACGATCCTGTGGGGCGTCCTCTACCCGATCCTCTCGCAGGCGGTGCGCGGGGAGACGCGGTCGGTCTCGAAGCCGTACTACGACTTCTTCCTGCACACGTTCGGCCTGCCGCTGCTCCTGCTCATGGGGCTGGGGCCGCTCGTGGCGTGGCGGAGGGCGTCGCTCCGCTCGCTCGGCCGGACGTTCCTCGTCCCGTTCGCGGCGGCGGTCGTCACCGGAGTCGCGCTGCTCGCGCTGGGCTTCGGGAGCTCGTGGCCCGGCCTGCTCGCGTACACGTTCGGAGCCTTCGTGACGGCCTCGATCGTGCTCGAGTTCGTGCGCGGGCGGGCGGCCGCGGGCGGGTTTCGCCGGCTGATCGGGCGCAACCGGCGCCGCTACGGCGGCTACATCGTCCACGCCGCGGTCGTCCTGCTCGCGATCGGGATCGCCGGCTCGAGCGCCTACCAGACGTCGCGCGAGCGAGTGCTGCGGCCGGGTCAGTCGGTCGAGGTGGACGGCTACACGCTCACGTATCTCACGAGCAACGGCGTCCACGGCCCGAACTACACGGGGTTCCGCGCCCTCCTCGACGTGCGGCGCGGCGGCGCCCACGTGGCGACGCTCGATCCGGGGGAGAACGACTACGCCATCGAGGGCCCCGCGAACGAGGCGTCGATCTACCACGATCCGCGCTCGATCGGCGACCTGTTCACGACGGCGCAGCTCGTGAACAGGCAGGGGGCGATCGACCTGAAGGTGTTTGTGAAGCCGCTGATCAATCTCATCTGGGTCGCCGGCTTCGTCTTCGTCGTGGGCTCGCTGATCGCGATGTGGCCGGACGCGGTCGAGCAACGGCGGCTCGCAGCGCGCTACGCGGCGGGCGCGGCTCCGGCCGGGATCTGAGCACGTGGACTGGGCGCTCGCGCTCGCGGCTGTGCTCGCGGTCGTCGCCGTCGTCTTCGTGGCCCGGCCGTTCCTCCGCGACCCGTCGCCCGCCAGCGACCGGCTCGACGAGCTCGCGCCGGAGGCGCGCGAGCGCCTCGCGATGGCGGAGGAGCGCGATCGCACGCTCGCGGCGCTGAAGGAGCTCGAGTTCGACCACCGCACCGGCAAGGTCTCCGACGAGGACTACCGGGCCCAGGTAGGGCCGCTGCGCAGGCGGGCCGCCGAGGTGTTACGGGCGCTTGAACGCCGGGAACAAGGGCGGCATGAGCGCGTCCCCGATCGCGGAGAACGCGTGCCGTAGCTGCGGCCGGCCGCTCGCGCCCGACGCGCGCTTCTGCGCGCATTGCGGCACCCCGGCGGGCGAGCTGCCGCCACTCGAGACCGTCCCGGGCCCCGTCGTGCGCGAGAGCGCCGAGCGGCGCTGGCTCGGGATTCCCGCCCGCTTCGTCCTCCTCTGTCTCGGCCTCGCGGCGCTCGGAGCGTCGACCGGGCTCTTCGCGACCTCGAGCTGGGCCTGGGCCATCGTCCTGCTGCTCGTCGCCGTAGTTCTGCTCGCCGCGCTCGCCGAGGCGACGCGCCGCAGCGGAGACGTCTGGCGGGAGCGCTCGTCGCGACTCGCGGCCGACGGCCGCGCGCAGGCGGCCACCGCCGCGGAGGTGTGGCGGACGAGGCTCGAAACGGCGCTTTCCCGCTGGCGGGCTCGCTCTCGCCTCGACGCGATCGACGCCGAGCGCGGGCCCGCGCTGCGGTCGCTCGGCGAGGCCGTCTGGCGGGGGGACGAGACGGCGGAGCGCGCGGCGCGGCAGCGCCTCGCGGAGCTCGAAGCGGAGCGCGGGCGCGTCGAGGCGCAGCTGGCCGAACGGCTCGCCGGCGCCGAAGAGAGGATTCGCCGCGCGCGCCTCCCGGTACAAGACACCGTGATGGTCACCCCCAACGAGCCGAGCCCTCCCTATCCGCCGCCGGACGAGGGCAACCCACCCGAGCCGGCGCAGGTGCCCGAGCCGTACCCGCCCCCCGATGAGGGGACGCCGCCGGCGCCGGCGCCGGATCCCGGGCAAACAGAGCGCGAGTAACAGCGCACCGGCCACGGCTGACGACGCCGTTAGGGTGGGCCGGCCATGGTCGGCGTCCACCATGCCGTCGCTTTCGCCGTGCTCGCTGCGACGTTCGGGGCCGCGGCTGCGGGGGCGTGGACGTACTACCGGCGCCGGGAGCCGCGCGGCCTTCTGACGCACCTGCTCGCGCTTGCGCAGACGCTGCTCGTGGCGCAGGTGGGCCTCGGTCTCCTGCTCCTGTCGAGCCACCACCGGGCGGCCGACAAGCTGCACTACCTGTACGGGACGCTCTCGCTCCTCGCCGTGCTCGCGCCGTGGATGTACGCGCCGGCCGAGCGGCGCGGGCGGCTGGCCTGGTTCACCGGCGCTACCTTGGTGGCAGGAGCGCTCGCCGTGCGGGCGTACCTGACCGCTACATGAGCAGCTTTCCGCGCCTCAACCCGACCCTGCGGGGCTTCCTGATCCTCGCGGTGATCGCCGCGCTCGTCGTCGTCTTCCGCCTCGAGCAGACCCTCGCGACCCTCCTCCTCGTCGCGCGCATCGCCTTCCTGCTCGCCATCGCGTACTTCGTCTACGTGATCTGGCGCGAGCGCCGGGAGGGGATCTCGATGTGGTCGCCGCGGGCGCAGTGGGTCTTCTACGGCTCGGCGGCCGTGGCGGTCGCGGACGTGGGCGTCTACTGGTACGGCGGCGCCGTCGGCTTCCAGATCCTCGCCTTCGTCGCGGTGCTCGCGCTCTGCGGCCTCGCCATGTGGCGGACCTGGCGCGATCAGCACACGTATGTCTAGCTAGGTCTCGACGCGGGCCGCGGCGCCGTCGAGCGCGGCGAGCGCTTCGCGGACGGGGACGAAGCGGCCGACGAAGATCGGGGTGTCGCGCTCGGTGTAGCGCGACGCCTCGCTGTCCCGCAGCCGCAGCATGAGGTGCATGAAGTCCGCCGGCTCCTCGCACTCGAACGCGGTCATGAACTCCTGGTCGTCGATCCCGAACGAGTACGTCGTGTGGTTCCTGATCCCCGGGAACTCCTCTCGGCCGATGCGGATGTGCTCGTCCATCGCCCGCTGCCGGTCGGCCTCGGGGAGGGCGTACCACGGCCGCACCTTCACGAACGGGTAGACGACGAGGTACGGAAGGCCGTGCGGCGTGATCTTCCGCGCCTTGCGTGCGCTCGTGTACTGCGACGCCTTCGTCGTCGCGAGGTAGGAGTAGGGCGTCTCGAGCCAGCCCGCGAGCTGCGTCGCGTTCAGCGCGGCGCCGAGCTCCAGCAGGTCGTCGAAGCGCTCCGTGATCTTCCAGAGGAAGAAATCGGAGTCGGGGCGGACCCCCGTGACGGTGTATGCGCGAAGGTGGTCGAAGCGCTCCGCGAACGCGTCGATCACCTCGGCGAACTGCTCCTTGTCCTGGCGGCAGTCGCCTTCGCGCCGCCAGGCGGGATCGACCCGGTAGAAGGTGTACGCGACGTACTGGCCGTCCATCGGCAGGATGGTAGCCGTGTCCCCGAGGGTCGAGAACCAGCTCAAGGCGCTGCCCGCGAAGCCGGGCGTCTACCTCTTCCGAGGCGCGGACGGCGACGTCCTCTACGTCGGCAAGGCCAAGTCGCTGCGCCCGCGCGTCCGCTCCTACTTCCAGAAGACGACGGACGGCCGCGCGCAGATCCGCAGCCTCCCGGCCCGCGTCGCCGACGTCGAGGTGATCGTCACCGGCAGCGAGGTCGAGGCGCTTCACCTCGAGCAGAACCTCGTCAAGCGGCACCGGCCTCCGTTCAACGTCCGGCTGCGCGACGACAAGTCGTTCCCCTACATCGCCGTGACCGTCGAGGACGAGTACCCGCGTGTCATGTTCACGCGCGAGCGGCACCGGCCCGGCGTCTGGTACTTCGGCCCCTACGCGAACGCGAAGAAGGTCCGCGAAACGCTTGACGTCCTCAACCGCGTCTTCCGCTACCGGCCGTGCGAGGGGCCGAAGCCGGGCCGCCACAGCGGGATCCCGTGTCTCGACTACCACATCGACCGCTGCCTCGCGCCGTGCGTCGGCTACGTCTCGCCGGAGGACTACCGCGGCATCGTCGACGGCGTGATCGAGTTCCTCTCGGGGGACGTGAAGCCGATCCAGCGCGAGCTCGAGCGGCGGATGCAGGAGGCGGCCGCCGAGGAGCGCTTCGAGGACGCGGCGCGCTATCGCAACAGGCTCTTCTCGGTCCAGCACCTCGTCGAGCGGCAGGCGGTCGAGCGGCAATCGGTGGGGACGGTGGACGTGATCGGCTTCGCCGCCGAGGGCGATCGCGCGGTCGTGCAGGTCTTCCCGCTGCGTGGCGGCAAGATGGTCGACCGCCACTCGTTCCACCTCGAGAACGTCGGCGGCCAGGACGTGACGACGATCCTCGAGTCGTTCGGCCTCGAGTACTACGGGAGCGCGCCGAGCGTGCCGCCGCAGATCGTCGTCCCGAGCGACGCCGGCGACCTCTCCGCGCTCGCAGAGCTCCTGTCCGAGCGGCGCGGGGCCCGGGTCGAGATCCGAACCGCCGAGCGCGGCGAGAAGCGGCGTCTGCAGCGGCTCGCCGACGAGAACGCGCTCCACGTGCTCACGAGCGACCTCGCGCAGGGCGAGCAGCGCCGGCTCCGCCGCGTCGAGGCGCTCGAGCAGCTCCGCGAGACGCTCAATCTCGAGTCGCTGCCGCTGCGCATCGAGTGCTTCGACGTCTCGACGGCGATGGGCCAGGACAACGTCGGCTCGCTCGTCGTCTTCCAGGACGGCCTGCCGAAGAAGGCCCACTACCGCAAGTTCGCGATCCGCGGCCAGGAGGGGATGGACGACTTCGCGGCGATGGGGGAGATGGTCTCGCGGCGGTTTGCGCGATTGGCTGCGGGCCCGGCCGCGGAGGACTACGACGAGTCGTTCGCCGCGACGCCGAACCTGGTGGTCGTCGACGGAGGCAAGGGGCAGCTCGCGGCAGCGCTCGGCGCGATGCAGGCGTTCGACCTGCCGCGGGTCGCGGTGATAGCGCTCGCGAAGCGCGAGGAGGAGGTGTTCGTGCCGGGGCGCGCGAGGCCGGTCGTCCTCTCGCGGCACGACCCCGGCCTCCAGCTCCTGCAGCGCATCCGCGACGAGGCGCATCGCCTCGCCGTCGGCTTCCACCGGCAGCGGCGCGAGTCGCGCGGGTTCGCGTCGCTGTTCGACGAGCTCGAGGGCGTCGGCCCGGCGCGCCGGCGGGCCCTCCTCAACCACTTCGGCTCTGTCGAGGCGATGCTGGCGGCGACGCCCGAGGAGCTCGAGGGCGTGCCCGGGGTGCCGGCGAAGGTCGCGCGCGGCGTCTACGCGCAGCTGCACAAGGCCGGGCGCGGCTGAAGCGCCTAGCGGCCGGCGTCGGCTTCGGGCCCGAGGAACGGGTAGCGGTAGTCCCGCGGCGGCACGAACGTCTCCTTGATCGCGCGCGGGCTGACCCAGCGGATCAGGTTCCACATCGAGCCGGCCTTGTCGTTCGTGCCGGAGGCACGGGCGCCGCCGAACGGCTGTTGGCCGACGACGGCTCCGGTCGGCTTGTCGTTGACGTAGAAGTTGCCGGCGGCGTAGCGGAGCCGCTCGCGCGCCGTCTCGACCGCGCGCAGGTCGCGGGCGAAAACGGCCCCCGTGAGGCCGTAGGCCGTGCCCTTGTCGACGAGGTCGAGCGTGTCCTCGTAGCGGGAGTCGTCGTAGACGAAGGCGGTCACGACCGGACCGAACAGCTCCTCCTTCATCGTGCGGAAGTCGGGGTCGGAGGTCTCGATCACGGTCGGCTGGACGAACCAGCCGTCGCTGTCGTCGTACTCGCCTCCGGCCACGATCGAGGCCTTGCCGTCGGCGGCCTTCGCCTCCTCGATCGCCTCCTTCTGCGTCGCGAAGGAGCTCCCGTCGATCACGGCGCCGACGAAGTTCGAGAAGTCCGCGACGTCACCCATCTTCATCTCGCCGATCTCGGCTGCGACCTGCTCGCGCACCTGCGGCCAGAGGCTCGCCGGGGCGAAGACGCGCGAGGCGGCGGAGCATTTCTGGCCCTGGTACTCGAAGGAGCCGCGGAGGATCGCGGTTGCGACCGCCTCGGCGTCGGCGCTCGGGTGCGCGACGATGAAGTCCTTCCCGCCCGTCTCGCCGACGAGCCGCGGGTAGTTCCGGTAGCGGGCGATGTTGTTGCCGACGGTCTTCCACATGCCCTGGAAGACGGGCGTGGAGCCGGTGAAGTGGATGCCGGCGAGGTGCTCGCTCGCGAGGGCGGGATCGCCGACCGCGGCGCCGGAGCCGTAGACGAGGTTGATCACGCCGGGCGGCAGGCCTGCTTCCTCGAACAGCCTCATCAGGAAGTGCGCGCTGACGGCGGCCGTGGACGCCGGCTTCCACACCACCGTGTTCCCCATGAGCGCGGCCGAGGTGGGGAGGTTGCCGGCGATGGAGGTGAAGTTGAAGGGCGTGACCGCGAAGACGAAGCCCTCGAGGGGCCGGTACTCGAGCCGGTTCCAGACTCCAGGTGAGGAGATCGGCTGCTCTTCGTAGATGCGGGTCATGTAACCGACGTTGAAGCGCCAGAAGTCGATCAGCTCGCAGGCGGCGTCGATCTCGGCCTGGTGCGCGGTCTTCGACTGGCCGAGCATCGTGGCGGCGTTGAGCGTCTGCCGCCACGGGCCGGCGAGAAGCTCGGCGGCGCGGAGAAAGACGGCGGCGCGGTCCTCCCACGGTGCGCGCGACCAGTCCTCCCAGGCCTCGGCCGCGGCGGCGACCGCGCGGCCGACCTCGGCGGCGCCGCCCTTGTGGACGTCCGCGAGAACGTGGCTGCGCCGGTGCGGCATGACCGCCTGGAACGTGTCCCCGGTCCGGACCTCCTCGCCTCCGATCACGGGGGGGATCTCGAGCCGCTCGCCGGAGAGCTCGTCGAGGCGGCGGCGGAGCTCTTCGCGCTCTGGGCTGCCGGGCTCGTAACCGAGCACCGGCTCGTTGTGGGGCTCGGGGACGCGGAAGATGCCGTGGGCGCTCATCCCGGCGATTCTAGGATTCGCGGTCGTGGCGGTGATGCAGGTCGCCTACGGAGCAGAGGGCTGGGGCATCGGAGAGCTCGTCGTCGCCGACGGGCAGGTCGTATGGCACGAGCTGTCCTGGCCGCGTCCGGGCCGGTCGGAGCCCGGGCGGGCGGGCAGCGCTTTCCAGGACCCGTCCCAAACCCCCACCCACCCGGGGCGAGGGGCTGCGGCCGTCCTATCAGAGAACCTGTCATGCGAGAGCCGCAGCTTCGTCGCGGAAATCGTGCGAATGCTGCAGGGGTATTTCGCCGGCGACCAGGTGCCGCTCGAGGACGTGCCGGTCGATCTCGAGTACGAGACGCCGTTTCTCTCGCGCTGCGCCCACGCGCTGCGGACGATTCCACGCGGCGAGGTCGTCACCTACGGCGAGCTCGCGGCGCTTGCGGGCGCGCCCGGCGCCGCCCGCGCCGCCGGGAGCTTCTGCGCGCGCAGCCACCTCTCGATCTTCGTCCCCTGCCACCGCGTCGTCTCCGCCGCCGGGCTCGGCCCGTACGGCGCGTACGGCACCGGCTACAAGCGCTGCCTGCTCGCCCTCGAGGGATACGCCGATGCTCTCTGACGACCTGCGCGAGGAGCTGGCGGCGATCGCGCCCGCGAACGAGTGCGACCGGCTCGCCGAGGTCTCCGGGCTCTTCCACGTCGCGGGACGCGCCCACCTGCGGGGCCGCGGCAGCGTCGACGTCCACCTCGACGTCTCGACGTCGACGGTCGCCCGTCGCGCGTTCGCGCTGCTCAGAGCGTGCGGCGTGCGCTCGGAGATCCGAACCTACCCGCGCCGCGCATTCGACCGGGCGACGCGGTACCAGCTTCATGTCGAAGGGTCGGCGGACGCCTACGCCACGCTCCACCGCGCAGGTGTGCTGGACCGCTCGCACCGGCCGCTGCCTCGCCCGCCGCAGCGGGTCGTCGACCGGCGCTGCTGCGCCGCGGCCTACCTGCGCGGCGGGCTGCTCGGCGCGGGAACGCTCAGCGGGCCGCGCGACCCCCACCTCGAGATCCGAACGGCGGAGGCGGACGGAGCGCGCTTCCTCGCCGGGCTCGCCGCCCGTCTCGGCGCCGAGCTCCACGTCCAGGAGCGGAGCTCGCACGCGACCGCCTACGCGAAGGGAACCGAGGCGATCGCGGACGTACTCGTCGCGGCCGGCGCGGTCGACCTCGTGCTCGCCCTCGAGGAGCAGGCCGTCCTCGCCGCGACCCGTGCCGACGCCAACCGGCTCGCGAACGCCGACCACGCGAATCTCGTCCGCACCGGCCGGGCGGCGCACGCGCAGCTCGAGGCGCTCCGCCGGCTCGACCTCGAGGCGCTCCCCGACGAGCTCCGGGAGATCGCGCTGCTCCGCCTGCGCCATCCGACCGCCTCGACCGCCGAGCTAGGGCGCCGGTGCAAGCCGGGTCTCTCGAAGGCCGCCGCCTACCGGCGACTCCGGCGTTTGCAGGAGCTTTCCCGCTCCTAGACAAGCTCGTTATCCGTTGCAAGTCTTCTGGCGCGGCAACACACCGGGAGTCATACTCGCCGTGGCGGGTTCCTGCTCGTCCGGCGGTGGATTCAGACCCCGTCCGCCGTCAGGTCTCGAGCGGGGTGAGGGACCGGGAGGGTCGTCCTCGGAGCTTCCCGGTCCGCCCGCCGGTCCGCCCTTACTAGACTCGGCCGCAGAGCGACGAGGAGGCGGTGCACGATGGCGAAGACGAAGGTTGCGATCAACGGGTTCGGCCGGATCGGCAGGAACTTCCTGCGCGCGCACGTCGCGCGCCGCGGCGACTTCGAGCTCGCCGTCGTGAACGATCTCGCCGCTCCGGAGATCCTCGCCCACCTGCTCCGGTACGACTCGTCCCACGGACGGCTCGAAGGGGTGGAGGTAGAGGGCGACCGCATCAGCGTCGACGGGATCTCGTTCCAGGTCCTTGCCGAGCGCGACCCGACGGCGCTGCCCTGGGGCGACCTGGGAGTCGACGTCGTCGTCGAGTCGACCGGTCTCTTCACCGATCGCGAGGGCGCGCAGCAGCATCTCGAGGCCGGCGCGAAGAAGGTGCTCATCTCCGCGCCGGCGACCGACCCCGACATCACCATCGTGCTCGGCGTCAACGACGAGAAGTACGACCAGGACAGCCATCACATCGTCTCGATGGCGTCCTGCACGACCGGCTCGGTCGCCCCGATGGCGAAGCTCCTGCTCGACAACTTCGGGATCGAGACCGGCTTCATGACGACGGTGCACGCCTACACGACCGAGCAGCAGCTCCAGGACCAGGTCTCGATGACCCGCAAGGGGAAGCCCGACCTGCGGCGGATGCGGGCCGCCCCCCAGAACATCGTCCCCGCGTCGACGGGAGCCGCCCGCGCGATCGGCGAGGTCGTGCCGGAGCTGAAGGGCAAGCTCGACGGGATGGCGCTGCGCGTGCCCGTGCCCGACGGATCGGTCACCGACCTCGTCGTCGCCCTCGAGCGAGAGGCGAGCGTCGAGGAGGTGAACGAGGTGTTCCGGAGCGCCGCTTCGGCCGACCGCTGGCGCGAGGTGCTCGAGTACACCGAGGATCCGATCGTCTCCTCCGACATCGTCGGCAACTCGCACTCCTGCATCCTCGACGGCCTCTCGACGATGGCGCGCGGCCGCCAGGTGAAGGTGATCGGCTGGTACGACAACGAGTGGGGCTACAGCTGCCGCCTCGTCGACCTGGTCGCGCGGATCGGGCAGACCCTGCCCTCGCCCGTCGCCGCCTAGCGCGTCCCGATGCGCCTGCCGCGCTCGGTCCGCGACGCCGACGTCGCGGGGAAGACGGTGCTCGTCCGCGCCGATCTCAACGTGCCGCTCGAGGACGGCCGCGTCGCCGACGACACCCGCATCCGGTCCTCGCTCCCGACGCTCGAGCTGCTGCTCGACCGCGGGGCCGAGACGGTGAGGGTCTGCTCGCACCTCGGACGGCCCAAGACGGAGGAGGACCGTGCGAGGTACGCCATGGCGCCGGTCGCTGCACGGCTGCGCGAGCTCCTGCCTGACGCGCGCGTCGAGCTGCTCGAGAACACGCGCTTCGACCCGGGAGAGACCTCGAACGACGAGCGGTTCGCGCGCGAGCTCGCCGGCGGCTGCGACCTCTACGTGAACGACGCGTTCGGCTCGGCGCACCGTGCCCACGCCTCGACCGAGGCGGTCGCGCACCTGCTCCCGGCCTACGCCGGCCTGCTCCTGCTCGCCGAGCTCGAGCATCTCGGACGGCTGCTCGGCGAGGTCGAGCGGCCGTTCGTCCTCGTCTCGGGCGGCGCGAAGGTGGAGGACAAGCTCGGCGTCCTCCGCAACCTCGGCGGCCGTGCCGACACGGTGCTTGTCGGCGGCAAGATGGCCGAGGAGCTCCGCGCCGAGAACCCGCTCGACTTCGAGGTCGAGCTCCCGGTGGACGTCGTGGGCGCGGCCGAGCTCGCCGCCGGCGCCGAGTCGCGCGTCTGCCCCTACGACGGGCTTCCCGAGGGGTGGCTCGGCCTCGACATCGGCCCCGAGACGCGTCGGCGCTTCGCCGAGCGGCTCGCCGAGGCGCGCACCGTCTTCTGGAACGGACCGATGGGAGTCTTCGAGTGGCCGCGCTTCGCCGGGGGGACGAAGGCGGTCGCGGAAGCCGTGGCGGCGAACGACTCGGCCTTCTCGGTGGTCGGCGGCGCCGACTCGGTGCGCGCGCTGAACGAGCTCGGGCTCGCCGACCGCGTCTCCTGGGTCTCGACCGGCGGCGGCGCGAGCCTCGAGCTGCTCGAGGGCAGGGAGCTGCCCGGCGTGGCGGCTATCCCGGGCGGGTAGCCGTCCGCGGCGTCGCGTCGAGGAAGAGGAGCGACATGAGCAGCAGGACCTGGTCGACCGTGTCGGCGATCGAATGCGCGGTCTCGGCGAGCATGGCCGAGGAGCCCGTGACGACGCCGCCGACGCCCTCGGCGACGGCGATCACGGCGTTCGCCACGAGCGCGACAGGACGGTGCTTCTCTCGCCCTGCATCTCACGGCCATGCCCGTACGATGCGCTCGCCATGCTGATCGCGGGCAACTGGAAGATGTTCCGCGGACCGGATCCCGCCGCGCTCGCCGGGCTCGACGCCGTCGTGTGCCCGCCGTTCACCCGCCTTCGCGACTGCGTCGAGGCGGGGCTCACGACGTACGCGCAGAACGTCCACTGGGAGCCGGAGGGCGCGTACACCGGCGAGGTCTCGGCGCCGCTCCTGCTCGAGCTCGGCGTCGTCGGCTCCCTCGTCGGCCACTCCGAGCGGAGGCAGTACTTCGGCGAGACGGACGAGACGGTCGCGAAGCGGGCCCGGGCCGCGCTCGAGGCGGGGCTGCGCGTGATCGCCTGCATCGGGGAGACGCGGGAGGAGCGAGAGCGCGGCGAGACCGAGGACGTCCTGCGACGCCAGCTCGCGGTACTCGAGCCGCATCCCGACCTCGTCCTCGCGTACGAGCCCGTGTGGGCGATCGGCACCGGCCTCAACGCCACCCCCGAGCAAGCGCAGGAGGCGCACGCCTTCGTCAAGTCGCTCCTCGACGCGCCCGTCCTCTACGGCGGCTCGGTCAAGCCCGACAACGCGGGCGCGCTGCTCGCGCAGCCGGACGTCGACGGCGCCCTCGTCGGCGGCGCCTCGCTCGAGGTCGACTCCTTCAAGGCGATATGCGAGACGGCCGCGCGTATCCCCTCGTAGCGCTCGTCGTCCTCGACGGGTGGGGGATCGCGCCGCCCGGGCCTGGGAACGCCGTCGAGCTCGCCGAGACGCCCGTCTTCGACCGGCTGTGGCGCGAGTTCCCGCACGCGCAGCTCGTCGCCTCGGGAGAAGCCGTCGGCCTGCCGGAGGGCCAGATGGGCAACTCCGAGGTCGGGCATCTGACCATCGGCTCGGGCAGGATCCTGTTCCAGGACCTCGTGCGGGTGAACAGGGCGGTCGCGAGCGGCGAGCTGCTCGAGAACGAGGCCCTGCGGGGCGCGTTCGAGCGAGGCGAGAACGTCCACCTGCTTGGGCTCGTCTCGCACGGGGGCGTCCACTCTCACGTCGACCATCTGCAGGCGCTCCTGCGGCTCGCGCCGGCGAAGACGTGGATCCACGCGTTCACCGACGGCCGCGACGTGTCGCCGCACTCCGCGGTGCACGACCTCGCGGAGCTGCCCCTCGAGCGCATCGCCACCGTGGCCGGGCGCTACTACGCGATGGACCGCGACCGGCGCTGGGACCGCACCGACCGCGCGCTCCGCGCGATCGTCGACGGCGAGGGACACCACGCCGCCGATCCCGTCGCGGCGGTGCGGGAGAGCTACGAGCGGGGCCTCACCGACGAGTTCATCGAGCCCGTCGTGATCGACGGCCGCCCGCGGCTCGACCCGGCGCGCGACACCGCGATCTTCTTCAACTTCCGCCCGGACCGTGCGCGGCAGCTGTCGGAGCGGCTGGGGGAGCTCGGCGTCGACCTGACGACGATGACCCGCTACCGCGACGACTTCGACTTCCCGGTCGCCTTCCCCGAGCACGTCGTGGGGAACACGCTCGCGGAGGTGCTTGCCGCGCACGGCGTGCACCAGCTCCACGCGGCGGAGACCGAGAAGTACGCGCACGTCACCTACTTCCTCGACGGCGGCCGCGAGGAGGCGTTCGCCGGGGAGGACCGGATCCTCGTCGACTCGCCGCGCGACGTCCCGAGCTACGACCACAAGCCCGAGATGTCGGCGCCCGAGGTCGCCGAGCGCGTCGTGCGGGCCATCGAGGACGACGGCTACGGCTTCGTCGTCGTCAACTTCGCCAACCCGGACATGGTCGGCCACACGGGCGTGATCCCGGCGGTCGTGCGCGCGGTCGAGACGACCGACGCCTGCCTCGGTCGCGTCGTCGACGCGGTCGAGGGCGCCGGCGGCGTGGCGCTCGTGATCGCGGACCACGGCAACGCGGAGACCCTCCTCCAAGAGGACGGAAGGAGCCCGCACACCGCCCACACGACGAACCCGGTGCCGGCGATCCTCACCGCTCCGGAGGCGCGATTGCGGGACGGCGAGCTGTCCGACGTGGCCCCGACGATCCTCGCGCTCCTGGGGCTCGAGGCCCCGCCGGAGATGACCGGCGGAAATCTCGTACAAATCGCGTCAAACCTCGGTCTATAATGCGGCACCTTGTCGCTGCCCCAGCCTGATCACGGCGTACTGCGGAAGGCGCAGCGGGGTGATGAACGAGCCTTCTCGATCATCGTCCGCGCTTACCAGATTCCGGTCTACAACTACGTGCTGCGCATGGTCGGCGACCGGACGCTCGCCGAGGACCTGACGCAGGAGGTCTTCCTTCGCGTCTTCCAGGGGCTGCCGCGTTTCTCGCTCCGCTCGAAGTTCACGACGTGGCTCTTCCAGGTGACGAAGAACCGCGTCCTCGACGAGCTGCGGGCGACCGAGCGCCGCCCCCGTGCGGTCGTCGATCTCGACGACATCCCGCCGCTCGAGGTCGTGGACGCGCCGTTCGAGCGCCTCGAGGCGATCGACGCGGTGTGGCGCGCGGTCGAGGCGCTCAGCGTCGACCTGAAGATGGCGCTGCTCCTGCGCGACGTGGTCGGGCTCTCGTACAGCGAGATCGCCGACTCGCTCGAGGTGACGCTCGCCACCGTCAAGTGGCGGATCTGGAAGGCCCGGGAGGACGTTCAGCTCGCCCTCGCGCGCGAGGGGATCGAGGTCTTCGAGGAGCGCGAGCTTCCGGCGGTCGCGGCCCCCGCCGCCGACGTCACGGTCGTCGTGGCGCCCGTGCTCGCGCCGCCGGCGCTTCCCGCCGCCTAGATTCCCAGCTCGAGCCGCGCTGCGAGCATCTCGGGCAGGCCCGCCTCGCGCATCTCTCGCTGCGTCCGCTCGACGTCGTACTCGACCCGCCGGAAGCTTGCGCGCTGCTCGCCGAGGTCGAGGAGCAGCCAGGCGGCCCGCGGGTCGTTGTCGCGCGGCTGGCCGACCGACCCCGGATTGAGGAGTGCGCGCACGCCGCGGAGGTCGAGCTCGGTGCCCGCCGGGGCGATGCTGCCGGTCAGCTCGCGGCCCGACTGCGTGATCTGGAGCGCGGCGTGGCTGTGCCCGACGAGGACGAGGGGCGTGCCGGCGAGCTCGAACGTCGCGAGCGCGGCCTCGTCGCCGAGCACGTACTCCCAGACCGGGTCGCGCGCCGAGCCGTGGTAGAGGGCGACGCCGTGCGCGGCTCCCTCGGGCTCGAGCCGGTCGAGCAGCGTCCGCCACTCCGGCTCCAGCACCTGCCTCGTCCAGGTCGCCGCCTGCCCGGCCTCGCCGTGGAACTCCTCGAGGTCGATCGTGCCGCGCACGGCGAGGTCGTGGTTGCCGGCGAGGCAGACGTCGGCCCGCGCGGCGATCGCGGCGCAGCACTCGTTCGGCCTGGGCCCGTAGCCGACGAGGTCGCCGAGGCACCAGAGCTCGTCAGGCGGCTCCTCCTCGATCGCCGCGAGGACCGCCTCGAGCGCGTGCAGGTTCGAATGGATGTCGGAGACGACCGCGACGCGCATCGGCAGCGGCCAACGCTAACCCCGCGAGAACGGGGACCGTGGCCGCCACCTGCGAGGTGACGAGGAGGAGCAGCCCCCAGAGCCCTGCGGCGATACCCGTCACGGCCGCCGCGCCGAGCTTCCGCCTGCCGGCCACGACCACGCCGAGCAGCGCCGGTGCCAGGAGGTCGAGCCAGCCCATGAGGGCCGAGCCGAAGGTCGCCTGCTGCAGGGTCGGCAGGGACCGTCCGGCCGCGTGGGGGAGGGGGACGCTCTCGAGCGTCGTCGTGGCCGTCTGCACGCTCGGCGTGCCCCACACGAGCACGACGTCGAGCGCGGCGAGCGCGACCAGCCCGATGCGGACCGACCAGGCAGGGGCGACGAGCGCGGCGGCCGACGCCGCCGCGAGACACGCGAGGGCGATGAGCGCGACGCCGGCGGCGTCCCGGACGAGGCCGCCCGCCAGCCACGCCACGAGCCAGAGCCCCGCCGAGGCGGGAGGCCAGAGCCACCACAGGCGGCTGCCGCGGAACAGCCCGCCGGCGGCGGCGAGCGCCGGCGTCCCGAAGGTCGCGAGCAGCGCGAGCCCGCGCGGGCCCTGCGGGACGAGGTCGACGATCAGGACGCCGGCCGCGAGCAGCGCCGCCGGCACGGCGAGCCAGGCCCAGCTGCGTCCGCGAGGGCCGGCTTCGCGAGCGGGCGCGGCTGCCGTCAGCGCCTGCGCGGCGCAGAGGACGGCGTACGAGGGAGCGAGGGAGAGCGCGTCAGTCCCCGGCAGGCTCGTCCGGGTGGCCGGAGGCCTCGGGCAGGTTCCGGATGCCCTCGCGCGTCACGTACTTCGACCACGAGTCCTGCAGCGCCGCGATGAGCTCGGGGATGAACCGGGGCGAGGCGTTCACCCTCGCGACGACGGCGCCCGGCACGTCCCCCTCCTCGACCTCGTGCTCGATCCGCGCGAAGGTGAGCGTGAACTCGTACTGCGAGAAGCTGACGTTGGCGAAGTTCGCGTACGTGCCGCCGATCAGCTCCGCCGGCATCTGGATGTTGAGCCGCCGCTCGTCCGGGTCCGCGCCGGGTAGGTCGAGCCCGTCGTCTTCCACGGCCACATACTAGGGCCGTGCCCGCGCATGCCCGCCTGCGTCAGATCGAGTGGCTGCTCGGCGCCGTCGCCGCCACGCTCGCGGCGGGCACGGTCGCCTTCCGGGCGACCCTGCACGAATCGTGGTTCCAGTCGTTCTACCGCACCGTCGTCACCGTGACGCTGACCGGGCTGGACACGGTGCCGCGGGGGGACGGCGCGCGGATCACCTCGCTCGTCCTCGTCGCGGCGGGGCTCACGATCATCGGCTACGTGGGGGCCGTTATCGTCGAGGCGATCGCCGGCGGCGTGCTCACCGGCGCGCTGGCCGAGCGGCGGAGGGAGCGGACGATCGAGCACCTGCACGACCACTTCATCATCTGCGGCTACGGCCGTGTCGGGCGCCGGGTCGCCGACGAGTTCCGGGCGGCGGGGGTCGCGTTCGTCGTGCTCGACCTCCACGAGGACGCGATCGCCGCGGCGCAGGATGACCGCGCGCTCCTCGTGGAGGGCGACGCGACGAGCGACGAGAACCTCCGCAAGGCCGGTCTCGACCGGGCTCGCGGGCTCGTCGCCGCCTCCGACTCCGACGCCGACAACCTCTACGTCGTTCTCTCCGCCCGGTCGGCGCGGCCCGACCTGACGATCGTCGCCCGCGCGTCGGGGGCCGACGCCGAGCGCAAGCTGGCGCTCGCGGGCGCGGACCGGGTCGTGCTGCCGTACACGACCGCGGCGCGCGTGATGGCGAATCTCGTCCTCAAGCCGCAGGTGACCGCGTTCCTCGACGCCGTGACGACGGCCACGGGCCCAGATCTGCAGCTCGCCGAGATCGAGGTGCGGCGGACGTGCGCGGCGGCAGGGCAGACGATCCGGGAGCTCCGCATCCGGCACGAGACGGGCGCGATCGTGATCGCGCTGCGCAAGGCGGACGGGAGCTTCGACACGACACCGGAGCCCGACACGCCGATCGAGGTCGGCGACGTCCTGATCGGCGTGGGCTCGCCCGACGAGATCCGGGCCCTCGAAGACCTGTTCGCCCCGCGCGAGGCCCTTGCCGGCTGATCCCGTCAGAGCCCTCGCGGCCGCGCTCGCCGAGACGACCGGGGCGGAGCTCGAGCTCGAGCGGCCCGGCGAGCCCGGGCACGGCGACTACGCGACCAACATCGCCCTCCGGCTGGCGGGGGCCCGGCGCCGGCCGCCGCGGGAGATCGCCGTCGAGATCGCGGACGCGGCCGGCGGGCTCGATGCGGTCGAGAGGGCCGAGGTCGCAGGCCCGGGCTTCGTCAACCTCTTCCTCCGCGACGAGTGGTTCGCCGCGGCGCTCCGCGAGATCCTCGAGGACGGCGACGCGTACAGCGCCGGCGCGGCCGATGGGCGGGAGCGGGTCCAGGTGGAGATGGTCTCGGCCAACCCCACGGGTCCGCTTCACGTGGCGCACGGGCGCAACGGCGCGTACGGCGACGCGGTCGCGCGGCTCTTCGAGCTCGCCGGGCACGCCGTGGAACGCGAGTTCTACTACAACGACTCGGGCGGCCAGATGGAGAGGTTCCGAGCCTCCGTCGAGGCCGTCCGGAGGGGCGAGGAACCCCCCGAGGACGGATATCGCGGCGCCTACATCGACGAGCTCGCGGCCCTCAGGGGCGATCCGGTGCCACTGATGCTGAAGGAGATCGAGGCGTCGCTCGAGCGATTTCGCGTCCACTTCGACAGCTTCCGGCGCCAGAGCGAGCTCGAGCAGCGGCTCCCGGAGCTCCTGCCGCGGCTCGACACGTACGAGAAGGAAGGCGCGCTCTGGGCGCGCTCCTCCGCGCACGGCGACGACGAGGACCGCGTCCTGCTCCGCTCGAGCGACCGCTCCCCGACCTACCGCGCGGCCGACGTGGCCTATCTCGTCGACAAGCTGGATCGCGGCTTCGACCGCGCGGTCTACGTCCTCGGCGCCGACCATCACGGCACTCGCAACTGGTACGCGGCGGTCGCCCGCATGCTCGGCTACGACCCCGCCCGGGTGGAGGTGCTCCTCTACCAGATGGTCAACCTGACGAAGGGCGGCGAGCAGACGCGCCTCTCACGCCGCCGCGGCGACGTCGTCTTCCTCGACGACTTCATGGACGAGATCGGCGTCGACGCCGCCCGCTGGTACCTCGTCAACCGCGGGCCCGACCAGACGATCGAGCTCGACATAGACCTTGCGGCCGAGCGTTCGCAGAAGAATCCCGTCTACTACGTCCAGTACGCGCACGCCCGGATCGCGGGGATCCTCCGCCACGCCCCGGACAACGCTTGTGACAGTCTGTCACTTGCCGCGCCGCTCGCGCCCGAGGAGCGCGAGCTCGTGAAGCGGCTCGGCGAGCTGCCGGCGGTGGTGGCGGACGCGCTCGAGAAGCGCGGCCCGCAGGGGGTGCCGAACTACGCCATCCGCGTCGCCGACGACTTCCACCGCTTCTACCACGAGCATCGCGTGCTCGAGAGCGAGCAGGAGGCGTTCCGGCTCGGCCTCTGCCGCGCGACGCGGGCCGTCATCGCGCGCTGCCTCGATCTCGTGGGGGTCGAGGCGCCCGACCGGATGTAACAATTCCTCCGTGGACGGTCTGCTGCTCACTCGCGGCCAGCGGCTGCGGAGCTACGGCGAGAAGACCGGGCTCATCGTCGGCCCCTCGACCGTGCTCGCGCTGGTCGAGCTCGGGCTCGGTGTCTGGGTGGACGCGGTGTTCGTGGTCGCGATCGCGGCGATCACGGCGCTCGCCGCCGGGTCGAGCATCCGCTCGCGCACCGCCGCGGCGGTGTGCGGCGTCCTCCTCGCCGCCGGGATCCTCTGCTTCCTGCTCCTGCTCTCCTGGTTCATCTCGCATCCGATCCAGCGCGGCGACTGAGCGTTTTAGGATCCGGCCTCGTGAGCGCGAGGCAGGCCCCCGACCGCAACATCGCGATGGAGCTCGTGCGCGTCACCGAGGCGGCGGCGATGGCCGCGGCGCGGTGGATAGGGCGGGGCGACAAGGAGGAGGCCGACCGGGCCGCCGTCGATGCGATGCGCTTCGTGCTCGACAGCGTCGCGATGCGCGGCGTCGTCGTGATCGGGGAGGGGGAGAAGGACAAGGCGCCGATGCTCTACAACGGCGAGGAGGTGGGCAACGGCGAGGGGCCGGAGGTCGACGTGGCGGTCGATCCGCTCGAGGGGACCCGGCTCACTGCGCTCGGTCAGCCGAACGCGATCGCGGTCATCGCGGTCGCCGAGCGCGGGAGGATGCTCTTTCCCGGCCCCGCGTTCTACATGGAGAAGATCGCCGTCGGGCCGGCGGCGGTCGACGCCATCGACATCGAGAAGAGCCCGGCCGAGAACGTGGCGTCAGTCGCCGAGGCGCTCGGCAAGACCCCGCGGGAGGTGGACGTCGTCGTGCTCGAGCGCGACCGGCACGAGGCGTTGATCGCGGAGCTGCGGGCGGCGGGCGCCCGGGTGCGTCTCATCCGTGACGGCGACGTCGCTCCCGCGATCGCGGCCGCGCAGCCCGAGACCGGCGTCGACATGCTCTACGGGATCGGCGGAACGCCCGAGGGCGTGATCTCGGCGGCGGCGCTCAAATGCGTCGGCGGGGGGATGCAGGGACGGCTCTGGCCGCGCTCGGACGAGGAGCGGCAGAAACTGCTCGACGCCGGCCTCGACCCCGCGCGCGTCCTCCACACCGACGACCTCGTGTCCGGCCAGGACGTCTTCGTCGCCGCGACCGGCGTCACGACCGGGTCGCTGCTCCAGGGCGTCAGGTACACGCCCGGCGGCGCCGTCACCGACTCGATCGTGATGCGGTCGCGCTCGGGAACGGTCCGCCGCGTGGTCGCGCAGCAGTCGTTGGCGAAGCTCTCGGCCCTGACCGGCTTCGAGTACACGTAGCGGCTAGGCCGCGACCGCCTCCCGCTCCATCTCGGGCGCGTACGCGCCCGTCCGCGCCGCCGCGTTCATCTTCGCGCGGTGGTAGTAGGCGCGCTGACCGGCCTCCAGGTTCTCCTCCTTGCCGGCCCATGCCTTCAGCGCCGGCGCCTGCAGGGCGCGGCCGTAGGAGAAGGAGAGCTGCCACGGGTGCGGCCCTCGCGCGTTCATCGCGTTGAGGTGGGCCGTCGCGTCCTCGTCCGACTGGCCCCCCGAAAGGAAGACGATCCCGGGCACCGCCGCCGGGACGTGCTTGGACAGCGTGTGCAGCGTCGCCTCGGCCACGTCCTCGATGCCGGCGCGGTCGGATGCCTCGTAGCCGGAGAGCACCATGTTCGGCTTGAGCAGCGTCCCCTCGACGTCGACGCGCTGGTCGAAGAGCTCCGTGTAGACGGCGGCGAGCACGCGCGAGGTGACGAAGCCGCTGCGCTCGATCGAGTGCGTCCCGTCCTGCAGCACCTCCGGCTCGACGATGGGGACGATCCCGGCCTCCTGGCAGAGCGCGGCGTAGCGGGCGAGCGCATGCGCGTTCGTCCAGATGCAGTACTCGCTCGGCAGCGTCTCCGAGATCGAGTACGTCGCTCGCCACTTCGCGAAGCGCGCGCCGAGCCCGCGGTACTCCTCGAGCCGCTGCCGCAGGCCGTCGAGGCCCTCGGTGACCGCCTCGCCCTCGGCGAGCGCGAGCGGCTTGGCGCCCTTGTCGACCTTGATCCCCGGGATGACGCCCTTCGAGGCGAGCAGCTCGGGGAACGGCGTGCCGTCGTCGGAGCGCTGCCGGATCGTCTCGTCGAAGAGGATGACGCCGCTGATGAACTCCTCGACGCCCGGAGTCGTGAAGAGCATGTTGCGGTAGGCGCGCCGGTTGTCCTCGGTCGACTCGACCCCGATCGTGTCGAAGCGCTTCCTGATCGTGCCGTCGCTCTCGTCCGCGGCGAGGATGCCCTTCCCCTCGGCGACGAGCGCCCGCGCGGTCTCGTGCAGCTCGGTGTTCGGCATTGGGAATCTCCTTCTCGCTGTCTTGAGCTCCATTATGGCCCGGCTACAATCGCCGGAACCGGCGGACGTAGCTCAGCTGGTAGAGCATTGGCTTCCCAAGCCAAGGGTCGCGGGTTCGAGCCCCGTCGTCCGCTTCGCCGCCGGTGACTGGCCGGCTCCCGCGTCGAAGCGCGGCGCCGGTATGGACCTCCGGTGGCCCGGAGCTAACCGAACGGCGGTGGGGCGGCACGTCCCGTCGACCTACGAAGAACCACATGCTTCGCTCACGCGGACCGAGCGTGGTGCGCCCGACGGTGAGCTCGGCGGCGCGGCCGCTTGTCTTCTGGGTGGGGGAGGAACCCGCGACCCAGACGCGCGTGCGCGGCTGGCCCGTCGGGCGAGCCTTGCTGCAGATGCTGGGCGAGGCCAACCCGGACGTGGGCGACGCGCTCGCCGGCGAGCGGGCGTGGCTCGATCAGCAGGGCTATCCGGCGGATCTTCCGCTGCCCGCCCTCTGGTGGCGGCCCAGCGCGGACCAGCCGCGTTCGGCTGACTGAACCGTCGATCGGGTTAGGGATCGCCTCGTACCGGTGAGGGATCCTTCGTGGATCCCGACGATCCGTTGCTCCGCCACCGGCGCGCGGCGCCGCTTCGCAGGAGCCGAGGGGGACCGATGCTGCGCTACTGGGGCGAAGGCCACGCTGCCTCGGCTCCGCCCGAGGCGCCGTCGCTTCCGCCCCTGAGCAGCGCGGCGAGGTCGAGGCGCTACCTGCCGCCCGAGGACGAGCCGCTCACGCGCGACCCGTCCGCGTAGGGCTGCTCCGAGGTCCGGCGGACCTCGGGCAAACCGGTCTCTCCCGCCCCGCGTAGAAGGACGAAACGACTCCGCGAGAGGAGAGATCGCCATGCGTTCTCCAGATGCGGTCGTGATGGGGGCTTCGGGCGTGCAGCGGCACAGCCGGACGCCTGCCGCCCTGCGCACGGTGGGCGCGGTCGCGGTGCTCGTCGTGGGTGTCGTCCACCTCGAGCAGTACTTCGCCGTGCACATCGACTCCGTGCCGACGATCGGAACGCTCTTCCTGCTCAACTTCGCGGGGGCGAGCGTGATCGGGCTCGGGCTGCTGATCCCCGCGCCACCGTTGCGCGTGGTGCGGCTGCTGCTCGCGCTCGGGGGCGTCGCACTGGCGGCGACGTCGTTCGTCTTCCTGTTCGTCAGCGAGCACCAGCCGCTCTTCGGGTTCCAGGAGCACGGCTACCGGGCGGCGATCGTCGTCGCGCTCGCGGCCGAGGCCGTCGCGGTCGTCACGCTCGCCGCCTATCTCGCGACCGAGCTGCGCAGGAGGGACTAGCGAAGGGTCAACGCCAGGTGTCGCCGAGGACACGCAGCCAGTTGCGGTGCGTGACCTTGGCGACACCCTCGTCGTCGAGCCCGGCGGAGCGCAGCGCGTCGACGAGCTTCGGCAGCCCCGCTATCCCTCCGAGCTCCTCCGGGACGAGCGCGCCGTCGAAGTCGGACCCGAACGCCACGTGGTCGATCCCGATCCGCTCCGCGATGTACTCCACGTGCCGGACGATCTCCTCGAGCGGCGTCGCGGCCACCTGGCCGCCGTCCTCCCGCAGGAACGAGACGGCGAAGTTGACGCCGACGACGCCGCCCGTGGCGCCGATCGTGTCGAGCTGGGCGTCGGTGAGGTTGCGCGTGGAGGGGCAGAGCGAGTGCGCGTTCGAGTGAGTGGCGACGAGCGGGGCGGAGAAGAGCCTCGCCACGTCCCAGAAGCCCGCCTCGTTGAGGTGGGAGAGGTCGACCAGGATGCCGCGGTCGTTGCACGCGCGAACGAGCCGGCGGCCGGCGGCGGTGAGGCCGGGGCCGGTGTCGGGCGAAGCGGGGAACCGGAACGGCACTCCTTGGGCGAAGGCGTTCGGGCGCGACCACACGAGGCCGACCGAGCGCAGGCCGCGTTCGTACCACGCGTCGAGATCGGAGAGATCGGGTGCGATCGGCTCGGCTCCGTCGAGGTGGAGGATCGCCGTGACGCGGCCCGGCCGGAAATCCTCCGGGCTCGTGGCGAGCGCGACCGGGAGAGAGCGGAACACCTCGTAGAGCTCGTCCGCGACCCGGGCGGCCTCGTCTCTCGGGATCGGATCGGGAAGCGGGAGCGCATAGCGCTCCGACAGCGGCAGCTCGGGCTTCGGGGAGGGAACGTAGAGCGCGAAGAAGCCGCCCGCGAAATCCGCCGCCTGAGCCTGGTCGAGGTGGACGTGGCGGATCTCGTCTCCGCGCCGGACACGCGAGACGAGGTCGTTGTGGCCGTCGACGATCACCTGTCGACGAACAGCATGCGGATGACGTCGCCTGCCATCAGGAGCAACACGAGGACGGCAACCACGTCGACCAGCACGCTCTCGTCGTACCCCGGGTCGCGCCGTTCGACGCCCGCCGTTCGGCCAGGATCGGCGGCACGATCAGCCGCAGCCCACGGCAGCCGCCTCCGGCCCGCTACCTCTTCGGCCACGCCTCGGCGAGCTTGCGGCGCGTCTCGAGGAGATGCTCGGGGATGACCTTGATGTCGGCCAGCACCGGTATGAAGTTCGTGTCGCCGTTCCAGCGCGGCACGACGTGGACGTGCCCGTGGTCGACGATGCCGGCCCCGGCGACGCGGCCGAGGTTCCAGCCCACGTTGAACCCCTCCGGCCGGAACACGCTCCGCAGCGCCGCGATCGCCCGGACGGCGAGTTGGTGCGTCTCGAGTGCCTCCGCGTCGGCGAGGTCGTCGAACGCGGAACCGTGACGGTACGGCGCCACCATGAGATGCCCGGACGCGTAGGGGAACTTGTTGAGCAGGACGAAGGCGAGCCTGCCGCGGTGAACGACGAGCTCGGGCTCGTCCTCGGGCAGCCCGGCGGCCCGGCAGAAGACGCACTCGTCCCCGTCGTCCGCGTGCTGGACGTACTCGAGCCGCCACGGCGCCCACAGCTGCTTCATTTCCCGGAGGCTACTAGCGCCCTGCCGGGCGGCCTTGTAGCATCGCGCGCATGATCAGCAAATGGTTGCAGCGCCTCCGCGGCGGCGACGGCTCCTCGACCGCGAGCGAGCCGGCCCAGCCCGCGACGGCGCCCGAGCCCGCGTCGATGCCGACCGAGCCGTCCCTCGAGCCGTCAGTCGAGCCGCACGCCGAGCCGCCCGCAGAGCCCGGCGGGAGCTCGCAGGACCCGGCGGGCGACGAGCCCGCCTAGCGGCTAGGCCTGTCCGGCGAGCGTCAATCCGACGAGGACGAGCGACAGGGCACCGGTCGCGAGCACCGTCAGGGCGGCGAGAGCGTCGAAGACGCGCCCGTTTCGGTGCTCGCCCATCAGCTCCTCGTTCCGTGCGAGCCGCCAGACGAAGAAGAGAGTGACGGGAAGCAGCGCGCCGTTGACGACCTGGACGAGGACGAGCAGCTTGATCACCGGCAGGCCGGGAACCATCGCGACGCCGGCGCCGACGACGAGGAGCACGGTCAGCGTGGTCACGAAGACCGGCGCCTCGCGTGGCCGCCGCGCGATCCCCTTCTCGAGACCGAACGTCTCGGCGATCACGTAGGCGGCCGTCACGGGGAGGACTGCCGCGGCGAGCAGGCTCGCGCCCAGCAGTCCGACCGCGAACAGGGCCTCGGCGAAGCGTCCTGCGAACGGCTCGAGCGCCTTCGCCGCGTCGGCGGCGCTCGCCACCGTGTGGCGGCCGTGCACGAACAGCGTCGCGCCGGTGGCGATGATGATGAAGCCGGCGACGAGGTTGGCGAACAGCGAGGCGCTGGCCACCTCGGCCCGCTCGGCCGGGATGTCCTCCGGCCCCAGCCCGCGCTCGACGACCGCCGACTGGAGATAGAGCTGCATGAACGGCGTGATGGTCGTTCCCACCGTGGCGATGAAGAGGATCAGGTACGGCCCGGTGACGTGGATCCGCGGCTCGACGACCGCCCGGCCCACCGAGCCCCAGTGCGGGCGCGCGAGGATCGACGCGACCGGATAGGCGAAGAACGGGATGGTCATCGCCACGAAGACCCGCTCGGCGAGCTTGTACGAGCCGCGCACGACGAGGAGCCAGACGACGACGGCGGCGATCGGCACCGACGCCTGCGGCGGCACGTGGGCCAGCTCGAGCGCAGCGCCGACGCCGACGAACTCCGAGACGCAGATCCCGAGGTTCGCGAGCAGGACGGCGAAGGTCGAGACGAGCGACCAGCGCGGCCCGTACTGCTCGCGGACCAGCTCGGCGAGACCCTTGCCGGTGACGGCTCCCATCCGGGCCGCCATCTCCTGCACGACGACGAGGCTGACGGTGAGCAGCACCATCATCCAGAGCAGGTCGTACTGGTATCTCGCGCCGATCGAGGCGTAGGTCGCGATGCCGCCGGCGTCGTTGCCGGCGTTCGCCGCGACGATCCCCGGGCCCAGGAAGGCGAGGAGGGCGAGGAGCTTGACCACCAGGCGGTTGCGCGGCCGCAGCCGGGGCCGGCCGCGAGGGAGCCGCGGCAGACGGGCCCGCAGCTCCATGTCAGTCGGTCCCGAGGAGCCCGAAGCGGCGCCGCCAGGGCTCCGGGAGGACGAGCTCGAGCACGTCGTCGACGGTCACGATCCCGAGGAGGCGCTCCTCCTCGTCGACGACGGGCACGATGGTCAGGTCGAAGTCGGTCATGAGGCGCGCGATCTCCTCCAGCTCCGCGTCGGCGCGCACCGTCTGCACCGGCTCCAGCACGTTCCAGAGCCGCTCTCCCTCGGCCGTGCGCACGAGGTCGGCGAGCGGGATCCCGCCGCGCAGGCGGCGGTGGGTGTTCATGCCGTAGACCCAGGTGAGCGACTCGGCCGGCAGCGTGGAGCGCGCGACCCGCTCGAGCGCCTCCTCCCTCGTCGCATCGGCGTAGACGCAGACGAACTCCGGGCTCATCAGCCCGCCCGCCGTGGCCGGGTCGTAGCCGAGCAGCGTGCGCAGCCTGCGGGCCTGGACGGGGGAGAGCAGCCCGATCACGTCCTCACGCCGCTCCTCCGGCAGCTGCAGGACGAGGTCCGCGGCGTCGTCGGTCTCCATGCGGCCGATGAGCGCGGCGATCTCCTCGTCGCTCCGGTCCTCGACGAACTCGAGCTGGTGGCTGTCTTCGAGCTCCTCGAACACGTCCGCCTCGAGCTCGGGATCCGCGGCGACGGCGGCCATGATCTCCTCGCCCTCGTTGTGCGAGGCGGCCTCGACGAGGTCGGCGACCTGCGCCGGATGGAGCTTTGCGAGCTTGGGATGCGGCACGCGAAGGCGCACGGTCGGGACGTGCCCCGTGAAAGGCTCGACGTAGGCCCAGTCGAGGAAGCCGCCCGCCTCGACCCGTCCGGCGAGAGCACGCGGCACGACCCGCCGGACGAGCCCGCGGAGTCCGACGTCCACCCCGACGACGCGATACCAGCCCTCGAGGCGCGCGAGCTCGATCTCGTTCGCGCGCACGAGGCGGGCGCCGTCGACGTTGATGAGCTGGCGGTCGAGGACGTCCTTCTTCAGGAGCACTTCCTGTGCCCGGCGGCTGAACCGCTGCAGGTCGAGCCTGTCACCGGCCAGGGTCACGAACCCGGGGCCGAGCTCCACGACCTGCTCGGCGCCGACGAAGACCTGCCGTCCCGCGACCGTCGCGACGACTCCGGCGACCGGCGGGTAGTCGTCCTCGCCGAGGCGGACGATCAGGTCGTCGACACGCCCGAGCCGCTCGCCCGCGGCGTCGCGCAGCTGGCCGCCCACGACGAGCGACAGGTGGAGAACGGGCGGTGCGGCCGCGGCCATCGAACGGCCTCGGTCACAGCCAGCGCTTGAGGCGGAAGAAGGCGAGCATGCCCGCGATGGCGACGGCCATCAGCGCGAGGCTCGCCCAGAACGCGCCCCACGAGTCGAAGCCGGGGAAGTGGACGTTCATCCCGAAGAACCCCGTCAGGAACGTAAGCGGCAGCATCACGACGCTGAAGATCGTGAGCACGTAGAGGATGTCGTTCTGCTGGTGCGAGATGAGGGACTCGTTCGTGTCCTCGAGCGCCTCCACGACCTCCTTGTAGTTGTCGAGCAGGTCCCAGATGCGCTCGCTCGCGTCGACGAGGTCGTCGAAGTAGAGCTCGAGCTCCTCCGGCAGGAACCGCTCGATCTGCCGCTCGAGCTGTCTCAGCGTCGGCCGCTGGGGCTTGATGATCTTGCGGTATGAGATGATCTCCTGCTTCACCTTGTGGATGTCGGTGACGAGCTCGCGCGCCCCCTCGTCCTCGCCGATCGCCTCGTCGATCTGCTCGAGCTTGAAGCCGATCTTGTCGAGGATCGGGAAGCAGTAGTCGTAGAGGTCGTCGAGCACCTCGTAGAAGAGTCGCCCCGAGCCGCGTGAGAGCAGCTGCGCGCGGAACTCCTCGCTCTCCTCGCAGCGGCGGAAGAGGAGGCTGACCGGCCTCAGCTCGACCGCGGGAAGCGTGACGAGATAGTCGGGCCCGACGAACGCGTCGAGCTCGCCCGCGTTGAGACGGCCGACCGACGCGTCGTAGACGGGGAAGTGGAGGACGGTGAAGAGATAGCCGCCGCTGCCGTCGCCGTCGCCCGGGTAGACGTCGACCTTCGGGCGCTGTCGCCGCGAGAGCACGTCCTCGACGTCGAGCGCGTGCCAGCCGAAACGGTTGGCGAGAAGCTGGGCCTCGCCGTCGGTCGGCGAGAGGAGGTGGACCCAGGTGACGCCGCCGACGCTGAGCTCAGCCGGACCGGGCCGCGTCTCGACGACCGGGGCTCCCGGCACGGAGCGGCGCGAACGGATGCGCGGCAGGCTGGGCACCGGTACTGAGGGGGTCGACGGTCGCTGCCATGGCCCGGGAATGCTACCCACTCGAGGCAACAGGCACAGGCACGGGGAGCTCCTCCCGCGGTGTCCGCCGCACCCGTTCCGGCAGGCGCGGCTCCAGCGCGAGCGCCCCCGCGGCGCAGGCGAGGTTGACTCCGGCGGCGAGCGGCCACAGCAGGAGCGGCCGGTGCTGCAGGAGGAAGCCGCCCGCGGCCGGGCCGACGATCCAGCCGATCTGCCACGAGATGCTCGCCGCGGCCGTGTAGCGGCCGACGAGCTGCGGCGGCGCGAGATCGACGCTGAGCGGCGCGTGGATCGCCCCGTGCAGGCATTCCCCGACCGCGAAGACGAGCATCACGGCGGCGAAGATGCCGAACGCCACGGTCGCCCGCGTCCACGATCCCGCCGCCCAGATGCCGAGGAGCGTCGCCGCCCACAGCGTCCCCATCAGCGCGAAGCCGCGCATCCGCCGCCGCCCCTCGGCGAGCTTCACGACCGGCAGCTGGAAGATCGCCACGCCGACCGCGTCGAGCGCGAAGACGACGCCGACCTCCCTCTCGCTGATCCCGGACACGTTCTTCCCGAACGCCGGCAGCAGCTCGACGACGAGCGAGATCGCGGCCGTCATGAAGGCGGCGTTGAGCAGCGTGTAGACGGTGAAGACGCGGTCCCGCAGGACGGCGCGCCAGCTTCCGCCGAGCCGCGCCGCGTGGCGCGCGGGGTCGCGGACGCGCGCGAGGACGAGCATGTAGCCGACGAAGGTCGCGCAGTCGACCGCGAAGAGGACGGTGAACGTCCCGGGACGCGACACGGAGGCGATCAGTCCCGCGACGACGCCGCCGAGCGCCACGCCGACGTTCATCGCGAGACGCTGCAGCGCATAGGCGGGCGCGCGGCGCGTGGGCGGCGTCAGCCCGGCGAGGAGCGCCGACTGCGACGGCCAGAACGAGCCGCTGCCGATCCCCCACAGCGTGTAGATCGCGAACGCGTGCCACGCCGAGCGGATCAGGGGCATGAGCGCGAAGGCGACCGTCATCACCGCGAGCGAGCCGAGCAGCACGCGCTTCGGGCCGATTCGGTCGGAGAGCGTGCCGCCGAGGAAGCCGCTGGCGAGTGCCGCCGCCGACTGGACCGCCGCTGCGCTGCCCGCGAGCCCGAACGGGATCCCGCGCACGTTGTGCAGGTAGATGAGCAGGAACGGGAGGACGACGCCGTTCCCGAACGCGTTGACCAGCGCCCCGAGCTCCAGCACGTACACCTCGCGCGGCAGGCGCGGGTCGAGGCTGCGGAGATAGGCGGCGGGCGCCATCCGCGCGAGGCTAGCGCCGCCCTTTGCCTCTCCGCGCCTTACGTCCTGCCCGAGCCGTCCGTCCGGGGGACGACGCCGGCGACCCCTCGCCTATGACGTGAGCAAGGGTCAGGATAGAGCTGCGGCGACGGCGCGTTGACTAGCCATTAACGCCCGGTGATCGAGGGGGCGAGTACGAACCGGGGACGTGCCCATCCTGACCCATCTCCGCCTGCCCGCCTGCGGCACGCCGGCGGGCCCGTGGTGATGCGCCAGGCAGGAATCGAACCTGCGACCTCGCGCTCCGGAGGCGCGCGCTCTATCCCCTGAGCTACTGGCGCGGGGAGAAGGGGCCAGTCTACCGGCGCCCGCCCGTTGGTACGTTCCGGCGGTGGACGTCTCCGCACGGATCCTCACGCTCGAGTTGGCGGAGACGTTCGTCATCTCCCGCGGCGCGAGCGACACCGAGGACGTCCTCGTCGTCGAGCTGCGGCACTCGGGCGTCTCGGGCTTCGGCGAGGCGCAGCCGCTCGACCACTACGGCGAGTCCGTCGAGTCGGCGCGCGCCTATGTCGAGGAGCACGGCGAGCTGCTCGGCGACGACCCGTTCGCGGTGGAAGAGGCAATGGAGCGGCTGCCCGCGCGCGAGCTCGCGGCGCGGGCGGCGCTCGACGCGGCCTTGCACGACCTGCAGGGCAAGCTGCTCGGCCAGCCCGTCTGGCGCCTGCTCGGCCTCCGCCGCGCCGGCCCGCCGACGAGCTGGACGGTGTGGCTCGGCGATCCCGACGACATGGCCCGCCGCGCCGAGCAGGCCCTTGCCCGCTTCCGCCGCCTCAAGCTCAAGCTCGGCGGCCGCGACGGGCTCGACGTCGAGCGCGTCCGAGCGGTGCGCGCGGTCGCCGGCGACCTGCCGCTGCAGGTGGACGTGAACGAGGCCTGGAGCCTCGAGGAGGCGCTCGAGGCGCTGCCTCCGCTGGCCGAGCTCGGCGTCGAGTACTGCGAGCAGCCGCTGCCCGCGGGAGACCCGGGCGGCCCCGAGCTGAAGCGCCGCTCCGCGCTCCCCGTCTACGTCGACGAGGACTGCCACACGCTCGGCGACGTGACGGCCTGCGCCGAGCGGGCGCACGGGATCAACGTCAAGCTCGCGAAGTCGGGCGGCATCCGCGAGGCGGTGCGGATGGTGCACGCCGCCCGCGCGCTCGGGCTCGGCTGCATGCTCGGCTGCATGGTCGAGTCGGGGCTCGGCATCTCCGCCGGCGCGCAGGTCGCGTCCCTCTTCGACCACGTCGACCTCGACGGGAACCTCCTGCTCGCGCACGACCCGTGGCCCGGGGTGCCGTTCGTGGAGGGCGTCCAGCTTCCACCCGAGGAACCGGGGCTCGGTGTCCACCAGGTATCTGCTGCTCGCTGAGGGCTTCTCGGGGGATCCCCGCTACGGGAAGACCATGCGCGGCGTCCTCCGCTACCGGCGGGACGACGTCGTCGCCATCCTCGACTCCACGCGACCCGGCGGGACAGAGGAAGGCGTTCCCGTCGTGGGCAGCGTCGAGGAGGCGCTCGCGCTCGGCCCGACCACGGCGCTCGTCGGCGTCGCGACGCAGGGCGGCCGTTTCCCGCCCGAGTGGATCGAGATCCTGCGCGCCTGCGTCGAGCACGGCCTCGACGTCGAGAACGGCCTGCACGTCTTCCTCGCCGACGACCCGGAGCTCGCGGCGCTCGCCACGGAGCGCGGGGTCGGGCTGCGCGACCTCCGCCGGCCGCCGGCCGGGCTCTCGACCGCGACCGGCGAGAACCTCGCCGTCGACGCGACGGTCGTTCTCACCGTCGGCTCCGACTGCGCGATCGGGAAGATGACCGTCTCGCTCGAGCTCGACCTCGAGGCCCGGCGGCGGGGGATCCGCTCGGTCTTCGTTCCCACCGGCCAGACGGGGATGGCGATCGCGGGCTGGGGGATCGCAGTCGACGCGGTCGTGGCCGACTTCGTCGCGGGCGCCGCGGAGCGCCTGGTCGTCGAGGGACGCGCCCGCGGCGGCGACCTGCTCTGGGTCGAGGGCCAGGGCTCGCTGCTGCATCCCGTGTATTCCGGCGTCACGCTCGGGCTCTACCACGGCAGCGTTCCTCACGTGCTCGTCCTCTGCCACGAAGCCGGGCGCACCGAGATCGAGGGCGCCGGCGGAGGGCCGCACCCGATTCCGCCGCTTCGTGACCTCGTCGAGCTGCACGAGCGGCTCGCCCTGCCGGTGCGGCCGGCCCGGGTCGCGGCAGTCGCGCTCAACACGCGCTCGCTCGGCGAGGCCGGCGCGCGCGCGGCCGTCGAGGCGGCCGAGGCCGAGACCGGCCTGCCGGCCGACGATCCGGTCCGCTTCGGCGCCGGGAAGCTCGTGGACGCGGTGCTCGCCGCCGCGCCGTAGCCGTGCTCGTCGCGGTCGTGGCCGACACCCACATGCCGCGCGGCGGGCGGCGGCTCCCCGACGCGTGCCTCGAGCACCTCCGCGCCGCCGACCTGATCCTCCACGCCGGCGACGTCGTCGCAGCGTCGGTCCTGGAGGAGCTGGCCGCGCTCGGCCCGCCGCTGCAGGCGGTGCACGGGAACATGGACGACGCGGCGCTCCAGGCCCGGCTTCCGGCGAGGCTGGTCGTCGAGGCGGCCGGGCTCCGCATCGGCATGACGCACGACCCCGGGCCGCGGGCCGGTAGGGAGGAGCGGCTGGCGGCGCGCTTCCCGGGCTGCGCGGCCGTGGTGTACGGGCACACGCACGAGCCGCAGGTCTCGCGCGCGGGCGACGTCTGGATCCTGAATCCCGGCTCGCCCACCGAGCGGCGCCGCGCTCCGTCTCACACGATGCTCGTGCTCGAGCTCGTCGACGGCCGTGTCGCGCCGGAGCTGATCGCGCTCTCTTGACATCGAACAGACGTTCGCCTACCATGCGAACAGATGTTCGGGAAGCTCCTCATCCTCCTGTGCGTCGCGGTGCTGGCCGTCGGGCTCGCCGCCCGCGGCTCGAGCGGCGCCGGCCCGAAGCACACCTACGTCGTGAAGCCGGGCGACACGCTGTGGTCGATCGCCCAGCGCGTCTACGCAGGCGATCCCCGGCAGGGCGTGTGGACGCTCGAGCAGCGGAACCACCTCCCCGGCGCGACGATCGTGCCCGGCGAGAAGCTCGTCCTGCCCTAGGAGGCCGGGGGGAGGTCGATCCCGCTGACGTACACCTTCTCGCCGCGGAAGAGCCGGTCCTCGGGATCCCAGGGGAACCAGATCACGACCTTCCACTCGAGCGGTCCCTCCTCGGGAGGCTGTCCGAGCCACGGCGCGCGCTGGGTCGCCGAGACGTCCGCCTCCTCGCATACGCCCTGCGGACCGATCACGATGTCCGTGAGGTCGAAGCGGATGTCCGGGAAGGCGGTCAACAGCTCGGTGTAGAAGCGGCGGGCGCCGTCGTGTCCCTCCCAGCGGTGGCCGGTCTGGACGAGCTCGTACACGCAATCCGGGGTCAGCGTCGAGATCAGGCCGTCGAGATCGCGGGCGTCCTCGGCGAGCGAGTGCTTCTTGTAGAGCTCCCGGACGTCTCGGTACAGCTCGGGCGTCACCTCCCGGCGGTAGACCTCGAGCACGGTCGGGTCGGCCATAGGCCGAGCCTAGCGTCTCAGGCAGGGACGAGCTCCCCGGCGGCCGGATCGGCCCCGAACAGCCCAGGCTGACGCTGCACGAGCGCGACGAAGGCGTCGACGACCGCGGGAGCGAACTGCGTGCCGCGGTTCCGCGCGATCTCGTCCGTCGCGTCGGCGAGCGTCCTGGCCGCGCTGTACGGACGGTCGGTCGTCATCGCGTCGACGGCGTCGGCCAGCCCCACGATCGCCGCCTCGAGCGGAATCTCCTCGCCGCCCAGGCCGTGCGGGTAGCCGTTCCCGTCCCACCGCTCGTGGTGGTGGAGGATCGCCGGCACCGTCGACCGAAGCCGGTGGAGCCGCCCCACGATCCGCGCGCCGTCCTCCGGGTGGCGCTTCACGATCTCGTACTCGAGCTCGGTCAGGCGGTCCGGCTTCGTGAGGATCGCGTCGGGCACGCCGATCTTGCCGATGTCGTGAAAGAGGCCCGCGAAGCGGAGGACGTCGAGCTCCTCGCCTCCGAGCCCGAGCTCCTTGCCGAGGGCGACCGCGATCCGGCGCACGCGCTGCGAGTGGCCTGCGGTGTAGGGATCCTTCGCGTCCACCGTCGCGTTGAGGCTCTCGACGGCCTCGAGCGCGCTCTCCTCGAGCAGCTGGTTCGACTCCGCGAGCCGGAGGGTGCGGGCGTGGAGCTTCGCGTTCTGGCGGCTGAGCGTCCGGGAGGCGCCGCGCACCAGAAGGGCGAGCAGGGCCCACAGCGCGAGGAAGACCGCGCCGACGGCCGCCCAGAGCATCGTGCGCCGGGAGCCGATCAGCTCGCCGAGCGCCCGCGGGTTGGCGTAGATCTCGTACGCGCCGATCACATGGTGGCCGGCGTCGACCGGCGCGTAGACCTCGAACAGGTGCGAGACGCCCGCCTTGCGAGCGAGCTCGTTGCGCTCGAACGAATCCTCGCCCTGCGCGTCGCCGCCGGTGCTCACCAAGGCCGCGATCGCCTGGTTCTTCCGGATCGCTTCGCGCAGCTCGCCGTCGATGGGGAACCTGCGGCCGATCCGCGCCTTGTCCCGGTTCGTCCACGCAAGGCGGCCGTCGATTCGCCACACCTTGACGCTGAGGATGTCGGACTGCCTGCCGATCGCCCTGGAGAGCCGCTCGAGGTTCCGCCGCGAGATGACGACCCTGTCGCGGCGCACGAGCGTCGGGCTGACGACGCCGTCGACGTAACGGGAGAGGGCCGTTCGCTCCACGCTGAGCGCCTCCGCCGTCAGGGAGCGCGAAAGTGCCCAGCCGATCGCGAGCGCGGCCCCGACGCAGAGGAGCGCCGAGGCGAGCAGGAAGACGCGAAGGAGCGTGAGCGACCGTTCGAGGTCGCGCCCGCGCCGCAGCCGCAGGTTGCCCTCTTCCACCGGGGCAATATCGGCCGCGCGCGCCCGTGGGATTAGTCCCTCGTTCCTAGAATCGCCGGGTGGACCTCGACCTCGTCTTCCTCGGCACGGCGGCCTCGATGCCTACGGCCCAGCGGGGGCCGGCGGCGCTGCTCGTCCGCCGGGGCGGCGAGCGGCTGCTCTTCGACTGCGGCGAGGGGACGCAGCGACAGCTGCAGCGCTCCGCGATCGGGCTGCCCGACCTGCAGGAGATCTTCCTCACGCACTTCCACGCCGACCACTTCCTCGGCCTGCCGGGGATGCTGAAGACGTTCGCGCTGCGGGGCCGCGACGAGACGCCGCTGACCGTCCACGGTCCGCAGGGCCTGCGGGAGCTCTTCAACCGGCTCCGGCCGTTCCTCGGCCGCCTGCCGTACCCGCTGACGCTCGTCGAGCTCGAGCCGGGGGAGAAGCTCGAGCGCGGGGAGTACACGATCGAGGCGTTCGCGGTCGAGCACGGAGTCGGGGCGCTCGGCTACGCGCTCGTCGAGCGCGAGCGGCCGGGCCGCTTCGACGTGGCGGCCGCCGACGCGCTCGGGGTTCCCGGCGGCCCCGCCCGCGGACGGCTGCAGGCGGGGGAGCAGGTGACGGTCGATTCGGGTCGCACCGTGTCTCCCGCGGACGTGCTCGGGGAGCCGCGCCCCGGCCGGAAGGTGGTGCTGACCGGCGACACCGCGCCTTCGCCGCTCGTCGTCCAGGCTGCGCACGGCGCGGACGTGCTCGTCCACGAGGCCAGCTTCACCGCCGAGGAGGCCGAGCGCGCGCGGGAGACGATGCACTCGACGGCCGCGGAGGCCGCCGAGGTGGCGCGCCTCGCCCAGGTGCGTCTGCTCGTGCTCACCCACGTCTCGCCGCGCTACTTCGGCCCGGAGCTCGCGGACGAGGCCCGGGACGTCTTTCCCGACGTCGTCGTCCCGCGCGACTTCGACCTGGTGGAGGTGCCGTTCCGCGAGCGCGGCGCGCCGCGGCTCGTCCGGAGCGGCGCGCGGCCGCCCCGCTCCGACGGGGCCCGCGAGAGGGCCGAAGCGCCTATGATCGAGCCGTCATGAGCGGGATGGTCCAGCTCGCAACTGCGGGCGACGTGGCCGAGGCCGAGGAGTTGCAGGAGATCCTCCGCAACGCCGGCATCGACTCGTCGCTCGAGCAGGCTCCGGAGGACGACGCCGTCAACGTGCTCGTCCCCGAGGCCGAGCTCCAGACCGCGCAGGACGCGATCGAGGCCCTCACCGAGCCCGACGACCTGATCTCGGAGCCCTAGCCGATGCCGACCATGGTCTTCCTCCGTGGCAGGGCGCGCCTCAGCCCAGGCGCGGCCGCGGGGTCGCCACACCCTTCGTAGCCGCGCCTTCGCAGACGAGCTCGTCCGCGACGCCGGCCTCACGCCGGGCACGCTCGTACTCGATCTCGGCGCCGGCGGCGGCGCCCTCACGCGGGCGCTCGCCGAGGCGGGTTGCCACGTGCGCGCGGTGGAGCTCGACCCGGCCGCGCTCCGGCAGCTGAGAGCGCGCTTCGACCTCGACGCGCGGGTCGAGGTCGTCGAGGGCGATGCGACGCGCCTGGCGCTGCCGGAGGAGCCGTTCGCCGTCGTCGCCAACCTTCCCTTCGCCTCGGGAACGGCGATCCTGCGCCGTCTGCTTGGCGACCCGGCCGTGCCTCTCGTCCAGCTCGACGCGATCGTGGAGTGGGGGCTCGCCGCGAAGCGGGCGGCGGTCTGGCCGTCGACGCTGCTCGGCTGCACGTGGGGAGCCTGGTACGACCTGCGCCTCGTCCGGCGGGTGCCGCGCGCATGCTTCGCTCCCCCGCCGGGTGTCGACGCTGCGGTGCTGCGCGCCTCGCGCAGACAGCAGCCGCTCGTCCTTCCCGCGCAGGCGGCGGCCTACGAGGCCGTGCTGCGCAAGGCCTTCGCGGCCCGGGCGCCGCTCGACCGGATCCTGCCGCGTCGCGTCGTCCACGGGGTCGCGCACGAGCTCGGCTTCGATCCCCGAGCCGGCGCTCGCGACCTCGACGCGCGCCAGTGGGCCGGCCTCTACGCCGCGCTCAGACCCGCCACTCGCCGCCCACGAGCAACGGCACCTCGCCGCCGGCGCGGGTCACGCCGCTGACAGTGACGTCGTCCGAGCCGATCATGAAGTCGACGTGGATCTGGCTCTCGTTGATCCGCGGCAGATCGGCAGGATCCGCGATCGGGCTCGCGTAGGCGTCGCCGAGGGCGATGTGACTCGCGGAGTTCTCGTCGAGCAGCGTGTTGAAGAACGTGCGGCCGAGGCGGCCGATGCGGCTCTCGCCGTCGACGAGCGCCACCTCGCCGAGCCGTGTCGCCCCCTCGTCGACTGCGCAGCGCTGCCGCAGCGAGGCCGCGTTCGCGTCGGCGTCGATCTCGACCGCGCGTCCGTGCTCGAACCGGATCCGCAGCCCTGTCACGATCGAGCCGCCCACGTCGAGAGGCTTCGTGGAGGTCACGACTCCCTCCGTCCGCTCGGGATCGGGCGTCGTGAAGAGCTCCTCCGTCGGCAGGTTGGGCATGTGGTGGATGCCGGAGCGCGTCGTGGCCCGGCCGCCGTCCTTCGCGAAGCGGGAGCTCGGCAGCAGGCCGACGGTGAGGTCGGTGCCGGGGCCCACGAAGCGGAGGGCGTCGAGATCGAGCTCGTCGAGGCGAGAGGCGTTCTGCCAGATCTCGTCGATTCGGCGTGCCCAGGCGTCCTCCGGGTCCGGCTCGTCGAGCCGGCAGACGTGCTCGAGGTCGCGCCAGAGCGCCTCCACCGCGTCGTCCGGGTCGAGCTCCGGGAAGACGCGCTCTGCCCACGCCGAGGAGGGAAACGGCGACACGGTCCAGGCGACGGAGCGGTCGTCGAGGACCTTGAACAGCTCCCGCACGGTCGGCAGCCGGTCGCGACCCGCGCGCGCCGGGTCGAGCCCCTCGAGCAGGCCGGGCGGGACGAACGGCGTGAGGACGATCCTCGCCGCGCCGAGGTCCCCGAGGTCGAGCAGCCGCCGGCCGAGCCAGGGCGGAACCCAGTCGAGCGAATCGTCGGGTGCCGACTCGATCCGGATCCGCTTGACGTTCGGGTCGAAATACGCGACGTCGACGTATCGCGCCCCTCGCTCGTATGCACGGCGGGCGAGACGCTGCACGAGCGGTGCCGCCTCGGGCCCCGCCTCGATCGCGACCACCTGGTCGGGCTGGACGTTCGCCCCGAAACCGACGATGAGATCGGCGTACCGGTCGAGCAGCTCCTCGTCCACGGGCGGCACGCTACCGCGGGAAGACCGTCTCATCCGCCCGACCCGGTATGGTGCGCCCGGCACGCACCCCTTTAACCCGGTCCAGCGAGGCCGGAAAGGAGTCGGATGACGACGCACGCGCCAAGGGCCGCCGGAGGTGGCCCGGTCTCTCGGCCGGGCGAGGGTGGCTTCGCCGCCGGCGCTCCCGGCCAAGTTCAGGGCAAAACCCTTCTCGACGCCGACGGGCTCGGGAGGACCCTGTCGAGAATCGCCCACGAGATCATCGAGGGCAACCCGGACCTCGACGACGTCGCGCTCGTCGGGATCCAGACCCGCGGCGTCCCGCTCGCGCGGCGGCTCGCGCGCCTGATCTCCGAACGCGCCGGTGTGGAGCCGGCGCTCGGCGCCGTCGACATCACCTTCTACCGCGACGACGTCACCGTCCGCGGCGGCGAGGCGCCGCTGGCGGCACAGCCGCTCGTCCGGGCGACACAGCTCGACTTCCCGCTCGACGGGCGGACCGTCGTCCTCGTCGACGACGTCCTCTACACCGGCCGCACGATCCGCGCCGCGATCGAGGCGCTCTTCGACTACGGCCGTCCGGCGCGCGTCCAGCTCGCGGTGCTCGTCGACCGCGGCCACCGCGAGCTGCCGATCCGGCCGGACTACGTCGGCAAGAATCTGCCCACCGCCCGCGGCGAGCGGATCCAGGTGCAGCTCGTCGAGGTCGACGAGCTCGACGCGGTCCTGCTCGTCTCGGCCCCCGAGGAAGAACGCCGATGATCCGGCTCGTGAAGGACGACCTCAGGCCCCCGGACTGGGCTGGAAGCCTCGGTGGCGACGCCACCGACGCCCGGCCGGGAAGACCCCGGGCGGCTGAGCCGCCCGGCCGGCCTCCGAAGCGGCATTTCCTCTCGGTCGGCGACCTGACGCAAGCCGACGTCGAGCGGCTGCTCGACACCGCTCACACCTTCGAGGCCTCGCTCGAGCGGCACGTCAAGAAGCTGCCGACGCTCAAGGGCCACCTCGTCGTCAACCTCTTCTACGAGTCCTCCACCCGTACGTCGTCCTCGTTCGAGCTCGCCGCGAAGCGGCTCTCGGCCGACACGCTCACCGTCAAGTCCGCGGGATCCTCGGTGGACAAGGGCGAGTCGCTCAAGGACACGGCGCTCACGCTGGGCGCCTACGACCCCGACGTGATCGTGATCCGCCATCCGCAGATCGGGGCGCCGCAGCTCGTCGCACGGGTCACGGAGGCGCACGTCGTCAACGCGGGCGACGGCAAGCACCAGCACCCGACGCAGGCGCTGCTCGACCTCTACACGCTGCGGGAGGAGCTCGGCCGGCTCGGCGGCCTCCACGTCGCGATCGTCGGCGACGTCCTCCACTCGCGTGTGGCACGCTCGCTGCTGCAGGCGTTCGCGCTCGTCGGAATCCGCGCCACGCTCGTCGGCCCACCGGCGCTGCTGCCGCGCGAGCTGCCCGCGGAGGCCTCGACCGACATCGAGGCGATCCGCGACGCCGACGTCGTCTACGTCCTCCGCATGCAGAACGAGCGGATGGAGCCCGGCGCGAGCTTCGTGCCCAGCCTGCGCGAGTACACCGCGCGCTGGGGGATCACGCCCGAGCGGCTGCGGCCCGGACAGAGGGTCATGCACCCGGGGCCGATGAACCGCGGCGTCGAGATCGACCCGCGCGCGGCCGACTCTCCGGAGTCGCTGATCACGCGGCAGGTCCGCTCCGGGCTCGTCGTGCGGATGGCCGTCCTCTACGACGTACTCACCGGCGGGCCGGTCGGGGTGCAGGCGCTCACGGCCGTGGAGGTGGCGTGATGCTGTTCTGGAAGAACGGCCACGTCGACACGCTGACGATTCGGCGGGCACGCGTCGTCGACCCGACCGAGAAGATCGACGAGATCCTCGATGTGACGATCGAGGACGGGATCATCACCCGGCTCGGGTCGTCAGGCCCGAGCCGGCTGGAGCACCGCGTGGTCGACGCGGAGGGGCTCGTGCTCGCCCCGGCCTTCGTCGACCCGCACGTCCATCTGCGCACGCCCGGCCGCGAGGACGAGGAGACGGTGGCGAGCGGCACGGCGGCGGCGGCGGCGGGCGGCTTCTGCGCGATCCTCGCCATGCCGAACACCGAGCCGGTCGTCGACTCGGCGGCGACGCTCGGCGCGCTCGTCGAGACCGCGCGCCACGAGGCCGAGGTTCCGGTCGGCTTCCTCGCCGCCATCACACGCGGCCAGCGCGGCGACGAGCTGACGGAGATGGGCGAGCTCGCGGACACGGGCGCGGTCGCCTTCTCCGACGACGGCGTCCCCGTTGCCTCCGCTGGGCTGATGCGCAGGGCGTTGCAGTACGCGTCGGTCACCGACCGCCCGCTCGCCCTCCACTGCGAGGAGCCCACCCTCTCGCGCGGCGGCCACGTCCACGAGGGCCGCGTCGCGGCCGAGCTCGGCTTCGCGGGCTATCCCTCCGTCGCGGAGTCGGTCGCGGTCGAGCGGGACCTGGCGCTCGCGGGCTACGAGGGCGGTCGCGTCCATGTCCTCCACCTGTCGGCCGCCGAGTCGGTCGACGCGCTGCGACGGGCGCGCGAGGCGGGCGTCGCGGCGAGCGGGGAGGCGACCCCGCACCACCTCGTCCTCACCGACGACGCCGTCCGCTCGCTCGACCCGAACGTGAAGATGAACCCGCCGCTCCGGGCCGAGCCGGACCGAGTCGCGCTGCTCGACGGGGTGCGGGACGGCACGATCGAGGCGGTCGCCACCGACCACGCGCCGCACGCGGCGCAGGAGAAGGAGGTGCCGTTCGAGGCGGCGCCGTTCGGCGTCACGGGGCTCGAGACCGCGTTCGCCGCGCTGCACACGCACCTCGTGAGGCCCGGCCTGCTGCCGCTCGAGACCTTGCTCGAGCGGATGTCGGCCGGCCCGGCTCGGATCTTCGGGCTCGACCGGCCGCGCGTCGCCGTCGGCGCCCGCGCGAATCTCGTCCTTCTCGACCTCGAGCGGGAGTGGACGGTGGGGGAGGAGCCCTTCCGCTCGCGGTCGGGGAACTCCTGGCTCCTGGGCTCGCGGCTGAAGGGCGCGGTGCGGATGACGCTCGCCGCCGGGTCGGTGGTTCACGCATGAGCTACCTCGCGCTCGCGGACGGCACGGTCTGGCCCGGCGAGCCGGTCGGCGCCGAGGGCCACGCGCTCGGGGAAGCCGTCTTCACGACCGGCATGTCGGGCTACCAGGAGGCGGTCACCGATCCGAGCTTCGAGGACCAGCTCGTCTGCTTCACCGCGCCGATGGTCGGCAACTACGGGGTCGCCGAGGGACGAAGCGAGTCGGCCAGGACGCATGCCCGTGCGGTGCTGATGCGCGAGGCGCGGGGCCCGGAGTGGACGGACTGGCTGCGCGAGCGCGGGATCGTTGCGCTCACCGGAGTCGACACGCGCAGCCTCGTCCTCCATCTCCGCGACGCCGGCTCGGCGCCCGGGATCGCCGTCGCCTCGGACCTCCCGCTCGAGGAGGCGGTCGAGCTCGCGCGTCAGCAGCCGTCGATGCTCGGGCGAGCGCTCGCCGAGGACGTCTCGACGGACGAGCCGTATGTCTTCGCGCAGCAGGGCCGGGTGCGGATCGGGGTCGTCGACTACGGCGTCAAGAACTCGGTGCTGCGGCGGCTCGCGAAGGCGGGCGCGGCGGTGACCGTCCATCCCCACGACACCGACGCCGACGAGCTCGCCCGGTACGACGGCGTTCTTCTCTCGCCGGGCCCCGGGGACCCGGAGCCGCTCGTCGCGGAGACCGAGACGGTGCGCGAGCTGCTCGGCCGGACGCACGTCCTCGGCATCTGCCTCGGGCACCAGCTGATCGCGCGCGCGACCGGCCACGAGACGTACAAGCTCCCCTTCGGCCACCGGGGTGCGAACCACCCGGTGCACGAGCGGCTCACGGGACGCGTGCTCGTCACGAGCCAGAACCACGGCTTCGCCGTCGAGCCGAGCGAGGCGGCCGAGGTGTCGCACGTCTCGCTCTACGACGGCACGGTCGAGGGTCTCGACCTGCCGGAGCTGCGCGCTCGCTCGCTCCAGTTCCATCCCGAGGCGGGGCCGGGGCCGCACGACGCGTGGCCGCTGCTCGAGGCGTGGGTCGACGAGGTCGCGGAGGCCGTCGGTGCCTAGGCGGACGGGCATCGAGTCGATCTGCATCGTCGGCTCCGGGCCGATCGTGATCGGCCAGGCGGCCGAGTTCGACTACGCCGGCTGCCAGGCCCTCAAGGTGCTGCGCGAGGACGGGTTCCGGACGATCGTCGTCAACTCGAACCCGGCGACGATCATGACCGACCCGGGCTTCGCGGACCGCACGTATCTCGAGCCGCTCGACGCCGAGGCCGTCGCGGAGGTGCTGCGGATCGAGCGGCCCGACGCGCTCCTGCCGACCATGGGCGGCCAGACGGCGCTGAACCTCGCCCGCGAGCTAGCGAACGAGGGCGTCCTCGAGGAGCTCGGGATCGAACTGATCGGCGCCCGCCTCGACGCGATCGAGCGCGCCGAGGACCGGCTCAAGTTCAAGGAGGCGGTCGAGTCGTGCGGGCTCAAGGTGCCGGTCTCGGCGATCGTCACCTCGCTCGACGACCTCGACGGGCTGATGATCCCCGCGGTCGTCCGTCCCGCCTTCACGCTCGGTGGCCACGGCGGGGGCTTCGCCACGACCGTGGAGGAGCTGTACCGCCAGGTGGAGCGGGGCCTCTCCGAGTCCCCGATCGGCCAGGTGCTCGTCGAGGAGTCGGTGCGCGGCTGGGACGAGTTCGAGCTCGAGGTCGTGCGCGACCGGATCGACAACGTGGTCATCGTCTGCTCGATCGAGAACCTCGACCCGATGGGCGTCCACACCGGTGACTCGGTCACGGTCGCGCCGCAGATGACGCTGCCGGACGAGGCGTACCAGGAGCTGCGCGACGCGGCCGCCGCGGTCATCCGGGCCGTCGGCGTCGACACCGGCGGTTCGAACATCCAGTTCGCCCGCAGCCGCGAGACCGGCGAGGTGCGCGTGATCGAGATGAACCCGCGCGTCTCCCGCTCCTCGGCCCTCGCCTCGAAGGCGACGGGCTATCCGATCGCGAAGGTCGCGGCACGGCTCGCCGTCGGCTACACGCTCGACGAGATCCCCAACGACCTGACGGGGACGACGCCGGCGAGCTTCGAGCCGACGCTCGACTACGTCGTCGTCAAGTTCCCGCGCTTCGCGTTCGAGAAGTTCCCGGGCGCCGACCGGACCCTCGGCACGCAGATGAAGTCGGTGGGCGAGACGATGGGGATCGGCCGCACCTTCGCCGAGGCGTTCCTCAAGGCCTATCGCTCGCGCGAGCTCGACGCCGGCGCGGCGACCCCGTGGCCGGCGCTCGAGGCCGTGCCCGAGGACATCCATCCCTTCTTCCGGCGGGAGCTCGAGCAGATCCGCACGGCGCTCGAGGGCAGGGGCGACGTCGCGTCGCTCGCCGCGGGCGACTGGCTGCGCCTCAAGCGCCTCGGGCTGTCGGACGCCGACCTCGCGGCTGCGGCCGGCACGAGCGAGGCGGCCGTGCGGCAGCGGCGCCGCGACTGCGGGATCCGGCCCTCGTACCGTCGCGTCGACTCCTGCGCCGGCGAGGTCGAGGCGGCCTCCAACTACTACTACTCGACCTGGGGCGAGGTGGACGAGGCTCCGCCGGCCGGCGACCGGCCCCGCGTCGTCATCCTCGGCTCCGGCCCGAACCGGATCGGTCAGGGGATCGAGTTCGACTACTGCTGCGTCCACGCCGTGACGACGTACCGCGAGCTCGGCTACGAGGCGGTGATGGTCAACTGCAACCCGGAGACGGTCTCGACCGACTACGACACGTCCGATCGCCTCTACTTCGAGCCGCTCGACGCGGAGTCGGTGCTCGCGATCTGCGAGCGCGAGCAGCCGGACGGCGTCGTGATCCAGTTTGGCGGCCAGACTCCGCTCAAGCTCGCCCGCGCGATCGAGGACGCCGGCTACCGGATCCTCGGGACGCCGTTCGACGCGGTCGACCTCGCCGAGGACCGCGAGCGCTTCGCCGGCCTCCTGCGCGCGCACGGCCTCCGCTCGCCGGAGTGGGGCATCGCCGCCTCGCCCGACGAGGCGGTCGAGATCGCCGAGCGGATCGGCTACCCGGTGCTCGTCCGCCCCTCGTACGTCCTCGGCGGCCGGGCGATGCGCGTCTGCTACACGGCCGACGAGGTGCGGGACATCCGAACGCTGGAAGCGTCGGCGGCAACGCCGCCGCCGCCCGGCGGGCAGAGCGCGGGGCCGCTCGCGGCGGTCCCGCTGGGGTTCGAGCGCGTCCTCGTCGACCGGTTCGTCGAGCACGCGGTCGAGGTGGACGTGGACGCGCTCTGCGACGGCGTGGACACGTACGTGGCGGCTGTCATGCAGCATGTCGAGGAGGCGGGCGTCCACTCGGGCGACTCGGCGTGCGTCCTGCCCGCGCCGAGCCTCACGTTCGCGCAGACGCAGGAGATCGCGCGGGTCGTGCGGATCCTCGGACGCGCCCTCGGCGCGGTCGGCCTTCTCAACGTCCAGCTCGCCGTGACCGGCGACGGTGAGGTGTACGTGATCGAGGCGAACCCGCGGGCCTCCCGCACCGTCCCCTTCGTGAGCAAGGCGACCGGCGTCGAGCTCGTCAAGGCGGCCTGTCGCCTGGCGCTCGGCGCGAAGATCGCGGAGCTCGGCCTGCCGCCGGAGCGCCCGCCGCGCCAATGGAGCGTCAAGGCCGCCGTCCTGCCGTTCGCGCGCTTCCCCGGCAGCGACCCGGTTCTCGGGCCCGAGATGCGTTCGACCGGCGAGGTCATGGCGAGCGCCGCCGACCTCTCGACCGCCCTCGACAAGGCGGAGCGGGCGGCGGGACGGAGGCTCCCGCGCTCGGGCTCCGTCTTCATCTCGATCCGCGAGCCCGACCACCAGCAGGCCGTGCCCATCGCCGCCACCCTCGCCGGGCTCGGCTTCGAGCTGCATGCGACCGAGGGGACGGCGGCCACGCTCGCCGCCGCCGGGATCGCGGTCGAGCCCGTGCGCAAGCTCAGCGAGGCGCGGGACGGCGAGCCGACCGTGGTCGACCTCATCCGGCGCGGCCGCTGCGACCTCGTGATCAACACGCCGGAGGGCCGCAACGCGCGCTCGGACGGCTACGCGATCCGGGAGGCGGCCCTCGCGCGGCGCGTGCCGTGCATCACGACGCTCTCGGGCGCCGCGGCGGCGGTGCATGCGATCGCCACCGCGCGGGCCGAGCAGGCCGTGTCCCTCCAGGAGCGGATCGATGCCGAGCTCGGCATCACGGCATAGGGTCGTCGCTTCCGAGCGCGTCGGGCCGTACACGCTGCTGCGGCTCGAGCGCGGTGGGCTCGTCCCGGGCGTGCCGGGACAGTTCTTCATGCTCGAGGCGCCCGGCAGGCTGCTGCCACGGCCCTTCTCGCTCTGCCTGGCCCCGCCCGGCGAGCTCGCCTTCCTCGTCGACCCGATCGGCCTGGGAACGCAGGCGCTCTGCGAGCTGCGGCCGGATGACGCGATCGCCGTCCTGGGCCCGCTCGGCCGCGGCTACCGGCTCGACGTCGAGCGGCCGCTCCTCGTCGGCGGCGGGATCGGGATCGCCCCGCTGCCATACCTCGCCGAGCGGCTCGGCGGATCGCCGCCGGCCGTCCTCGGCTTCCGCAGCGCGGAGCATGCCGAGGCCGCCGTGCTGCTGCCGGGCGCCGAGGTCGCGGTCGATCCGGTCCTCGTCACCGAGCTGATCGAGCCGGGATGCGACGTCCTGGCCTGCGGGCCGGAGCCGATGCTGCAGGCGGTGGCGGCGCTGTGCCCGACCGCGCAGCTCGCGTGGGAGGCGCCGATGGCATGCGGCTACGGCGCCTGCTACGGCTGCGTGGTCGAGATCGCCGGCGCGCTGAAGCGGCTCTGTCTGGAGGGGCCGGTGCTCGACGCCTCGCGCGTCCGGGCGCCCGCCGAGGCCGTCGCGTGAGGATCCTCAACGCGAGCGGCTGTCTCGACGCGCTGGCGGCGCCGGATGTCGCGCGGCAGCTCGACGGATTCGTGACGAAGACCGTCACGCCGCTGCCGCGCGAGGGAAGCGCGCCGCCGCGGATCGCCGAGACCGCTCACGGGATGCTCAACGCGATCGGCCTCGCGAATCCCGGTCGCGACTGCTTCCTCGCCGACCACCTCCCTCGCCTGCACGAGCTCGGTGTTCCGCTCTGGGTCAGCGTCGGCGGCTTCTGCGCGGACGACTACGCAGAGACGTGCTCGCGTCTGGCCGGGATCGAGGCGATCGAGCTCAACCTCTCGTGCCCCAACGTCGACGAGGCGGCCGACTCGGCGGCGGAGATCGTCGCCGCCTGCCGCCGCGCCACCGGGCTTCCGCTCTACGCGAAGCTCTCCGCCGCGCATCCGGACGTCGCGGCCGTCGCGCGCGCGGTCGCTGCGGCCGGCGCGGACGGGCTGTCGCTCGTCAACACGCTCCGCGCCGTGGCCCTCGACCGCAGGCTCCGGCCCGTTCTCGCGCGCGGCAGCGGCGGCCTCTCGGGCCCGGCGCTCAAGCCGATCGCCCTCCACGCGGTCGGCGTCTGCCACGACGCCACCGGTCTGCCGATTGTCGGGATGGGGGGTATCCAGACGGGCCGCGACGCGCTCGAATTCGTCGCGTGCGGCGCGCAAGACGTCGCTCTCGGAACGGTGCTCTTCGCGGACCCGGGCGCCCCGGCGCGCGTGCGCGAGGAGCTCGCAGCCGCCTGCGAAGAGGCCGGCGTTGCCGGTCCTGACGACGCCAGGAGCCTGGCAAAAACCCCGGAAACCGAGCGAAAAGTCCCGGCTTGAAGGTCGCGGGCGCATTGGTAAGATCGGCCCTCCGTGTCCCCCACGAAGACACAGGCGCACGCGCCGCTCCGCTCTCTCGACCAGCGGATGGACGCACTGAAGCGAGCGAACGACGTCCGCGTCAGGCGCGCCAAGCTCAAGAAGGACCTGAAGGAAGGCAAGGTCCGGATCGAGCAGATCCTCGGTAACCCGCCCGAGTACGTCTCGACGGCGAAGGTGATCGACATCCTCATGGCCGTGCCGAAATTCGGGCGCGTCAAGGCCGCGCGTTTCCTCAACACCTGCCGGATCAGCCAGTCGAAGACCGTCGGCGGGCTGTCCGACCGTCAGCGCGCCGAGCTGATCGGCCTCTTCAACAGCCGCTAGGTGGACGGAGTGGGGACGCCGGCGGTGCTCGTGGTGACGGGCCCGTCGGGCGCCGGCAAGGGAACGCTCATCCGCGAGCTCGTCGAGCGCGTGCCCAGGATCGAGGCGACGGTCTCGGCCACGACGCGCGAACGCCGGCGCGGGGAGGAGGACGGCCGCGAGTACTGGTTCCTCTCCGACCGCGAGTTCCTCGAGCGCGTCGCCCGCGGGGAGTTCCTCGAGCACGTCGAGTACGTCTCGGGCCACCGCTACGGCACGCTCCGCTCGGAGCTCGAGCGGATCGCCGCCCAGGGAAACCTGCCGCTGCTCGAGCTCGAGACGGAGGGAGCGCTCCGCGTCAAGCACGAGGTCGCGGGCGCGGTGACGATCTTCGTCTCCGCCCGCGTGGAGGAGCTCGAGCGGAGGCTGCGGGAGCGGGCGACGGAGAGCGCGGGGGAGATCGGGGAGCGGATCGAGCTCGCGCGGAAGCAGCTCGAGCAGGCCGGCGAATTCGACCACGTGATCGAGAACGACGACCTCGAGCGCGCCGTCGCCGAGCTCACCGGCCTGGTGCGCGGCCTGCTGAGGCCGGCCGCTACCATGCCGCGGCGATGATCGAACCCCGCGTCGACGACCTGCTGAAGAACGTGGACTCGCGCTACGCGCTCGTGATCGTGGCGGCGAAGCGCGCGCGCCAGATCAACAGCTACCACCACCAGCTCGGCGAGGGGACCTTCGGCGACAACCTGCCGCCTCTCGTCGAGAGCCGCTCGAAGAACTACCTGACCATGGCCCTGGAGGAGACCGCCCAGGGCATGCTCAAGTACGACTACACCGCCTAGCGCGCATTCGCCGCGTCACCGGCGGGTAGGCATCATTTCGGCATGTCCCGCGTCCTGCTCGGCGTGTCGGGCGGCATCGCCGCCTACAAGGCGTGCGAGCTCTGCCGGTCGCTCGTCAGGGACGGTCACGACGTTGTTCCGCTCGTCACCCCGGGCGCCGAGCGCTTTGTCACCGCCGAGACCTTCCGTGCCCTGGCGCGGCGACCCGCAGCCGACGACGTCTACCTCCACCTCACGCGCGCCGACCTGCTCGTCGTCGCGCCCTGCACGGCGAACACCCTCGCCAAGCTCGCGCACGGGATCGCCGACAACGTCCTGACCGAGGCCGCGCTCGCGCACCGCGGGCCGGTCCTCGTGGCGCCTGCGATGAACCCGCGGATGTGGTCGCATCCCGCGACGCGCGCCAACGCCGAGGCTCTGCGCGGGCGCGGGGCCGTCCTCGTCGGCCCGGACGAGGGGGAAACGGCGGAGGGAGAGCTCGGCGTGGGACGGATGGCCGAGCCGGACGAGATCCTGGCCGCCGCTCGTAACCTCCTCATGGGCTCCGGGCCTCTGCGGGGAAAGCGCGTTCTCGTCTCGGCGGGCGGCACGCGCGAGCCGCTCGACGCGGTCCGCTTCGTCGGCAACCGCTCCTCCGGCCGGATGGGCGTCGCGCTCGCGGCCGAGGCGCGGCGCCGCGGCGCCGAGGTGACGCTGCTCGCGGCGAACCTCGCCGTGCCGGCGCCGCCGGGGGTGGAGGTCGTCGAGACGCCGACGGCCGCCGACCTCGAGCGGGAGGCGACGGCGCGCGCGGCTGATTCCGACGTCGTCGTCATGGCCGCGGCGGTCGCCGACTACCGACCCGCGGAGGCGCTCGCCGCCAAGCGTCCCAAGGACACCGCCACCTGGACGCTCGAGCTCGAGCCGACGACCGACGTGCTCTCCGCGCTGGCCGGGCGCCGCCGCGACGGCCAGCTCCTCGTCGGCTTCGCGGCGGAGACGGGCGAGGCCGGCCTCGAGCGCGCGCGGGAGAAGCTCGCCCGCAAGGGCGCGGACATCTTCGTCCTCAACGACGTCTCCCGAACCGACATCGGCTTCGACGCGTACGAGAACGAGGTGACGCTCCTCACGACAGCCGCCGAGCGGCAGGTGCCCAAGGCGCCGAAAGAGGAGATCGCCGCCGCGATCCTCGACGAGGTCGAGAGGCTCGTCGCGCATGGCTGAGCGCGCCGTCGAGCCGGTTCCGAGCGGGTTGATCGAGACGATCGTCGAGAACCTCGGGCGGGTCGTCCACGCGCCCGACGAGACGCTGCGCCTCGTCGTCCTCTGCCTCGTCGCCGAGGGGCACGCGATCATCGAGGACTTCCCCGGCGTCGGCAAGACGATGCTCGCCAAGGCGCTCGCCCGCTCGCTCGACTGCCGCTTCGCGCGCCTGCAGTTCACGCCCGACCTGCTGCCGTCGGACGTGACCGGCGTCAACGTCTTCAACCAGCAGCAGAACGAGTTCGAGTTCCGTCCCGGCCCCGTCTTCGCGAACCTCCTGCTCGTCGACGAGGTGAACCGGGCCTCGCCGAAGACACAGGCGGCGCTGCTCGAGTGCATGGAGGAGCGCCAGGTCTCCGTCGACGGCGTCACGTACCCCCTCGAGCCGCCCTTCATGGTGATGGCGACGCAGAACCCGATCGAGTACGAGGGGACGTACCCGCTGCCAGAAGCGCAGCTCGACCGTTTCACGATGCGGCTCTCGCTCGGCTACCCGCCCCTCGCCGAGGAGGCGCGGATGCTCGACGAGCAGACGAGCTGGGGTGCTGGAAGCGCCACCGGCAAAATCGGTGACGCCCAGCGGACAGACCCCGGGGCCTACGGCGCCGCTGGGCCTCCTTTGGAATCGCTGACGGCCGTCGCCGACGCCGCGGGCGTGTTGCGACTCGTGGAGACGGCGCGCGGGGTCTACGTCGAGGAGAGCGTCGGCCGCTACGTCGTCGCCCTGCTGCGCCAGACGCGCGGCGACTCGCGGCTCTACCTCGGCGCCAGCCCGCGCGCCGGCATCGCGCTGCTCCGCGTGGCCAAGGCGCGCGCCCTCTCCGAAGGACGCGACTACGTCACGCCCGACGACGTCAAGGCCGTGGCCGCGCCGGTGCTCGCCCACCGCCTGATCCTCGCGCCGGAGGCCCGCTCCGCCGCCCTCGGCCCGGAGGAGCTCGTCGCGGACGCCCTCGCGCACACCCCGGTGCCGGTCTAGTGACCGCCCGGGGGCGGGCGGTCCTCGCGCTCGGCGTCCTCTGCTGGGTCGTCGCCGTCGTCTTCGGCTCGCCGGCGCTGTATCCGGTCGCGGCCGGGCTCGTCCTCGTCGTGCCGCTTGCGGTGGCGTGGGTGCGGATCACCCTGCGGCAGCCGCACGTGGTCCGGCGCTGGCGGCAGGAGAGGCTGCTCGAGCAGGACGACGTGACGGTCGAGCTCGTCCTCGAGCGCGAGCCCGGTGTGCCGCTGGCGAACGTGGTCGCGCACGAGCAGGTGGGCCGGATCGGGGAGGAGGACGTCGAGCTGAGGCCGCGAGGACGCGGGCGTCACGGGGGCTCGTACCGTCTCCGCGGCGTCCCGCGCGGACGCCACCGCTTTGCGCCGCTCCGCCTCTCGATCGGAGACCCCTTCGGCCTCGCAGAGTCGACACTGGCGCTCGAGGAGCAGCACGCGCTCGTCGTCTACCCCCGGCTCGTCGAGCTCGAGCGGCTCTTCTTCGACGGCGGCGCAGGTCCCGAGCACGGGCGCCGGCTCCTGCTTCGGCGGCCGGTCGGCTTCGAGCTGCACAGCGTCCGCGACTACCAGCAGGGAGAGTCGCTGCGGCGTGTCCACTGGCCGTCGACCGCCCGCCGCGGGTCGTTGATGGTGAAGGAGCTGGAGGACTCGCCGCGTGACGAGGTCGCGGTCCTGCTCGACGGAGATCCCGCCGCGGTGGCCGGCTCGCCGCCCAGCTCCTCCTTCGACGTCGCGGTCAGGGTCGCCGGCTCGATCCTGCTCGCGCAGGTCGAGCGCGGCCGGCGTTGCGTGCTCGTCCTCAACAACGCGGCGCGCGAGGTGCAGTCCGTCTCGTCGGACGGCGCGGACTGGCAGCGCGCGCTCGAGCTCCTCGCCGCGGCGGAGCCGGACGCGCGGGGCCCTGCGGCGACGGTGCTGCAGTCGGCCGACGGGGCCGCTGCCCGGTCGCTCGAGCTCGTCGTGGTCACCTCCCGGATCGAGCGCTCGCTCGTCGACCGGCTCCTCGAGCGGGCACTGACGCGGCGGCCGGTCGCGCTCGTCCACGTCGAGGCGGAGAGCTTCGCCGGCCGCCCGCGCCGCCCGGAGCCGTTCCTCCTGCGCCTGCAGGCGGCAGGTGTGCCGATCGCGGTGGTGCGGCAGGGGGACGACATCGCGGCCGCGCTCGCCGGAGCCGCTGCGCGGGAGGCGGCGCATGCGTGACGCCGCCCGGACCGCCACCGTCGGCGTTCCGGCGCTCGTCGTCGTGGCACTCGCCTGGCTTCGCCTCGAGCAGCCGGTCGGGTCGCTCTGGCGCGTGGTTGCGCTCCTCGCCCTGGCGCTCGCGGCCTCCGCGCCTCGCCGCGTCTGGCTCCGTGCCGTCGCCGCCCTCGGGGCGACCGCGGCGGCGGCGTGGCTCGCGGTCGGCATCGACCTCGTCCCGTGGAGGCTCGACCGGCCCGGGTCGGCCTTCGGCCTCGGGGAGGCGTTCTCCGCCCTGGGCACGCGGTTCGGGAACGGCTTCACCGACTTCTACGGAACCCATCTGCCGTTCGACCCGCGCATCCACGCGGCGATGCACGAGCTCGTGCTATCCGGGGTGTTCGTCTTCGCGCTCGCGGTCGCGCTGCTCGTCGCCGCTCGCAAGCCGGTGGCGGCCACCCTTGCGCTGATGGCGGGAGCGGGCTGGCCGTCGACGCTGCTCGGCTCGTCGCACGGGCTCGCGATGGGCGCCGCGATCCTCGGGGCCGCCCTCGTCGTCCTCGCCGGCCTCGGTTCGCGGCGCGTGCCGACGCTCGCGCTTCCCGCAGCGGCGGTCGTCGCGACCGCGGCCGTGGCGGTCGGCTCGTCGACCGCGGCCGGCCAAGGGCTCGTGCGCTGGCAGGCCTGGAACCTCGCGCACGTCGCCACGGGGCCTGCCGACGTCGGCTTCGTCTGGAACGCGCAGTACGGCGGGCTCCGGTGGACGGGGCGCCCGACGACCGTCCTCCAGGTCGTCTCCGACCAGCCGCCGTCGTATCTGCGCGCGACGGTGCTCGACGACTTCGTCAGCGACCACTGGGCCGTGGGCATGCCGCGCGGAGCCGACTCCCTCGAGCCGCCGGCGGCGTACCGGGCTCGGAACCAGACGCCGGAGCTGGTGACGGCGACCGGTCTCGAGGACGACCACCTGGTGGGCGGGAGCATCCCGATGCGCTTCGAGGCCGCCGCCGGAGCGCCCCTCGTCAGGATCGAGCCCGGGTTCGCCGCCCTCGACCAGAATCTCCCGCGCGGCTTCCGGTACACCGTCTGGACCTTCGCCGCCCGCCCGACCGCCGGCGAGCTGCGCCGCTCGCCGCCGGAGTATCCGCCCCAGCTGAGGAACGACGGGATGTTCGACGTCGGGCGCGGCGTGTCGATGCCCGCGTTCGGAACGCCGCGGCGCGCCGCTGCCGAGGAGGCCCTCCTCTCCGCGAACCCGGACCTGAACCCGTATGTCCCGCTGGCCCGGCTGGCGAGCGACGTCACCCGCGGCGCCCGCACGCCCTACGAGGCGGTCGAGAAGCTCCAGGAGTGGTTCGACGCGTCGGGCACCTTCCACTACTCGAACCACCCGACGGAGATCTCCCCGGCGCTCGTCGGGTTCGTCACCAAGACGCACACCGGCTATTGCCAGTACTTCGCGGGCGCCATGGCGCTCATGCTCCGCTACCTCGGCATTCCCGCGCGGGTGGCCGTCGGCTTCGCGGGCGGCCAGTACGACCCGAGCCGGCACCTCTGGAACATCACCGACCGGGAGGCCCACGCCTGGGTCGAGGTCTGGTTCAAGGGATACGGCTGGCTCCCGTTCGACCCGACCCCCGCCGGACCGGGAGCCCCGCCGCGCGGGCCCGCCGCGGCCGGGCTGCCTCCGGGGCCGGGCGGGCGCGGCCAGGCCGCCGGTCGGGCGGGGCCCGCAGGCAGCACCCGGGGAGCGTCGACGTTCGAGCAGAAGCTGAAGACGAGCAACGGGTTCGGCCCACACCTGCGCCGCCGGTCGTCGTCTTCGCCTGCGCACGCGGCCGGCGGAGGAGGCGCACGAGGCCGCGCGGTGCTGCTCCTGCTCGCGGCCCTCGCCGCGGCCGCAGGAGCCGTCGTCGCGACCAAGATCGGGTTCCGCCTCACGCGCACCGTCAGGCGCGACCCCCGTAGCGTGGCCGCCGCGTGCCGGCTGGAGCTCACCTCGTTCCTCGTCGACCAGCGGATCGAGGCGCCTCGCAGCGCGACGCTCGGCGAGCTCGGGGAGCTCGTGCGGCACGAGTTCGGAGTGCGTCCCGAGGCGTTCGTCGCCGCGGCGACCGCCGCCCGCTTCGGCCCGGCCGAGGACGCGGCGGCCGCGGCCGCGACGGCGCGGAAGGAGCTGCGGGCGCTGCTGGAGGGCGCGCGCCGCGGGCTCACGCTGGGTGAGCGCCTGCGTGGGCTCCTGTCGCTGCGCTCGCTGACGTGGCGGCCGCCCTCGGTTGAGGCAACCGCCTCCGCGGGTACCGGTGGTTGACACCGCCTCATGAGCGAGTCGACGTACAGCCTCTTCCAGCGCGGCCGCCGCCATCTGCGCGCTGGCATGGCCGCGCAGGCCACCGTCTCCCTGGAGAAGGCGAAGCGCCGCGAGCCGGACAAGGCGTCGATCCGCGAGGCGCTCGGGATTGCGTACTTCCGGATCCGGCGCTGGACCGAGGCCGAGGAGGAGTTCCGCAAGGTTCTCGAGCTCTCGCCGGTCAACGACTACGCGCACTACGCGCTCGGCCGCTGTCTCGAGAAGCAGGGCCGCGACGTCGAGGCGAACAGCCACTACAAGCTCGCGAGCTCGCTCCGGCCGGACTCGGCGCAGTACCGCTCGCGCATCCGCGAGCTCGAGTAGCTTCGCCGCATGCGGGCGGTCGTCCAGCGCGTGTCCCGGGCCCGCGCCACGCCGGGCGGCGAGATCGCGCGCGGGCTCTGCGTCCTCCTCGGCGTGGCGCGCGGGGACGGGGAGGAGCAGGCGGCGCGCCTCGCGGGCAAGGTCGCGCGGCTGCGGATCTTCCCCGACGACGAGGGCCGCTTCGACCGGTCCGTCGTGGACGTGGGCGGCGCCACGCTCTGCGTCTCGCAGTTCACGCTCGTCGCGGACACGGCGAAGGGGGACCGCCCGAGCTTCGCCGAGGCCGCGCGGCCCGAGGAGGCGGAGCCGCTCTACGAGCGCTTCTGCGGCGAGCTGCGTGCGCTCGGCGTCCCCGTGCAGACGGGTGTCTTCCGCGCGACGATGGAGGTCGAGCTCGTGAACGACGGGCCGGTGACGATCGTGCTCGACGCATGACGACGCTCGCGGAGCTCGAGAAGCGGCGGGCCTTCGAGTGCCGGCTCACGCCGGACCGGGCGCTCGACACGCTCGACGAGGCGGAGGAGTTCCTCCGCGACCGCGGGCTCCTCACGCGCACGGCGGACTCCGCCCTCCCGAGCCTGTTCGAGGCGTGCCACGAGGAGCCGTACGCGCGCGAGAGCCCGGGCTTCGGCCAGTGGCCTGCGACGAAGTTCCCGTGGTTCGGGCAGCTCGGCTCGCGCGGGCACCTCGTTCTCGCGATCCACCGGGGGAAGAGCCTCCTCGTCACCGCGCAGGTCGCCGAGCTCCTCGACCCGATCTGCCGCGCCGAGCTCGTGCGGATGGAAGCCGCCGACGAGGGCTGGGGCCGGCTCCTGCGCCACCTCGCCGACGCGGGACCGTCCGAGCTCGAGGACCTCCAGCTCGAGCTCGGGCTGACGCCGAAGGAGCTGAAGAGCCTCCGCTCGCCGCTCGAGCGCTGCGGCGCGCTCGTCGCGCGCTCCGTCGTCTACGAGGAGCCGCACAGGCACACGAGCCTGCTGCTCCGCTGGGACCAGGCGCACCCGGAGCCGAGCGCCGTCGACGATCCGCGGCAGGCGCTCGCCGGCCTCGTCTGCGCCGGCGTTCGGGCGGCGGTCGTCGCCCCGGAGCGCGAGCCCGGGCGCTGGTTCTCGTGGCGCTGGTACTGGGACGACGTCCTCCTCGACGAGCTCGTCCGCGCGGGGCGTCTGGTCCGGGTCGACGGCCACCTCGCGGCAGGCTGACGAACAGCCGCTGCTACACTCGCCGCACCACATTTCACCGGTTCGGAGAAATGGGCCTGCGGGCCCATTTTTTGTGACGGAGACGGATGCCCACCACACTCGAGAAAGAACGGCAGCTCCAGGAGGAGATCGCGCCGCGGGTCGAGCGCGACCTGCCGGACGTCGACGTCCTCGCGGTCGAGCTGCTGACCCCGTCGCGCTTCCGCGTCTACATCGACCATCCGGACGGGGTCGACCACGCCCTGTGCGAGCGCGTCACCGACGTGCTCCGCGACTACCTGCGCGAGTACAGCGTCGAGGTGTCGTCCCCGGGGCTCGACCGGCCGCTGCGCCGGCGGGAGCACTTCCAGGCGGCCCTCGGCCGCCGCGTCCGGCTCCGCACCGCCGGACGAAAGCTGCGCGGAGAGATCCTCTCCGCCGGCGACGAGACCGTGACGGTGGCCGCCTCCGACGGCGCCGAGACCGAGATCCCGTATCACGAGATCGTGCGGGCCAATCTCATCCCACTATCTGATTCGAATGGGGGAGCGTGACATGAGCCAGGAGATCATCGAGGCCGTCCGCGAGATCGAGCGCGACAAGGGAATCGAGGAGGGCGCGCTCGTGTCGGCGCTCGAGGACGCGCTCCTCGCGGCCTACAAGAAGACGCCCGGCGCATCGCGCCACGCGACCGTCGAGATGGACGACGACACGGGCGACTTCCGCGTCTTCTCGGTGGAGCTGCCGCCCGACATCGAGGAGCGCCTGCTCGACGAGGCCCGCGAGCGCAAGCTCGAGGAGCTCGAGCGGCTCGAGGAGGAGACGGGCGAGCGGCAGCACACCCTCATCTCCGACGACGACCTCGACATCGACTGGTCCGACGTGCCCGCGGAGGACGTGAAGCGCGAGGACGTGACCCCGGAAGGCTTCGGCCGCATCGCCGCGCAGACCGCGAAGCAGGTCATCCTGCAGCGCATCCGCGAGGCGGAGCGCCGGATGATGTACGACGAGTACATCGACCGCGTGACGGAGGTCGTCACGGGCATCGTCCAGCAGGCCGGCGACCGCAACAACGTCCTCGTCGACCTCGGCAAGGTCGAGGCGCTGCTGCCGCGCTCCGAGCAGGTCGACGGCGAGCGCTACGAGCAGGGCTCGCGGATCAAGGCCGTGATCACCGAGGTGCGCTCGGGGACGAAGGGCCCGCAGGTGATCCTCTCGCGGCGCGACCCCGAGCTGATCAAGACGCTGTTCGAGCTCGAGGTGCCGGAGATCGCGGACGGGCTCGTCGAGATCCGCGGCGTCGCCCGCGAGCCGGGCTACCGCTCGAAGATCGTGGTCGAGTCGCACGCCCAGGGCGTCGACCCCGTCGGCGCGTGCGTCGGCCCGCGCGGGTCGCGTGTGCGGATGGTCGTCTCGGAGCTGCGCGGCGAGAAGATCGACATCATCCCGTGGAACCCGGAGCCGGCGCGGTTCGTCGCGAAGGCGCTGTCGCCGGCACGCGTGCGCGAGGTCTATCTCGACGACGAGGCGCGCGAGGCGACCGTCGTCGTCCCCGACGACCAGCTCGCGCTCGCGATCGGCAAGGAGGGCATGAACGCCCGCCTCGCCGCCCGCCTCACGGGCTGGAAGGTCGACATCCAGTCGGACACCGAGTTCGCCCAGGCCGAGGCCGAGGCCGCGTTCGGCGGCGGCGAGGAGGGCGCGGAGGACTTCTCCGGCCGCTGCGCCGCCATCCTCGCCAACGGCAAACGGTGCCCGAACGCGGCGCTCCCCGGCTCGCGCTTCTGCGGCGTCCCCGCCCACCAGGCCCTCGAGGGCACCGGCAGCGACTACGTCGCCGGGCCGCCCGCGGAGGCCGAGGAAGCCGAGGGGGCGGAGGCGGCGGCCGAGGAGCCGGAGACGCACGACGAGCTCGCCGACGCGGCAGGCGTGACGCCGGAGGCGGCCGAGGAGCTTCCCGACTCGACCCCGCCGGTGACGGAACCGGCCGGGGCGGGCGGCGACGAGCCGCCGGTCGCGCCGGAGGCGGAAGTCGCGGAGCCCGAGGCGGTCCCTGCCGGGATCCCCGTCGAGCAGCCGGAGGGGCAGTAGAGACGGCTGCGCCGGTGCGGCGCTGCGCGGGCTGCGGCCGGCGCGCGCCGCAGGCCGAGCTGATGCGCTTCGCGGCCCGCGAGGGCGTCCTCGTCGCGGGCCGGAGCGAGCGCGGCCGCGGCGCCTACACCTGCCGCAGCCTCGCCTGCTTCGAGCGTGCGGCGGAGCACGGCGGCTTCGCGCGCGTCCTGCGCCGGCCAGTCCGTGTCGAGCCCGAGCTGCGACGCCTTTACACTGGAGACGGCCATGGCTAACGGAGGCAACAGACCGAACCGCCCGCTCCGCCCGCGCGGTGGCGGTGGCGCCGGCGGACGCCGGCGGCGCGTCGTCATCGACCAGGGCGCTGCGCGGCCGCCCCGCGAGCAGCGGCAGGCGCGGCAGGACGCCCAGCGCCGCGAGCCGCGGCCGCAGGCGGCCGCGCCCCCGACCGGGCCCGTCTCGGTGGAGTCCGGCGTCAGCGTCCGCGACCTGTCGCAGGCGCTCGGTGTGCCGATGCCGAAGATCATCACGCTCCTCATGGGCCTCGGCCAGATGCGGACGGCGACGCAGTCGCTGAGCGACGAGGAGGTCGAGCTGATCGCGGCGGAGGTCGGTCGCGAGATCACGATCAAGCACGCCGCCGACGAGGAGGAGGAGCCGGAGGCGTTCGACGATCCGGACGAGGTGCTCCAGGCGCGGCCTCCGGTGGTCACGATCATGGGCCACGTCGACCACGGCAAGACGACGCTGCTCGACGCGATCCGCAACGCGCGCGTCGTGGCGACCGAAGCGGGCGGCATCACGCAGCACATCGGCGCCTACCAGGTCGATGTCGACGGGCGCAAGATCACCTTCCTCGACACGCCCGGCCACGAGGCGTTCACCGCCATGCGCGCCCGCGGAGCGAAGGTGACCGACATCGCCGTCCTCGTCGTCGCGGCGGACGACGGCGTCATGCCGCAGACAAGGGAGTCCATCGCGCACGCGCGCGCGGCCGAGGTGCCGATCGTCGTCGCCGTGAACAAGATCGACCTGCCGGACGCGAACGTCGACCGCGTCAAGTCGGAGCTCGCGCAGGAGGAGCTGCAGCCCGAGGAATGGGGCGGCTCGACGCAGTTCTCGGAAGTCTCCGCGAAGGCGCAGCAGAACCTCGACGACCTGCTCGAGCGGATTCTGCTCGTCGCCGATGCCGAGCTCGACCTGCGCGCCAACCCCGACGCGCCGGCCTCGGGCCCGATCATCGAGTCGCGGCTCGACGTCGGCCGCGGGCCCGTGGCGACGATGCTCGTCCAGCGCGGCACCCTCAAGGTCGGCGACGCCGTCGTCGCGGGCGACGCGCACGGGCGCGTCAAGGCGCTCTTCGACTACCGCGGCGAACGGCGGGAGAGCGCCGGGCCGGGGGACCCGATCGAGATCCTCGGCTTCGACAAGCCACCCGGCGCGGGGGAGCTCGCGCGGGTCGTCGCGAACGACCGGGAGGCGCGCGACCTCGCGAACCGGCGGGGCGAGCGGCTCCGCCGCGAGCAGCTCGCGTCGGCGCGGCCGGCCGGCGTCTCCCTCGAGGGGCTGTTCGAGCAGCTCCAGGCCGGCGAGGTCTCGGATCTCAACCTCATCGTCCGCGGCGACGTCGTCGGCTCGGTCGAGGCCGTCGTCTCGGAGCTGTCCAAGTTCGAGCATCCCGAGGTGCGCCTGAACGTGATCGCCGAGGGCGTGGGGGCGATCACGCAGAACGACATCATGCTCGCGTCGGCCTCCGACGCCCTGATCGTCGGCTTCAACGTGCGCCCGAACGCGGAGGCGCGCGAGCTCGCGGCGCGCGAGGGCGTCGAGATCCGCACCTACGACGTCATCTACAAGCTCACCGAGGACATCGAGCAGGCCCTCGTCGGCAAGCTCGCCGCCGTCACCACCGAGGAGACGATCGGCGAGGCCGAGGTGCGGGCGCTCTTCCGGGTCTCCCGGCTCGGCACGATCGCGGGCTGCATGGTCACGGACGGCGTCGTCCGCCGCAACGCGAACGTCCGCGTGATCCGCGAAGGCGCCGTGATCTACACGACCACGATCGCCCAGCTGAAGCGGTTCAAGGACGACGTCCGCGAGGTCGCGGAGGGGTTCGAGTGCGGCATCCTCCTCGACGGCTTCAACGACGTCAAGGAAGGCGACGTGCTCGAGATCTTCGAGACGCGCGAGGTAGAGCGAACGTCGCTCGACGAAGCGCCCGCCGCCTCCTCCTAGCGGCCCGAGTCGAGAAGCTCGAGGACTGCGGCAGCCTGCTCGCCGCCGGCCTCGGCGTGCGCACGGAGGGGGATCCCGTGCGGCCCTTTCGCCTCGCGTGCCTGAGGCTGCGCCTCGAGGATGACGCGCACGACGTCCACCTCCCCGAGCATCGCGGCGACGAAGACGTCGAGGCGAGCGCCGTGGGCGAGGAGCAGCTCCGCGATGTCCCGGCGACCCATGTGCGCAGCCGCGCCCGCCGCCGTCTCCCAGTCGCCGCCGCCCCAGTCCCACGCGGCGTTCGCCAGGATCGGCTCGTCGGAGAGCGCCGCCCGAACGGCGTCGAGATCGCCGTGAGCATTGCCGACGAAGCGCTGGACGAGACTGGGCTCGAGAGCTGCTGGAGCTTGCGTTGCCATGACTTCCTCCTCGCGAGACGAGAGATTTTAGTTAGCCTAACAAAGTAGATGCCGGCGGCCAGACGAGAAGCGGCAGATCGAATCCACTCGGCGGCGATCCACCTCCTGCGTCGCGTGCGCGAGGTGGACGCCGAGGCGATGGGGATCACGCCGGCGCGGGCATCAGCGTTGTCGGTGCTCGTGTTCGGTGGGCCGCGGTCGCTCGGCGAGCTCGCCGCCGCCGAACGCGTCACGGCGGCGACCATGAGCAAGCTCGTCGCGGCGATGGAAGCGGAGGGGCTCGTGCGCCGCTACCCGGATGTCAACGACGCGCGGGCGATCCGGCTCGACGCGACGGCCAAGGGCCGCCGGATCCTCGAACGCGGGCGAGCCCGCAGGCTGGACCTGCTCGAGCGGCTGCTTGCAGGCGCGAGTGACGCCGAGGTCGAGGCCATACGCACCGCCGCGACGGTGGTCGAACGCTCGCTCGAATCGGTTTGAATGCCACTCGTGGCGAGTGGCTGGATCGGGATCCTCACCTGCGAGCTCCGATTCCCCGAGGCGCATTCGCTGAAGGAGAAGCGTCACCACCTGCGCTCCGCGAAGGCGCAGCTGCAGAACCGGGTCGGCGCCTCGGTGGCGGAGGTCGACCACCACGACGTCTGGCAGCGGGCCCGGATCACGGCTGCGTGCGTGGCGCGCGAGCACCGGGAGGTGGAGCGGCTCCTCGACGAAGCCGAGCGCTGGCTGCGCGGGCAGGAGTGGGAGGTCGCGCTGGCGGACCGGCTCGTGGTCGATCCCGAGGACTAGGCTCGCGCGCATGCACGCGGCCGAGCTGATCGAGCGGAAGCGGAACGGCGAGGAGCTCCCTGCGGCCGAGCTGCGCGAGTTCGTCTCGGCGTACGCGCGCGACGAGGTGCCCGACTACCAGGCGGCCGCGTTGCTCATGGCCGTCTGGTTCCGCGGCCTGTCGCCCGCGGAGACCTTTGCACTGACCGAGGCGATGGTCCAGAGCGGCGAGACGGTCGATCTCGCCGCGCGGCTCGGACGGCGCGTCGTCGACAAGCACTCGACCGGCGGCGTGGGGGACAAGACGACGCTCGCGCTCGGCCCCGTCGTCGCCGCCTGCGGCGCGCCGTTCGGAAAGATGAGCGGCCGCGGGCTCGGCCACACCGGCGGCACGCTCGACAAGCTCGAGTCGATTCCGGGCTTCCGAGCCGAGCTCTCGGTCGACGACCTCGTCGACCAGGTACGCGAGGCCGGCATCGCGGTCGCCGGCCAGAGCGCCGACCTCGTCCCCGCCGACAGGAAGCTCTATGCCCTGCGCGACGTGACGGCGACGATCGACGACGTCTCCCTGATCGCGGCCAGCATCATGTCGAAGAAGATCGCCGGCGGCGCGAGCTCCCTCGTCCTCGACGTCAAGGTGGGTGAGGGCGCCTTCATGCGGACGGCGGCGGATGCGCGGCGGCTCGCGGAGGCGATGCGAGCGCTCGGCGTCGAGGCGGGCATGGACGTCGTCTGCCTGCTCACGGACATGGAGCAGCCGCTCGGCCGCGCCGTCGGCAACGCCCTCGAGGTGCAGGAGGCCCGCGACACGCTCGCCGGCGGCGGCCCCGCGGACTTCCGCGAGCTCGTGATCGAGGCCGCGACGCATCTGCTCGTCCTCTCGGACCTGGGGCTCGCCGAGGACGTCGCGCGGGAAAAAGCCACGGCGTCGCTCGCCGACGGCTCGGCGCTGGCCGCCTACGAGCGCTGGATCCGCGCGCAGGGCGGCGACCCCGATCCGGAGGTGCTTCCGCGCGCCCGCGTCGTCCGGCGCGTGCCTTCGCCCGCCACCGGCTTCGTGCGGGAGCTGCGGGCGCGGCAGGTCGCAGCCGTGGCGATGGAGCTCGGCGCCGGGCGGGAGCGCAAGGAGGACCCGATCGATCATGCGGTCGGGGTCGTCTGCCACGCCAAGCGGAGCGACCGTGTGGAACGTGGCGAGCTCCTGGCCGAGGTGCACGCCCGGAGCGAGCCGGCGGCCGAGGCCGCCGAGGCGGCGCTCCTCGCCGCCTACGAGATCGGGGAGGAGCCCGAGACGCGCCCGCTCGTCCTGGACGTCATTCGCTGAAGCGTCCGGCAACGCCCGCGGAGCGCGCGGAGGCATTGCCGGCATCTCGCAATCGATCGGCACTCATTCGTGACGCCCAGCCCGGTAGCGTCGGTGCCGAGGGCGGAGGGACGGCAGCCCCACCCTTGGGTGGGGGCGTGCGGCCGTGACGGCGAACACGACGGCGTCCTTGCGCATCTGCCCAGGCGCCACCGCGGCGGTAAGGCGCTTGAATGGGAGAGATGAGCGAGCGCATGCGGAGAGTGAACGAGTCCGTGAGGCAGGTCCTGGCCGAGGCCCTGCCCGAGCTGAAGGACCCGCGACTCGGACTCATCACCGTGACGGGCGTCGACACCGCTCCCGACCTGCGACACGCCACCGTCTACGTCAGCGTCCTCGGCTCAGGGCGCAAGCAGCGTGCGAGCCTCCTCGGGCTGGAGGCGGCGCACGGAGTCCTCCAGTCGCGCCTCGCCCGCGAGCTGAGGCTGAAGCGAACCCCTCAACTGACCTTCGAGTACGATCCGACCGTCGAGCGCGGCGTGCGCATGACCCGCCTGATCGACGAGCTCGCGCCGGACGACCATGACGCAGACGACTGACCTGACGGCGATTGCAGACGCCCTGCGGCAGCACGACCGCTACCTCGTCGTCACGCACGAGAATCCGGACGGCGACGCGCTCGGCTCGCTCCTCGCGTCGACGCTGGCGCTCCGGCGGCTCGGCAAGGACGCGGTGATGTACCTCGCGGGCCAGACTCCGCTGCCGCGCGAATACGCATTCATGCCCCTCGACGAGCTCCTGCGCGAGCCGCCCGCGGACGCGGCCGACCGCGTGCTCCTCGCCGTCGACTGCGCCAAGGAGGACCGGATCGGGGACGAGGCCATCCGCTCCCGGGCGCCCTTCGTCCTCAACATCGACCACCACCACGACAACACACGCTTCGGCGACGTCAACCTCATCGTCGCGGACGCGTCCTCGACGGCCGAGGTGCTGCGAGACGTGTTCGCCGAGCTCGGGCTCGAGCTGACTCCCGAGCTCGCCGAGCCGCTGTACATCGCCCTCGTCACCGACACCGGGCGCTTCCAGTACGCCAACACGACGCCGAAGGCGCTGCGGCTCGCGGCCGAGCTCGTGGAGGCCGGAGCCGACATCCACGCGGTCTTCCAGGAGGTGTACGAGTCCGTCGAGTTCGCGAAGCTCAAGCTGCTCGCCCGCGCTCTCGGCCGAGCCGAGGTGCTCGAGGGCGGGCGCATCGTCGTGTCGCACCTCCTGCGGGCCGACTTCGCCGACGCCGGTGCGTCGGAGCCGTACTCCGAGGGCATCATCGACTACCTGAGAGCCGTCGAAGGAGCGGAGCTGGCGGTTCTGATCCGCGAGCAGCTCAGCAGAGGCGCGCAGGCGCACAAGGGGTCGCTCCGCTCGAGCATCGACGAGCTGGACGTGTCGGCGATCGCCCGCCGCTTCGGCGGTGGCGGGCACCGCCAGGCCGCCGGCTTCTCCACGGATCTGCCACTGAACGAGATCGTCGAGCGGATTCGCGAAGGCTTCCTCGCCCAACGTGCCGCCTCGCGCGCTTGAGCCTGCCGGCGTCGCGCTCGTCGACAAGCCGAGCGGGCCGTCGTCCTTCGCTGTCGTCGCGCAGATCCGGAGAATGACGGGGGCCCGCACCGGGCATGCGGGGACGCTCGACCCGTTCGCCAGCGGGCTCCTGCTCGTGTTGTCCGGGAGGGCAACTAAGCTCACGCCATGGCTCGTCGGACTGAAGAAGCGCTACCGCACCGAGATCGATCTCACGTGCTTGACCTCCACCGGGGACCCGGAGGGAGAGCCCGTCGATCGTCACCCCCCGCCGGACGAGAACGAGCTCGGCCGGCGGCTCGAGGGCCTCCGCGGCGAGATCGAGCTGCCGATTCCCGCCACCTCGGCGGTGAAGGTCGGTGGTGAGCGCGCGTACAGACTCGCGCGGCGGGGCGTCGAGGTGGAGATGCCGGTTCGCCGCTCGACCGTTCACGCGCTCGACGTCATCGCGTATACGGGCCAGAGAGTGACGCTCGACGTCCGCGTCGGCTCGGGCACCTACATCCGGTCGCTGGCGATCGCGCTCGGCGGGCACTGCGCGACGCTGCGACGAACCGAGGTAGGGCCGTTCTCGGTCGCCGATGCGGTCGCCCCCGGGGCATTCGCCACCGACAGGCTGTTGCCGGAGGCCGACGTCCTCGAGCGCGTGGAGGCCGCAGGCGCCGCGCCGAAGAGGCCGTGAAGGTCGCCCGCGAACCCGCCGAGCTGCCGGACGCGAGCCGGGCCGTGGCGGTCGGCACCTTCGACGGCGTGCATCGCGGCCATCGGCGCGTCATCGAGGCGGCGCGCAAGGCCGGCCTGCGGACGGGCGTCGTGACGTTCGATCCGCATCCTCGCTCGGTGCTCGGCGGCGAGGTCGAGCTCCTCGCCACGCCCCAGCGGCGCCTCGAGCTCCTCGCGGACGCAGGGGTCGAGGACGTGCTTCTGCTCACGTTCGACGAGGAGCTCGCCGCTCTCTCGGCTGGCGAGTTCGCCGAGCGGATGCTGCGCGGGATCGGTGCCGGCGTCGTCGCCGCGGGCGAGACGTTCCGATTCGGACGAGGCCGCGAGGGAGATCTCGACCTGCTGGAACGCCTCGGCTTCGACGTCCGGCGAGTGCCGCTGGTCGAGAACGTCTCGTCGAGTCGGATCCGCGAGCTCGTCCGTGCGGGCGAGGTCGACCGCGCGGCGGCGCTCCTGGGGCGGCCGCCGGAGGTGGAGGGGATCGTCGTACGCGGCGACGGACGCGGCCGCGAGCTCGGCTTTCCGACCGCGAACCTCGACGTCCCCGACGGGCTCCTGGTCCCGCCCGACGGCGTGTACGCCGGCTGGGCCCGCGACCGGCGGGCGGCGGTCTCGGTCGGGACGAACCCGCACTTCGACGGCGTCGAGCGACGGGTCGAGGCGCATTTGCTCGACTTCGACGCCGACCTCTACGGCGAGCGGCTGCTCGTCGAGCTCTGGAGCGCGCTCCGTGAGCAGCGGCGCTTCGACTCGCTCGACCAGCTCGTCGCCGCGATCGGCGACGACGTGGAGCGGACGCGGGAGGCCGTCCGCCCCCGCTAGGTGCGCGGCAGGGCCACCCAGCCGATCCGTGCGACGTCCGGGCGCGGGAAGTCGCTTCGCCAGGTCATCAGCGTCGCGTCGGGGCTCAGCCGGTAGCGCCGCTCGATCGGCGCGCCCGTCAGCGGATCCTCCTCGATCTCGACGACGGAGCCGTCGGCGACGACCGCCTCGAAGCCGTCGAGGGCATATCTCCCCTCGACCGGGGCGGCCGCGGCCGTCCCGGCCGGCACGAGCTCCAGCGCCTCGACGAGACGCTGGATCAGGGTCGAGCCCTGCCAGGAGTTCGTCAGCGCCGCGAGGACGATCCGTTCCTCGGGGACGAGCAGCAGGAGCGACTGGAAGCCCCCGACCGAGCCCTCGTGGTCGAGCACGCCGCCGCGCACCCACCAGCCGAGTGCGTACTCGGCCGCGAGCGCCGGCGCGACCGGCTCGTGGAGATCTGCCCACTCCGCGCAGTGGGCGAGCCCGTACTCGACGAGATCACCGACCGTCGACCACAGGCCGCCGCTGGGCCGGCGCTCGACCGGGTACGACGGATCGGCGACGACTCCGTCCGGCAGCGTCCCGAGCACGGCGTCGTCCGGCGTCTCGAACCCCGTCCGCCGCAGGCCGAGCGGCTCGAGCACGAGCTCGCGCACCGCCGCCGAATAGTCGCCGTCGAAGGCGGCCGCGGCCTCCCAGTAACCCGCGTTCGAATAGGACCAGAGGCCCTCGCATTGCGGCGGCAGCGGCTCGGCCCGCTCGGGCCGGTAGCCGGCGGTGTGCGAGAGCAACGCCCGGCGACGGTCGTCGAGGAGCCCGGCGAGCGACACGGCCGTCGCGGTGAACGACTTCGTGATCGAGGCGACGCGGAACGGGCGCTCGTGCACGCCGGCGAACGCTGTCCGGCCGTCGACGTGAAGCGCGACGGCGGCGGAGGGCACGTCCGTCCGCGCCCGGGCGTCACGCACCAGCTTGGCCAGCCGCTCCTGCGGAATCGCGCTTCCCATGCCGCTTTCCGCTACCCTACCCCGCGACCCGGGCCCGGCTCGCGCCACGTTTCGTCGCTCGGACGAGACGCAGCGCCGTGGGCGGAGCCTGAGGAGGCGAAGGAAGGAGAGGGCAGTGGCCCTGACCAAGGAAGCAAAGCAGGAGATCATCGCGAAGCACGGCCGCGGCGAGGCCGACACCGGCTCGTCGCAGGTGCAGATCGCGATGCTGACCCAACGGATCAACGACCTGACCGAGCACCTGCGAACGCACAAGCACGACCACTACTCGCGGCGCGGGCTGCTCAAGCTCGTCGGGCGGCGCCGCCGCTTCCTGAACTATTTGCAGAAGCACGACCTCGAGGGCTACCGCGCCCTCATCAAGGAGCTCGGCCTGCGCCGCTAGCTCCCAAGAACACGGAGGGTGGAAGTTCGAGCGAGCCCGAAGACACTCGGCTGGAAGCATCGGCGGCAAAGCCGCCAATGCCCGGCCGAAGAGCAGGGGCGGCCTGGCTCGAGCTCCCGCCCTCCACAAGCAAAGTGGAGGACAATTGATGAGTATCGCGACCGAGCGCCGGGCGCAGGTCTCCGTCCAGATCGGAAACCAGGAGATCAGCTTCGAGACCGGCCACCTCGCGAAGCAGGCGGACGGCGCCGTCGTCGTCCGCGGAGGCGACACGATGGTGCTCGCCACCGCCCAGGGGCGCGCGGAGGCGCGCGAGGGCGCCGACTTCTTCCCGCTTACGGTGGACGTGGAGGAGCGGATGTACGCCGCCGGCAAGATCCCGGGCGGCTTCTTCAAGCGCGAGGGCCGCCCGACCGAGCGCGCCATCCTCGCCGCGCGGATGATCGACCGCCCGATCCGGCCGCTCTGGCCGAAGGGCTTCCGCAACGAGGTGCAGGTGATCTGCACCGTGCTCAGCGCGGACATGGTCACCGCGCACGACATCCTTTGCATCAACGGCGCCTCGGCGGCGCTGATGCTGTCGCCGCTGCCCTTCCTCGGCCCGGTCGGCGCAGTCCGCGTCGGCCTGATCGAGGGTCGGCTCGTCGTCAACCCGACGCTGGCGGAGAGCGAGAACGAGGCGGAGCTCGACCTGATCGTCGTGGGAACGAAGGAGGCGCTGACGATGGTCGAGGCCGGGGCGAACGAGGTGCCCGAGGAGAAGATCCTCGAGGCATTCGAGCTCGCGCACGGCGAGATCGTGAAGCTGTGCGAGGCACAGGAGGACCTGCGCCGCCAGGCGGGCAAGCCGAAGTGGCTCGATCTCGAGCTCGCGGCCGAGCTCGAGCGGGACCACGGCCACACGATCTGGGAGCGCATCCAGGAGGCCGGCATCCGGGAGTCGGGCGCCGCGGTCGACGAGCTCCTCGCCGAGCTCGCGCCGCCGATCACGATGGACTCGACCGACGACGACATCCAGCGCCAGATCCAGGTCCGCTCGGCGCTCGCCTCGCTGCTCGAGAAGCAGCGGTCGGGGGCCGTGGAAGGGCCGGTGCGCGAGCAGTTCGGCGACGAGCTGAAGGCGCTCACCGACGCCGAGCAGGACTCGAAGGCCCTCCGCTCGGCGAAGCGGCAGCTGCTCTTCGACCGGATCGTCGAGGAGGTCGAGCTGCCCTTCCCGGTCGGGAACGTCTCGACCGACCCGGAGACGGGCGAGCCGCTGCCCGCGGTGAAGGACTCGCAGACGCGCTCGTACGTCAAGAAGGCGTGCGAGTCGATCTACAAGGACCTCGTGCGGCAGAAGATCGCCGTCGAGAAACGCCGTCCGGACGGGCGTGGGGCGGAGGAGATCCGGCCGATCGAGATCGAGGTCGGCGTCAACCCGCGCGCCCACGGGTCCGGCCTGTTCACGCGCGGCCAGACGCAGATCCTCTCCTCCCTCACCCTGGGCACCGCGAAGGAGGGGCAGCGCATCGACGACCTCTCCCTCGAGGAAGAGCGCCGTTACATGCACCATTACAACTTCCCGCCCTACTCGGTCGGGGAGACGGGCTTCATGCGCGGGCCCAAGCGCCGCGACATCGGCCACGGCGCGCTTGCGCAGCGGGCCCTCGAGGCGGTCATCCCCGGCCCCGACGAGTTCCCGTACACGATCCGGATCGTCTCGGAGACGCTCGAGTCGAACGGCTCGTCGTCGATGGGCTCGGTCTGTGGCTCGACGCTCTCGCTCATGGACGCCGGCGTGCCGCTCAAGGCGCCGGTGTCGGGCATCGCGATGGGCCTCGTGAAGGAGGGCGACGACTACGTCATCCTCACCGACATCCAGGGCGCGGAGGACCACCTGGGCGACATGGACTTCAAGGTCGCCGGCTCTCGCAACGGGATCACCGCGCTCCAGATGGACATCAAGATCACCGGCGTGACGCAGCAGATCATGCGGGACGCCCTCGAGCAGGCGCAGCGGGCGCGCGAGTCGATCCTCGAGAAGATGCTCGACGTCATCCCGGAGTCCCGCACCGAGCTCGCCGACAACGCGCCGCGGATCACGACGATCAAGATCGACCAGGAGAAGATCGGCATGGTCATCGGCAAGGGCGGCGAGACGATCCGCGGCCTAGAGTCCGACTTCGACGTCCAGATCGACATCGAGGAGGACGGCACGATCCTCATCTACGCCACCGAGGGCACGAAGGCGAAGGACGCGGTCGCGGCCATCGAGGCCCTGACGAAGGAGCCCGAGGTCGGCGACACGTTCACCGGCAAGGTCGTGAAGACGACCCAGTTCGGCGCCTTCGTCGAGCTGAAGAAGGGCACCGACGGGCTCCTGCACGTCTCGAACGTCGGCCCGG
>Ga0209810_1000315_pt1 | contig 121382 bp, 95 predicted proteins | sample Coa_R1_7_FD_187159 | JGI IMG/M metagenome (GOLD analysis project Ga0209810, IMG submission 187159) | Surface soil microbial communities from Centralia Pennsylvania, which are recovering from an underground coalmine fire - Coalmine... | ecosystem: Environmental > Terrestrial > Soil >...
GAGCCAGAGCGAGAGCGGCATCAGCACGACCGACGCGACGAGCAGCCAGATCGCATCGTACGCCACGCTCGTCACCGGGACGCCGTCGACGGCGGCGCGGAACCCGTTGAGCGCGTGCGTGATCGGAAGGCACCAGCCGATGCCCTGGAGCCAGTGCGGCAATCGGCTCAGCGGGAGATAGACGCCGCCGAACAGGTACGCGGTCGCGTTCGACACCCACTCGATCGGCCCCGGCTTCTTGATCACCATCGAGAGCGCGGCGGCGAGCACCCCGAGCGGCGAGACCGCCCCGATTGTCAGCACGAGGAATACGAGCGCCGTCACGACGTCGACGTGCCCGAGGCTCAGCCCGAACGCCATGGCGATCAAGAGGTACACGGCGGTCTGCATCCCGGTGAACGCGAACGACCACACCGCCGAGGAGAGCACGACCTCGGGCATCGTCGTCGGTGTGGCGAGCACGACCTCGAGCGTGCCGGTGAGCTGTCCGTCGCGGATCGCTTCGGCGAAGCTGTTCAGCGCCGCGGTCTGAAAGCGCACGAACGCCGAGTTGACCGCGACGAACTGGAAGTAGCTCGCGACGTGGCCGCCGCTCCCGAAGCTGGCGGACGGCTTGGCGAGGTGGCCGATGTACCACGCGATCACCACCTCGACCCCGATCGAGAGCCACGAGAGCGCGAAGTTCCCCGGGTACGAGAGCGCGACGCGCACGTCGCGCCGGAAGATCGCGCCGACCTTCGCCGGGTTCAGCCCGAGCGGCGCCTCAGCCGCGATCATCGCTCGTCACCTTCTTGAACACGTCGATCGCCTCGGGATCGATGGGACGAAACTCGCGCGGCGAGGCGCCGCTCCACGACACCGCGCGCATGAGCGCGCCGAGCGCCGCCCCGCCGGGCTCGAGCTCGACGTGCAGGTCGACGCCGCGCTCGGAGCGCACGACGCGCAGCTCGCGCAGGCCGGGGACCGTCCGCGTGCGCGCGAGCAGCTCGTCGTCGACGTGATCGAGCGTGACGCGATACCGGACGACCGCGTCCAGCTCCGCGTCGAGCTCGCGCGGCGGCCCGAGCGCGACGACGCGCCCGCGGTTGACGATCGCGACGCGGTCGCACAGCTCCCACGCCTCGTCGAGGAGGTTGGTCGCGAGGATGACGGTCTTGCCGGACTCTTCGACCAGCCGCCGGCGGATCAGCGCGCGGATCTCTTCCGCGTGGACCGGATCGACGGCGCGCGTCGGCTCGTCGAAGAACATGATGCCGGGGTCGGAGAGCAGCGCGCGCGCGACCGTGAGCCGCACCCGCATCCCGGACGAGAAGCCGCCGAAGACGGTGTCGAGGTGCTCGCGCATGTCGACGAGCGCGCTGCACTCGTCGATGCGCCGCCGCAGCTTCGCGCCCGACAGCCCCATCAGCGCGCCGAAGAACTCGAGGTTCTGCCGCGCCGTGAGCCGGAAGTAGAAGGAACGCTCGTCGCTGGTGCACAGCGCGATGCGCCGCTTCGCCTGTAAGGGATGCGCGGCGACGTCGATGCCGTCGATCGTGAGCCGTCCGCGGTCGGGGGTCGTCAGCGTCGAGAGCAGCTTCAGCAGCGTCGACTTGCCGGCGCCGTTCGGCCCGAGCAGGCCGAACAGCTCGCCCCGTCCGACGCTGAGCGTGACGTCGAACAGCACTTGGCGGCGCGAGACGGGGCGGCCGGTCAGGGTACGCGCAAGGGCCCCGAACCCATGCGCGGTCGGGAAGGACTTGTCGACGTGCTCCACCGTGAGCATCGCGTCCCTCATCGGTTATCGCTGTGGTGTTCCCTCATGCGGGACCGAGCTAACGCGTGCCTCCTTCTCCGTTGCTTGGGCGCGGCTGAGGTAGAGAGAACGGGAGCCGGGGTACAGCGACCCAGGATGCGAGCGCTTCACGTCATCGCCGACCTCGGCACATACGGAGCCGAGCGGCTTTTGGCACTCCTGGTCGACGGTATTCGTGAGCCCGACGTCGAGGTCGCGATCGCGACGGTCTTCTCCTCGCCCGGCGCGGCCGAGCGGCTCGACGTTCCGGTGCTCGACGCCGCGCGCGGCGGGCGCTACGACGTCGCGTTCTTCGGACGGCTCTGCGGGGCGATCGCGTCGTGGAAGCCGGACATCGTGCACACGCACATGCACATGGGCAAGTACTGGGGCCGGCTCGCCGCGGTGCTGTGCCGCGTGCCGACGATCGTGCACACCGAGCACAACAGCGAGTTCGGCGCGGCGCCCGCCTACCGGCTCCCGAACCGGTTCTTGACCTCGCGCACGCAGCGCATCGTCGCATTCTCGCAGACGCATCGCCGCGCGCTCGCCGAAGACGAAGGGATCGCGCTCGACCGGATCGTGGTGATCCCGAACGGCATTCGCGTCCCCTCGCGCGACGAGTCGGCCCGCGCGCGCGCCCGGGCGGCGCTCGCCGTGCGCGACGACGAGACGGTGCTCATGCACGTCGGCCGGCTGCACGCGGTGAAGAACCAGCGGCTCGCGATCGAGGCGCTGGCGCTGCTGCCCGCGTCGACGCGGCTGTTCTTCGCCGGCGACGGGATCGACCGTCCCGCGCTCGAGGCGCTCGCCGCGTCGCTCGGCGTGCCCGCGCGGGTCACCTTCTTGGGCTTCCGCGACGATGCGGCGGCGCTCGTCGCCGGCGCTGACGCCGCGATCGTCACGTCGCGCAACGAAGCGATGCCGCTCGCGGTGATCGAAGCGATGGCGGCGGAGACGCCGCTCGTCTCGACGCCCTGGCTGGGCGCGCGCGAGATGCTGGGCGACGGCGCGTTCGGCGTGGTCGCCGACGGCTACGCGCCCGAGCAGTTCGCCGCCGCGGTGCGGCGCGTGCTCGACGACGCGCCTGCGGCGCGGGAGCGCGCGGCGCGCGCGCGGGCCTTCTGCGTCAACGAGTACGACATCGCCGCGACGGCGCGCCGCCACGTCGCCCTCTACCGCGAGCTGATCGCCGAAAGGCGCGCGGCGAACGCGCTCATCACCGCCACGCGGTCGTAGTTCTCGCGCACGAACGCCGGTCCGTTCGCGCGCCAGCGGCGGCGCACCGCGTCGTCCGCAAGCACGTCGTCGATCGCCCCGGCGAGCGCCGCGGCGTCGCCGGGCGCCACCGCGACGCCCGCCTCGGCGCGCTCGACGAGCGTCTTCGCCTCGCCGCCGGCGCTGAGCACGATCGGCGTGCCGACGGCCATCGCGTCGAACAGCTTCGTCGGGATGCTGTCGGCGATCGAGGCGACGAGCGGGACGACGGTGACGTCGGCGTCGGCGAGCGCGCGCAGCGCCGACGCCCGCGGGAGCGGCCCGGTGAAGACGACGTTGCGGAGCCCTTCGCGCTCGGCGCGCGTGCGCAGCCGCGACGCGTCGGCGCCGCCGCCGACCATCACGAACCGCACGCGCCGCTCGCGCAGCAGCGAGGCCGCGTCGAGCACGACGTCGAGTCCGGTCGCGAGCCCCATGTTTCCGACGTAGACGACGTCCCGCATCCCGTCGTTCGCCGGGACCGGCGAGTCGCCGGCGGCCGGCGCGACGGGATCGAAGCCGTTCGGCACGAGGACGATGCGAGCCGGCGCGACGCCGCGCGCGACGATCTCGTCGCGAGCGGTCGCGGTGACGACCGAGATCACCGCGGCGCGCGCGTAGAGAACGTCGGCGACGCGGCCGACGATACGCGCGACCGGCGAGCGCGCCCGCCACGATCCCATCTTGATCGCGATCTCCGGCCACACGTCCCGCACGTCCACCGCGAGCGGCGCGCGATGCGCGAACGCCGCCGCGAGCGCGGGGAGCGCCATCGTGATCGGCGGCGAAGAGACGACGACGAGGTCGTATCGGCGGCGTACCGCGACCGAGCGCAGCATCGTCCCGACCGCGACCGAAAGCCAGTTCAGAACCCGGTTGATCCCGCGATCGGTCCCGCCCGCGTAGGTCCGAACCCGCTCGACCGTCACGTCGCCGTCGCGCTCGACGACGTGCCGCCGCCCGCGGTACGGCGCGGCGATGACGCCGTCGGGAAACGACGGCATCCCCGTGTACACGCGCACCTCGTGTCCCGCCGCGGCGAGCGCGTGCGCCAGCGCCGCGATCCGGTTCGCCGCCGCGCACGGCTCGGGCGGATAGAAATGCGCGAGCAAGGCGATCCTCACGCGGCGGTCGTACCCCGTGCGGAGGCCGACCCACCGAAAACCGCCCGAACCGGTAGACCGGCCGATGACCGCGGTATACGGAGCGCGAAGGATCGCCGAACGACCGAAGGAGCCGGACCCCGATGAACGTCGAGCGCATCGACGATCTGCGCCGATTCGACGAAGAGCGCCCCCGCTGGGAGCACGTCGAGCGCAACGACCCGCACGCGACCGTCTTCATGTCGTGGCGTTGGCTGCGCGCCTATTTCGCCCACCCGAGACACCGCTGGACGGTCCTCGCCCTGCGCGACGGCGACGAGACCGTCGCCTATCTCCCGCTCGCGCGCGGCGGCTCGTGGCTCGACCGCGAGCTGTACCTGGGCGGGAATCCGACCGCCGACTATACCGGGATGCTGGCCCTGCCCGACCGGGCGGAGCAGGCCGTCGCGGCGTTCGCGGACGCCGTCCTGCGCGAGCCGTGGGACGCGTTCAACGTCGAGGATACGCTCGACCCGCGGATGGAGACGCTCGTGCGGCGGCTCGTCCAGCGCGGCGGCGTGCGCGTCGAGCACACCGACGAGACGCGCTGCCGCTCCGTCGCGCTGCCGGCCACGTGGGACGCGTACATCACCGAGACGATCAGCGCGAAGACCCGCGTCAACATGCTGCGGGTGGAGCGCCGGCTCGCCGAAGCGCTGCCGAACTTCCGGGTCAGCGAGCCGGTCGCCGACGATCTCGCGGCGCACGTCGACGCCATGATCGCCGTCAACCACGACCGCTGGGGCGGGAACATCCGCGCGGCGCGGCGGCGGTACGGCGCGCTGTTCGAGGCCGCGTTCGCGCAAGGCGTGCTGCGGATGTTCGTGTACTGGGACGGCGCGCGTCCGATCGCGGGGGCCACGGCGTTCGTCGACGATCTGCGTTCCTCGTTCGGGCTCTACATGCTCGGCTTCGACGCGGAGTACGACAAGTTCTCGCCCGGAAAGGGGCTCATCGGCCGGGCGGTGCGCACCGCGATCGAGGCCGGCTACGCGCGCTTCGACTTCCTGCGCGGCGACGAGCCGTTCAAGGCGCGGTACGCGCCCGAGCTGCACGTCACCAAGCACTACCGGCTGCTCCGTCCGGGGCTCCGCGCCGGGGCCATCGCGTACGCGCGCCCGAAAGCCCTCGCGCTGAAGCTCATGCTCGCGAAGCTGCGCTACGGCGCAGACCGCTCGCTCTAACGTGCGCGTGCTGCACGCCGCCGACTTCGGCGGCGTCGCGGCGGGCAGCTTCGTGCCGATGGTCGCCGCGCTCGCGCGTCGCTTGCGCGCGCGCGGCGATCCGTTCGCCTTCGTCGTTCCGCACGTCGAAGGGGCGCGCTGGCATCGGACCGTTCGCGACGCGGGCGCCGAGCTGCATGTCGTCGCCGACGCCGGCGAGGCGGCCGCGTTCGCGCACGCCTGGCGCCCCGACGTGGCGCACGTGCACTTTTTCGGCTGGGAGATCGCGCTCACGTTGCGTCTGTGGCAGTCGCGCGCGCGGATCTTCTGGCACGCCCATTCGACCTCGCTGCGCGACGGGACGCTGCACCGCTCGCCGCGCACGCTCGTGAAGTACGGGCTGATCGCATCGCGCGCCGAACGGATCGTCACGGTCAGCGACGCGGTCGCCGCCGAGCTTGCCGCGCTGGGCGCGCGCCGCACGCGGCTCGTGACGATCCACAACGCGATCGACGCCGCGCGGTTCCGTCCGCCGTCCGCCGCCGAACGCGCCGCGGCGCGCGCGCAGCTCGGGCTCGACGATCGCCCGGCGATCCTCTTCTTCGGCCGCGATCCGGTTCTCAAAGGCGCCGACGTGCTCGCCGGCGCGCTGGACGGCGTGGCCGGCGCGACGGTCGTGAGCGTCGCGAGCGCTCCGGAGAGCGACGCGGCGCTCGCGCGCAGCGCGCGCGTCGTCGCGCTCGCGCGCAGCGACGACGTCGTCCCGTTGATGTGGGCGTGCGACGTCCTGGCGATGCCCAGCCGCGGCGAGGGGTTTCCGCTCACTCTCGTCGAGGCGGCGGCGACCGGGCTGCCGATCGTCGCGAGCGATCTTCCGGCGCTGCGCGAGGCGGCGCGGGCCGCGGCGGCGGCGCACGTGCGGTTCGCCGCGTGCGGCGGCGTCGCGGCCCTGCGCGACGCGCTGCGCGCCGCGCTCGCCGGCGCGCCGGCGCGCGGCCTCGCCGGCGCGGCGCCGGGCGCGGCCGATGCGCTCGACGCGTGGGCCGAGCGCATCTGCACGCTGTACGGCGCTCCGCGGCCGCAACGCTAGCGCGCGGCTACGCGAGCCGCGTTCGTCCGATGCGCGCGCGATCGAGGCTGCGGCGCAGCTTCTCGCGCAGGCGCCGCCCGACCCAGCCCAGCTTGCGCGGGTCGCGATAGACGTGCTTTCCGTCGATCACCGCTTCGCCGCGGCTGAAGCTCAGCGTGTGCACGCCGGCATTCCACCGCCCGAACGACGAGGGATCGATGCGGCGCACGACCGTTTCGCGATAGCTCCACGGCGTGAGCTCGTCGATGCGCGCGATCGCGAGCGCGGCGCCGTACGAGCGCGCGCAGTCCTGCCCGGGCCGGTACAGGACGCCGTCCACGACGAACGGCGCGCCGGCCGGGCGCGCGCACGTCACGTCGATCGCGATCGGATTGAGCGCGTGCGGCAGCCACGGGCCGCGCAGCGAGGCGGCGTGGAACGCGTGCAGCGCGAGCGTCGAGCCGTGCGAGTGGCGCGTGCAGAACGCCCACCACCGCTCGTCGTGACGGAAGATCGTCGTGTCGACGCCGTCGAACGGGAACAGCACGGTCTCGCGCTCCCACCGATCGGGAAACGCGACGCAGCGGTAGAGCGCGACCTGCTTCGCCGCGCAGTTCTCGGGGACGACGTACAGCTGTCCGTCGTCCTCGATCGGATACGGGTAGCTCAAATGCGTCCCGGCCTCGATGGCGCGCAGGCGCTCGACGACGTTCCCCGCCTCGTCGAGGACGAGCGCGTCGATCGTCCCGTGCCCGACCGCGTAATCGAAGTGCTCGACGAGCATCGCGCGCACGCCGTCGCGCTCGACCACGAACGGATCGGCGACGAACGTCTTCCGGCGCGGGCGCGCCAGCCAGCGAACGCGCAACGGCGCGCCGCTCAGCAGCGCGCGCGCGCCGCCCTCGACGAAGCCGACGTTCCACTCGACGATCTCGAAGCACGTGTCGAGCGCTTCTCGCACCAGCCGCCGCGCGAGCGCGCCGAGGAACGCCGCCTGCTCGAAGGCGCCGAGCGGCGCCCGCGTCCGCGGCGCGTCATCGCCTTCGGCCGGGACAGGCAGCCCGTCGCGCAGCGCGGCGAGGTACGCGGCCGGCCACGCCGACGCCGCGCGCAGCGCGAGCCGCAGCATGCTGGGATACCAGCGGCCGAGCGCGACCCGCGCCGTCTTCACCCGCTCGCGCCGCTCGCCGATGCGCCGAACCAGCGCGATCTGCAGCGTCGCGGCGCCGGCCGCGATCTCGCGGCCGAACGGGAGCTCCGGGTCGTCGGAGTCGTCGAAGCGCAGGCTCCACACCCCGAGCGGCGCGTCGACGGCGACGTCGCCGCCGCTCAGATCGACGACGGCGTCGGCGCCGGCGAGCGTCGTCGCGTCGCACGCGACCGCGACCGGCTTGAACGCGGGACCGGCGAGACGCGAGGCGCGGGGCGGACGGTCGCCGACCGCGACGACCCGCACGTCGATCCCGCCGACGGAGCGAATCGCTTCGATGCAATCGAGCTGCCAGGCCGGAATCGCGGGTCCGGCGACGGCGAGCGCGACCTTCATCAGACGCGGAACGCCGCGATCCGGCGCGTCCGCGTCGCCGCGATCAGGACGCGGCGGCGACGCGAGCTGCGGCACGGCGCTTCCCTCCCAGCGCGTAGACCTCGAAACCCGCGTCGCTCCACCGGTCGCGGTCGAAGAACCCGCGCGTGTCGATCAGGACGCGGCGGCGGCAGAGCGGGGAGAGCGCGACCGGATCGATCGCGCGGAACGCGTCGTGCCCGACCATCAGCACGATCGCGTCGCAGCCGCGCACCGCCTCTTCGAGCGTCGGGGCGAGCGGCGCGTGCCACCGCTCGGCGACCGGATCGTAGACGCGCGTCGCGTAGCCGCGCTCGTGCAGCAGCTCCTCGACGCGCTGCGTCGGCGACTCGCGGGTGTCGTCGACGTTCGCCTTGTACGCGGCGCCGAGGATCGCGACGCGCGAGCCCTCGCGCGGCGGCGCCAGCTCGGCGATGCGGCGCGCGACCACGTGCGGCATGCGCTCGTTGATGCGCCGGGCCGTCTGGATCAGCTCGGTGACGAACGGGTTCGCGTTCGAGAGGAAGTGCGGGTCGACCGGGATGCAGTGCCCGCCGACCCCCGGGCCGGGCGCGAGGATGTTCACGCGCGGATGCTTGTTCGCGAGCGCGATCGCCTCGTGCACGTCGACGCCGAGCTCTTCGCTCAGCAGCGCCAGCTCGTTGGCGAACGCGATGTTCACGTCGCGATAGGTGTTCTCGACGACCTTCACCAGCTCGGCGGTGATCGTGTCGGTGACGAAGATCTCGCCGGCGCAGAACGAGCGGTAGAGCGCCGCGGCGCGTTCGGCGTCGCCGGGCTTCCGCCCGCCGACCACGCGCGCGTTGCCGCGCAGCTCCTGGACGATCGCCCCGGGGATCACCCGCTCCGGGCAGTGCGCGATCGCGACCGCGTCCGGATCGATCCCCGCCTCGCGCAGCGCCGGGACGACGACGCCGTCCATCGTCCCGGGCGGGACGGTCGACTCGAGGACGATCAGATCGCCCGGGCGCAGCAGCGGCGCGGTCGCGCGCGCGGCGGCGCGGACGTACGAGAGGTCGGGCTTGTGGTCGATCGTCGGCGTCGGCACGCAGATGACGTGCGCCTGCGCGTCCGCGGGGAGCGTCGACGTGACGGTCAGCCGTCCGCCGCGCAGCGCCTCGACGACCAGCTCGCGGACCGGCAGCTCCTTGACGTGGCGAGCCCCGCTGCGCAGCGCGTCGAGCAGCAGCGGGTCGACGTCGTAGCCGACGACGGTGTGGCCGGCGAGCGCGAGCATCGCCGCGGTCGGGAGCCCGATGTAGCCCAATCCCTGGACACAAACCTTCATCCGTGAATCCTCAGCGAGCACGCCCGTCATGCCGCACGGCAAGGGACGTCTCGCTCGGTGATACCCATATCCGCCGATCCGTTGTCGCGCCGTTGGTCCGAAACCGCTCGTCCGGACGCGGTGCGCGTTCACCAGATGCTACCACGAATCGCCCGCCGGCGCTCGCGCCGAGGCCAGCAGCGCCCCCAGCTCGGCGGAGGTCGCCCGAAGATCGAAGGCCGCCCGGACGCGCTCGCGGCCCGCCGCCGCGAGCCGCGCGCGGAGCTCGGGATCGCGCGCCAGCCGTTCCAGCGCGGCGGCGAGAGCCTCCGGGTCGGAGTGCGGGACCAGGATCCCGCTCGCCGCGTCGACCAGCTCGGGGATGCTGCCCGAGCTCGTCGCGACGACCGCGCAGCCGCAGGCCATCGCCTCGACGAGCGCCACCGGAACCCCCTCCATCAGCCCGCCCGGCCGCTCCAGGCTCGCGAGGACCGCGACGTCGAAACGCCCGGCCGCGAGCCGCCCGAGCAGCTCGTCGTGCGGGATCGTGCCGGCGAGCGTCACCGCGCCCTCGAGGCCGCCGGCCGCGATCGTCCGAGCGATCTCCTCGCGCAGCGGCCCCGCTCCGGCGAGCGTACAGGCGAAGGTGATCCCGCGGCGCTTCAGCAGCTCGAGCGCCGCCAGCAGGGTGCGATGGCCCTTCACCTCCACCAGCGCGGCGGCGCACAGGATGCGGAGCGGCCTCGGCCCGGCATCGTCCGGGAGCGGCGAGTCGGCGGCGGCGAGGCGCTCCGCCGGGACGGCGGCCGGGATCGCGACGCCCAGGCGGACGACGCGGACCTTCGCCGGGTCGGCGCCCGTCCGGGCCAGCAGGTCGGCGCGGCCGCGTTCCGAGATCGTGCGCACGAACGTCGCGTCGCGGAGCTTCCCGGCGGCGAAGTTGTCTTCGTAGACGTCCCAGCGGTGCGCGGTGGCGCTGAACGGGATCCCGGCGGCGCGGGCCGCGATCCAGGCGACGGTGGCCGGGGTCGAGAGCCAGTAGGCGTGGAGATGGTCGAGCCGCCGCCGCCGTGCGATCTCGGCGAGCGCGAGTCCCTTCGGGACGACGGCGAAGTTTTTCAGCTTCGCCCGCACCGGATAGCGCGCAGCGAACAGCGTCGCGAGCGCCGCCAGCACGCGCCCGGGACGGCGCACGATCGTCGCGGCCGCGAGCGCGAGCGTCGCCGGTCCCGCGAGCGGGAGCCGGACCACCTCGCCCGGGACGCCGGCGAAGCCCGCGGCGCGGGCTTGCGGCGCCGCCGGGTACACGACCGCCGCATCGAGCGCGGGCGCGAGCGCGCGCAGTTCGGCGTCGAGATACGGCTCCTTGGTTCCGAAGGGGTACGTCGCCGAGACGAGGCCCAGCCGCACCCTCAGGTCGCGTGCTGCGGGAGCAGCTCCGCCGCCGGTTCCGATACGGCGGCGGCCGCCTCGGCGTCGCGCGCGCGCCGCAGCGTCGTGGAGAGAAACGGCCGCTCGAGGATCAGGTAGAAGCCGTACGCCAGCGCCACGACCGCGACGAGCAGCGCTCCCCACACCGCGGCGCTCACGCCCGCGCCCGCGTGGTACCGGTGGAGCAGCGCGCCCGTCACGTCGACGAGCGGCGCGTGGATCAGGTAGAGGCTGTACGAGAACGTGCCGAGCAGCACCACGGGCGGCAGCGCGAGCAGCCGCGCGGGGAGGATCCGCGCGTCGCGCCCGGCGGCGACGAAGAGCAGCGCCACCGCGGCGCCGACGAGCAGGTCGGCGGGCCATAGCGCACCGTCGGGGATACCGTCCCAGTCGAGGATCATCGCGACTGCGGCGATCGCGCCGACGGCAAGCGCGATGGCGTTCCACGGCAGCGCGATCGCGGGCCGGCGAGCGACCAGCGACGCGGCCACGACGCCCATCGCGAAGAGGCCCAGCAGCCACGGCCACGTCCAGTCGAGCGTGTGGAACAGGAAGTGCGGCGCCAAGCCGATCGCCAGCGCGGCGCCGAGCTGCGCGGCGAGGCCGAACCGCTTCCACAGCGGCACGAGGAGCAGCGCGAAGACGACGTAGATCTGGCACTCGAGGCCGATGCTCCACAGCGGCCCGTTGAGGTATTCGGTCGTCGCGTAGAACAGATTGTGGATCAGCGCGAGGTGCATCCCGACGGCGATGACGATGTGCGGCGGATTGATGCGGTGTCCGCTGAGCAGGGCCGTCGCGCAGAACGGCACGACGGAGAGGAACACGACCGTCACGTAGGCCGGCATCAGCCGGCGGGCGCGCCGCTTGAAGAAGCGCGCCGCGTCGAACGGCCGCTCGAACCGCTGCGCCACCGGCAGCCCCAGGCAGTATCCGGAGATCACGATGAAGACGGCGACCGCGAAGTGGCCGTACTGCAGGAACGGCGTCCAGCGGAACCAGCTCGTCAGCGTCCCGGTCGCGGGGTGCTGCACCGCGACCTGCCAGACGTGGAAGACGACGACGTAGAGCGCGGCCACGCCGCGGAGCCCTTCAACGTAGGGATAGAACTCGCGCTGCGCTTCGCGCGCCGGCCGTGCGTCCATGCGATGACCTCCGCAACCTCAGGCCGGCATCATGCCGCCTTGTGGAAGAGAACCTCCGCGGCGGTCTTCAGGCACACCGCGACGTCCATGAACAGCGACCAGTTCTCGACGTAGAAGAGGTCGCCCTGGAGCTTGTCGGGGACGTCGTCGAACCCGAGCACGCGCTTGCCGTAGACCTGCGACCAGCCCGTGATCCCGGGCCGTACCAGGTGTCGCTCCGCGTACCGCTGGTACTGCTGCTCGAACTGTTTGACGAAGATCGGACGCTCGGGGCGGGGTCCGACGACCGACATGTCGCCGCGCAGCACGTTCAGGAGCTGCGGAAGCTCGTCGAGCGAGGTGCGGCGGATGAACTTCCCGACCTTCGTCACGCGGGCGTCGCCGACCGTCGCAAGGCACGCGCCGTTCTTCTCGGCGTCGAGCCGCATGGAGCGGAATTTGAAGATCGTGAACGTCTTGCCGTCGCGTCCGACGCGCTCTTGGCGGTAGAGCACCGGCTGGCGATCTTCGATCGCGATCGCCAGCGCGACCAGCGCCATGACCGGCGCGAAGATGACGAGCGCGGCCGAAGCGATCGCGAGGTCGAACGCCCGCTTCGCGAGACGCGCGCCCGGCTGGCACGCGCGCAACGGCTTCGCTACGATCAGCGCCTGCTTCCCGATCGTCTGGATGCTCAGATCGTAGGCGTGCACCCGGATCCGCGGCGGCGCGAAGGCGATGGTGATCCCGGCGGCGGACGCGGCGGCCAGCACGTGCGGCATCAGCGAGGGCGCGAGGATCTCGGTGAAGACGAGCGTCTCGCAGCCCCATTCGACGGCGTGGCGGAACCACGGCTGCGTCGCGATCGCGTCGGGATTCACGGCGCCGATCCCGTCGAGGTTCGGCACGGCGAGCCGGAAGACGCGCGCGTTCGGCACTTCGCGGAATGCGTCTTCGGCGAACTCCAGCCGCGAGGGGTGCCCGACGACCGCGATGCGGCGCGGATGCGCCAGCGCGGCGACGTCGCGGACGCGATGCGCGAAGGCGCGCATCCCGCCGACGAGCACGAACGCGAACACGAGCGCGAAGATCGCGACGACGCGGGAGGTCGAGATCGACGGGAAGATCGAGAACGCGATGAGCACCGGCGCCGAGGCGAGCGAGAGCGCGCCGACGATGTGATACAGCTCGTCGCGGACCGACATCGCGAACGAGCTGCGGTAGAGCCCCAGCTGCCAGAACACGATGACGGAGAGCGCCGCGGTCAGCGTCGCCGGAATGGCGACGTGCCGGATCAGCAGCGCCGGGTTCCAGTAGTGCTTGACGAAGACGCCGGCCAGATAGGTCGCGACGAGGAACAGCACGACGTCCGAGACGACGAGCGCGGCCACCCAGGTGCGCGAGAACGCATGAACGCCGGGCCGGGCGTTCGGATGAGGGAGCGCGGCGACTTCGTGTTCGAGAGCGACGGCCATGAGCGGAGTGCGATCCTCGCGACGTTCGTGTGCGCATCGGTGCGCACGTCCTTCATTTCGCCGACGAAGGGTGGCGCTACGTCCATCGGACGTCCCGAAGTCACCGGTACTTTGGCCCTGATGGTCCCGTCGTTCGGGGCATCCGACCTGGGCCGAACGTCCCAAGCACGCACCCCGGAATTGGGGTGCCGCTGCTCAGACGGGTGCGCGCCCAGGCGCCGTGTAGGCGAGCGGGACGATCTTGTCCTCGCCGGGCGCGAAGAAATACGTGCTCGCGGCGACCAGCGTGAAGCGGATGGCGACCGACGCCGAGGCGGTCCTTCCGCCGCGCGCGCGCACCTCGAGCGGCGCCAGCCGGGCGAGGTTGACCGGCGCGAGCAGCGCAACCGTGTGGACCGACAGCTCGACCGCGGTCTGCGCGGGGACCGAGACGGCGTAGCGGCACTCACCGTCTTCGAGCGCGGGCCGCGCGAGCGCGATCACGTGCGCGTCGAGCGCGTCGCGCGCCTCGACCACGAGCTCCTCGCACCGGGCCTCCGGCTGGGCGCCGAGGGCGATCGTTCCGCGCGCGAGCGCGAGCTCCGCGGCGACGGCACCGCGCGGCGCGGCGCTCGCGGCGAGCGCAAAGGCGGCGAACGCGACGGCGGCGCGGGCGGTGCGGGCCAGCATGGTGCGAGCCCGGTACCCGCGCGCCGATGCGCGCTCTCGCCGCGCCGCCCTTCGTACCAACGCCGCCGGGCCGTCCGCCCCAACGCGAAGGAGAGACCGCCGTCCGTCGGCTTACCTTGACGCATGCGATCTCGTCCGTCACGGGCCCGGCCCGGCGCACCTCGCGGCGGTCCGCGGTCCGCCGTTCGTGCGGCCTTCGCCGCGTTCGGCGCGCTGGCGTTCGCGTTGCCGGGCGCCCGGGCCGCGTCCGCGCAAGCGCTCGGGCTGGACGCGATCGCCCGCGCGCTGGGCGGCGTCCATCAGTTCCAGCAAGTCGCGGTCGCGCCGGACGGCCGCCGCTTCGCCGACGTCTCGCTCGACGAAAGCGGCGGGACCATCGCGCTCGCCGAGGTCGCGCGCCCGGCGGCGACGACGCACGTCACCGCCTGCCCCGGCCGGCGCTGCGACGAGGAAGACCTCGCGTGGTCGCCCGACGGACGGCGGATCGTCTTCGTCACGAGCGATGCGACCGGCCAAGGGCAGATCGCGGTTTGGGACGTCGCGGCGCGCGGCGCCCGCGTGCTGACGCGCGCGAAGGGCCCGCTGTCCACCCCGCGCTGGTCGCCCGACGGCTCGCGGATCGCGTTCCTCTATTCGCCGGGCGCGCCGAAGACGCCGAGCCCGCTGAACCCGGCGACGCCGGACGCGGGCGTCGTCGGCTCGGTCGTCTACGAGCAGCGGCTCGCGGTGATCCCGGCCGGCGGCGGCGAGCTCCGGCTCCTCGGCCGCTCCGATGCGAACGTGTACGAATACGACTGGTCGCCCGACGGGACGCGCTTCGCGGTGACCGCGGCGCGCGGCGACGGCGACGCGAACTGGTGGATCGCCGATCTGGAGACGATCGACGCGCGCACCGGCGCCGCGCGCGCCCTCCATCGCCCGGCGCTGCAAATCGCCTCGCCGCGCTGGTCGGGCGACGGGAAGCGGATCGCATACATCGGCGGGCTCATGAGCGACGAGGGCATCACCGGCGGCGACGTGTACGTGGTGCCCGCGGCGGGCGGCGCGGCGACCGACGTGACGCCGAACCTGAAAGCCTCGGTGTCCACGATCGCGTGGAACGGGTCGCCCGACCACATTCTCGCGACCGAGCTGCTGAGCGGGCACACCGTCATCGCGACGCTCGACGTGCGCACCAAGCGGCAGCAACAGCTCTGGAGCGGTGAGGCGACGCTCTACGCCAGGGGCTTCGTCGGGCTCGCGCCCGGCGACGCCGGCGTCTCGCTCTCGCGCGACGGGCGCGTGGCGGCGGCGATCCGGCAGTCGATCACCGAGCCGCCCGAGGTCGTGCTCGGGACGCTCGGCGCGATGCACGCGGTCACGTCGGCGAACGCGCACGTCGTGCACCTCACCGGGCCCGCGCGCAGCCTGACGTGGACGAGCGACGGCACGACGGTGCAAGGCTGGCTCATCTTCCCGCCGCACGCGAAGCCGGGGATGCGCTACCCGATCGTCACGCTGATCCACGGCGGCCCCGCGTACGCGTTCTATCCGTTGTTCCCGAGCGGCGCGCAGGCGTTCGAGGCGCCGCTCGCGGCGCGCGGCTACATCGTGTTCGAGCCGAATCCGCGCGGGAGCTACGGCGAAGGCGAAGCGTTCACGCGGGCCAACGTCAAGGACTTCGGCTACGGCGACCTGCGCGACGTGCTCTCGGGTCTCGACGCGGTCAGCCAGACGATCCCGTTCGACCCGAACCGCATCGGGATCACCGGCTGGAGCTACGGCGGCTACATGACGATGTGGGCCATCACCCAGACGAACCGCTTCAAAGCCGCGGTCGCCGGCGCCGGGCTGTCCGACTGGCTCAGCTACTACGGCACGAACGACATCGACACGTGGATGATCCCGTACTTCGGCGCGTCGGTGTACGACGATCCGCAAGTCTACGCGAAAAGCTCGCCGATCAACTTCATCAAGCAGGTCCATACGCCGGCGCTGATGCTGCACGGCGACCGCGACGCCGAAGTGCCGGTCACGCAGTCGTACGAGTATTGGCACGCGCTGCGCGACCTGCACGTTCCGACCGAGCTGGTGATCTATCCCGGCGAAGGGCACCTCTTCGCGAAGCCGCGCGACCAGCTCGACGTGATGCGCCGCATGGTGGGCTGGTTCGACCGCTGGCTGCGCTGACCAGGACGCGCCGCATCCCTACGGGAGAACGGGGCGCCGTCCGGAAGAGAGGAAGCACGCGTGGCGGTAGCGTCAAAGCGATGTCGAACGCTACCCACGTCCTTTCGGAGAATCGATGATGCGGGTTCGGTTCGCGTCGTTCATCTTCGTCGCGCTGCTCGCGGGGTGCGCGCTGGGCTCGCACGGGAGCATCCCGGATGCGAGCCGCTCGGCTGCCGCGGCACGCCGCCCGGCAACAACTGGGTCGCCGCCGATCGTCTACGTTTCCGACTACACGGCGGGTACGGTCGACCTCTTCGAAGGCGAGCCGCTGGGCTCGTTCCGCTCGGCGCAGATCACGGGGCTCTCGAAGCCGGCCGGGCTCGCGGTCGACGGCTCCGGCCGCGTCTACGTCACGGAAGCTGGGAAGTCCGACGTTCTCGTGTACGCACAAACGACGCTCAAGCAGACGATTCCCGACCCGCAGCGACAGCCCTCGTCGGTCTCGATCGGTCCGGACGGCTCGATCTACGTCGGAAACTCCTACGACTACACGCTCGCGGGCCACGGCGGAAGCATCACCGTCTACAACGTCTTGGACGAATTCCAGTACACGCTCGTCGATCCGTCGTTCGTCCTGGGCGTGCAATCGGTGGCGGTGGACGCGCAAAAGAACCTCTACGTCACATATCGCGTCTCGAACGCGGCGTCGGGCGAGTTCAAGCTCGCCGAGTTCCCCGCCGGATCGCAGATCGCGCAGCAGATCGCGCTCAGCGGCACGCCGGCTGCCGTGAGCGTCGACGCGAGCGGTGACATCGTCGTCGCGGACGTCACGGTGAGCAACACCAAGATCGAGCGTTATGCGCCGGGAGCGACGACACCGCTCGCGAGCTTCACCATCCCGCGGACGGTGTACGCGTTCGCGCTCAACCCGGCGAACGACCGCATCTACGCGGCCGATGTCTACGGCGAAACGGTCCGCGAGCTGACCTATCCCGCCGGTTCGCCGACGAGCACGTTCGCGGACAACGACGAGCATCGCGGCATCGCGGTCACGCCCGGACAGGGGCCCGGCGCCGCGGCGACCCCCGCGCCGCACATTCTCTACGTCGCGGACGGCCCGATCACGGAGTACGACGCCGGCGGCACGGGACAATACGGCAGCTACGACCAGATCGGGCAATTCGGGCTCTCCGCCGCGAACAACCTCAACGTCGCCGCGATCACGCCCGACGGACGGACGCTGTACGTCAGCCAAGACGGGTCCAGTCCGCCCGGGGTTCAGGTCTACGACACGCAGGCCCAGACGCAAACGGACTTCATCCCAACGAGCGCGAGCGGCGGTCCGCTCGGACTGGCCATCGACGCCGGGGCGCAGCGCCTCTACCTCTCGGAGAACGCCACGAGCGGGACGGCGGGCGGCTGCGACGTGAAGGTCTACAATCCGTCAACGCACGCGCTGCTGGGAACCATTTCCGGGCTCTCGGCGGTCGGCGGCGTCGCGGTCGACACGTCCGCACATCGGCTGTACGTCGTCGCTAACGGGACCGTGCGCGTCTACGACGCGACGACGCTCGCCTTCATCACGTCGTTCGGATCGCTTACCGAGGACTTGTTCGCGGGCGGCGACGGCGGACTCGCGCTCGATCAGGCCGCGGGCAAGCTGTACGTCGGCGACGCGGACGCCAATCCCTCGAAGACGGACATCTATCGGACCTCCGATGAGACGCTGCTCGCAACGCTGCCGGCCGGGGCGAGGGGCTATGCGCTGGACCTCGCCCAGGGAAAGATCTTCATTCCGGCGAGCAGCGCGCTCGACGTCTACAGCACCGTGACCCTCGAGCAGCTCCCGCGCGTGACCAGCGGGAGCTTGTTGACGACGGCCATCGCGGCTCACTAGGCGCCGCAGCGGCAGGATTGCCCGCGATCCCGTCGCCAACGCGGCGGGCTACGCGATCGCCTCGTAGCGGGCGACGGCGAGGTCGAGCCAGGCGTCGAGGTCGCCGCGCCAGGCGGTCTCGCTCAGGATCTCGATCTCGTAGTCGCCGCGCCAGCCGGCGGCTTCGGCTGCAGCGACGATCGCGGAGAGCTCGATGCAGCCGTCGCCGATCATCGCGCGGTCGGCCGTGACGTCGCCGCGCGGGGTCGTCCAGTCCGAGAGGTGGACGCCGGCGATCGCGTCGCCGGCGCGCGCCAGCTCTTCTTCCACGTGCGCATCCCAGAAGATGTGATAGGCGTCGGCGACGACCGCGACCGCGGGCGAGCCGATCCGTTCCACCATGTCGTTCGCCTCGCGCAGCGACGCGACGACCGAGCGTTCCGCGATCATCATCGGGTGGAGCGGCTCGATTCCGAGCCGGACGTTCGCGCTCGCCGCGTACTGCGCGAGCGATGCGATGCCGTCGATGACCTGGGCGCGCGCGTCGGCCAGACGCTGTCCTTCGGCGGGGCCGCAGACGAGCACGAGCACCGGCGCGCCGAGCGCGGCCGCCTCGTCGACCGCGCGGCGCGTGTGGTCGATTCGCTTGGCGCGCTCGTGCGCGCTGGGGCTCGGGAAGAACCCGCCGCGGCAGACGCTCGAGACCCGCAGCCCGGCGTCGCGTACGATCGAGACGGCGCGCGCGAGCCCGACTTCGGCGATCTTGTCGCGCCACACGGAGATCGACGGGATCCCGCGCCGCGCGCACGCGTCGACGGCGTGCGCGAGCGGCCACGGTTTGACGGTGTACTGGTTGAGCGAGAGCCGCGCCCGCTCCATCAGAGGATGCCGGCGGTCGCGAAGACGCGCGCGGCGCGTTCGGCGGCGCGCTGCTGGTCGACGATCAGCCCCGCGGCGTCGGCGAGCTCGAGCGCGCGCGCCAGATGCACGACGGAGCGCGCGCCTTCGGCCCCGCCCAGCATCCGGAAATGGTCCTGGAAGCCGTTGAGGTACGCGAGGAACACCACCCCGGTCTTGTAGGCGTACGTCGGCGCGGCGAAGAGGTGACGCGAGAGCTCCACGGTCGGCGCCAGGATCGCGTCGTAGCGCGCACGATCGTGCTCGTCGAGCGCGGCGAGGGCGGCGCGCGCCGCGGGTGCGATCGCGTCGAAGATGCCGAGCAGCGCGTCGCTGTGGCGCTCGCCGTCGCCGGCGATCAGCTCGGGATAGTTGAAGTCGTCGCCGGTGTAGACGCGCACGCCCTCGGGCAGCATCCGCCGGACCGCGATCTCGCGGCCGGCGTCGAGCAACGAGATCTTCACGCCGTCGACCTTCGCGGCGTTGTCGCGCACGATCGCGACGAACGTCTCGGTCGCGCGGTCGAGGTCGTCGCTGCCCCAATAGCCCGCCAGCAGCGGGTCGAACATCGGTCCGAGCCAGTGCAGGATCGCCGGTCGCTTCAGCGAGCCGAGGACGGTCGCATAGACACGCGCGTAGTCGTCGGCGTCCCGCGCCGCGCGGGGGAGCGCGCGCGAGCACATGACGATCGCGGCGCAGCCCTGCGCTTCGATCAGCTCGCACTGGTCGAGGTAGGCGCGCTCGATCGTCTCGAGCGAGTGCACGGCATGATGGTCCAGCTCGTCGGTCGCGGCGCCGAACGCGATCGTGCCGCCCTCGGCGCGCGCGTCGGCCGCAGCGCGGCGGATCAGCTCGCGCGCCGCCGCCGGCGGCAGCCCGGAGCCGCGCTGCGCGGTGTCCATCGCGTCGGCGACCGCGAAGCCGAGCGACCACAGGTGCCGGCGGTAGGCGAGCGTCGCGTCCCAGTCGATCGTGCCGCCGAGCACCGGATCGATCGGCGAGCGCGGATCGCTCACGACGTGCGCCGCGGCGTACGCCACGCGCGAGCGCGGCGGCGGCTGCGGCGCGAGCGGGTGCCGCGGCGCGCCGCTCGGCACGTACGGCGCGAGGCTTCCGTCGGCGCGCGGGAGTCGCAGCTCGGCGGCGAGCATCAGGCGGAGACCGGTTCCACCGAGAGCTCGGGTAGCGCGACGAAGCGCTTTTCGTCCCACGACCGGAGCCCCGCTTCGGCGAGCTGCACGCCGCGCGCGCCGGCGAGGAAGTCGTACGGGAACGGCGCGCCGGCGACGACGTGGCGCAAGAACTCCGACCACTGCGCGAGGAAGCCGTTCTCGAACGGCTCGTTGTCGGGAACCTCGACCCACGACTTCGCGAAGTCGATCGGGTTCGGGATGTCGGGGTTCCACACGGGGCGCGGCGTGAGCGCGCGCGGCTGGATCTTGCAGCCGCGCAGCCCGACGACCGCGCTGCCGTGCGTTCCGTCGATCTGGAACTCGACGAGCTCGTCGCGGTTGACGCGCACCGCCCACGAGGAGTTGATCGTCGCGACGATCCCGCCTTCGAGCTGGAAGATCCCGTAGGCCGCGTCGTCGGCGGTCGCTTCGTACACGTTGCCGCGCTCGTCGACGCGCTGCGGGATGTGGATCGCGCCGAGCGCCGTCACGCCGCGGACCGGCGCGATCAGGTTCTCCAGCACGTAGCTCCAGTGCGAGAACATGTCGACCATGATCCCGCCGCCCTCTTCGAGCTTGTAGTTCCACGACGGCCGCTGCGGCGTGGGGCCCCAGTCGCCTTCGAACACCCAGTAGCCGAACTCGCCCCGCACGGACAAGATGCGTCCGAAGAAGCCGCTGTCGACCAAACGCCGCAGCTTGAGGAACCCGGGGAGATAGAGCTTGTCGTGGACGATCCCGTTCTTCACGCCGTGCTCGCGCGCGAGCCGCGCGATGCGCAACGCTTCCTCGAGCGTGGGCGCGAGCGGCTTCTCGCAGTAGACGTGCTTGCCGGCGAGGATCGCCTTCTCGACGAGGCCCGGGCGCGCGGCCGTCGTCGCGGCGTCGAAGAAGATCTCGACCGACGGATCGTTGATCGCCGAGTCGACCTCGGTCGTCCAGCGCTGGATGCCGTGCTCGCGCGCGAGACGCTCGAGCTTCGCCGCGTCGCGTCCGACGAGGACGGGGTCGGGCCAGATCGTCGTGCCGTCGTCGAGCGCGAGGCCGCCGCGGCGGCGCAGCTCGACGATCGAGCGGATCAGGTGCTGGTTCATCCCCATGCGCCCGGTGACGCCGTTCATGGCGATCCCGACGGTACGGCGTGACATCAGTGACTTACTCCGTGTGGGCAGAAGCGCCGAGGAGCGTGCGCGCGCGCCCGCCCAGCTCGGCGAGAACCGACGACGTCATCGTCTGCGCGTAATCGCGCTCGCGCGGAAGGTCGACGGTGAAGGTCTCGGCGATCGTCCCGGGCCGCGCCGTCATCACGACGACGCGGTTCGCGAGATAGAACGCCTCGGGGATCGAGTGGGTGACGAACAGCACGCTCGTCCCGGTCTCGCGCCAGATCCGGTGGAGCTCGACGTTCATCTGCTCGCGCGTGAGCGCGTCGAGCGCGCCGAACGGCTCGTCCATCAGCAGCACCGGCGGGCGGTGGAGCAGCGCGCGGCAGAGCGAGACGCGCTGCTGCATCCCGCCGGAGAGCTCGTGCGGATAGGCGTTCTCGAACCCGCGCAGACCGGTGAGCTCGATCAGCTCGTCGGCGCGCCGTTCCGCCTCGCGCCGGTCCATCCGGCGAATCTCCGCCTGCAGCAGGATGTTCCCGCGCGTGCTGCGCCACTCGAGCAGCGCCGCGCGCTGGAAAACGAACCCGATGTCGCGCTGCGGCCCGCTGACCGGGCGGCCGAGGAGCTCGGCGCCGCCGCGCGAGGGGCGCACGAGGCCGGCCGCCACCTTCAGCAGCGTCGACTTCCCGCAGCCCGACGGCCCGAGAATCGAGACGAACTCGCCCGGCGCCACGTCGAGCGTCACGCCCGCGACGGCGTCCGTCGTCTTGCGGCGCGTCGCGAAACGCACCGCGACGTCGTCGAAGCGGACGGCGGAGGCGGTCGACGCGTCGCGCTGCGGCGCCGGGGCGGTCATCACTTCCCGGCGATCGACGCGTCCCAGTACGCGTCCGGCTTGCCGGGGTTCTTCAACCCGAGGTACTTCGCGACGACCTGAATCGTCGTCTCCCAATCATGCGCGTCGTCGACGCCCGGCGGCAGCGACTTGGTCCGCGGCGTGTGCAGCAGCTGCACCGTCTCGCCCCACTGCTTGCGCAGCACGGCCACCGGCGGCGCCTGCTCGGCGAGCTTCGCCTCGGCGGCGGCCGCCTCGTCCTGATGCTTCGCCGCCTCTTCCCACGAGCGCTGCGCGGCGTGCACGAAGTCGCGCGCGAGCTGCGGGTTCTTCTTCAGCATCTCGTCGCTGGCGAGCAGGCCGGTCGAATAGAAGTTCACGCCGTTGTCGGCGTACTTCAGCACGTCCACCTTCTTGCCGGTGCGCGCTTCGATCGTCGGCGCCTGATCGTTGTAGAACCCGACGAGCGAGTCGGCGCGCCCGCTGATCACGGCGGTGAGCTTGCCGGCGGGATCGACGTTGAGCCGCTGGACGGAGTCGTTGGGGACGTGGTTCGCCTCGAGCACGGCGGAGAGCGTCTCGTACGCGGCGTCGCCCGGGCTCCCGGCGACGCTGTGCCCCTTGAGATCCTGGATCGAGTGCCAGTGCTTGTCGTCGAAGAATTGCACCGCCGCCGGCGTCGTCTGCAGGAAGACGCCGATGCTCTTCACGTCGGCGCCCGACGCGATCGTGCGCAGCAGCGCCGGCGTGTCGGCGTAGCCGAAGTCGACCTTGCCGGCGGCGACGGCTTGCACGGTCTGCGTCGAACCGCCGCCGGGCTGGATCGTCAGATCGATCCCGGCATCGCGGAAGAAGCCCTTCTGCAGGCCGTAGTAGAAGCCGGCGTGCTCCCCGTACGGATACCAGTTGAGCATGAGCGTGACTTTGCGCAGCTGCTTCTGCTGCGCGCCGGCGGAGGCCGGGCCGAGCAGCCCGGCACAGAGCGCGAGCGCGAGCAGCGCCCGAAGCGTACGAGTCATCCGGTTCCTTTCGTGCATCAGGAAGTGACGAGGAGATCGCGCTCTTCACGCGCGGCGCGCCACGGGACGGCGTAGTGCTCGGCGATCTCGAGGACGGCGAAGAGAACGATGCCGATGACCGACATCGCGATCAGCGCGGCGAAGAGCTGCGGCGTGTTGAGGTTGCCGTTGGAGCTCATGACGATGTAGCCGAGTCCCGAGTTCGCGCCGACGAACTCTCCGACGACCGCGCCCACGACGGCGAGCGTAACGGCGACTTTGAGCCCCGCGAAGATGTGCGGCATCGCGCCCGGGAAGCGGATCTTCGCGAACGACGTCCACGGGCTCGCGCCCATCGTCGCGGCGAGATCGAGTAGCTCGGGATCGACGGAGCGCAGTCCGGCGACGCCCGAGATGACGACGGGGAAGAACGCGATCAGCACGGCGACGAGAATTTTCGGCGTGATCCCGAAGCCGAGCCAGACGACGAACAGCGGCGCGATCGCGATCTTCGGAACGACCTGCGCCGCGAGCAGCAGCGGGTAGAGCGTGCGCTCGACGCCGCGCGAGTAGACGATGAGCACGGCGCACACGAGCCCCACGATCGCCGACACGACGAACCCGACGATCGTCTCGGTCAGCGTGATCGCGGAGTTGCGGGCGAGCAGCCCGGCGTCGTGCCCGAACTCGGCGATCACGGCGCCGGGCGACGGGATGAGGTACGGCTTGACCCACCCCTGAGCGGTGACGAGCCACCAGAGCAGGAGCACCGCGAGCAGGAACAGCGCCGGCCGCCACCAGGCATCGACCGCATCCTGCATGCGCGCAAGCGCCGTCGGTTGCCGCTGGACCGGCGGCGTGAAAACGTTTGCAGCCACGTCTCGGCGTAGGATCGACGCCACGAACGGAAGTTCCTACCGGCCAAGAACCGCCGCTCGCGGAAACCGCCGCCGAGCGCTCAGCCGCGTGGCGGCGCGACGGCTCCGTCGACCGGACGGCTCGCCTCGCGGACGAAGGGCGTGCGCATCGTAGAGGAAATCTGCAAGCGCTTTCAAAGGGAAGCTTGCATGTCCGCTCGGCTTCGGGATGTGGCCCAGTCGGCCGGTGTCTCCGTCGCGACAGCCTCGCGCGTTCTTTCCGGGAACGCCGCCACCGTCGCCGCGCCGCGGCGCGAGGCCGTGCTCGCCGCGGCGCGCACCCTCCACTACGTGCCGAACGCTCACGCGCAGGCGCTGGCCCGCGCCGGGACCGCGCACATCGGCGCGATCCTCCACGACGTGAGCGACCCGTACTTCTCGGAGATCGTGCGTGGGCTGCAGCGCGCCGCGGCCGACGCCGACCGCCTCGTGACGGTCTGCAACAGCTATCGCGATCCCGAGCGCGAGCTCGCATACGTGGGGCTGCTCCGCTCGCAGCGGGTCGGCGCACTCATCCTCACCGGGTCGGGCCTTGACGACCGCTCGTACAGCGAGCGGCTCGCCCCGCAGATCGGCGCCTTCGCAGCGACGGGGGGCCGGCCGGTGTTCATCGGCCGTCACCACGTCGCCGGCGACGCCGTGCTTCCCGATAACGTCGGCGGTGCGCGCGCGCTCGCCCGCGCGCTGATGGACCTCGGACACCGGCGCTTCGCGGTGATCGGCGGCCCGCCGCTGCTCACGACGACTCGCGACCGCGTCGACGGCTTCGCGTCGGCGCTCGCAGAACGCGGGGTCGCGCTCGATCCGCGCGACGTCGTGCCGGGCGACTTCTCGCGCGAAGGCGGGATGTCGGGGATGGCGCGGCTGCTCGACGCGAACACCGCGGCGACGTGCGTCTTCGCGCTGAACGACGCGATGGCGCTCGGTGCGCTGCGCGTGCTGCGCGCGCGCGGAATCGCGGTGCCCGAGCAGGTCTCGCTCGTCGGGTTCGACGACATCCCGGCCGCGCTGGACTGCGATCCCACGCTCTCGACCGTGCGGATCCCGCTCTCCGAGATGGGCGCCCTCGCGGTCGCCCTCGCGCTCGAGCCGCCCAGCGCCGAGCTGCGCGTCCGTCACGTCCGCGCCGAAGTGCTGTTCCGAGGAAGCACCGCGCCGCTCGCTGCCGCGTGACCGGCCGGACCATCGCGCGCGTCGAGACGCTGCCGGTCGCGCTGCCGACGCTCGCCGACTTCGCCGTGAGCGGGGGGAGCGTCGCGCGCGCCGGCGAGCCGTCCGTGCGCGTGCTCGTGAAGGTCACGGCCTCCGACGGAACGTTCGGCTGGGGCGAGGCGACGCCGATCCCGTCGTGGACCTACGAGACGCTCGAGTCGATCGCGACGACGATCGATCGTTACCTTGCGCCGGCCGCGAGCGGGATAGCGCTGTGGGATCTCGACGCGCTCACGCGCGCGTTCGAGCGCGCGATCAACCGCGGGTTCTCGATTGGCGCGCCGCTCGCGAAGGCGGCCGTCGACGTCGCGGTTCACGACGCGCTCGGGAAAGCGCTCGGCCTGCCGGTGTACGCGCTGCTGGGCGGCTTGCGCGCATCGCGCATCGCGCTCGGCTGGATCGTCTCCACCGAAGGCGCCGGCGGCGCCGAAGCCTCGGTGCGCGAGGGCCGCGCGCGCGGCTACGCCGCGTTCAAGATCAAAGTCGGACTGCACGGCGAGCGCGATGACGTGCGCACGGTCGAGCGCGTGCGCGCCGCCGCCGGTGACGACGCGTTTCTCTGGGTCGACGCGAACCAGGGCTACACCGTCGACGTCGCGCTGCGCGTCGCGCACGCGATGGCGAGCTTGGGCGTCGCGGCGTTCGAACAGCCGCTGCCGTCGAACGACGTCGACGGGCTGCGGCGGCTGCGCGACCGCTCGCCGATCCCCGTCGCGCTCGACGAGTCGCTGCGCCATCCGACCGATCTCGCGACGTTCGTGAAGCTCGGCGCGGTGGACGTCGCGATCGCGAAGGTGCAGCGCACCGGCGGGCTCACGCTCTCACGCCGGCTGTGTCAGTACGCGCTCGATTCCGGCGTGCGGCTCATGGGCTCCGGGCTCACCGAATCCGACGTCGGGCTCGCCGCCTCGCTGCACCTGTTCGGTGCGTTCGGCATCGACACGCCGGTCGATCTCAACGGCCGGCAGTTCATCGCAAGTCCGTACGCCGCGCGCACGATCGACGTCGCGAACGGCGAGGCGCGCGTCCCCGAGGGCCCGGGGCTCGGCATCGAGGTCGACGAGGAGTGGGTTCGCGCGCACCGGGTGACGGTGCGCGGACTCTAGTCAGCGCCTGCGCAGGGCGAGCGCCGCATCCGGATCGCACGCTTCGAGCGCGTCGAGCGCGGCGCGGCGCAGCGCCGGATCGCGCTCCTCGCGATAGGCGTCGGTGAGCACCGGAACGCACCACGCCGCGCGCAGGAAGCCGAGGTCGTTGATCAGCTTCAGCCGGGCCGCGTCGTCGAACGGTCCGCCCGACGGCGCCACGCGGCTCGTCCAGCGAATCTCCGGCGCGATCGGAACCGGCTCGCTCACGATCCCGTCGATGTCGGCGACGGCGACGGAGACCGGCTCGCGCGCACCACGCGAGCGCGTGACGGCGACGATCACGGCGATGACGGCGACGACGACGACGACGGCGAGCGCGACGAGCCAGGCCATCGCTACGCCGAGACGGGACGCTCGTCGGTGAGCGCCTGCCGGAGCACGGCACGCTCGGTCCCCAGCTCCGCGTCGGCGGGACGCTGGAGCGCGGCGGCAAGCTCGTCCGCGCCGGCGTCCGCGAGCGCCCCGAACGCGCGCTCGAGCGCGTCCCGATACGAGCGGAGGTCGGCGACGACCGTCCCGTCGCGCTGCAGCGTGGTGCCCAGCAGCGAGGCGGTCGTGCGCCAGACCACGGCCGGCGCGGCCGCATCGCGTTCGAGCGACGCGGCTGCGGCGTCCAGCGCGCCGCGATCGATGAACCCCACCAGACGGAGACCCGGACCCGGCGCCGCTTGACCGTCGCGGCCGGAGCGCAGCACGTCGACGAGCGCACGAAGCGAATCGCGGTAGGCGCTCGACTCCACGTCGCCGCCCTCGAGCGTCGCGCCCGGGATTCGCAGCTTGACGAACAGCCGGTCCACGACTTCGCTGAGCAGCTCGGAGTGATCGCGCAGGCACGCCGTCGTGTCCGCATCGGCGGCACGCGTCGGGAAGAGCGCCCGGAGCACCATCAAGTCCGCGAGGAGGCCGTCGGAGCGCGCTTCGTCGAGGTAGCGGACGATCCAGTCGAGCCGTTCGGCGCCCAGCTCGGCCACGAGCGCGGTGACTTGCGGAAGGTCGTCGTCGTCCTCGACGCCGGGCCCGAGCTGCGGCTGCTCGACGCTCGCGAGCGCCGAAGGCACGGCGCCGTTCGCGCGCACCGGGACGGCCGGCGGCAGCTCGAGGTAGGTCGACTCGCCGGTGGTGAGGCGGCGCTGCGCCGCGCCGCCCGGAGCGGCCGCCGCGTCGAGCACCGAGAACGGCAGCATCGGATCGACGATCGGCAGCGCCGCGGTCGAGCGGACGCGGAGCGGGTGCGCGCGCACGGCCATCTCCGGGGTGTCGTCCCAGACGACGTACGCGCGCGTCTCGATCGCCGTGCCGGCGGGCAGCGGCGTGTTCACGATGACGCGCAGCCGCACGAGCACTTCGACGCCGGCCGCGACGTCGCCGAGGGTCAGCCCGCTCTGCGTGAGCAGCGGCGACGTCCCGGCGAAGTCGAGCAGCGCGATGTCGTTCACCGTCGTGCTGCCCGGCGCGTATACGGCGTTGCTCGGCGCGTCCATGCGCAGGTTCAGCCGCTTCGCGACGCCGTCGCCGGAGTTGCGCACGGCGAGCACGTAGGCGACGACGTCGCCGGCGTCGACCGCGTCGCCGGGGATCGACGTGAGCGTCGCACCGTCGGCGAACGTGGGTTCCGCGTGCGTCGCGAGCTGCAGCGGCTCGAGCGAGAACGGGACGACGTTCGTCCCGCTCAGCCGCGCGCCGACTTCGAGCGTGTCGTCGACCGCGACCGCGCCGAGCAGCCGCAGATGGATCGTCGCCTCGTGCGTCTCCTGCGCCGGGATCTCGCCGAACACGATCGCGTCACCGTCGCGCGATGCGCCGTAGACGTTCTCGAGCCGCAGCTCTTCGGGCAGCTGCAAGCGGACGCGCACGTCGCGTCCGCGATCGGTTCCGTCGTTGCGAACGACCAGACGGCATGCCGTCGTGCGATTCGGACGCAGCGCCTCGTCGTTCTCGAGCAGGAGCCGCACGCTCTCCGCCGTGAAGCGAGGACGCGACGCGACGACGTGCGCCGCCGAGCCGAGCTCGATTTCGCCGAGCTGAGCCGTCCGCAGCGCCGCGCGCACCCGCAGCTGCGCCTGGTCCTCGATCGTCGCCGCGACGTGCGCGCTGAGCCGGAGCGTGCGTTCGACGTTCGGCTCGAGCGTGTCGAGGTGGACCGCTCCGTCGTCGCCGATCGCCAGCTCGGCCTCGCCTTCGGTCACGTGCAGCCGCTCGAGCCCGGGATCGGCTTCGACGATGAGCCGCGCGTCGTTGGCGACGTCGGTGCCCATGTTCTGCAGCCGGATCGTGAACGACGCGCCGTCGGCCGGCGCGAGGCGCCGCGGACCATCGCGCTCGATCGTGTTGAACGCCGCGGGGAAAGCGGGCGCGGAGCGGACGGTGAGCGTCCGCGTGAACGCGCGCTCGCCCTTCGACCACTCGACGCGCGCCTCGATCGGCAGCTCGAGCCCCGACGCGATCGGCGGGTGCACGATCGCCGCCAGCGCGACCTCCACCGAGCGTCCCGGATCGACGTCGCCCAGCTCGAACAGCCCGGGATCGCGGCCGCGGTCCGCGGCCGGCGCGCCGTCGATCGTGCGCGAGCCTGGGCTGTAGGCGATGCCTTCGGGCAGCTTCACCTTGACCCGCGTCGCGCGGGCGCGTGCGGTGCCGCCGTTGCGCGCGCGCACGACGATCTTGATCCGCTGTCCGGGTGCGACTTCGTCCTCGGCTTCGATGCGCATCGCCGTGTCGTCGGCGGCGAACGACGCGGCCGACGGGATCCGCAGGGTCGTCGCGGAGAGCGGAAACTCGGGCAGCTCGTGCGTGCAGACCGAGGCGTGCGCGACGATCGGCGTGCCGTCCTCGAGGGTCGGATCGATCCGGACGCGGTAGCCGACGTCGAGCGTCGCGCCCGGGCCGAGAGTCGGCGCGACGATCGCCGGGCGCGCGATGCCGAACGGCTCGGTTTCGCCGGCGACCTCGCGCGGCCGGCCGTCGACGCGCGCGCTCTGCGGCACGTACGTCGTGTGCGCGGGGACCGGCATGAGCACGATGACGTCGTGCGCGCTGCTCTGCCCGGAGTTGTGGACCTGCACGCGCAGCGCGAGCTCGGCGCCCGGCGCCGCTTCGCGCACGGGCGTCAGCGTCAGCCGCGTCGCGGCGTTCTTCAGCGTGGGACGGCTGCGCACGACCAGGCGGACGACGTTCGAGCCGATCACCGGGACCTCGAACGACGAGATCGCCGCCTGCAGCGCGATCTGCGTGCCGTTCTCGATCGTCGGCGCGACGGTGTACGCGAGCGAGACGCGGCGCTCGCCGCCGGGCGGGACGTCGCCGAGCGGTGCGCCGGCGCCCTGGAGCAGCGAGGTCAGCCCGCCCTGCTCGTCGATGAGCGCGTCGTCGATCTGCGCCGTGCCGACGAGGTACGTCAGCCCGTCGGGGAGCTTGAAGCGGATGCGGAACCCGGTCGCCGTACCGCCGCCGAGGTTCCGAAACGTGAAGTTCGCGTGCACCGTCGTGCCGGGCTCCACGACTCGCCCGGGCGAGACGTGCAGCGTCCGCAAACCCTCGGGCAGCGGCGGGGTGCCCGGGGCGAAAACGTCCGTCAACGTGCGCATGGCACCTCCGTTGCGCGCATGGTTTTGCACGGGACGAAAAAAGACCCGCTCTCGCGAGCGGGTCTTGATCGGCCGGAGCCGTTGCGTCAGGTCAGCGACGATAGCCGCCGGACGACCCGCCGGAGCGGGTCGCGAAGCAATCGCGGCAGTAGACGGGCTTGTCGCCGCGCGGCTGGAACGGAACTTCCGCCACACCGCCGCACGCGCTGCACGTCGCCTGATACATCTCGCGCTCGCGACGCGGGCCGCCGCCGAAGCCGCCGCTCGAGTAGCCGCCGCCACCGCCGCCGCCGCCGACACCACCGGAACGCTGCGCCTTGCGAGCGGCGCGGCAGTCGGGGCAGCGATTCGGCTTGTTCGTGAAGCCCTTCTGGGCGAAGAAGCTTTGTTCACCCGCGGTGAACGTAAAGGGCTGCGCGCAGTCCACGCAGCTCAGGGTTTCGTCTTGGTACATCTGAACTCCAGGCGTCGAACGGTGCGAGGACGATGTACGCGGACGTGCCTGAGCCGATCACGGGACATTCGGACCTTTCGCGCGACCAAACGACGGACGCCGGCGCCGTTTGTCGCACCCACTATAACACAGGCCGGGCCCCGTGTAGTGGCAGGCCGCGAAAAGTTCCGCTTCTTTCCGAAAACCTAACGCTCGGGAGCCGCTTCGGTCGCTGCGCCCCGGCGCGTTGACAGGAATGTGACGCAGAGCCGCTCAGGCTGCCGAGTCGGACGGCCGATATCCAGAGATACGGCGGCTGGAGCCGTCGGGTCTCGCGGAAAGGAGTCCCACCGATGCAGAAGATGCGCTCCCGCCCCTCGGGCTTCGAGCTGTTCATGTTCGCGCTGCTCTTCGTCGCGCTGGTCGACGGCGCGATGCTGAGCTGGCTCGTCTTCCACGGCATCGCCGACCACTAGAGGGCCCGGCGCTCCGAAGGCCGGCTATCCGGCGCGGTCCTCGCTGCGCCGCGGCCCGCCTCGCGCGGCGATATCTGTGCAGCATCGTACAAAAAGAGCCCGCTCCGGTGAGCGGGCTCTTTCGCTTTGGGACCTGCCGGCCGATCAGAGATCTTCCGGGTTGATGCCCTTCGGCTTGTACTGGGTGCGGGTCGGGGTCGCGGCGACCGTCGCGTCCGGCTCGTAGTCGCCTTCGTACTGCACCGTGTTTTCGGCCATGCGCTGGCGCTCGTACGGGCCGAGCACCTTCGGGTTCAGCTCCTGGCCGTTCGGCGCGATGACGTCGCCGTAGGTCGAGAGGCCGTCCTCGTTCGGGTTGAAGTCGAGGAAGACGTTGCGCGGACGGCCCTCTTCGTCGAGATCCTGACCTTCGGGCTCGATCTGGAGATTGCGGTAGCGCGACATCCCCGTCCCGGCCGGGATCAGCTTCCCGATGATGACGTTCTCCTTGAGACCGAGCAGCGGGTCGTGCTTGCCCTTGATCGCGGCGTCGGTCAGAACGCGCGTGGTCTCCTGGAACGACGCCGCCGAGAGGAACGACTCCGTCGCGAGAGACGCCTTCGTCACGCCGAGCAGCACCGGAGATCCCTCGGCGTTCTTCCCGCCCTCTTCCTTGATCTTCTCGTTCTCCTCGGCGAACACGGCCGATTCGATGAGCTGACCCGGGAGCATGCGGGTGTCGCCGCCGTCGACGATCTTGATCTTGCGCAGCATCGAGCGAACGATCACCTCGATGTGCTTGTCGTTGATGTCGACGCCCTGCGAACGGTAGACCTTCTGCACTTCCTGCACGAGGTAATTCTGCAGCGCGGTCTGGCCGCTGATGCGCAGGATCTCGTGCGGGTTGAGCGAGCCTTCCGCGATCGGCTGGCCGGCTTGAACCCGCTGGCCTTCGACCACGGTGAGGTGCACGTTCGCCGGGACGTCGATCTCGTGATCTTCGCCTTCGTCGTCCGTGACGAACACGACGCGCTTGCCCTTCTCTTCACCGAACTTGATCGTGCCGGTGAACTCGGCCATCGGCGCTTCGCCCTTCGGCTTGCGCGCCTCGAAGATCTCCTCGACGCGCGGGAGACCGGTGATGATGTCTTCCTGCGCGACGCCGCCGGTGTGGAACGTGCGCAGCGTGAGCTGCGTGCCCGGCTCGCCGATCGACTGCGCGGCGATGATCCCGACCGCTTCGCCGATGTCGACCTTCAGGCCCGTCGCGAGATTGCGGCCGTAGCACATCGCGCAGACGCCGTGCTTCGCCTGGCAGGTGAGCACCGAGCGGATCTTGACCGTGTCGATCCCGGCGGCGATGATCGCCTTCGCCTTCTCCTCGTCGATCTCGTCGTCGCGCCTGACGATGCGCTCCTTCGCGTTCGTCGGGTGCTTGATGTCCTCGGCGGCGCGACGGCCGACGATACGGTCGAGAAGCGGCTCGATCGTCTCCTTGCCGACGCGGATGTCGGTGACGGTGATGCCGTTCGGCGTGCCGCAGTCTTCCTCGCGGATGATGACGTCCTGCGCGACGTCGACGAGACGGCGCGTCAGGTAGCCCGAGTCCGCCGTGCGCAGCGCGGTGTCGGCGAGACCCTTGCGCGCGCCGTGCGTCGAGATGAAGTACTCGAGAACGGTGAGGCCTTCTTTGAGCGACGCCTTGACCGGGATCTCGAGGATGCGGCCCGACGGGTCGGACATCAGTCCGCGCATCCCGCCGAGCTGCTTCACCTGCGCGATCGAGCCGCGCGCACCCGACGTCGCCATCATGAAGACGGGGTTGATCGGGTTCTGCGCCTGCTGCATCGCGGTCGTAACGTCGTCACCGGCCTTCTGCCAGATGTCGATCGTCTTCGTGTAGCGCTCGTCCTCGGAGATGAAGCCCTGATCGAAGAGCCCGTGGAGCTCGTCGACCTCGGCCTGCGCCTTGTCGAGGATGTCGTGCTTCGACTGCGGGACGACGATGTCGCTGATCGACACGGTCGTACCCGACTGCGTCGCGTAGCGGAAGCCGAGCGTCTTGATCGCGTCCAGGAATTCCGCGGTCTCGGCGTTGCCGTACTTGCGGTAACACTCGGTGATCAGCCGCTTGAGCGTGTTCTTGTCGAGGATCTGGTTGAAGAACGGGTAGCCCCACTCGCGCGGGAACGCCTGGTTGAGGATCGCGCGTCCGACCGTGGTCTTCACGCGCGTGCCGTCGACGCGGACCTCGATCCACTCGTGCAGGCCGATCAGGCGATGGTTGTACGCGGTGATCGCCTCGTCCGCGTCGCGGAACGCGAGCGGCGCGGCCGTGCCGTCCGGCATCTTGCGCGCGCTGCCGTTACGGTACGGCGCGGAGGCGTAGAGCGTGTCGTCGGAGAGCGCGGCCTTCGCCGGTCCCTTGTACTCGTCGGGCTGGAACGTGAGCCAGTACAGCCCGAGGACCATGTCCTGCGTCGGGATCGACACCGGGTTCCCGAAGCTCGGCTGCAGGATGTTGTTCGCCGAGAGCATCAGGATGCGCGCTTCGGCCTGCGCGCCGGCGCTCAGCGGAAGGTGGACGGCCATCTGGTCGCCGTCGAAGTCCGCGTTGTACGGCGTGCAAACGAGCGGGTGCAGATGGATCGCCTTGCCCTCGACCAGCACCGGCTCGAAGGCCTGGATGCCCAGACGGTGCAGCGTCGGCGCGCGGTTCAGCAAGACCGGATGCTCGCGGATCACCTCGTCGAGGACGTCCCAGACTTCCGGACGGACGCGCTCCACCATGCGCTTCGCCGACTTGATGTTGTGCGCCTGAGCGCGGTCGACGAGCTTCTTCATCACGAACGGCTTGAAGAGCTCGAGCGCCATCTCTTTCGGCAGCCCGCACTGGTGCAGCTTGAGGTTCGGACCGACCACGATGACCGAACGGCCCGAGTAGTCGACGCGCTTGCCGAGCAGGTTCTGACGGAAGCGGCCCTGCTTGCCCTTGAGGATGTCCGAAAGCGACTTCAGCGGACGATTGTTCGGACCCGTGACGGGGCGGCCGCGGCGGCCGTTGTCGATCAGCGCATCGACCGCTTCCTGCAGCATGCGCTTCTCGTTCTTGATGATGATCTCGGGCGCGCTCAGCTCCAGCAGCCGCTTGAGGCGGTTGTTGCGGTTGATGACGCGGCGGTAGAGATCGTTCAGGTCGGACGTGGCGAAGCGGCCGCCGTCGAGCTGCACCATCGGACGCAGCTCCGGCGCGATCACCGGCACCGCGGAGAGAATCATCCACTCCGGCTTGTTGCCGCTCGCGAGGAACGCTTCGACGACCTCGAGACGCTTGATGGCCTTGATGCGCTTCTGGCCCGTCGTCTCTTTGAATTCGCGACGCAGGTCGTCCTGAAGCTTGCGCAGGTTCAGGTCTTTGAGCAGATCGCGGATCGCCTCCGCGCCCATCCCGGCCTTGAAGTTCGTGCCGTACTTCTCACGGCTCTCGCGATACTTCTGCTCGGTGAGGATCTCGCGCTTGGTGAGCGGCGTCGTTCCCGGATCGGTCACGACGTACGCGGCGAAGTAGATCACCTTCTCGAGCTGTCGCGGCGACATGTCGAGCAGGATCCCGATGCGCGAGGGAACGCCCTTGAAGTACCAAATGTGCGTGACCGGCGTGGCCAGCTCGATGTGGCCCATGCGCTCGCGGCGCACTTTCGCGCGCGTGATCTCGACGCCGCAGCGATCGCAGATCATCCCTTTGAAGCGGATGCGCTTGTACTTGCCGCAGTGGCATTCCCAGTCTTTGGTCGGCCCGAAGATCTTCTCGCAGAAGAGGCCGTCGCGTTCCGGCTTGAGCGTGCGGTAGTTGATCGTCTCCGGCTTCTTCACTTCGCCGAAAGACCAGGCGCGAATTTGTTCGGGCGAGGCGAGCCCGATCCGCATCGCGTCGAAATTGTTGACGTCGAGGAGGTTCATCGATTCCTTTGCTCAGCGCGTCGGCGAGACAGAGGCGGCCGAGGTGACGTCGGGGAGCGGGGTGGCCCGGGTATCGCTAGGCACAGCGAAAAGACCCAGGAGACGCCGGTCCGACGTTCCTTGGGTCCGCGTTATCGGCCGAAGGGCATAGGCAGGTATCGTATCACGAAGGCCGGAGAATCTCAAGCGCGGTAGGACGGCTCGATGACCGCTCGCCGGCTCGCGCGCATCGGCCTGGGACTCGCCGCTTGCTTCGCGGTTCTGATCGCGATCGTCCTCGCGTACGCGGGCTGGCTCTTCGCGTCGACGCGGTCGCAGGTAGCCGGCGATTCCGGTACCCGAGCCGGACTGGCGCTCGACCGGCCGGCGACGATCGCGCGCGACGCCCGCGGCGTCGCCCACGTCCGGGCGGCCACCGACCACGACCTCTTCTTCGCCGAGGGCTACGCGATGGGGTCGGACCGGCTCTTCCAGATGGACATGACGCGCCGGTACGTCACCGGCCGGCTCTCCGAAATGCTCGGGGCGGGCACGATCCGCGTCGACCGGCGCATGCGGGTGTTCGGGGTCGCCCAGCTCGCGCAGCGCGCGTTCGACGCCTCGAGCCCGGAGGAGCGCGGGCTCCTGAGCGCGTTCGCCGACGGGATCAACGCCGCTTCGGAGCGCGAGCCGACGCCGCCGGAGTACCGGGCCGTGTTCGCGCGATTCCGGCCGTGGCAGCCCTCGGACGCGCTCGCCGTCGGCTTCGCCACGCTCCTCGACCTCGACGACACCGCGCAGCAGATCTTGCCGCGCGAAGCGATCTTCCGGCTGCTCGGCCAGCGCGGCGTCGACGCTTTTTTCCCGGCGACCGACCCCAAGTACGACGTCCCGAGCGACGGCCGTCCGTCGGGTCCGATGCCCGCCTTGCCCGCGCTCCTCGGCGTCCGGCGCGACGCGAAAACGGCCGACGCGCCGATACGCCGCTTGGCGCTCGGCCCGGCCGACGAGCCGGCGGCCCTCGGCAGCAACGCCTGGGTCGCCGGGGCGGCGCGTACGACGCTCGGACGCGCCGTGCTGGCGAACGATCCGCATCTGAGCGTCGGCGTCCCGGCGATCTGGTGGCTGTTCGAAGGACGCTCGCCCGGATTTCACATCGGCGGCGCGGCGTTGGCCGGAACGCCCGGCGTGACGCTCGGCCACGACGAGCACGTCGCATGGGGCGTGACGGCGGGCTACGCCGCGGCGATGCGGCTGCTGGTCGAGCCGCTTCGCGACGACCGCCTCTTGGAAGACGGCCGCTGGATCGTGCCCCACAAGCGCGTCGAGACGATTCACGTTCGCTTCGGCGGCGACATCATCGACACGGAGCTCGAGACGCCGCACGGCGTGGTCATCGCGCAGTTTCCCCACCGCGCGTATCTCATGGATTGGGCGATGCAGCATCGTCCGCGATCGCCGCTCGTGCCGTTCATCGCGCTGAACCGCGCGCGTACGGCGGCGGACGCGATCGCCGCGCTGCGCGCGCTTCCCGAGCCGCCGCTGAACGTGTTGATCGCCGACGACGCGGGCCGCGCGGCATACCACCTCGCGGGCAGCATCCCGGTCGATCCCGCATGGGGACGCCACGCGCTGCGCGGGAGCGGCATTCCGTCCGCGACGCTGCCGTTCGATGCGCTGCCGCACATCGATCCGTCGACCGCGACCTTCACCGTCACGTCGAACAACAAGCCGGGCGGTGCGAGCGCCCCGCGGCTCGGCGCCTACTTCGCGCCGCCGTACCGCGCCTACGAGATCCGGCACGCGCTCTCCGCCGCCGCGCACGGCAAAATCGACGTATCCGCGCTCAGCGGCGAGCAGCTCGACGACAGGTCGCCGGCCGAGGCGGAGCTGGCGCACGACGCGCTCGACGCGGCCGCTCGCGCCGGAGCCGCGCACGACGCATCGCTCGAACCGCTGCTGACCGCGCTGCGCGCCTTCGACGGCCGCGTCGTCCCCGACTCGCGGGGCGCGACGGCGATCGTCGCATTGCGGCTGCAGCTCGTGAACGACCTCGTACGCCTGCACCTGCCGGACGATCTCGCGGCGGCGTACATCGGCGACGGCCCCGCGTTCGAAGTGCTGCTGCGAGCGCTTCGCGAGCGTCCGCGCGGGTGGGTTCCGCATAACGACTATGCAGCGTTCGTCGTCGCCGGCATGCGCCGCACGCAGCAACGGCTCGGCGGGACGATCCCGACGTTCGGCACGTGGGCGGCGCAACCGCTCGCGCACCCGCTCGCGCCGTTCGGCTTCCGCTTCTGGAACGGCCCGACGCTCCCGGGCCATGGCGGCAGCTTCGCGCCGGCGGTGCAGTGGCACGGCCACGCGCAGTCGTTCCGCGCCGTCTGGATCGCCGGCGCGTGGGACGAGAGCACGATCGAAATCGACGCCGGCGAATCAGGCGAGCCCGGCGCGCCGCATTACACGGACCAAACCGCGGCGTGGATCGCCGGCCGCACGATCACCCTTCCCTTCTCGGACGGCGCGGTCACCAAGGCGACGACCGCGACGCTCACCTTGACGCCGTAAGAGCGCGGCACTCCGCATAGCGCCGCGCGGCCCGGGCACCGCAGTCCGGTAGGTGGAAAGGCAGCGCGGTTTCAGCCTGATCGAGGTGCTCATCACGGCGGGCGTCATCGCGCTCGTCGCCGCGACAGGCGTCGGCGCGACGATGGCATCGCGCAGCTTCGCCGTCAGCGCCGCCGCGTCACGCTTCGACGCGCTGCTCGACGCCGCACGGACGACCGCCCGCGCGATCGACACCGGCGCGACGATCGCGTTCGCGCCCGACAGCTACGGCGACGGCTTCGTCGCCACGCTCTATCGCAACCGCCCGAGCGCCGCGCCGCCGGAAGCGACGACGATTCCGGCGCTCGCCGCACGCGTCGCCGTGTCGGAGTCGGCGACGCTCGGCAAACCGCCGTTCGCCCTCACCGTGCACAGCGACGGCACGACCGCCGGCATCCCATCCTACACCGCGGGCGGCCAAGCCGCACCGGAAACGCCATGCCCGGCGTCCGGCAGCTATCACCTCGTCTTTTCCTACGCCGGCACGACCGCAGACCGCCTCATCCCATGCACCACCCAGCTCGCGAAAACGGGACCCGTCTCGTACACGCCCGTCCAGGCCGCAACGATCGCGCCGGCACCCACGGCGTTTCCTTGCAGCGGGTCCTGCACGCCGACGGTACCGCCCTCGCCAACGTCAAACCCAACGTGTCCTCCGGGCTACCGCACTACTACGGTAGCGAGTTGCGTTGCAGGTGGCCTTTCTGTGAGTCCGACAACATTGACTTTTTCCGCGCCTGGGACGCCGACTTCTCAGGCATTCAATGTCGTCGACACTTCGTATAGCGGCTCTCTTCAGACGAGCGACACATGTTCTGGCGCAATAACCGTAACGCCATTAGTCGAAGCCGGTCCGAACGCGACCTATCATGTCGCCGCGCTTCGTCCGACTAACTGCGTGGTCAGCGTTGTTGATTCGCTAGGGAATTCCGGATTTGTCCAAGTGCATGTACTCAGCTCGCTCTTGAAGCGATATGTTTGTGATCCTACAGCGCCGCCAAGACCGTATGGCATTGATATGGGGCCGGACTCCGACGGCAAACACGAAGACTTCTCCGATGGTTCGAGCTGTGGGCAGGCAAGCCCAACACCGGCGCCGACCCAGACTGCGTCTATGAGCACGGCCCATACGGTTTCTCCCGCGTGCGTGCAGCTATTCGAAGACGATTGGCAATGCTTGTGGACGGATTCGTATTCCTTGCCATTCCAATCGGTGTCAGGTGCGTCAGTCAAGATTCGTGGTACGATTGCTACGGCGTCCGCGATAGCGGCCGTGTCGGTCCAGGTGGAATACTGGGACGGCTCCGGCTACGAAACCATTGCGGTTCCGGTGACTTTCGAACCAGCCTCTCAGTTGTACGTCACGAACGCGACCGTCACGATACCAAAGTCTTCAAGCGCGAACTACTTCCTCCTCATGACGGTGTCGTGTTCCGACAGCGGGTACGCCCAACCGCAAGGCACGCAATGCGGCGATGGAACAAATTCTTATACCGCATCCGTATCCTGATCGGCACGATCGCGTATACATTTTTTATAGGATACCTTTATGGGTCAGCGTTTGGCGTGCTCGTGAAGAATTCTTCCGCAAAGTAGCTTTGCGTCACGCCGCCGAATCCGGGCGACACCTTTCCGTTTAATGCTTCGCCGAAGCCTATCCACAAGTCTGTTTTTGAAATCACGTTTTGGTAGTGGCCGTCGTGTGAGCCAAGCGCGATGTAACCGTCTTCCGCTTGCGCTTGGCTCGAAGCATCAGCATCAAGATTCTCTTGATCGTAGATGGGATACCCGACAGGTGTCGCACAAAATGCGCCGACTGCGATCGTGCACAGGTATACCTCGGTTGCTCCTCGCGTTTGGCCGGGTGCGGTGTGGCCGAAGTAGCCGTTCGTCGCCATGTCGTTGACTCGGTAGCGGGCGAGGAGCTCGAGATCGGCGTCCAGCGTTAGGGCGACCGCGCCGTTTCCGTGTCCGAGCTGCGCGCGGTTCTTGTTGAGCTCCGCCAGGCCCGCGAGGTCTTCGGACGTCGCGGTCGGGAGAGTGAGATCTCCGAATGCTGCAGATGCCGGCGGGAGCGGACGATGCAGCGATACGAGCCCCGGCGCGTCGACTTCGAAGAACAGCTGCGCTGCGGTCGCCGCGATGCTGAACGTTCCGTCGGCCGCCGTTTTTGCGGTCGCCGTCGTTCCGCGAACCGCATACCCGCCGGCGGCGTACGCCAGCGTCGTGCCGAGCGTGACGGTCGCGCCGTCGACGGGTGCGTTTCCGTGGTCCCCGTCGATGATGCGGCCGGTGAACGTTCGGCTCGCGGGCGCTGCGGTCGCACTCGTGGTCGGCGTTGCGGACGGCGCGGCCGACGGTCCGGCGGCCGGCGGACCCGGCGCGATCGGAGCGGGCGATGAACCGCCGCCTCCGCCGCATCCGCTCAACACCAACGACGCGAACAGAACAAAAAGCGCTGGGACGCTGTTGCTGCGCATACCACCCCCGTGTTCGAAGCCACACCCGAGACGTTCGAGGGCGCACTGTTCGTACGCCGCGTCCCGGGGCGGTGCTTCCGCGGTCCCGGGCGCCGTCCTCCTTCCGACCCCTCGCTTACCGTGTAAAGCTTTGCCCCGGCCGTGAGCCGCGCCGGCCGGTTCGCGCACGATTCCCGGCCGTTCGGGACGAGTTCGCAGCGCTTCGTGCACGTCGCGCGGTCACCGCGCGCGGCGGGGGCTATACTGGCCGCCAACGGCCGCGCACCAGTCGCCGCCGTCGCACGTCACCGAACGCCAAGGAGATTGCAGTGCCGGATCTGCCCACGCTCTCGTTCGACGGTCACCTCGACGGACGGCCGTACACGGACGACGACGTCGTTCGTTTGCGCGGCAGCGTACGCGTCGAGTACACGCTCGCGCGCCGCGGCGCGCAGCGGCTGCGCGCGATGCTCGCGCAGGACGAGCCCGTCGTCGCGCTCGGCTGCCTCACCGGCGGTCAGGCGGTGCAGGCGGTGAAGGCGGGTCTCGAAGCGATCTATCTGTCCGGCTGGCAGGTCGCGGCGGACGCGAACACCGCGGGACAGACGTATCCGGATCAGTCGCTGTATCCGTACGACTCCGTCCCGAACGTCGTCGAACGCATCAACAACGCGTTCCAGCGCGCGGACCAGATCGACAGCATCGAAGGGCGCCGCGGCGAAAACGATTGGTTCGCGCCGATCGTCGCCGACATGGAAGCCGGCTTCGGCGGGCCGCTGAACGTCTTCGAACTCACGAAGGCGATGATCTCCGCCGGCGCGGCGGGCGTCCATCTCGAAGACCAGCTCGCCTCGGAGAAAAAGTGCGGGCACCTCGGCGGGAAAGTCCTCATCCCCACGCAGCAGGCGGTGCGCAACCTCATCGCGGCGCGGCTCGCGGCCGACGTGCTCGACGTGCCGACCGTCGTCGTCGCCCGCACCGATGCGGACGCAGCGAACCTGCTGCTGAGCGATGTGGACGAACGCGACAAGCCGTTCCTCACCGGCGAACGGACGCCCGAGGGCTTCTTCCGCGTCAAGCCGGGCGTCGAACAGGCGATCGCGCGCGGACTCGCCTACGCGCCGTACTGCGACATGATCTGGTGCGAGACGTCGCATCCGTCGCTCGAAGAAGCGAAAGCGTTCGCCGACGGCATCCACGCCAAGTATCCCGGCAAGATGCTCGCGTACAACTGTTCGCCGTCGTTCAACTGGAAGCTCAAGCTCGACGACGCGACGATCGCGCAGTTCCGGCAGAAGCTCTTCGAATACGGCTACCGGTTCCAGTTCATCACGCTGGCCGGCTGGCACGCGCTGAACCACTCGATGTTCGAGCTGGCGCGCGACTACGCGGCGCGCGGGATGTCGGCGTACGCAGACTTCCAGGAACGCGAGTTCGCGAGCGAGGCGAACGGCTACACCGCGACGCGTCACCAGCGCGAGGTCGGCACCGGCTACTTCGACGAGATCGCGAAGATCGTGGGCGGCGGCGCATCGTCGACGACCGCGCTGACCGGGTCGACCGAAGAGGCGCAGTTCGGCTCCCCGGCCGCCAAGGGCGAGCCCGTCGCGGTCTGACGCCGGTCAGGCGCGCGCGGCGTGCTGGCGGAACGTCACGTTGAGGCGTTCGCCGGTGAGCCGCGGGTCGCGGGGGACGCGGTGCTCCCAGTGGAGCTGCGTGTCCCCCGCCATCACGATGAGATCGCCGTGCGCGACCTCGACCGTGATCGGATCGTACCGCAGCCCGCTGTCCTTTTTCGGGCGCAGCTGAAAGACGCGCGTCGCGCCCAGCGAGAGCGACGCGACCACGAGCCGCGCGTCGCGCTCCCCGTCGTGATCGCCGTGCCAGGCGACGGCGTCGCGTCCGTCGCGATACCGGTTCAGGAAACAGTAGTCGAACGTCGTTCCGGTGTGACGCTCCGCCAGCTCGCGAACGCGCTGCAGCGTCGGCGTCCACGGCTGCGGCATCTTCTCGCCGCGGCCGGCGGTCTCGCGCGGCACGAGCACGCGCTTGCCGTACATCATCCGCGAATCGGCGCGCCAGCGCGTGTCGGCGTTCAGCTCGGCCACGAGCGCGTCGGCCGTCCCGCGGTCGAGAAACTCGGGAACGTACGTGACGTCACCGCGGTCGCCGACCAGTCGGGTCGGGAGCGCGGCGGTCGCGAAGAGCGGCATCTGACGAACGGCTTGCATCGGGGGTTACGAACACCTGTTCGATGGCCTCGGCCGTATCTCCTGGCCGCCACGACGCGCGCGCCGCCGGCGAAGCTCGGGAAAGCGCCGGCCGGCCCGCCACAAGAGCGGGCCGGCCGGAGGGCGTTCGCATGTCTCCGCTGCGTTCGGCAGCCGAGGCCCGGGCTTCAGCCGGTCGTTCGCGTCGCGTGCGCCTTCACGTACGTATCCGCCTCGGGAACGAGCCGGTCGCGCAGCGCGACGGCGAAGCGCGCGCGCTCCATCCCGCGCTGGATCCAGACACCGGCCGTCGGCGGCGTGTGGGCCGCGACGTACGCGTGCAGCTCGTCGAGCGGCGCCGCGCGCCAGAAGACCGCGGGCAGCTGCGTGAACGAGAGCGCGCGTTCGAACTCGGAGAGCGACGAGGTCAGCTCGGCGCTGTGCGCTTTGTAGAACGTCCACGCGAGCTGCGGATTCCACGCCGCGGCCGCCATGACGAACCGTCCGCGCATTCCGGCCGCCTGCGGCGGGATCTCGCTCGACATGACGATCTGCAGCGCCTGCTCGGCGAGCTTCGGATCGCGCACGGCGAGCAGCGCGCCGTAGTACCGCCGGACCTCCGCTTCGTCTTTCGCCGATTTGGCGATCGCATGAAGCTGATCGAACGTCGTCTGGTCGGCGTTCATCGCCACGATGCTCAGAACCACGCCCTGATCGTCCGGCGAAAGCGACGACCGATCGTTGATGAAGCGCTCGAAGCGGCGTTTCGCCTCGGCGACGATCCGAGGATCGCCCGCGTAGGCGAGCGCCTCGATCGCTTCGCGGCGCAACTCCTGGATCTGCGGGGACTCACCGGGCTTCGCGTCCCAGCCCAGACGGTCGAACACCGGACGCACGATCCCGGCGGCGTAGCCGGTGAACGTCGCGTATCCCGGCGTTCCGCGCTCGTCTTGTTCGATCGTGCCGAGCGCGCCGATGATCTGCTCCCAAGCGCGCGAGTCCAGGTCGTTCCCCATCGACGACGCGAGCGTCAGGTATGCGCCGAGCGGCGCCTGGTTCGCCTCCGCGAGCGCCCACTGATCGTCGAGCAGCGCGATCTTGTCCGCATCCGGCAGGCTCGCGAACGCCTTCGCATCCTCGGCGAACGTCCGCGCGTCGTACGATGCACGGAAGAAACCGATGTCCCCGGCGTTTATGCTCAGCGGCTCGTCACAGCGTCCCGCGGCGACGGTCTGGCCGTCGCGCGTCAGCAGCACCGTCTGCGGCGTCCCGTTCGCGCCCGCGCGCACGCTGAGCGGAACGTTCCAGTGCTCGTCGTTCGGATCGGTGCCTTCGAGCAGGAAGCGCTTCTGCGTCAGTGCGATGGTGCGGTTCCCCGACGCATCGCACGTCGCGGTCACGCTCACGAGCGGGAAGCCGGGCTGCTCCGTCCAGCCCGACGCGAGCGCGGCGACGTCTTTTCCGCTCGCGCCGGTCAAACCGTTCCAGAGATCTGCACTGGTGGCGTTCGAGAAGGCGCGCGCCTTGATGTAGCGGCGCACGCCGTCACGAAAAGTGTTTTCGCCGAGGTACGCTTCCAGCATGCGCAGGAACGCCTGGCCCTTGTCGTACGTGATCGCCGGATCGAACGACGCTTCCGCCTGCAGCTCGTCGGTGACGTGCTGCTGGATCGCGTGCGAGGTCGGACGCGCGTCGGCGTTCATCGCCGACTCTTTGGTGGCATCCTCGCCCTCCCACCAATTCCAGGTCGGATTACGAAGCGCGGTCTCCTTCGCCGACATCCACGACGCGAAGCTTTCGTTCAGCCAAATGTCGTCCCACCAGCCCATCGTCACGAGATCGCCGTTCCACTGGTGCGCCATCTCGTGCGCCTGCACGGAGAACACGCCTTCCCGCCGGCCCATCGTCGAGCCGGGCGGCAGCAGCAGGATCTGATCGTTGTAGGTGATCGCGCCCCAGTTCTCCATCGCGCCGCTGAAACCGCCGGGGACCGCGATCGAGTCGAGCTTCGGCAGCGGGTACGTGTAGCCGAAGTAGCGGTCGTAGTCGGCGAGAATCTGCTGCGCGTTGGCCAGCGCGTATCGGCCGTTCTGCTCTTGGCCGCGCACGGCCCAGATACGGAAGAGCTTGCCGCCGGACGTCGCGTCGATGTGCGCGAGATCGCCGGCCGAAAACTCGAGCAGATACGACGGCATCCGCGGCGTCGTTTCGAACGTCGTCGTGGCGACGTCGCCGTGCACGGTGCGCGATGCGACCGGCATGTTCGAGACGGTCGCCCACGCCGCCGGCACGGTCGCCGAGAGCTGGAAGCGCGCGCGGAACGCCGGCTCGTCCCAGCACGGGAACATGCGGCGCGCGTCGGTCGCCTCGAACTGCGTCGAGAGCATCGTCCCGGTCGCGCCGTTTCCGAGGCGGTACGGCTGGACGAACAGGCCCTGCGGCGCCGTCTCGAGCTTCCCGTCGTAGGCGAACGTGAGCGTGTGCCGTCCGACCGCCGCCGGCCGCGCGAGCGCGATCGTCGTGAGCTGCGTCTTGTCCGACGACTCCACGTTCGCGACGCGAGCGCCGTCGAGCCGGACGTCGTGAAGCCGCTCGTTGAGCGAGTTCATCACGATCGTGGCGGCGGGACGGCGCACTTGGAGCGTCACCGTCTCCGTGCCGGTCAGCGTCTTCGCCGCGACGTTCGGAACGATCGCGATTCGATAGTCGAGCGGCACCACCGTCTTCGGCAGCCTTCCGGGCGCCGCATCGAACGAAAAGGGCGCCTCTTTGAACGGTGCGGGCGCCGCCGCGGCGAGCGTGCTCGCGGCCAGCAGCGCGGCCGCCGCGGTCGCCGTCGTCCGTAGGAATCCGTACGTCATCTCGGCGCGTCCCGTTCCGGAACGGCCCGTGCAAGCCCTACCGCGACCCCTCCCCGAAACGTGCCGGGCCGAACAGCATTCGCTAGCAGTCCGTTCTACCGCGCGGTTGCTCGGCGGTGACCACGGCCGTCCGGCGCGCGCCGTCAGCGCGACGTGACGACCATCTTCATGGCGTCGAAGTCGAAACTCACGGCCGCGTCACGGAAGAACTGATGCGAGATCGCGCCCGAGACGGCGAACGGAAATATCCCGTACGGCTGGCCGGCAGGCGAGTAGACGCCCGGCACGTCGCGTCGCGTATAGTGCCCGACCGACACGGACCGCGCGGTGAAAGGCTCGAGCAGGACCTCACCGCCTCCGCCCGCGCCGCGAAACGCCTTCGAGCGATCGGGGACCACGTGCGCCGCGGAGAGCACGTCGTCGGCCAGGGTGATTCCGACACCCGCCCCGCCCGTATCGACGCTGAACAGACCGTCGAACGTCTCGTTGACGCGGGCCCGCACGAAGATGAAGTGATCGGGGACGAGCCACATCGGCACGACGGCGTCGCCGCGTTCCGTCGCGTCCTGTTCGAATGCCGCTGAAGCTGACCGCGGCCGCAAGATCAAGCGGTTTTCGCGATAGTCGAGCGTCGCCAAGAACGCGCGCAGCATCGTCGTCCCGATGATGCCGTCGAACCGATGGCCGCCGAGCGAGGCCGGCATCGCGGCGGGGAGCCCGCTCGCCGGGATCCCTCGCACCGTGAGCCCCGGAAAGGCGATCGATTCGATACGGCCGGCGAACACCCGCGCGGTGCGGCCGCCTGCGAAGACCCCTTCACCCGCGGGACGCAAGTCGACGCCGATGCGTTTTGCCGCGGCTGCCGAAAGCGCGATCGTCGTCGCGCCGGTGTCGACGACGAGCGTCGCGGGCCGGCCGTCGATGGTCGCGCGGATCATCGGCAGCGGATCCGTGACGACGAACGGAATCTCGACCTTCGGAGCCATCGCGATCTGCATATCGCCGGGCTTCGGCTCGAGCCGCTCGAGGGCGCGCAGCGTCTGCGTCGCGCGCGTGTCGCCGGGATCGCGTCGCGCCGCTTCACCGAGATACGTGCGCGCCTCATCGAGTTTGCCGCTGTAGAGATCGATGGTTCCGAGGCCCAGCAGCGCGTTCGCATCGTTCGGATCCGCCGCCAGCGCCGTCGCGTACGCGCTCTGCGCCGCGTCGAAATCGCCCCGGTGGTACGCCGCATCGCCGAAACTTTGGGCCGGGGAGACCGGCCGCCCGACGCGCGGAGGCGCCGTGCGGGCCGGCGCGGCCGCGACGGCGGGATGCGCGTCCGGATACGCAGGCACGAATAGCTGCGCCGCCATCAGCGTCCCGAGCATCCCGACGATCCTCTGCACGATGCCATCATAGGCGGGCGGAATGCGCCGCGGCAACTGATTCGTGGTATCGTGAATCGGTGCTCCTGACCGGGATTCGGCCGGCGTCCGTACGGTTCGCGTTCTCGCCGCTGCAGGAAGTCCTCCGCGCGCTCGGCGTGTTCGTGGACCCGCGGGTTCACGCGGAGCAGATGCCGTGGGTGCGCAAAGCGCGCCGGCGCACGACCCCGCCGATGAAGCGCGAAATCAGACGTTTCGACGTTCTGCTGAAACCGGTGCCGGAGCTCTTTCCGGAGCTCCTCCCGCTCGCCCGGGACGCGACTTTGGATGACGAGCTGCGCCTCGTGCGCGCGAGCGCGCGGCAGTTCAACGCGAGCGTGGTACGGCGAATGCTCGGGAAGACGCTGGTGGACCGCCGCGAGATCGAACGTACGACGAAGCCTGCCGGCCTTCGACGGCTTGCGCGCAGCGCAGCGGAACGCGACCCGAACCGCGCGGCGTTCTTCGACGCGTTCGCCGAGTCGCCGTCCCGTGTCCGGCGTGACCTGTGCGCCTGCGTGGAAGCATTTTACGAGCGGTGCCTCGCAGGGGAGTGGGCCGAGCTCCACGCCCGCGCGGTCGAGGACGCACAGGCCCGCGAACGGCTGCTGCGGCGGTTCGGGATCGCCGCGATGCTGCGGACGCTCACGCGCGAGCTGACCGTCGCAGGAGACGAACGCGAGGCGTCCCTAGCGTTCGGCGGCGCCGCTTCCGCGGGAGTCCGGTTGGCGTTGGGACCCGATGCGACGCTCGCCCTGACGCCCTCCTACTTCAGCTGGCCGCACGCGAGCGTCGTCGTGCTGCGCCGCGGCCGGATCGACGTTCGGATCGCGTATCCGCTGGTCTCGCCTTCGACGAGGTCCGGGTGGTCGACCACGCGGCATACGACGGCACGACGGTTCGCGGCCCTCGGCGATCCCGTGCGGCTCGAGATCCTGGCTCTTCTGGGCGACCGGCAGCTCTCCACGCGGGAGCTGGCGGGCTTTCTCGGGCTCTCCGAAGGCGGCGTCTCCCGCCATCTCGCGGTGTTGCGCGAAGCGGGGTTCGTGAGCTCGGCGCGCGACGGCTATTTCGTGCTGTACCGCCGCAGCCCGAACGCCGAGGCGCTGCTGCGCGCAGCGACCGGCGGCGGGGCATGAGTGCGTCAGCCGCCCGAGCGCGCCTTGCGGTCGGCCCGGCTATTGGCTCGCTCGATCTCCTCGGCGACCTCGGCCTTCTTCATGTGCGTCGTGACGTGGGCGCCCAGCTCGCGCGCCTCGTCGAGCAGCTCGTCCTTCGTCTTGCCTTCGACGTCGACGCCGCGATACGACGGCCCCGATGCGTTCGGTCCGCCCTCCTCGGCGCGCGGGTCCGACGGGCCACGCTCGTCTTTGGGCTCCCAGTGATCCCCGACTTTTTCGAAGGAGTGCTTCACCGATGCCCAGGCCGCGCGGTGCGCCCGGGCTTCGTCACCGTCGTACGTCTTCTCGGCGCTCTCGAGCGTCTTCTCGTATACGTCTTGCGCTTTCTTCGGCGAACGCTCCAGCGTCGAGGGCAGCGGGGCGAACTCGCCGTTCTTACCTTTCTCCGGCATACGGTCAGCGTACCCCGCGTCGTCCGCCGCTATCGGGGGCACAGTAGCCAGCATGCAGGACGACATGAAGAGCGGCCCGGCCGACGAGATCGACGAGAAGGATGACGACCTCGACGACGCGGTCATCGCCGCCGACGACACCGGAATGCTGGCGGGTGAACGATTGATCACCGTCGCGGAGATCGAAGAGGCCGAAGGGAACACGAAAAGCGCAGGTGACGTGTAACTCGTGACGTAACTGCAACGGAGTGAACGGAACGCGCAGCGCGCGCGCCAGCCTTCTGGAAAAGGCGATGAGCCTTCCGATGGCGCGCGACGAAGATTTTTTCGGTGCGAATCGCCGGCCTGTGGGGGTGGATCCGAAGCAACTTCGCGTCATCAACGATACGGCACTGCGGTCACGATTGATCATGGCCGGGATCGCCGAAGGGTTACAGTCACCCAAGGGACCGCAGAGAATCAAATCGATCATCCGCGTCTATCCCGGATTCGACGCGCCGCGCCCGGGGAATCGCCCGCGAGCGGTTCGCTCGGTCACCTCGGCGGCATCCGCACAGAGCGAGCCGGCGCGCGCCGCGTTCGGGCTCCCTTCGGTCGAGGAGCTGAACGCGCTGCTCAACCGCATCCATCAAATCGAACGTGACGTCAGCCGCGAGATGCAAGGCCGGGTGAGCGCCGACATCGACCGGTTGAAGAAACAAATCGCCACGCTCGAAGGCGATGAGTTCGAGCGTGCCTTTCGCGAGCTGGAGAACGCGATGCGCCAGCGGCGCGAGCTGGCCGGCGAGATTCGGGAAGAGACGTTCCGGCGGATCGAAGCGGACACGGCCTTCGAGCCGCGCCGCTACTTGCGCCTGATCTCGCGCGACCGCAAACAGTAGCGCGCAGCGCCGGCGCTACTGCATCGGCGGGATGCCGCGCGAGGCCGACGCGTCACACTGTGCGTGCCCGCACTCGCACCCGTCGTCGCCCGACGCGCCGGCCTGCTGCTCCGCGCAGCGCTTGCTGCAGTAGGCGCCGTTCGGATCGATGCGGCTCGTCGAGAGCGCTTGCGTCTGGGCGGAGTACGGCTTGGTGCACAGGCAGGCTTCGTGGGCGCACGTCTCCGGCATGAGCGCTACGTACCGCCCCGGTCGTCTCGCAAAACGGCGGGCCGCCGGCGCGTCGATGCGGCGCGCCGGGCGCACGCGACGTCGCCGATTGCGGTGAGCAAGTTGGCCGAGCCGGGCACGATGCCGATAGGATACCAGGGGGGCAACGCTCCAGGGGAGTAGCCAGGCAGCACGTGATCCGCAGCATCGCGCCAAACGGTCGACCGGACCTCGGCGGAGTTTTCCGTCCGATCGACCGCCCGCGCGTTCTGGAGCGCTTAGCAACCGCCGCGCAGTATCGGATCGCCACGATCATCGCGCCGGCGGGCTTCGGTAAGTCGGTCGCGGTCCGGCAGTTCTTGGAGACGGTTCCGTCGCCGATCGTCTACGACGTCCCGGCCGACGCGACGACGCTGCTCCCGTTCGTCCGCGGCCTCGCCGACGCGTTCGAGCCCAGCGTCCCCGGCCTGCGTCGCTCGCTCGCCTCGGCGCTCGACGGCGCCCGCAGCTCGGAGCATCCCGGCCGCGACCTGGCCGCCTGGGTGGCGACCCACATCCGCAGCCTCGACCGGCTCATCGTCATCGACGACCTGCACAACGGCGAGGGTGATCCCGAGATCTCGCGCTTCATCACCACGCTGGTCGACCGGACCAAGGGCGGACCGCGCTGGCTGTTCTCGTCGCGCAGCCCGCTGCAGCTCCCCGTGGCGTCCTGGCTCGCCTACGGCGAGTCCGACCTCGTCGTCGACGCGGTCGATCTGCGCTTCACAATCGAGGAGGCGAAGCAGAGCGCGCGCGCGACGCGGGTCGCGGTCCGCGACGAGGAGCTCGAGCAGATCCTCGCGCTGATCGACGGCTGGCCCGCCGCGCTCACGTTCGCGCTGCGCACGTCGACGCGCGCCAGCGACCTGCGCGCGGTGTCGGCCGGGACGCGAGAGATGGTCTACCGCTATCTCGCCGAGCAGGTCTGGAACTCGCTCGACGAGCGCATCCGCGCGTTCCTTCGCACGGCCGCGTTCCTGCCGCGGCTCGAGACGCGCCTGGCCGTCGCCGCCGGGTTCGACGACGCGGCGGCGATCATCGAAGCGCTGCGCGAGCGCGTCGCATTCATCACGGTGCTCGACGCCGGCACGTACAAGCTGCACGACCTGTTCCGCGACTTCGTCCAGCGCCAAGTGCAGCTCGAAGGCGAGGACGCGCTCACGACCGCGCGCGTCGCGGCCGGCCAGGTGCTGCTCCGCATGGGCCTGCACGGCGATGCGCTGGAGCGCTTCGTCGACGCACGCGCGATGCGCGACATCGAGCACGTCCTGGAGACCTACAGCTTCGCGCTCCTCGAGTCGGGCTGCTTCGACATCGTCGAGCGCGCCGTACGGCTGCTGCCGGGCGCGATCGCGAGCGGAAATCCGAAGGTGCTCGCACTTCGCGCCGCGCTCGAGCACGCACACGGCCGGACCGAGCAGGCCGAGCGCTGGTACGCGGCGGTGCTCGAACGTCTCGGCGACGACACGCCTTTCCGCGTGCAAGTGGCGACGCGGTACGGCGTCATGCTGTATCAGCTCGGACGAGCCGACGCGCTCCCGACGCTCGAAGCGCTCGCCGAACGCGACGACCTCGCCGATTCGGAACGCGCCGAAGTCTACGGCGTCCTCGCGATGATCCACGGCGCCGCGGGCCGGCTCGACCAAGCCCGCAGCGCGATGGAAAACGCGATCTCGCTGGCCGAGTTCGGCGACGAGCTGCTGCGCGCGCGAACGTTCGGGCGAGCGGCGACGACCGCGTTCTACGCCTCGGACGACGAGAGCGTCGAGGCGTACGCCCGCGAGGCGAGCCGGCTCGCCGTCGACGCCGGCCAGTTCGGCCTCGCGTCGCGCTCGTTCAGCAACCTCGCCGCTACGCACGCCTTCGCGGGCCGCCTCCCGGTCGCCGCCTGGTACGCGGCGCAAGTGGCCGCGAACGCGGAGAAGGCCGGCGACCCGATGCTGCGGGCGAACGGGCTTCGCACGCTCATGCAGCTCGAAGCCGAGCGCGGAAACGCCGACCGCGTCGCCGAGATCGACCGCGACCTCGCCGCGCTCCCGTACCGCGGGCACATCGCGATCATCGGCTACGCGTTCGCGAAGACGCTGCTGCACGTGTGGAACGGGAATCTGAACGAGGCGAAGCTCGTCCTCGACGGCATCCCGGAGCGCGACCTCGCCGGATACCAGAACGCGCTGCGCCACGCGCTGCACGCCGTGATCCTCGCGAAGCTCGGCTCGCGGAAAGAGGCGCTGCACGCGCTCGCGCGCTACGCCGAGCTGGCGCAAGCGGTCGGCGACCCGCCCGCCGTGCTGCGGCGCTTCATGGCGTTCTGCGAACGCTACGCGGTGCTGGCGAACGTGCTCCTCGAGCGGAACGCGCTCGCGCAGAAGCAGCTTCGCGGAGCTCGCTCGGACGTCGAGGAGCTGAAGAGCTTCGACGCGGCGCTCACGGCGCTGCTGAACCGCACGCCGGACGAGTTCACGGCCGGTTTGCGCGCGATGCGGCTGGCCGGCATCGCGGGGATCGCGCGCTTCGTCGAGCAGCTCGGCTCCGCGCTTCTCGCGCCGCAGCCGTCCGCCGGCGACGCGCTCCTCACGCCGGTCGAGATCGACGTGCTCCGCGCGATGGCGCACGGACTAAGCAACCAAGCGATCGCCGACGCGCAGCACCGGACCGTCAACACCGTGCGGACGCACGTTTCCTCGATCCTCCGAAAGCTGGAGTGCGCCAGCCGGGGAGAGGCCGTCGCGACGGCCCGCCGGACGGGGCTCATCTAGGGCGCGAAACGGACTCGTCCTTTCGGACGAGTGTGGGGACGGACGGCGCTTGATAGGGTGAGAACGTCCTCTTCGCCCGCCAAGGAGTCCCCGTGAACGTCGCCATCCTCGTCACCCTCGCCGCCGCAGCCGCCGCCATCGTCTCGATGGTCCCGCCGGTCGGCAACTGACGACCCAGCAACGTCCCCGAAAGCATACCATGGAAGGTCGCTTCGAGCTCGCCCGGCATCTGGGCGATCATAGGCCCGCCGTCGCGGATGCGATTCGCGCGCGTCTGACCGGTCCGGCCGGCGACGTGTCGGCGCTCATCGTCCGGTCGCTCGTCTCCGCGATGGGACAGGCGCTCGAAGCCGCCGCCGTCGACCCGGTCGTCTCGTGGGCGCGCATGGCCCACGCGGGCTGCGCGGTCAGCGTGATCCACGAGCTGGTCGCCGCCGCGGGTCAGGTCATCGCCGAACGCGCCGAGCGGCTCGACGTCGACTTCTCCGGCGTGCTCGTCTTCCTCGAGATCGTGAAAAGCCACGTCGCGGACGCCTTTCCCCTCACGCCGGGCGCCCGCAGCGACGACCCGGCCCGCACCACGAACGGGATCATCGAGGGCGTGCTCGCGATGCTCAAAGCACGCGACGAAGCGACCTGCGCCCACTCGCACGCCACCGGCGCCTGGTGCCGGCGACTCTGCGAAGCGATGGGCCTCTCCGCCGCGATGACCGACGTCATCGTGAAGGCCGCCGTCCTGCACGACATCGGGAAGATCGGCACCCCCGACGAGATCCTCTTCAAAGCCGGCCCGCTGGACGAGCGCGAGTGGGTCGTGATGCAGCGCCACGCGCAGTTCGGCGCCGACATTCTGAGCGAGCTGCCCGCGCTGGCGCCGTACGCCCACATCGTGCGCTCGCACCACGAGCGCTGGGACGGCAAAGGCTATCCGCAGGGCCTCAAAGGGGAGCAGATCCCGTTCGAGGCGCGCGTGGTCGCCGTCGCGGACGCGTTCCACGCCATGATCAGCAACCGTCCGTACCGCGCCGCGATCGCGCAGCGCGAAGCGATCGAGATCCTGCGCGAAGGCCGCGGGACGCAGTGGGACGCCGAAGTCGTGGACGCGATGATCGCGATGCTCGACGCACCGCGAACGGCCGCAGCGAGGCGCGAAGCCGCCCGAGGCTGACAGCTTCATCGAGTCGCGTAGCCCTACTGGGTGTGGGCAGAAAGAGGGTCGTGTCGGGTGATGCACGACCCTCTTTCATTTTTCGAGGAGCCGCAGCAACCCAATTCACCCAAACCTCGCAAGAGGCGGCGGTCCGACGGTCCTTTCGCGGGGCGTTGCGAAGTTCGCGAAGCCAGGATGGCGAGAGCGAACTTCGCACCGAGCGACCGAAGGCGCACGATGCGCCGCAGGGAGCGTCCCCGCGAAAGGACCGTCGGACCGCCGCCTCCGCCCCCGAGCTGAAAACGAAGAAGCCCCGAGCGAGAGCCCGGGGCTTCGTTCACGTCGCGGCGACCTCTGCGAGCCGCCGCGGCCGGACGATCAGTAGTCGTCGTCCGTCGAGTGCGCGATCGGCCCTTCGTCCTCTTCCGAGTCCTCGGTGTACTCCTCGTCCTCGTCCTCGAGCTGATAGCCCTCGTCCTCGTCCTCCTCTTCGGCCGCCACGGGGACTTCTTCGTCCGCGACTTCGTCGACGACGATCTCGCCGTCGTCGGTCATCGTCGCGCGAAGTCCGCCGAGCGGGCTCGCGGGGAGAAGGTCTTCGTCGGCCGCGCGCCCGCGCGCAGGCGCAGCCTGCACGAGCGGCGCGGAGTCGTCGATCTCTTCCTCTTCTTCCGGCTCCTCGGTCTCGACCACGCCGACGGCTTCGGTCTCTTCGTCCTCGTCGGGGCCGGACTCGACCGGAAGTCCGGCCGGAACGGCTTGCGAGAGACGCTCGCGCTCCGCTTCGCGCTCGGCGAGGGCGGTTTGCGAGAGACGCGGATCCTCGTCGCCCATCAGGAGACCGATCTCCTGAGCGCGCTCGGTCATGTCGTCGTCCTGGATCCGGATCTCGACCTCTTCGCGCTGCTCGGTGAGCACCTTAACGTCGAGCGCCAGCGACTGGAGCTCCTTGATGAGCACCTTGAACGACTCGGGGACGCCCGGCTCGAGCACGTTCTCGCCCTTGACGATGGCCTCGTACGTCTTGACGCGGCCGACGACGTCGTCGGACTTGACCGTGAGCAGCTCTTGCAGCGTGTACGCCGCGCCGTAGGCCTCGAGCGCCCAGACTTCCATCTCGCCGAAGCGCTGGCCGCCGAACTGCGCCTTTCCGCCCAGCGGCTGCTGGGTGATCATCGAGTACGGACCGGTCGAACGCGCGTGGATCTTGTCGTCGACGAGATGCGCGAGCTTGAGCATGTAGATGTAGCCCACGGTGATCGGACGGCCGAAGCGCTCGCCCGAGCGTCCGTCACGGAGCCACGTCTTGCCGTCCGCGGGCAGACCCGCGTCCTGCAGCCACTCGCTGATGTCTTCCGCGTGCGCACCGTCGAAGACCGGCGTTGCGATGTGGAACCCGAGCATCGCGGCGGCCCATCCGAGATGGGTCTCCATGATCTGCCCGAGGTTCATGCGCGACGGGACGCCGAGCGGGTTGAGCACGATGTCGACCGGCGTGCCGTCCTCGAGGTACGGCATGTCCTCTTCCGGCAGCACCTTGGCGATCACGCCCTTGTTGCCGTGACGGCCCGCCATCTTGTCGCCCTGCAGAATCTTGCGCTTCTGCGCGACGTAGACGCGGACGAGGTGGTTGACGCCCGGGCTCAGCTCGTCGCCGTTCTCGCGCGAGAAGCGCTTGACGTCGATGATCTTGCCCTTCTCGCCGTGCGGAACTTTGAGCGAGGTGTCGCGGACTTCGCGCGACTTCTCGCCGAAGATCGCGCGCAGCAGCCGCTCTTCCGCCGTCAGCTCGGTCTCGCCCTTCGGCGTGACCTTGCCGACCAGGATGTCTTCCGGACGCACCTCGGCGCCGATGCGCACGATCCCGTTCTCGTCGAGGTCCTTGAGCGAGTCCTCGCCGACGTTCGGGATGTCGCGGGTGATCTCTTCAGGCCCGAGCTTCGTGTCGCGCGCTTCGCACTCGTACTCCTCGATGTGGATCGAGGTGAAGCGGTCGTCCTTGACCATCCGCTCGGAGATGAGGATCGCGTCCTCGTAGTTGTAGCCTTCCCACGGCATGAACGCGACGAGCACGTTCTGGCCGAGGGCGAGCTCGCCCTGATCCGAGGACGGTCCGTCGGCCATGATCTGGCCGCGCACGACGCGGTCGCCGACCGCGACCATCGGACGCTGGTTGATGCACGTCCCCGCGTTCGAACGCGTGAACTTCAGCAGGTCGTAGCTGTGCTCGAGGCCGTCGTCGTCGTGCTTGACGACGATCTGCTTGGCGTCGGCCTGCACGACCTCGCCGTCGGCGCGCGCAAGCACGCAGCCGCCGGAGTCCTTCGCGGCCCGGTACTCCATGCCGGTGCCGACGATCGGCGCCTGCGGACGGAGCAGCGGAACGGCCTGACGCTGCATGTTCGCGCCCATCAGCGCGCGGTTCGCGTCGTCGTGCTCGAGGAACGGGATCAGCGCGGTCGCCACCGAGACGATCTGCTTCGGCGAGACGTCCATCAGCTGGACGCGCGCCGGCGGCTCCTCGACGTACTCTTCGGCGTACCGGGCGACGACCGCCGGCGAGGTGATCTTGCCGGTCGCGTCGAGCTCGGTGTTCGCCTGCGCGATGATGTACTCGTCTTCGCGATCCGCGGTGAAATAGCGGATCTCGTCGCTGACCTGACCGTCCTTCACGACGCGGTACGGCGTCTCGATGAAGCCGTAGCGGTTGACGCGGGCGTAGGTCGCCAGCGAGCCGATCAGACCGATGTTCGGGCCTTCCGGCGTCTCGATCGGGCAGATGCGGCCGTAGTGCGAGTGGTGGACGTCGCGGACTTCGAAGCCGGCGCGCTCGCGCGAAAGACCGCCGGGCCCGAGCGCCGAGAGACGACGCTTGTGCGTCAGCTCGGCGAGCGAGTTCGTCTGGTCCATGAACTGCGAGAGCTGGCTGGAGCCGAAGAACTCCTTGATCGCCGCGACCACGGGGCGGATGTTGATCAGCGCCTGCGGCGTGACGGTCTCGATGTCCTGAACCGTCATGCGCTCGCGCACGACGCGCTCGAGGCGCAGCAGGCCGACGCGGAACTGGTTCTGGAGCAGCTCGCCGACGGAGCGGATGCGGCGATTGCCGAGGTGGTCGATGTCGTCCTTGTTGACGATCCGCGCCTGCACCTTGATGAGGCGGCGGATGACGGCGATCATGTCCTCGCGCGTGAGCGCCTTGCGGTTGATGTCCGGCGGACGCAGACCGGCCGACGAGTACTCGCGCAGCTTCGGATCGCGCGCGCCCTCGAGCTTGCCGGAGAGCTTGTAGCGGCCGACGCCGGCGAGATCGTAGCGCTTCTCGTCGAAGAACAGCGACTCGAGGAGCTTCTCGGCGTTCTCGGCGTTCTCGGGCTCACCCGGACGGAGCTTCTTGTAGATCTCCTTGAGCGCGTCTTCCTTGGTCTTGATGTCCTTGTCTTTTTCGAGGCAGTTGCGGATCAGCGCGCTGTCGTCGAACAGCGCGAGGATCGCCTCGTCGGACTCCCAGTCAAGGCCCAGATCCGGGCGCGAGAGCGCGCGCACGAACGTCGTCGCATAGATCTTGCGGTTCTTGTCGATGCGGACGCCGATCGTTCCCTCGGTCTCGTCGTTCTTCGTCCCGTTGTCGGTCTCGAACTCGATCCACGCGCCGCGGTTCGGGATGATCGTCGCGTTGAACGTCGGGCGATTGTTCGTGTCGACGTCCTGCAAGAAGTACACGCCCGGCGAGCGGACGAGCTGGCTCACGATCACGCGCTCGGCGCCGTTGATCATGAACGTGCCCTTGTCCGTCATGAGCGGGAAGTCGCCCATGAAAATCTCCTGGTCCGGGATGCCTTTGATCTCACCGGACTCGGCGGTGATCAGACGAACGCGGACGCGCAGCGGCGCGCTGTAGGTCATGTCGCGCTCGCGGCACTCTTCGACCGAATACTTCGGCTCGCCGAGGCTGTGCTCGCCGAACTCCAGCACGAGGTTGCCGGTGAAGTCCTTGATCGGCGAGATCGAGTCGAACGCTTCTTTGAGGCCGTCGTTGATGAACCACTTGAACGACGCCTTCTGCAGTTCGATGAGATCGGGGAGCTGCAGAACGTCGGCGATCTTCGCGAACGAGTGACGCGTGCGCTTGGGGCCCGGATCTTCCGGGAGCTCGACCGTGAACGCTTCGTCGGGGACGTGGAACGCCGCGCTCGCGATGTTCTCTTGCTTGACCGCGGTCCCCGTGCCGTTCGCCGCGGGAGCCGCGGCGGCGTCGCTCTTCTTGCGACTGCGCGTCGTCTTGGGTTTGTCCGTGGTCGTCTTCGTCGCCATGCTTTTTTCGGGGGTCTTCCTGCGTGGTCTCACGCGCGCTCGGGGCGGCAGGCATGCCAAAAAGGCAAGAACCGCCCCACCGGAGTGAGGGGTCCTCGCTCGCTCGTTATGCCGCTATCCGCCGAGGGGCATAGGGCCGTATCCTACACCAGGCCGTTCTACGGCGTCAAGGACGCCGGACGGAATCGGGGACCGCGCGGCGGCGGCGGATCAGGCCGCGTCGTCCCTCCGTCCGTACGGCGAGCGGTAGGGAGGCGCCGACCGGGCGTGGTCGACGGCGGCTTCGAGCGCGGCGTGGCGGTCACGCTCGCACTCGCACCGTCGCAGCCGGTCTCCCGCGCAGCCGGTAAAGTCATGCAAGGCGAGTGAGTGCCCGCACGGGCAAAGAACCAAGTTCTCCATTACATCCTCAAACCGGCGGGATCGGACGAACCCACGCTCGGTTCTTACCCGACCCGATCCCTCGAAAACCCGAGCGGTCAGGCGGCTCGGGCGGCGCCCCGGAGCAGCTCCGCGGCACGCGCATAGCAGGGACACGCGACCTGGCGCAGCCGGTCCACGTCGACGATGCGCACCCGGGCGTAGCCGTGCGCGACGTACCCTTCGTCGACGAAGCGCCCGAGCACGGTGACGACGCTCGCGCGCCGCACGCCGAGCATCATCGCGACGACGTCCTGCGTGATCTGGATCTCGTCGCCGACGCGATCGCGCGTGCTCAGCAGCCATTTCGCGAGACGCTGCTCGATCGTGTGCCGCGCGTTGCAGGCGACCCATTGACCGCGGATCGCGATCACCGCGGCGCTGTACCGGCGCGCGGCCTCGCGCAGCGCGGGGTCGCGCTCGTACATTTCCATGAACAGCGGTGCGTCGAGCCGCGCGAAGCGGCCGGGCGACTGCACCAGCCAAGTGTCGGGCGTCCAGCGCGAACCGAGAACCAGCTCGATCCCGAGAAACCCTTCCGCACCGGATGCGTCCACCTCGACGTTGGTGTCGTTTTCGAGCGGGCGGAGGGTGGAGACGATCCCGGAGAGCGGAAACCAAACTGCCTCGATCGCCGCGTTCGCCGGTTGGAGCACGTCTCCGATCCCACCCCCATGGACCGTCATCCGGGCCTCGAAAGCAGCCCGGGTCGCCGGCGCTACCGCGCTCAGGAATCGGTTCTTCTCCGATGTACCGGCGAGCATGCCCGAATCTGTACCCATGTTGGCAGGCCCTGGCAGCAAGCTGGGACTGAAGGACCAAGGCATAGGAGCGTTCGGCGCGTTACGAGACCGGCCCGAAGGGGACGCTCATGAGACGATGAGCGGGGTCCGTTTCCTCTATCTCCTGCACATCCGCGACGTGCGCTGCGGCTACTGCGGCGACGCCGTCGTCGACGCGAGTCCCGCGCGTCCGCAGCTCCGCGTCGTCGTCGGCGCGCACCGCCGCCCGATCCGTCTGCCCGCGATCGATGCGCTTCCGTATCCCGTGCTCACCGCGGTGCGCTGCCGCTGCGGACGCGACGTCTTCTACGGCGCGCCGTCCGACGCGGTGCCGCTGCTCTCCGAACAGCCGCCCGAGCCGCGCACCGCTTCGACGAAGTACGTTCTCGCCGGAGTCTAGCGCTCGAGGCTGAGCGTCAGCCGCACCTCGGTGCGTGCCGCGTCGGTGCGGATCTCGACGCCGTCGACGAGCGCACGCATCATCGGCAAGCCGCGCCCGCGTTCCTCGCGCCGCTGCGCCGGCCGCCACTTCCCGTCGTCCTCGACCGAGATCACAAGCGCCCGGCCTTGCTTCTCGACGCGCACGCGCACGAGCCCCGGCGTGCGGTCGTAGGCGTGCTCGACCGCGTTCGCGAGCGCTTCGCCGGTCGCCGTGAGGAGCGCGAAGCGCCGCTCGTGGTCGAGGCCGAGGCCGCGCGCGAAGCGTTCGAGGCTGCGCCGCACGATCGGCACCGCCATCGGCAGCGCCGTCGCGGTGAAGCTGAACGCGTCGGCGTTCGCCTCGCCGGCCGCGATCGTGAGCGTCGCGACGTCGTCGGTGTTGCCGCAGTCTTCGAACACGCGGCGCAAGAGCGCGCGCGCCGGCTCCGGCTCGTCGGTATCGAGCACGCCGGCGCGCACCGCGTCGACGAGCCGGCGCTCGCCGTCGACGACGTCGCGCGAGAACTCGATCAGGCCGTCGGTGTAGAGCGCGAGCATCCCGCCGGGCGGAAGCGTGATCGTCCAATCGCTGGCGCCGACGACGTCGACGACGCCGAGCGGGACGCCGTCTCTCGGGAGCAGGTGCGCGGAACCGCCGGGGAGCGCGAGGACCGGCGCGGGGTGGCCCGCCGACGCGTACGTGACCGTCGCTTCGCGCGGGTCGGCGATCCCGAAGATCGCGGTGACCATCACCGGGTTCGCGCGCATGTTCACGATCGTGTTCGCGCGCTCGAGCACGAGCGAGGGCGAGTTCGGGTTCAGCGCGGCCGCGCGGAACGCCTGACGCACCTCGCCCATCACGATCGCCGCGCGCAAACCGTGGCCGGCGACGTCGCCGATCGAGAACGCGATGCGTCCGTCGGGGAGACGGAACGCGTCGTACCAGTCGCCTCCGACGATCGCCTCTTCGGCGCCCGGAAGATACGCCGCGTCGAACGAGAGCCGCGGATCGGCGGGCAGACGTTCGGGGAGCAGCGCGCGCTGCAGCGTGTCGGCGACGTGATGCTCCCGCGCGTAGACCTGCGCCGCGTCGATCGCGACGGCGATGCGCAGCGCCAGTTCTTCCCAGAGGTCCAGCGCGCCGGCGACGTCCGCGGAGGGCGCGTCGATGCGCAGATCGCCCAGGCGACGGCCGCGCGCGACGAGCGGGAACGTCTGCGCATCCTCGGTCAGCCTGCCGCTCCGGGCGAGTGTCGTCCGGATCGTGCCCTCGTCGACCTCGACGACGAAGCCCCGCGCGAACGACGGGACGATCAGTTGGGCGACCGCCGCCAGCGTTTCGGCGTAGTCGAACGAGGCGGCCAACTCCCTGCTCGCTGCAACCAACAGTCGCAGCGACGCAGCCATGCGTCGCTCTTCGATCGCGTTCACCGTCCCCGCGAGTACCCTCGCTTGCTCCGGGTGAAACAGGTTTTCGCCGATTGCCTCACCCGGTACCCGAGCATTCGCGCTCTCACGATGAAGCGGCCGTGAGAGTCGGACGCTCGCCCGGTGCGCCATACCGCCCGCGTTCGTACAATGCTAGGGCTGCACCCGGGCTTCGCCGTTTCGCGCGGGCCGACAACGGGTAGCTTGCTCGCAACCGGCGACGACGTCACGCGCGCTGCGGCAATGCCGCATGCGCGCGCGGCGTTTCGCTCGTTGCGACCCGTCTCGCTCCAGGGGGATTCCGCGCATGCCGCTTGCCGCCGCCGCCGGCAAAGCCAAGACCAACGGGAAAGGTCACGCCGCGAAGAACGGCGCCGCGGGGAACGGTCATGCGACCGCCTCGGGCGACGCCGTCAAACGCCAGCTCCTCGGCGCGCTGCGCGCCGTCGCCCGAGGCGACTTCACGGTGAAGCTGCCCGGCAACTGGGACGGGATCGACGGCGACATCGCCGAGGCGTTCAACGAGGTCGTCTCGATGGACGCGCGGATGCTCGCCGAGATCGACCGTATCTCGACCGTCGTCGGACACGACGGACGGCTCGGGCAGCGCACCGAGCTCCAAGTCCCCGGTTCGTGGGGCGCCAAGCTGATCGCCATCAACCGGCTGATCGACGATCTGACGCACCCGATCGCCGAGACGAACCGCGTGCTCGGCGCCGTCGCGCGCGGCGACCTCTCGCAGCAGATGGCGCTCGAGCACGACGGCCGTCCGCTCAAGGGCGAGTTCCTCCGGAGCGCGCGCACGATCAACGCGATGGTCGACCAGCTCAACGCGTTCGCCGGCGAGGTCACGCGCGTCGCGCGCGAAGTCGGTTCCGAAGGGATCCTCGGCGGCCAGGCGCACGTGCGCGGCGTCGCCGGCACGTGGAAGGACCTCACCGACTCGGTCAACTCGATGGCCGGGACGCTGACGAACCAGATCCGCAACATCGCCGACGTCACGACCGCCGTCGCGAACGGCAACCTCTCGAAGAAGATCACCGTCGAGGCGCGCGGCGAGATCCTCCAGCTGAAAGAGACCATCAACACGATGGTCGACCAGCTCAACACGTTCGCGGCCGAAGTCACGCGCGTCGCGCGCGAAGTCGGCTCCGAAGGACGGCTCGGCGGCCAGGCCGACGTGCGCGGCGTCGCCGGCACGTGGAAAGACCTCACCGACTCGGTCAACACGATGGCCGGCAACCTCACCTCGCAGGTGCGCAACATCGCCGAGGTGACGACCGCCGTCGCGAAGGGCGACCTCTCGAAGAAGATCACCGTCGACGTGCGCGGCGAGGTGCTCGAGCTCAAAGGCACCATCAACACGATGGTCGATCAGCTCAACGCGTTCGCGGGCGAAGTCACGCGCGTCGCGCGCGAGGTGGGCACCGACGGCCGGCTCGGCGGCCAGGCCGTCGTCGACGGCGTCGCCGGCACGTGGAAGGACCTCACCGACTCCGTCAACACGATGGCGCGCAACCTCACCGCGCAGGTTCGCAACATCGCCGAGGTCACCACCGCCGTCGCGAAGGGCGACCTCTCGAAGAAGATCACCGTCGACGTGAAGGGCGAGGTCGCCGACCTCAAGGTCACCGTCAACACGATGGTCGACCAGCTGAACGCGTTCGCCGGCGAGGTGACGCGCGTCGCGCGCGAGGTCGGCACGGAAGGACGTCTCGGCGGCCAGGCGCAGGTCGAAGGCGTCGCCGGCACGTGGAAAGACCTCACCGACTCGGTCAACACGATGGCCGCGAACCTTACCGCGCAGGTTCGCAACATCGCCGAGGTCACCACGGCCGTCGCAAACGGCGACCTTTCGAAGAAGATCACGGTGAGCGTGCGCGGCGAGGTGCTCGAGCTCAAGACGACCATCAATACGATGGTCGACCAGCTCAACTCGTTCGCCGCCGAGGTCACTCGCGTCGCGCGCGAGGTCGGCACGGACGGACGTCTGGGCGGCCAGGCCGACGTGCGCGGCGTCGCGGGCACGTGGAAGGACCTCACCGACTCGGTCAACTCGATGGCCGGCAACCTGACGAACCAGGTGCGCAACATCGCGGCCGTCACGACGGCCGTGGCGCGCGGCGATCTTTCGAAGAAGATCACCGTCGACGTCAAGGGCGAGATGCTCGAGCTGAAGGCGACCGTCAACACGATGGTCGACCAGCTCAATGCCTTCGCTTCGGAGGTCACGCGCGTCGCGCGCGAGGTCGGCACCGACGGCAAGCTCGGCGGCCAAGCGCAGGTCGAGGGCGTGGGCGGGACGTGGAAGGACCTCACCGACTCCGTCAACTCGATGGCGGCGAACCTCACGAACCAGGTCCGCAACATCGCCGACGTGACGACCGCCGTCGCGAACGGCGACCTCTCGAAGAAGATCACCGTCGACGTCCGCGGCGAGATGGCCGAGCTGAAGAACACCGTGAACACGATGGTCGACCAGCTCAACGCCTTCGCCTCCGAAGTCACGCGCGTCGCGCGTGAGGTCGGTTCCGAAGGACGTCTCGGCGGCCAGGCGTACGTGCAAGGCGTCGGCGGGACGTGGAAGGACCTCACCGACAACGTCAACTTCATGGCGTCCAACCTCACCTCGCAGGTGCGCAACATCGCGGACGTGACGACGGCCGTCGCGAAGGGCGACCTCTCGAAGAAGATCACGGTCGACGTCAAGGGCGAGATGCTCGAGCTGAAGGCGACCGTCAACACGATGGTCGACCAGCTCAACGCGTTCGCGGCCGAGGTGACGCGCGTCGCGCGCGAAGTCGGCACCGACGGAAAGCTTGGCGGCCAGGCCGTCGTCCCCGGCGTCGGCGGAACGTGGAAGGACCTCACCGACTCGGTGAACTCGATGGCGTCGTCGCTGACGGCGCAGGTCCGCAACATCGCGGACGTCACGACGGCCGTCGCGCGCGGCGATCTCTCGAAGAAGATCACCGTCGACGCGCGCGGCGAGATCCTCGAGCTGAAAGGGACCGTCAACACGATGGTCGACCAGCTCAACGCGTTCGCCGCCGAGGTCACGCGCGTCGCGCGCGAGGTGGGCTCCGAAGGGATCCTCGGCGGCCAGGCGCAGGTGCAGGGCGTCAGCGGGACGTGGAAGGACCTCACCGACTCGGTCAACTCGATGGCGGCGAACCTCACCAACCAGGTTCGCAACATCGCGAAGGTGACGACGGCCGTCGCGAACGGCGACCTCTCCAAGAAGGTCACCGTCGACGTCCGCGGCGAGATGCTCGAACTGAAGGACACCATCAACACGATGGTCGACCAGCTCAACGCGTTCGCCGGCGAAGTCACGCGCGTGGCGCGCGAGGTCGGCTCCGAAGGGATCCTCGGCGGTCAGGCGCAGGTGCCGGGCGTCGCCGGAACGTGGAAGGACCTCACCGACTCCGTCAACACGATGGCCGGCAACCTGACGAGCCAGGTGCGCGGCATCGCGAAGGTCGTCACGTCGGTCGCGAACGGCGACCTGCAGCGCAAGCTCATCCTCGATGCGAAGGGGGAGATCGCGCAGCTCGGCGACACCATCAACGGGATGATCGACACCCTCGCGATCTTCGCCGATCAGGTGACGTCCGTCGCGCGCGAAGTCGGCTTCGAAGGGAAGCTCGGCGGCCAGGCCGAGGTGCCCGGCGCCGCGGGTCTGTGGCGCGACCTCACCGACTCGGTGAACCAGCTCGCCGCGCAGCTGACCTCGCAGATCCGCGCGATCGGCGAGGTGGCGACCGCGGTCACCAAGGGCGACCTGTCGCGCACGATCGAGGTCGGCGCACAGGGCGAGGTGGGTCTGCTCACCGAGAACGTCAACGAGATGATCCGCAACTTGCGCGACACCACGCGCAAGAACCAAGAGACGGACTGGCTCAAGACCAACCTCGCGCGCTTCTCCGGGATGCTGCAGGGCCAGAAAGACATCAAGCAGGTGGCGAAGCTCATCATGAGCGAGCTCGCGCCGCTGGTGAACGCCCAGGTCGGCATCTTCTACCTCAACGAGCCGATCGACGACAAGCCGCTGCTGCGCTACACCGCGGGCTACGCGGCGCCTCGCCGCCGCACGACGCTGCAGTTCGCCTCCGGCGAGGGGCTCGTCGGCCAGTGCATCGCCGAGAAGGAGCGCATTCTCGTCTCGCACGTGCCGCCCGACTACCTGCAGGTCTCCTCGGGGATCGGCCAGTCGCGTCCGCTGAACATCGTCGTGCTTCCGGTGCTCTTCGAGGACGACATCAAGGCCGTCATCGAGCTCGGCTCGTTCGAAAATTTCAGCGACAACCATCTGCTCTTCCTCGACCAGCTCACGCAGTCGATCGGGATCGTGCTGAACACGATCGCCGCGAACATGCGGACCGAGGAGCTCCTCAAGCAGTCGACGGCGCTCACCACCGAGCTGCAGTCGCAGCAGGAAGAGCTGCAGCAGACCAACGAGGAGCTGGAAGAGAAAGCGCGTCTGCTCGCCGAGCAGAACGAAGAGGTCGAGAAGCGCACCCGCGAGATCGAAGAAGCGCGCCGCGCGCTCGAGCAGAAGGCCGAGCAGCTCGCCCTCACCTCGAAGTACAAGTCGCAGTTCCTCGCCAACATGTCGCACGAGCTGCGCACGCCGCTGAACTCGCTGCTGATCCTCTCGAAGCAGCTCAGCGACAACAAGGAGCAGAACCTCAGCGGCAAGCAGGTCGAGATGGCGCAGACGATCCGCCGCGCGGGTTCGGACCTGCTCACGCTGATCAACGACATCCTCGACCTTTCGAAGATCGAGTCCGGCACGACGTCGGTCGACATCTCCGAACAGCGCATCAGCGACATCTGCGACGACGTCGAGCGGACCTTCCGCGGCGTCGCGCAGGAGCGCGGGCTGCGCTTCGCGATCCAGGTCGGCGACGATCTTCCGGAGACGCTGGAGACCGACCAGACGCGTCTCATGCAGATCCTCAAGAACCTGCTCTCGAACGCGTTCAAGTTCACGGCGCACGGTTCGGTGGAGCTCTCGCTTAAGCACGTGGAGCGCCAGGTCGACGGGAAGCCGGCGTCGTTCGTCGCGTTCTCGGTGCACGACACCGGGATCGGGATCCCGGCCGACAAGCACAACGTCATCTTCGAGGCGTTCCAGCAAGCCGACATGTCGACGGCCCGCAAGTACGGCGGGACCGGGCTCGGCCTCGCGATCTCGCGTGAGATCGCCGGCCTGCTCGGCGGCGAGATGACGGTCGAGTCCGAACCCGGCGCGGGATCGACGTTCACGTTCTACCACCCGCTGGAGCGCACGGCGCGCTCGGTCTCGGCCGAGATCCCGTACGCGCCGCCGGCGCCCAAGCGGAACGACCTCGCCGACGCGACGCCGGTGCTGCGCATGCCGGCGGTCGCGACGTCGCCGCTCGACGACGATCGCGACGACATCCGCCCGCACGACCGCGTCGTGCTCATCATCGAGGACGACGCGACGTTCGCGCGCATCCTGCTCGGGCTCGCGCGCGACCGCGGGTTCAAGGGCCTGATGGCGTGCACGGGCGCCGACGGCGTCGCGCTCGCGCGGCAGTTCGTCCCCGACGCGATCACCCTCGACATCGGGCTCCCCGACGTCGACGGCTGGGCGCTGCTCGACCGCTTGAAGAAAGACCCGGCCACCAAGGCCATCCCGGTCCACGTGATCTCCGGCGAAGAGCAGTGGCAAAAGGCGCTCGACTCGGGGGCGTTCGCGCACCTCAAGAAGCCGGCGAGCGAGGACGCGCTGACCGCGGCGTTCGACAACCTGCTCGGCTTCGCCGACGCCTCGTCGCGTAACGTGCTCGTCGTCGAGGACGACGTCACGCAGCTCTCGGCGATGGCGAACCTGATCCAATCCGGCGAGGTGACGGTCACCGCCGTCTCGACCGGAGCGCAGGCGCTCGCGGCGCTCGACGAGGCGCGCTTCGACTGCGTGATCGTCGACCTCGGGCTCCCCGACATCGAGGGCCTCGAGCTCATCGAGCGCGTGAAACGGCATCCCGCGCACGTGCGCGTCCCGGTGATCGTCTACACCGGCCGCGAGCTCACCGAACAGGAGGACACGGCGCTCCGCCGGCTCTCCGAATCGGTCATCGTGAAGGACGCGATGTCGCCGGAGCGGCTGATCGACGAGACGACGTACTTCCTCAACCAGGTGGAGGCGCGGCTGCCCGACGTCAAGCGTCCGGCGCCGCCGGTTCGCGCGAACGGCGCCACGCTCAAGGGCCGCACGATCCTGATCACCGACGACGACACGCGCAACATCTACGCGCTGCGCAGCGCGCTCGAAGACTTCGAGATGAACGTCTTGAGCGCGGAGTCGGGGGCCGAGGCGATCGGGCTGCTGCGCTCGCACGAGGAGATCGACGTCGTCCTGATGGACATCATGATGCCCGAGATGGACGGCTACGAGACGATCCGGCGCATCCGCGCGCGCGACGAGTGGAAGGATCTGCCGATCATCGCGCTCACCGCGAAAGCGATGAAGGGCGACCGCGAGCAGTGTCTGGCCGCCGGCGCCTCCGAGTACATCTCGAAGCCGGTCGACATCGACCAGCTGGTCGCGCTCATCCGCGTCTGGCTGAACGTCGCCGCCTAACGTGCTCGACGTCGTCGGCCAAAGCGCGGGCGCTTCGTCCGCGAACGGGGCGGAGCCGACGGCTCCGTCCGGCGCTCGCGGGAACGGCGCGCCGGCCGTCTCTTCCGGGGTCGCCGACCTCGAGCTGCACCTGCTGCTCGAGGCGGTGCACCGCGTCTCGGGATACGATCTGCGTGACTACGCCCCCGCGACTCTGAAACGGCGGGTCGCGGAGCGCGTGCGGGCCGAAGGCGTCGCCACGATCGCGGGACTGCTCGAGCGCGTCCTGCACGAGCCGGACGCGATGGTGCGGTTCGTCGACGCGCTGACCCACAACGGCGGCTCGCCGTTCCGCGAGCCGCCGTTCTTCGCCGCCTTCCGGGAGCGCGTGCTCCCGCGGCTGCGCACCTTTCCGCACGCGCGCATCTGGGTCGTCGGCTCCGGCGACGACGCGTACGCGCTGGCGATCCTGCTCCGCGAGGCGCAGTTCTACCACCGCACGCGCATCTATGCGACCGACGCGACGGACGGCTCGGTCGAGCGCGCGAAGCGGGGCGCCTTCTCGCTCGAGATGCTCGACGAGTACTCGCAGCGCTACGCCGAGGCCGGCGGGACGCGGAGCTTCTCCGACTACGTCGACATCTCGGGCGGAACGGCCGCCTACAAGCCGGGCTTGCGCGAGCAGATCGTGTTCGCGCAGCACAACGTCATGTGTGACGGCTCGTTCAACGAGTTCCACGTCGTCGTCGCGCGCGGCGTCGTCGCGAACTTCAACCGCGGGCTCGCGTACCGGGTCCATCAGGTGTTCTACGAGAGCCTCGTCCGCCTCGGATTCCTCGGGCTTTCCGCGAAGGAGACGCTGCGCTACACCCCGCACGCCGGCGCGTTCGAGGAGCTCCCCGAGACGGAGACCTTCTACCGCCGCGTTCGCTAGCGGATGAAGCCGCGCCGCAGCGCGGTGACGGCGGCTTGCGCGCGGTCCGAGGCCGAGAGCTTCTCGAGGATGTCGGCGAGGTGGCCTTTCACCGTGCCCAGGCCGATGTGGAGCTTCTCGGCGATCTCGGCGTTCCCGGCGCCGTCGGCGACGAGCCGCAAGACCTCGGTCTCGCGCGGGGTGAGCGGCGAGGGCGCGGCCGCGTCGTGCCCGGTCGCGCGGGCGAGCACGAGCGGGGCGATCCGGGGATCGAAGTACGCGCCCCCGGCGGCGACGGCGCGCACCGCGTCGACCACGACCGACGTGTCGGACGATTTCACGCAGTAGCCCTGCGCGCCGGCGGCGAGCGCCGCGACGACCATGTCTTCCGCGTCGCTCATCGTCAGGATGACGACCCGCGGCGGGTCGGCGCTCGCGCGCAGTTCGCGCGTCAGCGCGATCCCGTCGCGGCCGGGGAGCCCGACGTCGATCACCGCAACGTCCGGCGTCGCGCCGCGCACCGCTTCGAGGCCGGCGATCCCGTCGGCCGCTTCCCCGGCGACCACGATCCCGGCGCGCTCCAGCGCGGTGCGCAGACCGGCGCGGACGAGCGCGTGATCCTCGACGACCACGACGCGGATCGCGCCGTGCGCGGCGCCGCTCGCCGAATCGCTCACGCGGCCGCTCGCGGGAGCCGGAGCGCGAAGAGCGAGCCGCGCGGGACGCGAGGCTCGTACCGGACGCTCCCGCCGCTCTCCTCGGCGATGCGGCGGACGATGTAGAGCCCGAGCCCGGTGCCGCCGCCGACCGGTGCGGCGGTCGCGAAGCGCTGGAAGAGGACGCGCCGGACGTTGGCGTCGACGCCGTAGCCGTCGTCGGCGACGCGGATCTCGACGGCGTTCGCGACCGGAACGCCGGCGAGCGAGACCGTCCCGCCGGCCGGCGTGTGCTGCAGCGCGTTCGCGACGAGGTTGGCGACGGCGCGGCGCAGGTCGGCGCGGTTCGCGCGTGTCGCCAGCGGCTGCGCCTCGACTTCGAGACGGACGCGCCGCGCGCCGGCGAGCGCGCCGAGCTCCGCCGCGACGTCCCGCAGCAGCGGCTCGATCTCGACGCGGTCGCGCCGCGGCGCGCGCTCGCCCGACTCGAGGCGCGCGACGATCAGCAGCGTCTCGGCGAGCGACTGCAGATCGTCGACCGAGACGCGGCTCTCGCGCAAGACGTCGGCGTAGCGCTCCGGGAGGTCGCCGTACGCGCCGTCGGCGGCTTGCTGCAGCGTCATCGAGAGCGCGGCGAGCGGGGTGCGCAGGTCGTGGGTGATCGCGTCGACCAGATCGCGAATCACCGCCTGCCGTTCGAGCAGCGCGTCGTTGCGCTCGGCCAGCTCGTCGAAGAGCCGGCCCTGCGCGAGCGCGTTGACGGCGAGCGCGGCGTAGCCGCGCGCGAGCGCGAGCCGCGTCTCCCCGGCGTCGGCGTCCCGCAGCGTCACGAGCAGCACGCCGAACGCGCGGTCGCGCTCGGCCAGCGGGAGCGCGAGCGCACCGGCCGCGTGGACCGAATCGAGCACGAAGCGCCCGAGCGGATCGACGGCCTGCACCTCGGCGACGGTTCCGTCGTCGGTCACGCGGCGCACGAGCGAGGCGATCTCGGGCGGCGGCCGTTCGGCGACGACCTCCACGTCCGCGCTGCCGCGGTGCGCCGCGAGCAGCTCGCCGTCGGCGGCGGGATACCAGAACGCGGCGAGACCGTCGAGCGTCGCCGACGCTTCGCGCACGACGGTGCGGATGACGACGTCGAACGAGAGCGAGGCCCGGATGCGGTCGGCGGCGGCGGCGAGCGTCGCCTCGCGGCGCGCGCGCGCCTCCTGCGCGGCGAGCCGGCCGACGCGCTCGGCGCGCTCCTGCACCGCGGTGCTCAGAAAGCCGACGAGGACGATCGACACCGCGGAGAGGACGCGGTTCGCGAGCCCGATCGCGTCCCACCGAAAGTCGGCGCGGCCGGCGTTCAGGAACGCCGCCGCCCCGTCGGCGGTCAGCGCGGCGGCGACGAGCCAGAGGGTGAGCCGGCGGCTGCGGGTGAGCGCCGCGAGCACGATCGGGACGCCGAACAGGATCGCGACGACGAGCTGCTGCGGCGTGAGCACGTCCAGGACGAAGAACGCGGCGAGCAGCACGAACGCCGCGGCGCCGATCGTTCGCGAGCGCACGCTGGGCGGCTTCGGGGAGGTTTCGGGCGGACCTGCGAAGCGCGCGGGGTGCAGACGCACGACGACCGCCGCGCGCGCGCGACGGCGATTCTCGTCGAGCTCGGCCTGACGCCTCGCCTGACGATCTATCTCGGGAGCGCGCCCGGTGCGGGGAAGACGCATCGCTTACTGACCGACGCGCTCGGCGAGGCGCGCGCCGGGCGCCGCGTCGCGATCGGGCGCGTCGAAACGAAAGGCCGTCCGCAGCTCGAGGCGCTCGCCGCGCAGCTGCCGCGCATCCCGCCGCGCGCGTTCACCGGCACCAGCGGCGCGACCGCCGAAGACTTCGATCTCGACGCCGCGCTCGCGAGCGACGCCGAGACGATCGTCCTCGACGAGCTCGCGCACGCGAACCCGCCGGGCGCGCGGCACGCGAAGCGCTGGCAGGATGCGCTCGCGCTGCGCGAGGCGGGGAAGTCCGTCCTCGGCGCGTTCAACGTGATGCATCTCGACACGGTCGCGCCGGTCGCGGAGCGGATCCTGGGCTATCCGATCCGCGAGATCGTCCCGATGGCGTTCCTGCGGCGCGCCGACCGGGTGATCGCGCTCGACGTCGCGCCCTCGATCCTCGACGCGCGGCTGCGCACCGGCCGCATCGTGCGCGACGAAGACGTCGATCGCGCCGCCGCCGGACTCTTCCAGCCGAAGAACCTCGAGATGATGCGCCAGCTGCTCCTGCGCACCGTCGACGACCTCACCATCCCCGTCATCGCGCCGAGCAAGGTGTCGACGGCGCTCGCCGTGCCGGCGCCGCGCGTCGATCCCGAACCGCTCGTACGGCGCGCCGCCGCGCTCTCCGAGGCGCTCGATCTGGCGCTCGAGATCGCGCCGTCCGGCGAGGTCGACGAATCGCGGCTCGCCGAGGTGATGCTCCGCGCCGACGCCGGCCGCATCGCGATGCCGAAAGGGCTCGAGCGCGGCGATCTCCGCGACGTGCGCGCGTCCCTGGCGATCGTCCCGCGCGGGCCGCTCGCCGACAAGATCCTCGCCCACCCGCTCGACCGCGATCTCTTCGTCGCCGACCCGGCGCGCACGCCGTTCGCGCGCGCGTACGACGACCCGCGCACGCCGTACGCCACCGCGCTCGCCGACCGCCTGCGGATCGGCTACGGAAAGCTGACGATCTACTTGGGCAGCGTCGCCGGCAGCGGCAAGACGTTCGCCATGCTGGACCGCGCGCACCAGCTGCTCGACGACGGCGTCGACGTGGCGGGCGCGCTGATCGAAACCCACCGGCGACCCGAGACGGAGGCGAAGGCGGCCGGCATCGAGATGATCCCGCGCCTGCCGAACGGCGAGATGGACCTCGATCGCGTCCTCGCCCGCCATCCCGCCGTCGCGCTGATCGACGAGCTGGCCCATACGAACGAGCGGGCAGGTCCGCGCGCCAAGCGGTACGACGACGTCTTCACCGTGCTGCGCAACGGGATCGACGTGATCACGACGCTCAACGTGCAGCATCTCGAAGGCGTCGGCGACGCGGTCGAACGGCTGACCGGCACGCGCGTCCGCGAGACGCTTCCCGACAGCGTGCTGCAGTTCGCCGACGAGGTGGTCTTCGTCGACGTCACGCCCGACGTGCTGCGCGAGCGGCTGCGCGAAGGCAAGATCTACCCGCCGGCGCGCGTCGACGCTGCGCTGACCAACTTCTTCCGCACCGAGAACCTCGCCGCGCTGCGCGAGCTGGCCGTCCGCGAGCTGGTGCACGCGCGCACCGAGGCGCGGCGCGAGACGCCCTTCGCGCGGATCGTCCTGGGCGTCGCGCCGCGCCGCCGCGAGAGCGGGCTGATCCGCCGCGCCGGCCGTCTCGCGCAGCGGCTCGACGCCGAGCTGCGCGTCGTCACGATCGCGCCGCGCGACGATCCGCAGGCCCGGGAGGTCACCGACGCGCTGGCGCGCGACGCGGCCGCCGCACGCGGCACCTTCGTCGCCGACGTCGCGCCCGACGCGGCCGCGAAAGTCGTGGAGATGCTGCGCGACGGCGACGTCCTCATGGTCGAGTCGCCGCGAACGCCGAAGCGTCTGTTCGGCCCGCACTCGTTCGCGGTCCGTGCGCTCGCCGCCGGCGCGCGCGAGCTGTTCGTGCTCGTTCCGCGCGACGACGCCATGACGGTCGCGGAGCCGTAGCATCCCGCGCATCCTCGCTCACCAGCCGTAGCCGAAGCCGAACCCGACGTAGTGATAGTGGCCGGTCGCATCGGTCGGCGAAAACCCCGCTTCGAGGTCGAGCTGGAGGCGCTGCCCGACGCCGCGCGCGACGCCGTAGATGAACTGCGTGCGCGTCGGCGTCCCGGGGCCGAGGGCCCGCGTGAACTGTGCGCCCTCGACATACAGCGACGTCGCGCCCGCAAGGCTCGCGGAGAGCACGAGCGACGGCACGAACGACCCGTAGGCACGGCCGCCGGCGAACAGGATCTGATCTTGGGCACCCGCGGTGAGCGAGAGCGCCGGGCTGAGGCCGTACGACGCCTGCGCGGCGTACAGATACTGCGTTCCGTTCGCCGAGAACGCGGCGCTGCCGCTCGGAACGGTCGCGTTCGCCTGCACGCCGTACACCATCTTCGGGCTGGAGCCGACCACGTATTTCAGGCCGAAGCCCGCGTCGGAGACGCCGGTGACGGCGGGGCCGCCGGACGTGGCGCGCAGGACGTTCGGCGGGACGACCTGCACCTCCAGCGCCGGGATCGTCGTCCCGACGCGGATCAGCGCCTGCGGATACGCGACGAGGTTTCCGCCCCCGGGATAGCTGGTGTTCTGGTAGCCGCCTTCGATCTCGGCGTGGTTCGGGCGGACCGTGCAGACCGCGTTCGTCACCGTCGGCCGTGTGACGATCGCCGAGATCGTCGTGCACGTATCGTTCGGACCGAGCGCGGGGCCGAGCGGCGACGCGGCGGCCGGCGACGCCGGCGGCGAGGGCGAAGGAGCGGGACCGCCCTGCGCCGCGCCGGGCGACGGAACGCCCGCAGCCAGCGCGAGCGCGGTGAGCGCCGCGAACCGGGCGGCGGCCGCGCGCCCGCGGCGCACGCCCGCGGTCATCGCGCGGCGCTCTGCGCGTCGAGCGCGCGATTCAGCGCGAGCACGTTCACCCGGGGCTCGCCCAGGATCCCGAACGTGCGCGGGACGACGTGCGCCGCGATGAGCGCGCGCACGCTTTCGAGCGAGAGCCCACGCGCCTTGGCGACGCGCGGCGCCTGATAGGACGCCGCTTCGGGCGAGATGTCCGGATCGATCCCGCTCGCGCTCGACGTCACGAGATCCATCGGGATCGGCCCGGTCGCGTCTGGATTCTCCTTCTTCAGCGCGGCGATCGCGGCGCGCGTCGCGTCGATGAGCTTCTTGCTGGTCGGTCCCAGGTTCGTCCCGCCCGTCGCGGTCGGATCGTAGCCTTTCCCCGCCGCGGACGGACGCGGATGGAAGTACCCCGGCTTCGAGAACGCCTGCCCGACGAGCGCCGAGCCGGCGAGCCGCCCGTGGTCGTACACCAGCGAACCCTCCGCCTGCGCGTGGAAGAGCGTCGTGGCGAGCGCCCAGATCACCAAGGGATAGACGAGCCCCAGCGCGATGACGCTGACGACGGTGTAGAGCCCGGCCGTGGCGACGTGCCGCAGCGTGCTGTCCCGCGCCGGCGCGGGGGCGGGTTCGGTCGCGACCGTGGTCGGGGAGATCGTGGTGCTGCTCATGCGTGGGCTCCGGTCAGATGCAGGGCGACCAGGATGAGGTCGATCGCCTTGATCCCGACGAACGGGACGACGATGCCGCCGAGCCCGTAGATCAGGACGTTCTCGCGCAGCACGACGTCCGCGCCGCGCGGGCGGTACGCGACGCCGCGCAGCGCGAGCGGGATCAGCGCGACGATGATCAGCGCGTTGAAGATGATCGCCGACATGATCGCGCTCTGCGGCGTCGCGAGCCGCATCACGTTCAGCGCCGCCATCGCGGGATACGCCGTGACGAACATCGCGGGCAGGATCGCGAAGTACTTCGCGACGTCGTTCGCGATCGAGAACGTGGTGAGCGCGCCGCGCGTCATGAGCAGCTGCTTGCCGATCTCGACGACCTCGATGAGCTTCGTGGGGTCGGAGTCGAGGTCGACCATGTTGGCGGCCTCTTTGGCGGCCTGCGTCCCGCTGTTCATGGCGACGCCGACGTCCGCTTGCGCCAGCGCGGGCGCGTCGTTCGTGCCGTCACCGGTCATCGCGACGAGCCGCCCTTGCGCCTGCTCGCGGCGGATCAGCGTCATCTTCGTCTCCGGCGTCGCCTCGGCGAGGAAGTCGTCCACGCCCGCCTCGCGCGCGATCGAAGCCGCCGTGAGCGGGTTGTCGCCGGTGATCATGACCGTGCGGATCCCCATCGCGCGCAGCCGGTCGAAGCGCTCCTTCATGTTCGGCTTGAGGACGTCGCGCAGCGCGATCACGCCGAGGATCCGCGACTCGTCGGCGAGGAGCAGCGGCGTCCCGCCGGCGCGCGCGATCCGTTCGACCTCGGGCGCGAGCGCGTACGTGGCCGTTCCGTGCGAGGCGTCCTGAACCCACACCCGGACCGCGTCGGGCGCCCCCTTCCGCAGCTTCCGTCCGTCGGCGAAGTCGACGCCCGACATGCGCGTGTAGGCGCTGAACGGCACGACGACCGCGTCCGAGGGGAGCGTCTCGGCGGCCGAAGGCTCACCGTCCGTACCGACGCGCGGCGCAACCGCGGTCCCGCCGGCGCTCGGCGCGAGCGCGCCGCTCACGCCGCTCTCCGGCGCGCCGGCGAACGCGCGCGCGAGCAGCACGATCGAACGGCCCTCCGGCGTCTCGTCGGCGAGCGAGGCGAAGTACGCGGCGCGATACGCCGTCTGCGGGGTGACGCCGGGCGTCACGATGATCTCGCCGGCTTGACGGGCGCCGAGCGTGATGGTCCCCGTCTTGTCGAGCAGCAGCGTGTCGACGTCGCCGGCGGCTTCGACGGCGCGCCCGGACATCGCCAGCACGTTCCGCTGCAGGACCCGGTCCATCCCCGCGATCCCGATCGCGCTCAGGAGCCCGCCGATCGTGGTCGGGATCAGACACACCAGCAAGGCGATGAGCACGACGACGCTCGGCACCGCTCCGGCGTAGATCGAGAACGGCGCCAGCGTCGCGACGGCGATGACGAAGACGATCGTCAGCCCGGCGAGCAGGATCGACAGCGCGATCTCGTTCGGCGTCTTCTGCCGATGCGCGCCCTCGACGAGCGAGATCATGCGGTCGAGGAACGACTCGCCGGGGTTCGCGCTCACGACGACGACGATGCGGTCGGAGAGGACGCGCGTTCCGCCGGTGACGCCCGAGCGGTCGCCGCCCGCTTCGCGGATCACCGGCGCCGACTCGCCGGTGATCGCCGACTCGTCGACCGTCGCGGCGCCTTCGGCGATGTCGCCGTCCGCCGCGATGAGCTCGTTCGCTTCGATCACGATGCGGTCGCCGCGGCGCAGCTGCGAGGAGGGGACTCGCTCCTCGCCCGCCGCGGTGAGGCGGCGCGCGATCGTCTCCGACTTCGTGCGGCGCAGGTACTCGGCTTGCGCTTTGCCGCGTCCCTCGGCCATCGCCTCGGCGAAGTTCGCGAAGAGCACGGTGAACCAGAGCCACGCGGAGATCGCAAGGTCGAACGGAGCGCCGCCGCTCGAGGCGTCGCGCGCCGCGTAGAACAGCGTCGCGACCGCCCCCACTTCGACGACGAACATCACGGGGTTGCGGAGCTGGACCCGCGGGTCGAGCTTGACGAACGACTCGACGATCGCCGGCACGACGATGTCGCGATCCCAGAGCGCCCGCGTCCGCGGCCGTTTCACGGAGACCATCAGAACTGCTTTCCTTGGAGCGTGAGGAGATGCTCGACGATCGGCCCGAGCGCGTCGGCCGGGAAGAACGTCAGCGCGCCGACGATCAGGATGACGCCGATCAGCAGCACCACGAAGATCGGCGAGGTCGTCTGGAACGTCCCGGCGGTCGTCGCGAGCGCCGGCTTCCGCACGAGCGAGCCGGCGAGGGCGAGCACCGGGATCATGATCGCGATGCGGCCGAACAGCATCACGACACCGGTCGAGACGTTCCACCACAGGTTCGTGCCGAGCCCGGCGAACGCCGAGCCGTTGTTGTTCACCGTCGAGGTGTACGCGTACAGGATCTCGCTGAAGCCGTGCGCGGACGCGTTGTTCAGCGTCGCCAGCCCGGCCGGAAGAACCGACGCCATGGCGGCGGGGACGAGCGCGAACACCGGGACGACGAGCGCGGCGAGGATCGCGAGCTGCACCTCGCGCCGCTCGATCTTCTTTCCGAGATACTCCGGCGTGCGTCCGACCATCAGCCCGGCGATGAAGACGGTGAGGATCGCGAAATAGATGATGCCGTAGAGTCCCGAGCCGACGCCGCCGAACACAACCTCGCCGAGCTGCATGTCGAACAGCGGGATCATCCCGCCCAGCGCGGTGAACGAGTCGTGCATCGCGTTCACCGCGCCGCACGACGTGTCGGTGGTCATCGTCGCGAAGAGCGCGGAGGCCGCGATCCCGAACCGCGTCTCCTTCCCTTCCATGTTGCCGCCGGCGACGCCGAGCGCGTGGACGATGGGATTCCCCGCCGCCTCGGCGGCGTACGCGACGGTGAAGCCGCCGGCGAAGAGCACCGTCATCGCGGCGAACAGCGCCCAGCCTTGCCGCTGGTTCTTCACGTAACGCCCGAACGTGTACGTGAGCGACGCGCCGAGCAGGAAGATCGCGACCAGCTCGATCAGGTTGGTGAGCCCGTTCGGATTCTCTTGCGGCGTGGCGGAGTTCGCGTTGAGGAAGCCGCCGCCGTTCGTCCCGAGCTCCTTGATGATCTCCTGCGAGGCGATCGGCCCTTGCGGGAGCGACTGCTTGGCGCCTTCGAGCGTCACCGCCGTCGGGTACGCGTGGAAGTTCATCGGAACACCCTGCCAGCACAGCAGCAACGCGCCGGCGACGCTGATCGGCAGCAGCACGTAGAGCGTGGCGCGGGTCAAGTCGACCCAGAAGTTGCCGATCGTGCCGGCCTGCCGCCGCGCCAGGCCGCGGATGATCGCGATCGCGATCGCGATCCCCGCGCCCGCCGAGACGAAGTTGTGCCAGGCCAGCCCCGCCATCTGCGAAAGGTAGCTCAGCGTCGACTCGCCCGAATAGAACTGCCAGTTCGTGTTCGTCATGAACGAGATCGCCGTGTTCCAGGCGAGGTCCGGCGCGAGGTTGCCGAAGCCTTGCGGGTTGAGCGGGAGGTACGCCTGGAGCCGCAGCAGCGCGTACAGGTACGCGAAGCTCACGAGGCTGAATGCGACGACGGCGAACGCGTACGTCTTCCAGCTCATCTCGCGCGACGGATCGACCCGCGTGACACGATACACCGCGCGCTCGACCGGGACGAGCACCGGCGAGAGGAACACGCGCTCGCCTTCGAAGACGCGCGCCATGTACGCGCCGATCGGTTTGACGAGCGCGCAGACGACGCCGAAGATCACGAGGGCTTGCAGCCAGCCGATGACGGTCATGCGATGCGCACCTCGCTCAGAAGCGCTCGGGGCGAAGCATCGCATAGGTCAAATACGCGAGCCCCGCGACCGAGAGCAGCAGGCCGACGAGAAGATCGACGCTCACAGCCGTTCGCACCCGATCACGTAACGGTCCAGGAGCCAGAACGAGATCGCGGTCAGCACCGCGAGCCCGGCCTCAACGAGAATGGGATTCACGACGTCCGGCCTCCACGGGGATGCGTTGCGCGAGCCGCTCGGCCGCGAGGGAGAGCGGCGGACACGCGACGACGAGCACGACCAGCAGCCAGAGCACGGCACGATCCTAATCCGGCGGCCGGGCGGGCGGGAGCCGCCGTTCGGACGATCCGTTCGGCTTCCGCCCTTGTACGCACGCGCTGTGAGGACGGCGCGAACGAGCCGTGAACGGTGCGCGCGCCGCGCGAACGTGTGCCTCTCCGCCGTCGCTGGACGCGTTGTCCCGTGCTTGGGATGCTGCGTAAAGCTTCGATAAGGTCGCCCGTGCCCGGAAGCAAGGCTGTCTGCCAATGCTGAAATGTCCGTTTCCTGCATTGGGAGACCGCCTTGGCTTACGAGGTCATCAAGCGCGTCAGCGGACGAGCATACCGGTACCGGGTCGAGAGCTTCCGCGATCCCGAGACCCGCCGCGTGCGGGGTCGCTGGACCTATCTCGGACGCGTCGACCCGGTCGACGCCGGATTGCCGGACCGGCCGCCCCGCCCGAGCTCGCGCGACCGCCTGCTCGACGCGGTCCTGCGCCTGCTCGCCGACCACGACGTGGAATCACTCTCCGCCGGCGCGATCGCGCGCGAAGCCGGCGTCGCGTACGGAACGTTCTACCGGTACTTCACCGACCGCGCGCACGCGGTGCGCGAGGCGCTGCTCCGCCGCGGCCTCGCGCTCAGCGACTACGCGTCGCGATTCACCGAGCCGCTCGGGACGCGCGAGGACGAGCGCGAGCGGCTCGCGTCGTGGCTGCGCGAGATCGCCGAAGCGGCGATGCGCGAGCGCGGTCTCGTCCGCGCCTGGCACGTCTACTCGAACGCCGACGACGTGGTGGTGGAAGCGCGCCGCAAGGCGGTCGACGAGGTCGTCACCTGCGTGTCGAAGCGCTTCGCCGCGATCGACGCGGCCGGGATCGCGCGGATCCCCTCGCCCGAGTTCGCCGCCTACGCGGTCGTCGCGCTCGTCATCGCGCTCGCACGCGACTGCGCGCTCGAAGGGGAGACGCAAGCGTCGAAGATCGACGAGCTGATCCGCGTCGCCGACGAGCTGGCCGGATTGAACTAACGGCGTAGGACGTCGGCGGTCTCATCGTGTAGGACGCACGGTGACCGTCGACCTCGTCGCGTTCTTGTTCGGCGCCGCCGTCGGCGCGCTCGGCACGATGGTCGGAGTCGGCGGCGGCTTCCTGATCGTCCCGACGATCGCGCTGATCGAACCGTCGTGGTCGACGCGCACGGTCACCGCGTTCTCGCTCGCCGTGGTCTGCGCGAACGCGTGCAGCGGGACGGCGGCCTATCTGCGACAACGGCGCGTCGACGTGCGAAGCGCGCTGTGGTTCGGGCTCGCCGCCGTGCCCGGCGTGGTGCTCGGCGTCTTCGGCGCGAACGTCTTCGAGCGCGGCTGGTTCGACCGCGTCTTCGGCGTGCTGCTCGCGGTGATGGCGGCTTGGCTCGCGTTCGCGCCGCACGCGGTCCCCGGACGCGGCTTCGGCACGACGCGGCGCGAGCTCGTCGACGCCGACGGAAGGCGCTACGCCTGGCGGTTCTCGATGCGGATCGGCATCGCGGGAGCGACCCTCGTCGGCGTCGTCTCGTCGCTCTTCGGGATCGGCGGCGGACCGATCCAAGTTCCGTTCCTGATCGCGGTGCTGAACTTTCCCGAACACGTCGCGACCGCGACGTCGCACGGCGTGCTGGCGATGACGTCGCTCGTCGCGACGATCGTGCACGTGGCCCAGGGCGACTACCGCGACGACGCGATCCCGGTGCTCTGCACGGCGGCCGGCGCGCTCGCCGGAGCGCCGATCGGCGCGCGCGCCTCGAAGTTCATCGCGGGACGGACGCTCGTGAAGATCCTCGCCGCGATGCTGGCCTTCATCGCGGTGCGGCTCGAGCTGCCGCGAGCGCGCTAACCGCCCGGCGCGGCCGCGGGCGCGCCGTCGCGCTGCAGCAGCGCGGCGAAGTCGTCGCCGTTCATCGGCGCGCCGAAGAGGAAGCCCTGCGCCTGATCGCAGCCGAGCTGACGTAACGTCGCGAGCTGCCCGCCGTTCTCGACGCCGACGCCGACGACGTACAGACCGCGGCGCTGCGCCAGCTGCACGACCATCCGTGCGACCTCGGCTTTGTACGCGTCCTCGGCGATCGGCTGCACGAACGAGCGGTCGATCTTCAGCACGTCGAGCGGCAGCGCTTCGAGATAGCTCAGCGAGCCGTAGCCCATCCCGAAGTCGTCGACGGAGATCCGGACGCCGAGCCTGCGCAGCGCGTGCAGGTTGCGCTGCGAGACGCCGTCGCGACGCATCATCGACGTCTCCGAGAGCTCGAGCTCGACGTCGGAATGCGCCAGGCCGGTGAGCCGGCAGATCGAATCGACGGTGCGCACGAAATCGCGCTGCTCGATCTGGCGCGCCGACACGTTCACCGCGATGCGCAGGTTCGGGAGCCCGGCGATCTGCCAGCGGCGGTTCTGCGCGAGCGCCTCGCGCAGCATCCACTCGCCGAGCCGCAGGATCGTCCCGCTCTCCTCGGCGATCGCGATGAACTCGCTCGGCGGGACCGGCCCGAGCCCGGGGCAGTTCCAGCGCATCAGCGCCTCGGCGCCGACCACCGTGCCGGTGCTGAGCGAGACGATCGGCTGGTAGAGCGGCGTGACGCGGCGCTGCGCGAGCGCGTGCCGCAGCTCGCGGTCGATAACGGCGCGCCGATCGCGCTGCATCGCGAGCGCGGGGGTGAACGTTTCGAATCCCGCGCCGCCCGCCGCGGCCGCGTCGAGCGCCGCCTGCGCGTCGCGCGCGACCGTCATGGCGTCGTCGCCGGCCGCGACGCCGATGCGCGGGATCACGACGATCTCGTCGTCGCCGACGGGGAGCGGGTGCTCGAACGCGCCGACGATGCGTTTCGCGAGCGCGGTCATCGTGCGCGCCTTCGCGCCGGCGAGCCGGACCGCGAAGACGTCGTCGCCCCAGCGCGCGACCAGCGCCTCCGGCGGCGCCACGCGGCGAATCTGATCGGCGACGGCGCGCAGCGAGCGGTCGCGCGCGGCGGCGGAACGCTGCGAGGCCGACGTCACCCAGGTCAGCGCGACGAGCAGGAAGCCGGTCGGGCCGGGATCGCCGTCGCCTTCGCGTTCGAGCGCGGCGCGGTTCGGGAGCTGCGTGGCGGGATCGCGGAAGGCCAGCTCGCGCAGCGAGCGCAGCGCGGCGTTACGCGCCGTCACGTCGTGCACGACGGCCAGACATGCCGCGACGTCGCCGTCCGGGATCGCGTCGGACGAGGCGACCTCGACGTCGATGATGCGGCCGTCTTTCGTGACGTGCCGCCATCCGGGGTCCGTGAGCGCGCGGTCGTCGCCCGCGTTCCGCGCCCATGCGGTCATCCGCTCGCGATCTTCGGCGGGCCGGATGTCGAGCAGCGTCATCGCGAGGAACTCCTCGCGGCTGTACCCGTACGTCGCCACCGCGGCGGCGTTCACGTCGAGGAAGCGCAGCGAGCGACGATCGTAGAGCCACATCGGGACCGGGCTCGAGGCGAACAGCCCCGCCGCCGTCGTCTCCGTGTCGTACCGATCCGTCACCACCCCGAGTCCCCCTTCGAACACAGCATGCCTCACCGCGACGCCTCGTGCGAGGCGTGTCAGTTCACCATCGGCCGGCGCGGCGAGGCGGCGCAGCTCCTAACGTTTCCCTGACGAACCCTCGACCGAAAGTTTACGCGCTCAGCGATGGCCGAGCGCGGCGAGCGCGTCGTCGAGCGCCTCGTAGACGTCGAGCTTTTCGCTCATGCGCGCGAGGCCGAACACGTTCGCGACGTTCGTCCCCGGCGCGATCAGCACGGCGACGCCGAACTGGTGGCGGCGGCGGAACAGCACGAGCTCGGAGAGGAAGATCGAGTCGACGCCGCTCGCCTCCCGCAGGTCGACGAGCACCGCGACGTCGCGCGGCGCATCCTGGAAGACTTCGCGAAACTCGGGGTACCGGCTGATGTCCAGGAAGCCCTGGAAACGCAGTGCGTGCAACGCCTTCGACGGTACGCTCACGCACGGAATGTTCCTATGAGTGGGTAGGCGCCGCCCGTCGCGGCCGCAGGCGCCCCCACGCCGCCCGCGTCAGCGAGAAGAGGAGCACGTCGACGTGGCGCCCGCGGATCACCGCGCCGCTGCGGAGCAGCCGCTCCTCGCGAAACCCGGTCCGGTCGAGCACCGAGCGCGACGCCCGGTTCTCGGGGACGATGCAGGCCTGCACCTCCTCGAGCTCGCCTTCGAGAAAGGCTTCGTCGATCACGGCGCCGAGCGCTTCGCTGGCGTACCCCTGCCCGCGGCCGGCCGGCAGCAGGCTGTAGCCGACCTCACCGACGCGCGGCGAGCGGTCGTTCACGCGCAGGGAGATCCACCCCAGCGGGGTCTGGGGCGTTCCGGCGACCAGCAGCCACTCGAAGCGGCCGATGACTCCCGGGCGCAGCTGCTTCGGACGCGAGCGGACTTGGCGCTCGAACTCCTCGAGCCGGACGCGCGGGATGTCCTGGTAGCGGCGCAGGTCCGGGCCGTTGAGGACTTCCCAGAGGTCGCGCGCGTTCGCCGCGTCCACGGGCACGAGCGAGACGCGGTCGGTGCGCAGGGCTCTCATCGCGGCTTCGCGACGCGCGCGGCGGGCGGCACCCCACTCTTCTCCCCGCACGGCGCCGAGATCATCGCTCGCCCCTACGTCGGGGCCTTGCCGCGCGCCTTCCCGGCGTGAAGGACCCGCGGAGGTATCGATGGAGGTCCAATACACCGGGACGGTGCTCACACCGCCCCGCTTCTTCTTCGGCTCGCACTCGAAGATGGAGCACGAGCAGTTCGACGTGCGCCGCGACGGGGGCGAACGCTTCCGGGTGATCGACAACGTCTCGATCGGTCCGCGCATCCCGGTGCGCCCCGGCGACCGCGTCACGGTGAAGGGCGAGCTCGTCCACGACCGCGGGCGGCCGCCGATCGTGCATTTCACCCACCACGACCCGTGGGGAACGCACGAAGGCGGCTTCGTGGAGACGAACGGCCGCGTCTACGCGTAGCCGCGGAGCGCGCGCGTCCGACGCTCAGCGCTGCGCGGCGAGCCGGTCGAGCGTCACGAAGCGGTAACCGTGCGCTCGGAGCGCCGCGATGATCCGCGGCGCGAGCGAGGCCTCGTAGGCGCGCTCGCCCGCGTCGTCGCGGCCCTGATCGCCGTCGTGCAGCACGACGATCGCGCCGTCGCCGACCTGCGCGAGCAGCGCGCGCGCGAGCCGGTCGCGCGGTGCGTCCGGCGCGGTGTCGTTCAGCATGGCGCTCCACAGCACGACGCGCATCCCGCGCCGCCGCGCCGCCGCGATGACCGCGGCGTTGCGCGCGCCGAACGGCGGGCGCAGCCAGCGGGCGTGCCGTCCGGTCGCGGCGGCGATCGCGTCGTCGGCGCGCGCGATCTGCGCGTCCAGCGCGGCCGGCGGAAGGACGTTGAGGTGAACGTGCGCTTCGGAGTGGTCTTCGATCTCGTCGCCGTCGGCGGCCATCCGGCGCAGCAGCGCCGGCTCGCGGCGCGCGGCGCGCCCGACGACGAAGAACGTCGCCGGCACGCGCTCGCGCTCGAGCACGGTCAGCAGACGATCGGTGATCCCGCGCGTCGGTCCGTCGTCGAACGTCAGGGCCACCCGGTGTCCCCCGCCGCGCACGAAGACCGGCTCGAACGCACCGCTCCGCGGCGACTCGACGAGCTCGTACAAGGCGAAGAAGCCCGCGACGAGCAGCGCGAGCGCGCCCGCCGCGCGCAGCAGCCTCACGACTTCAGCAATTTCCGGCGCGCGGCGGCGACGGTGCTCTTGAAATGCGGCGGGCCGAACGAGGCGAAGTCCTGCACGACGCGCTCGTACCGGGGGTCGGCGTTCGAGGTCGAGTCGAGCGTCAGCAGGCTCGGGACGGGCTTGTTCTTGTCGAGCTTGATCTCGTACTGGCGTCCCGCCGTGGTGGCGAGATAGTGCGGGTCGGTGAAGCGAAAGGTGTGGTGGCCGCTGCGGCTGCCGGCGACCTGATCGACGTAGACCGTGTAGACGTCGTCGGTGTTGCCGCGGAACGGACGCGTCTGCAGCTCCCAGATGCCGTCCTGCACCAACCGCTCGAAGGCGAACGTCACGTCGTAGCCGCGAACCGGCTCGGTGAACTTCGCGATTCGCGTCCCGGCGCGGTTCTTGGCGCTGTACGAGGCGCTCGACACGCCGTTCACGTTGTCGAGCCGCCACGTCTCGCTCGCGATCGGTCCTTTCGCGTGCGCGATCGTCTCGCTGAAATGCAGCTCCGAGCGCTGCTCGCCGACGGCTTTCACGGCCTGATAGCGCTGCGACTCGCTCGGCCAGAAGATCTTCCAGCCGGCGACGATCCCGAACAGGGCGACGATCACGACGAGCAGCGTGGTGGGGAAACGGCGCATCGTCCTTACAACCCGCCGCCGCCGTTCAGCGCCTCACCTCGCGGCGGAAATCGGAGGGGCTCACCCGGCCGGCTCCGCGGCCTCGTGCCGCGCGCGTTCGCGGTGCTCGTCCAGCACCTGGTTCACCACCGCATCCGCGGCCGCGTTCTCTTTGCGGCGAACGTGTCGAACGTCGGCGGACTCGAACTTCCGCAGAAGCGCCTTGGCCTCGGCATGCAGCGGGATCAGGCTCGGGTGCTTGACCTTGTACTGCCCGGAGAGCTGCCGCACGACCAGCTCGCTGTCGAGCCGGACCGCGATCTCCCGGACTCCCTTCGCGAGCGCGGCTTTGAGCCCCGCGATGAGGGCGTTCCATTCGGCGACGTTGTTCGTCGTGACGCCGAGGAAGAGCCCGATCTCGTCGAGCACCGCGCCCGACTCGTCGTAGAGAACCGCGCCGGAGGCGGCCGGTCCCGGGTTCCCCCGCGAGCCGCCGTCGGCGAAGAGCGTCGCTTTCACAGGGAGAGGGGGAACCACAGACGACGGCTTAATACCTTCAGCGACTCCCGTCGGGCAGTGGCGCAGCTTGGTAGCGCATCAGTCTGGGGGACTGGGGGTCGCAGGTTCAAATCCTGTCTGCCCGACCATGCGCAGAGAGCCTCGCGGACGACCGCGAGGCTCTCCTTGTTCGTCTCGGACCGCCCCGCGGATTTCCGGCCGGCTAGCGGCTCTTCTTCTTCGCGCCGCCGCGCCGGTTCGTCGACACGGAGTCTTTGAGCCCCTTGCCCGCCGTGAAGGCGGGGACGCGGCGAGCGGCGATCTTGATCAGCTCGCCGGTTTGGGGGTTGCGGCCGGTGCGTGCGCGCCGCTCGCGCACCGTGAAGCTGCCGAACGGGATGAGCTGCACCTTCTCACCGTTCTTCAACGCGCCGGTGATCTCGGAGAGGATCAGCTCGAGGATCTCACCGGCCTGGCGCTTCGAAAGCTCGTGCTCGTTGGCGAGCGTGTCGACGATGTCGGCTTTGGTCACGGCATCCACCTCGATGAACTCGATGAAAACGGAGAAAGCGATTCCGTAGGCAACGCCGGCACCGCTCGTGCGGGGGAGGATACGCTTGCACGCCGTGCGCTCCTCCCGGCGCGCGAGAGTGTGCGCCGCGCAACGCGCATCGCCCGCGATCGGTTGTAATCGAGATATGGATCGGATCGTCACCGCCTCGGCCGCCCGCGGCACCGTCTCGCTCGTCGCCGGCGTCACGACCCGGCTCGTCCGCGAAGCGCGCGAGCGTCACGACCTCGCCCCGACGGCCAGCGCCGCGGTCGGCAGACTCCTGACGGCCGCTTCGCTGCTCGGCGCCTCGCTCGGGCCGCGGGAACGGCTGACGCTCCACGTGGCGGGCGACGGCCCGATCGGCGCGCTGACGGCGGACGCCTGGAGCACCGGCACGCACGCGATCGGCGCGCGCGCCTACGCGCGCAACGGGCGCGCCGACATCCCGCTGAACGCGCGCGGCAAGTTCGACGTCGCCGGCGTCGTCGGCCACGGGCAGATGCACGTCACGAAGAGCTTCGAGGTCGGGCAGCCGTACAGCGGCGTGGTGCCGCTCGCCACCGGGGAGATCGGCGACGACGTCGCCGCCTATCTCGCGAACTCGGAGCAGATCCCGAGCGTCGTCGCGCTCGGCGTGCTCGCCGACCCGGCGGGGATCCGCGCGGCCGGCGGCGTGATCGCGCAGGTGCTCCCGGGTGCCGACGACGCGACGGTCGCGACGCTGGAGCGCAACGCCGCCGAGATGGCTTCGGTGACGCAGCAGATCATCGAAGGTGCGGACGCCGAGGCGCTGCTGCGGCGCGTCGCCGCCGGCCTGGAGCTGAACGTCTTCGACGCGTACACCGTCGCCTTCGACTGCCGCTGCACGCGCGCGAAGGTCGAGACCGCGCTCCTCGGGCTCGGCAAGGACGAGCTCGCGAAGATCGCGCGCGAGCAGCCCAGCACCGAGGCGACCTGCGACTTCTGCGGCGAGCGCTATCTGCTCACCGCCGATGAAGTGCAGGCCCTCTCGGCGCGGATCTGAAGCGCGCGCGGGCCGCGCGCTCAGGGGCACTGGGCGTCGCCGAAATCGACGTCCGCGATCGCCTCCGCGGGATTGCCGGAGCCGTCCTTCACGGGCGTGAAGTTCGGCGGCTGACCGGTCCACAGTCGCGCGAGAACGAACTCCTTCCCGCCGAGCAGCGGATCACCCGGCGGAAGCCCGTCGAATTTCACCGTCACCGTGTTTCGCTTCGAAAAAAGGCGGCCTTGCGTGTCCTGATACAGCTGGTCCGGGACCGTGAGCGAGAAGTCCTCGAGGTCGTTGATCTCATAGCTGTACACGAGGTCGGACGTCGGGACGTTGGCCGTCGTCGACGCGGTATACACGGTGGACGCCGCCGTGGTGCCGAAGTGATAGCAGGACGGCGAGAGGGCGAACGAGGACGCTACGACGGGCCCGGACGATACGGTGACCGCCGCCTGCGCGCTGCCCAGCACCGTTTGATCGCCGTTCACGACGGTCGACACCTGGACCGTGACGGTATCGGCGCCGTTGGAGCCGCCGGCCGCATAGCGGACGGTATCGCTCGTCACGCCGCTCCCCAAGTAGTCGTCGAACTGGGCGCCGTTTGCTTGGCCGAAGCTGTCCAGGCTGCCCGTGAGCGAGCCGAACCGGGCGGTGTTCGTCCAGTGAAAGTCCAGGCTGGCGTTCGGCGGCGCGTCGGCGATCGACGCCGTGATCGTGCCGTTTTTGCCCACCGCGAGCTTGAGCGCGGCGGGATTGAGCTTGACGTTGTTGTCGACGATGTGCACGGTCGACGTCACGTGGCCGAGCGAGGTCTGCTTACCCGCGGCGTTCGTTGCGATCGCCTCGACGGTGACCGCGTCGGTCCCGAGCGTGTCGTGCGTCACGTATTTCGCGGTGTCGCTCGCGGACCCGGGATTCGCAACGTCGGTAAAGCTGTTGCCCTCGCCCCCGTTGCTGAGGAGCGTGCCGAGCACACCGGGGGCGGACCATTGGAAGCTGATCTGGGAATCCGGCGGCGGGCTGGGCACCGTCACGACGAACCGCGTTTCGTGCTTGCGCGCGAGCGTCACGCTCACCGGCGAAAGCCGCAGCGTCCTGGGCTGAACCGTGACGGTCGCCTTCGCGCTCCCGAGGGTGGTCTTCTGGTTCGTGGTCTGATTGCGCGCGGTCATCTTGACCGTGATCGTGTCTTGTCCTTGGCCGGTGGTGCTGGCGAGGTAGTAGACGTAGGCGCTGTTGCTGTCGAAGTTGTTCAGGTGGCCGGCCACATCGTCACGGAGCGTGCCGTGCGCGCAGTCGCACGTGTAGGTGTACGTCAGCGACTGGTTGGTGCTGCCGGCGGCGTTCTGCGCGACCGTCAGCAGCGTGACCTGCTCCTGGTTGCCGATCGTCGAGTCCGCCGGTGACAGCGTGACCTTTTCCGGTGTCGACACGACGTCGAACTCGTATGCCGACGACGAATGCGTCACGCCGTACGTCACCGCGGAGAAGTCGGCGGCGCCGATGACGATATCGGCGGCGGCGATATACTTGGAGAGATCGATGACCCGGCTCGGGTCGGCGCCGTGCTTCACGAGCACCGGCAGCAAGACGTCTACCAGCTTCGTGGTAAACGAATTGCTCGTGACCACCTCGTTGGTGATCGCCAACATCGCGCCTCCGTAGTCTCCGGCCGAGACGAGCGGGCTGATGGTGGTCAGCGTGTCGTTGATGATCGAAATGAGATCGCGGACGGTATCGGTCGTGCCCTCGCTCAAGGCGTCGTCGACCTCCGACGAATTCAGCGGGAAGAGCAAGTTGTACAACCCCGGAATGACGACGTTCTGAACGAAGAACGTCATGCCGAGGCGATCGCGCTCGGCGATCTGCGCCGGTGTTAGCGCGACGTTCGACCGCAGTATCCCAGGCGTGACGGCGACGAGCCGATAGGTAGTTTTCGCCGCGCCGGGCTCGGGAGGAAGCGAGATCGACGGCGTCTCGATCTGCGTAAGAGCGTAGGTGCCGCTCACCGTCTCGATCAGGCTGCTCTTGAAGTTGTCGAGCGGCGCGACCGAGGGGATTTGGTACAGCGGCGAAGTCGAGAGCGACTTCGCGTTCGGCGCCGTCTCGTCGACGTAGACCTCGGCGCTGATCCGCCACAGGTTCTCGAAGTGCACCGCGTTGGGAAAGTCCGCGACCATCACGAACCCGCCGACCTGATTCTCCGGCTCGTACGCGATGCCGAGCGGCGCGCGGCGCGCGCTCGACGGCGTGGTGTGCTGGCGTGAGGACGCGGCGGCGTGGACGTTCTGAACGATCGCGGCCAGCGCCGCGCGAAGGCTCGCCTGCGCGTTCCCGAGCGGGTCTGCGGCGTTGCCCGCCAGCGCGGCCGCCAGCGCGCTTTCCAGAGCAGCCTCGCCCTTCAGCGTGCCGATCTCCCCGAGCGCCTGCACGCGATACGCAGCAGGGACCGTGTAGAGCGCGAGAGCGTTGAAGATCATCACCAGGGCGGTGGAGTGCACGCTGAAGTTCGGGTCGGCATCGCTCAGGAACGCCGTCATGACGACCTTTCCGGACGCATTCGTCAGCGCCGCGAACTGCGGTCCGCCCGCGAACACCGGCACGCTGAACGTGCCGGACGACGTGACGGCGCCGCGCCCGAGGCTCGTCGACACCGTGAGCGAGCCGAGGCTGATCCCGGACCCCGCCGGCAGCACGACCTTGCCGCTGCGGGTCGTCTTCGTGAGCGGCGCATTCGTCACCGGCGGGACGGTGGGCGCCGCGGTCGCCGGGGCGCCCGGGGCACCCGGCCGGGGCACCACGCCGGCGCTGTGCGCGCCGCCGCCGCCGCAGCCCGCGAAGGCGAGGATCAGGAGCGCTGCGAGCGGACGCCGCGCGCGCGAGACGAGCGAAACGCGATGATGCACCATGGCGCGACGGTACCGGCCGCCCGGCGCCCATGGAATGGGGAGAAACCCTACCGCAGTGCGGCTAGGTCATCTCCGCGGCGGGCCCGGCCGCCGCTTCCGGACCGGCCGTCTTCGCGCCGCCGATGCGCGGCCGGAACTCTTCGACGATCCGCCCGTGGCCGAGGTTCTCGTACCACCAGCCGCACTCGCAGCGGATCGGCTTCCCGTGGTCGAGCGGGTACGGGTAGACGCGACCGCAGCGCGGGCACGTGAACGTCGGGCCTTCGGCCTGCGGAGCCGGCGTGTAGGTGATCGCCGGGGCGGAGTGCGTGGTCTGGTGCGCCATGCTGTTCTGCTCTATTTCCTTCGAGACGCGCTAGGGGACGACGCGGACGAACTTCCGGGAGCCCACCTGCAGGACCGCCGGCCCGCTCGCCGTCCAGCGCGCGTTCGGGTCGGTCACCGCCGTGCCGTCGATCCGCACGGCGCCTTCGGCGAGCAGCCGCTGCGCGGCCCGCTTCGACTCGGCGAACTTCGCGGCGACCAGCAGCTCGACGAGCTTGTCCCGTCCGTCGAGCCGGAGCTCCGGCACGTCCGCGGGGATCTCGCGGCGCTGAATCGTCCGCTCGAACCAGTCGCGGGCGGCCCGGGCGCCGTCCCGGCCATGATACAGCGCGGTCAGGTCCTCGGCGATACGCTTTTTCTCGTCCATCGGGTTGACGGCACCCTCGCGCAGCCCGGCCTCGAGCCGGCGCACCTCGCCGGGCGGCCACCACGCGCCCAGGCGCGCGTACTGCGGCATGACCTCGTCCGGGATGCTCATCGTCTTCCCGAACATCTCGTTCGGCGGATCGGTGAGCCCGATGTGGTTGCCGAGCGATTTCGACATCTTCTTCCGGCCGTCGAGCCCGACCAGGAGCGGCACCGTGATGCAGATCTCGGGCGGCTGCCCGGCGTGGATCTGATACGGCCGGCTGATCAGGAGATTGAAGAGCTGGTCGGAGCCCCCGAGCTCGACGTCGACCTTCAACGCGACCGAGTCGTAGGCGACGGCGACGGGGTAGACGAACTCGTGCAGCGCGATCGGCGTCCCGCTCTCGTAGCGCTGCTTGAAGTCGTTTCGCTCCAGCATCTGCGCGACGGTCGACTGCGAGAGCAGCTTGTAGATGTCGGAGAAGGCGAGCTTCGCGAGCCACTCGCTGTTGTAGCGCAGCGTGACGCGGCTCATGTCGAGCACCTTGCCGGCCTGCGCCGCGTAGGTGCGCATGTTGGCGTCGATCTGCTCGTCGGAGAGCGGCGGACGCAGCGCGTTCCGTCCGCTCGGATCGCCGATCCGCGCGGTGAAGTCGCCGATCAGCAAGATGACGTCGTGGCCGTCGTCGACGAAGCGCTGCAGCAGCCGCAGCACGACCGCGTGGCCGACGTGCAGGTCGGGCGAGGTGGGATCGAGTCCGAGATACACGCGCAGCGGGCGCCCGAGCGCGAGGCGCTCGGCCAGCTCGTCGAGCGTCTCGACGTGATCGCAGCCGTCGGTGAGAAATCGCGCGCGTTCGCGCGGCGAAAGGGTCGTGCTCATGCGGTCGGCGAGCGCAATTCAAAGATCGTCACGCCGCCGCCTCCCTCGTCGGCGTTGCCGTAGCGGACGTTCTGCGCGAACGGATGCGCCTTCAGATACTGCTGCAGTCCTTTGCCGAGCAGTCCCGTGCCCTTTCCGTGGATGAGCCGCAGCGGCGAGTGCCCGAGCAGGATCGCGTCGTCGATCCAGCGTTCGACGAGCGGCTCCGCCTCGACGAAGCGCTTCCCGCGGACGTCGAGCTGCGTCTGCGCGGTCGTCGCCGCCTCGAGGGTCGCGCCGCCGCCCTCGCCGCGCGGACGCTCGCGCGGCGGCGGCGGTCCGCCGCGCCGGCTCAGCTCGCTCTTCGCGACCGTGAGCCGCATCGCGCCCACCTGCACCAGCGCGTTCTCGCCGAGGTCGTCGAGCACGGTGCCGTCCTGGTCCCACGACGCCACGTGGACGCGGTCACCCGGCACGATCGCCTGCGGCCGTTCCGGCTCGCCCGCGCGCGGGCGCGCGTCGAGTCCGAGCTCGCGGTGCATCTGGTCGAGCGTGCGCGCCAGCAGATCGGCCTGGCCGGGCGTCACGCGCGGGGCGCGCGCGCCGCGCTCGCCGCGCGCCGCCGCGCGCCGCTGCAGCTCGGCGGTGAACGTGCGCAGCGACTCGGCGAGCTGCGCGTCGGCGCGCTTCGCGAGCTCGCGCCGCTCGCGTTCGAGCGTCTCGCCGCGCTTGCGCGCCTGGTCTTCGAGCGTGCGCAGGTGGACGCGGTCGCGCTGCAGCTGCTCGCGCTCGCGCGTCGCGCGAACCCTCTCTTCCGCGACCTCCGCGAGCGCGCGCTCGTAGTCGCGCTCCTGCGTCGAGAGCACCTCTTCGGCGCGGGCGACGACGTGCGGATCGAGCCGCATCCGGCGCGCGAGCGCGAACGCGAGCGACTGTCCCGGCGAGCCGACGTCGAGCTGATACGTCGGCTCGTACGTCTCGGGATCGAACCGCACGCTGGCGTTCGCGACGTGCGGATGGTCGGCGCCGAACAGCTTCAGCTCGGTCGCGTGCGTCGTCGCGACGACCCGCGCGCCGCGCCGGAGGAACAGTTCGAGCACGGCCACGGCGAGCGCGGCGCCGGCGTTCGGCTCGGTCCCGCTCCCGATCTCGTCGATGAGGATCAGCGTTCGGTCGTTCGCGGCGTCGACGATCTCGGCGAGGCGGCGCAGATGCGCCGAGAACGTCGATGCGTTCTGCGCGATCGACTGCTCGTCGCCGATGTCGGTGCAGACGCGCTCGAACCGGCCTATCCGCGCCGACGCGGCCGGGACGTGCAGCCCGCACGCCGTCATGACGACCGCGAGCCCGACCAGCTTCAGCGTCACCGTCTTCCCGCCCATGTTCGGGCCGGAGACGATCAGCATCCGCACGTCCTCGTCGAGGCGGACCGACTGCGGCACCGCGCGCTCGTCCAGCAGCGGATGCCGCGCTTCGTGCAGGTCGACGACGGCGGCGTCGACGAGCTCCGGCGCGACGGCCTGCATCCGGTGCGCCACCACGGCGCGCGCCGCCGCCAGGTCGAGCTCGACGTAGACGTCGACGTCCGTCGCGATCTGCGCCGCCTCGGCGCCGACCAGCGACGAGAGCTCCCCCAGGATGCGGGCGATCTCCGCCTGCTCCTGCGCCTGGAGCGCGCGCAGGCGATTGTTCGCCTCCAGCGTCTCGAGCGGCTCGACGAACAGCGTCTGCCCCGACGAGCTCGAGTCGTGCACGATGCCCGGGATCTGGCCTTGGAACTCCGCCTTCACCGGGACGACGTAGCGGCCGTCGCGCACCGTGACGATCGCGTCCTGGATCGCCTGCGCGTAGCGCGCGGACCGGACGATCGCGGCCGCGCGGTCGCGCGCGTCGTCCTGCGCCTGCGCCATCCCGCGCCGGATCCTGCCGAGCGCGGGCGACGCGCGATCGAGCACGCTGCCGCGCTCGTCGATCGCGTCGACGATGCGGTGGACGATCGCCGGCAGCGGGCGGAACGCCGTGCTGCGCTCGCGCAGCAGCGGCAGCTCGAGCTCCGCTTCCCGAACGGCGCGCACCGCCGCGGCCGCCGCGGCCAGCCCGTCGGCGATCGCGCGCAGCTCGCGCGCGCCGAGCGGGACGCCGCGCGCCGCCGTCGCGACGGCCTCGTCGACGTCCTCGATCCGCTGCAGCGAGAACCCGGCTTCGACGATGAGCGTCCGCATCTCCGCGGTCTCGCCGACGAGCCGCCGCACGAGCGCGAAGTCCGTCTCCGGCTCGCACGAGATCGCGCGCGCATAGGCTCGCGCCGCGTGCGTCTGGCCGGCGTAGCGTTCGCGGATCCGGTCGAAATCGAGGACGTCGAGTCCCCGGTGGTCGATCAGCGGCGCGCTCATCCGTCCAGCGAGGGGAAGTACGACTGCAGCGTACCCTCCCGGCGAATGTCCGTCGTACAGCAATGGAATCCGCCGCCGAAGGGGTACACGCGGTCGAACGCGCACGGAACGACGTCGCAGCCGAGCGAGCGGAGCAGCTCGATCATCGGCGTCTCCGACGCCTCGACGACCACCGTCTCCGGATCGAGCACCAGCACGTTCATCGAGATCCAGCTGCTGACGTCGCGCGATCTCGCCCCCGAGCGGACCGAGAGCGGCGCCTGGACGACGCGCCAGCCGTTCTCTTCGAAAAGCGAGAGCGATCCGTCGACGCAGGGGCGGTGCGGGTTGACCAGCACGAGCCCCGGGCGAATGGGGACGAGCGTCGTTCCGATGTGGCTCGGCAGCGGCTCGCGGAAGCGGATCTCGTGGACGCGGAACCCCTCGCCGAGATGGCGCTGCAGCCACGCGGCGCCGAAGCGGTTGCTCACGAGATCCGGCTGCCAGAAGACGTCCCGCCCGAACCGCACGAACGACGCCGCGTCGAACGCCGGCTCGAGCTCGGTGAGCAGCGGGCCGTCGGCGTAGTCGTAGCCCGCGACGCCCTCGCGCACGCGCGGGTCGTACAGCGCGTCGCCCATGAGCGGCTTCGGCGCCGCCGTCCAGCGCGCGCCCGCCCGGAAGTACTCGGCGAGCAGCGTGCGGTACGCGCGATATTCGAAGAAGCGCGCGCGCTGCGCCATCGGCGCCTCGATGATCTCGTCGGCGATCACGAGCAGCACGTCGCGCGGGCACGCGCTCGCGCGGCCCGTCGTCGCGGCCCAATCGGGGGTGCTCACCGCGACCGCGTGATCGACCGGATCGGGCCGCCGCACGACGATTCCGCGCCGCTCGAGCAGCATCGCGAACGCGTCGAGCTGCCGTTCGGCCTCGTCGATCACGACGCCGGGAACTGCGGCGCCGGCGGCGTCGCGCCCCGGCATCCCCGGCGGGAAGTACGGCGCGAGCGCCGGCTCGTACCCGATGTCGGCCGCGCCGCGCGCCGTTCCGACGATCACCTCGCGCAGGGGATCCCACTCGTTGCAGGACCAGACGCCGAGCATCGTGCTAGCCGCGGAGCTTCTCCTCGAGCAGCTCGCGCGCGAGCTGCGGGTTGGCCTTCCCGCGCGACTGCTTCATCACCTGACCGGTGAGGAAGCCGAGCACGTTCACCTTGCCGGCCTTATAGTCGGCGACGACCTTCGGGTTCGCGCCGAGCACCTCGTCGACGATCCCCGCGATCGCGCCGCGGTCGCTGACCTGCGCCAAGCCGTCGCGCTCGACGATCGCTTTCGCCGAGCCGCCCTCGTTCCACAGCGTTTCCAGCACCTGCTTCGCCGCTTTCGAGTTGATCGCGTTCGACTGCGTGAGCGCGACCAGCTCGGCGAGCGCCTCGGGCGTCACCTTGCCGTCGGCGACGTGCGTCCCCGACTCGTTCGCGAGCCGCGAGAGATCGCCGAGGACGAACGCGAGCGTGGCGAGCGGGTTCTCGCTCTCGGCGACCGCCCGGTCGAAATAGAGCGAGAGCTTCGCGTCGTCGACGAGCTGCGTCGCGCGCTTCGTGTCGATCCCGTATTCGTCGACGTACCGCACGTAGCGTTCGTACGGCGTCGGCGGCAGCTCGGCGCGGATGCGCGAGATCTCGCCCGCGGTCACGTCGATCGGCACGAGGTCGGGGTCCGGGAAGTAGCGGTAGTCGTGCGCCTCTTCCTTGGAGCGCTGGCTGTGCGTGACGCCGGCCGCCTCGTCCCAGCCGCGCGTCTCCTGCACGACGCGGCCGCCGCTCTCGACGACTTCGATCTGGCGGGCGATCTCGCTCTCGATCGCGCGGCGGACGCTGCGGAACGAGTTCATGTTCTTGATCTCGACCTTCGTTTCGAGCTCCGTCGCGCCGCGCGGCCGGATCGACACGTTGGCATCGCAGCGCAGCGAGCCTTCCTCCATCTTCACGTCGCTCACGCCCAGCTCGCGGAACGTGCGCGCGAGCGTCTCGAGGTACGCGACCGCTTCGTCGGCGGAGCGGATGTCGGGCTCGGAGACGCACTCCATCAGCGGCACGCCGGCACGGTTGAAGTCGATCAGCGAACCCGTCGAGCTCGCGAGCCGTCCGTCGGCCGAGCCGACGTGCGTCGACTTGCCGGTGTCTTCTTCGAGATGGATGCGAGTGAGGCCGCACGCGCGGCGTGAGCCGTCCTCGAGCCAGTATCGCACCGTCCCGCCCTGCGTGATCGGCATGTCGTACTGCGAGATCTGATAGTTCTTGGGCATGTCCGGATAGAAGTAGTTCTTCCGGTCGAACTTCGAGTGCTCGGGGATCGTCGCCGAGAACGCCAGCCCCGCGCGGACCATGTGCTCGATCGCCTGCGCGTTCGGCACGGGCAGCGCGCCCGGCAGCGCGAGACACACCGGGCAGACGTTCGTGTTGGGCGAACCGCCGAAGCGGTTCGGGCACCCGCAGAACATCTTGCTCTCGGTCTTGAGCTCGACGTGGCACTCGATGCCGATGACCGCTTCCCAGTTGGAAAGGCGCTCCGGCCCGGCCTCCGCGCCCCCCATGCCTTCGGCATGGGGCCCCCCGTTCGCGCGCGCGCTCTCGATGGTGCTCATGCGGGATTCCCCGAGGGCGCACGCAACGACGTGGTGCCTGCTGGCACCGTAGTCCGGGACGCGATTGCCGGTGTCAGCTGCTTCGCGTGCTTCGTCGCGGTTTCGTAGACGTGCGCGTACTGCAGCAGCTTGCGCTCTTCGAAGAGCGGCGTCGCGAGCTGCAGCCCGAGCGGCATCGGGCGCGTCCCGTCCTCGGGGACGACGCTGCCGCACGGCACCGACAGCGAGGGAAGACCGGCGAGCGAGACGGGGATCGTGTAGTAGTCCATCAGATACATCGAGAGCGGATCGCTCTTCGCGTTGAAGCGAAACGCCGGCTGCGAGGCGGCGGGCGAGGCGATCACGTCGCAGCGTTCGAACGCGCGCGCGAAGTCCTCGGCGAAGCGGGTGCGCGCCTTCTGCGCTTTCAGATAATACGCGTCGTAGTAGCCGGACGAGAGCGCGTACGTCCCGATCAGGATGCGGCGCTTGACCTCCGGCCCGAATCCCTGTGCGCGCGTCCGCTCGTACATCTCGCCGACGTCGGCCCCTTCGACGCGCAGCCCGTAGCGCACGCCGTCGAACCGCGCGAGGTTCGACGAGCACTCCGCCGGCGCGATGAGGTAGTACGTGGCGACGCCGTAGTCCGCGGTCGGCAGATCGACCTCGACGAGCTCGGCGCCGAGTCGCTCCAGGTCGGCGTACGCGGTCTCGTAGCAGGCGCGCGTCGCCGGCTCGAGCCGGGAGAGATCGAACTCGCGAACGATGCCGACGCGCACCCCGCGCAGATCGCTCCGGCCGAGGTGCCCGTAGACCGGCTCGACGGGGCGGTCGACGCTCGTCGCGTCGAGCGGGTCGTGCCCGGCGATCGCGTCGTAGCAGAGCGCCGCGTCCTCGACCGTGCGCGCGAACGGCCCGATCTGGTCCAGGGACGAGGCGAAGGCGATCAGGCCGTAGCGCGAGACGCGGCCGTACGTCGGCTTGAACCCCACCACGTTGCAAAAGGCCGCCGGCTCGCGGATCGACCCGCCCGTGTCGCTTCCCAAGGACAGCGTTGCGAGATTTCCGCCGACCGCCGCGGCACTGCCGGCGGATGAGCCCCCGGGGACGCGCTCGGGATCGTACGGATTCCGGGTCTTCTCGAAGGCCGAGTTCTCCCCGGAGGAGCCCATCGCGAACTCGTCCAGGTTCGTCTTGCCGACGGGGAGGGCGCCCGCGTCGAGCAGCCGCTGCACCGCGGTGGCGGTGTACGGGGCGACGAAGCCCTCGAGGATCTTCGAGCCGGCGGTCGTGTGCGTCCCGCGCAGGCACATGTTGTCCTTGACGGCGACGGGGACACCCGCCAGGGGCAGCCGCTCGCCCGCCGCGACCCGCGCGTCGACGCGCCGGGCGTGCTCGCGGGTCAGCTCGGGGGTGAGCTGCCGGAACGCGAGAAGCTCGCGATCGGCTTCGGCGACCAAGGGGATCAGGCGCTCGGCGATCTCGGCGGCGGACGTTCGGCGCTCGTTCACCGCGCGCGCGGTCGCCGCGGCCGGCTCGTGCATCGGGTCCACGTCAGCCTTCCTCGGCGAGGATGCGCGGGACGCGGAAAAAGCCGTGCTCGGCGCGCGGAGCGTTCGCCATCGCGGCGTCGTGCGCGAGGATCGTCTCCGGACGAACAACGTCCGGGCGGCGGACGTTTCGCGACGGGACGACTTGCGCCGTCGCGGGCACGTGTGCCGTATCGAGCCGGCCCAGCGCGTCGACGTGCTCCATCAGGTCGCCGAGCTGCGCGCCGTACAGCGTCACTTCATCTTCCGTCAAGGCCAGCCGCGCCAAGCGCGCGACGTGGCGGATGTCGATTCGGTCCGCGGGCATGACCGGCGTGAATTCGCCCTCTGCCGGTCCGCTTCCGTCCGGAAATCGATCGGTCGAACGTCACATGGAACGCTCGGCGCAGCGCGCTCCCGTGACGCGGCGGACGCATCGTGCGGATCCGCACGCCTCTCGCCCGACCGCGAGGGAGGGTGGTCCCGCGAGCGATGAGCCGCACGGGCAAGGTATCGAGGAAGCGTAAAGCTTTCTTACAAAACCCGGCGGCCGGGTAGGGGACCCTTCATTCTCAGTGGTATGCCAGGTCGCATCGGCCCCGCGTGCTTTCGTCGCTGGGCCGCCTTGGCAGGGGATATGGTGCCCTTCGAACGGCCCTTTTCACGATTGTGCTGCGGTGTGGCAGAGACAGCACCGTCCGGGCGGCGTTGCGTGCCCGGTACGTCGCCGTTCGCCTCGCGCGCCGTCGCCGTTCGATAGCGTCTTCTCTCCGGTCCGGCATCCCGGCGTCCGAACCGTCTCTCTTTTCCTCAACACGGCATCCCGTCGCGGGTGAAGCCGACCTCGCAAGGAGCGAAGTCCGTATGCGCAAGTTTCTAGCTCTGGCCGCCGTACTCGCTCTTGCAGCGTGCGGCGGCGGCGGCGGCGGGTCGTCGACGACCCCGACGACGCCGTCGAACCCCGGCAACGGCGGCACCGGCACGACGCCGAGCAGCAAGTACGTCACGCCGACGTTCATCATCAAGATCCCGAAGCGCGGCTCGAAGATGAAGAACGCCAAGGTGCGCAACCCGCAGTACGTCTCGAGCATGGTGCTGTCGGTGAAGATCACGCTGACGGCGGACTCGGTAAGCATCGATCCGGCGACGCTCTCCGGCAACCCGGCGATCACGAACGTCAGCAGCGGTTCGTGCAGCAGCGGATGCACGGTGAACGGTCCGCCCTCGCCGCCCGGAACGGACTCGTTCACGGTCGTGACCTACGACGCGAACGACGCCGGCGGGAGCGCGCTCAACGCGGGCCAGCTCAACAACGTGACGATCACCGCCGGCCAGTCGAACCCGCAGACGATCACCCTCGGCGCGATCCCGATCACGCTGACGCTCTCCAACGTTCCGAAAGGCGTCTTTACGGCGGGCACCGCGGGCCAATCGGATTTCGTCAGCGTGGTCGCGGCGGACGCCGACGGCAACACCATCCCGACCAGTCAATCGCCCGCGGTCAAGTACGTCGACGCGACCGGTGCCGCGCTCGTCGTGACGGTCAGCGACCCGGACACGAACCCGCACGGCTCGTGCTTCGTGAGCAGCGGAACGTCGACGTGCACGACCGGAGCGGCGACGTCGGTAACGCTCGCCGGTCCCGACAACGGAGCCAGCTTGGCGTACGACGGGCTCGCGGAGAACCCGGTGACGCTGACGGCGTCGGCCCCCGGCGCCACGAGCGGCACGGATACGACCTATCCGACGCTCAACGCCCCGGTGTTCAACGCGTCACAGGCGACGCCGAGCGGCGTCGCGCTGAGCGGCAGCGCGGAGATCGACCTGTTCACCACGAGCGGCACGGGGAGCACCGGGAGCGAATCGTTCACCGAGTCTGGCTGGACGAACTCGCCGTACGGTCACGCCCTCACGGTCACCGGCAACGGCACGTGCACGAACGCCGGTCCGCTGAGCACCTTCGCGACCGTCACGGCCGGGACGAACGACACCACGAACGGCACGCCGTTCACGGCGACCGCGGTGGCGAGCCCCGTCGCCGGGAACTGCCCGGTGACGATCGGCGACGGACTCAGCCTGAACACGACCGACGGCAGTGCGACCCTCACGGTCACGTACACGACCTCGGGCATCTCCGCGAGCGGCAAGCAGCACCGCACGCACTAGGCGCGTGACGACCGGGGTCCGTCGTACCGGGGCGACGGACCCCTTCTCTTCTTTCTCGCGACGGGTTTATGGCATGAAACGGCACGTGATTCGGCTCTTCTCTTCGACTGCGGCCGTCGTCGGCGCGGCCTCGCTGCTGGCGGGGTGCGGGGGCGGTTCGTCCTCGCCCGCGACGCCGGAGAAGGCGCCGGTGAGCACGCCGACCAGCGCCGCCGTGCCGACCGAGAAGCTCATCATCACCTTTCCGATCGGGACGCGGACGTCGAGCGCGCACGCGCGCACGCCGAAGTACGTCTCCCCGAACACGACCTCGTTCGAGACGATCGTCAACTCCATCAACGGCAATCCGCCGCCGGCGGGCTCGTACACCGACACGACGACGGCGCTCGTCTTTGCGCCCGCGAGCGGGTCGAACTGCACCGTCAGCGGCGGCGACGCGACGTGCACGATCACGATCCCGGCGCCGCCCGGCAGCGTGAACTACACCTTCAATGCGAAAGACGCGGGAAATCATGTCCTCGCGTCGCTCACGACGACGCTGACGAACACCGTCGGGCAGAACAACACGGCATCGGTGACGCTGAACGGCGTCGTCGCGACCGTCACCATGACGGTCCCGGCGCTCACGGCGAACACCTCGGAGAGCGGGGCCACCGTGACCTGGAGCGCGCTGGACGCGAGCGGTGCGCAGATCGTCGGGAGCGCGAGCTTCGTTCATCCGATCACCGTGACGGACAACGATGCGACGGGGCAGACGCAGCTCCACGTGAACAACGGGACCGGCTCGACCACGGTGACGTTGACGAAGCCGACGGACACGCTCACGCTCGACTACACCGGACAGGCCGACAATCCGTTCACGATCGGTTGGAGCGGGACCGGAATCACGAGCGGCACCGCGAGCACCACGCCCACGGTGTTCGACGTGACGTTCACCGGCACGCCCCTCGACGACGCCGCGCACGGCGGCCTCAGCGGCGACCTCAACTGGAGCGAACCGACGCTGTTCTTCTTGCAGCCCAGCGGCTCGCAGAACGTCACCGGCGCAGAAGCCGGTTGGACGAACGCGCCGTACAGTCAGCAGTTCACGCTCGACACCGGCCCGAGCACGGCGCCGTGGTGCGCGTTCTACGGCAGCAGCATCGCGACGTTCAGCGCGAGCCCCGCGACGACGTTCACCGTCACGGCCAAAGGCATCGGCGTGTGCAAAGCGCGCCTCGAGGAGTCAGGCACGGGCTATCCGATCACCACGCATCCCGCGCCGAGCAGCTCCACCGACACGACACACGACGGCACGTTCTGGGTTTCCGTAACCGAGAGCGATGTCACCGTCGACGGCAAGCACCGCCAGCTCCCCCATGGACACTAACGTGAACCACCTTTCGTTGAGCGCATTCCGTCGAACCGTTCGCCTCTCGGTCGCCGCCGTCGCGGCGTGCGCTTCGCTGCTCGCGGGATGCGGCGGCGGCGGCGGTCACGCCACCTCGTTGCTCCCGTCGGCACCCGGCGGCCACGGCGGCTCGAATCCCTCGTCGGTCGGGTCCGCGACAGCGACCTTCACCTTCACCTTCCCGAAACCCACGTCGAAATCGCAACGGCGTGCGCCGAAATACCTCTCGTCGGCGACGCAGTCCATCACCGTCCTGGTCACCGACACGAAGAACGCCGGCGACAACAGCGACATCTACGGGAACGTCCCGGCCGCCCTCAAGGTCGTGCAGTACTTCAACCCGACGAATCTGGTCGCGAGCCCGATCACCGCTGGGACGTGCGGAACCGACCCGTCGAACGCGGGAAACTACGAGTGCATCGCGACGTTCCAGATGCCGATCGGGAAGAACACCGCGACGATCACGTCGTGGGATCACTCGCAAACGAGCTCGAGCTGTACGGCCAACACGGCGCCGGCGCCGCCGACGTGCACCGGGAACGTGCTCTCGTCGCAGAGCGCTACCTTCACGACTGCTCAGGGCGTCAAGAACACCGTGTCGGTCTCGCTCGACGCGAACGCCGGGTCCATGGCGGTGACCGCGACGTCGGGCTACTGCGCGGGCAGCTTCACCGTCTCGAGCGGCGGTACCGTCGGGAGCGTTGGGACCAGCCCCGTACCGTTCAACGTCTCGTTCAAAGACCCGGCATCAAGGACGATCGTCAACCCCGGCGAGCCGACGATCGAGATCCAAGACAACACGTCGACCTATCAAACCGGAAACGGAACGATCAACGGCACCGGCGGGACGGTCGCGTTCGCGATCAACCAGTCCGCACAGTCGTTCACGCTGACCCCTTCAAACTCAAGCGTGACGGGCGCGACGGTGCACGTGAAGGGCGTGCCTGCGCACGCCGGCGACGGCTTGAGCTTCGCGCCGACGCTGAACTTCACGTTCTCGACCGGACCGGCGCCGCCGGGGAGCTTCCTCGCGGTGATCGAGCAGAACAGCGCCGGATCCGCCGGTCAGATCTCGTTCTACACCGTTACGCTGGGCACGAGCGACTCGTTCACCGCATATTCGACTCCGACGCTGTCCGCGCAGCCCGCGCCGGGTCCCGCGAACTCCGACGTCGACTATCCGCAGGACCTCGCGTTCGACGGCAACGGCGACCTGCTGATCGCGAACGGCGGCTCGGGCAACCCCGACTTCGGAAACTTCGCCTGCGTCCCGGCCGGGTCGATCACGACCGGCGCGAACAACGCCACGATTCTCACCGCGGGCGTGGACGACCCGACATTCCTGGCGTTCAACTCGGACAGCAGCGTCGCGGTCGGTAATACCCCCGCGTCGACGCCCTCCTACAATGTGGCGGACTTCCTCCTGAATGGCGTCTACACGGCGGCGCCGGCGAGCGACGACATCTCTCCGTCGAACTATAGCGGAACGGTAGGAACGACGGGGCTCGCCGCAATCAAGCCGGCCTTCGGCGTCAACCCCGCCGGCAGCTACGTGGCCGCGATCGACGACGGCCAAGCGAATTCGACGCACACGCAGCTCGTGGTCGTGCGCCCCGGCCAGAGCAACATCAACATCACGAACTCGAACCTCGCCCATCCGGAGGTGGCGTACGATCCGGCGAACCACCAGATCGTCGCCGGCGACGGCAACACGCCCGGCGGCACCAGCGCGTCGAACTACTACATCTCGTTCTTCGATGCATCGACCGACTCGTCGACGCCGGTGCAGCAGTTCGTCTTCGACGAGGACTCCTGCTACTCGGACGGTGCCACGCCGTATGCCGGCTGCCCGCCGAACACGAACCAAAATTTCGGCAGCGATATGAAGGTGCAGGGTATCCAGGCATCATCGACCGGCTACATCGCGTTGTACGGCATCGCGAACAGCGGCAATCCCGAAGTCTGGGTCCTCGACAACACGTCGGGCAGCCGGAAGCTCGTGTTCGGCCCGATCCCGTACGACTCGACGACGGCGCCAGGCGGCGCGACCTTCGGCTACGGTTCGGAGACGATCGTCGAGGCGATGCGCTGGCTGACCGGCACGAAGCTGCTCGTCTCGCTCGCCTCCACCACCTCGACGAGGCAGGGCATCTACACGTACGACGTGACGCAGTCCGGCAACGACTGTCCCGGCAACACCGGCACGTGCTATGACTTCAACGGCATCGCGTTCCCCAACGGTCCGAAACAGACGGGGTTCCTGAATCTCTCCAAGATCCCGCTCTCCGCAGCGTACAAGCCCTGATCGGGGGAAGGAATACGTAACGATGGGTGTACCCTACATCGGCGAGATCCGTTTGTTCGCCGGCAACTTCGCGCCGGTGGGATGGAGCACGTGCGACGGTCAGCAGCTACAGATCGGTCAGTTCGATACCCTCTTCACCTTGATCGGAACGACGTACGGCGGCGACGGCCAGACCACGTTCAACCTGCCGAACCTGGCGGGCCGCGTTCCGGTGCACATGGGCCGCGGCTCGTCGGGGACGACGTACGCCCTGGGCGAGGTCGGAGGAGCGAGCGGCGTCACGCTGACGACGAGCCAGCTCCCGCCGCACACGCATACCGTCATCGCAGACGACAACGCTCAGGACACGACCCAGACGACGCCGACCAATACGGTCTACGGAAACACCGCACCGACGAACATCTACTCCGCCGGCACCGGCCCGCTGCACCCGATGATGGCGCTCCAGGCTTCGGGCGGAAACGAGCCGCACAACAACATGCAGCCGTACCAGGCGATCTCATTCATCATCGCGCTGTACGGCATCTATCCGAGTCCGAGCTGAGATATGGCAGACACGTTCCTAGCCGAGATCCGCATGTTCGGCTTCAACTTCGCCCCGCGGGGATGGGCTCTGTGCGACGGCCAGCTCTTGGCGCTCTCGCAAAATACCGCGCTGTTCTCCCTCCTCGGGACGAATTTCGGCGGTGACGGCAAGGCGACGTTCGGGCTTCCGAACCTGCAAGGAAGCGTCGCGATGCACACCGACCGGTACGCCGGCGGCGGCGAGTACCCGATCGGCAGCATCGGCGGCGCGGACTACGTGATCCTCAGTAGCGCCGAAATGCCGTCGCATACGCACACGATGCAGGGCGACACACGCGCGCTCGAGACGAAAAGCGCGAGTCCGAACAACGCGGTGCCGGGAAACGCCAGCCCGAAGAACATCTACTCGAACGCGACGCGGAACGCGATGATGAGCCCCATGATGGTGAGCCCCGCCGGGACGTCGAGCCCGCACAACAATCTCCAGCCGTACCTGGTCGTAAACTACTGCATCGCGCTCATCGGAGTCTATCCTGCGCGCGGCTGAGCGCGCCGGGCGTCGCGCAAAGGGAGAAGCATAGTATGGCAACGCCGTTCCTCGGCGAGATCAAGGTCGTCTCGTTCAACTTTGCGCCCAAGGGATGGGCGCTCTGCAACGGCCAGCTTCTGCCGATCAATCAGAACCAGGCCCTGTTCTCGCTGCTCGGGACGATGTACGGCGGCGACGGACGCCAGACGTTCGGGCTGCCGAATTTCCAAGGACGCGTCGCGATTCACCAAGGGAACGGGTATTCTCCCGGCCAGATCGGCGGCGAAGAGACGCATACGCTGCTCGCCCAGGAGATGGCCGCGCACACGCACTTCGTCCCCGCGGTCAGCGCGGGCGGCAACAGTTTCGATCCGCTCGACAATGCGCCGGCCGGATCGCAGCCGACCCAAATCTACTCGTCGTCAGGGGTCGGGATACATCGCGTGACGATGAATGCGCTGATGGTCACGAACGCCGGCGGCGGCCAACCGCATCAAAACATGATGCCCTTCACGGTGTTGAACTTCATCATCGCCTTGCAGGGCATTTTTCCGAGCCGAAACTGAACACCGCGTTCGCGGCCGCCCGGGGGGAGCCGGCGCGCGAACGTCTTTCCACGAGGCACACACGACGTGAACCCAGCTCTCCCTCTGCGTCGCCTTGATGTACCTGCGGTGACTCTCCGCCCGGGGGGTCACGAATCGTCCACGCGGGACAGATCTCGCTTCGCCGGGAATACATTTTCCTTGACCCGGGCCTGCCGGATTACCAGCGGGCTGATCAGCCATGTGCCGGCCGCCGGCGCGCACTCGACGGAGCACTGAAACGATGGGACAGCCATACGTCGGCGAGATACGGATGTTCGCGGGAAACTTTGCGCCGGCAGGTTGGGCGTTCTGCGACGGCTCGCTCCAGGCGATCGACGAGAACCAGACGCTCTTCAGTCTCATCGGCACCACGTACGGCGGCGACGGACAGGCGACGTTCGCGCTGCCTGATCTCCGCGGCCGGGTTCCGCTGAACAACGGCACGGGTACGAGCGGGACGACGTACGTGATCGGCTCGACGGGCGGCGTCGAAAGCGTCACGCTCAGCACCAACCAGATCCCGTCTCACACGCACGTCGCCATCGCCGACGACAACACGGCAACGACAAACAACACGGACCCCTCGAACAAGTATTACGGAAATCCGACGCCGACGACGATCTACTCGGCGCGGACCACCACGTTGAAGCAGATGGCGAGCCTCTCGTCCACGGGCGGCAGCCAACCGCACGACAACCTCCAGCCGTTCCTCGCGGTGAGTTTCATCATCTCGCTGTTCGGCATTTATCCTTCGCAATCGTAGGAACGTCATGAATCCATTCGTCGCCGAGATCCGGATCTTCGCGTTCAACTTCGCGCCCAAGGGCTGGGCGTTTTGCGACGGGCAGCTGCTGCCGCTCTCGCAGAACACCGCGCTGTTCTCGCTCATCGGCACGTTCTACGGTGGAGACGCCAAGTCGACGTTTGCGTTGCCGAATCTGCAGGGCAGCGTGCCGATGTTCTACGGACAGGGCCCGGGACTGTCGAACTACGACATCGGCGAGACCGGCGGCAGCCAGACCGTCACGCTGCTTCAGAGCGAGATGCCGGCGCACTCGCACAACGTCCTGGGCGACATCGGTGCGCTCGATGCGAAGGCTTCGAGTCCGAGCGGCAATGTGCCCGGTGCGCCGGGCGGCTTGACGATCTACTCCGACACGACGACGCCGTCGGCGACGATGAACCCGCAAATGGCCTCGATCGCCGGCGGCAGCCAGCCGCACAACAACATGATGCCCTACCTCACGCTCAACTTCTGCATCGCGTTGCAGGGCGTCTACCCGCCGCGTCCTTAGCGCGACCGCGGAAAGCTAACGAAGGCAGCATACGATGGCAGATGCGTTTCTCGCCGAGATCAGGCTTCTGAGCTTCAACTTCGCTCCCAAGGGATGGGCGCTCTGCAGCGGCCAGCTCTTGCCCATCAACCAGAACCAGGCGCTGTTCTCGCTCATGGGTACGACGTACGGCGGCGACGGGAGAGTAAACTTCGCGCTCCCCGATCTGCGCGGTCGCATCCCCATCCATATGGGCAGCGGCCACACGCTGGGCGAAAGGGGCGGCGAAGAGAACCACACGCTGATCGCTAGTGAGATGCCGGCGCACCTTCACACGTTGGGTGCCACTTCGGCCACCGGCGACGTGACGAAGCCGCTGTCCGCATATCCCGCGGGAGCCGCACCGACGCAGATATACAGCGCGGGGACGAACGGCAGCCAGTTCGTCGCGATGAGTTCTCTGATGGTGTCGAACACCGGCGGCAGTCAGCCGCACGCGAACATGCAGCCGTATCTCGTGCTGAACTACGCGATCGCCCTGCAGGGCATCTTCCCCAGCCAAAACTAGCGGAGCGAGGACATCATGAAGCGCGGTCCCTTCCTGACCGCCGCGTCGGCCGCCGTTCTCACCGGTTGCGGCGGCGGTCACGGCGCGGGAATCCTTCCCGGCATCGGGCGCCAAACGCCGCAGCAGGCGGCGAGCCGCGGTGCGTTGCAGCTCGTTCCGCAGAAGGCCGACCCCATCTCGGCCGCAGTGCTGGCCTCTCCCATCATCGGTGAGGCGCGCCGCTTCGACGGGACCGTCATTCCGCGCGGCTGGCTCCTGATGCAAGGCCAAACGCTGCCCGCCGGGCAGTATCCGCAGCTCGCGTCGATTCTGAGCCACGCCGTCGCTATCGGAAAGCAGCAGTCGTTCACGCTTCCCGCGGTCAAATACGGCGCGATCATCGCTGCGGCCGGCGTCTACCCGAGCAGTCCGAAGGTGCTCGTCGCGTCGCACCGCGAGTTCTCGGCGGAAGCGTCGCTCGGGCCCGGGGCCCGGCGCGCGCCGATGCGCGCGCTATCACCACGGGCCGAGGCGGTCGCCGATGCGCGAGCCGCCGCGGTTCGCGACGCGCAGCGGCTCTTCGCATCGGCACCGCGGCCGCGGTTCGGCGTGCCGGGAGAACTGTCCGCAGACCTGGCGGCGAGGATCCGACAGTCGCGGGCCGACACCAGAACCTCCGCGCTCGGGGCGCTGTCCGCGGTGAACCGCGAGCGCGCGGAATCGCTGGTGGACGCGGTCGCATCGGGCCGGATCTCGACGCATGAAGCGCAAGTGCAGATCGCCGGCGCGCTTTCTGCTCAAGAGGCCACGACGGTGCTCGGAATCCACGACGCTCAGCAGCGCGCGTTCCGGCCGGAGTGGACGGGGATGGAGCATCCGGATGTGCAAGGCGAAGCGGGTCGCTTCATCATCGACATCACGTTCACGCCGGATCAGCTGCGCCGGTTCGCGCAATTGCCCGGAAACCAATAACGGGGCACCGTGGGGAAGATCGTCAACTTTCATCTGCCGGCCGACGACGTCGACCGGGCGGCGAAGTTCTATCGGGAGATCTTCGGCTGGGAGTTCGCGGCCGTCGAAGGCTCGCCGGTACCGTACTTGGTGCACGAGCCCAGTGACAACGGCGCCGGGATCCCGGCCGCCATCACGGCCCGCACCGACATCGTGAAGGCCCCGACGCCGACGATCGACGTGCCGCACATCGATCAGGCGATGCTCGACATCGCGATGAAGGGCGGCCAGCAAGGGCGCGTCCGGGACATCCCGGGGATCGGCCGATTCGGCTACGCGATCGACTCCGAAGGGAACATCATCGCATTGATCCAGCGCGAGCAAAGCGGCGGCTGACGCGGCACGAGCTCACAGCGTCAGCAGCACCATGTTCTGCGCGCGCATGAGTCTCTCGAATCCGGGGATCACCGGCGTCCGGTTGACGACGCGGAACCCCGCGCGTTCCAGCAGGTTTCCGCTGCGGACGTTTGCCGGATCGTAGTAGGCGGCAAGCGTCCGCAGCCCGAGCTGCTGCGCCGAAAAATCGATCACGGCGCGGACCGCCTCGCCGGCGTAGCCGCGGCCCTCGAACGCGGCGTCGATGCGGTAGCTCAGCATCGCGCTGCCGCCGTTCTCCTCGGAGAAGCCGTTCAGCTCCACGACCCCCGCCAGCACGCCGCTCGCGCGCTCGAACGCGACGAAGGTCGTGGGCTTCCCGGCCCGGCGCGCAGCGCGCGCCGCGGCGATCCGTGCGCGGTGCGTTCCGGGGTCGTCGTCCGGGACGGGCTCCCAGCGCGCGAAGCGCTCCGCGTTTCGCCGATAGAACGCGCGCAGCGCGTCCGCATCCGGGTCGTCCGGCTCGCGCAGCGTCAGCCGATCCGTCGTGAGAATCACGTCGAGCGTCTACTCCGCACGCCGAGGGCGTTACTGCGCGCCGCGCGCGAGTGTTCGCCGCTCGGCGACCGGCGAGAGCAGTGCGGACGATCGAGCCGTTGAGACCGGCCGTGATGGTCGCGCGACGAGGGACCCGCCGCGAACAGCGCGGATACAGCGATCGGGAAAGGAGACGGGGTGGGACCGATCCTCATCGGGACGAGCGGCTGGACGTACAAAGACTGGCGGGGGCGCTTCTATCCGCGGAAGCTCCCGCAGCGCGACTGGCTCGCGTACTACGCGGAGCGTTTCCCGACCGTCGAGCTGAACGTCACGACGTACCGGCTGCCGAAGGCGAACGACCTCGCGCGGTGGGCCGCCGTCCGGCCCGGGTTCGTCTACACGGTGAAACTCAGCCGCCTCATCACGCACCGCAAGCGCCCCGGCGAGCCGAAGGAGTTCGTCGACACCTACATGGGCCGCATCGCGCCGCTCGCGCCGCGGATCGCGAACGTGCTCGCGCAATTTCCCCCGACCTGGGCCCGCGACGACGACGCGCTCCGCAACTTCCTCGACACGCTGCCGCCGCAGCATCGCTACGTCGTCGAGTTCCGCCACCAGAGCTGGTACGACGAGGCGGTGTATGCGCTGCTCCGCGAGCGCGGCATCTCGCTGTGTCTGCACGATCTCGCGGCGAGCGTCGCGCCGCACGTCGTGACCGGCCCGGTGCTCTACGTCCGCCTGCACGGGCCGGTCCGCGCCTACGCGGGCTCGTACCGCCGGGTCCGGCTCGAACGGTGGGCGGGCGCGATCCGAGCGATGGCGAGCCACGTCGAACAGGCCTTCGTGTACTTCAACAACGATCAGCACGCGTACGCGCCGCGCAACGCGCTGACGCTGCAAGGGATGCTGGCCGACGCGATCGCGCCGTGGCCTCCGGCGGAGGCCCCGCCGGCGGGCGACGGCGCGGCGGCCGCTCCGGATTCTTTCGCAGGAAGTTCTCAGCCCGTTGCTAGAGAGTGAGTCCGTGCTCCAGCGGACGCGGGCTTGGCTCGTCTACGCCGGCCTGACGCTTCCGCTCGGGCTGCTGGCGCACGTCCTCGTCGAAGCGGTCGGCGGCGTCGCCCGGCGAACCGGAAGCGTGAGCCTGCAGCATACGCTGCTCGCCCTGGTCGCCGGGACGGCGTTCGCCGCGGCCCTCGCCGCACTACGGCGCGGCGCGCTCTCCGAGCGCCGTTTGCGCACCGCGCAGCTGCGCCGCGCTCTCCCCTCCGGCGCGCGGCTGGCCCTCGCCGGCGGTGCGATGCAAGCACTCGTCGCGGCCGCGACGCTCGCCGCCGAAGGCGTCAGCGTCGATCCCGCGCATCTGGCCGTCGCCGTGCTGGCGGGGTTGCTGGCGCTGCTCGCCGGCGCCCTCGCCTTCTCGGCCGCGAAGGACTCGCTCCTCGCGCTCGCCGCGGCGCTGGTCGCGCTCGAGCCGGCCCGCCCGGCCGTTCCTCGCTTCGAGCTCGGCTCGCCCGCGCTCGCACGCTACTCCTCGTGCACCGTCCGGCTCCGCGCCGGACGCGGACCGCCGGCGGTCTTCGCGCTCTAGCCGAGCGCACCGCCGGGCGGGACGGATCGTCGGACGACGATCCGCTCCGTCGAACCGCGCGCCGATCGCATCGGCGCCGCTTTCGCTTTCATCCGCATTTCGCACGAAGGATCTCTCTCGCATGTCGCATCGATATGATGCCGTCCGGCGCGTCACCGCGTTGGCCGTCCTCCTCGCCCTCTTCTGCTGCACCGCACGCGCGGTGCTCGCCCAAGCGTCGACCAGCCTCAGCGGAACGGTGACCTCGAACGGGGCGCCGGTCGACAAGGCGGCCGTTACCCTGACGGGCAGCAGCCTTACGCAACACACGACGACCGACGCGCACGGTCGCTTCACGTTCAACGCGCTCGGCGTCGGCTCGTACACCGTCACCGCGAGCGCTCCGGCGGGGACCGCGTCGATCAGCGTCGATCTCGGGACGGCCGGAACGTCGGTCACGCTCGACGTCGCCGCGATCAAGAAAATCGGCGGAGTGGCCGTCGCATCGGCGCCGACGCTGCGCGCCTCCGGGACCGACGTCGTGCTCAACAGCACGGAGCTGTCACACGCCCCGTCGGTCAACAGCCTCCCCGACATCCTCACGCAGATCCCGACGGCGGCACGGGGAAGCAACGGACAGATCCACATCAACGGCGACCACAACGGCGTCAACTACGTGATCGACGGTGTGCAGATCCCCGAGGGTCTCAACCGCGTCCTCGGCAACGAGATCGACCCCTCGGACATCGGGTTCGCCGAGATCCTCGAAGGCGCGTACCCGGCGGAATACGGCGACAAGTTCGCCGCGGTCGTCGACATCTCGACGAAGTCGAAGACCGGACCGCCGGGCGCCGCCGTCGACCTGCGCGGCGGATCGTACGATCTGCTCGACAGCGTCGTGAGCGCGCATACCCCGGTGGGCACCGACGGCTCCCTATACGTCGGCGCGCGGATGGAACAGGACGGGCGCGCGCTCGATCCGCCGGTCCCGAATCCGGTGCACGACTTCGGAAGCACCGCCTCGCAGTTCTTGCGCCTCAGCCTCCCGGTCCAGGGTCAGGACACCCTCACGCTCGACCTCACGCACAGTCTGCAGACGTTTGAGATCCCGCCCGACACGTCCAGCGGAACGCCGGCGTTCACCGACGACAACGAGATTCAGGACGACGCCTACGCCTCGCTGATCTATCGCCACGCCTTCGGCGAGAACGCCGTGCTTACGCTCGGCCCGTCGTACAAGCGCTCGCGCATCCTCGACACCAACGATCCGCGCAACGACCTGATCGGGCAGGTGCAGGGCCCGGACGCAGCGCCGTGTTCCGACTTCTCGGACTGCAGCTTCTTCTCCGTCTTCGCCGACCGCACCGACATCAACGCGCGGTTCAACGCCGACTACGTCCTGCGCGTCGGAAAGCACGAGTTCCGCGCCGGCGGCATCTACGGCGCGGAGACGCTGCAGAAAGATTACGTCATGACCGTCCCGGCGACGTCGCCAGACGGCTCGGCGCTCCAGCCCTTCACGGTCACCGACACGGCGCCGAACGTCGCCCACACCGAGGAGTTCTTCGCGCAGGACGGCTGGCAGATGAGCGACCTCTGGCGCCTCGACTACGGCGTGCGCGAGGACATGTTCCAAGTCTTCTCGACCGACTTCCACAACGGCTTCGCGCAGACGAGCCCGCGCGTCAAGCTGACGCGAAAGCTCGGCCCGAAGGCCGACGTCTACGCGTATTTCGGCCGGTTGTTCGTCCCGTTCTCGCTCGAGAGCGTCTCGCCGGTCGCCTCCGCGGAGCTGTTCCGCACGAGCCTAACGCCTGGGACGACGAACGATCTGAAGCCGCAGCGCGACTCGCTCTACGAGTTCGGCGGCCACATGCCGCTCGGGCGCGGCGACCTCGGCGTGCGCATCTCGCACAAGGTTTCCACCGACTGGCTCGACGACACGCAGGTCGGCGCGACGAACCTTCATCAGGACATCAACTTCCCGCAAGGTCGCGTCGACTCGCAGAACTTCTACTACAATCAGCCGATGGCACGCAACAGCCGGTTCTACGCGAGCGTTTCCCACTCGATCGCGGTGAACAGTCTGAACTGCGAGACGCAGCTCCTGCAGAACTGCGCGGCGTTCGGGCCGCCCGGCGGGGACTTCGTCCAGGCCGACCACGACCAGCACTGGGACGTGGCCTCGGGACTGCTGTGGAACGACCTGCGCGGCGGTTGGTTCTCGATCGACGGCGAGTACGGCAGCGGCCTCTCGCGCGGCGACACGACGCTGTGTCCGCCGTTCCCCCTCGGCGACGCGATCAACTGCAAGGTTCCGCCGCACCTGACGTTCGACGCCGTCAAGGGCTGGGCGGTGGCGCCGCACATGACGCTCGCCCTCGCCGTGCGGAACATGTTCAACGACCGTTACGCGATCGTCGTCGACAGCTCGCTGCAAGGGACGCACTACGCGCGCCCGCGCACGATCGAGCTGCGTCTGTCGGACGGCCGCTGACCCAAGGGCGCGGAGGGCGGCGCGAGCCGTCTCCGCGCCTCCTTAGCGCTCGACGAACTCGGGCACCTGAACGCGCAGCGCGATCACTACGCGCCGCCGCGCGAGATCGACGTCGGACTTCGGCTGAACGCCCGCTAGCTGCTGGGCACCGCCGGCGGGGAATCCGTCGCGGCTGCGCGCCCACGGGCGGCGAGCTCGGCGCGCAGCGCGCGCAACTCGGCCAGGATCGCATCGTCGCGTACCGCGCCGCGAACGCTCGCGTCGAGGGCGTCGAGCGCCGCGCCGACGCCGTGCGCGAACTCGCCGAGCGCCGCGAGCTCGTCCGGCGCGTAGCTTTCGCCGCTCGCGCGCGCGCCGCACGCGAGCACGCCGACGAGCCGCCCGCGCACCAGCATCGGCAACGCCACGTCGGCGGCCAGGGCCGTCGTGTAGCGGTGCGGGTCGATCGCGGCATGCTTCGCCTTGAGCGCAAGGATCGCAGCGTCGTTTTCGTCGATCTCGGACGGCGCGTCGCCGAACGCCCGGGCCGCGCGATACCGCCCGTCGCCGTCGAGCAGGACGACGGCCGCGCGGGCGTCGGTGTGCGCGCGAACCTTCTCGATCGCGTGGTCGAGCAGCGCGTCCCGCCGGGTGACGAACGCGGCCTCTTTGGCGAAGTCGCGCAGCGCGCGCTCGTTCTCGTGCCGGCGATGGAAGAACACGAAGTCGACGAACGCATCGACGCGCTTGTGGATATACGACATCGAGACGCCGAGCACCAGCGCCAGCGCCGCGTTCGCAGCCAAGCCGGTCGCGTGGCTGGCGTTCGCGAGCACCGTTCCGAGAAGCCACTCCAGCAGCGCGAACGCTGCGACGACGATCGCCGATACGCCGGCGACGACCAGCGTGCGACCGATCACGAATCGAACGTCGACCACTCGGCGTTTCAGCAGGGCGAACGTCACGGCGACCGCACCGACGAGGAAGAACGCATTGCCCAACGCGGACAGCGCCATGTTGGCTTCCCACGTGGTCGTGACCGGCTCGAGCTGCAGCGCCGCCGCCGCCAGCATCAGCGTCGCGGGAAGCGGCAGCAGTAACCACGCCGCCCGCGCCCGCCCGGCACGTTCGGTGCTCGCAACCGCGAGCGCTACGGCGCCGAGCGAGAACGCGTAGAGGGCGACGTCCGCGACACGCCAGACCACCGCGTAGACGAACGGCAACGGGTCCAGCGTCGCGCCGAGCAGTCCGATCGTTCCCGCCGCATAGCCTCCGAACGTCACGGCGGCGACGACGACGGTCGCGCTCTCCATGACGACGCGCGCCCGCGAGCGTGCGCCGAATCGTCTGGCGAGCGCGACCGGGAGCAAGGCCGCGGCACACGTCGCCGCCCCCCATGCGAGAAACGCCAGCGCGCCCGCCGTTCCGTTCGGAAGGGCGGCGTCGTCCGGCGAGAAGGCCTGCGCGGCGACGGCGAGCAGGGTCAGGCAGAGATACCAGCCCTCCCGGCTCGCTCCGCGACGCAGCGCGATGAGCCAGGCGCATCCGATCGCGAAGAGGTACGCGAGCTCCCACATCGCGCTTTGCGCGATCTTGAGTGCAGCGCCGTTCTCGTATTGGGTGCTGCCGACGAAATGAATCGGAACGCGCTCGCGGCCGCGGGCCACGACGAAGTCGAGAGCATGCGCCGTGCACGGCTGAAACACGATCGCGACGCGGCCGTACGCGTCCAGCCCGCGCAGATCGACGCGGTCGCCGTCGCGAATTCCGGCCCGCGCGGTTGCACCGCCCGGCGTGGACTGCGTGAATTCCGCGACGAACGGCTCGCTCGTCGAAACGACGACGGAGTCCCAGTATCCGAACAGCGGCCGGCCTCCGGGACCCCACACGTTGTCGAGGATCGCCGCGCACACGAGCACCGTGGTCAGCGCGCACAGCAGGGGCAACAACCGCGATCGGACCCGCCGGCCGTCGCGAACGCCGGCATCCGGTTCCATGCGCGAGCCTACGCTGCCGGAACGACGATTCCTCGGGTCGGCAGGCCGCCCGAGCGTCGGCTACTGCTCCACGAACTCGGGGTACTCGTGCCTCGCGTACGGGTCGTCGGTCGGCCACTCGGGGATGCGGTCGTCCCACGGCGTCGCCTCGCGCTCCGGCAGCGTCACCTCCGGCTGCGCGTCGCGCCGGTGCAGCGCCACCAGCGTCTCGACGTGGCCGGTCTGCGGAAACATGTCGAACGGCTGCACGACGCCGAGGTCGTAGCCGCGCCGGGCGAGGTAGTGCAGATCGCGGGCGAGCGTCGCGGGATTGCACGAAAGGTACCAGATGTTCGGCACGCCGGCCGTCGCCAGCGCGTCGAGCGTCGCTTCGTCGGAGCCTTTGCGCGGCGGATCCAAGAACACGATGTCGGCGTCCTCGATCGCGCGCTTGCCTTCGCGGTTCGCGACCGCGCCCTCGACGCGGCCTTCGACGAACCGCACCCGGTCTTCGACGGCGTTGAGCTGCGCGTTCTCGCGCGCCTCGCGCACCGCCGCCGGGTTCTCCTCGACGCCGACGACGCGCGCGCCGCGCGCGGCGAAGAAGATCGCGAACGTTCCGGCGCCGCAGTACAAGTCGACGATCGAGCGGCCGGGCTCGATCCCCGGCGCGAGAAACCGGAAGATCCGCCCGACCATCTCGCTGTTGACCTGGAAGAACGACGCGGGCGAGACGCGATAGCGCACGCCTTCGATCGTCTCCTCCATCTCGCGCTGGCCCCACACGTAGAGCATCTTGCGGCCCAGCACGGCGTTCGCGGTACGCGGCTCGAACGAGTTCGAGACGCCGACCACGCCGCGGACGCGCCGCGCGATCGCCGGCGCCGCGTCCTTCACCGCCGGGTTCTGGCGCACCGTCGTGATCGAGAGCACCGCCTGTCCCGACGCCGCGCCGGCGCGCACGATCGCGTGCTTCGCGTCGGCGAACGCCTCGCGCGACTCCGTCGCGTTCGCCGCGCCGATCAGTCCGCCGATCGCCGCGTCGAGCTGCGGAAGGACGACGGGACACGAGTCGATCTTCACGAGCGCGTGCGAGCGCGCCTGATAGAAGCCGAACGCGGTCTCGCCGGCTGGGGCACGGTCGACGACGAGCGCCATCTTGTTGCGATAGTTGCGGGGGTTCGCCATCCCGACGGCGCGCCGCACGGTCACGTCGTGGAATCCGCCGATCCGGCGCAGCGCGCTCCGGACGATCTGCTCCTTCCACGCCAGCTGCGCGGGATACGAGAGGTGCTGCACCTGACAGCCGCCGCACGTGCCGAAGACGCGACAGAACGGCTGCGCCCGCATCTCCGACTGGAACTCGTACGCGACGACTTCGCCGACGGCGTACTTCGGCTTCACGAGCGTCACGCGAACGCGCGCGCGCTCGCCGGGCAGGGGACCGGTGACGAAGACGACCAGCCCGTCGATCCGCCCGACGGCCTGGCCGTTCGCCAGCAGATCGGTGAAGCGCACCGTCGCGACCGTCCCCGGCGCCGGCCCGGTAGCGGCGAACCGGCCGGGAGCGGGCGGCACTATGGGGTTTTCTTCTCGTCGAGCGCCTTGATGAGGCGGTTCGCCTCGTCGATCAGCGCCTGAATCCGTTCGGTCGTCTCGTCGGTCGGCTCGGCGCGCGTCATCGTCGCTCGCAGGACCAGCACGGTCAGCGCTGCCGACGCGCCGGCGATCGAAAGCCAGACGAGAGTCCGCCGGAGGGGGAAGCCGCCCCGGTTCGGAAGGCCGTCTGAGGCATTGGCGGCGTTCGTCTGATCCGTCACGCCGCGACTGTTCGTCGCGTCCCGGCTCACGTCCTCAGCGCGCGCCGGCGGCCGAACGCGTGACGGGGCCGGAGCCGCCGGGTAGGAGTCGGATGGACGTCGGCGGCTGCCGCGGAGGACTGGGTTGTTCACGGAGGGACTGATCCGCGCGCGCGTGCGCGCGCTGCCCCGCGTCGATCTCGCGGATCGGCAGACGCAGTACGCGCTCGGTGCGTGCGCGATCGGCGGGCTCGCCGTGGGACTGGTCGTCGCGATCGGCAGCGGACAATTCCTGCTCGCCGCCGGGCTCGCCGCCGTCGGCGTCGCCCCGGCGCTGCTCCTCGCGGCGTACCGCTGGCCGTACGTGTTCCCCTACGGGCTCTTCGTGCTGCTCGTCCCGTTCGACGATCTGCTCTCGATCGGCGCCGGGACGCTGACCCGCTACCTCTCGCTCGCGAGCGTCGCCGCGCTCGCCGTGCACATCATGGCCCGCCGGCGCGCCGCCTCGCCGTCGCTCGCGCTGTGGCTGTGGCTCGGCTTCCTGCTCTGGCTGATGATCACGGCGCTGTGGGCGTCCGACGCCGGCGCGGCCTGGACGACGATCCAGCAGCTCGGCTCGATGATCTTGCTGTTCGCGTTTCTTTCGCTGGCGCCGCTCGGCGAAGGCGACCTGCGCCGCATCTGCGCAACGATCGTGCTCGCCGGCGTCGCGGCGAGCGCGTACGGGATGGTGCTGCTGCACAACAACCCGCAGCTCGCCGGCGACGAGGGGCGGCTGATGCTGAACGTCGACGGCCGCACGCTCGATCCGAACGCGTTCGCCGACTCCCTCCTGCTCCCGCTCTCGCTCGCGTTCGTCTCGCTGCTGAACGCGCGCAAGCCGGTCGCGTTCCTGCTCGCGCTGGGCGCGACGATCGTCGTTTTCGGCGGTATCGTCGTCTCGCTCTCGCGCGAGGCGTTCCTCGCGTGCCTCGTGATCCTCGCGGTGACGGCGTGGTTCTCGCGGCGGCGCCTCCTGGCCGTCTTCGCCGCGGTCCCGGCCGTCATCGCGGTTCCGATGCTTTTCCCGGCGATCCTCGTGCGCATGTCGGACGCCCTCTCGACCGGCGGCGCCGGCCGCACGTCCATCTGGAGCGTCGACTGGCTCGCGTTCCTCCAGCACCCGTTCTTCGGCTGGGGTGCGGGCGCCGAGATCCAGGCCTACAACGCCTACTTCCTCGCGGTGTTCCAGCGCTACAACGCGGGATGGGCGCGGCCGCCGCACAACACCGCGCTGTTCGTCGCGGTCGAGACCGGGATCGTCGGCTTCCTGCTGTTCTTCGGTGCGTGGTTCGCGGCGTTCCGCCCGCTGCGCGGGCTCGGGCGGGCGAGCGGCGTCTACGACCTGCGCGTCGCGCTCACGGCCGGGCTGCTCTCGGTACTCCTCGTCTCCGGGTTCATCGACGTGATCGGGCACAAGGACTTCTGGCTCGTGCTCGGTACGGCCGCGCAGCTGCGCATCGTCGCGCGCTCGCGGGTGCGCGGCGAGCCGGCCGCCGCGACCGTCGTCTACGAGGCCGAGGCGGCGCGAATCCCGCGCACGACGCGCTCTCTGCGTCCCAAGTTCAGGAACGGCAGCTCGACGTAGCGCCGCGAGAAGGCGGCGAGCGCGTACGACGCGACCATGACGGTCGCGCAGCGCGCGAGGTTCGTCTCGAGCCCCCCGAGGTGCGCGAGCGCGGGCACGAGCCGCGCGGCGTAGGTTTCGTACGCGTCGATCAGCGGCACGTGGATCAAGTACAGGCAGTAGCTGAAGTCCGCCGTCGCGATCAGGAACGGCAGACGCAGGACGGCGAACCGCGGCGAGCCCGAACGGGAGAGCGCGAGCGTCATCGCCGCCGCGCAGAGGCACAGCACCTCGGGGATGCGCAGCGACAGGCCGGCGATGCGCCCGAAGCCGGCGCGCGAGAGAACGGCGTCGCTCAGCGCGAGCAGCGCGGCGATCGCGACGAAGGTGACCGCCAGGCGGCGGTCGTTGCGCGGCGCGTGCAGCGGCGAGGTGAACCACAGCGCGAGCAGCGATCCCAGCGCGAGGCCGTCGCAGCGCTCCCAGGTCAGCTCGATGCTGCCGCCGGGAAACAGACGGACGATCGGCTCCGCCACCGTGATGACGATCAGCACGGCCGCCAGCGCGCGCCGCGGGAGCAGCAGCACGAGCACCGGCCAGAGCAGATAGAACTGCTCTTCGACCGCGAGCGACCACAACGGGCCGCCGCCGTTCGGGACGGGCACGTGCAGCGGCGCGGCGAGGTTCGCCACGAAGAACAGCGAGTAGACGAAGTACGTCGTGCCGGTGAAGCGCGCGTAGGCCGCGAGCATGATCGCGACCATCAAGAAATACAGCGGCCAGATGCGCAGCGCGCGGCGCAGGTAGAACCCGCCGAAATAGCGCCGCGCACCGAGCGTTCTCGTCCCCAGCAGGATGCCGGTGATGAGAAATCCGGAGAGCAGGAAGAACAGATCGACGCCGAGCCAGCCGTGGTTGACGATCGTCGCGAGCCGGGGAGGCAGCCCGCTCGGCACGCCGGCGAATCGCGGCGTGTCGACGAGCAGGTGGCTGAGCATCACGGCCAGGATCGCGAGCGCGCGAAACCCGTCCAGCTCCGCGATGCGGGCCGCGTGCGAGCGCGGCGCCACGTCGTGAACGACCACCGACGACTCCATCGCCGGATCGTTCACGGCCCGGGGCCGGGCGTCCTCGGCAGGGAGGTCAGGCGGCCACGACGTGCTCGACGCCGGTCTCGAGCTCGCGGCGCTCGGCGTTGGAGACCACGCGCGAGAGGTCGAGCAGGATGATCAGGCGGTCCTCGATCTTCCCGACGCCCCGGATGTACTCGGTCTCGACGCCGGCGACCATCTCCGGCGCCGGTTCGATCGCGTCGTGCGGCAGCCGCAGCACTTCCGAGACGGAGTCGACCACCATGCCGACCCGCTTCGCGCCGATCTCGGTCACGACGATGCGCGTGTTCTTCGTGTGCTCGGCCCGCGGCATCCCGAACCGCGTCCGCAGGTCGACGATCGGGATGAGCTGGCCGCGCAGGTTGATGACGCCTTCCATGAAGTGCGGAGCGCGCGGGACGTGCGTGATCGAGACCATGCGGTTGATCTCCTGGACCTGCGCGATGTCGACGCCGTACTCTTCGGAGCCGAGCTTGAACGAGACGACCTGAGTCGAGTCTGCCATGAGTCGTGTTTCCTTTTGACGAGCGTCGATCGGACCGCGGCGAAGGAGAAGGTTCGTGAAGCGTTCGGCCGGAGATGAACCGGGCTAAGCGGATGCCGCCAGCTCGGCGCGGGCGGCGCGGCCGCCGTGCGCGGCCGCGACGAGCGAGTGGACGTCGATGATGAGCGAGATCGAACCGTTGCCGAGGATCGTCGCGCCGGAGATCCCCGGGATGCGGCCGATCACGTCCGAGAGCGGCTTGATCACGATCTCCTGCTCGCCCTGGAACGAGTCGACGACGAGCCCGACCTGACGGCCCTGCAGGCCGACGATCACGATCATCACCTTGTCGGGATCGCGCGCCGCGTCGAGCCGGAAGAACTCCGCGACGCGGACGAGCGGGACCACCTGGCCGCGCAGCGTGATGACCTCGGAGCCGTGCACCGTGCGCACCTCCCCGGCGGCGATCCGCTGCGTCTCGATCACCGCGTCGAGCGGGATCGCGTACAGCTCGTGCGCGACGCGCACGAGCAGCGCCTGGATGATCGCCAGCGTCAGCGGCAGCTTGATCGTGAAGGTCGTCCCTTCGCCGGGGACCGAGTCGACGTCGAACGTCCCCTTGAGGTGGAGGATGTTCTTCTTCACCACGTCCATCCCGACGCCGCGCCCGGAGACGTCGGTGATCTGCTCGGCGGTCGAGAAGCCGGGCGTGAAGATCAGCTCGACGATCTCCCGGTCGCTCAGACGGTCGCTCTCGGCGATCACGCCGTTCCGGATCGCCTTCGCGCGGACGCGCGCGATGTCGATCCCGCCGCCGTCGTCGGACACCTCGACGATGATCTGGTTGCCTTCGTGATAGGCGTTCAGCTTGAGCGTGCCGTGCCGCGGCTTTCCGCGCGCCTCGCGCACCTCCGGTGCTTCGATCCCGTGATCGACGCAGTTGCGGATCAGGTGCATCAGCGGTTCGCCGACCTCGTCGACGATCGTCTTGTCGAGGTCGGTCTCGGCGCCGGCGATCTCGAGCCGGATCTCCTTGCCGCGCGCCTTCGCCAGATCGCGCACGACGCGCGGGAAGCGGTCGAAGACCTGCCCGATCGGCACCATGCGGACCTTCATGATGCTTTCCTGGATCTCGTTGGTCGTGCGCGCCAGCAGCGCGGACGACTCGGCGAGCTCCTTCGCGAGCTCCGAGGCCGCACCGCGTGCGCGCGCGTCGCCCATCTCGCGCGAGAGGGTCGTCGCGATGTCGGAGATCCGCGTCCGGTTGATGACGAGCTCGCCCACGAGGTTCAGCAGCAGATCGAGCCGCTCGATGTCGACCCGGATCGTCTTGCTGCGCGCGCCCTGCCGGACGGCGTCCTGCGGCGCGCCGGAACCGTTCGGCGTGCCGCCCGGCGCCGCCGGCTGCGGCGCCGCTTCGACGGGCGTCGGCGTCCCGGCCGCGGCCGGGCGGACGTGCGCATCGGCGAGCAGCCGCGCGACCTCCGCCTCGAACGCCGCGACCTGCGCGTCGTCGACCGGGGTCAGCTCGTCGTCGGCCGGCGCCGCGCGCGGTCCTTCGATGACCTCGGCCGTCGCCTCGTACACGCCGGCGAACGCTTCGAGACGGATGACGTACTCGTCGGCGCCTTCGGGGTTCGCGGTGCCGTCGACGGCCGCGCGGACGAGCGCGGTGAGGACGTCGCGCCCTTCGAACAGCAGGTTGACGCCGCTCTCGGTGAGCGGCATCCGGTCGCGGCGCAGCAGGTCGAAGACGTTCTCGAGGGTGTGCGCGACGCGCTGCACCGCGTCGAACTGCAGCATCCCCGCGCTGCCCTTGATCGTGTGCAGCGCGCGGAAGAGCGAGTTGACGATCTCGGGATCGATCGCGCCGGCGTCGACGAACTGCTCGAGGCGCAGCAGATCCGCGTCGATGCGCTGGAGCAGGTCTTCCGCCTCGTCGCGGAAGTACTGGACGAACTCGTCGCGATCGAAGAAATCGTCGGCGGACATTCGCTAGTCGTTGACGCCGAAGACCGAAAGCAGCGGCTCGAGCGAG